>TARA_R110002012_G_scaffold219183_1_pt1 | contig 236491 bp, 214 predicted proteins | sample TARA_R110002012 | Tara Oceans TARA_R110002012 (sample SAMEA4396515) | marine metagenome | biome: Westerlies Biome; feature: [DCM] deep chlorophyll maximum layer (ENVO:01000326); material: water (ENVO:00002006), including particulate matter (ENVO:01000060) such as... | depth 40 m
CCGTGGTCAACGTGGCCGATGGTGCCGATGTTGACGTGCGGTTTTGTGCGCGCAAATTTTTCCTTGGCCATAGCCCTCAGATCCTATATCCGAACCAAAAAACAAGTAAAACCCACCGCACGAGCCGACGGGTACATTCTAAAATTGGAGCGGGTGAAGGGAATCGAACCCTCGTCGTAAGCTTGGAAGGCTTCTGCTCTACCATTGAGCTACACCCGCATATTTCTAGTGCGAGCCCTCGCGAGGGCGAGAGTTATGGTGGAGGGGGCAGGATTCGAACCTGCGTAGACTAAGTCGGCGGAGTTACAGTCCGCTGCATTTGACCGCTCTGCCACCCCTCCATCAGGGTCGTAACGCCGTCCGGGTTCCCCCGGCCTCGTTGCGGCGAGGGAGGGAATACGGCGGAGGCCCCTGTGTTGTCAACAGCAAAAAAAACACGAAATCGTATTTCCTTTCCTATATGTTCCCCAAGCTTTGCTCCTTGAGCGAAACAAAGTGCATTCAGTTCCTTACGGCCCGGAGGTTTCCGCCATTATGTCGCGACGCAACAAACCACGTTCAGGAAATCGTCATCAAGATGACGTCGGGCAGGATAACCTCCCGCAAAACGACGAAAACCGTGAAGGCAATTCGCGTCGCGGACGAAAACGCGGCCGCGATAGCGCTCCGTCGAGCGGAAATTCACGCCTGATTCTCTTTGGGCGTCATCCGGTTATGATGGCAATTGCCAATCCGCAGCGCACGATTCACAAAATCTGGGCCACCGAAACGGTCCGCGATGAAATTAATGCCGCTTTGGCCGATGCCGAACGCACCGACATCCCAGTAGATTCGGCCGGTCGCACCGATCTTGATGAAATGATGCCATCGGGCACCGTTCATCAGGGCATGGCCATGCATTGTGCCCCCCTGCCCCAGCTGTCGATCGAAGAATTCATCGCCGACCACCGGGATTCGGAACAATGCACCGTCATTGTGCTTGATCAGGTCACCGACCCCCACAACGTCGGTGCGATCCTGCGCAGTGCCGCGGCCTTTGGCGCATCGGCCGTCATTGTGCCCGACCGCCATGCTCCGCTTGAAACCGGTGTCTTGGCCAAATCGGCCAGTGGTGCACTTGAAACCATTCCCTACATTCATGCGGGCAACCTCAATCAGACGATTGATAAGCTTAAAAATGCGCATTTCTGGCTGGCCGGGATGGATGGTTATGCCGAAAAGACACTTGCCGAGGCCGACCTCAAAGGTCGGGTGGGAATCGTCATGGGGTCCGAAGGCGAAGGCCTGCGTCGTCTGACCCGCGAGAATTGTGATTTTCTGGTCAAACTTCCGATGTCTGACCGCATCGAAAGCCTCAATGTGTCAAATGCTGCTGCGGTTGCGCTCTACGAGCTTTACCGCAAGTAGGAATGATGCGAATCTAAGGGGTGAATCAAAGATGCAAAATTCTGCTAATCACCCTCTTGCATTCAGGAACGGTCCGGACTATGTTTCGCGCCGCCTGAGCCGGCATAGCTTTAATTGGTAGAGCAGCGGATTTGTAATTCGAAGGTTGGGAGTTCGAGTCTCTCTGCCGGCACCACTAAAAAGAAAACCCCGCACGCCTTTTGGCTGCGGGGTTTTCTTTTATAAACTTCAGCCTGCCCGACAACAAATGACACTGCTATGCCAAACTCAATGTGTTTGGCGGACTGCAATTTCCAATTTCAAAATGAAAATACCGAAAAAGTATGATAAAATCATACGATTGATAATTGGAGTCACATTATGGGCACGAACAATACGATTGAACGCATGACCGTTACGGTGACGCAGGAAATGGCGCATACGATGCGCTCTGCAATGCGTGAAGGCGGCTACGCTTCGAGCAGCGAAATCATCCGTGAAGCCCTGCGCGATTGGCAGCATAAACGCAAACTCAAACAGAGCGAGCTTGATGCCCTGCGTGCAGATATCGCCGTTGGAGACCAAGACATCGCAGAAGATCGCGTAAGCAGCTTTGATGCTGAAACAATCATCAATAGAGGGCAGGAAAAATTAAACGTCCGCTCCCGCTCTTAATTACCGAGACGGCTCAGAACGATCTGGCCGATATCTGGGCGTTTATCGCCGAGGACAATCATGATGCGGCAACCCGCCTGATCCATGAGATCGGCGAACGATTTGATCCCCTTTGTCAGAATCCGGAAATGGGCCCCAAACGCGACGAACTGTCGCCCGGCCTTCGCGTTTGCATCCATAGAAATTACGCCATCTACTACCGCATAAGACCATCCGGGTTGGTCATTTTGCGTGTGCTGCATGGTGCGCGCGATACCACGGCACAGTTTGATCCGAAATAGGCGCGCCAATCTGTCCGTCACCCAACGAAAATGGATTTGTATCGGTATAAACATAACAGTCCCGCAAGATCGCGAAACCTTGCGGGACTGTTATATGGAAAAGGCACTACTTAGCCATCCCGTCGCGAAGACGCATAGCGCTCCGAGTCTTGGTAATAGGCATCAAACCCTATGCGTTTGCGCAAATCAGCCCAATCCATCAATTTGTCGTCGCGTGGAACACCTGCTTTCATGGATTGGAGGGTTTCGACCATTGCTTTCATGGCTGCCGCCATCAGCGACAGCGGATAAGCCGCAATCTGATATCCGATGTCTTTAAGCTCATCAGGTGATAAATCCGGCGTTTCCCCGCCTTCGACGATATTGGCCATCTTGGGCCCCGATAATTCGGCACAGACGGTGCGCATTTCCGCGACCGATTTGGGTGCTTCAACAAACAGGATATCGGCCCCTAGTTCCTTGAACTTCGCCGCCCGATCAATCGCCTCAGTCAGGCCATGCTGATGGCGGGCATCGGTGCGTGCCAAAATCAGGATGTCTGCCCCCGCTTCGCGCGCATCCACCGCTGCCTTGATGCGGTCAAACGCCTCATCCCGGCCGACAACTTCCTTGCCCTTGGTATGGCCGCAACGTTTGGGGGCCAGTTGATCTTCGATCATCACCGCCGCACAGCCCGCCTTGGCAAAGCCGGTCACAGTACGGCGCACATTCATCGCATTGCCGTATCCGGTGTCACCATCACCAATCAGGGGTATGGAAATGGCATCGGTGATGTTGCGCGCCTGATCAAGCACTTCGCCGTAGGACATCAGGCCAAGATCAGGTTCCCCGATCTGGGCCGCAGATGTCGCAAAGCCCGACATGAAGGTCAGGCCAAACCCTTCCTGTTCAATCAATTTCGCCGAAAGCGCGTCAAAACAGCACGGCATGGTAATCAGATCCCCCGTCGCCAGAAGATCACGGAGTTTGTCAGCAGGTGTCACAATTTTGGTCATACGCATCACAGTTTAAACGGAATATAAAGTGCAAGATCATGCCAGACGTAAAGGATCGCGGCAGTCAGGAACATCAGCAGCAAGAACGGTAAAACCCCGCGTGCCACCTCGCCCAATCGGGTTTTGGCAACCGACTGAATGACATAAAGGTTCAACCCCACCGGCGGGGTAATCAGCGCACATTCAACCATGATCACCATATAGACCCCAAACCACACCGGATCAAACCCAAGGGCCAAGGCCGCAGGCAACAAGACCGGCGTCATGATCAGGACCATAGACAGGGCTTCAAACACCAGCCCCATGATCAGCAGCACCACCGTCACGACAAGGATAAAGCCAAGCTGGGTATCGATCCCCTGACTGATCATCACAGAGATGTCTTGCGGGATGCGATACAGTGTGATGGCTTTGCCAAACACCTTGGCCCCGGCAATGATCAGAATGATGGCGACCGTGGTGGCCATCGAGTCAAAGATCGCCAGTTTTAATTTTTCCCACGTCAGAACCCGCATCACAGCCGTAATGATCAGTGCGGCGGCAAACCCGATGGCCGCCGCCTCGGTCGGGGTAAAGGCCCCGGAATAAATCCCCCCAATAATCAAAACGGCAAGCAGAACAGACGGCAATGCCTTAAAGGTAGCACGTTTGCGTTCGGCCCAATCACGTTTGGGTTCGCGTTCCTGTCCACCCAACCGGGCATAGACCATCGAAAAAATGATAAACAGCACCAACAGCGCAATGCCCGGACCAATCCCGGCCAAAAACAGCGCAATCACCGATTCTTCAGTGACAAAGCCGTAAATGATCATCGGAATCGATGGCGGGATCAAAATACCAAGCGTGCCACCTGCGGCCAGCAGGCCATAGACAAACCGCTTGTTGTAGCCGCGATTGATCATTTCCGGGATGGCAACCGTGCCAATGGTCGCAGCCGTTGCCACCGATGACCCCGAAATCGCGGCAAACACCCCGCAGGACAGGATGGTCGCCACCGCCAAGCCCCCGGGCCAATGGCCGACCCATGCACTCACCGCGGCAAAAAGGTCATTACCAACCCCGGCACGCAACAGCGTATTGGACATCAATAAAAACAGCGGCACCGCCAACAGGATAAACCCGTCCAGCGTCGATAAAATCGCCTGTGGTGCCATCAAGGGCGAAAACCCGCCAAGGATCAACATGCCAAGCCCAAGCCCGCCAAGGGCAAAGGCGACCGGCACACGGATAAGCAACAAGGCGAACATCGCCGCCAAGGTTAAGATGATCGTCATTCGTGCGCACCTTTTGGAATTTCCTTGCCGCGCAAAAGGCCGATAATTTCAATCACGGCCTGAACGGCCAAAAGCGCAAATCCGATGGCCACAGGAAGCTCGGCAACCCACGACGGCAGATCAAGCATCGTGCCCGTCGTGCGCCCGCGTTCAAAGCTTTCAAAAAAGATGTCCCAACCCTTGATCGTCACCATGACAGAAAACGCAAGGATCGCCGTCATCGCAATAACTTCGAGCCCGCGCTGAACCAACGGCGGACACAGTCGGGTGATCGCATCGACCGAAATATGGCGACGTGCGGCCAAGGCCCAGGGCATGCCCATCAAGGATCCCCAGATCAGGCAAAGTTGCGAAAGCTCCGCAGCCCAGATTGTGGGGCGAATAAAGAAATACCGGGCAATGACTTCGTAGGTCAGCATGCAGCCCGCTGCCACAAACAGAAGGGCCGCAACCCACGCCAGCAAAAGCATCAATCGATCAAACATCATTTAAATAATGCCGTTCTGCGATAGCGGACCACTAGCCCTGCATCACGAAAACGGTTTGCTCCTGATCACGAAAAATACAAAAAATCACCATCGCACGCGGTGCCGGGACAAAGCAGAACGGCGGCGTGGCCCCCACGCGATGATGACATTAGGCTCATAGAAGCCCATCCGGTCAGAAAACCGACCGGATGGGCTTCTGAATGTATCGAGGTGTTCCGAAAACAGTTCCTAGAATTTTTCAGCAGCGTCAAAGACCTGCTTGCCAAGATCACCGGCATCTTCAAGGAACGCATCATATACCGGCTGGGAAACCGCGCGCCATTTGGCAAGTTCCGCGTCAGTCGGACGATAAACCGTCATACCTGCTTCTTCGGCCGCACTGTAAGCAGCGGCTTCGATGTCGCTCATACGGTCGCGAACATCTGCCTCGGCATTCATCGCTGCGGCATTGATGATGTCGCGCTGTTCATCGCTAAGCCCATTCCAGAAATCGGTATTGACCACAACAATGAACTCGATATCGGCATGGTTGGTCACGGTGATATTATCCATGACTTCCCAAAGCTGACGGGATTTAACGCCAGAAACACCCGTCATTCCAACGTCAACCGTGCCACGTTGATAGGCAATATACTGCTCGGAGCCCGAAACAAGTGTCGGCGCACCGCCCGCAGACGTTACAAAATCACCAAGGGTTTTGCCAAAGACACGGACTTTCTTGCCTTCAAGGTCTTCCGGACCATGCAGCGGTTCATCCTTGGACAGCATGATCGCCCCGCCGTACGCCTGCCACCACAAAACGGTCGCACCGGTATCGGCAATTGCCTCATCAAGCGGACCGCGCACCGGCGATCCTTTGGCAACGGCCTTACGGACCTTTTCCTCGGAATCAAACACAAACGGCTGATAGAAAATATCAACGGCGGGAACATCACCGACATAACGGGTCAGGGACGCAACGCCCATTTCAATCGCACCCGATCCAACGGCGGCGGGGACTTCCTTGTCTTTATAAAGCTGGGCTGAATCGTAAATCTGAACTTCGATGTCGCCGTTTGATTTTTCCTCAACCTCTTGCTTGAACATCAAAAGGTTCTGGCCAAGGTGGCTTTTCATCGGCAACTGCAAGGAGATGCGCAAGGTCAGTTCAGCCGCCTGAACCGCACCGGCAAAACCAACAGACGCAATCAGCGCCGCGGCAAGGGCAAATTTCTTCATGATGGACGTCCTCCAAGTACTTTTATTTTAATTCTATCGTCTCAAAGAAAAAGATGCGCCCATTTCGCAATAGGGTTCAACATGTTTTACCACGTTAAGGACATCCCCCAACAAACCCTTAGTGCGCCGCACAAGGCTTTGAACTCGCATAACAAAACGAAATTTTAGCCAAACCCGCCTCACATCGCTGCAGCGCAGCACGACAATTGTTGCTCACATGCCGGTCTGGATGGCAAATACTGGCATGCAAGAACGCCCGTTCTGAATACACCCTTCCGGAATCGCGTGACAAAGCGTTGCGAAACCAAGGGGCTACATTCAAACCCGCTTAAACATGACCGTGGTTGCACTAAGCTGGTCCGAAAAAGGATCACGGGCATAATCGGGGATCACCCCTGCGCACTGAAATCCAAGTGACAGATACAATGTTTCCGCACTGTCACCCGTGCGGGTATCAAGGGTCAGCAACGACCGCCCCATATCCCGTGCACAATCTTCGGCCGCCATCATCAACAACCGGGCAATCCCCCGCCGACGGCAATCGGGTCGCACCATCAATTTACTGATGTCACCGCGATGGCGCTGATTTGGCATGGTATCAATATCAAGCTGTACGGTGCCCACCACACACCCCTGATCCATTGCGGCAAACAATCTCCGCTTCCCACCCCGAAGGGCCGGAACAATCCGGTCACGCCAAAATGCAATCGCCTCCTCGACCGGGAACGGTTCAATAAAGCCGATGCTCGCCCCGTCATGGACGCAGGCATGGAGCATCTCGCCGAACTGGTCGATCCGCGCGGTCAGGCCGTCGGCGTCAAGGTTGATTATGGTCGGGACAGGCAATGATCGGTTCATAATGGGTTCTTTGCTGTGATCTAGTCGATAATGAACAGGTGATAGCGCGCACCCGCGTTTTTCGGGGTTTGAAACACGTTGCCACCGCGCAACTGATACCTCAGGCAATCCCCCTCCCCCAGATGATGGGTTGTGCCATCAATCTGCATGGTCAGGTGCCCATCAAGCATCACCAGATGATGTTCCAGCCCGTCACGCGGCGATCCGCCATATTCAATGCGTTGCCCCGGATCGATTTCGACTTCAATCACCTCGCCCGAAAGCAGTCGGGAGGTCGGCGACACCAGTCGGCGGCGATATCCGGTTTCCGGATCGGTCCAGACTTCCTGCGATGCATGGGTAACCAGCGGGATGAAGTCATCCTCGACCATCTGCATCAAACGCGACAATGTCATCCCATATGCCACACACAGTTTGCCCAGCACACTGGCCGTCGGGCTGACATCACCATTTTCAATCCGTGACAAGCTGGCACGGCTGACCGCACTGCGCTTTGCCAAGTCGTCAAGCGACCATCCACGATCAGATCGCAACGCCGCCAATCTGTCGGCCAGCCTTGTTTCAATTTCGTTCATAAGCACCTCGAATCTCTTTAATGGGATATTTTTCCATTTTCGAGAAATCGTCAAGATAGAAAAACCGGCCATCACGCATGAGGCCGGTTTGAATTGCCAATTCGAATAGATCGTCCCTGACAAATGTCGATCAAACGCCCGTCGGGTTATTTGCCACCTTCAAGATCAAACCCACCGCGGGTCCAGCTTTGAATGCCGCCCTTAAGGTTAATCACCTTGCAATCGACATGTGGCAACACCGCATTCGCCGCGCCGAAGGATCGCTGCCCCACCGCACAGACAAACACAAGATCGGTGTCGTTTTCATCGGTCAGATCAATCAGGGCCGGGATATCAAAATTCGATGTCGGAATATTGATCGCCGTTTCGATGTGACCGGTGGCGAATTCGTCGGCTTCGCGGACATCAATCACCGTAACCGTTTCCTGCCCGATCAACTGATCCAGTTCATGGGGCTCGACAAATTCAACACTACCTTCGGTCATTCCGGCTTCCATAATTCTTGCGCGTGCCCGGCGGTTAAAGCCGACTGCCTGTGATACCGTCTCAGGCCAACTTTGCGCAAATGCAAAATATTTTATCCCCGCACGACTTTCCTCGACACCACAGGGCAACCGCCAAACCGGCTCACTCACACGTGATCGGATAGGCGGAAATTCCGTCGATAATACTTATGTCTTGCCTTGCGGATGGATACGCAACTTCCCACGTTTGAAGAGTAGGCTTTTGCACCGATGAAAATCGGGGGGCGGAAATCAGGGTCGCACGACGGATGACCGCCAAGACATTTCTAAAGTCGACTAATCGGCCGCTGCAACAGGGCCAAATATCGCAACCATTGGCTGCAAATACAGATACCCGCGATGGAAATACTGTAAAACTTCAATTCTTGTTAAGTCCCGGCGAATTCCGCCATTCATTAACCAGAACGTCAATATTTTCTTTTAATATATTTACGGTCCGACAAACTCATCAAGACGAGCTTTGCCGACGTACATAGACTAAGGCGGCCCAAAACGGGCCTACCGCACCGCAAAAAAATTCAGGAACGACAGGAAACGCACATTCTGACACGCATGAGATAACGTTTGAAAGGAGACCGCGCCATGGCTGAAGGCAAGGATATCTTCGAGCTGTATGCGGAAGGCTATGACGGAAAACAAGAAACCGAACTAACCATTCGCGATTACCTCAATTTATGTCGTGAAGACCCAACGGCTTATGCGTCCGCCGCAGAACGCATGATTACCGCCATCGGTGAACCCGAACTGATCGATACATCGACAGATCCCCGACTGGCCCGCGTCTTCCTTAACCGCACCATCAAACGGTATCCGGCCTTTGTCGATTTTTACGGCATGGAAGAAACCATCGAACGTATCGTTGGCTTCTTTAAATATGCCGCACAGGGTTTGGAAGAACGCAAACAGGTTCTCTATCTGCTTGGTCCGGTAGGTGGGGGCAAAAGCTCCCTTGCTGAACGGCTCAAGGAACTGATGGAACAGGAACCGATTTATGTCCTCAAAGCCGGCGATGACATCAGCCCGGTTTTCGAAAGCCCGCTTGGCCTGTTTAATCCAGCCAAAATGGGCGACGCCATTCAGGACAAATATGGCATTCCCAAACGCCGCCTCACCGGCTTGATGTCGCCATGGGCGGTCAAGCGCCTTGACGAATTTGAAGGCGATCTTAGTAAATTCTCGGTCATTAAGCTGATCCCGTCACGCCTGCGCCAGATCGGCATTGCCAAAACCGAACCCGGTGATGAAAACAATCAGGATATTTCATCCCTTGTCGGTAAGGTCGATATCCGCAAGCTTGAATATTACAGCCAGAACGACCCGGATGCGTATAGCTATTCCGGCGGGCTGAACCGGGCCAACCAGGGCCTTCTTGAATTTGTCGAAATGTTCAAGGCCCCGATCAAGATGCTCCATCCGTTGCTGACCGCCACACAGGAAAGCAACTATATCGGCACTGAAAACCTTGGCGCCATCCCGTTTCAGGGCTTGATCCTTGCCCATTCAAACGAGTCAGAATGGCAAACGTTTAAGGCCAACAAGAACAACGAAGCCTTCATCGACCGTATCAGCGTGATCAAGGTGCCCTATTGCCTGCGTGTGACCGAAGAAACCCAGATTTACGACAAGCTTCTTGAAGGATCGGAACTTGAACAGGGCGCCTGTGCGCCCGGCACGCTTAAGATGCTCGCGCAATTCTCGGTGCTGTCGCGCCTGCATGAACACGAAAACTCCAACCTTTATTCCAAAATGCGGGTCTATGACGGTGAAACGCTCAAAGACGTCGATCCCAAGGCCAAATCCATGCAGGAATATCGCGATACCGCCGGTGTTGACGAAGGCATGGACGGCATTTCAACCCGTTTTGCCTTTAAGGTCCTGTCGGAAACCTTCAACCATGACACCAACGAAGTTGCCGCCGACCCAGTACATCTGATGTATGTGCTCGAACAGGCAATCCGGCGCGAACAGTACCCCGAAGAACGTGAAAAAGATTATATGGACTTCATCAAGTCCGAACTGGCGCCGCGCTATGCCGAGTTTATCGGGGCCGAAATCCAGAAAGCCTATCTCGAAAGCTATTCCGACTACGGGCAGAACCTGTTTGATCGTTATGTGTCCTATGCCGATGCATGGATCGAAGATCAGGACTTCAAAGACCCCGATACCGGACAGCTCCTTGATCGTAAAATCATTGATCAGGAACTCTCAAAGATCGAAAAACCCGCTGGCATCGCCAATCCAAAGGACTTCCGCAACGAGGTCGTCAAATTTGCCCTGCGCACACGTGCCAATAACAAGGGCAAAAATCCGGCATGGACGTCCTATGAAAAACTGCGCGAAGTGATCGAAAAACGCATGTTCAGTCAGGTCGAAGACCTGCTGCCGGTGATTTCTTTTGGCTCGAAACAAGACAGCGAAACCGAGAAGAAACACAACGAGTTCGTCAAACGCATGATTGATCGATCCTATACCGAACGTCAGACGCGCCGTCTGGTCGAATGGTACATGCGTGTCAACAAGGCCGGTTAAGCCAAAACGTGGCTTACCGACCGCACCGGACGGTTCTCCCCTTGTCCGTCCGGTGCCCCTCTTCCGACCACCATGGATGCAGTCTGTTTGCTGTTTCCTGCGTGTGTCTTAGGGGGCAAAAGCCCCCGCACACAACGCACATGACCCCGTGCAAGGATGTGACCGCCCATGCTTTACATCGTCGACCGCCGTAAAAATCCCACTGGCAAAAGCCTTGGCAACCGGCAACGCTTCATGCGCCGTGCAAGGGCTCAAATCAAAAAGGCCGTCGAAGAGTCTATTCGCACCCGTGGCATTACCGATATCAACAACGGCGATCAGGTGATCATTCCGGGCAAGACGCTCAAAGAACCCGGATTTCATCATGCACGCCGGGGCGGTAATCGTGATTACGTTCTGCCGGGCAACAAGAAATTTGTTCAGGGCGACCGTGTCGCACGCCCCAACGAAGACGGTGGCGGTGCCGGTGGGTCAAAGGCCAGCCCGGACGGGGATGGCGAGGATGAATTTCAATTCACCCTGACCCGTGATGAGTTTCTCGACATCTTCTTTGAAGACCTCGAACTGCCCGACCTTTTGAAAAAAAGCCTCAAGCAAACCACGGCCTTTCGAAACGCGCGTGCCGGTTTTTCCGTACAGGGCACCCCGGCCAACTTAAGCTTGGTGCGCACCATGCGCAATTCACTGGCCCGGCGCATTGGCTTGCGCCGCCCCAAAACCGCTGAAATCCGCGACCTCGAAGACCAAATCACCGCCCTTCAGGAAAAGGCCAACAAACGCCCGTCGGGCAAATTGACCAAACCTGATGATGAAAAGCTCCATGCCCTTTTGGCCGATCTTGAAAACGCCAAACGTCGCATGAAGTCGATCCCGTTCATTGATCCGATTGACACCCGCTATAACCAGTTTCAACAAATCCCCGATCCCAATACGCAGGCGGTGATGTTTTGTCTGATGGATGTATCGGGGTCAATGTCCGAACAGATGAAGGAACTGGGCAAACGGTTTTTCATGCTGCTGCATCTGTTTTTGCATCGCCGTTACGAACATGTCGATGTGGTGTTTATCCGCCATACATCGCGCGCATCCGAGGTGGATGAGGAAACCTTTTTCTATTCGCGTGAAACCGGTGGCACGATTGTCTCCACCGCGCTCGAAGAAATGAAAAAGGTACTGAAAGACCGCTATCCCACCGATCAGTGGAACATCTATGCCGCACAGGCATCCGATGGCGACAACTATTCAAATGACGGCGCAAAATGCACGGCCCTTCTGGCCGAAGACCTTCTGCCCAAATGCCAGTATTACGCCTACATCGAAATCACGGATGAGCGAGAGGCCGAAATTTTCGCCGCCGCCGAGGGCGAAACCGCCCTTTGGAAGTCCTATGCCCCGCTTGCGGCCGTCAATCCACGGTTTTCGCTTAAACGGGTGACCAAGGCTGCGGATATCTTTCCGGTATTTCGCGAACTCTTTGCCAAAAACCGCGCTGAGGCCAAGACATGAGCACATCATCGCACAGCAAAAACACCTCCACCGCTCAAACGTCCGATCCGTCCAACAAGCTTTTGTTCAACGGTGCGGATTGGGATTTTGATACGCTCAAAAACACCTATGACGCGATTGAAGACATCGCCCTGAATGAGCTGAAACTTGATGTCTATGCCAATCAGGTCGAGGTCATCACCTCCGAACAAATGCTGGATGCTTATTCATCGATTGGCATGCCGCTCATGTATCACCACTGGTCGTTTGGCAAACGCTTCGTGCGCGATGATGTGATGTACCGCAAAGGCTATCAGGGACTGGCCTATGAAATCGTGATCAACTCCAACCCGTGCATTTCTTATGTCATGGAGGAAAACACCATTGTCATGCAGGCACTGGTGATGGCCCATGCCGCCTTTGGTCATAATCATTTTTTTAAAAACAACTATCTGTTCAAACAATGGACCGATGCGGATGGCATTCTTGATTATCTGCAATTTGCCAAACGCTATATCGCCAAGTGTGAAGACCGGTATGGCTTTGACGCGGTTGAACGGGTTCTCGATGCGGCGCACGCCCTGATGGAACAGGGGGTTAACCGTTATTCCCATCCGGAAAAACCCAATCTGGCGGTTGAGCTTGAACGCGAACGCGAACGCGCCAAATACGAAGACGAAACCTATAACGACCTGTGGCGCACCCTGCCCCAGACCGACACCGACGATCAGGACGTGGACGAGATCCAGCGCAAAATGCGGATCGAAGAACGCCGGGCCCAATTTGGCCTGCCCGAAGAAAACCTTCTGTACTTCCTGGAAAAGAACGCGCCCGCCATGCAGTCATGGGAACGCGAAATCCTCCGCATCGTGCGCAATATAGGGCAATATTTCTATCCGCAGAAACAAACCAAAGTGATGAACGAAGGCTGTGCCTGTTACGTGCATTATTCCATCATGAACAGCCTCTATGACAAGGGGCTGGTGTCCGAAGGGGCGATGATGGAATTCATCGATTCACATTCACGGGTTGTTTTTCAGGCCGAATTTGATGATCAACGCTATTCGGGGTTCAACCCCTATGCACTGGGTTTTGCCATGATGCAGGACATCCACCGCATGTGTGTCGATCCCACCGACGAAGACCGCAAATGGTTCCCCGATATCGCAGGCAATGGTGAGCCAGTTGAAACACTCAAAGACGCCTGGGCCAATTACCGCGACGAAAGCTTCATCTTGCAATTCTTGTCGCCCAAAGTGATGCGCGACATGCGCATGTTCATGATCGACGATCAAAGCGCATCCCCCCATCTTGAAGTCGCGGCCATCCATGATGATAACGGCTATCGCCGGGTGCGTCGGTCACTGGCACGCATGCATGATGTTTCGGTGCGTGAACCTGACATGCAGATCGTCGATGTTGATATTCGTGGCAACCGCCAACTTTATGTCCAGCACACCGAGCATGAAGGCATCCGCCTTGAAAAGGCCGAAGCCGAAATGACGCTGGGCTATATCGGCCAACTTTGGGGATATGGCGTCACGCTTCAGGCCATCGATTACAAAACCGGCGAAATCCTGCATGAAACAAACTACACGCCCGACGACCTGAGTGCGGCCTGATCGCCCACCCTGTCCAAGGTGATCGGCTTAAAGCCCATTGCATTTAAGCAAACCAAATCGCGATAACCAACGCGGTCTGTATTCCCTTGCAAGACCGCGGCGCGCCCGGACGCCATTTTCACGTCCGGGACCGCAATGCCCCACATTGCGCAAAGCACCATCTCAAGATTTACATAAATCAACTTATTCACTCATTGCGCGTTTCATTTGTGATCGTCACGCGCTTTGTTAGCAGTGAGTTGCCCGTTTCAATCCAGATGAACCATTTTAACGACATTAAGAATTAAAATCAGTTGCATCATATCTTTGAGAATGCTTATTAATTTCGAACAGTTATCGCCCCCAAAATTTTAAACCCGCGCACCGGCTTGAAAGGTCGTTTGATGGCATCTCGCCTGATCGCCCGCATGACGCATGCCTTGATACTGCTGTTCGTCGTTTCTGTCGTCGGCTTTGCCTTGCTGCGTTTAATGCCCGGCGATTTTGCCGAAATCCTGCTGATGGCGCAAATGGATGGCACCCTGCCCGACGCATCGCAGGTCCAGCAGTTCGCCGCAAGCAACGGCCTTGATGATCCCCTGCCCCAGCAATATGCCCGATGGCTTTTTGCGTTGCTGCAGGGCGATCTTGGCAAGTCCTTCATCACCGATGAACCGATCATAAATGATATCGCCCTGCGTCTGGGCCAATCGTTGATACTCGCGGTCCTATCACTCGTCACCGCCCTTGCGATTGCGGTTCCGCTGGGTGTGCTCTGTGCGCGCTACCCCGGCAGCAAGATCGACCGCATCGCCGGCATGATCAGCGTCATTGGCATGTCGATCCCCAATTTCTGGTACGCGCTGTTACTCGCATTGCTGTTTTCGCTTGTCCTTGGCTGGTTGCCAACCGGCGGGCATGGCACGTGGGCACATGCCATTTTACCAACCCTTGTGATTGCGACCTCGGTTGCCGGTGTTTTGTCGCGTTATGTGCGGGGCAGCCTGCTTGAAGAACTGTCAAAACCCTATATCCGCACCGCCAAGGCCAAAGGTGCGAGCCGGTTACGTACTGTTTTACGCCACGCGATCCCGAACATTGCGCCGGGACTTCTGACCTTTTCGGGCATGCAGTTCGCGCGGATTTTTGATGGCATGATCATTGTCGAAACCCTGTTTGCCTGGCCGGGCATCGGGCGGTTTTTAGTGGAATCGCTTTTGAACCGGGACTACCCCGCCATTCAGGCCTGTTTCCTGCTTGTCGCCGCGTCCTACATTTTGGTCAATCTGGCGGTTGATATTGCCATTGCCCTGTACGATCCGCGCACCCGGGAAATCGTGTAATGCAAAAAATGTCCTTTACCCGCGGCAAGCTGTTGGGCACCTCCGATCATTGGCGGGGCTATGCCACCTTTATGATCGCGGTCATCCTTGCGGTTCTGATCCTGCCATTGTTTGCCCCGCACGATCCCCACACGGTGCAATTCCTGTATCGGCTCAAGCCGCCCAGTTTTGACTATCCGCTTGGTACCGACGCCATGGGCCGCTGTGTTTTGTCGCGGTTACTTTATGGCGCGCGCCTGACCACCGCATCGGCGATGGCCGTGGTTGTCTGTGCATCCCTGATCGGCAGCCTGATCGGTGCGATTGCCGGTATGGTTGGCGGCGTTCTGGATCGCGCGATGATGCGGTTGTGCGAAGGCATGTCGGTTTTCCCGGCTCTTGCCATTTGTATGATTATTGCCGGGACGCTCGGATTGGGGCTTAAGGCCGTTATCATCGCCCTGATGTGTGTACATTGGACCGATTACGCACGGGTTGTGCGCAATGCGGTGATCGTCGAACGATCCAAACCCTATGTCATGGCTGCCGTTGCTCTTGGCGCACGACGCCACCGCATCGCCGTCCGCCATATTCTTCCAAACATCATCGGGCCGCTTTTGACCTTAAGCGCCTATTCCATGTCATGGGCCATTCTGGCGTTCGCCGGGCTGAGCTTCCTTGGGCTCGGGGTGGAGCCGGGCACACCGGAATGGGGTTTGATGATTGCTGAATCTCGCAATTACTTGCGTGACTATCCGCGTCTGGTGCTTGCACCGGGCCTGACCATCGCGGCCTTCGTCGTGGCGGTCAATCTGCTCGGAGACATGTTGGGAGACCGTTTCCGGGTGCGTCAGATCAACTACCTTCATTAAATAGAGACAGTAAGATGATCAAAAGAACACTTCTTGGGGTTGCCATCGCGGCACTTGCACTGGGCACTTTTGGCGCCACATCGCAAGATGCCAAGGCATCAGACGACAATACCCTTATCATTGGCACCATGTGGGAATCACAACCCCTGGCGATGAAGCCGCGCCGCTCAAGGTTTTTCAATGAAAGCGAAATCCTCGATACGCTGGTAAAGCTTGATTACGACCTGAAACCGATCCCGGGGCTGGCAACGTCGTGGGAACGGGTTTCACCAACAGTCTGGCGTTTTAACCTGCGCGAAAATGTTGTTTTTCATGACGGCACCAAACTTGATGCCGAGGCCATCAAATTCTCGCTCGAACGGGTGGTCGCATTGCTGCCCTATGCGGCCGATCTTTTGAACATCAAATCCATGACCGCCATATCGCCGCTGGTTCTCGAAATTGAAAACACCGAACCCTATGCCGCCCTGCCCAACCAACTGACCGATGCGATCACCGTGGTTTACGCCAAATCATCGTTTGATGAGGCCGGTGAGTTCGTTAAACCAGTCGGCACCGGCCCTTGGAAATTCGAAGAATACCGCAAACAGGACCGCACGATTGTCACCCGCTTTGACGACTATTGGGGTGAAAAACCGGCCCTTGAAAAGATCGTCTATCGCTATATCCCCGATCATAATTCACGAACTCTGGCGCTTGAAGCAGGCGAAATTGATTTTGTCACCAACATGCTGCCATCCGATGTCAAACGTCTGTCGAAGGACGCGGATTTCAAGGTTTACGAACAACCAACATCGGGCCTGTATTACGGTGCATTCAATGCCGGTGACAAAAGCCCGCTTTCCGATGTGCGCATCCGCCGTGCCGTCAACGCGCTGGTGGACCGTAACCTGATTGTCGAAGGTGCCCTTGATGGGGTCGGCGAACCGGCATGGGAATTCTTTGCACCCGAATTTGACTGGGCCCCGCAGGCCGACAGCAAATACAGCCTCAACCCGGAACGGGCCGCATCGCTTCTGACCGATGCCGGATATGAAAAAACCGATGGCAAATGGACCAAGGATGGCGAACAGCTGACCTTGCGGATCCTCAGCTATACCTCGCGCACCGAAATGCCAATGATCACCGAAGCAATGGCTGCCCTTTTGAACCAGCAAGGCATTGCCACCGATGTTCAGATGTATACGTGGGGCGGGATGCTTGATCTGGTCAAACGCGGTGAATATGACATTTCCGTCGTGTTCTGGACCCCGGAAATGACCGGCCACCCGGACCTGCACCTGAAATCACAATTCCATTCCAAAGCAGGCCTGAACTATCAATTCTGGGAAAACACCGAATTTGACGCCGCTGTTGATACCGGCCGCACCCTTGATGCGGGCACAGAGAAGGATGCGACCTATAAAAAGGCGATGAACATCCTGCATGATGATGCCCCGATTATTCCGCTGGTGCATAAGGTGTTTGTCGTGGCCTCGACCAAGGGTGTTAAGGGCTATCGCATTCATCCGTCCGGCTTCTTCTTCGATTTCAAGAACGTTTCGAAGTAATCTGCACTGTTCCACCTCCGGCCAATGCCGGGGGTGGTTTTCGTCTTTCCCGCAACATCGCAATGAGCCAACCGATGGGAATTTGCCTTTTTATAAACCCGATCAAGGGGGCGGGTGATGATTTGCCCGATATCGGATCACATGCCCCCAATACCGCCTTTGTAGATCAATATGATCTCGACAAGACCGATTTATCGCAATTCGCGGCCCTGATCTTGCCTGCGCATATAGATCAACGCTTTTTGGGCACCCGATCCGATCAGATCACAACATTTCTCGACCAGGGCGGAACGCTTGTTTTCAACGGACATGTTGCCTGGCCGATGCTGCCAGAACTAAAACCGTTCGTCCCCCTTGAACGTCAGTCGCTTGAAAATCTGATGATCTATCGCGTCAATCACCATCCGGTATTTGACGGCGTTGATTGCAATGACCTGACCTTCAAACGCGGTGTCGCCGGATTTTATGCCCGTGGCAGCAACCCACCCCCTGATGGGGCCATCCCTCTTCATGTTCTGGGCAAAGAACAACTGGTGTGTGATTGGCTATATGAACGCCCTAAGGGCGGGCGGATATTGATGCATTCGGGCAATGATCTTTGGATGTATATCGGCTCGCAAAACAGCACCTCACGCGTCGTGCCGCAACTGTGCGCTTGGGCAGGAGGGGAATGATGGGCAAACTGGCAATCATTGATACCGGGACCTATTACCATCACCGGGTTATCCACGAAGACCGCTTTGGTCATTTTTTTGATCAGGCAATCTATATCCGTGATCTGTGCAAGACAGATTTATCTGCCATCACCACCCTAATTGTGCCATGCCGGACCGACCCGGCCCATTTGGTCGCCCATCGCAAACTGTTTGCCGATTTCCTAAATGACGGCAAAACCGTTGTCGCGATGGGATCGACAGGACCAGACAAATGGCTTGATGATATCAGTTGGCGTTTCACGCCGACCAATTTCTGGTGGTGGAAAGAAGGCGGGTCCCTGAACCTTGAGATCGCCGAACCGGAGCATAGCCTGTTTGATTACGTCAAACTTACCGATGCAACCTGGCATCATCACGGATTACTGACCCCACCCGCAGGAGCCACATCCCTGATCAATGCCAACAAGGCCGGATCGATTTTCTATGATGACCGGGTGACTTCGCCGGGGCGGAAAATCGTCACCACCCTTGATCCGATGTATCACCACGGCAACCATTTCATGCCCGCAACCAGCCGCTTTCTTGACGGTTTCCTGCCGTGGCTTAAAAGCCAGTAGCAGCTCCGGAAACACTGAGAAATCTGCCAATCCGCACCCAGAAACTACGGGTGCGGATTTTTCGTGACCAGTTTGGAATTATCTATTTCGCCCCATTAGCAAGCCCGCAGTTCCGATCATTGATGTCGACATTTTCGGCAATCGCCAACTATATGTCCAACACACCGCACATAACGTCATTCGCCTTGAAAAGTCCGAAGCCGAATTGACGCAGGACTATATCGGGCAGTTGCCGGGATATGGTGTGACCTTGCAGGCAGTTGACAACGACACCGGCGAAATCCGGCATGAAACAAACTACACACCCGACGACATTTCAGTATCCTGATTGTAAAAAAACGCCCGCTGCCTTTAACTTATGCGCCGCGATGGCCACCTATTGCTTATGCAATAGTTGTGTTCGCGCTGGAGCCCGCATGCAGAAGAAACTTCGTCCCACAATCATCGGCATTCTTGCCAGTTTTTTGTTCTTTGCGGGCAATGTCGCTCAGGCCGAAACACTCAACATCGCCTTTCCATCTGGCCTCAAAGAGCTGTTTAAGTACGAGTTTAACGTCATCGAACTTGCCCTTGAAAACAGTGATGCCGACATGTCCCTCAATGTGACAGAAATAGACGGTCTAAGCGGTTCACGCTTGGTCGAAATGCTGAAAGCCGGTGAAACGGATGTGATCTTTGGCGGTTACAGCCCTCAGCGCAACGAAAGTCTTCTTCAGATCAATATTCCCATGACGCGCGGCATGCTGGGACATCGCGTTTTCATGACCCACCGCGACAACCTTGATGCTCTTCTCAGGATTAAAACACTTGCCGATCTCAAACAGTTTTGCATCGGTGCCGGATCAGACTGGCCCGATGCAGACATCATGGAACAAAATGGATTTTGTGTGGATCGCGCCCCACGAAACCGGCTTTGGGATATGCTGGAAAATAAACGCTTTCCCCTTTTGACGCGCGCCGCACACGAAGCATTCAGAGAACGTCCTGACCTCCAACGGAAATATCCTGATTTGGTTCTGGTTCCCGATATATCACTTGTCTACAAGTTCGATTTCTTCATCTATGTGCGCAAAGGCAATGCGCAGCTTCAACAACTGCTGACAACCGGTTTGGAGCGCGCTTATGCGTCCGGCGCCTTCATGAAAAATTTTGAAAGCGATCCAAGCATCTCGCACGCACTGGCTGAACTAAGCCGCCTTCCTTATACATTCACCATCCGAAACCCGATCCTCGACCCAACAACCAAAAATATTGATCCCAAATACTGGCATGGGAACCTTGAGTTCGACACGCATCAGAACCGATCTTCATGCCCAAAAACCAAGATCACCTGCCCGGAGCAAGAAGGCATCAATATGCGTTCCATCACGGACCCATCCCGGTCCTATTTGACCGTAACCAAAACGCCCGCGCTCTCAGTCGCGCTATCGTACTGATAAGCAAATAAAATCAACAGAACTACATACGGAGATTTTTCGTTTCGCAAATGAAACATTCCTATTGCGGTCAAACAATAAATCTTATTAAGGTCACTCAGTAAGCCAATATTGCTCCGCCGTTTGATCGTTTTTCGGACCAATACCTGGGTTATCAAGATCAATCACACGCCGATCAGACTGGCGAATGTAATCCATTGCTGCCGCGATAGAAGGATCAGAACGGAAGTATTCGTTAAACGCCCCGCTGAAAAACGCATTCTGAAAACCCTGTTCCAGCAAGGAATGCCGAATTTTATCATTCTTGCCGACATAGGTGAAAAAATCATACTGATATCGCAACAACAGTGTTTTCTCGACACGCAACCCGGCACGTTTGAGTTGCTGGACCCGATCTCTTTTAAGCGCCTCATGCACGGCCAAATGCATCATGTCAAACCGGTCGTTTTCCAGCATTGAAATCAGGTTGTTTTGCGGTGCCTCTGTCACACACAGTCCTGCGTCTTTCAAAATTGCCGTATCAAGCCAGCCCTGCCCCGAACCGATACAAAACCCCTTAAGGTCCTCAAGCGATTTAACCCTCATCAGGGATGCCTGTGTGTCCGCCCGAATGACAAACAGGCGATACCCCTGCAAGCCACGGGTAATCGGAAAGTCGACCTGAAGGAACTCCTCGCTGAAAGCAGGGTTATACCCAGCAAAGATGACATTGATCTCACCGCTGCGTAGCATCGTGAGGCCGCGCGTTTGGGTTAAACGCTCAACCGATAGAACTTCTAACTGATGTTCACCGGGGGCATTTGCGATGGCCAGCCGGATGGCACCGATCTGAAAGGCAAAGTTATCCTCTGAACCTTTTGGCACAGCCATGCGAAACGTTTCCGCAGATACCGTGGACACCACCCCAAAGGCAAAAAGAACCAAAATAACGACGCCGCCGATGAGACGGTCGAAAGCTTTTCGCATATGTTTCAAACACCAATGCAGCCATACAATCCTATGCAATAGGTTGTGCGGCGTTGGCAAAAGATAAGCCCCCCAGAACGGCAAGGCTCATTTTTTTACTTGACGGTTTGTTATGATATAACATAACAGATAACCAACCTTATATGCTCCCCCATAACCGGACCGGATCAATGCAAAACTTTCCTTCCACTCTTCGCCGTCTCCTTCTCGCCTCTCCCCTGCTTGTGGCACCCTTCGCGGCTCAGGCTGCCGATGCACCATCAGTTGTTGCCACCCTCAAACCGATCCACGGCATCACAAGCGCGTTGATGGACGACGTTGGGGAACCCACTTTGCTGATCGATGGGGCAGCCTCCCCGCATGCCTATTCGCTGCGCCCCAGCGAAGCACGTGCTTTGCAAAATGCCGATCTGGTGATTTATGTGTCGCACAGCCTCGAAAGTTTTCTGGAAAAACCTTTGGCAACCTTGTCGGTTAACAGTCATCAGCTTGAACTGATTGATGCCCCCGGCCTGACCCTGCTCGAGATGCGCGAAGGCGGCAGCTGGGAAGCCCACAGCCACGACCAGGGCGCACATGAGGAGCATGAGGAGCATGGTGAAAGTGATCATGACCATGACCATGATCACGATGCGCACGACCATGAAGCCGATCACGGGCACGAACATGCCGACAGTCACGACCACGATCATGACCACGATCATGACGCCGATGAACATCATCATGATGAACATGAGCACGGCGGAATTAACCCGCACATCTGGCTTGATCCGGCCAATGGTGCGGCCATCGCCACCGCCATCGCCGATGAACTGATCGAAATTGATGCCACCCACGCAGAAAATTATCGCGAAAACCTCAAAAAGCTGCTTGCCAGTCTCACCGTCCTTGGCAATGATCTGGGCGATAAGCTTGCGCCGGTCCGCAGCACGCCTTATGTGGTTTTCCATGATGCCTATCAGTATCTGGAAGCTGGCTTTGGCCTGAACGGGGTCGGCTCCGTGACCGTGTCGCCCGAACAGAAGCCCGGAGCCAAACGCCTCCATGAAATCGAAGAAAAAATCCGCGACACCGGTGCCGTCTGTGTCTTTGCCGAACCGCAATTCCGCCCCGCGATTGTTAAGGCGATTGTTGCCGATACCGGCGCACGCATTGGCACCCTTGATCCGCTGGGGGCAAACATCCCCAAAGGCCCGGATGCCTATCAGGCCATCCTTGCGCAAAATGTCGACGCCCTGGTCGACTGCCTTGGCAACGGTTCGTAATACGGGCTTTGCAATGCTGGTCGCGGGCTTTGTGCTTGCGACCAGCACGCCCGCCTCAGCCCATCCTCATATCTGGATTGATGCCAACGCCGAAATGGTGTTTGAAAACGGCAAGCTGACCGCCATCAAAATGCACTGGGTGTTTGATGACCTGTTCAGCATGACGCTAATTGACGAGTTCGATAAAAATTTCGACACCCGGTTCTTTGGCAATGAAAACACCACATTGCGCGACAATGCCTTTGTCGCCCTTGGCGAAGTTTCATGGCTGGCACATTTACGTAAAAACGAAGTTCTTCTGCCCTTTACCCAAACGCGCGATTTTACCGCCGACATCACCGATGACAGGCGGGTGACCTATGATTTCACCCTCGTTTTAGACGAACCGCTTGATCCGGTAAAAGATACCATCAGCCTTTCCGTCTATGACGCCGAGTATTATATCGACATCGCCTTCACACAGGTCGATCCGATCGTGTTTACCGGCAACACCGCAACCAGCTGTCACTTTGAAATGAGCGAAGATGAAAAAAACCGCATCTATTTTGATCTGGTGGCGCCAATACGTGCCGACCTTGTCTGCGCAGCACAACATGGCGATAGCGGGTCTTCTGGCGGTCTTGCTCCTGGCGATATGGTCCGGGTCGAGTAATCCGGCTGCGGCCCAATCGGCCAATCTTCTGGGACGTGGTAACAGCGACGCGGCAACCACCGATACCGCCTCAGCCCCGCAAGATGGGGACAGCTTCATCACCCTGCCCGTCTGGCTATCGGATGTCGTCGGTCAGGTCATCATCATTCAAACAAAACTGAACCGCGAAATCACAGCCACCCTTCGCGACGCCAAAAACGGCGACAGCTTCTGGCCCGGCTTGATGATCATTGGCCTGTCATTTCTCTATGGCGTTTTTCATGCGGCGGGCCCCGGTCACGGCAAAATGGTCACCACCACCTATTTCCTGTCGCGCGACGCCGGATGGAAACAAGGTGTCGCCATGGGCAGCCTGATTGCCGGGGTGCAGGCCATCACCGCCATCGTTCTTGTTGGGTCATTGACCCTGTTTTTAAACCTTGGCCCGGCGGCAATCACCCAAAACGGTCTGGTGCTGGAGGCAGTTTCATATGCGCTGATCGTTGGTCTTGGTCTGGTGATGTGTTTGCGGATCATACAGGGCCGCGATGATTGCTGTGATCATCATTCCCATGACCACACACATCATCACGATGATGGTCGTGATCACCATCACAGCCACGCACATGACCATACCGACACGCATCACCATGATGCCGCCCCCACCGCACATTCCACGCCATCGACGGCGCGTAATCGCTGGCAAATGATTGCCAGTGGCATTGTGGTTGGGCTGCGCCCCTGCACCGGATCTATTCTGGTGCTGCTGTTTACGCTGGCCAACGGGCTGTTTCTGATCGGGGTTGCTGCCGCCTTTGCCATGGCAATCGGGGTTGCACTGACCATCAGCCTGATCGGGCTGGCCGCCATCGGTATTCGCACCGGAACCCAGCATTTGTTTAGTGTCTCCGAAACCACATCGGGCATTCTACGCCGTACGATTGGCTTAACCGGGGCGGGATTGATTACCCTGTTTGGGGCAATGTTGTTAATGGCTTCTGCCCGCCAATTGGGTTGGCTTTAACACCCCCCACAAAAAACAGCCCGCAGGGCCAATGACCTTGCGGGCTGTTGAAATCTGGCGTCGAAAGGCTGTTTTGCCTTACTCGGCGTGAATGACTTTCATGACAAGTTTGCCATCCGGCTTGATCGGGCCGTCTTCTTTGGCACCAAGGGTGTATTCATACACACCGGTTTTCATGCCGCCTGCTTCGGAATGAACCATCAACATCAGCATCTCGCCGGATTTGACCGGTTCCTGAAGGATGGCAGCAACATCCATGTTTTCACCCTTTTTGATCGGCGCATAGCCAACCACCGGGCCCGGTTTCATGTCTTTGTCGGTACGATGGACAACCAGCCAGCCGTTTTCACCGGCCATGATTTTTTCCGCCGTCACGGTCCCACCCGATACATCTTGATCCATGGCATCGACCATCGGGCCCATTGCCAACGCGCCTGTGCTGCTGGCCAGAACGAAACCGGCACTCAGCATCATGGCACCAAGAAAGCCCGAAGTTTTATGTTTCAACGTCATGTGAAGTCTCCTTTGCTTTTGATCTGGAACACGCTTTTCGCGGTTCGCTCATGTCGTGCGTTTCATCGCACACACAGAAGCTACGCAGAGAATTCAAACGGGTTTCAGCAAAGAAGAAATTTTCTGCATTAGGCCCAGAACCTAATGTTCTACCGAAATCAACCGACCATGGATTGCAGGACCGGTCGGCTGCCCGGTTGGTGAGCCGCCTTCTGGTTCAAGGCTGATGCCAAAGGTTGCGGTACGCAACATCGCCGGATCAAACTGGCCAAGGTTCTTGGTCGTCGCGACAGACGCATTCTGCAAAAGCCCCAAGGACTGTGGGACAGAATCGCTCTGATCCGACTTGATCCAAAGTTGATAGGTTTTGCCTTCGGGCAACGATGCCTCAACCGGGCGAATGGTCACCGCACGGGTATCAAGATCAATCGTCATCACAAATGCGGGCTGGGTATCGTCGCGGTGAAATACCGCCACGAACGGGCCATCCTGGACCGGTGTGGCAATATCGGTTGCCAGAACCGCAATGATCAGGCTTGCAGCAATCGCCCCGGCCCCAAGTGCCCCGGAGCGCCACATCTTGACCTTGCGCTTCAGGCTGGCGACCTCAGACAAACTGGCGATGTTAGCGCTAACATTTTGGCCGGCAGTTTCGATCCGGCTTCTGATGCTGGCAAACAGATCACGTGACGGGGCAACCGCATCATAATGTGTATTAAGCGGTGACAGCCGCATTTCCCAATCGGTGATCGCCTTATCAATTTCCGGTTCCCGTTCCCGACGGGCAGCCACAGACTGACGCTGTGCGGGCTCAAGCGTGCCCAACACATATTCAGCGGCCAGCATATCAATGTCTTCCCGGTCGGTCATGATCCCAGGCATTCCTTTAACTGTCTTAAGCTGCGATGCAGCCACGTCTTGATCGTTCCAACCGGCTGGGCAAACCGTTCTGCCAATTCGGCCCGAGACCAGCCTTCAAGATATGCCAGTCGGACAATCTGTTGACGGTCGTTTTCCAAACCGTCCAGACAGTATTCCAGTTGGCGTACCTCGTCGGCAAGCACGACCTCCTCGAAAACCGTGTCATGTGACACCAGAACTTCAATTTCGGCGTCTTCAATGTCGGTTTCAGGCCGTTGGCGGCGCACGATATCAATTGCCCGGTTCCGTGCAATCGTTGCCATCCAGGTAATGATCGATGCCCGTCCCGGTTGGAAATCACCGGCTTTCTGCCAGATGCGCACATAAATATCCTGTAACGCGTCCTCGCTTTGAGCACGGTTTTTCAAGATACGCAGCACAACGCCAAAAAGTTTCGCCGATGTTGCATGATACAGCCGCTCAAAGGCGTCCATGTCACCATTAATCGACTGACCAAGCAGCTTTTCCAAATCCCGGGTCGTTGTCATTTTCACCGCCAGCTTCGTGCAGAAAAGACCGAATTCCCTGCGCCGTAGAAGAACACATACCGGATTGCAAACCCGAGCGACCTTCTTCCTACGTTACAAACACCATAGTTGATCAGTTCCAGCCCCAAGTCATATAGAGAATGCGTCCTGAGCCTAAGTATCTGAACAAAAACACAATCAGGATTTAAATTCCGCCGGAATACTTTCGGTTGTTTTGATCAGCGCATCCATCACCATCCGCACGCCGGGGGACCGGCGCATGTCAGGATGAACCACAAGCCAGACCGGCTTGCTGATCTCACCCGGCGCGTCGTCAAACACCCTTTCAAGCCGATCATCAACATCGGCCATATAGCGCGGCAAAAGCCCAAGCCCATGTCCGGCCGCGACAAAGGCCCGAACCGTCTGGCTGTCATCGGCCCTGACCCGCACCGGCAATTGCCGGTTTAGCATCTTCCACACCCAGGCCTGTTGATAGTCGCCAAATGAGAAGCTGCCATCGGCACAGAATTCCCAATCGCCTTCAGGCACGCGCTCTGTATACCCCTTTGCCGCATAAACGCCGTAGCGCAAATGCGTCAGTTTGCGCGCGATCAGCCCGCTTTGCGCCGGGGTTGCCATCCGCACCGCAACGTCTGCTTCGCGGCGCGCAAGATTGGCAATGACGCTTGATCCAAGAATTTCATATTCAAGGTTCTTTTGGTCCCGCAGCAATTCCGCCAACCGCGGCGCAAACAGCAATCGCCCGGCGGCGGGGGGCACGGAAATCCGCACCACACCATGGGCGGTTTCATCACCGCGCGCCTGCCGTTCAAACGCCAAAACGTCTTCTTCGATCCGGCCCGCCACCGGCACAAGGTTTTCGCCCGCATCGGTCAATTTCCACCCGGTTGCCAAGCGGTCAAACAGATGCGCGCCCAGATGGGTTTCCAATGCTTCGATGCGCCGCGCAACGGTTGTGTGGTCCTTGCTCAATCGCCGGGCGGCCCCGGAAAGCGTCCCTTCCTCGGCAACTGCGACAAAAAACCTAAGATCATTCCAGTTCATATCTGTGGGTCCTACACTTGCGCAATTTTGCACAACTATAGCGCATTTTATCTAAATTCCATTGTATTTCTGCGCATGCCAATCTTTGGTCATCGAAACGGCCCACCCCGATCAAGGAGCATGACAATGGCTGTATCACATCAGATCGAATGCAATACCCTCGTCGGGTGTGTGTCGACAAAAACATCGTACGGGAAGATGGCACAACGCCCAACCTCTCGCGCCACGCCCCCCACTGTCACCAAGGGTGTTAGCGCTATCATCCCGGCGATCGTCAATGCCGTTTTGCGGTCCTACAAACGCTATCAAAGCCGCATTGCCCTGAACCGGTTAAGTGACGACCAACTCTACGACATCGGTTTGGAACGCCACAACAACAGCTACGTGCCGCGCGACGAGTACCTCAACCGGTTTTAACCAGATCAAAGCGACCAGCGGCCCTGAACCAATGGTAATCGACACGCTTTGATATCGACCATCTTCGCGATAGGGGTATTGCGGAGATGGCTAGGCTCAGGACCTAGAATGCCTTCCCTCAAGGCATGAAAAAGGCTCCCTTGAATTTTAAGGGAGCCTTTTTCAGTCAATATCGGTCCATCGTCAGACCTGAAATTCTTCGGCAATGTTATCAGCAGCCTTGATCAAGGCATCCATCACCAATCGAACACCGGGGGATCGGCGCATGTCCGGGTGAACCACCATCCAGCCGGTTTCACGGCTTTGCCCTTCGACATCGGCATGGATCAGTTCAAGTTCGTCGTCCTTGTCCCCAAGATAGCGCGGCAGAACCCCGACACCATGTCCCGCAGCAATGAACTGGCGGACCGTTTCGGTTTCATCGGCACGAAAACGGCACGGCAATTCCCGGCCCAGTACGTTGCGCACCCATTCCTTTTTTGATGCGCCGTAAGCGGTATCTTCATAACCGCAAAATTCCCAGTCCATTTCCGGCACCCGGTCGCGGTAGCCAATCCCGCAATAAAGCCCGACCCCCAATTCGACCAGCTTACGCGTAATCAATCCCGGTTCGCGCGGGGTGATCATGCGCACGGCAACATCGGCTTCGCGGCGTGCAAGATTGACCACATTGGCAGCCCCGATAATTTCAAATTCAAGCCCCTTGTGTGCCGTAAGCAACCTGGCCAGACGCGGGGCAAACAACACACGCCCCGCTACTGGGGGGACGGAAATGCGCACAACCCCGTGGGCGGCTTCATCGCCCTTGGCCTGACGTTCAAAGGTAAGGGCTTCTTCCTCAACCCGTTCGGCCACCGGGACAAGATTATGTCCCGCCGTGGTCAGTTGCCAGCCGCGCGGCAAACGGTCAAACAGCTTGGTGCCAACATCATCTTCAAGCGCCTCGATTCGGCGGGCGACTGTCGTGTGTTCCTTGCGCAGACGACGCGCGGCCCCCGAAAGGCTGCCTTCACTTGCCAAAACAAGGAAATATCGCAAATCGTTCCAGTTCATATCGACACTTCTATCCGTATTTTGTCGTGTTAATCCGATTTTTTTTGCACATCAGATATGCAAAACAACCTTCTTCCTGTTTTATTTTGCATATGACATTGTCCGCCCATCAACGGATCAATTCAACCTGAGACTTCAGGAGGCCACCATGGCACATCAGATTTCTGGAAACGCACCTTTCGACGCTGCAAACGACCCCTTTACCAAACGCATGCCGTTTGGCGCGCTCATGAACCGCATCGAAAAATATTTCGAGAACAAGCGCAAACGCAAGAACCACAGCGATCTTATGAGCAACCTGAGCCACGCAGACCTCGCCGACCTTGGCCTGCAGCGCAAATTTAACGGCACGACCTGGTATCTCGACCGGATGTAGGAAACGCTGCCGGACCTCAAAGCCCGGTAAGCCAGTTGCCAGCTAGCATTAAAAAAGGGACCCAAATGGGTCCCTTTTTATTTGTCATACAATTGCGAATATCTTAGCTGCGAATCTCACGAACCCGGTCGGTTGCTTCCTGTGCCAGCTTGGTGATGGTTGCCCAATCACCCGCCTTGACCGCATCCTTGGGCGCAACCCATGATCCGCCGACGGTGATAATATTCGGTAATTTTAAATAATCAGCCAGATTATTCAATGAAACACCCCCAGTCGGACAGAAGCTGACCTGCGGCAATGGCCCCGAAAGAGCCTTGAGCATCGACACCCCACCCTGCTGTTCAGCCGGGAAAAATTTCAAAATGTCATAGCCATGATCAATCAGGTTCATGATTTCCGACGGGGTGCCCGCCCCGGGCAACAACGGCACGCCAGTATCCTTGGCAGCCTTTAAAAGACCGTCGGTATGGCCCGGTGACACGGCAAAGGCACAGCCGATTTCAGCCATGCGTTCCATTTGCTTGGCATTGATCACCGTTCCTGCACCGGTAATCGCACCGGGGACTTCGGCGATAATACGTTTAATGCTTTCTTCGGCAGCCGCACTGCGCAACGTAATTTCCAGCACCGGCAAACCACCGGCCACCAGTGCCTTGGCCAGCGGCACGGCATCATTGGCATCTTCGATCACCAGAACCGGCACCACCGGGGCCTTTGACAGAATCTCACGCGATGAAAGGCTCATAAAATCTTCCTTCTGTTTGCCGGTCAGGCCGTTAAAATCTTGGCGCAACCGATCAGGGCCGGGTATTTCGCCGTCATCAGGCGTACCGGCACATCATTCATTAAATCATGGAAACGGCCCTTGGCGATCATCCGCTCTTTCAGGCCGCTTTGTTTCATATAATCAGCAATCCGCGGACCAATACCGCCGCCGATAAACACCCCGTCAAACGCACCAAGTGTCAGCACAAGGTCACCCGCAACCCCACCCATAAACAGGCAGAACCGGTCCAGCACCTTACGACACAGCGGGTCATTTTGTTGCAAGGCACCGTCAACCACCTCAGCGGCATTTTTCGGCGCCACATCAAGACCATCGATGGCGGCAAGTGCGCGGTACAGGTTTTCAATCCCCATGCCCGACAAAATACGTTCCGCCGATACGCGCCCCAATTCATGGGTCAGGAATTTGACGATTTCAAAATCAAGTTCATCGACCGCAGGCAAGGACACATGCCCGCCTTCGCCCTGAATTGGCAACCAATGGCCTTCGTGGGGCAACAAGCCCGAAACGCCAAGCCCGGTCCCCGCCCCAATGACCGCCAAGGGCAAGCCCGGACGTCCGGGACCATCAAATAGCGTAATCAGGTCTTCGCCGCCCAGATAGGGTACCGACATTGCCAAGCCGGTAAAATCATTGACCACCACAAGACGATCCAGATTGAACTCGGCCTTAAGCGCATCCTTGGAAAACACCCACGGATTGTTGGTGAATTTAATCTCATCGGCCATGGCGGGGCACGCCACCGCCACGGCAAATTCACGCAAATCCGCACAGTCGGTTTTGACCATGAAATCACGCATGGCATCGCCGATGGTGGCATATTCACGCACCGGCAATGTCATTGGCGTATGGGGATTGCCAGCATCGTCAAGCCAAGCAAAGCGGGCATTGGTCCCGCCAATATCACCGACAAGCTGCATTACGCGACTTCAGCCTCCCCCGGGAGGACAGCACATGCGCCCATTTCAGCCAGTCCAACATGGTCGCGGAACACGCCAAACAACTCACGGCCAAAGCCATCCTGATGGGATGCCTTGTCGTCAAAGGTGGCAAAGTCACGCTTGGCCAGTTCGGCATCTGTCACATTGAGGATCAGATCACCGGTTTCCGCATCAAGACGGATGATGTCGCCATCCTGTACCTTGGCAATCGGGCCGTTCATCATGCCTTCTGGTGTGACGTGGATGGCAGCAGGCACCTTACCCGACGCACCCGACATGCGACCATCGGTGACAAGGGCAACCTTATACCCCAGATCCTGCAGCACACCCAACGGCGGGGTGAGCTTGTGCAGTTCAGGCATGCCGTTGGCTTTCGGCCCCTGGAAACGCACAACACAGATGACGTCACGATGAAGCTTGCCTTCCTTGAAGGCCTCCATCATTTGTTCTTGCGATGTAAACACCGCAGCCGGAGCTTCGATGACACGGTTTTCCGGTTTCACGGCGGACACCTTGATCACGCAACGGCCAAGGTTGCCCGACAACATCCGCAAACCACCGTCGGCACTAAATGCCTTTTCCGCCGGACGCAGGATGTCTTCATCCTGACTGTCAGCCGGGGCATCACGCCATGCCAGCTTGCCACCGTCCAGATACGGCTCTGTGCCATAGGCCGCCATGCCACCAGTATGGATGGTTTCCAGATCAGGATGCAGAATACCGTTTTTCAAAAGGTCGGAAATAACAAAGCCCATACCGCCTGCGGCATGGAAGTGGTTCACATCGGCCTGACCGTTCGGATAAACGCGGCACAGAAGCGGGACCAGACGCGACAATTCGTCAAAATCATCCCAGCGCAGCTCAATCCCGGCCGCACGCGCCATCGCAGGCAAATGCAGCGTATGGTTGGTTGACCCACCGGTCGCAAGCAACCCGACAATCCCGTTCACAAACGCCTTTTCATCCAAAACCTTACCAACCGGGCGATAATCATTGCCAAGTTTGGTAATCGCAAGCGCACGGCGGGCGGCTTCTTCGGTCAGCGCATCGCGCAGATCGGTATTCGGGTTCACAAACGCCGCGCCGGGAAGATGCAAGCCCATGACTTCCATCAGCATCTGGTTGGAGTTTGCCGTGCCATAGAACGTACAGGTGCCCGGGCTGTGGTAAGACGCGGTTTCGGCCTCCAACAGTTCCTTGCGGCCGACTTTACCTTGGGCATACAGCTGACGAATGCGGGCTTTCTCGTCATTGGGAAGGCCTGATGGCATTGGACCGGCAGGTACGAAAACTGCGGGAATATGGCCATAGGACAAGGCCCCCATGACAAGACCCGGAACGATTTTGTCACATACACCCAGATAAAGGGCGGAATCGAACACGTCATGCGACAGTGACACAGCCGTCGACATGGCAATCACATCGCGTGAAAACAGCGAAAGTTCCATGCCCGGACGGCCTTGGGTCACGCCATCACACATGGCCGGAACGCCCCCGGCAACCTGTGCTGTTCCACCAGCTTCAAACACGGCCTTTTTGATACGGTCGGGATAAACGCCCAGTGGTTGGTGGGCCGACAGCATATCGTTGTAAGACGTCACGATGCCAAGATTGGCACCCTCATCGCCATTGATGCGTTCCTTATCAGCCGCACTACAGCCCGCCGACGCATGGGCAAGGTTGCCGCATGACAGCGATGAGCGATGCGGGCGATCGGACGCGGCGGCCTCGATCTTGGCAAGATATGCTTCGCGGGTTGGTTTGGAACGCTCGATAATGCGTTTGGTGATCTGATCTATTTCACGTTTCATGGGGTTCAGCCTTTCGGGTTCTCGGCGCTCCACCACAGATCGACGGGGACGTCAGTCTGTTGCAAGATTGCGCGAACGGGCATCTCTTCGATTTCTGTGCCGTTTTTCGCGGTTTCAAAGGTCGACCATTTGGATTGTCCGGTAATATGAAGACCAATATACCGGGCGTTAAGGATGGCGGGCAACGTCATGCTGATGCGCGGGACCGGGGACACGGTCGGGCGCGCAGCGACAACCAGTTCGCCATGTTCGGGATAAAGCCCTTTGCGCAGGGCTTCGGGCGTTGAGGATGGGAAAAGTGATGCGGTATGACCGTCATCGCCCATCCCCAGATACACAATATCAAGCGGCCAATGCAGTTCGGTCCGCAAACGCGCACTGACGGTATTGACCGCGTCTTCCGGACTGCCATCAGGTGTTTTAAGCGATACAAAGCGCGCGTGCTGGGCTTCGTTGATAAACAAATAATCGCGGACCAGTTTTTCATTGGACTGATCATCATCAAGCCCCACCCAGCGATCATCGCCAAGGGTCACGGTGACTTTGGACCAGTCCAGACGGGCGTGTGAAAGCGTTTCAAACAAGGGTTTTGGGAACCGCCCACCGGCAACTGCCATGCTGGCATGGCCGCGTGTCGCGATGGCAAATTCAAGCCGTTCGACGGTTTCCTTGATCATTGCCGCAAGCATTTCGTCGCCGCTTTGGAAAATGCGTTCATTTGTCATGTCGTCATCCCGAAATTGGGGTGTCAGTGACAGCAAAGCAAGGCGCGTTGACGATCCAACGCGCCTTTGCCAATGCCTAGAACCCGGCTTCTTCGTTCCAGGTACGTCCATCGCGTTCAATCAACGCAATGGCGGCCGATGGCCCCCACGTACCCGACGTATAGCCCTTGGGCGTGATGTGATTGTTCTGCCAGGCATCCTGAATGGCATCAACCCACTGCCAAGCGATGTCCTGTTCATCACGGCGGACAAACAGGGTGTTATTGCCATCAATCGCATCGAGCAACAGACGCTCATAGGCATCCGGGCTACGCCCGCCAAAGGCCTCGGCAAAGGACAGGTTCAAGGCGGTTGGACGCAGGCGCACAAGGCCCGGTCCCGGATTTTTGTTATTCAAAATAAGATGGATGCCGTCATCGGGTTGCAGACGCAAAACAAGGCGGTTGGCCTGATAATTGGTCATCGATTTTGCCAGCGGGAAAATCTGATGCGGCACATCGCGGAATTGTATGACAATTTCCGAATGGCGTTTTGGCAACCGTTTACCGGTTCGCAGATAGAACGGAACGCCCGACCAACGCCAGTTGTTCAGTTCCGCCCGGATGGCGACGAAGGTTTCTGTCGTACTGTCGACATTGGCCCCGTCTTCTTCGAGGTAGCCCGGCACTTCCTTGCCACCAACCGCCCCTTTGCGGTACTGGCCGCGCACGGTGGATGTGTCGATGTTGCTGTCATTGATTGGCATCAGCGCCTTGAGCACTTTGACCTTTTCATCGCGCACCGCGTCCTGATCAAGGACATAGGGCGGTTCCATCGCGACCAAGCACAGAAGCTGCAACATATGGTTTTGCACCATGTCGCGCATTGCACCGGCATCGTCATAATAGGACCAGCGGCCTTCGGCACCGACTTCTTCGCCGACCGTGATCTGCACGTGGTCAATATGCGCGCTGTTCCAAAGTGGTTCAAACATCGCATTGGCAAAGCGCAGAATCATAAGGTTCTGCACTGTTTCCTTGCCAAGGTAATGGTCGATACGGAAAATCTGGTTTTCGTCGAAGACTTCACCAATCTGGCCGTTGATTTCACGGCAACTGTCAAGGTCATGACCCAGCGGCTTTTCAAGCACAACGCGGGAATTTGGCGTTACCAGACCAACCTTTTTAAGGTTAAAGGCCATATCAGCAAACAGGGCCGGACTGGTCGAGAAATAATAGACCCGGTCGCGATCAGGCTGATCGGAAAGTTTTTCGTGAAGAACCTTAAACCCGGCTTCGTCGCCTGCTGAGACCTGAACATAGGAAATGCGCTGGGCGAATTTTTTCCAGGTTTTCGCCTCAAACTCGCCTTCGGGGACGAATTTTTTTCCGGCTTCTTCAAGTTTGGCCCGGAAATCTTCGTCGCTATGTTCGCTGCGCGATGCGCCAAAGATACGGGTGTCATCATCGAAACGCCCGGTCCGTTCCATTTCGTAAAGTGCGGGGAAAAGTTTGCGTAGTGCCAGATCTCCGGTCCCACCGAATATCACGATATCAGCAATACGATGTTTAAGCCTTTGTCTCATTCTGCCCTTAGCCTTCCAACGTTTCCTCCCCGTCGTCTAGGTGGGATCCCGGACTTTTGACAATCCGGGCAGACGATCGGGACACGGTAGTTACCGTGAAAACAGCACCGGATTGCCGGTTCTGTGCGTGTATTTACCAACCTGACACCATAGGGAAATTTTCCACTTAATGGCGCATGGCCGGTTTTGTATGAGTAATCAAACACAGCAAACTTCTGACACTCTGGTTGGCAGTGTCAGGCGTCGCCAGAATGTTTGACCACCTTATTTAGGCCAACAGCCATGCTGCGTCCTGATCAGCAAGGGTGCGATGTTCCGGTCTTTGAGCCCACTGTTACACGATCTATGAGGGCAAGACCACTGCGTTCAAGCCCCCGAAAGACGGCTTTACCGAAATCCGGTTTAACCGTAACAGTTTGTTGCAAAACAATCCGAACATTCGCCGAAACACACCCCATTTTAGGCCAGTCTGCATATCCTGCAACAATTTGATTTTATACAAATTGAATCGGTTTAAATCAGCGCCCTTTTGATCTGTCAGGCAAACCCATAAAACCGACAGCCGATTGATGATCCATCACACGATATCGCAACTATGCGGGTATTTCATCCGGGTTAAATGTACGTTTTGATGACACCTTGCGATCTTCTCCGCGCGATCATGGGTGGACATAGCAGGGCCGGAAATAGAGTGAGAACACCAGCAAGAACATCCTGCGTCCGATGTCTTTTATAAAGACTCGCGCAAACACGAGGTTTCCTGCGGTCCTTGTTCAACCCAACTCACTTGATCACCCTTGAATGTTCTCATTTCCCATTAAAAATGAGAACATTTGAGAACACTATTTTTTGATTATATTTCAAATACTTAATTAGATTAATCCGCATTTGTTCCAATTTTGTTCTTGCAGGAACAAAATCAGAACGCTATGGTCCTTGCAGACAGATTGAGGAGGACAAACCATGCTGAAACTGATCGAGAACCCGACCCGCTTGAACGAGCTTTGCAGCACTGTTGCTGTGGTTGGAAGTACAGGATTTTTTCTGTTCGTCATCGGGCTTGGCATGGCGCAAACCCTGCGCAGTCTGATCTGATAAAAAATCCCCATTGAAATTTGCGAGGCCCGGACGATTGTCCACCAAGGGCACCTGACCGGCAGGCTACCCCGCACCCTGTCCCGCCTGCCGGTCAGACTTCCCCATGCCCTTGCTCCCTTATGCATTCGTTCTTTTAGGCTTCGTTATCTCCGCACTTTAATCCGCACTGAACTATTATACTGGCGCTGCTGTTTTCCCTACGGCAGCGCCCTTTCTTTGTTTGGGCCAATGTCATCCCGAAAAATCTGCAGCCTCATTGACTTAAGGCTGGGTGTCGGGCGTTTTGCACAGCCGGGCGACGATTCTAAAACGTCTAAAATGTGCTGCCCCAAAAGCCATATCTCCCCATTTCCCTGCTAAAACTATTATTGCAACGCAACAGCTTACGCTGCATTGCAATATTTCACTCGACATCGGCGTGAATTTTCTGTTGAATCAGAACGTAAAAGCACTATTTGGAATATCATCATACTTTATGGCTATTGTGTAAAACCTGTACTGCCGTAGGCTACATTGTGATTTTAAGGTTTTCTGACGTCTGGGGATAAGCTGCTTTGGCGCTGCCCCAATGCCACAAACGACAGATGCCATAGTACTTTGCCGCACGTGACTGCACGTCTTACAAAACGCCTGTGCGTGACAAAAAACAGGACGAAAAGCCGTAACCAGGACGGTGACACCCGGGCCCTTGGGCCCCTGTCATCCGGGAGTGAGAATATATGCTGTACCACCTTTATGAATTGCAGCACGCCACGATAAGTCCGCTGCGTATGGCCGTCGATGCCAACAAAAAATGGCTGCGCAATCCAGCCAATCCGCTTTCCTATACCCAGCCGGGTCGGGCCGTAGCGGCAGCGTGCGACATGTTCACCCACATTACCCATCGTTATGGCAAACCGGAATTTGGCTTGGATACCACAACGGTTGACGGTCAGACCGTGGCTGTCACCGAAGAAATCGTCCATAGCGAAGCTTTCTGTGATCTTTTGCATTTCAAACGCGAAACCGGTCATTTGAAAACCCAGCCCGACGATCCGCGTTTGTTGATTGTCGCACCGCTGTCAGGGCATTTTTCAACCTTGCTGCGTGGCACGGTCGAGGCATTGCTGCCTGATCATGATGTCTATATTACCGACTGGATTGATGCCCGCACGGTTGCGGTCCATCAGGGTCACTTTGATCTTGATACCTATATCGATTATCTTATGCGGTTCCTGCGCAAGCTTGGCCCGAATACCCATGTGATGGCGGTTTGTCAGCCATCGGTTCCGGTGATGGCCGCTGCATCCTTGATGGCGGCAGGAAACGAGGATTGTCAGCCAGCGTCAATGACGCTGATGGGCGGCCCGGTGGATACCCGCGAAAACCCGACCGAAGTGAACAAATTTGCTGAGCAGCATGATCTTGAATGGTTTGAACGCCATGTCATTTCACATGTGCCGCTGCCCAATACCGGTGTCATGCGCCGGGTCTATCCAGGCTTTATGCAGCTGGCAGGCTTCATGGCGATGAACTGGGACCGCCACGTTTCAGCCCACCATGACATGTTCATGCATCTGGTCGAAGGTGACGGCGAAAGTGCCGATGCCAAGCGGAACTTCTATCACGAATATCTTGCTGTCATGGATATGACAGCCGAGTTTTACCTTCAGACGCTTAAGGTTGTGTTCCATGAACATAACCTGCCCAACGGCACCATGCGCTGGCAGGGGGTTCCGGTTGATCCATCCGCGATTACCAAGACCGCACTTTTGACGGTTGAAGGGGAACGCGATGACATTACCGGCATGGGCCAAACCCGTGCGGCGCATAAACTGTGCACCAACCTGCCCGATAGCATGCGCATGCATCACATGCAGCAGGGTGTCGGCCATTACGGTGTGTTTAACGGTCGTCGCTGGCGCGAACAGATCAGCCCGCGGATCAAGCAATTCATCCGTCTTCACGATCATGAGGGCAAAGGTGCACGCAGTGCCCCCAACGTCACCCATATCAACGCCGCTGAATAAGTCCTTTAAGCGCGTTTAGAACCAATTGATAAAGCCGCCCGAACGCCTTACTGGCCGGGCGGCTTTTTCTGTTCTGGGGCCTTTAAGCAACATAGCGTGGCTGAATACGACCATTGACGATTTCACCGCCAAACGTCCCGTCGCCATAGCCATATTGCTCGACCGGATGCAGCGTATCGACAAGGTGTTGATAAACAGCCGCCGCAGATGCTTCCCATGCACTGATCGCGCCGATCACCACCGGGTAGGCTCCCCCGTCAAGCAATCCAATTGCAGTATCAATGTCGGCATTGGTGACAGCATTTGTGTCATCGCGAAGCGTTAAGTGAACGCCGATCACCTGATCATCCTTGATTGCCATGATCCCGATGCAGGATGTGAAGGCCGTAAACATGATCTCGTCGGCCTTGCCCCATTCACGTTCGGCAATGGCCTCGGTATCGGTGGCTTGGATAAAGACATATGGCATTGGGATTTCCTTGATTTCAAATGAAACAAACACCCCGTTGAGACGCCATTCCACCTAGGATGTGAAAATTGCTGTTTTATTCTAAACGTGGTTCTAAACACTTCGTAAACGGGCACTTTCACGTTAAAACCAAAAGAACGATCCACACAAAACACCACGGAACAACGGAGAAATCGATGGCGCGTGTGTTAACGCTGTTTGCCCATCCTCGGCAGGACCGCTCGGAAATCAATTGGCCCATGTTCGAAGCAGCCCAAACTGTTGAGGGGGTAACCTGCGTTGATCTCTATGCGCGCTATCCGAGCTTCGAGATTAACATCGCCCGCGAACAGTCCAGTCTTTTGGACCATGACGTCATCATCTTCCAGCATCCGCTTTATTGGTATTCCGCCCCGGCCATCATCAAGGAATGGATGGACCTTGTGCTCGAATATGATTTTGCCTATGGCGCCGAGGGAACGGCACTGAATGGGAAAGTGATGTTCAATGCCGTTTCGTGCGGAACAGCGCGCAGTGCCTATACAGTCAAAGGCGGACATATCGCCGAACTTCGGACCTTGTTGATGCCGTTCGAGCGCACAGCAGATCTATGCAACATGCGGTATCTGGCCCCCTATGCCACCTTCAGCGCCGGGTCTTTGCGCGCAGAAAACCGTGTAAAGGAAACAGTGTCGCAGTGGCACAGTTTCCTGACGGCCCTCACACAGGATCGCATTGATCTTGATGCCGCGGCCAATGCATTAACCCTGACCGACCATCCCGACAGCTTTTTCATTGGGGAGAATGCGTGATGGAAATTCTTTCACATGCTTTTGTCTATCTGGTCGCAGCCGTTGTTGCCGTGCCGCTTGCCCAGCGCCTTGGTCTGGGGTCCGTGCTTGGCTATTTGATTGCCGGGGTGGTGATTGGTCCGATCCTTGGCATTGTTGGTAATGAGACCGCCGACCTTCAGCATTTTGCCGAATTTGGCGTTGTCATGATGCTGTTTCTTGTCGGACTGGAACTGCGCCCGGCGATGCTGTGGTCGATGCGCGGCCAGTTGATCGGCCTTGGTGGATTGCAGGTTACGCTGACAACTGCCGTTATCGCGGCGGGCTGCATGGCGTTTGGCCTTTCGTGGCAATCGGGCATTGCCATCGGCATGGTGCTTGCGTTGTCATCGACTGCCATTGTGCTGCAATCGCTTAATGAAAAAGGCTGGCTTGGCACGGTTGGCGGCAAAAGCGCCTTCTCGGTTCTGCTGACACAGGATGTCGCGGTGATCCCGATGCTGGCTTTGCTGCCGTTGCTCGCAGTTGAAACGCTGAGCCCATCGGGCGATGATCCCACCGCGCACGGTGCAATGTTGCTTGACCTTGTGCCCGATTGGGCGCAACCGCTTGTGATTATTGCAGCAATTGCCACGATCATCATTGGCGGGCGGTATCTTATTCGCCCGATGTTTCGCTTTATCGCCCATTCGCGCCTGCGGGAGGTTTTTACTGCTGCGGCCCTTTTGCTGGTGATTGGCATTGCACTATTTATGACGGCCATCGGGCTGAGCCCGGCACTGGGGACGTTTCTGGCTGGTGTGGTTTTATCCGATAGCGAATACCGCCACGAACTTGAAAACGATATCGAACCGTTCAAGGGGTTACTACTCGGCCTGTTTTTCTTGACAGTCGGGGCCGGGATTGATTTTGGTTTGCTGTTTGATCAACCGATCATACTGATCGGCCTGGCGTTTGGTGTGATGATCATCAAGGCCGGTATCCTGTTTGCCATTGCCAGCATCTTTGGCCTGCGCGGTGCGGACCGATTGTTGTTTGCTGTCGGGTTGGCTCAGGCGGGTGAATTTGCCTTTGTGTTGTTTGGCATGGCATCGGGCATGGGCGTTTTGCCGGTTGATCTGATCGGGAAAATGACGCTGGTCGTGGCACTTACCATGATCCTGACCCCTGCGGCCTTTATCCTGTATGAGCGGGTTTTAGCCCCGCGCATGGTCAAGACCAACAGCCGGGAGGCCGATACCATTGAAACGCCGGGATCGGTTGTGATTGCGGGTCTTGGCCGGTTTGGGCAGATCGTCACCCGCCTTCTTGCCACCAATGGCCATGATGTGGTGGTGCTTGATCATGATCCCGAAGTGGTCGAAAACCTGAGTCGGGTCGGGTTTCGCGCCTATTACGGCGATGCCACCCGGCCTGATCTTTTGCACACCACCGGCATTGAAGATGCCCGATTGTTTGTTGCCGCGATTGATAACCGCGACAAACTGACCGCCTTGGTCGAACATGTTGCCAAACACTATCCCAAGGTCCGGATTTTGGCACGCGCACATGACCGACATCATGTCTATGAGCTTGAAAAAGCCGGGGCACATTGCGTGCAGCGCGAAACCTTTGACAGTGCGCTTAACCTTGGCCGTGATGCGTTGATTGAACTCGGCCTGCATCCGTTCCGGGCCGAACGTAAAAAACAGGCGTTCCGGGCGCATGATTTTGAAACACTGGAAAAATTGCGCGAACGCTGGAATGAACATGGGGTGGATAAGGGATACATCGACACCATGCGGTCCCAGAACGAAACCCTGTTTGAGCTTATGCGTGATGAACGCGATGAGAAAACCCACGGTGACCGGCATTGGACCCCGCCCCCTAGCGCCAATCCCGATCCGTAAATCAGATTGGGCAAAACCAATAGTGCACCGCCTGCGTAAGATTCCAAGCACCATCACCGCAGGAGCCTGACCATGACTGACGTGCCAGAACTTGACAGCTTTGCCACCCCATCAATTGCCGTGGTGATTGGTGCCACGGGCGGGATCGGGCAGGCTTTTATGGCCCAGCTTACGCAAAGCGATCGATTTTCGCATGTTGTCGGTTTTTCGCGCACGACCGATCCGGCCCTTGATTTCACCAAGCCGGACGGCATTGCGGCGTGCGTTCAGCACCTTCGCGCGCTTTCGGGGGATGTTCGGCTGATCATTGATGCCACGGGGTATCTGCATGATGACACCCATCAGCCGGAAAAATCACTGCGCCATATTGATGCGGACTATATGGCCAAGCAGTTTTTGATCAATGCGATTGGTCCGGCGTTGCTGATGAAGCATTTCTGCCCGCTTTTGCCCCGTGATGGCAAATCGGTGTTTGCCACCCTGTCGGCCAAGGTCGGTAGCATCAGTGATAACCGCATGGGCGGCTGGTACGGCTATCGCGCAGCCAAGGCCGCCCTTAATCAACTGGTGAAATGCAGCGCGATTGAAATCGGCCGCAGCAAGCATGATGCGATCTGTGTTGCCCTGCATCCCGGCACGGTCGATACCGGGCTTTCCGGGCCGTTTGCCAAATCCGGACTGAAAGTACAGACACCGACTGAGGCGACAACCAACATGTTGCGTGTGATTGACGGGCTGAGTGCCAAACAGTCTGGTGGCTTTTATGCCTATGACGGCGAAAACCTGCCGTGGTGATCAAGCGTTAGTCGAAGATTTTCGCCAGTTGGGCATGTTGTAACAGAATGACTGTTTTGGCGTCCCGAATGCGGCCATCGGCCACCATAGCAAGGGCGTCTTCAAACGGGGTTTCGAGAACATGGATATCCTCGCCCTCCTCATGAAGGCCGCCACCCTTGCCGGTTTGATATTCCTTGGTGACTTCGGCCATGAACAGATGCAGCCGTTCGGTAACCGAGCCCGGGCTCATAAACAGATCAAACAGCTTTTGCGGCTTGCCGATTTTATAGCCGGTTTCTTCCTGCACTTCTGCAATCACGGCAGCCGCCGGATCGCGGTCATCAAGCAAGCCTGCCGGGACTTCGATCAGCATGCCGTTTTCATTGCCGTTTACAAAGGTCGGCAGACGAAATTGCCGGGTCAGGATCACGGTGCGATCCGCACGGTTATACAGCAAAATCCCCGCCCCATTGCCCCGGTCATAGGCTTCGCGTTGCTGTCGTTGCCATTCACCATTCTGACGGCGCAGATCAAACGTCACGCGGTAAAGATGATACCAGTTATCCGATAGGCATTCGATGTCCTCGACCCGGATCGCATCGTTGGTGGGCAACTGCCATCCCTTGGGAACGTCAACCATTGCGACAGTCTCCTAGCGGTTTAAAAACGCCGATAACGTCAAAAGAACCGCATCGGGTTTTTCGGCATGGACCCAGTGGCCTGCGCCTTTGATGCTGGTAAAGGCCGCCTTGGGAAACAGCGATTTGATGTGATCGCGGTCCTTGGGATCGACATAATGCGAATTGGCCCCGGAAATGAACAAGACATCCCCGTCATATTGATCAGAAAGATCGCTTTGCGGCCAGCCGGTGATGTCGGATAAATGATCGGCCATGGCATCAATATTGACCTGCCACGCCATTTTGCCGGTCTCCTTGTCGGTCGTGACACTTTGGGCCAGAAACTGGCGCACGCCTTTTTCGGCAATCCCCGATGATAATGCGTCTTCGACCTCGGCCCGGCGTGACACGGTATCGAAATCAACGCCGCGCATGGCGGTAATATAGTCGGTATAATCATGGTCATAGACCACAGGGGCGATATCCACGACCACAAGGTCGGACACCAACCCGGCATCTTTGGCATTTTGCGATAAAGCCAAAACCATGGAGGCCTTACCGCCCATCGAATGGCCAACCAGATGCACCGGTGTGTCAGAGACATCCTTGATCAGCACGGCCAGATCGTCGGCCATGGCGGGGTATGTCATGTCCATATCCCAGCCCGACCGTCCGTGATTGCGCAAATCGGCCGTCACCACATGATATTTTTCCGCCAGACGCCGGGCAATCGCTGTCCAGTTGCGCGCCTGCCCGAACAGACCATGGACAATCACAATGGTTCCATTATCACGGTTTTCTTCGCCAAAGGCGTAATGGGCAAGCTGCATGGGCTGATATCTCCGGGCTATGCGTGATCTGCCTCATTCATAACCGCAAGAATCGCCAAGGTGAAGCCCACATACGAAAACACCCCCGCATGGGAGGAATGCGGGGGTGTTTTTCAAGGTACGGAATGAACCGCACCGGAATTCTATGTCGCGCTTGAATTAAGCGCCGGCAGCAACGCCACCATGCGGTTTACGGTTTGCACCGAACAGCGCGCCGATCTTGCGTACAAGGGCAACAAACATCTGCTGCATCGCTTGTGCACGCAGACGTTCTGCTTCGCGTTCGATAGCAACCAGGTCATAATCACGATAGGCTTTCATGGCCGTATCCTTTCAAAAGCATCACGCGCTATTCGCGCTTGGGTTTCGCGTTTCATTTCGTTGAACCCGATGTACGCCTGTTTGTTGATCCCTACGAGAAGAGTTTTCTCAGCTCACCCATGCATTTGACGCATATCATGAAACATTATCGACACATTTTCATCATGCGCCTGACGCATGATTGTCTCATGACAAATAACATGCTCGATTTGCTGCATTTTTCCCATGCCATCCAGTGAAGGCTGCGGAGCGAACTTGTTAAAGTTCCAAATTACCCCGGCCTTCAAAGGTCTCATGGCCTGTAAGCGCAGAAGAAAACGACACGGATAGTGCTTTGCGGCATACGGTTTTTTGGCAACAGGTGCTAAAAACCGACCAGATATTCTACTGGAGTCCTTCTGCACAATTTTGCATGGCTTGGTTCGGGCATAAAAAACGGCAATAGCATCCTCTGCTATTGCCGTTTTGCGATCTTTAAAATCGATCCTGCTGGTCAACCCGACCGATATTGGGAAATTTCATTCTCAACCGATGGCGTAGTTGAGGTATTTGGGTTCCAGATATTCTTCGAGTCCCCAATGCCCGCCCTCGCGGCCCTGTCCACTTTCCTTAACCCCGCCAAACGGTGCGCCTTCGTGGCTGGTGGTGCCGTCATTGATCCCGACGACCCCTGCTTCGAGGCGATCAGCAATCCGTTGAATACGTCCGACGTCCCGGCTGTAGACATATGACGACAGTCCCGTGCGCACCCGGTTCGCAAGGGTGATTGCCTCATCCTCGGTCTCAAACCGGTAAATTGGCGCAACCGGCGCAAACAGTTCCTCATCAAAGCAATCGGCATCAAGCGGCACGTCTGTCATCACCAAGGGCCGGGTGAAGTGACCATCCGCAGGAAGCTCTGCCCCGTAGTGCAGAGTCGCCCCGGCCTTTTGAGCATTTTGGACCAGCCGTTCGACCTTTGCCACCGCCTGACGGTTGATCAACGGGCCAAGCTCCATCCCCGGGATAAAGCCATTGCCGATGGTCTGGGCATTGCTTGCGGCAATGAACTTTTCAACAAAGGCATCATACACACCGTCCTGAACAAAGATGCGATTGGCACAGACACAGGTTTGACCGCTGTTGCGGAATTTCGAAATCATTGCCCCGGCGACCGCGACATCAATGTCGGCATCATCCATCACGATGAACGGCGCATTGCCGCCAAGTTCGAGCGACAGCTTTTTCATGGTTGGTGCACATTGCGCCATGAGGCGTTTGCCAACCTCGGTCGAGCCGGTAAAAGATAACATGCGGACCCGTTCATCGCCGGTCAGAGCCTCGCCAATCGGTTGGGGCAAGCCGGTGACAACGTTAAAGACCCCGGGCGGGAATCCTGCCTGATGGGCAAGTTTGGCCGCAGCCAGTGCTGAAAGCGGAGTATCTTCGGCCGGTTTGACAACGACGGTACATCCCGCGGCCAGTGCCGGGGCGCATTTACGCACCACCATGGTCAGCGGGAAATTCCACGGCGTGATGGCGGCAACGACCCCCACCGCGTGTTTTTGAACCACAACCCGACGATCCCGTTGGGTGGCGGGCATGGTTTGGCCATAGGCGCGCTTGGCTTCTTCGCTGTACCATTCGGCATAGGCGATGGCACCGACGACTTCGCGCAGCGCCTGATCATAGGGTTTGCCCTGTTCAAGCGTAATCAGGGATGCCAGTTCTTCCTGATGGGTTTCAAGCAGGTCACGCCAGCGGCGCAATATCGCCGCCCGGTCCTTTGCCAGTCGGGTTGACCATGCCGGGAACGCCTCAGACGCCGCATCAATTGCCCGGCGCGCCTCGGATGTGCGCATGAACGGAACACCGCCAATCACATCGCCCTTGGCCGGATCAATCACATCAAGCTTTTCACGGCTGTCTGCTTCGCGCCATTCGCCATTGATATAGGCGCGCGTCAAATCCCAATCACGAATGACAGCACGTGCGCGTGCGCGGCCTTCGCGAATGGCGGTTTCGTTGGCATTTGACGGGGTACCATCGGCAGATTTGGGGGCGACAGAAGACATTCGGGGCAGTTCCTTTGAACGCACGCGTTGAAAAAAGTCGTCGATTTCACGCGCTTGTGATTCCGGTTTTTGGGGCACAACTGGGACACTAAGCTGACCGGCAGTCCAGAAGCAACAAGATGCTTGCTTTATAGATAACAATAGAAGGCCTGTCTGGTGATCAGAGAGACATGCAAAACCAACGTAGAGAGAACCCTATGAAGCACCTTGTTACTGCAGGCCTGCTCGGCGCGATGATCGCGGCAGGGTCCGTTATGCCGATGGCAGCCAACGCTGACGAGATGATGGATAACGAAACCGTTGAAACCCGGAAAATGTTGATGGATGGCATTGGCGGCGCGATGGGCACACTTGGCTGCTATTTAAAAGGACAGTGCGACCTTCCCGATCCGGTCGTGCGCAACCTTGCAAATGGTATCGCCTTTGCCGCCACGGCAGCACCAAATGCGTTTGAGCCCAAAACCATGGATGCATCTGTCAAAACCACGGCAGATGAAAAAATCTGGTCTGACTGGGATGGCTTTGCCAACCGCTTCCCCGAGCTTAAGAAAGCTGCATTGGCAATGGCATCTGTTGCCGGTGACAAAGCGGCCATGGGGGCAGCCATGGGTGATCTTGGCAAAAACTGCAAAGGCTGCCACGACGAATATCGCACGAAATAAGAAAAGTTAGGCTCACCCTTCCTTGGGTGAGCACCCCGGTCAGTAATTTCATCTCCCTCTGCTGTCCCCCAACAGCATCAAGGAAATTCTGACCGGGGAATTTTTTGCGATGGCGACCTTCGGACCGTCCAGATGCCTTGGATGATTAAAAATGCAAGGTCATGGTGATGTCCTGATCATGGTCGCCAAAACCGCGTCCAAAGATATTGACCCCGCCGGGGTTCGCCGCATTTTCATCGACGCCAATCCTGAAGCGGACCGAGTGATGGTCCATAATTTCAAGCGTATTGATTGTCTGTGCGGAAATCTTTTTCCCATCGACCCAAGTGCCGTTTTCATCAATGACCCACGTCTTGAGTTGCCCGTACTGGGATCCTTCAAGTTTCCACCAGCCAGGTGAATACAGTCCACGTCGATCCCCAAAATCACCCGGTGATGTCCATGTGCCAACATTGAACCCGTTAATCCAGACGGAAATGTCCGATGGCCATTCGCTGTTGGTTTCAGGCGTTTCAGAACTCAGCTCAGCGGTAATTTCCAGTCGTTTGGGCTGCCGTCCGGTCACCATCGCGTTGTTGGGAAACTTGTATTCAACATGGCCGCGGGTAAACCAAAGAAGGGCTGCCTGCATGCGTTGGGGATCAAGGAAAACATTGGGCACATCAAGAACACCCACAACCCGTTCGACCGAACACATCCCGCAAGGTGCACCGACATCAAATTCGGTAAACAGACCAATCGGCATGCTGACCACAACCCGGTCATTATCCGAAGTGTTCTTGTCATCATCAAACCGAATATAGATTTCCCCATAGGCCGCCGAGCAAATCTTTTGATTGCCCTTTTTGGCCTTCATCGTCTGGGTTTCAACCAAACCCGCCTTTTCAAGCGTTTTGATGTTGGTTGCCACAGTAGATTGCGGCAAACCCATCTTCTCGGCGATTTCATTGACGTTCTGCGGGCCATTTTTACGCAAAAGATACAGGATATCGATCCGTGTCTTGGATGCCAGTCCCTGAACGATATCTGCATCCTTGACCGGATCGACCGTCAGTAATTTTGTCTGCATGACTTTTTATTGTTCCCTGAAGGTTTCCCTAATCCCTGCCCTTAGGGCAGTTTGGCATAAACCTAGCCCTTGATACCAGATGACAACATGATTGCCTGTGTCACGCGGCGCTGAAAAATAAGATAGGCAATGGCAACCGGCATGGCCGCCATGACGGCGATTGCCATGTCACGCGCATATTTCACGCCAAAGGCATCACCGACCTGTGTGATACCGACCGTAATTGTCATCATTTCCTCGGACGTGATGACCAAAAACGGCCACAGGAAATTATTCCAGGCCATGATAAAGGTGATGATCGACAGAGCCGCGGTAATCCCCCAATTCAAGGGCAGGTAAAGCTTGAACAGGATCTGAAATTCGCTGCAACCGTCAAGCTTGGCTGCCTCGCGTAATTCACGCGGTACGGAATCAAAGAACTGCTTATAGACAATCACCACCACGGGAATGATCACTTGGGGCAGGATAATCCCGGCCCAACTATCGACCATGCCGAACTTATGCATCAGGATGAACTGCGACACGACAAGCGCCTGTGATGGCACCATGAAACTTGCCAGCACAATCAGGAACAAAGCCCGACGCCCCGGGAAGACGATCTGCGACAGCGCATAGCCACACATCATGCTGATCATGATGACGACAACCGTAATCAGCACAGATGTGCCAATCGAGTTTATGTACCACCGCACGATGTTGGTTTCGAGCAACGCCCAAACGTAAGAGGAAATATCAATCGTTTCAGGAAGAAAAGTTGTTCCTGCGACAACATCGGTTTCGGGTTTGATCGATGTCACAATCGCCCAATAAAGCGGGAACGCCCAGGCACAGGCCGCAATGACCGTAAAGGTGAGCAACAGGATATTACCGGTTTTCATGTTTCCCATCACGATTTCCCCCGCGCTTTAAGCAGCTGATATTGCAAGACCGATACAATAACGATCAAAACAAACAATGCGACCGCCACGGCGGATGCATAGCCGCCCTGATTGCGACCAAATGCCTCGCGGTAAACAAGTTGCAGCAGCACATAAGTCGAATTGAACGGCCCCCCCTGTGTCATCAGGTAAATCTGATCAAAAATCTTGAGCTGCAAGATCAGCTGCAATGTCAAAACCAGTGCCGTTACGGGCCAGAGCAACGGCCAGGTGATACGGCGGAATTGCTGGAAACGGCTTGCGCCGTCCAACGAGGCGGCTTCGTAGTAGTCTTGCGGAATGTTGCGAAGGGCAGAAATGAACAAAAGAACGTTAAACCCATTGGTCCACCAGATGGTAACCAGCGCCACCATCGGCATGGCCCATAAGGGATCGCGGAACACACTGATGCGTTTTCCGGCCACCGCTTCAATAAGCGGCTGTGCCACGCCAAATTGTTGATCAAGAACCCACTGCCAAATTTGGGTCACGACCGTCACCGGAAGGATATAGGGCATGAAAAACAAGATCAGGATACCGGCCTGAACCATGCCGTTCAGACGTACAATCATCATCGCAATGCCAAGACCGATCAGGGTGTTGGGAACGACCGTCAAGCCAACGAAATAAAGCGTGTTATACACCGACGTATAGAACAGCTTGTGCTGGAACATCCGGACATAGTTTTCAAGTCCCACCCAATCGCCTTCTCCGATCAAAGGAGCGTCGGTGAAACTCATCGCGAACATTTTATAGACCGGATAAGCAAACACCACGAGATAGCACAGAACAAACGGTGCGATCAGCAGGATTGCCGTCAGTGTCTTGTTATTCTTGGACTTTGGCCGCATCGGTAGCCACCCCATCTCGAAACTTCTAGCAATACAGAAACTCATCGTTGAAAAACGATGGCCGGCAGTAGGGAGGCATGCCGACCATCGATCCTCACGCGTGATCAGTTCATATTCGCGTTTTTCAATTCATCGCGAACCATTTCAAGTGCCTCTTCTGGGTCAAGCTGCCCGTTCAATGCTGGTACAATGAAGTTCTGGGTCGCCTCATAGATCGGTCCTGCAACACCTGCGATGGGTGATTGCGGATCAAAGACCGCCGTATCAGCCAGCGAGGAATAGGTCGCATTCGGCTCCATTTCCTTGAACTCCGTGCTTTGTGCGACGGGTTTGTATGCCGGAATGTGACCAGCTTCGGCCCATGCCAGACTATGGTCATTCAGCCATGCAATGATCTCAAGCACGGCTTTTACCTTTTCCGGGGAAACCGGGTTTTCTTCACTGTTGGGAATGGCAAAGGCGTGTGAGTCAGCCCAGGTTGCCGGTTTTCCCATCAATACCGGGATTTGTACAGCACCCCATTCAAAGCCGAGATCACCGCTTGCGGCGAGATCCTTCATAGTCGGAACTTCCCATACACCATTGATGTGCATGGCAGCCCGCCCGGAGGTGAACAGCGCAATCGATGCTTCGTATGAAATCAGTTCAGGTGAATATCCCGACGAAACCCAGTTGGTCATGGCTTTGAGCGCTTCGAGCCCCTCGTCACCAGGCAGGATTTCATCGCCGTCCATGAACTTGCCGCCTTGCTGGGACAGCAGCGTATAGAAGACGCGCCACATTGAACCGCCTTCATCGGTATGCAGCGACAGCGGAATTTCCGAACCGGATTCTTTGAGTTTTGCAAGGGCGGCGTTGAAGTTTTCGAGCCCTTCAAGTCCTTTGGGCTTGCCATCATCACCCAGCAACCCAGCCTTTGCCAGCGCGTCCTTGTTGTAATAAAGGACGATGGAATGAATATCGAACGGGATGCCATAAAGCTTGTCATCGACTTTTGCCGCATCGAAACTTGATTCGAAATAATCATCTGCGGACAAACCGGCCTCGGACAGCTCGGCGTCGGTGATCGGGCGCAACACACCTTGCGGGACCGCGAGCGGGAAGCGCGACAGGTGATAGGTCATGATATCGGGCTGTTGACCGACTGCCGTTGCGGTTTGAACTTTGGTATAGAACGGTGTGCCCCATTCCAGTGTCGTTGCGTTGATCTGAATATCGGGGTGGGTTTCGTTGAATTCCTTGATCAGGGCCTTCATACGGACCCCGTCCCCGCCCGCAAGAAAGTCCCACCACGTAATATCGGTTTTGGCAGAGGCGCTAAAAGCACTGCCGAACAATACCGCAGCGGAAAGTGCTGCCTTGATAGCTGTTTTCACGACGTTTCCTCCTTGATAACCGGCATTTGGGCCGGTTGGTTTGAGCCCGTATCACGGTTGTATTTTTTTATGTTTCCGGACCGGGCATATTCTTTCGGGACGGCCTAACGCAGGCGTGCCCCATCGGCATCGAACAAGAAAAGATCACGCACAGGTAACGTGACCTGCAGGTCTTCCTGATCAATGCGGTTGCGTTCCGAACGACGTTCGATGGTGACGCGAACACCGTCCTTGGTCTGGGTATGGATGTAACTGACCCCACCCAGTTCTTCGGTAAATTCGGGCTTGAGCAATACGGTCGGTCCGACCGTCTCATCATGTTCAAGTCCGATGTTTTCGGGGCGAATGCCAACTGTGACCGCATCACCTGCGTTGAGTGTTGCCGATCCACTTGTGATATCGAATGTCGTGTTTGGGGCATCATCAAGCGTGATGGTGATCTTGCCATCTACGCGGGGTTCATTGACGATCCCCTTTAGGAAGTTCATTTTCGGCGAACCGATGAAGCCCGCGACGAACTGATTATCGGGATTGTCATAAAGATCGAGTGGCGAGCCGATCTGTTGTACTGAACCGGATTTAAGCACCACGATCTTATCGGCCAATGTCATGGCTTCGACCTGATCATGGGTCACATAGATCATCGTCGCCCCGATTTGATTGTGCAGACGTGCGATTTCCATACGCATCTGAACACGCAGTTCGGCATCCAGATTGGAAAGAGGTTCGTCAAACAGGAAGACTTTTGGTTGCCGCACAATCGCCCGACCAATTGCAACACGCTGACGCTGCCCGCCCGAAAGCTGCGATGGTTTCCGGTCAAGATGGTCTTCAAGCTGAAGAATACGTGCTGCCTCATCGACCTTTTGCTTTATTTCGTCTTTGGGGCGGCGTGCGATCTGCATGCTAAACGCCATGTTATCAAAGACGCTCAGATGCGGATAAAGCGCATAAGACTGAAACACCATTGAAACGCCACGCTTGGCCGCTTCGAGATGGGTGACATCGACGCCTTCGATGTCGATTGTGCCCCCTGTGGTTTCCTCCAGCCCGGCAATCATTCGCAACAATGTGGATTTTCCACATCCCGACGGCCCGACAAAGACAACGAACTCACCCTGCTCGACCTTGATATTGACGTCATGAATGACATCGATCGGGCCATAGGCCTTTTTTATATTACTGAGCGAAACACCCGACATTTCCACTGTCCTCCCGGAAAACTGTTCCCAATGCAGTCTGGACTAGCCCGCATAAAGCGGGCCGGTCACAGCACATCAGGCCGATGCATCAACGGAAATGCGGATCAGGTGATAGGACAGTGGTTTGAGCGTTCCAACCAGCTTGCCATCTTGAAGGGCAACGCCACTGCCTTTCTTGGGCGTCACGGTTGCGGGCGCCTCAATCGTATTGCGGTCGTCAAGTTTAAAGCCCGACAGTTCGGAATGTTCGATCACGGACGCCGCACCAAACCCTTCAAGGGCCATATCAAGCGTTAGGTCATCGTCCAAATGGCGGTTGATCAGGAAGATATTAAGCGATTTTCCGTCCTCTGCCAGCACAGCCGAGGTATCAAGATATGGCACATCCTGCGAGACATCACAGTCATAGGTCGGTCCATCAACACTAACATTAAGTGCCGTTCCACGACCGTACTTTGACGCAAATTGCAGTGGATAGTAGATCGTCTGTGCCCATGCCGGTCCACCTTCGCGGGTCAGGATCGGGGCAATCACATTCACAAGTTGGGCCATGCAGGCAATCTTGACGCGATCTGCACGACGGATAAAGACGTTGAGAAGGCTGGCGACCAAAAGAGCGTCTTCAAAGTTGTAGACTTCTTCCAGCAGTGCCGGGGCGACAGGCCAGTCCCATTCCTTGATGCGCTGATCATCTTCCTTGCGGTTGTGATACCAGACATTCCATTCATCAAAGCAGATTTTGACGTCCTTTTTCGACCGCTTCTTGGCTTTGATATAATCAATCACGCCACCGATGGTCACGATATAACGATCCAGCTCCATCGCGCGGCCGAAATAGTTCAACGTGTCCTGTTCCTCATTGCCAAAATACTTGTGCAACGAGATGTAATCGACACTGTCATAGCTTTCCTCAAGGACCGTTGCTTCCCATTCTGGATAGGTTTGCATCTTGTCGTTTGAGGACCCGCAAACGATGGTTTCAAGCGATTGGTCAAAATACTTAAACGCCTTGGAAACTTCGTTCGCCAAATGGCCGTAATCGCGCGCGGTCTTGTGACCAACCTGCCAAGGGCCATCCATTTCATTGCCCAGACACCAGATGCGCACATCATGCGGATCGGCATAGCCGTGCGACTTGCGCAAATCCGACCAATAGGTTCCGCCCGGATGGTTACAATATTCAAGGAAGTTGCGCGCATCTTCCAGCCCACGTGACCCAAGGTTCATCGCCAGCATCATCTCGGTATTGGCGAGCTTGGACCAATCGGCGAATTCATTCACGCCCATCTGGTTGGTTTCACGGGTTCGCCATGCCAGATCAAGACGCGTAGGACGTTCGTCACGCGGTCCAATGCCATCTTCCCAGTTATAGGCCGAAACAAAATTTCCGCCGGGGTAGCGTACAATCGGCACATCCAGACCACGCACCAGTTCCAACGTGTCCTGACGGAACCCGTTTTTATCCGCCGTTTCATGACCGGGTTCGTAAACGCCCGTGTATACAGCACGCCCCATATGTTCGAGAAACGAGCCATATACCCGCTTATCGACCGTTGCGATTGTGAAGTCCTTATGGATTGTAGCGCGTGCCCGCATGGCTGTTTCCTCACCTGTGTTTTGTTCTTTGGTGAGGTCAGACTAGGAAAGTGATTTTTTCACATCAAGTATTTTGTTTTATATCACAATTACGGGTACAAAAAATCCGGTATATATCCGTTTTTTGGTTTTCTTTAGTTTGAAATATCCGTTCGGCAAGTCAGTAACTTACCGCATTGCAACACATTTTCAGATTAGTATGATGATATGATAAAATATTTCACCCACTTCGGGCAAGGGTTACAATTCCCCAGACAATAACACCACAAATAGCAAGAATCGCGATTCCCAGGACCGGTGATTTAAACCGGATGGTCTGGAAAGACGTTGCCAGTTCTGCTGGAACTTTCCGCGCGCCCGTCACCATGGCACCGATCAGGTTTTCGCGTTTGACGACAAGATAGAACAGGGCGGCAAAAACATGCAGGCCAACAGCAACGTAAATCAGATTGATATTGGTGTGATGGATCCAGTTCATGATGCGTGCAACATCGGAACTGGCATAGGCCACAAGCGGCCCGTCAAAGAACAGGAAGGTATCCTCGCTGGCAAAAAGTCCACTGACGGCCTGAATACCGACCAGCACCAACAAAACCACCACCATCCAGCCCCCGGCCGGATTGTGTCCGGCATAGGTTAATTCCGCGACAGAGCCTTTGGGCACCTTCGATGCATAGTCCAGAACCCGTTTTGGTCCGGTCAAGAAAGATGAAAACCGTGCGTTTGAGCTGCCGACAAACCCCCAGATGATCCGAAACAGCACCAGCGCAAGGATGGTGTATCCAGCAATCGCATGAAGATCGATCATCACCTGTTGGTTGGTCCACCACGACGTTACGATGGCGGCGACAAGCGCCCAATGGAACAGCCGCACCGGAAAGTCCCAAAGTTTGACCTTTTTCTCACCGGGCGTTTCGCCAGACTTGTCATCGGTTATCGGCTCAGCCATACGATCCCCTTTTCACGTACCAGCATTCAATTGGGTTCAGCCCCTAGTCATAATGCCGCGTTCCGCCCTGATGAAAAGTTCAAATCGAAGATTTCCCTTCAAAAACATTAAAAAATTCGACCTAAAGTCATTCTTCAATTGAAAATCATTATCACAAGCAGTATCAATTGGATGGAAGCATAGGGATCGAAGCACATATTTGGCCGTGTAATTGTTTTATTGTGCACGTCATATGTGTCTTTGCGGTCCCCGGGGCTTTGCCCTTGGCTCACCTTTCAGGGATAGATGGGAACTCCGATGAAAATCGCTAAAATTCTGGGGACGGCCGTACTGGTTTCGACCCTTGGTGCGCAGGCTTATGCCGCACCGGCCGCAAAAGACGTTTTGACCACCTATGCCGACATTGCACATGCCGGTTATGAAGACTCGGTCATCACCGCAAAGAAACTGCAAACCGCCGTTAACGCACTGATTGCCGATCCGTCCGCAACCAGTTTTGATGCTGCAAAATCGGCTTGGTTGGCAGCACGCGCCCCTTACCAGCAGACCGAAGTGTATCGTTTTGGCAATGCCATCGTTGATGACTGGGAAGGTAAAGTAAACGCATGGCCGCTTGACGAAGGTCTGATCGACTATGTCGAAACCGACCTTTACGGCGAAGAAAGCGAAGAAAACCCGGCCTATGCCGCCAATGTCATCGCCAATCCGAGCCTGTCGATTTCTGGCGAGACGATTGATGCATCGATCATTGATACCGGCCTGATCGAAAGCCTGCATGAGATTGACGACGTCGAAAGCAACGTTGCAACCGGCTATCACGCGATTGAATTCCTGCTTTGGGGTCAGGACCTTCATGGTACCGACGCCGGCAACGGCGATCGTGCATGGACCGATTATGCCAAGGGTGATGCCTGCACCAATGGCAATTGCGATCGTCGTGGCGCGTATCTTAAAGCCGCAACCGATCTGATGGTATCCGATCTTGAATGGATGACCGCACAGTGGGTTGATGGCGGAGAAGCACGTGCAGCCGTTCTTGAAGGCGACGGCGTTCCGGGCCTGACCGCAATGGTCACCGGCATGGGGTCGCTGTCTTATGGCGAACTGGGCGGCGAGCGGACCAAACTTGGCCTGTTGCTACATGATCCGGAAGAAGAGCATGATTGCTTTTCGGACAACACCCATAACAGCCATTATTACGACGCGCTGGGCATCCAGAACGTTTACCTTGGCCGTTACACCCGTGTTGACGGATCAGTCGTCGAAGGTGCATCGCTTTCCGATCTGGTCGCTGCCAATGACGCAGCACTTGATACCGAATTACGCGGCAAACTTGCAAGCTCGGTTCTGGCCGGTAAAGCCATGGTCACCCGCGCAGAAGGCGGTGAAGCGTTTGATCAGTTGATCGCAATGGGCAATGATGATGGCAATGCCGTTGTTCAGACCTTTGTTGATGCACTGGTCGATCAGACCAAATCAATCGAACAGATCATTGCAGCAGTTGGCATTGATGGCATCGAGTTCGAAGGCTCCGACAGCCTCGACAATCCGACGGCTGTCAACTAAGCCTGATGTCCTGATACCTGCCTTTTACGGCACCAAGCGGCGGGGGAATGGTTTCTCCCGCCGCTTTGCTTTGTATAAGAACAAGAATTAGAACAGATATATGAAACGTCCCGTTTTAAACCATGCCCTTGCGATAATTCTTGGTCTTGCCTGCGGTACAGCCAGCACGATGCCCTGTGACGCATTGGCGCAGCAAACCGGCGACGATGCCTATCCGGGTGGTACAACCACATGGCTTAAACCCGATGGGCGCAATGCCTTTACCCATTACTCGGCCAATATGGCCTTTGAAAAGCGGCTTGATTTCAAGCTTGGCGAAGCCCTTTTTCAAAGGCTTTGGGTCACCGCACCGACCCGAACCAAGGCGGCAGACGGTCTTGGCCCGCTGTTTAACTCACGCGCCTGTAACGGATGTCATATCCGCAATGGTCGGGGCCATCCGGTTGATGAAAATGATCCCGGTTCGGGGGCAACATCTATGTTGCTGCGCCTGTCTATCCCGCCCCAAAATACCGATCAGTTGCGCGATCATTTAAATGGCAAGGTCGCCACCATTCCCGATCCGGTATACGGCGGGCAGTTTCAGGACTTTTCCGTTCCCGGCATCCCGGCCGAAGGTCGGGTTACGGTTACCTATAAAACTGTGCCGGTTGACCTTGAGGGTGGTGAGAACGTCACTTTGCGAAAGCCAACCTATGGCATGACCGATTTGGCTTATGGCCCGCTTCATGCCGAGATTATGGTCTCCCCGCGCCTTGCCCCGCCAATGATAGGATTGGGGCTGCTTGAAGCCATTTCTGATGACACCTTGCTTGCCAGCGCCGACCCACAGGATGCCGACAATGATGGTATTTCAGGTCGGGTGAATTACGTTTGGGATCTTGCCAAGGGTGACCTGGCAATTGGGCGGTTTGGTTGGAAGGCCGGCATGCCGACCCTTGATCAGCAAAACCAAAATGCGTTTCAGTTTGATATCGGGCTTTCGACCCCGCTTTATCCCAACGGGTCGGGCGATTGCACCGAGGCACAAACGCTTTGCCGCAATGCGCCAAATGGCAACAGCCCGGAATTTGAGAACCTTGAAGCGCACAGCCAGATCACCGATCTTGTGCTGTATTATGCGCGCAACATTGCCCCACCCGTGCGGATCAATGCCGGTGATGCGGACGTAATTGCCGGAAAAGACATCTTTAACGCCATTGGGTGTGCCGCGTGCCACACGCCACGCTATGAATTGCCCGAACGCGCTGATTTACCTGAACAATCCGGGCAGGTAATCTGGCCGTATAGCGATCTGCTTCTCCATGACATGGGGGATGGATTGGCTGATCATCGACCAGAATCACAAGCATCGGGCCGCGAATGGCGCACCCCACCACTTTGGGGAATTGGCCGTGCAAAGGAAATTGATGATCGTGCGCAGTTCCTTCATGATGGGAGGGCAACAACCATTCTTGAAGCCGTGCTATGGCATGGGGGCGAAGCCACGCCTGCGCGCGACGCGGTCACAAAATTGCCACCATCTGATCGCAGCAAACTGCTGGCGTTTCTTAAATCACTTTAGGCTGTTATGAGCCGGTATAAGCTTGGCCCTCGCCTTGTAAATCACGTGAATATTCGGAAAACACACATGTCCTTAAAATTCTGCTGGCGCACCACAAGCTTGTTGACGACGGCAACCGCCTTGATCATCATCAGTACCGCCGCCCCAAAGGCATATGCCGACATTCCCGATGAAGACTATCGACCGATCCTTGAGCACCTGCTGACAACGGTGATGCCGCCCAAGCTTGATGCCCTGAACGACGCGACGGTGGACTTGGCCGATGGCCTGACGAATTTTTGTTCTGCCCCGGATGCGGACGGACTTTCGGATGTCAGAGGTGACTTTCACGCTGCCATGGACATCTGGCAGGAAATTCAGCCCTGGCGCATGGGACCGTTGGTGGCCAACGGCCGGGACCAGCACATTGAATACTGGCCAGACAAACATGGTACGGCCACGCGTCAATTCCGCAAATTGATGTTTAACAAGCCCGTCGCCTTTACCGATCCAGTCAAACTATCCGAAGCCAGTGCTGCGTTACAGGGGTTCCCGGCCCTTGAAGAAGTTCTGTTTGATGACGCGCATAGCGACGCATTGATCAGCGCCAATGAAGACGGTGTTTTCCTGTGCCAGTATGGATCGGCAATTGCCACCAATCTTGTCGCCATCACCGGTGAATTACGCGATGATTGGCCGGGTTTTGCCGAGGCGATGAGTACGGCTGGCGCCGACAGCATGGACTACCCGACAGCGAAATTTGCCGCGACCGATCTTTATCGTGCCCTGCATGAAGGGCTTTTGATCATATCGACCCAGAAACTTGGCCGTCCGTTGGGCGATGAGGAAAAAGACGCCAAAGCCAGCCGGGGTGAGAGCGAAACATCCAAGCGGTCGCTTCGCAACATCCACCATAACCTGATCGGGCTTCTTGCCATTTATGATGGCAAATGGGGCGATGCTGGCGAAGAAGGCAAAGGTTTGGCCGCATTAATTGACAGCAGCCTGCTGGATCGGTCATTTCGCCTGAACTGGCAGACCGTGCAAGACACTCTTGCGGACCTGCCGCCGTCACTTACGGAACTTCTTGATCAGCCGGATGGCTATCAGAAACTGGTCGACCTTCAGGGCCAGATCGATTTCCTGACGACCCTTGTTGAAAACGATGTTGGCGGCAACACCAATCTTGGCGGCGGATTTAACGCCCTTGATGGTGATTGACGCCCGTTGGATTTCACACATCTGGCGAACAGGGCATTCTTGGATTGGAGACACTGACATGAGACATCAACGGCGCGAGTTCTTAAAACTCATGGGGGTTGGTGGGGCATTTACCCTGTTGCCGCTTGATCTTGCGCGTGCAGCGACACCAGCAGCACAAGACCGAGCCACTTATATCTCGGCCAGTGCCGGAGATCATGACGACTATTATGTCAGCGCGTTTAATGCCGCTGGTAAAATCCTGTTTGAACAGCCCCTGCCCGGTCGCGGTCATGACCTTGGCCTGCGCCCCAATCATGTTGATGTGGCTGCTGTTGAGCGCCGCCCGGGGTTATATGCGCTGATCCTTGACCGTCATACCGGTGATGTCCGCGCGAAATTGCACTGCCCGGAAGACCGCCGGTTTTATGGCCATTCAATCTATTCCAACGACGGGCGGTTCCTCTATGTCAGTGAAAACGATTTCGAACATCAGCGTGGCGTGATTTCTGTGTGGGATGCCAATGACGGGTATCGCCGGGTCGCGGAATTTGACAGTTATGGCATGGGGCCGCACGAACTGCATTTGATGCCCGGCGGGGATCAGATCGCCATTGCCAATGGCGGGTTACACACCCATCCCGATCACGATGGCCGCACGCCACTTAACATTGCCACCATGGAACCGAACCTGTCGGTGATTGATCGCAAAACCGGTAAGCTTGTCCATCAGGCATCCCTCAAACAGGACTGGCACCAGTTGTCCATCCGTCACATTGATGTCGCCAAAGATGGCGCGATTGCGGTTGGATTCCAGTATCATGGCGGGCTAACCGACGAAGTTCCGCTTGTTGGCACCTATCGTCCGGGCAAGGAAATCCGGGCGATGGAAGCCCCTGATACGGTTCAGGTGCGCATGCGCCAGTATTGCGGATCAGTCCGGTTTGATGCATCCGGTCAGGTCTTTGGCATTTCCTGCCCGCGCGGCGGTATCGTCACGTTCTGGGATGCAAAAACATCTGACTTCCTGACCCACATTGCCGCACCGGATGGCTGTGGCCTGTCGGCAACAGACCGTGCGGGCGAGTTCGTCAACACCAGCGGCCTTGGCAATGGTTGGCGAATGGATGCGATTCGCCGCAAACGGGTTGAATTGCCTGACGATTCGCACAAAAGCCTGCGCTGGGACAATCATTTGCAGCGTATTGCGATTTGATGACGCCATATCTCGGCATAAGATAACACCACAAAAAACCGCACAAAACATAAGGTTTTCCATAGTTCGTCAGGCTGCATGGCCCGGAAACCTTATGTTTACCCAACTGTTTTTGTCGGGATATTTACATCACACAATACTCAACTAAAACTTTTATGCAATTGATAACGATTTTCACTTGCGCCATGATTTTTCCTGCCATATAACAGGTCTCGACACAGCCCGCGAATGCAACCCATTCGCATTTTGTCCCCAAAATGGCTTGTCTCTCACCTACGGGTCCTCTCTCCCCGTAGGCCTCTCAAGGTGGTAAGCGGTGGTTATCGATGCGGGAAACGATAACCGCCGCTTTCTCCTTTCAGGGACAGAATAACACTTCCTGATTATTTCGAACCACGCAGCGCCATCAACAGCCGAAGGCTATTGATCGTCACCAAAACGGTTGCGCCGGTATCGGCCAGAACGGCCAGCCACAGGCCAGTCAGGCCAGTGATGGATGTCACCAAGAAGACTGCCTTAAGCCCCAAGGCAATCGTGATGTTTTCACGAATGACACGCCGTGCGGCCCGCGACAGTTTCACAAGATTAACCACATCACCAAGACGATCACGCACCGCCACCGCATCGGCGGCTTCAAGCGCGATGTCCGTCCCGCCACCAATCGCAATCCCGACATCGGCCGATTTCAAGGCCGGGGCATCATTGATGCCATCGCCCACCATCGCCACCGGACCGGATCGTTTCGGGTCATCACGCAGTTCGGCCAGAACATTCAGCTTATCCTCGGGCAGCAACTCCGCACGGTAGTCGATGCCAAGATCGGCGGCCATGCGTTTACCAACCCGATTAGCATCCCCGGTTAACATCACCGGGGTAATGTTAAGGCTGCTAAGTTCGGCCAAGGCGGATTTGGCGTCGCCACGTGCCGTATCACGCAGCGCCAATGCGCCGATGATCTGATCATTTTTCAGAACAATGACGGCGGTACTGCCGTCTTCTTCCTGATCAGACAGCCATTTGGCAGTTTCCCCATCCGGGGTCACATCCAACCGTTTGGCCGCGCCAACCCGATACAGCGTGCCATCAATCCGGCCCTCGACCCCGGCGCCTGCGATGGTGCGGGCGTCTTCAATCACCGGCAGATCAAGATTACGGCTTTTGGCGGCGGCAACCACGGCACGGGCCAAGGGGTGGGATGTGACCGTTTCAAGGGCGGCGGCAATCGTCAGAACGCCGTTTTCGCCGTATCCGTCTGCGGTCTTGATCTCGGCCAGTTTTGGTTTGCCTTCGGTCAGGGTGCCGGTTTTATCAAACGCCATGGTGCGCACGGCACCAATCAACTCAAGCGCAGCACCACCCTTAACCAACAAACCAATCTTGGTGGCACGCGCCAGTGCGGAAGTCACCGCCGCCGGGGTTGAGATCACCAACGCACAAGGGCACCCGATCAAAAGCAAGGCCAAACCGCGATAAATCCATTCTTCCCACGCTTGCCCAAACAGAACTGGCGGGATGACCACGGTCAATGCCGCCAGTGCCATAATGATCGGCGTGTAGATGCGGGCGAATTTGGCAACGAAGCGTTCAACAGGTGCCTTGTGCTTTTCGCTTTGTTCGACCAGCTCAATCACCCGATCCAGCATCGTCTGACCAGCGGCACGGGTGACACGGATTTGCACCGGACGGTCGGTGACAATGGCCCCGGCAAAGACTTCCGCACCAACGTCGCTATAGACCGGGACAGATTCCCCGGTCAGGTGGCTGTTATCAATTTCTGCCGCACCTTTATCAACAACACCATCGACCGGGACACGTTCACCCGGACGGACTTCAACAATATCGTCAAGGGTAAGGTCGCCTGGTGTGATGTCTTCAAAGCCACCTTGTACGACACGGCGCGCCTGTTCAGGTGTCAGCTTCATCAGGGATTTGACCCCCTTGCGCGCCTGCCCGGCGGCAACACCTTCAAGCCGTTCACCGATGGCAAACAGCACGACAACCATCCCGGCCTCAAGACTTTCGCCAATGGCAACCGCGCCAAGGACTGCGACTGACATCAAAAGTTCAATCGAGAAAATCGCACCGCTTTGCGCCAAACGGAAGGCCTTTTTCATCACTGGGACAGCCGCGAGCACAGAGCCCACCGATATAGCATAGGGGGCAGTTGCCGGGATCACCGCACCAATAAGCCCACCGATCACAAGGCAAAGCACCGCAAAGGCAATTTCATCATTTTCCGAGGACCACGGGGTCAGGCGGCGCATTAGGCTTTGACCTGTTGCATCGTCATGCGCATCTGCATTTGTCGGAGCATCTGTGCTCGATTTATCCGCGCAGCAACCTTTCCCCGCCGAAGCCTTATCGCCCTTGGTCGATTTTTCCTGTGCCGGGTAGCCAAGCTTATTCAAGGCATGCGTAATGGCATTGCGGGTTTCAGGCCCCCCGTCGCCAAGGCCAAGTGTGACGGTTTCACGCATCATCGAAACATCGACACAGGTAACACCGGCGGTTTTACCCAAGGCAGTTTCGATCTTTGCCACACAGGATCCGCAATCCATGCCCGATACCTGCCAGTGATAATGCGATACGTGCTTGGCATGCGTGCTGAGAACATCGCTGGCAACGACCAACGCGTCAGAATCAAGGGGCTGCTGTGACTTTACCCCCTGCCCGTCGCTTTCAAACTGCTGATTGGGCAAGGCCGTGCGCAAGGCGTCAACAAGTGCCGTTTGGCACTGTGCGCAATTTCCAATCGCCGGAACATCTTCCCATTTCGCGATGAAAGACATCTGTTACCTCACAAAGATCAAAATTTCATTCATATGTTATATTCAAACTATGATTCATATATTGATCTGTCAATAACATTCAAACAGATATTTGAATGTCCTGATCTGACACGCCAAACAGTGCCACCCACCGAAAGGGTGACAGGAAAAACAATCCTAAGGTCAAACCAGAAGTCTGTGTCGCAGATCAGTCGTGGGTCACGTGCGCAAAAACATCGCGCACCACGCGCGAGATATGCTCATCATCGATCTGATAGAAAATATGCCGACCACGGCGCTCGGATGCGAGAACCCGTTGATCGCGCAAATGGCGCAAATGATGGCTGCACAGCGATTGTGACATATTGGTTGCGTCGGCCAGTTCGCCAACGGTCTGGGGCTTTTCAATGCATCGCAGAACAAGCTGCAAACGCCCGGCATCACCCAACAACGAAAAGATTTTCGCCGCCGCTTCAATATGGGGCAAGGATAAATCCGTTCCCATAGCCCGCGATGCATCGCGCGTGACAGCCGCCCCTTGCTCGGTACTCAGGCCAAGACGGGCAGCGGTATCGCATTCATCACAATTTAAATCCGCGCCATCTTTTGTGGTCGCAGACGTAGGTGTAGCATCGGACTTACGGGGTGCGGCTTTGCTTTCTGACATACCCCCTATTTTCCACGTCCATCCCCCGGTGGCAAGGGGAACGATGCAACAAGGCCTAAATCCCGTTTCCAAGAATAGCCGATTTGAAATACCTGTTTTCCACGGCAGCACGCCATTCAACGAGCATTGTTTGGCATTTATGAATTGGTCTTTCGAGAATCATGATTGACTCTTTTCGATAATTTATTAATGTTTTGCATTAATTAAATCGTGATATTTCGAAATCATCCTATCAGGAGCCCCACATATGCCAACCCCGTCAACGTTTAAACGTGTCCGCATGGTCAGCACACTCCTGCACTGGGCCTGTGCTGTTGCGATTCTTTTTCAGATTTGCGTCGTTCCACTTATCTGGTACGCGCCGGGCTGGGCCGAGGTCAGCACCAGTCAGATGACGATCAGCCTTGCCGAACTTCACGCCCTGTCGGGTTGGCAGAAATATGTCACGATGGCAGTGATGATGATCCCGTCGCTGGTGATGGCCTATGGGCTTTATCGCCTGCGCAAAATGTTTGTCGCCTTTGCCCGCGACGTCATCTTCAATCCCGAACCGATCCTGCACTTAAAGGCCTTTGGCATCGCGCTTTTGGCGCAAACTCTGATCAAGCCCGTGACCGGGGCGCTAACATCGGTTCTTGCCACCTTCCACCGCCCGGAAGGCGAGCGCGTTTTGTCCATCGGGCTCAGCAATGCCGAGGCCAGCACACTTTTCCTTGGTGGGCTGATCATCGTCATTGCCTGGGTCCTGGGCGAAGCGGTTCGTATTGATGCCGAAAACCGGAGCTTTGTCTGATGGCCATCATTGTCCGGCTGGATGTGATGCTGGCAACACGCAAAATGAAGTCCAAGGACCTTGCGTCAAAAATCGGCATTAGCGAACAGAACCTGTCGCTTTTGAAATCGGGGAAAGTGCGCGGCGTGCGGTTTGAAACGCTGGCCGCCATCTGCAAGGAACTTGACTGCCAGCCCGGTGATCTTCTTGAATTTGAGAAACCCTGATAAACGACAAGCCCCTTCAAGCACTGAAGACGAGTGTAGCATCCCTCATGCCATGAAATTGCCTTTGATCCGACATTGGCTGTCATCATTGACTTCTATGTCATAGGTGACAGCCATTTTCAAAGGAGGCATCCATGACGCCGCGCCCGATCCCGGAGCACGCAAAACTGCAACAGACTTTCAAGGACTGGGAGTTTGGTCTGGCTGCACATTGCAAGAACTCGGAAACTGGCATTGAACCACTGCCCAGCGAAGTGGTTCAGGCATGGGATGATATGGAAGTCGCGTGGAATGCGATAAAGGATCACGCCCCCAATCCGTCCGAGGCCGACGTCACCCGGTTTCACGCGGCCAACCGTCGCCTGCAACAGGTTTGGGAAGACATGATCTCAAACAAGCATCCGCGCTAACCTAGTGTCCATATAATGCGTCTGATCCACTTATATCGGACGGAGCGTGCTCCAAGGCATGCAACACTTAGATCCCCTAAAACTGATCCAATTGCCGGGCATATTACGTAGGGCGTTCATCACCCGTAAAATTTGGATTTCCAGTGACCTACGAACTTTCAATTCTTGTGCTCAATGCAATACTCTGCCTGACGTTTCCGTGGGTCTATAATTATGCCTATGCCAAACAGCGTGGCGTCGGCGGCAAACGCTTGATGGGCAATCGCGATAACCTGCCTGAACGCAGCGGCTTGGCCGCGCGTGGGTTGCGGGCCCATCAAAACCATCTGGAAAACCTTTTACCCTTTGCGATCATTGCCCTGACTGCACATGCCGCAGGCATATCAAACACGGTAACGATTACCTGTGCAGTGGTTTTCCTGCTTTGCCGTCTGGCGCATGCGACTTTTTACATCGCAGGCATCAGCAGACTTCCGGGCATCAACGGTGTGCGCTCGATTGTCTATTTCATTTGCGTGATTTCGATGCTGGTTTATGCGGCTCAGTTGTTCATTTACTAGGGCCCTCATCGTTTAACAGCAGATTTGCGTAACCACCCTTGATCTGATGCTTGCCGTGCCCTGTTTGATTTGCCTAAATGGGGCAACAACAGGTGTGCACGACTTAACGGCACCGACACCGATGGCCAAATGCCGCGGTGATAAGGGAATGTTTCAGGAAAGGACGTTTGGAATGACGCAGAAAGTAGCCTTGGTCACGGGTTCCGCACGCGGGATCGGACTTGCAACTGCCAAACTGTTTATCGAACAGGGCTGGTGCGTGGCGATGATTGATCGTGACGGGGATGAGCTAAAATCTGCATCTGCTGATATGTCCGGCGCCAAACCGTTTGAATGTGACGTTTCAATCCCAAAGCAGGTTGACCAGATGATTGATGCGGTGCTGTCCGCATTCGGGCGCATTGATGCAGTGGTCAACAATGCCGGGGTTGCCGACTTCCTGCCGATTGAGGAAACCGACTTTGCCGCATGGCGCCGGATTATGGACACCAACCTTGACGGGGTGTTTCTTGTCTCACAGGCGGCCATTCCAGCACTCAAGGAAGCCAAGGGCGCGATTGTCAATATCGGGTCGATTTCCGGCCTTAGGGCATCAACCCTTCGTGTAGCCTATGGCACATCAAAGGCCGCTGTCATTCACATGACCAAACAACAGGCGGCCGAGCTTGGCGAATATGGCATCCGTTCCAACTGCGTCTGCCCTGGCCCTGTGAAAACCAAACTGGCGATGGCGGTGCATTCACCGGAAATCATCTCGGCCTATCTCAATGCCATGCCCCTTAACCGCTATGGCAATGAAACCGAAATCGGCGAGGTGATTACGTTTCTGTGCTCGGACAAGTCAAGCTTTGTCACCGGACAGATCATTGCCGCAGATGGTGGATTCGAAAATGTTGGTGTCGGATTGCCTGCGCTGAGGAGCTAAGTTTTAAATGCGCCCGTTTCACCTGATCATTCTGATCGTTGCAACAGTGTCGCTGTCATCGTGTCTGACCTTTAACTGGCAGCGCAGTGTGCAACAGGCGCTATCTAATGCGTGCAATTCGACGGATGATTGCGGGTCGGATGGGCCGCCGCCGAATTGACAATCTCAACAGCTTAGCCAAAGCAAAACAAAACCTCGCGCACAATGAACGCGAGGTTTTTAAGTTCCGGCAGTAAGAGTATGTCCAATCGCAATTCTATCAAGGCGTTGATGGAAATGCGATTGCGAAGCTTCAACCTCGCACTATGGCACTTTGGCTATTGCCACCAACGTGTCAGTAGCATCGATTCGAGCCAAAGAATGTTGATAAGCTTCAAAGAGTGAAGCTGATTCCAACATCGATAGTGCCGACTTGTGACCGCCAGCCTTACCATTCGACAACCAATGTAAGTGATTTGACAAAGGATACCTTTGAACACCCTCTATCTGCACGTTTTCTAAACCCACATACTCTAAAGTTCGCCTCAATGAGGCACGTGTATGAAGCACCAGATGCTGGCTCCACAACGTAAATTGCTTAAATTGGTCACACCCTAAAACTGACAAAAGAAAGTCATTTGCGTGAGGAACCTCAATAAGTATCATTCCACCACTTACAACCTTCGACTTAAGCTCATTAAGCGTTTCCAGAGGGCTTGGTAGATGCTCTATTACGTGGAAAGAAACAACAACGTCAACTGATGAGTCTTCAATTTTATCAATGTCATTTAAGCATCTGATTCCATCAGAATTCAAACCATCAATATAATCCCTCTGAAGTTCAATGCCTAAAACACTTTCACAATAAGGCTTAGCCAGTCTCAAAAAATCACCACTTCCACAACCAAAATCAACCACCTTCTTTCCAGCGACATACTTGAAATTTGACTTAAACCGTCTTTCAGAATCATTCGCTCTTTCAAAATCTGGCTTTCCAGTATTTAACTGTATTGACTTGTCTTCCCGGTACGAACCCTTAATGTAAGTTTCATTTCCAGTATAGAATTCATCTATGTAGATGACTCCACTTACTTTATCCTTCCAAACTCTCAATCCTTCAACATCCCTTGTCCTGTCATTGAAAACAACACGACTATCCTTCGAAGTTAGATGCAAACTCTGCAATGTTTCAAATATAGACATAGTGATTATTTTAAACTCCAAAAATCAGGGACCCTCAAAAATAAAACAGGCATCATAAATCATCAACTAAATTACCAGTTAGATTATAAGAAAATTTATAAATGCGCTTAGATCTCGCACGACATCTCAATTAAATATGGCATTTTCTGATAATTGATCAATTCACCTTGCGCTCACAATATTCACTATCAATTTTATTTAGCTGAAACAGGGCTTCAACACCTAAAAACCGCATACGGTCGAATATGGATACAGTCAATCAGACATGAAAAGCGTTGGGCTTACTCGTCGGCTTCGTCATTGCATCACTATTGTCGCTTATCCTACCTGACTGTTGACTGACAGTGCAGCTGGCAATTTCGAATGCGTGCAGTTCGAAAGGGATTACGCGGCGGATTTACCTCCACCCATTTGCGGCGCCAAATGGCGCATCGCATCATCGATAAAATCCAGTACTGCGCGGATGCGCGCGGTTCGTTGTAAATCAGGATGGGTGAGAAGCCAGAGGTCTGTGGCAAGCAGATCAATAGGGGCCCCTACACGGATCAATTCTCGCGCCCCATCGCCAAGATAACAGGGCAAAATGCCCTGCCCGGTCTTATTGCGAAGGGCTGCGAACATGCCCATGATCGTATCGCAGCGATAATCGCACTGTGCCAGAAACCCGTTTTGATCCATCCAGTTACGCAAAGGAGGATACCCCATTGCGTCATCCGGGCCGATCCAGTTGGTCGCCTCATCGACGGGCAAGTCGCGATGGCGATAGATGGCCTGTGTGATCACGCCAACCTTTTTACCGACAAGAATTTCTGGCGGGTTTGTCGCGGGACGAAGGGCGACATCGGCCTCGCGCCGCGACAGGTCAAAAAGATTGTTCGATGCAATGACCTCAAGCGCGATATCGGGAAATGTGCTCCGAAACCTTGACAGTATTGGGCTGAGGACACCCCAGAGCAACGTATCGGTTGTGGTCAGCCTGACCGTGCCCGATGGTTTCAGGTCCTGGCCAATCACCCGGCGTTCGACAGCGGAAATTGCAGCGGCGATGACCTGTGCGTTGTCGGCAACTTCCTGTCCGGCGGTCGTGACCTGATATCCGCGACGGTCACGAAGGAACAGCTCAACACCAAGATGTTCCTCAAGATCATTCAGGCGCCGGAACACCGTGGCATGACTAACCCCCAACTGGCGTGCCGCCCCTGATAACGATCCCTTTTCGGCAATCGCCAGCACAATTTTCAGATCATCCCAGTTAAGATCACTGTTCATTTTTGCAAACTCATTTACCAAATTCATCGAATTTACCGACACAGATAAACAACCATAGAATGCAGCCAACCCGACGTAAAGCCGGAAGAAAGCCAACAACGGCCCAACATCGAAAGGCGCATCATGAAAGTTCTGATTGTTCATGCCCACCCGGAACCACACTCTTTTAACGCCAGCCTGACGCAGAAAGCCGGTGATGCACTGCGCCGTGCCGGGCACGAGGTCACAGTGTCCGACCTTTATGCCGAGGGCTTCGATCCGGTCGAGGCGCCCCGCCATTATCAGAACCGTGAAAATCGCGATGTTTTCGCCCCGCTTGGCGAACAACGCCATGCCTATAAGGGCGGAACACTCGCCCCGGATGTAACCCGCGAGATTGATCGACTTGAGCAGACCGATCTGCTTATCCTGCAATTCCCGCTTTGGTGGCATGGTATGCCCGCCATTTTGAAAGGATGGATGGACCGGGTGTTTGTCAGTGGAGGTCTATACAGCAGCAAGATGCGCTATGACGCCGGGTATTTCCGGGGCAAGCGCGCCCTTGTGTCCATGACCAGTGGTGCGCCTGCCCAGGCCTTTGGCCCCGGCGCACGTGGTGGCGATCCCGACACGCTGCTGTGGCCCATACATTATTCGCTGCATTATATGGGCTTTACGGTCCTGCCCCCGTTTACGGCGTACGGCGTCCAAGGCCATGGTTACAGCTATCAATCAAACGATGCGCTTGGACGCTACCTTCAAGCTCTGCTTGATGGCTGGGCGGAACATGTGACGCAGATTGACAATGCAAAACCGCTAAGCTTTCCGGGATGGCAGGACTGGGATGCTGATGGGCGAGCACTGCGTTAAGCCTTTCCGCCCCCATCGCCCACCGTGAGTGGGCTTAAAGTATCAAAATGAAACGGCGCGCCCTTTGGGACGCGCCGTTTATGGTTTCCGGTATCGGAAAACTTATTCCCATTCGATCGTTCCGGGTGGTTTGGAGGTGAAGTCGTAGGTGACACGGTTAATGCCGTTGACTTCATTGATGATCCGGTTGGCGATGCGGCCCAGCAGTTCTGGCGGGTACGGGAAGAAGTCCGCCGTCATGCCATCGGTTGAGGTCACCGCGCGCAACGCACAGGCATAATCATATGTCCGACCATCACCCATCACACCAACGGTGCGTACCGGAAGCAAGACAGCAAAAGCCTGCCAGATGGCGTCATAAAGACCCGCGTTGCGGATTTCTTCGAGGTAAATCGCATCGGCCTTGCGTAGAATATCAAGCTTTTCACGCGTAATCGGCTGCCCTGGAATGCGGATCGCAAGCCCCGGCCCCGGGAACGGATGACGCCCGACGAAGCTATCGGGCAAGCCCAGTTCACGGCCAAGGTCACGGACTTCGTCCTTAAACAATTCACGCAGCGGCTCCACCAGTTGCATGTTCATCCGTTCTGGCAAACCACCGACATTGTGGTGTGATTTGATCGTGACGGACGGCCCGCCGGTGAATGACACGCTTTCGATCACATCAGGATAGAGTGTGCCCTGTGCAAGGAAATCTGCACCGCCGATCTTCTTGGCTTCTTCTTCGAATGTTTCGATGAAGAGACGACCGATGGTTTTGCGTTTGGTTTCCGGATCAATTTCACCTTCGATGGCATCGATAAAGGTGTCAGTGGCATCCACATGGACCAGTGGAATGTTGTAATGATCGCGGAACAGGGTGACGACCTGATCGGCCTCGCCTGAGCGCATGAAACCGTGATCGACAAACACACAGGTCAGTTGATCGCCAATCGCTTCGTGGATCAGAACCGCGGTGACGGAGCTATCAACACCACCCGACAGGCCACAGATGACTTTGCCATCACCGACCTGTTTGCGGATTTTTTCAATCGCATCGTCTTTATAGGCATTCATCGTCCAGTCGCCCGAACACCCGGCAACGCCATGGGTGAAGTTTTTGAGCAACTGTGCGCCATGCGGGGTATGGACCACTTCGGGGTGGAACTGCACGGCATAGAATTTCTTGTCATCATTGGCGATGGCGGCAAACGGGGCGCCATCGGATTTGCCTACAACCCGGAAGCCATCAGGCAGCGCATCAACGCGGTCGCCGTGGCTCATCCAGACCTGTTCGCGTGCACCTTCGGCCCAAGTGCCGGTAAACAGTGCGCAATCTTCGATCACATCAACAAAGGCGCGACCAAATTCACGGTGGTCAGATGTGGCAACCTTGCCGCCCAGCTGATTGACCATAGTCTGCTGACCATAGCAAATGCCTAAGATCGGCACGCCAAGATCAAACACTTTGGCCGGAGCAGATGGTGCCTTGTCCCAATGGACAGACGCCGGTCCACCCGAAAGGATGACCGCCTTGGGGGCATATTCATCCAGGAATTCATCCGAGATGTTATTAAAAGGGTGGATCTCGCTATAGACACCGCTTTCACGTACGCGACGTGCAATAAGCTGGGTGACCTGGGATCCGAAATCAATAATCAGCACGCGATCAGTCATCGGGCCGTATCTCCGTCGAAGATGGGGTTGCGCCGTACATACGCCAAACCATCGCTATGGGCAACCCGGCGCAAACCGTCCCCCACCGATGCATTCAAAAAACTTTCACCCATAAACCGGGTGTTTGGGGATAATTGCGACCTTTTTGCGCGCTTCGTCCCCTGAAAAATACACAATTGGTCCCTTTTTAAAGCGCAATGGGCAGGCACATTCCCCTTTAACGGAACGCGGTCAAAAACGCGTCCACGTATGAGCACATCAACACTGATTAGAAATAGGGACACATAACCATGAGCAATTCCAAGGGTAGTAAAGTCGCACTTACCGTCGCGGGTCTTATTCTTGTGGCCGGTGCCGCCACCGCCATTGCCATGACCCAGTCCAAAGGCGACAATCCGCTTGCGATTATCGGCGCCGAAGAAACCAGCAATGCAACCGGTGCGGTCAAAATCCCAAAAATCCCGGCACCGGATGCGGAAATCGGCGAAGTACAGCCCAAGTCCGATCCGATGGCAGACAGCAAGACTGAGGCCAGCCCACAGACCGAAGAAGACGGTAGTGCTGTTCCGGGCATGAATAACTTGCTTAACAACGATGCCATGACCAAAGACGGCGCAACCAACGAACCAGCCCAGAAGACCGAATAAGCTTTCTGCCTGATTTTCAGAGACGGGTTTGGTTTGGTGGCCCGAGCAGACTGTAGAAGATATCTTCAACGCAACTTTGCGTTCACGGTAAAATAAAACTGGCCCTGCGGCAGATGCGCGCAGGGCCTTTTTTATATGTGTCAGAGCCAAAGTCATAAGGCCGGTAGCGGGCAGAGTAAGGGCGGTAGCGGGCAAGGATCGTTGGGAGTATGCCGCAACCACAAGCATCATTACTTTGCCTTGCCTTTTGCCGTGCGTTCAAACACCGCGACAAAGAAACCGTCAGTGCCGTGCACGTTGGGCGACAGACGCAGCCATGGCTTGTCTTTACCGCCCGGTACCGGCACGGATTTTGGCGCATCGGGCCAGATATCACTGATCGGAACCGGTTTGAAGTCCTTACGATCGCGCATAAAGGTTTCGATCAGACGTTCGTTTTCCTCGGGCATGATCGAACAGGTCGCATAGATCAACCGACCACCACGTGTCACACGTGCGGCACCGGCTTTGAGGATTTTGCTTTGTTCGGCCATCATCGCACGGACATCGCGCTGACCAATCCGCCAACGAAGTGCCGGATTGCGGCGCAACGTGCCAAGGCCCGAACACGGAACGTCAAGCAAGACGCGATCAAAGAACCCGGATTTGCTGCGCAACCATGTGTCGCGTTCATCAGAAATAATGCGTTGCTGGATGCAGTCGCCTGCCCCGGCACGGCGCGCACGCTTACGTGCGTTATCAAGGCGCGCGGCGTGGGTATCGCAGGCAAGGATACGGCCCTTACCGCGCATGTCAGCAGCAATACCAAGGGTTTTGCCACCACCCCCCGCACACATATCAAGGATGGTCATTCCCGGCTTCGCATCGACGATATTGACGCAAATCTGGGATGCTTCGTCCTGAATTTCGATCAGGCCATCCTTATAGGCCGCCGTCACCAGCATATTCAGCCCCAGCGGCAACCGAAGACCATTTGGCGCATAGGGGGTTTTCTTGATGTTCTTGATGCCGTCCGCCTCAAGCGACTTGATGGCATCATCGACAGTCCCGCGTAGGCGGTTCACCCGAAGATCAAGCTTGGCGGGCTTATTATAAGCCGCCATTTCTTCGGGCAGGTTTTCATGATGGAGCTTGAGCAGTTCCGAATACAGCCATTTTGGCAGTTCGGTTTTCACAGCGCCGGGCTGCCCATCATGATCAAGCGTCTTGCCCGACAGTTTGTTGATCAGGTGCTTTTCATTGGGATGAAGCGGATCTGGGCAGAATTGTTCGCCGGTGAACCGGTCTTCGAGATCGGCGGGCTTCAAATTATCATGAAGCACCAGATCGGCAATCATGCGCGCCCGGCCGTCCTGGAATTCATAACCGCATTCTGCCAGCCACCAGCCCAGACGGGCCTGATGACGGATCAGGTTATAAAAACGTTCGCTGATTTCACGGCGATCGCCACCGCCAATATAACGGCGTGATCCGAAATAGCCTGATACAACGCGATCTGCGTCGTCTCTGGTATGGGTCCAACCGTCGTAGAGTTCAATGACGGCCGCGATACGAGCACCGGGTTTCAAAACGATTTTCCAACCTGTTTGCGAGGTGAGATCAACGATCCCTATATGGGACCGGAATGTTCACCTTACGATAAAAAAAGCTGATGACGGCAGGTAAAGCCTGCCGTCACCTAAAATTGTCTGCCGCTCATATCATGGCTTTAATCATTCGCCAACCACATCAAAAGCAGGGCAGACCAGCCAATCAAAAAGCAACCCGCACTTAGCTGCCCGGACGATAGTTCGGGGCTTCGCGGGTGATGGTCACATCATGGGCATGGCTTTCGCGCAGCCCCGCATTGGTGATGCGAACAAATTCTGCACGCGTGCGGAAATCGGCCAAGGTTGCCGAACCGGTATAACCCATTGATGCCTTAAGACCGCCCACCAGTTGATGGATGATCTGACCTGCCGGGCCTTTGTACGGAACGCGCCCTTCGATGCCTTCAGGCACCAGTTTCAGGTTGTCGCGAACGTCTTCCTGGAAATAGCGATCCGCTGAACCACGTGCCATCGCACCGACCGAGCCCATCCCGCGATAGGATTTATACGAACGGCCCTGATACAGGATAACTTCGCCCGGTGCCTCGTCGGTCCCAGCCAGAAGTGAGCCCACCATGCAGGTACTTGCACCTGCGGCCATGGCCTTGGCGATATCACCGGAAAACTTGATGCCGCCATCGGCAATGATCGGGATATCAAGCTTGTGCGCCATCTCACCGCATTCCAAAACAGCGGTAAGCTGTGGAACGCCAACACCTGCAACAATACGGGTCGTACAAATCGACCCGGGGCCAATACCAACCTTCACCGCATCAGCACCGGCCTCAGACAATGCCTTAACCGCATCGGCGGTGGCAACGTTACCGGCTATGATCTGGATGTCGCCAAATTTTGCTTTGATCTGTTCGACAGCCTTGATCACGCCAGACGAATGACCGTGTGCGGTATCAATCACCAGAACATCAACGCCCGCTTCGATAAGGGCCGTTGCACGTTCAAAACCGGCTTCGCCAACACCGGTTGCCGCTGCTGCGCGAAGACGACCACTTTCGTCCTTACAGGCGTTTGGGTGCAGTTTGGCTTTTTCGATGTCCTTGACCGTGATCAGGCCGGTACAGCGATAGGCATCATCAACCACTAGCAGCTTTTCAATGCGGTGTTGGTGCAAAAGCTTTTTAGCTTCTTCGGTATTTACGTTTTCGGTGACCGTGACCAGACCTTCAAAGGTCATCAGTTCGGAAACCGGCTGCGCGCGATTGGAGGCAAAACGCACATCGCGGTTGGTCAGGATGCCAACCAGCTTGTTTGTGCTGCGTTCGACAACCGGGATACCGGAAATGTGATTGATGTCCATAAGATCAAGCGCATCAGCCAGCGTCTGATCGGGATGAATGGTAATTGGGTTCACCACCATGCCCGATTCGAACTTCTTCACACGGCGAACTTCTTCGGCCTGCTGGACAATATCGAGGTTCTTGTGAATGACCCCCATGCCGCCATGCTGTGCCATCACAATCGCCATTGCACTTTCGGTTACGGTATCCATAGCCGAGGAAAGCAGCGGGATTTTCAGGTCAATCTTTTTGGTAATGCGGGTATTTGTCTGCACCTGAGCCGGCAACACTTCGGATGCGGCGGGTTTGATCAATACGTCGTCAAACGTCAGGGCTTCTGCTATGCGGGTCATCTGGCCACCTCGTTAATCTGAGTTGGCGCGGAACTTATACACGTTATGACCTATATGCCAAGTTTTCTGCGCCCATAACAGCCCTGCGAATTTATTGCTGCAATATTTTGTGCGTTGCGTTAGAAACTGGTCGATGGGGCTGCCGTCAGGCAAGCCCCCTTTTTTGTTTTCCCGGCACAAACGGCTTACAGGGTAAAAACAAACTGATCGTAATCAATTCCCGCATCCGCCAAAAGCGCCCCCAGCTTTGCCGTGCTGCGCGCCATACCTTCCTTACGGTTGCGTTCTTTTTCTTCTTCCTCGCATAGGGCTGCATACAGCGGGATCACCTGCTTTAGCGCGTCACGACGTGGCACCCGGCGATTGGAATGATATCCGATGATCTTGCCATCCCGTCCGATGGTCGGCGTTACATTGGCCAAAACCCAGTAATGATCCCCGTTGGCACAGCGATTAATCACATAGGCAAAGATCTCGCGCCCCGCCGCAACTGTTTCCCACAGCAATGAAAAAACACATCGCGGCATATCGGGATGACGAATAATACTGTGGGGTTGGCCCAACAACTGCTTTTCGCTATATCCTGCGACACGCAGGAAAACATCGTTGGCGTAGGTGATACGCCCCTTGGTATCGGTTTTTGATACGATGATTTCGGTATCATCGAAATAACGTTCGACACCCGTAAGAAACAACTGATCATGCTTCATCCAATAGCCCCCGCGAATTCTGGTCAGATAGAACCAACCAAAACGCTTGGACTTTCTGTGACCAAGCGTGCCCACTTTGGAAGAAGTGTAACCCACAATCGACACGAAACTATTTGATATAGCGCAACGTCATTTGCGATTAATCACGATGTGCGTGACGAGGCCGCCACGCCGGAAACCGGCGAATTAGTCCGTGCTATTCAACCGGCGACCAATTGTCGTCTTCGGGGATTTCTGCGCTATTGATGTCGTTTTCGGCATTATTCTGCCCACGGAAACCAGTCGCGATCAAATAGGCTTCCGGGCTTTCCGGGCGCGATGCCGGTGGTTTGGCGTGCTTGGAAACGCGGAAGTTCTTTTTCACACGGTTCAAAAGGTCGTTTTCCGTACCGCCCTTAAACACCTTGGCGATAAAAATACCGCCCGGTGCAAGAACTTCCTCGGCAAACAGCAACGCATGTTCGACCAAATCAATGATGCGAATGTGATCGGTCTGGCGGTGCCCGGTGGTTTCCGGTGACATATCGGAAATCACCGCATCAACCGGGCCCTGCAGGGCGTGTTTGATCATGTCGGGTGCTGCCGGATCGAGGAAATCGGCCTGAAGACAGGTCGCACCTGACAGACCTTCCCATTCAAGGATATCAAGGCCAACAACCTGACCTTTGCCTTGCTTTGAGCCGACCATATCGACCACAACCTGCGTCCAGCCGCCCGGTGCAGCGCCCAAATCGACAATGCGCATTCCGGGACGGAGCAAATCAAACTGGTTGTTGATTTCAATCAGCTTAAACGCTGCACGCGACCGGTAGCCAAGACGTTTTGCTTCTTGCACATAGGGGTCATTGAGCTGCCGGTCGAGCCAGCGTGTCGATGAAATCTTGCGCCCCTTGGCACTTTTGACACGTGTACGCAGGCCACGGCGTGCGCCGGTATCAATTGCGGCAATGGCCGAACCCTTGCGACGACGTGAACCGCCTTTTCCGCTGCTATTGTCGCTCATGATATTTCCTGCACTGAATTCTGTGTTGACCAGCGTCCTGTCGGTTTCATCGAACCAATCGACGATGCCCGGTCAGGAGTTGGCTTTAATATGCGACACTGTATGACGGCGTGCATCGCACGGGTCAATAGCATGGCCGTCTGCACGCATCAAATCGACGAGAATTCCTTCTCGCAGGCCCCGATCGGCAACTTTAAGTGTCGCCAGCGGCCAGATATCACGAATCGCAGCAAAGATCGCCGCCCCGGCATCCATCAGCTCGGCACGTTGATTACCAATGCAGGGATGGCCTTTGCGCTTGTCTGATTCCATGCGCAGCAGCAACTCGGTCACGCGTTCAGCGTCATCAAATCGCAAATCTGATCCGTCAACCTTGTGACGTTCATAGCGTTCCAGACCTAGTGCAATGCCGCAGAAGGTCGTCACCGTGCCCGATGTGCCGACCATTTGTACCTTGTCGTCATCAAGCATATCCGAACAGCAATTGCGGCTGGCGAATTCTTCGAGCCGCTCGCGAATTTCGGTGCGCATTGCCTCAAACCGTTGGCGGCGTTCCTCGACCGAGGCATAACGTTCGGTCAGGCACAATACTCCGCACGGCATCGACAATGTTTCAATACACTGGGTCTTGCCAGTGTTATCCACCTTGATCCAGCAAATCTCGGTACTGCCGCCGCCGATATCGAAGACCACCGCATAAGGGCGTTCATCCAAAAGTGCCGAACAGGCCTGAAGCGCCAAACGGCTTTCTTCATCCGGATTGATGATATCAAGCGAAATGCCGGTTTCATCGCGTACCCGTTGAATAAAATCGTCGCGATTGTTTGCCGAACGGCAGGCTTCTGTGGCAACGGCGCGCAAACTTGCGCCGGGGTGCTTGCGCAGTTTTTTGGCGCACACGCGCAATGCATCAATCGCCCGATCCATTGCCGCCTCACAAAGATAGCCTTTCTCGCGCACCCCTTCGCCAAGGCGCACAACCCGCGAAAACGCATCAATGACCTTAAAACCATCATTGCACGGACGCGCAACCAAAAGCCGGCAGTTTGAACTGCCCAGATCAATCGCGGCATACAGCGGGGCGGTAATACAATCGATCATACGCGACGATGTTCCCACCGGTGTCCCGGTGTGAACCGTGGTGCCCGGTTTTGGCAATACAGGCTTCTCGCGCACTTCAAGCACGGCATGCTCGCCCATCGCAGCGCCGCCATCGGGGCTTACGGCCCCTTGCGAATTGCTATGAGGATGAACCTGCTTCACCTTTCCAAAACCTGCTTTCTGTAACCAACGATCTATCTATGTCGCGCATCAACGCGTCAATTATATGACACGTTTGCGAATCAGCTATATGAGTGTAACGACAATCGCTGACAAGGCAAATGCCCTATGCAAGAAACACATGGATGAGCCGCTTCTGACAAAAAAGGGGTTGCCAAAGCCCATCCGGTTTTATAAATACCGCCCCACACTACGGCACATCGCGTGTTACGGTGTGCAAGACTTCTGTTGGGGAATAGGTTAACGGTAGACCTACGGACTCTGACTCCGTCAGTCCTGGTTCGAATCCAGGTTCCCCAGCCATCCGTCTTCGCTAATTTTGCCTGCGGCAAAATTTAGCTTCGACGAGATTTATCGAGGCGACGCGTGCGAAACGGAATGCCTCGCCATAGTTGAGCGAAGTGCAACGAAGGCGGGCTTTGTGTACTGCGTCTATATTTTACAAAGCATCAATCATCCTGAACATTTTTACGTCGGCTTAACGACGGACCTGAACAGACGTCTGGCGCAGCACAATAACGGTGCGTCCATACATACGAACAAGTTCAAGCCGTGGAAAGTCAGAACAGCTGTAAACTTTGACGATCCCGCAAAAGCAGAAGATTTTGAAAAATACCTCAAATCCGGCTCAGGCCGCGCTTTTTGCAAAAAGCACTTCTGATTTAAGTACCAAAACAGGCAATCGAACGCGATAATTTATCAAAATCGGCATTTCCTGCTCAGCCTGCCCACTCATTACCTTGACAACCCATACCTGATCCATTAATTCACACGCCACCAACGGCCAAGGCCGTGTCGAACTTTAGTTCGTCTGCTGGGGAATAGGTTAACGGTAGACCTACGGACTCTGACTCCGTCAGTCCTGGTTCGAATCCAGGTTCCCCAGCCAAATTTCTTCTCCCACCAACTATCCTCATTCTCAGCACCACGCCGCGGTTACGTTTGTTCCGTTGACGGCTGCTCGTCTTAAAGCAATGATCGACGGCCAACGACCAGATTGGCAATAGACCTACGTTGGCGGAAAGCCGTTGTAGCGGTTCTATTGATCAAAATGGCCCCGCTCGCTTGATCCAAGAGGAGACCCCGCATGGACCGTTTCACCGGTGGTTGCCTGTGTGGCAAGGTGCGAATTGTGGCTGAAGGTGCCCCATATCGGGTAGGGCTGTGTCACTGTATGGATTGTCGCAAGCATCATGGTGCGCTTTTCCATGCATCAGCGGTGTTTTCAGAGGATGCGGTGACGGTCAAAGGTGAAACACACGATTACGAGGAGCGGCATTTCTGCCCCGCCTGCGGATCATCCGTTTTTTCACGCAGCGACGATGAGATCGAGGTCAACCTTGGATCGCTTGATGACCCGGACCTTTTAAAACCAACCTATGAACTCTGGACCATCCGCCGCGAGGCTTGGCTGCCACCCTTTCCAGTCCATCATCACTATGACCGTGATCGCGACAACACGGATCGTTCAGAAGAGTAGAATCTGCCTGAGCGTCAGGTACTCAAATGACACGGTGGCGATGTCAGTTGCCTTTCTCCCATCGCCCTAAGAATTTCAATTTTTCTGCACAGGACATTGGTCTTTTTTGGGGTGCACAATTGCCTTTCAAGCCTGCAGTCCGGCAATCATCCGTCGGCAGTTGAGAAAGATATTCTCCAATTTGTGGAACTGGCCGGTTTGTCCAACGTTGGGTTCATACGATCTGTGACACATCACAGACGCCGAATGCACGTTTGGCAACAAAGGAGCATGAAATGCTTACCGATATGTACCGATCCCGCAATTCTTCGCAGCCATCAATCATCGATCGTGTTGATCCGGTAATCTGGTCTAAACACGGCCATTGCCCGATGATCTCGGTCGAGGATGAGACGTTTTATGAAGAGAACGGCTTTCTGTTTCTAAAGAATGTTTTCAGCGATGCTGAAGTCGCACAGCTTCGCCGCGAAGCCAACCATATGCAAAACTCGTCCCCGACCGACGATGAAGTTATTTCCGAACCCGGCAGTGACGAAATCCGCAGTGTTTTCCGCGTTCACGATAAAAGTGACGTGTTCTCGCGCCTGATATCCGATGAGAGACTGGTCGCGATTGCCGAACATTTTCTGGATGATGACGTTTATATTCATCAGTCACGCGTCAATTTCAAACCGGCTTTCAAAGGTAAGGAATTCTTCTGGCACTCGGACTTTGAAACTTGGCATACCGAAGATGGCATGCCGCGCATGCGCGCACTTTCGATGTCTATCACATTGACTGATAATTCAGCCTACAATGGCCCGCTGATGCTCATCCCCGGATCGCATCAAAAGTTTATTTCCTGTGTCGGGGAAACACCCGATCAGAACTATAAAAATTCACTCAAAGCACAGCAAATCGGCACCCCCGATCAAGGTAACCTGACGGAAATGGTTGAGGAATTCGGGATCACGGCACCTGTCGGTCCTGATGGATCGGTCTTGATCTTTGAATGCAATACGTTACACGGGTCGAGCAACAACATTACGCCTTTCCCGAGATCAAACCTGTTCTTTGTTTACAATGCGGTATCAAACAAGTTGGTTGCACCATTCTCGGGGAAAAATCCGCGTCCAAACTTTCTGGCAACGCGCAAGGATGCCGTCCCGGTGCGCACCGGGCATTACAAGATACAGGCAGCCGAATAACCCCTTTCAGATCAACAGAAAGCAAGGCGAGGTCGACCTTCCTTACTTTTTCAGTACTATCGCCCGGTCACCCTTTCCGATGATAGGGCGTTTGCCTATCTGTCAGGTACTCAGATGACACGGTGGCGATGACTGATCGGTCTTGTCCTCGACCGGCAGTGCCTGATCGCTGACGGTCTGAATACCGCGGTCTGTAATTAAAACATCAACCGGCACGTCATATTGATGGGGCATGATATTGCCAAGTCTGGTGGCCTCAAACCCGATCCCAACCACCAATGGACGGCGCTTCAGGGCCGCAAGCGTGCGGTCAAAAAATCCACCACCATAGCCCAAGCGATACCCTGCCCCGTCAAAGCCCACCAAGGGTGCAAGCAAGACATGCACAGCAACCGCCTCAGTTCCTTGCGGTTCGGGAATCCGGGCAAAACCGGGCACCATTTTTGTTTGGGGGGTCCAATCGTGAAAGACCATGGACTGGTCCCTGCCCGGTACAACTGGCAAGGCAGCCTTGCCGCCCGCCTCAAGATGACGCGCTATCACGGGACGCAGATCAATTTCGTTCTGGATCGGCCAGTAAAACCCGACAGTAGCCCCGGAACGGTTTTCAAGAAATTCGGAAAAATGCGCCTGAACCTGATGTGATAAATGTTGGTGTGTGGCCACATCAAGGGCGGAGCGCCATCCCAGCAAAGCACGCCTGACGGCATGGCGCCATTCGGCCTGACTATTGGCATCTTTTGCGACCGGCGCACTGGGAAGATCAAGGCTCATGAGAATGGGTACTTGCTGTGTTTTGTGTCTTTGATCAGACACCCTACAACAAAACCCTTTAAACGCATAACGCGCCGGAAGCCCGGCGCGTTAACGGTTGTCAGCAAAAGCTGCAATCCAAAATCAATTACCCGATGGAGAGTTCTTCTGCCGACATGCGGCCGTTACGACCTTCAATCAGCTCGAATTCAACCTTTTGACCCTCATCAAGTCCCTGCAGACCAGCACGCTGAACAGCGGTGATATGCACGAATGCATCTTTGCCGCCTTCGTCAGGGGTGATGAAGCCATAACCCTTGGTCGCATTAAACCACTTAACCGTTCCGGTAGCCATATCCGTCGTCGTCCTTAGTTTAGTAAGCGCATTTCCCTTTTGAGGAAGTGCTAGAAAACAGTCCCTGCACCACACCCGGAAAGAGCATAACTTCCCCCAACCAGAAGGCAACCATGCCCCGACAAGATGTACTGCACTGTTTCAATAATTACCGAATTTTGGCCTTAGTGCAATGGATTCATGTATGAAGTTCTTTTTTCGCTACCAGGCATTCAAAACCGTATAACGGTTTTCATCTGACTGTGAATGCCGAAAACCTGACACACCCATAGATGAATCAAATTCGCCTACGAATTCACGTAAGGGTTCTGTATCCCGACAAATAAGAGCCAACTTTATGGTTATAACAGGGGGAAGGTCGGCTTGGACAATACTGATATTGTCATACATTCGAATGTGGGCAATATCACCTAAGATTGCATCAAGACGCCCCGCCGAGAGCAAATCCACAGATTGCTCGAGACTGCTCAGATCATGCCAAATGATCTTGGCCGTCAAAGGCACATTTGGCCGTGGCAAATTCGCTAAGATGCCAATTTCGACATTCGGCATAGATGTCAGATCAACACCGGCAAGATTAAACAGCCGTAATTCAAAACGAACTCTGCTGACTGCGGCGATGGTGTTGCCAAACGCCGCCGGCTGTGAGCTCAACACGCAGTCAATTTGTTCGTTTTCCATAAGCTGATGAAATCGATTGTAGGGGATAACCTCAAACGAAACCGGGCGGCTTTGAGTGCCAAGTCGGGTCAGGAACTTTCGCTGCTCAAAAGGGGCAAGATCGACCCATTTCGCTGCAATCTCAATGTTACTGGCAATCCGAACTGGTTCTTGACCATATGCAGAAACCGATATGCAGAACAGGCAAAACAGCCCCCCAAAGAGATAAATCCCACGCCGCCCAAACTGCATTTATTTCTGCCTTAAAAATTTCCATTACGATGAATGAAAACGGCCAACACGGCCCAAGCTTCTATCGTCAAACTGCCAAGTATTTAGTCCCACTTTGATGACCGGGATCCCATCAACCCATTCTACATTCGGGTCATAAATCAATGATCAGTAAAACGTGACGAAAACTTTGCGCAAACTATTATGTGGCGACGACTTCAGGGCACTTCAACAATACAATCGTCCGACACCGGCTGAACGCGCTGAAGCGGGCAACAAAACACACTGATCATGATGTCGAAGGCAGGCTTGTTTGTTTTACGGATAGGTCCCTACATGCAATTATTGAGCATAAGAAGACGAAACGAAGAACGAACGTTAAGAAACATCGACCCGGTTTGTCGAGATAGCAGTTCCTGTGTTTCCAGAGTCATCGCGTACCGATCTTAACCGGGCATCAAATGCCGTAATAAAGTCGCGATTTGTGGGGGTATCATGACATACCAACGCCAGTTCAATGACATGCACAGGCGGGAATGGTAGCCGCGCAATAGATGCGTCGTCTTCAAACAGGCTGGCATGTGCAATCAGCACATCAATTCGCCCTGCACCGATCAGGTCGATTCCTTGCTTGATTGTCCGTAGACCATACCATTCAACGTCTTGCGCCAAAGGAAGCTTCATGCGTGGCAATGTCGCAAGATAGCCGACCGTCACGCTATCATCACGCAACAAAGCTTCCCCCGTCCGGGCGAACATCACCATTTCAAACCTTACCTTGTGAACGGATGCAATCGTGTCAGCAGGCTCGACTGGAGCCTCGGCAACGATGCAATCAACTTGCCGACTTGCAAACAAACCATGCAATCGGTCAAACGGAAGACCATCGGACCATTGCCGCCCCGACATTGCGCGCAACGTTTTGTAGAAATTCTTTTGCTCCGATGTAAGCGATAAAAGCCACTGATCGGTGACCGTGACAACATTACCAACCCGCACACTTTCCTCGCTGTCATCTTGCGCGCGCCTCACTGAGCCAAATAATCCCGACCAAAACTATCAAGAAAAGCACACACCAATTTCCGACAGTCACCACCCGTAACATCATGTCGTCACCCTGATAGAAAAAAGTACTATTGTCAGGCATGTGGCGCTGAGACTTTAATGCTTCAAGAAGCCGCTGTTTACCGGCCGTCATAACCATGACATTCACAATGACTGAATTTGTCATGATTTGGGCGATAGTTTCTCGTGACTCTTGACTAGTATTCGAACGATGATGACCAAATATGTAAAATACGCACGGCTTAAACGATGCGATAAAACAAACAAAGTCACCCGGCACTGCCACAGCGTGACCATGGTGGGACACAGGTAAAACAACGTGGGAATTTGGTTATCTGATCGGAAAAGAAGCCCGTGACAGCAACAGCGACAACCAAGATCGCAAATCCTCGTGACATTGCGCAAAACGTGATGACGCTGATTAATGAACTGAACCTGCAGCCAACCCCGCAGGTCTATCATGTATTTTACAGCTATCTGACCGACGAAGTTCCCGAACTCAGCCAATTGATCAAGGTGCTGATCCGCAACACTCAGGAACTTGATGAAGAAACCGTCTTTCGGATTTATCACAAGTATCTTGGAAGCAACGCACTTCAGCAAAAAATCGATCAGGGCGTAGAAGGATTGCAGGCAGCGGTAGAACGCGTTGAAGAGGCGGTTCATTCCGTTATCCGCGACACCGAAATATTCTGTGATGAAATTGACACAGCATCAAACCGGCTGACCGAAGACGGAATTTCGCCTGAAGATGTGCACTGCGTGACACAAAACCTGTCAAAGGCCACGCACACGGCGCGAAATCGTTATGGTGATTTCAACAGTAACCTTGGTGAGTACCATCAGGAAGTCCGTCGCGTGCGCAGCGAACTGGAACTGGTGCGTCGTGATGCGCTGACAGACACCCTAACCGGGATCGCCAACCGCAAGAACTTTGACACGTCACTCCGCGATGCTGTTACCTCGACCATGGAAACCGGCGTCGAGTTGTCGTTGCTGATGATCGACATTGATCACTTTAAGGCCTTCAACGATAATTTTGGTCACCGCACTGGCGATGGCGTCTTAAAAGCAGTGGCGCGGGTTCTGGTAAATTCGACCAAGGGTGCGGATACTGTTGCGCGTTATGGCGGCGAGGAATTTGCCATTATCCTGCCCGACACGTCGCTGGAAAATGCTAAAAAGCTGGCGGATAAACTTCGCAACAATGTTTCCATGCAACAGATTATCAATAAAAAAACAGGAAAGAGTTTCGGTAAGTTAACTGTTTCAATCGGCTTGACGTCCTACCGACTTGGCGAGAATATACTGGAATTTGTTGATCGTGCAGACAATGCGCTATACGAGGCAAAACAAGGTGGGCGAAATACCTGTATGTCTCAATAAAAAAACACATACCGGGTCTACCGGAAAATAAGACCATCTTTGGGCCTATCTATGCCATAAGTGGTGTGATGCGAATTTGACTTCGAGCAAACCCGATTGTGTCTCGCCAAGCCAAAATGAACAGACCGAACCTCTTATATTCGGTCTTGTGCCATACAACATAAGAATGCAATGGCTTTGCGGGGCGGAGCGACCATATGACGCGCAAGAAATCCGAACGTAAAATTGAACTTGAACACAAGATTTTCAAAACGTTCGAAGAATGCCACTTTCAAAAGTCTGATATTTCAGATGAAGCTCTGTTTGTGCTGCAAATGGCCGAGGGATCGGTTGTTTCGCTGCCGCTGCGTGCTATCTGCCGTGAATTCGATATTGATGTGAATTCCAAGGATGGTGAGCTGATCAGTCTGATCGATACAGCACTTAATTTCATTAACATCTTGCGGCCGGGCGATGACCTTCCGCTTGAGGTTCTGACCGGTGAAGCATCGTGGGATGTCGACGAAGCACATCAGGCGATTGCCTATAACCGTATCACCATGCAGCTCGTGACATGGATGTCAGGCAACGAAGAACTGATCACGGATCCTGATCAGCTCATGCAGATCGCGGAAGACCCCGGTACCAAAAAGAAGATCAATCAGGCTTTTGACGAAGTCGCCGAGAAGCTTGGGTTGGGCAAGGAAAACCGCGAAGAAGTCGTCAATCTGGTTCATCAGGTTGCAGACGAACTTTCCTATGTCGAGACCTTGCGCGAGAAATATCGAAGCATCAAGATGGTTGACCGCAAGATGCAGGAACTTCGCCGCATTTACGCGCATGAAAAAGGCGTTCTGGAAACTGTTACCCAAGCCATTCGCCTGCTTGATGATGCCAAGAAGAAGTTCGAAACGACGTTTGAAGAGATTGACGCCAATACCGGCGAAATCATGTCCGTCCTGAAAAACTTTTCGTCCCAACGGCAATATATCCGCACCAAACGCGATGACCTGCATCGGCGCCTGCGCGCTTGGGAACCGCTCATTGTTCAGTGGGAAAACCTTGAGGTTGAGCGTGGCCCGGTGGCCGTTCGACTTGTGCGAGACACTTACCAGTTCCTTGCACCGCGCTTCATGAAGGTCAAACAGTGGCTTTTGATGACCAAGATGCAAGATGGCATCGCATCCGGACAAACCTTCAAAGACGAAGACGAACGCATGGGTGCGCTCAAGGGCAAGATGATGCAGTGGTAATAGAGACCTGCACAGAACACGACAGCTAAATCACAAACGAAAAAATCGCGGTTTACTCCGCGATTTTTTTTAATTCTAGGTCTTTATTCTGACCCGTTCAGAATACGTCAGCTCAGCATAATTTTAAGTGCGATATGACCATCAATCGTCGTGATGGATTTGTTCGAGGATGCTGGCACAGGTACTCTTGTATCAATGCAATGCGCGATCATTGCCGCAGCAAGCTCCGCCCCGGCCGTTGGCACGACAACTTTTTCGCCAGCATCCGATGTGATTGTCATCCGCACGATGACTTCGGGCTTCTTTTCGATCTCAAGACCGCTAATCTGCCCGGACGGAAGAGGCTTTCCCGAACGACGGCGATACGCCATCAGCGCCTTGACCAGTTCAGCATCTTCAAAAACGATACAGCGCATCTCGCGCATGACTGCTCACCCTGCAATTTTTCCTTAATTGCATATGGTAGTGCCAAGTAACAAAACAAACATTAACGCACGAAAGAATAACGACTTAGGGCTTGTTCAAACGAGGCCACATACCGGTTCCAGCAGTCCACTCAGCTTGATGCCAACCAAACACCAACAGCCACCATCAAGGTCCCTGCGATCCGGTTGAGTATCCGGACATTACCACTTTTTTCAAGGAACCGACGCAGCGAACGGCCACCTGTCGCATACAGCGTCATGCAAATCAGTTCGGTCATCAGGATGATTGCAACCAGCACCGAAAGCTGTGGCGCCATCGCATGTTCCAGACTGATAAAGGGGGGCAGCAATGAAATCATGAAAGCCCAGCCTTTTGGATTGGCAATCGCCGTCACGAACCCCTGGGTTATCAAGCCATAGGGGGTTGCCGTCTTGGCACCCTCGACTTCGGATGAAATTGCCATGCGTCCGCGCGATAGCCACAACTGAATGCCCAACCACGCAAGATATGCACCGCCAATATATTTAAAGACGGCGAATATCGCCGGGTACTGCAACATTACGGCTGCCACACCAAGTGCCGATGCCACAACAACGATCCCAACACCGACCAGTTCGCCCATCATCATCCACAAGGTACGGCGAAGCCCAATGGTCATGCCAAGTGTCAACGCAAGCGTCATGCACATGCCCGGCGTAATCGAGACAAAAAAGGCCGTCGGGATAAAGGCCCCGATCAAGGACAAACTGACCATAGAATATTCCTGTGACGATGGGTGGCGCGCAACTGTGATACGCAAATCTCACAATTCGCAAAATCAGGGCAAAACCACTACCTGATAACGTGAAACCCAGCCAGCATCTTTTTCCAAGTATGGCATGCCTGAACATTAAAATTCCCCGTCAAAGCCAAAGAATGAGCCTGCCGATTAGCATAGCTCGCTAAATTCCACTCAAAAAAGCCGACAAAAGATACAAAAATTACTTGACCTTCGTGGACGCTCAAACGAAATTGGGGACGTCGCCAGCACCGTCTGGCCTAGAAAACCATTTGATGAAGACCGATGACCGCAGACAATTGCAACATTGATGCATTTGCCGATCGCGCCGAAGCCAACGCTTCGGGCGCCTTTGTGCTGTCTGCTCTCAACCTACTTTTCGGTCTACTTGGTCTCGCTGCCCTAGGCGCGCTACGACTTACACGCCCCTGAGCGAAAGACGACGGACCAGATCACGCAGACGATGTTGATCACGGTGCCGCAGCTCAGGGGAAAAAGTCGCGCCAGATGGCCCGCACTCCTTCCAGACAGAATTTGTATATACCGGGCAAGGCCCGTTTGATCAGGAAACAAGACAATGGCTAGTGCAAACGACAATCGCGTCATCATTTTTGACACCACCCTGCGTGATGGGGAACAGTCCCCAGGTGCGTCGATGACGCTCGATGAGAAACTGCGTGTGGCACATGCTCTGGCGGAACTGAAAGTTGACGTCATCGAAGCAGGCTTTGCCATCGCATCGAATGGCGACTTCCGATCCGTCAATGAAATCGCCAAGCAAATCAAGGGCCCGACCATCTGTTCGCTGTCCCGTGCGGCCAAGGGTGATATTGAGCGCGCTGCTGAGGCGCTGGAACCTGCGGAAAACAAACGTATTCACACCTTTATCTCCACAAGCCCGCTGCACATGAAATACAAACTGCAGATGGAACCAGAACGCGTTCTGGAAAAAGTCATCGAAAGTGTGACACTGGCGCGTAAATTCACCGATGATGTTGAATGGTCGGCCGAAGACGGCTCACGGACCGAGCACGACTTCCTGTGCCGTTGCGTTGAAGCGGCAATTGACGCCGGTGCAACCACAATCAACATCCCCGATACGGTTGGCTATACCACCCCGACCGAATATGCCGACCTGATGACCATGCTGTTTAACCGCGTGCCAAACATCGACAAGGCAATCCTGTCGGTTCATTGCCACAATGATCTGGGCATGGCGGTATCGAATTCGCTGGCAGCGGTTCATGCCGGTGCACGTCAGATCGAATGCACCATCAATGGTTTGGGCGAACGTGCAGGGAACGCCGCACTCGAAGAAATCATCATGGCGTTGAAAACCCGCAATGATGCCTTCCCGTATGAAACCGGTATTGATTCAACCAAAATCATGAACGCATCGCGTTTGGTTTCGGCCGTTTCGGGCTTTGTTGTCCAGCCAAACAAGGCCATTGTTGGCGCGAACGCATTTGCTCATGAAAGCGGCATCCATCAGGACGGCTTCCTGAAAAATGCTGAAACCTATGAAATCATGAAGCCCGAAAGCATCGGCCTGAATAAATCCAGTCTGGTGATGGGCAAGCATTCCGGTCGCCACGCCTTTAAGGAAAAGCTCAAAGAACTGGGCTTTACCGAACTGGGTGACAATGCCATCGAAGATGCCTTCGCACGCTTCAAGGAACTGGCCGACAAGAAAAAAGAAGTTTACGACGACGATATTGTCGCTCTGGTCGATGACGGCATGCGTGACAACGAACACATCAAGTTCGTTGGCCTGACCGTGACCTGTGGCTCCCGCGGACCGCAGACGGCGGAACTCGAACTGACTGTGGATGGCGAGAGCCGCACGGCGAAAACCACTGGTGATGGCCCGATTGATGCGACGTTTAATGCGATCAAGGAAATCTACCCCCATGACTGGCGCCTGAAACTCTATCAGGTGCACGCCGTGACCGAGGGCACAGACGCACAAGGTACTGTGACAGTTAAACTCGACGGTGAAGACCGTACTGTGGTTGGCAATGCATCAGACACCGACACGGTTGTCGCGTCCTGTGTTGCCTATGTCACCGCCGTTAACAAGCTGATTGAAAAAAGCAAAAGAACTGCACCGGATGCCATGGCGTCCTGATCGGTACTTTTCACAAGCTTTGAAAAAGGTGGCGGTTTCGCCACCTTTTTTTGCGCGCTCTCTATCGCACGTCACCCGTTATGTCTGATGTAAATATCGTGCGGTCGCACTTTGTGATATCATCTTGTGAAACCATGATCGGGGTGATGACATGCTTGGATTGCATAGTTCCGGACACTGTCGCCTGGGATTTCTGCTGGCTGGTTGCCTGTTTTGCGTGAGTACCTTCTATTCGATTGCGGTAATTTCACACGCCGCGAAAGCAGATCCGGGGCAGTCAATCATGGTCCCTGCTCAGCCTTATCCGGTAAGTGGTCTGCGCCAACGTTTGATCGCCGAAGGGAAAACAATCCCCGGCGTTGACGACAGCATGCAATCCGATATCCCGGCCCGCTATTTCCCGCCAAAGAATTCCGTTCTGGCCCACGGCCGCAAACATGCTGCGGTTGTCGCCCTGCCCGATTGCAATGACCAGTTTCCCGAAAACTGGATTGCCATTCTGCAGGATGCCGGCCTTGGCGTTTTGCTGATTTCCCCGTATCAGGCCCATCCGTCGCAGGCCTATTGCACAGAAGGTTCACTCGACAAACCCAAACACGGCCTCACCTATTGGTCGTTTGATGCCCTAAGCGCGCTTTCCTACCTTGCACAGCAACCAGACATAGACGCGAAACGCATTGCCGTGTTTGGCTATGGGTATGGTGCCGCCGCGGCCCAGTTCACCATTTACCGTCATGGACTTGCCAAACGCATCCCCGAACGGTTCCGTGCACTGGTCGGGCTTCGTCCGCAATGCATGTCGGAGATGGACAATTTTGTTCCAAGCTTGTTGGTCGGGGTCAGGAATGATCCATTCAATCCCCCTGCATGGTGTCAATGGCGCATTGACCGCGACCTTGGACCCAACCGGAAACCGGTGCAGTTCGAACTGGTGAACAGTGGCGAAACAATTGAAAAACAAGCGACTCGGGAATGGCTTCCTGTTGAAAGCAGTCCAACAGTCGTATCCCTTATCACGAACTTCCTGTCTGATAACGAGATTGAAGACAAAAGCGATCAAAATTGAATTAAACCGCCAACACCATATTCCTGATCATGTTTTTGTTGCTTTAATTCAAGAATTTGACGCGCCTTAATTATTCCTCAATCCCCTGAGCAGATTATTCGTGCATCGGCTTAATCCTTGCGCTATCAAAGCCGGTACATTCGTATTCAAGATTTTACTATTAACCGGGGCATAGGGCAGGAATGTTTTCCAAGCTTCTTGGGGTTTTATCCTCCGACATGGCGGTGGATTTGGGCACCGCTAACACACTGGTTTACGTCAAAGGGCGAGGCATTGTCCTTAACGAACCATCCGTGGTGGCCATTACCGACGAAAAAGGCAAGAAACAAGTTCTTGCGGTTGGTGAAGAAGCCAAACAAATGCTCGGTCGTACTCCGGGGTATATTCAGGCGATCCGTCCGCTTCGTGACGGTGTCATCGCCGAGTTCCATATCGCCGAAGAAATGATCAAACACTTTATCCGCAAAGTGCATGGTCGTCGTAACTTCGCGAGCCCGGAAGTCATCATCTGCGTTCCATCTGGTTCGACCGCTGTTGAACGCCGTGCAATTCAGGAAAGTGCTGAAAGTGCTGGCGCGCGCAAGGTCTGGCTGATTGACGAACCGATGGCTGCGGCTATTGGTGCCGGCCTTCCAGTTACCGAACCGACCGGCTCGATGGTTGTTGATATCGGTGGTGGTACGACCGAAGTCGCCGTTCTGTCGCTTGGTGGCATTGTTTATGCCCGCTCAGTACGTGTTGGTGGCGACAAAATGGATGAGGCAATCATCGCCTATATCCGTCGCACCCATAACTTGCTGGTTGGCGAAAGCACGGCTGAGCGCATCAAAAAGGAAATCGGTTCTGCATGCGCACCCGATGATGGTGATGGTGCAACGGTTGAAATCCGTGGCCGTGACTTGATGAATGGTGTGCCAAAAGAACTGATGATTTCCGAACGTCAGATCGCTGAAAGCCTGGCCGAGCCGGTTTCTGCAATTATCGAGGCCGTCAAGGTCGCGCTTGAGCAGACGCCGCCGGAACTGGCTGCTGATATCGTTGACAAGGGCATCGTGCTTACCGGTGGTGGCGCAATGCTTGGCAATCTTGATTATGTCTTGCGTCATGCAACCGGACTTCCGGTTTCGATTGCGGACGATCCTCTTTCCTGTGTTGCGCTCGGTACCGGTCGCGCACTCGAAGAGAAAAAGATGCTGCGCAATGTTCTGCACACAGCTTACTAACCAAAATCTGATCATAAAAAACTTTTCACCGAGTCGTATCCACACTGGACGCGACTCGGTGATTTCGTTAAGGTTGGATATCCTGACAGGGATATTGCGTAACCTTTCTCGAAATGGCGGGGATTACTCTTGGCACAGCATGGCGGTCCGCAGCAGCGTATCTTTTCGCCGTTACGTACGGCGCTTCACCGCTTCGCTTTCATTCTATTGATCTTTTCGGCCTTTGGGTTAATGCTTTTGGGCAAGGCCGATACAGTCCTGATTGAACGCATTCGGGCCGCATCGGCCGACCTTGTGTCGCCGGTGATGAATATCGTGTCCCGTCCAACAGCCAGTATCAACGAAATTACCGACAAAGTTTACAACCTCGCACATCTGTACGAGGAAAACGAACGCCTGCGCCGCGAGAACCAGCAATTGCTGGCATGGCAGCAAGCTGCGCGTAATTTGTCGCATGAAAACGCCCGTCTACGGGATCTGGCACGATACACAACCCCCCCCTCCCTGCATCTTGTGACGTCACGCGTGATTGCCGACATGGGGGGCGCTTATGCCCACAGCCTGATGATTTCGGCAGGATCACGCGATGGCGTGATCAAGGGACAGGCGGTTATTGCCGACGAAGGTCTTGTCGGGCGTATTGCCGAAGCCGGTTATCAGGCATCGCGCGTACTTTTGATTACTGACATCAATTCACGCGTCCCGGTCATTGTTGAAAATTCCCGTGATCGCGCATTTGTATCAGGCGACAACACCACCCGCCCGCTTCTGACATTCCTGACGGCGGATGCAACGGTCGCACCGGGTGACCGCATTCTGACGTCCGGCCATGGTGGTGCATTCCCGCCGGGTATTCCGGTTGGCGTTGTATCGTCGGTTTCGGAAAATGCGGTGCGTATTGCCCCGCTGTTCCGCCGCCATCAGCTTGAATACCTGCGCGTTGCCAATTACGGTCTGCATGGCATCTTAAGTGAGCAACGCATTCGCCAAAGTCAGGCGCCATCGAACACCGATGCCACCAACCTTGCACCTGACATCCCCGCCGGTGTTGGTGTGGTGCCGAAGGAATCCGAGATTGATGCCCACAAGCCGATGTTCAAACCACCGGCCCCAGAAGGGGATCGTCCGTGAAACCCGGCGTCTGGCATAGACTGGACGTTATTGCACGCGGTCTTCTCCCGGCGTTTAGTGTTTTCGTCCTGCTTCTGATCAATCTGCTGCCTGTCAGCCTGCCCCTGCTCTCGACGGCATCACCTTCTTTGGCGTTGATGGCGGTATTTTACTGGTCTGTGAACCGCCCTGATCTTCTTACCGCCTTAACAGCCTTTTTCCTTGGTCTTTTACAGGACCTTCTGATGGGATTACCTTTGGGGGTCAGCTCACTCGTGCTGCTGCTTGTCCAGACCGGCTCGGCCAGTCAGGGTCGTTTTTTCCACAATAAGTCGTTCAGCGTGATGTGGTGGGGCTTTGCGCTGGTGGCGATTCCGGCCTTACTGGTGCAATGGCTACTAAGCTCAGCCCTGATCGGGGCCCTTTTGCCGATCAAGGCGACATTGATCAGTTATGTGCTCACGTCGTTACTTTTCCCGCTTGTGGCATGGGGGCTGGCCCGTGCCCAGAACAGCTTGCTGCGCTATATATAAGCAACAGCATCATGCACAGAAAAATCTGGCAAAGTTGATGTTTTGGCAACAGTGATCCGTTATGATGTAACAAGATGGTTTCCAAGCAGCGACAAGCCAGATAGAACGGCTCAAACGACGGGGTTTTGCCCCACATTATCGAGCATAGACAGGTAATCTTCGCCCATGTGGCACCGCGATTCAGACAGATTCAGATTATTCACCCGACGCGCCCTGATGCTGGGTGCGGGCAAGGGATTATTGCTGACCGGTCTGGCTGCGCGCATGTACTACCTTCAGGTGCTTGAAAGTGACCGGTACCGGACACTGGCCGATGAAAACCGTATTTCTCATCGCTTGCTGCCACCACCGCGCGGCCTGATTACCGACCGGTTCGGCGCCCAGCTGGCCGTGAACCGTCAAAATTATCACATCATGATTGTGCGCGAACAAACACCTGACGTGCGCCGCACACTTGAAATCCTTAATCAGATTATTGATCTTGGCCCGGGTATCATCGAACGGGTTGAACGCGACGTTGCAAAGCGGCGGTCCTTTGTTCCGGTAACCGTTCGAGACAATCTAACATGGGATGAAGTCGCACGGGTTGGTGTTAACGCACCCGACCTACCCGGCCTTATAATCGATGCCGGTCGATCACGTGATTACCCGGAAGGACCGCACCTTGCCCACACACTGGGGTATGTTGCCGCTGTTTCCGAAAAGGAACTGAATGGAGATCCGCTTTTGGAATTGCCGGGCTTTACCATCGGTAAAAGCGGCATTGAAAAGGTTTATGATCTGGCACTGCGGGGGAAAGCAGGAACAAGTCAGGTCGAAGTCAATGCCCTGGGCCGCGTGATCCGCGAACTTGAACGCGAAGAAGGCGAAAGCGGTAACACCGTCGTCATGACGCTTGATCTTGAATTGCAACGTTATGCCAATCAACGGCTTTCAAGACAGGAAAGCGCATCTGCGGTCGTTATGGACATCCATAATGGTGAGGTGCTCGCCATGGCGTCCCACCCGGCCTATGACCCCAACGCTTTTACCACTGGCATTTCGCACAGACTTTGGAATTCTCTGGTCAACAATCCCTATTCCCCGCTGTCAAACAAGGCTGTGAACGGCACCTATGCTCCCGGTTCGACATTTAAGATGTGCGTTGCCTTGGCGGGACTTGAATCTGGCATCATTTCAGCGGACCAGAGGTTCTTCTGTAACGGGCATCTCGATTTGGGCAATGCGCGTTTCCACTGCTGGAAGCGCGGCGGGCATGGTTGGGTCAACATGCATAACTCGCTCAAGCATTCCTGCGATGTCTATTACTATGAAATTTCCCAGAAAATCGGCATTGATCGGATTGCTGCGATGGCCAATAAGCTTGGCCTAGGTACAGAAACCGGCATTGACCTTCCCAATGAACGCAGTGGCCTGATCCCGACCAAAGACTGGAAAGAGATCCAGCTCGGCAAACGCTGGCAAGGCGGAGAAACTCTGATTGCATCCATTGGTCAGGGGTATGTTTTAACCACCCCGCTTCAGCTTTGCACCATGACGGCGCGTATTGCATCGGGTAAAGCCGTTAAACCCCATCTGACGCGTGATCATGTGGCACCGGATGGCATTTCAAGCCGCCAGAACGAAGAATTCCCCGACCTCCAGATCAGCCGTGCCAGTCTTGCCCGCGTACGCGACGGCATGAACGGGGTCAGTAACGAACTACACGGAACAGGGTATCGGGCGCGCATTGACATCAAAGGCATGGAACTGGCGGGTAAAAGCGGCACCAGCCAGGTCCGCCGGATCACCATGCGCGAACGCCAGACCACCGGTGTTCTGGACAACGATGACTTACCATGGAAATATCGCGATCACGCTCTGTTTGTTGCCTTTGCCCCGATTGAAAATCCACGCTATGCATGTGCAGTTGTGGTCGATCATGGCGGCGGTGGGTCGTCAGTCGCAGCCCCGATTGTCCGTGACCTTTTAATCAAGGCGCAGGAACTACAATCTGCCAGACCGGGGATATCAGCAGCCGATCTGCCAGCCAGCGCTCAGCTTCGTCCAAAGCCGCCACAATCCGAAGAAGGCGAGGGTTAATCACATGCCGTTTAGCAAATATCGCATTGGTGAAGACCCAGACTACGTTCCAATCGGACGCCGTCTCTTACTCCTGAACTGGACACTGGTTGCCTTGATCACGGCGCTTTCGGGGATCGGGTTTGCCATGCTGTATTCGGCAGCAAACGGATCGCTTGAGCCATGGGCAGAACGTCAGATGATGCGTTTTGGCATTGGTGCGACCTTGATGATCATCATCGCGATAACCGATATCCGCATCTGGCTCAAGCTGGCCTATCTGTCCTATTTTGTCGCCCTTGTGCTCCTTGTCGGGGTCGAAATCAAGGGCGATATCGGCATGGGTGCACAGCGCTGGATCAACCTTGGCTTTTTCCAGCTGCAGCCATCCGAACTGATGAAAATCTCGTTGGTTCTGGCCTTGGCACGGTATTTCCATGGCCTCACAGTTGAGGAAACCGGGCGCATTACATTGCTGCTTCCCCCTCTTTTGATGGTGCTGGCCCCGGCAGCCCTTGTGCTGCGCCAGCCTGACCTTGGAACAGCGTTGCTGCTGGTTGCTGGCGGCGGGGTGATCTTCTGGCTTGCCGGGGTTCGGATGTGGAAATTTGGCCTCATTCTGGGCAGTGCGCTTGCCGCCATTCCGATCGGCTGGCAATTCCTCCGTGACTATCAGAAGAACCGTGTCCTGACGTTTATGAACCCGGAAAATGATCCCTTGGGTGCAGGGTATCACATTACCCAATCAAAGATTGCTTTGGGGTCAGGCGGCCTGTTTGGCAAGGGGTTCATGCTTGGGTCACAAAGCCACCTTAACTTCCTGCCTGAAAAGCAGACCGACTTTATCTTTACCATGCTTGGCGAAGAATTCGGTCTTGTTGGTGGCCTTGCCTTACTAATGCTTTATGCCCTGGTCATTACCTATGGCTATGTGATTGCGCTTCGTTGTCGCAATCAATTTGGCCGTATGGTTGCCATTGGGGTGACATCGACATTCTTTTTGTATGTCTTCATCAACATCGCGATGGTCATGGGGCTGATCCCGGTTGTTGGCGTGCCTTTACCGTTGGTGTCTTATGGTGGCACCGTAATGATGACCATTCTGGTCAGCTTTGGCCTTTTGATGAGTGTGTCCATCCACCGCGATATTCGCATCTCGCGACAGGGTAATGACGACGGACGTCAGTAACCCGAATGCATCAGGTACCCGTGACCACGCCGAGCATTTCAGAAATTATGATTTCAACGGTGCTTAGGTATCCAAACAGGTCATGCGTTGATCTGTTCGAAAAGCATCTCGAAATCGGTCAGGACACAGCGATTGCGACCGGTTTCCTTGGCATTATACAGCGCACGGTCCGCCAGCGAATAAATCAGAGCTGAGATATCGCTGTTCTCGCGGGATTTAAGCGCGTCAAGATTGCGAACAACCTTGGCATCAAGTGTTGCAGCGCTGGCACTGGATGGAAGCCCCGCCACACCAAAACTCGCGGTATATGAAAGTTTGTTCCCACCATAACTGACGTATGATTTCTCAAACTCCGCGCGCAAGCGTTCGGCAAGTTTCATAGCACCGTCCATTTCTTCACCGGGCAAAAGAACGGCAAACTCCTCGCCGCCCATACGGGCAGGCAAATCAATATCGCGCAATGTCGCCTTCATTGATGTTGCCAAGGCAACAAGTACAGCATCGCCAGCCTGATGGCCGTGGGTGTCATTGAAGTTCTTGAACCGGTCAATATCAAGCAGGATAACCGACATCGGTGTATCACGACGGCGCCAGACAGAGATGGCTTCTTCAAGACGCACAAGATAGGCCCGCCGGTTTGGAAGCCCCGTCAGCGGATCAGTCGATGCCAGAACTTCAAGTTTTTGCATCGCATCTTTTAGTTCCTCTGTGCGTTGCTGTACTCTGGCTTCAAGATTGACGTTGGCGTCCTGCAATTCGTCGCGTGCACGGCGCAGCTGGCCAACTTGCCCACGGATCATCCCAAACAAGCCAACCGTAACCGACCCCAACAATTGAATTTCATCGTCGTGGCGATGATGCGGGGGCATTTCCATCGGACGGTCGTAATCGGTTGGGTCTGCCTTGATGATATAATCACCAAGATGCACAAGCGGTCGGGAAAACACGTAATAGCTCATCGCAGCAAAGGCCATGGCCATCATGATCGCAAGGATCATATTGCTTAGGAATGACCACGCGACACGCGACAAAAAGCTTGAAACATAGACCTGCGGGTTCAGCTCAATGATCATTTCGCCGCTGACTGTTACCGGTTGGACATCTGGATCGCGCACGGGAATGACAACAGTCTGAAGCCCACCAAACAGCTTTTCCGCCCACCGCGATGCCGGTATTTGTCCCAATGGGCGCTTTTTCTCAAAGAAAATACCGTGCTGTGCGTCCGTAAGCGTAATCCGCGCAATCGATCTTTGGTTGAGCATTCCGCGCGCCATCACATCGGCAAGTTCACGATCACTCTTATTAAGAACTTCCGTTGCAACAGGCACGTTGCTGGCGATTGTGCGCTGATTGGCCTGCGTATATACGCCGTAAAGCCACCCATAGTCGTTGTAGGCCTGAAACGTCGTGATCAGAAGGCCAAGGATCGCGGCAAGAAATAAGGAATACTTCAACTGACGCGCCGCAATGGTGCTGCCCAGCTTCAATCCGGCCAGCGCATCATCATGCTTGTCATCGGGTTGAAGCACCACTCCAGTATCCTTTTCTTTCCTGCCATGTATCTTGGGATAGGTTATTTAGTCTTTAGAAATAGCGTGAGCCAAACCTTCTACACCAAAGTAATAGTCACGTCCCGAGGTCTGATGTTCAAGGCTGAACTGGGAAAAATCGATATTTTTCCAATCTCGCGTACCAAAGATGCGTTCGAAATGCGCAAGGTTTCCTTGATTAATCGCCTCCATCCTAAACGATATCTCTGGATGATCGTGGAGCATTTCAACGCCTGCGATATAATCATTTAGCAAAACCATCACCCACGCGCCGGCAAGAAAGTGTCCGCCATGGGTCATGGTCATTTTCCCATTGGCAACATTTTGCATGCCTTTTTCCGACCAATTCAGGCCACCAACAAACACATCTTTTCCCGCCGTCATACCAGCCTGTTCAATCGCGGCAATAGCGCCAAGTGCAATATCGTCATTTGCCGCCCAGACAGCGTCCAGACATTGGCCACCAGCAATCCAGGCCGCAGTTTGCCGATACGCCTCATCAAAAGACCAATTGGCAACCAAACGACGTTTTTCATTCAAAACAGGAAATTGTTTGAGGGCAAGATCAAGGCCTTCAAGCCGTTGAAGGGATGCCGGCGTGTGCCGATCCCCGGCAATCGACAGCAGGCAAATTGTTCGTGGCAGGCCACCAGTATGCGATAAGCGCACCCCATCGATCAAAGACTGTGCAATTTCAAACCCTGCCCGCTCATTGTCAGGCGTCAGGGTGAAAATCAGTCCCGACATATCCCCGGTTACCTGAGCGATGTTTTCTTTCTGCGGCTTGGTCAGACCATTGAGCAGCATGATAACCGGAATGCTGCGTTTCTCGGCTTCCAGAACAATGCGAGAGCCTTGCTGATGTTCGTTGACGGCAATGATGTAATCGGCGGGTGGGTTCATATCGAAAGCGCTCTGAGCACTATCGATCATCTTTTTTTGGTCACGGTTACTGTCAAAGACGAACAGATCAAATCCAAACTGATCTGCGGCAACCTGCATTGTATCGCGGACATCCTTCCAGAAACCACGATCACCATAGCCCGGATTGATAAAGGCAACACGCACCCGGTCAGACGTTTGAGCAGTATCATTGACCTGCGCAAAGGCTGGCATCCCCCATGACAACATAACCCCACACATCAGGCACAGCAGAGAAAACCGCACGTCTCACCCCCCAGAACAAACAGATCAACAGCACGCACAATACCACGCGATCCGATTGGGCATCCAATAGACAATTCCCACTAGCAGGTCAAACCCGCCCGCGTGTTAACTATCGATTGTAACGCGTGATACTGTGCATTTCACAGTTTGAGATTGGGAAATTATTCCATGGCATCGGAATACAGCAGGTCAGATTGCTGATTTATTGCATTTCCAGCAGAACTTCTTGCTGTACAGCCCGAAAAAGCGCGGCATGATCAAGATTAACATAGTCAACCTGCCATCGCACCAGTTCAGCAAACAGCTCGGTATTGGGCGTATCGATGAAAATCATTGTTTCAAGGCCACGTTTTTTAGCCTCTAGAACATCGTCGTGCGTGATGTTGCTTTCAAGAAACTCGAATATATGGCCCTGTTCATGATGGATGGCTTTTTCAAGTGATCCTGCGACATGCAATTGGATGTTGCGGCGGATTTCCGGTGCAATGGTTCGGTATTCTTGGCGAATTTCGGCAGAAAATGATCCAAGAAAGGCATCATCTGGCGACCCGAAATTCCGCAGCATTTTGATCACCGCGGGAACATCGGCTTGTTTGATCTCGCAATAGATTTTGCAAAGCCCTTTGATGCGACCGAGAAAGTCGTCCAGACGCGGCACCTTCTCGCCCGCGAAATCCGGTGAAAACCAACTACCTGCATCAAGGCCATCAATCTGCTCACTGGTCATTTCGGCAATATGGCCGGTGCCATTGGTGGTCCGGTCGACGGTGTCATCGTGTATGACATACAAAACGCCATCGGCAGATTGCCGCACATCAAATTCGATATAATCGGCCCCGGCCATCACCGCCTTTTGTGCGCTGGCAAGCGTATTTTCCGGCGCGCTTAAACTGTCACCTCGATGCGATACGACCAATACCGGTTTCACAGCTGTCACCTTTCAAAGACCAAGACTGCTGAAAGGTAAGTCACGCCATACAACCCCGACAAGGTCGACCGAACAATTTCATCAAAGCGTTATAAAAGCCCCGACTGAAACCAGATGCTCACAGGCTTTAGGACAGACTGTTTTGTACACTGCTTAATGCGCGTGCGAGTTCTTCATTGCTCATGTCCGCACGGTTTTCGATGCCACGCTTCTGCGCCAAATGATACAGATCGTCGCGTCGCCAGCTCTCATAGGCGGGGGCATTCCTGCGTCGATAGGCTGGCGTATGCACGTCACTCTCGCCTGAGAATTTTTTCAAGCTCGCCACTTTAACCTCCTTTATGGGATGGTCCTGAGCGTAGGCGGCACGAGCTTTTTCCCACGATAGAAAACGTGCCGTTATCTTTCATGTAGGCAACCGTGCAGGAATGTCTATTGCCCACATCTTAGTTTTTGGTGCCAAGCAGCTTAAGCATCAGATGAAAAACAACAAAAAAAGTTACTTCCCATCAACAGAAACGATTTGTCATTATTTTATCGTTGAAACGTTTATTTTTCTATTTGAGGTGCGAATTCTCTGTTAGCTTTTGGCAAAGACATCATCAGGGGCTCCGTCTATGGCATTGCATTTTGAACGTCACGAACTCACAACCCGTCGTGCGCGTACCATTGAAAAACTTGAAAAATCGGGGCTCGATGGGATCCTGATGTTTCGTCAGGAAAGCATGTTCTATCTGACCGGATATGACACCTTCGGCTATGTTTTCTTTCAATGTCTGTATCTTGGCGCAGATGGAAAGGTTGCCCTGATCACCCGTGCACCAGACCTTCGTCAGGCACAGCACACATCCGACATCGAAGACATTCGTATCTGGGTCGATGGACCGGACATAAACCCGGCGGTGCAACTGCGCGACATGCTTGCCGAGTTTGGCTGTTCTGGCAAAAAGCTTGGCGTTGAGTATGAGGCGTACGGCCTAACCGCAGCCAATGGTAAGAAACTAGAATCCGCACTTGATGGTTTCTGCCAGCTTGAAGATGCATCGCGGCTTGTTTCGGAATTGCGCGTTGTCAAAAGCCCGGCGGAACTTGGCTATATTCGCACCGCCGCCAGTCTTGCCGATGACGCATGGGATGCGGCCCTTTCAACCGTCCATGCCGGTGCATTCGAAGGCGACATTCTTGCTGCCATGCAAGGTGCGGTATTTGCCGGTGGCGGGGATTACCCGGGCAATGAATTTATCATTGGTGCGGGTCGCGATGCACTTTTGTGCCGCTATTTCACCGGCCGCAAACATATTGCCGACACCGATCAGATCACACTCGAATGGGCTGGGGCCTATCGCCATTATCACGCGGCAATGATGCGCACCATTCCGGTCGGCGATGCCCTGCCTCGTCATATCGAAATGCATAAGGTCGCAACCGATGCCTTGGCCGCCTGCCGCGAGGCATTGCGCCCGGGCGAGCCCATCGGCAAGGTTTTTGATGCCTATGCCCGTGTTTGCGATACTGGCGGCATGAGGGATCACCGCCTGAATGCCTGCGGTTATTCAATGGGAACGACATTTGCCCCGAACTGGATGGATTGGCCGATGTTTTATCACGGCAACCCGGTCATTGCCGAACCGGGCATGGTTTTCTTCCTGCACATGATCCTGATGGACAGCGACAGCGGGATTGCGATGTGCCCCGGTCATTCGGTCATCGTGACGGAAACCGGCAATGAAAGCGTCTCACGCCACGGCCATGACCTGATCACCCGCTAGGCAAGACACTAAAAAGGAGGGTGGCAATGATCCACCCTCCTAAGTCCTGCAACAGCATTCATATCCGTATTTCTGGTACAGCGCGTCAAACGCCGTCTTGATCACACACGCAATGCTGCATGCATTTCAGCAATCGTGTCTTCGGCCAGTTTATCAAGCTCGGCAATACGGGCATGAATTGCATCATCAAATGCACCGTCATATTTTTCAAGTTCACGTGCATCGTCTGCCAGTTTCTGTGCGGCAAGGTTACCCGCCATGCCCTTAATGGTGTGTGCGGCCCGGCGCAGAGCTTCGCGATCGCCGCTATTGATCGCCTCAACGATCTTGACGCGTTCTTCCTGATAGGATGCAGGCAACAGATTAATCAGCATCGAAAATTGATCTTTTCCAAGCGCTGAACACATTTCATCGAACCGGCTGTTATCAATCAAATTCATTATTGTCTCTTTGTCTGCACTGCGTTGGTCATCATCAACATTATCAGCAGTTTTGCCATCCGAGTTCGGTATATGGTCCTTTAGCGATGACATGTCACCCAAAGCTGCATCATCGGATGCATCCGGTGTCTTGGTATCAGTTGCGCGTGCAGTCGGCGCCTTGGGCTGCAATGCGAGTTCCAAGGGAACCACATCAAACTGATCGCTTTCCAAACGAGGAGAAATACGTGGACGGTTACGCAGGAATCTCAAAAGTGTGCTGTAAAGCTTACGTTCTTCCACCGGTTTGGTCAGGACATCATCCATCCCCGCTGCCAGAAAATCGCGATGCCGGTCGTTAAAGGCATCTGCCGTCACACAAATAATCGGAATGCGCAAACCACCTGAGAACCGTTCAAGTTCACGGATATGGCGGGTCGCACCCTCGCCATCAAGAACCGGCATATGTGCATCCATCAGGATGATGTCATAGTCATTATTACGAAATGCCTGAACAGCTTCGCGACCGTTGGGTACGACTTCAACGATCAAATCATGCCGCTTGATCATTGCCGCAATGACCTTGGCATTGACTTCGTTGTCTTCGACGACAAGAACCCGCGCACCGGCCAAGACAGTACCGCCGTCATCGACAACTTTTTCGTAATGTGGATGGTTTTCAGTGCTTTCGATTTCGGTCATGAATGGAAGCCAAAGGTCAAACCGCGTACCTTGCCGTTCAACACTGCTAACCGTCATTTTTCCGCCCATAAGCTCGGTCAGGCTAAACGCAATCGAAAGCCCAAGTCCGGTTCCACCATATTGACGCATTGTCGAATTATCGGCCTGAGTGAAAGGCGCGAAAATCTGGGTCAGCCGTTCCTGCGCTATTCCGATACCGGTGTCGATCACCGCGAAATGATACAGCACTTCCCCGTCCCGAAGGCTGCGCACACCTTCTTCAGGCTTGTGATCCGGTTCTATTTTATTGATCTCAAGGCGAACTGAACCTTTGCGGGTAAATTTCACCGCATTGGACAACAGGTTCCACAAAATCTGACGCAGACGGACTTCATCTCCCCAAAAGACAAGGTTCTCAAGCGCCCCGTCTTTGCAAGTCACCGACAGGTTCTTTTCCGCCGCGATGGTTCCGACAAAGTTTTTTAAATCGGAGGTCACGTCGGACGGGTAAAATGACCGGTTCTCGAGTTCGACCCGACCAGACTCGATCTTGCTCATATCGAGAATATCATTGAGCAAAGCCATCAACGCCCTGCCCGATGACAAAATACCATCAACCCGTTCGCGCTGATCGTTATCAAGGCGCGTGTCATGGAGCAATTGTGCAAGCCCGAGAACACCATTGAGCGGTGTGCGAATTTCGTGGCTCATGGTTGCCAAAAATTCACTTTTGGCCGAACTGGCAAGATATGACTGGCGATAATGGTTGCGCAAGGACAGCAGAACAAAACCCAAGGCAAGGCTATAGCTTATAATCCGTGACGGGATAATGAACCGGGCAATCAGCTCCACGCTATCAGCTTCAAAGACAAACAAGGCCAGATGATTGAACGTGCCGATTAACATGCTCGTACAGAGCATCGCCTCAGCCAGCGAAAAGCGCACAGAACAACGCACCATATAACCGGCGGCACCGATCGCCATCAACATCGCCGTCGGCGCCAGTATCAGGGTCCCGACATCATACAACACATGCTGCATACCGAAGTTGATGTCAGGATGCAGCGAAATGGGAACCATCATGGCCAAGCCGCCGACAACCAAAATAACAATCGTTGCAACGACGACGCGATCCTGAACAAAAATCTGATCGCTTTTATTCGCGGCATGCCAGCTCATCACCATCATAAATGCCGCAGCAAACCGCATGACCAAAACCAAAAGTCCAACGAATGTTCCAATGGCCTGTTCTCGGCCAAGAACAAATTGATCCCCAAGCAGATGCGGCATGCCCAGAATGTCGCCAATCAGTAAGAACAGCATGATCAAAACGACAAAAACATACTGTTTGCGTTTGGTCAGTTCGTAAACCATCCAGCTGATTGCAAGCGTCAGCAAGGCAATGGTTTCCACCATGGCAATCATCGAAAAAGTGAACATGCCAACGCTCGCGTCAGACAGCGATGAGTAAAAAAGAAAAATCGGCGTGATGGCCAAAAAGACTGCCAGAGTGATACCGGCACAGGTCAGTATCCGAAGCATTTAGGCACCCTTTTTCCCCATTGCGTCACTGGGGATCAAAACCCCGGACAATCGCGCATTGCTCAAGAACGGCCTTTGCCCATTTAACGGTTTCCGGGGCGATCGATTGCATGTGTTTGTATTTTTCAAACTGTGATGCAATCAATTCCAGACGTTGCAGAAATTCCGGAGGCCGATCCAGTTCCAAAAGCTGTTCTGCAAGTGGGTCAAAGGCGGCATTCTGAAATTCCAGCGAAAGACTTATTCTGGGTTCCGTCGCATGTTTGGATGCGCGCCCTCCCCAATGATACAAATCCTGTCGCCATCCCATCACCGCGCCGGGACTGGCTGGCAATGCCCGAACGTCCTGCAAATTCACGTCTTTTGGTTTAGTAACATTACGAGCATAACACCTCTCAAAAGAACGCGGCAATACATACATGCAACCGTTCTGTGGTGTTGCAACGCTAAGTGGCAGCCAAAGAGACAAACTGATTACCATGTCATCGCCAAGCGCGCTTTCGCCCTGATAATCGCGATGTGGTGGCCACCCACGCCCATCCTCACGCGGGTCAACGTGCCACGCCCAGAAATGCGGTAAAAGTGCCAACCGGTCGCCAAGGAAATGACTAAGCAATGGACGCAGACGCATAAATATCTGCCACGCCTCGTCATAAAGATAAATCATGGCGGGCGGCAAATCATGGCGCACAAGAGTTTCGATCCCCTCACGCAATGTCGCCAGCGCATCGGTTGGCAGGATGTCCTCAATCAGGAAATATCCTTCGTCCCAAAATCGCTCAGACAATTCCGATGCATCGAAACCATCACTCAATGCCCCAACCGTCGCGATATCGACACATCCGTTTTGCGGATCGGTGATCGAAAGCTGAGGATTGATCTTTTGCCATTCATCTGGCTGTGTGGCGTTTTTCGGTGTGATCATCGGTCAATGTCCGGTATTGAGAGTGGCCGGACGATACGCAGTCAACACAACCAAGGCAAGTGCGTCTTGCCTGCCTTCTGGTTATGGTGACCCAAGATCGATCCGAGGTTGATCGGAAAATGACATCATCACGAAACTGGGGTCATCGCTGCCGATGACAGAGTAGATGACAGACAAGACAATGCATAAAACCCAAACAACCCCGACAGATACAACGCCCATCAATCATGGTGGGTCGATTGATCTTGCCGCGCAAAAATACGGCATCGCGGTCGAAAACTGGCTTGATCTGTCAACCGGCATCAATCCGGTTGGATATCCTGTTCCCCAAATTGCACCCCATCATTGGCAGCGCCTGCCACTTGGCAGCGAATTGGCGGCGCTCAAAAACGCTGCCAGCCAATACTATCAACTGCCATCGCCCGATCACCTTGTCTGCACAGCAGGCACCCAGTCGCTTATTCAGACCATTCCGTTTTGGCTGCGCGATCACAGCCACATCAGTTCCGTGCATATTCTTGGCCCAACCTATGCCGAGCATGGTCGATGTTGGCAACGCGCGGGCCATGCCTGCACACACCATGATATCCCTGCGATGGAGCGATTGGACATGGCCCGATCGCTGTTTGAAACGGGCATTTCTGGCACGGTTGTCATTCTGGTTAATCCGAACAACCCCGACGGCGCCCTGATCCCTGCATCCGATATCGCCGATCTGTCCAATTTGGCCGATCAATCGAACAATTGGCTGATTGTTGATGAGGCCTTTATCGATTGCGAACCGGACCAATCGGTTTGTCCGCAGATTGATAAAATGCCCAAAACACTTGTATTGCGATCTTTTGGCAAGTTCTTTGGCCTAGCCGGGATCAGAATTGGCTGTGTGGTCCTTTCACCCGCACTGGCGCGTGACCTTGAAGAACGCATAGGACCATGGGCCATTCCCGGCCCTTCAATGGAAGTCGCGACCCTTGCCTTTGCCGATCACGATTGGCAGCAGGCAACACGTGAACGCCTTAGGATAGATCACGACCGACTTGAAGCCCTTGTCACAGATCACAGCCCGTTAAAATGCGTTGGGGCAACGCCGCTGTTTTTGCTGTTTGATGGACAAAAGGCACACAACATTGCCAACCATTTGGCCCGCAAGGGCATTTTGGTTCGGCTGTTTGACCATGATGAAACGAAGGTGCGTTTTGGCCTTCCCGGCACGAAGGCCGAGTGGGATCGGCTGGAAGTAGCATTTCAGACATTGGTAATATAGATCGACGGGCTTTAGTGAATGCTGCCGTCTTCCCATGCCTGCTTTTTACGGTATATCGTTGATGGGCTGACGCCCAGTGCGTCTGCGGCGCGCGGGATTGATCCTCCACACCGCTCTATCGCTTCTTCGATGGCCTGTTTTTCAACAAGCCAAAGGGGCCGAATTTCCGAATATCCCAACCCACCTGAGGTTTGCGGTATTGACGGAATTGCCATCGGATCGTTTGCATTGGCCCCCACCGACATTCCGACAAGATTATCCGCATTTTGCGACTGGCGATTTTCGACAACTTTGCGCATTTGACGTGCACCTGCCAGAAACGCCAGTGCTTCGGGGTCACCTTCCCACAAACGCGCGGAGTTTCCCGCATCATTGGAGACGCCCGGATGGGGCGGCGGTGCTTCGATTGTTGCCGAGGTAAACTGATCGCCATCGGTGCTGCTGTTGACCGGACGCGGCACCATCGCAAGGGTTACTTCCGTGCCGTTATTCAGAACAACAATGTTACGGATGATGTTTTGCAACTGACGAATGTTGCCCGGCCACGAATAGCTGGCAAACAATGCCGATACTTCCGGCGTGAACCGTTCGAAATCACGGCCTTCTTCGCGGTTGTAGCGCTGCAGATAGAAATTCGCGATTTGCAGAATGTCTTTGTCACGATCACGCAACGGCGGCATATGCAACGGAATGACATGCAGGCGGTAATATAAATCTTCGCGGAACCGACCGGTGCGCACTTCTTCAAGCGGGTCCCGGTTCGTCGCACAGACAAACCGGACATCAACTGTTTCAAGCGAACTACCACCCACTTTCTGGAACGTCCCGGTTTGAATAAACCGAAGTAACTTTGTCTGAAGATCGAGATCCATCTCGCAGATTTCATCAAGAAACAGCGTACCATCCGCCGCCCGATGTGCCGCCCCTTCACGATCAGCAACAGCGCCGGTAAAGGCGCCTTTGACGTGACCAAAAATCTCGCTTTCCATCAAATCTTTGGGGATTGCACCGCAGTTTAACGGGATGAATGGATCGCTTGAACGTTCGGACCGACTGTGGATGGCCTCGGCGGCAAGTTCCTTACCGGTTCCTGATTCCCCGGTGATAAAGACGGTTGCGCGACTTGGGGCTGCATTTTCAATAATGCGATAGATATCGCGCATATTTTCCGATCCGCCGATGATATCAAAATACATCTGGTCGGTATCGTGATCCCCGAATTCTTCAACATTCTTAAGCGGGAGGACCGATGGCCCCGCCAGCGCCTTTTTGACCGTTTCGCGCAATTTGTCCGCGGCAAAGGGTTTAAGCAGAAAATCCCAAGCCCCTTCGCGCATGGCTTCAACCGCAATATTGACCGATCCATGGGCGGTAATCACCACGATTTTACATTCGGGGCAAATATGTGAGGCACTTCGCAAAACTTCGCGGCCATCCATATCGGGCAGCACCAGATCAAGAACCAGAACATCTGGCGGATCTTGGCGCAGGCGTTCAATGGCGTCAGCACCATTGAGCACATGCTCGACCAGATGACCATCTGCACGCAGGTAGTCCTGATACACCCGCGCAAGCGACAGGGTATCTTCCACAATTACTATGCGTGCCTGCTCTGGCATTTTTTGGTTCGCGTCCCGATATAGCCACTATGGTCAAGCATACCGATTGTGACATCCCTGCCACAACTGCAAACATTGTTGCAGTGTCGGTTCAAACCATACAAAATCAGACTAAGATTAAGAAAAGCATAGTTTTAACGAGATTATCGGCGTTCAGGAGTATCACGGGTTGAACTACAACACCGAACAAACCGACAAGACAACGACCGTCGAACTGACGGGTAGATTCACATTTGGGGATCATTCCAATTTTCGCAAATTGATCGAAGAAATGCGTGCCCATCAGTCCGAGACGCACGTGCTGGATGTCGCCGGTATTGAGTTCATCGATTCAGCCGGTCTGGGCATGCTATTGCTGGCGCGTGACGAAGGCGAAAAAGCGCGTGCGACCGTCATTCTTCGCGGGGCACAGGGACAGGTCAAACGGATGCTTGAAGTGGCCCGCTTTGACACGCTTTTCAAACTGGAAGACTAATTCATGGAGTCGGATATCGACGACCACTCCCCCCTTACTGTCGCCGTTCCGCAGTCGCTTTCATCTGATGATGTTGAAAGCCTGCTGACGGGGGCAAATATTTGGGACAGGTCCGATCCGATACCCTTTGAACATGTTATCGGCAACAGCCCAGAAGACCTTTCAAACTCTGCACATTTTTCCTGCTGCCTGCTGCCAAGTGATCCCGGTCGCGAATGGCTTGGAAGCCTGATCCGGTTAAATTCCGACAACTTCATTGAATGCTTTGACGGAATGGATCTTGGCGATCTGTGCCCGATCATTGGAAGCGATCCTAAATCCAAACATCATCTGCTTGTTTGTCTTTCAACGCGTAGTGCCTATCACCTCCCGGTTGCGCGAAAATTCGTTACCGCGTTGCGCCACCGCGGCCTGATAAAAGAGGCAACTGCACCGGCTGTTGAAATGGCTGTTCAGGAAGCATTTGCCAATTCCCTGATTCATGGGAACCTTGCGCTTACAACCAGTGGTCGCCTGTCGATGGACCGCTTTAACGAGCTTGGAGATGAAACCAAAAAGCGACTTGCATCGACGACATATGGTGACCGCGCCATCGTATTGACGGCGAAAAAACGCAAGAACGGCCACATCGTAATATCGATCAACGATCAGGGTGCTGGCTTCACACCGCGCAAGGAAACGGACGAGACCACAATGCCGGGTCAGGAGTCCACTTTTGGCCGTGGTCTTCCTCTGATTAAAAGCCTGTGCCATTCGGTGACATTTGCACGCGGTGGCCGAACCATCAAACTGACCTTTGATCAGATCGAATCTGACGTCCTTTCGGCCGATCCAGCATTTATCCGCGAATTTGACGCACAGGGTAGTATCGATGCCGCGCTACGCACCCCGCAAAATGCAACCATCCTGATTGCCGACGACACGATGCTATCACGTGAAATCATCGCGTCTTACCTGCGGTCGGACGGCTTTACGAACCTTGTGTTTGCCAAGGACGGTGAAGATGCCCTGGCCCAGGCCAAAGCCCATAACCCGGATCTTATAATTCTCGACATCATCATGCCGAAACTTGATGGTTATGAGGTTTGCAAAGCCCTGCGCGCCGATCCCCAATTTGCCGAAACGCCAATCATTGCCCAGACTGCACTCGAAGAAAATGAAGGTCGCACAAGGATTTTCGATGACGGTGCGACGGATCTTATCCTTAAGCCGCTCAATAAGGCTGAGCTGATCGCGCGGACCAAAATCCATCTGGAAAACCGGCTTCTCGTCAAACAGCTTCGCGCCTATCGTGAACGGACACAATCTGAACTCGACCTTGCGCGTGACATGCAGGAAAACCTTAACCCTGCCCCCGAACAATATCGCGGGACCGGGTTTGATTACGGCATGCGGATCAGTGCGACCTTCCAGATGTCATCGGAGCTTGGCGGGGACATGTGGGGTCTTGTGCCAATTGATGAGCAGCGGTTGGGGGTCTATATCGTTGATTTTGCGGGGCATGGACTGGGGGCAGCGTTAAATACGTTTCGACTGCACTCCCTGATATGGTCAGACCAGATACGCGATCCTGATCCCGGTGCGTATCTCAGCAATCTTAACCGGCATCTCAAGGGGCTTTTGCCAATTGGGCAGTATGCCACGATGCTCTACGGGATTATTGATCGAAATAAGGCAACATTTTCCTACGCCAGTGCGGCCTGTACATCCCCGGTACTGGGAGACAGTACAACCGGTGCGGCACGCTATCTTGATGGGTCTGGTGTTCCTTTGGGCGTTATTCGTGACGCGCGCTACGAAACCCGTGAAGTGCCGTTTGACCAAAACAGCTTCCTGCTGCTTTACAGCGACGCCTTGATCGAAACAACGTTGGATGATGGTCAGTTCCTAAGTGAAGAAAAGCTGCTTTCAATGGTGCATGAAACCGTTATGGAAAGCAGCAGCGATGTTGATTTGGCGGCCCAAATTGCCGACCAGTTCATGGACCGGGCCCCGGTGCAGCTTTCCGATGATTTTACGGTCGTCTCACTGCAATCAGCAAATGGCGCAGATGGCTTTACTGCCTGCGACGAGCCCCAATAAAACCCGAAAACATGAAGTTTGGAAAAACCCGCGATAATCCTGATCGCGCAAGGGTCACGAAACGTATCGCGCACGCCCCAAAGACGACTGCACAACATCGCCAAACGGTTCAGCGGCATTGTACCAGTAATACGGTGCAGAGGTAGATGTTGTCGGTGTCGAAGCCTCGGTTTCAACACTGACTTCTGCCACAGCCGCCGCACCTTGTTCCTTAACCGATTGAAGGCGTCCCGCGATGACCGTGCGCACCAGATTGGCCAATCCTTTGCGCGCACCGGCGTGATCTGGCTCATTGCCAAGAACGGCCCCCAACTGGTCAAGCGCACGCATTTTATTGCGACATCCCAAAAGGTCGGCTGCCAGAACGCGTAATTCCCGAGAATCCGGACGCAGGCTAATGGCGATTTCAAGATGTTCAAGCGCAGTTTCACGGCGCCCAATTTGCATATAGGTCCGGGTCAGGCCCATATGTGTTGCCGCATCAAGGTCATCCAAAATCAAGGCGCGGCCAAATGCATTTAGCCCCAATTCACAAAGACCAAGATCAAGCAAAACATGTCCCAACACCCGAAGACGGGCAGGCTCATCGGGTAAACTATCAATCAACTGACGCAGGCGCAGACGAATTTCCGGGGCAAGATCAATCTTGCCGGTAATGACCGAACTAAATTCTTGCGAAATATGTGTCTGCGATGACATCAAAAAATGCCCTGTTTGCGCCAAAATCAGTGATCGCTTGGCATAAAAAGGCTTCATGACTGCGATCTCGCAAGACACAGCTTATCGTCATCTGGTTGCGGGAATGTTAACCGAGGCATCAATACTGATCGTGCAGTACCGTTTTCATCCGGCAAAAGTGGGCCAAGCGCCCGGACGCCAGCAATAACGTACCCAATCGACGTATGGGCAAAGGACGCACCGTTACTGTTTTTTGAGCATTGCGGGCAAACGTTTCAAAACAGGTCGCTTGACTGGTTTGGCAAAGAAATAGCCTTGCACCAAACGCCCCCCGAGCTCGATCACGATGTCACGCTGGCTTTGGGTTTCAATACCTTCGATCACGCAATCAATTTCAAGGTTGGTGCACATATCAATGATCGTTTTGACAATCCGCTGGCTGCGTTCGGTACTTGCCAGTGGCGCGATAAAACTGCGATCGACCTTAAGGCAGTCAAATTCCAGCTCATGCACATATCGCAAACTGGAATAGCCGATCCCAAAATCATCCATCGCCACCCGCGCACCATGGTTGCGCAAATAGCGAATGCTGGTTCGGGCGGCCGCAAAATCACGCAGAAACGCGGTTTCAGTCACCTCGAACGTTAGACGTTCCGGGGTAATACCATTGGCTTTGATCTGCTCAATCAGCCATTCGGTCGTGTCGGATAAAATAATATCACGGGCCGACAGGTTGAACGACACCGATATGTGTTCGGGCCATTCGCGCATTTCACGCAGCAATTTTTCAAACAGAATTTTGGTCAGCATGCCAACCTGTCCGGTTTTTTCTGCCACCGGGAAAAATGTCCCCGGCGACACCCGCCCCATGAGCGCACTGTCCCACCGGGCAAGTGCCTCGATGGAATTGACAGCCCCGGTTTCCACATCAAAAACCGGCTGATAATGAAGCGAAAGTTCCTGCGACAAATCGGCCTTACGCAGTGCTTGCTCTATCTGTGAATCATGACGGATCAGAGTTTCGTGGTGGGCGGCAAACAACACCGCTTCGCCCGGCATGTTCTTTTTTGCGTGATACAGCGCAAAATCAGCACGCTCAAACAATCCGTTTGATGTGCGTGCCACCGCAGGGTACGTCGCAAACCCCAAAGATGCTGAAAGCTGCACGCTCACATTGCTCAGCGTATAGGGGCGATTAAGCTCCTGACAAATCTGTTTACCAAGGGCAATCAGCTCGGTCGCGTCGCTATATTCGCCAAGGACAATCCCAAATTCATCCCCGCCCAGCCTTGCCAGCAAGGCATCGCCGCTCAGGATGTGGCGCAGGCGTTCGCCCGCGTGCATTAACAACTCATCGCCTATGGGATGACCATGCACATCATTGACGGGCTTAAACCCATCAAGATCAATCATCGCAACGGCAAAGCGATCATGCTGCCCCGCCGACGTATCCGCCTTGGCTGCGGCAGTTGCAACCGCGTCTTCAAGATAGGCAAAGAACGCACGACGGTTTGACAGGCCAGTCAACGGATCAAGGAAGGCAAGGGCTTCGTTCTGCTCAGAGAGTTCAAGCGTTGTTTTATGCTGACGTTCAAGATCAATGCGCGACGTAACCAAACCCGAAAACGCGGCATAATAACTGGTGATGATCTGAATAATCATGGCCGAGACCAAGGCCATGTTTACGGCAATCGCGACATAAACCTCATTCCCGCTAAAACCGAAATAAAGCACGAAGGTCCCAAGTACTATCACCACAACCAGCAAGGCTGCAGGCGGAAAATTCACCAGACAGAATATACAGCCAACCACCGTGATCGAGATGAAATAGGCAACGTGCCCCTGTTGATAGGGATCACCATAGCCAAACATGGTAATTGCCCAAGCGGTAAACAGCACCGAAATCACCACCGCCATCACCCGGATGCGGCGTAAATGTCCTATGCAGACATTGATATCACTGACGTCAAGGCCGGCCCGCTGCCAAGCATAACCTCGCGCAATACAACACGCACCAAGGACAAGAACCGCATAGATCGTCAACCAATCGGGGGCTGTTCCGTAATGGGTATAGGCAAGGGCAACCGCGTTGGCCAACAACAAGCCATAAAGAACCGGGATCTGCCGTGACAACGCCTTGACCTGAGCCCGCATGAGCTCAGGTTTGTCCGTATGAATTCTGATTATTTCGGCAACTTTGTGCCAAACAGAACCGGTTGCCACGTTTCGGGATACCCAATTTTTGTTTTTGTCGTGAAAAGCTTACACGCAAAAGCTGTTTAATTGCATCCCTTGATCACACAATCATCAGACTAAATCAGAAACCCGACATATATGCTGGGCAATAACGCAGACAATTTCCAACCAATGTGCCACCGGTCAAACTAAGCGCGGTTTCTTTTGTCTTACTTTTGGCTGGCTTTGCCCGGTTTGCGCTTTTTCTTTTTGGTATCCTTAATCGCTTGGGCCCGGTTGGCCGCACCCAATGCCATATGGGCAATTTCAATCAACGGCTCGGGATTTTCAATCCATTCGCCGGGCACTTCAAAATATGACAATGTCATTGCCCGCCCCGAAGGCACAGCAAACCGCGCCATCCCGATGTCGTCATATGTCGCACGCGTTTGCGCATCACCTTTCAGATACAAAACATCATCGGCAATGATCGCAAAGAACACGCCATCACAATAAAGACCAAAGCCGCCAAACATTCGGTTGGGTCGGATATGACCCAGCGGTGCCAAAAGTTCTGCGACGGTTAGAACAAATTCGTTATCGACCGATGCCATTGAGGATTTCGCCTTCGATGCCTTCGGAAATCAGATAGTCCCGCAATGTCTGGCCTGCGACCGGACGAAAGCGTTCGGTCGAGATATCCATATTTCGAATACGATCAGCGCGAAACACGCGGAATGCAACACGTAATTCACACCAGCACGCCAACAGCCACGTACTGCCAAAAAACAGCATGCCAAGTGGCCTGACGCGGCGTTTGGTTTCGTCGCCCTTGGCATCGGTATAGTCAATTTCAATGAAGCTGCGGTCGCGGATAGCACGGCGAAGGTTGGGCATGGAAATCGCAATCGGTTCCTGCGCAATTTCGGCCACCGCAATTGGTACCCCACCGATCAACCCACGCAATTTTTCTGGCAAGACCGCCTCGATCTTGGTCAGGGCATCGCCCGCTGCGCGCGCCATCTGTGGATCGGTCCAGCTTTGCACCATGCGCGCTGCAACCACCAATGCTTCGATCTCATCGGCATCAAACATCAAAGGCGGCAGGTCATAGCCATCGCGCAGGATGTATCCAACACCGGCTTCGCCCTCCACCGGGACACCTGATGCGGCCAAATCGCGAATATCGCGGTAAATCGTGCGTTCGGAAACTTCCAGTTCCTCGGCCAAATCACGTGCGCGGCACAATTTGCGGCGGCGCAGGATTTGGACAAGGCGAAACAGTCGGTCGGCCCTTCTCATGATCGCTCCTTTGTCATCCTGCCCCAAAAATTATCATAACGCTCCTGACAGGCTCCTGTCAGGAGGTATGTGCAACATTGCGAAATCGGGACAGGATTTTACACCAACGTCAGGAGCATGACGATGAAAGTCACCAACTCATATCCGATCATCATCACCGAGAAATTCACCCAAAGCCGCGCCTTCTATAAAAAACTCGGCTTTACGCCCGTATTTGACGGCGAATGGTATTGCCAGTTGGTCTGGGCAGACTTCCCATCGGTTCAACTGGGCCTGATGAAACCCGGCCATGACACCCAACCCGAACTGTTTCATGCCGCAACCCTTGGCGAAGGCAGTGTCATCTGCCTTGAAGTCGAAGACGCTGGTGTTGCTGCGGATGAAGTGCGCGACGCTGGATTTGAATTTGCCCTTGAAGTCCGCAGTGAGCCATGGGGGCAGAAACATTTCGCGCTGCTTGATCCCAATGGTGTGAGGATTGATGTCGCAAGCCAGAACGGCGTAGTTGCCCCGGAATATGCCCAGCATTTTCTTGATGCCACCGAAGCCGCACTGGCCTGATTACGCGGCACCACAGTGGGAGACATCACCCAATATGTGACTAACTGGGGGTACGATACCCGCTATAACAGCCCGCCAAACCGGCGGGCTGTTATGTCACAAGGCCTCGGGAAAAATCGTTGATGGCGGTGGCAGCATCTTTGATGTTTTGTGATTGCGTTCGGCCAGAGCTTTTGCGTGGCTTGAAACCATGGTCACCATCCGCAACCCAATGCAACGCGATAGTGTCGGCCAAATCATACGCGGCAATTTCATCGGGCGTGCCAAATGGATCCCGCGTGCCGTGACAAATCAGGGTCGGTGTTTTTAAACCGGTCAGATGTTCGGTCCGCAAGTTTTCAGGCTTTCCGGGAGGATGAAACGGATAGCCAAGGCACACCAACCCGGCCATACCAAGATCATCTGCCACCATACTCGCCATGCGTCCCCCCATGGATTTCCCGCCAATCACCAACTTGTCCGGATCGCCCAACTGATCAACAACATCGCCAAAGAATTCCAATAAAACCGGTGCACGGTCCGGTCCCCGTTTTTTGCCATCCAGACGGCGTTTGGCCATATAGGGAAACTCAAACCGCGCAATGCGGCAGCCAAGCCCAGCCAACTCACTCGCCATCTGATCCATAAACGGACTGTCCATAGGGGCTCCTGCCCCATGCGCCAGAACAATGGTCAGCGGGGCATTCTCATCACCATCAAAAATGACCTGAATGTTTTCATGGCTCATGGGAGATATCCTGTAAGACTGGTAATTTCGTTTTGTCTGAAACACGCAATTTCTGACCATCACCAATGACGTTACACAAAGATACCAACGTCGTACCGCTGACCGCCACGCCAAGGCGCGCGAGTATGTAGTATCGACTGGCTGGTCCAAATACGCCTTTGCCCAGTTCCTTCTTTTCCCATTTACGAACGCGCGACAGCACCTTTTTCGTAATCAATCTGCGCTTGTCTGCTGTAATTGCCGGATGATCGGCAAGGAAATAGGCAAGCGCAATACTGGCATCATGAATGACCTGCGCCTGATTATTCATGATCCGGCCCGGCTCGTCCTCGGGACCCAAACAGACAACATGCTTGATCTGGCCCAACGTGCCATGTGCCATCAGGCGAATGAAAAGGCTATGGTCCTGCGAGAAAATTCGTGGATCACAACCTCCCGCCCGATCAAATAGATCTTTTTTAAATAGGCAATGACTGACGCGCGCGAAACCACGATCAAGCACCGTCCAAAGTGGGTCATCAAATAAAATGGTCTTAAGTGACGCAATATCGGTTTTGGGAAATACAGGCCCGGTTGCCATGTCATAGTAGTCAGCAGACCCGAAGATGAAATCAAGATCATGCGCCAGAGCATTACTCAAAAGAAGTTCTGAACAATAAGGCGCAAGAACATCGTCAGAATCAACAAGTTTGATCCAGTCACCCGTTGCAATTGAAACTGCATTATTGGTCGCAATAGCCGGGCCATGGTTTGGCTGTGTGACAATGCGAACATCATCCATACCGGACGTCGCCTTGCGAATGACATCGATTGAGTTATCCGTTGACCCATCGTCGATGAAAATGAATTCACGGTCAAACGATCCGGTTTGATTGCGCAAACTGTCAATCACAGATGGCAAGAACGGGGCCTTGTTAAAAACCGTTACGACATAGGATATCTTGGTCAACTTTTCCCCCGAACTTCGCACGCTAATCCGCAACATCAATATTGAGAACCGCTGACTTTAAGCCAATCAATGACTAATACGAAACTTCACATGCTCTGTCCAAGCACAATCAAGTCCGCCAAGATTCCAACTGCGATATGATTGCTAGCCCCTCGATTATTCGACTTTTTTCGGGTTATACTGCACGCGTACAGCTTATGACGGTCCCCACCAACGCCGTAACCTATGCCATCCGCGCCACCACGCGGACGACCTGCCTTTTGCCACCATATGAGGCGACTGCCCGTGTCATCTGATTCTGATCTGCCCGATCTTGCCCAAACGCCCCAACCTGCCCCAAACGAACGTATCGGTCGCCTGCCCAAAAGCCTGCAATGGCTGTTGATGGTAACGGTCTCACTGGGGTTCTCCGTTCTTCTACATGAATTCCATGTGCCTGCGGCCTTGTTGCTTGGCCCGATGATCATTGGCATCATTATGGGCACCAATGGCGCAACTATTGCCACGCCAAAACCAATTTATCTTGGTGCCCAATCGGTGCTGGGCGTCATGATTGGCGGATCAATGTCCATCGGGATCCTGACATCCTTTACCCATGATTGGCCGCTGATCCTTGGGGTCACGGCCTTAACCATGATCGCAAGCAGTCTGCTTGGCTGGATACTCTGTGTGCGTCAGGTCCTTCCGGGAACCGCCGGCATTTGGGGATCCTCCCCCGGTGCGGCTTCCGCAATGGTCATCATGGCTGAGGCATTTGGCGCCGATGCCCGGCTTGTGGCCTTCATGCAGTATGTTCGGGTGGTTATTGTGGTTGCTGTTGCGTCATCGATTGCCAACCTTTGGGTCGATCCGGAACTCGCCGCCGCCGCAGGCACCTATGACTGGTTCCCAACCATTGATTACGGCCAGTTTGCCATCACCCTTGCGCTGGTTGTTGGCCTGTGTGTGGCTGGCATCTATTCACGGCTGCCATCCGGCCCGCTTTTGTTTCCGATCATTATAACGACCATCCTTCACATCAACGGATGGGTTGATATCGTTCTGCCCGAATGGTTTCTTGGGTTGGCCTATGCCGCCATCGGCTGGGCTGTCGGATTGAAATTCACGCCCGCAGTAATCCGACATGCGGCATATGCCCTGCCCAAAATCCTGCTGTCGATCACTGTCCTGATTGCGTTTTGTGCAAGTATTTCAGTCCTGTTGGTGGTGTTTATGGATGTCGATCCGCTCACGGCGTATCTGGCAACCAGTCCCGGCGGACTTGATTCGGTGGCGATTATCGCCGCCAGCACCAATGTTGATCTGTCATTTATTCTGGTCCTGCAAGCCACACGTTTCTTTATGGTGCTTGCACTTGGCCCACCGCTTGCGCGGTTGATTGCGCGGCGCACCGCCAAATTCACCCCCGGCCCGGATGTACCGCTGTCCTAAACAACACCCAGCACAAACAGCGGATGAAGTGTCACATCACAAGGATCTTGCCAACAAACCCTTCGACCCGCGCACTAAGTTCGGCTCCCTGCCCTTCGAGATTGATCGCAGCCTCACCAAGCTCGGTCGAAACCGTGGTCGCGTGATGGATGGCTTGGTTAATTTCCACAACACTGTCGCCGACCTTGCGTGCTTCTGCCAAGGCAGCATCGGCATCACGTGCAACCGACATGCAGATTTCTGCCTGTCTATCGGTCTGAACAGCGGTTGCTTCGGCGCGTTGCTGTAACCCGTCCATGGCAATGGCGATATGTTCAATATCGCCCCCGGCTTTGGAAATGGCCTCCGTCATACCATTCATCCAGTGGGCAATTTCCTCTGTTGCAGTGGCCGATTGCCCGGCTAGCGCCTTGACCTCTTTGGCGACAATGGCAAATCCCTTGCCTGCTTCGCCTACACGGGCCGCCTCAATGGAAGCATTCAGTCCAAGCATTTTGATCTGGGCTGCAATGGCCGCAATGCTCGACAGCATTTTTTCTGCATCAGCTGCGCGGTCCTGCAGGGCGGCAAAACCATCACGCATATCGCGTGCTTGCTGTCCAATGACATGGGTGGTTTTCACCGTTTCCCCGGCGTCGCGACCAACGTCGGCCAATTCACCCTGCAAGGTTTCCATGTGATCAGCGACATTTTCGATATTGGACAACGCACTGCTTGCAGATTGATCAATTGCCGTTCCGCAGAATTCGGTTCTTTTGTTGCTATTGCCAAGAACATCAAGCGCACTGCGCATCTGACTGACGGCAGCCCCCAGCATCCCAACTGTGCCCTGAACCTGATTTTCAAAGTCCGATGCCAGTTTTTCGCGCGATTTCAACACATCATCGCGCTCTATCACCCGGGCAACCTGCCCACCCACGAACCCCAAAAGTTCAAGAAGTTCGGCATCAAGTTTGGCAATCTCTGGGCTGAAAAACTCGATTACGGCAACGGTCTGACCTCCCAGTTTCACCGGCAAGGCAAAACAGCCGCGCAATCCGTTTCGGGCCGCACTTGCGGCGCGCAGAAATCCATCCTTTTGCGTGACATCTTCAATACAAACAGGTTCACCGCGCACCGCAACCGTTCCAATAAGTCCTTGGCCCAGTGCAAATACCGTTTCTTCTGACTGCGTGCGAAATTCAGCAAGATCAGCCGTCGAAATGTTTCCATCAATCGACCAGATACCAGCAGATGACAAATGTTCGCCATCACGTACATAGGCATGCCCAATCGGCCATGCGCAGTAATCACATACCGCCGTGAGGATTGCCAAGATCGCACCATCACGGTCGGATGCCTCGTCTGCGACAGCCCCAACTTTGCGTAGAAGTCGCAAAACATCAGCAAGTCCCGCATCTTTGTGCGGCGAAAGACCTTGGTCATTTTCTGGGGATATGGAACGGATGAAACCGGCAAACATGACAAAACTCCGAGGCAAAACAAGCTGGTCTTTCAAACGAAAGAACCAGAAGGTTGCGCAAGCCTCGTTGCCTGCCAATCAAGATGGGAAAGATACGGCGCCGTTGCCGTCATCCACCGTTACATTAGCGTAATACCGCATACGCGAAAAGGACAATTCGCGCATGCAGCAAAATTTATTCAATCTTCAATTGCAGTCAAGTATTACCACAGCACAACAGTTTGGCTGTCCGGACAATACGGATTACCGCAACACCCGGCGAAACACGCCAGATGCCACCATCACGCCAAATATCACCAATGCGACGGCCGCCACCAAGGCAAGGTTGCTTTCTTCACCCAGAAGAAACACGCCGCCAAGGGCGGTGAGTGCCGGGGTCATGGCCCCAAATGCGGATGCACCGGTCGATCCGATGTGACGTACAGCAAGGCCATAGGTAATAACGGCAACACAGCCGGCCAGAAGCCCCTGTGTAACAAGCAACATCATCACATCGCCCATCGGAGCATCGGGAATATGTGTACCGGTGAAAAGGGCGATCACCGCAATAATGACAAACGACCAAAACCCGACAAAACTTGCCGCTTCAAGCGCGCCAAGGCCACTTTGACGCATGGCATGGGTATAGGATGCCCACATCAACGCCCCGGCAGACACAAGGCCATAGCCATACAGCATATCGGTACTGGCATCGCCGCCCGGCTTAAGGGCCACAAGCAACATAACCCCGACAATCACCGCACCATATCCGGCCAGTCGGACACGGCCGGGCCGTTCCCCAAACAGGACAATCGCGATTAAAACCGCCCAAATCGCCATCACACCGGGCAACAAAATCCCGACATGACTTGCCGGAACGAACTGCAACGCACTGGCAACCATCAGGGTATAAAATGCGCCAGACCCGATCAGCATCATCAGGCCATTGATCAAGGACAATCCCTTTGGCCAGATACCCTTTTTGATCCAGATTGGGCAGAGCAGGACAAAAGGAACGACAAAACGCAAGAGACCAATGTCAACGGCGGTAAAACTTGACGTCATTGCATAACGTGTCGCAATCAGCCAACCGGCCCAGATAAACACCGTCGCCAACGCAGACGTTACACCGACCATACGGCTTTCTGTGGTGGCAGAAGCAGAAAGCGCGGAAGTTTCAGACATATCACTATTCCCGATAGGGGTTTGATTTTGACCAAATCAGACCACGCACCCCCAATATCCGCAAGTCCCTTTGACCACGGGTCAGCTATGCACACAAAAAAAGCGGCACAAGGTTTCCCCTGCACCGCCTTTTGAATTTGGCAAGAATCCTGAAAAAATCAGATGCCAAATTCGGCAAAGAAGTCATTGCCTTTATCATCAATCACGATGAAGGCCGGGAAATCTTCGACTTCGATTTTCCACACGGCTTCCATACCCAGTTCAGGATATTCGTGAACCTCGACCTTTTTAATGCAGTCCTGTGCCAACCGGGCCGCCGGACCACCGATGGAGCCAAGGTAGAACCCGCCATATTTGTTGCAGGCATCTTTGACCTGCTTGGAACGGTTGCCCTTTGCCAGCATAACGAACGAACCACCCGCAGCCTGGAACTGTTCGACATAGGCATCCATGCGCCCCGCCGTGGTCGGACCGAACGATCCGGATGGCATGCCTTCGGGCGTTTTGGCCGGACCGGCATAATAAACCGGATGGTTTTTGAGGTATTCTGGCATTTCCTCACCGGCATCAAGGCGTTCCTTGATTTTGGCATGGGCAATGTCGCGTGCAACAATCACGGTACCGCTGAGCGACAGACGGGTTTTAACCGAATAGCCCGAAAGCTGTTTACGGATTTCATCCATCGGACGGTTCAGATCAACCTTGACCACTTCGTCTTCAAGATGTTCGTCCGTCACATGCGGAAGATATTTCGCCGGATCATGTTCGAGATCCTCGATAAAGATACCGTCCTTGGTGATTTTACCCAAAATCTGACGGTCGGCAGAGCACGAAACCCCAAGCCCGACCGGGCAGCTTGCACCATGGCGCGGCAGGCGGATGACGCGCACATCATGGCAGAAATACTTCCCACCGAACTGTGCACCAATGCCCATCTCGCGGGTCATCTCAAGAACCTTCTGTTCCCATTCGAGATCGCGATAGGCCTGACCATGGTCGCCGCCCTCGGTCGGAAGGCTATCGTAATAGCGTGCCGACCCCATTTTCACAGTCTTAAGGCAGGCCTCAGCCGACGTTCCGCCAATCACAATCGACAGGTGATACGGCGGACAGGCTGACGTGCCCAAGGTGCGGATTTTCTCGTCCAAGAACTTCCGCAGGCCTTCCGGATTCAAAAGTGCCTTGGTTTGCTGGAACAAGAAAGTCTTGTTGGCAGAACCACCGCCCTTTGCCATGAACATGAATTTATATTCATCGCCCGTGGTCGCATAAAGGTCGATCTGTGCCGGAAGGTTCGAACCAGTATTTTTTTCTTCGAACATATTTAGCGGGGACACCTGCGAGAAACGCAGATTGTGTTTCTGATAGGCCTGCCAGATGCCTTTTGACAGCGCTTCTTCATCGGAACCGTCCGTGATGACCTTGCCACCACGCTTGCCCATGACAATCGCAGTTCCGGTATCCTGACACATCGGCAAAACACCACCCGATGCGATCGAGGCATTTTTCAAAAGATCCATCGCCACAAATTTGTCATTCGGGGTCGCTTCGTCGTCATCAAGGATTTTGCGCAGCTGTGCGAGGTGGCCCGGACGCAAAAGGTGCGAGCAATCAAAAAACGCCTGAAGCGTGAGTTTTTCAATCGCTTCGGGTTCGACTTTCAAATAGGTCTCGCCATTAACATCAACGGTCGAAACACCTTCATCCCCGATCTTGCGGTACGGGGTGGTGTCCTTACCCAGATCGAACATGGGTTTATAGACAAAATCATTCATGGGAAGGTTCTCGTCTCTCTCAAAAACACGGTGGGTCTATTTTTATTTGGCCATTTCATAGCGCCAATCGTGAAAAATTTCCACGATACATTCGCCTAACAGCACAGGATCCCGGTTGCGGGAAATCAAACCGGAAAATATGTCCCGAACGGCGCCAAAGAAAAAAGGAGCAGAAATGAACCTGCCCCTTTTTGGAATTCTTATTTTTTACGAAACGCATCCAATGCGATGACTTCGCCCGTTTCACTTGCGTCGGGTTTCGGTTTTTTGCGCGATTTGGACGGTTCGGCGACCAATGTTGGTGCGCCACCATCGTCTTCGATCAGGTCCGCATCAAGGTCATCGTCTTCGTCATAATCGAAATCCGCATCGTCCATTTCTTCTTCGACGCTAAAGGTCAGCATGAAGTTAGCGGACGGGTCGACAAAGGCCAGCATCGCATCAAACGGAACAACCAAAGTCGTTGGCATGCCATCAAAGCTCATGCCGACCGAAAAATGATCGTCTTCAGACTTCAGATCCCAAAAACGATGCTGCAAGACAACCGTGATGTTATCAGGATGTGCCTTGCGCTGACCTTCAGGAAGGGCAACGCCGGGATGATTGGTCTGGAAGGTGATGTAATAGTGATGCTCGCCGAAAAGGCCTTCTTCGGCCACGCGCGCAAGGATTTCTTTCACCACGCCGCGCAGCGCCTGATCGACCATAAGATCGTAACGAAATTCTTCCGGTTTCTGCATCAGTAATCCTGTATCTGGCGGGCGCACCGCCGAAGTGCGGTCCATCCCGTCATTATAATATAGCATTAGATCACGCTGTATACATATCACAACGTGTTCGATCAGGGTTTGATCCCTAAACTCTATTCATAACGGAGCTGGAAAGAAATACAAGAGTGGGGCGTTCTGTTGCTAGGTGCCCCGTCCCCCACCAAATTACCGCTCCCGGCAACCGGAATTTCGCTTTGGTGCTAGTGCCGCTTACGCAGCAACAGCTACCGGAGCATTGTTGTCGTTTGCATTTACAAACATTAGCCCGATAACGGTGGTACCATGCCGAGCGCCAACAGAGGCTTTTACTACACACGTCGATCCTATTTCGGCCCCAACATCTTCGCCTGAGTCGGACGAAGTCAAAGTTTGAAAGTTGGTGGAGCCGCCGGGTACCGCCCCCGGGTCCGTAATGTCTATTCTGCCAAGTCGTGTAACGCCATAGTCAGGTTGCCCCGACAGCCCCTATATAGGTCATTCACCCCTTGCCACACAAGGGGAATTGGCATTTTTTTTAAGCAAACAACGCGAAATTGGCTACCCGATCCACCTGTGTCTGCACGGCTTGCCGAGCTGCCTGTACCTGACTATGCTGCCCCAAACACGATTCCGAAGAACAGGACACAGCATGCAGCAATATCTCGATCTGATGCGAATGGTGCGCGACACTGGCACGCACAAGGAAGACCGTACCGGAACTGGCACGATATCGGTCTTCGGTCACCAGATGCGGTTTGACCTTTCCAAAGGTTTCCCGATGGTCACCACCAAGAAGCTGCATCTCAAATCCATTGTTCACGAATTACTGTGGTTCCTTGACGGCGATACCAATGTCAAATACCTCCAAGACAATGGGGTGCGCATCTGGAACGAATGGGCTGATGAAAACGGCGACCTTGGCCCGGTTTATGGCGGCCAATGGCGGTCATGGCAGGGTGCAAACGGCCAAACCATTGACCAGATCACCGGCCTGATTGACCAGATCAAAAACAATCCGGATTCCCGACGCCTGATTGTCTCCGCATGGAATGTTGCCGATGTGCCAAACATGGCGCTGCCGCCGTGCCATTGCCTGTTCCAGTTCTATGTCGCGGACGGCAAGCTTTCCTGTCAGCTTTATCAGCGCAGTGCGGATATCTTCCTTGGCGTGCCGTTCAACATCGCGTCCTATGCGCTTTTGACCATGATGATTGCGCAAGTATGCGATCTTGGAGTTGGCGATTTTGTCCATACGCTGGGCGATGCGCATCTTTATACCAACCATCTTGAACAGGTCGAATTGCAGTTGTCGCGCGAAACGCGCCCGCTTCCGACCATGAAGATCAATCCCGATGTGACATCGATCTTTGATTTCAAGTTTGATGATTTTGAACTGCTCGGCTATGACCCGCACCCGCATATTGCCGGCAAGGTTGCGGTGTGATGACGGATCAAAAGATCGAACGCGTTGCCGTGGTGGCCGCCGCCGCCAATGGTGCGATTGGCAAAGATGGCTGGATGCCGTGGGAATTGCCCGAAGACCTGAAACGGTTTAAGGCGCTGACCCTTGGCAAGCCGATGATCATGGGACGCGTGACATTTGAAGCCATTGGGCGTCCCCTTCCCAAACGTGTGACCATCGTTGTCACGCGTGACACCGACTGGTCATTTGATCATGAAAACGTGCGCGTTTGTCACGATGTCGAAAGTGCCGTCAAACTGGGGGACGAAATCGCCAGGGCCGACGGTGTAAACGAAGTTATCATTGCCGGGGGTGCGCAGATTTATCATCTCGCCCTGCCCTATACGACGCGCTTTGAGCTGACCGAGGTCCATGCCGATATTGACGGCGACACCTTCCTTGATCCGCTGCCTGCCGATCAATGGCAAGAATCGAGCCGACATAAAATCAACAATCCGGATGGCCCGGACTACAGCTTTGTCACCCTTGATCGCACGACAAATTGATGACGGCACGCCATCTCCCTGTGATATGGAATTGTTCAATTATCACATATGGCTAACTTGATGAGCTGCATGTTTCCTTTTGCTGGCTCTGAGCTTAACCTACGCCAACAAAGTTGATACCATCAGCGCAGAGTTGATTTTCAGCACCACAAGTTACATCTTTCTCTGTATTACAGAACACTCGTTCCAGAGACAGCTCGCAACCAAGGAACTGCCATGCCTCGCCCACGCGCGTTTGACGAAGAAAGCGTTCTTGATAACGCCATGAACATTTTCTGGAGCAAGGGATTTGAATCAACCTCGGTTCAGGACCTTGTCGACGAGACCGGGCTCAACCGTGCGAGCATGTATTCAAGCTTTGGCGACAAGAAGGCGCTTTTCCTGCGTGTGCTTGATCATTACAGCCTGAAAATCAGTTCCAAGCGATTTGCCAAGCTGCGTGAAACAGCGGATGGTCGGGTGGCAATTGTCACCACCTTCAAAGACGCCACCAGACACAGTTGTGAAGATGGCCATCTTAAAGGCTGTCTGATGGTTAATTCGGGCATGGAATTGGCCCCGCATGATCCCGAAACGGCGGCAATCGCCCAGCAGGCTTTTCGCCGGGTCGAAGACATGTTCGCCAATGCACTGAAGCGCGGCATAAATACCGGCACGATTTCAGCCGATAAAAACGTCCGCGCACTGGCACGCTTTTTTGCAGGCTCGATACAAGGCGTGCATTTGATGGCCCGCCGGGGTGCCGACCGTGAAACAATCGAAGATTACACCGATACCATTCTGGCCGCACTCGACTGATCTGCTGTGCCCAAGTTGCGAACGCCAGAATAACAAACCCCCAGTGATTTCATATCAGACTGATCACGGTTGAGTGATGGCAAGAAATTCTGGTTGCCGTTTTTAAACGATCATTCCAGAATGCACCCCATCAATCAAATATATCCGTTATGAGGACCGAAAATGTCTGTAATCACACCGCTTGTTCCGCGCCAAAAAGTCCCGTCCCTTTCCGTACCACTGGTTGGTGGTGGCACCTGGTCCCTTGCGGATCAGAGCCCGGAAAACTTCACCATGATCGTATTTTACCGTGGTCTACATTGCCCGATCTGTGGCAAATATCTTAAGGACCTTGATAACAGGCTCGAAGATTTTGCCAAACGGGGCGTGAATGTTGTGGTGCTGTCATCTGACAGCGAAGAACGCGCAATTACGGCCAAAGAAAAATGGGGTCTTGAGAATATTGATCTTGGCTATGGACTTGCGCTTGAGAAAGCCCGGGAATGGGGTCTTTATATCTCAACCTCAAACGGTGTGACATCTTCGGGTTTTGAAGAACCCGCCCTGTTTTCCGAGCCGGGCCTTTTCCTCGTCCGCCCGGATGGAACGCTTTATTTCGGCACGGTTCAGACCATGCCGTTCGCCCGTCCGGCCTTTGCCGAAATTCTTGGCGCACTTGATTTCGTCATTGCTAAAAACTATCCGGCACGCGGCGAAGTCATTGATCATACTAATCCCTGATCACGCACCAAAACGGTCTTAAAAACACAAAGGGCCGGTTCCATGTCGCAGGAACCGGCCCTTTTATTCATCATACAATTACGTTGATATGATTATCCCGCCATCGCCGCCGCAAAATATGGCGCGTCCAGTTCCTGCGCGCGCTGGTATGCCGGGCGGGCATCAATCCGGGCGATATAGGCCTCAAAGACAGGATCCTTTGGCAGAATACCAAACATGCACCCAAACCGGATCGTTGCGCCTAACACAACATCAACTGTCGTGAATTTCTGACCAAGCACCCACGGATCGGCTTTGCCCACAACATCAAGCAGGATCGGCATCAGCGTTTCCCAGTTCCGATAGGAATTCTGACTGCAATCTTCTGCTTCATACTGACGCACCCGGTCGATAAAGGCCGGTTCAATGGTGGCGGGTGAGAAGAACAACCAACGCAGATATTCCCCGCGGATCGGATCATCAATCGCTGGGGCCAATCCGGTCTCTGGATATGCATCGGCCAGATAACAGCAAACTGCTGCCGCCTCGGTCACGACCGTATCGCCGTGCACGATGGTTGGCACTTTGCCCAGCGGGTTAATCGCAAGGTATTCTGACGTCTGTCCTTCGCCCTTGCGGAGGTCGAGCATTTTGACATCAAACTCAATGCCAAGCTCGTGTAACATCCAGTGCACCGTGCTGCTGCGTGACGGGACAGCATGATAAAATGTCAGCTTGCGGTCTGATATCATTCCTGAGGCTCCTGCTCATATTGTCGGGTTCAAACGTGGCTTGCTGGCCGCATAGTGCAGCCCGTTTAAACGCAATGTAAACAGCGTGATAAGCAGGCTCCTGACAGCAGTATGTCAGGACGCCATCAGGAACGCATAAGATTGCGCATCAACAAATAATCAGTTCTTTCGGGCGTCCAAATCCACGTCATCACCATCGCCTTTACGGTGGCGTAACACCAGCCATGCCCCAACCAATGTTAGGGCAGCCATGCCAAACCATGTCAGGGCATACATCAGATGATTGTTCGGGAAACTGATTTTGGTTAAGCCCCCTACCGGCAGTTTTCCCGGATTATTCTTGCCATCGGCGTCGATGAAATAAGGTGCCACACGGTCCGGATCAAGGCCGCGCTTGACCGCCATTGCCCGCACATCGCGCGAATACCACCGATCTTCCTGCGGTACATTATCACGGATAAAGGTACCGCCCGGCTCGTCCAGACGCAAAAGACCGGTGACGCGGGTTTGACCTTCAATCATGCCTTCAGGTCGCGTGGCGCGATCACGGTGGTCCGTGGGGACAAAGCCACGGTTGATCATAATGATTGTCCCGTCCACACGCGCCATCGGCGTGACCACCCAATATCCAGCCCCATAATCGGTTGCGGCATAGACATGACTTTCAAGGTCATTGCGATAGGTTCCAAGCAACATGACCTTGCGATATTCATCGCGATCACGCGTGACATTTTCCCAGTCGGCGTGATCGGGGGCGGTCACCGGATCACCCTGCACACGGGCATCAACCCGCTCAATCAGATCAAACTTCCACGCCCGGCGTTCAACTTGCCAGTAGCCAAGGCCAAAGAAACCTGAAAACAGGATCACCGCAAGCAACGCCACCACAGCACGTGTGACCATCGACGGACCCTTTCTAGGGCGGTCATGCCGGTTTTCAGAAACGTGGCTTTGCGTCATGGCGCTGTCTTTCAAAACGGTGGTGTAAACTGGCATCCGGTGCGAACAAAAAAGGGCGCGATACCGGTAAAGTATCGCGCCCCCAGATGATATCAAGCGTCGGCTAGCCGAAACTTCTGATCATTTCATGATCCATCTGCGGCATCATGTTGGTGTTAAGGTGATACATCACCCACATGGAACCGGCGATGGCAATCGCAACGATCACAAGGGTAAAGATCAGCGCCAACATGTTCCAGCCACCTTCGGATTTGGTGTTCATGTGCAGGAAATAGACCATGTGAACAATGATCTGAACCACACCAAGACCCATGATCCAAAGTGCGGTTGCGATCTTGCTGTCAAGAACACCATCCATCACCAGCCAGAACGGAATGGCCGTCAGAATAACCGACAGGATAAACCCGATCATATAGCTGTTGAAGGTACCGTGGCCGGCACCGCCATCGCCGTGATGGTCATCATGTGCGTGTGAATGTGCACTCATCCCAGAACTCCCAGCAGATAAACAACGGAGAAAACACCGATCCAGATGACGTCAAGGAAGTGCCAGAACATCGACAGGCACATCAGACGACGTTTATTGGCCGGGATCAGACCATGTTTGGCTACCTGAATCATCAGGGTCACCAGCCAGATGATCCCGAACGTCACGTGAAGACCGTGGGTCGCAACCAGCGTATAGAATGCCGACAGGAACCCGCTTCGCATCGGCGTCGCACCAAGGCTCCAAAGTTCATGGAACTCATATAGCTCCAGCCCGACAAACGCGGCACCGAACAAACCGGTAATCGCCAGCCAAAGCTGTGTGCCCGCAATACTGCCTTTTTCCATTTGCAGCATGGCGAAGCCATAGGTAATCGACGAAAACAGCAGCATCGATGTATTGATCGCCACCAATTCCAGATCGAACAAATCAGTCGGTGCCGGACCTGCGGCATAATTCTGGCCAATAACGGCATAGGTTGCAAACAGAATCCCAAAGATGAGGCTATCGCTCATCAGATAGATCCAGAAGCCAAGCATCGTCCCGGTTTCCGGGTGATGCTCTTCCTTCAGATAGAAGACCGGCATTTCGGTCTGTGCGGCAGTGTTATTCGCCATTGTCATTCCCTTACGCCTGCTGTTTTGCCAGAAGGGCAGTACGTTCGTCTTCGGTTTCCACGACTTCAGATGCCGGGATGTGATAATCGCGGTCATAGTTGAAGGTGTGGGCAATTGCACCGACAACCAGGGCAATGAAGCTTGCAATCACCAGCCACCAGATATGCCAGACCAGCGCGAAACCAAGAACAAGCGACAGAGCGGCAAGGATAAAGCCAGCGCCGGTATTTTTCGGCATATGGATATCCAGGAAGCCTTCCGTCGGACGGACATAACCACGTTTCTTCATGTCGGCCCATGCATCAAGATCATGGACAACCGGGGTAAAGGCAAAGTTGTAGGCTGGGGGCGGCGACGAAGTCGACCATTCCAGCGTACGACCATCCCCCCATGGGTCACCGGTTTCATCACGAAGCTTGTCACGTTTGATCACCGCAACAACGATCGACAGAATGAACGAACCGATCCCCCCGGCAATCAGAAGCGCACCAAAGGCGGCAATCACGAACCAGATCTGAAGCGACGGATCGTCAAATTGGCTCATGCGGCGGGTAATCCCCATCAGACCAAGAACATAAAGCGGCATGAAGGCGAAATAGAACCCGACAAGCCAGAGCCAGAAGGACATTTTGCCCCAGAACGGATCAAGCTTGAAGCCAAATGCCTTGGGGAACCAGTAAACGATACCGGCAAACATCCCGAACACCACACCACCGATAATCACGTTATGGAAGTGCGCAATCAGGAACAGGCTGTTATGCAACACAAAGTCAGCCGGCGGAACCGCAAGCATAACACCCGTCATGCCCCCGATCACAAAGGTCAGCATAAAGCCGATGGTCCACAGCATCGGAACATCAAAACTGATGCGGCCCTTATACATCGTGAACATCCAGTTGAAGATCTTCGCACCGGTCGGGATCGAGATGATCATGGTCGCGATACCAAAGAAGGCGTTCACGCTGGCACCCGAGCCCATGGTGAAGAAGTGATGCAACCAGACGATATAGGACAGGATGGTGATAACCACGGTGGCATACACCATCGAGCTATACCCAAACAGACGCTTGCGCGAGAATGTCGACACAACTTCGGAAAACACACCAAACGCCGGCAGGATCAGGATGTAAACTTCCGGGTGCCCCCAAATCCAGATCAGGTTGATATACATCATGGCGTTACCGCCAAGATCGTTGGTGAAGAAGTTGGTGTCTGCATAACGGTCAAGCCCAAGCAGAACCAGAACAGCGGTCAGAACCGGGAACGCAGCCACGATCAGAACGTTGGTGCAAAGTGCCGTCCAGGTAAAGACCGGCATTTTCATCATGGACATGCCCGGTGCGCGCATTTTGACGATGGTCACAACCAGATTGACCCCCGAAAGCAACGTCCCGACACCGGCAATCTGAAGGGCCCAGATGTAATAATCGACCCCGACCCCCGGACTGTAAACAATGTCAGACAGCGGCGGATATGCCAGCCAGCCGGTTTTCGCGAACTCACCGACAAACAGCGACACCATGATCAGCACGGCACCGCTGGTGGTCATCCAGAAGCTGAAATTATTCAGGAACGGGAACGCAACGTCACGCGCGCCGATTTGTAGCGGCACGACAAAGTTCATAAGCCCCGTCACCAGCGGCATGGCCACGAAGAAGATCATGATTACGCCGTGGGCGGTGAATATCTGATCGTAATGATCAGGGGGAAGGAAACCTTCCGAGCCGCCAAAAGCCATCGCTTGCTGGGCACGCATCATAAGCGCATCGGAGAAACCACGCAAAAGCATGACAAGCGCCAATATGATGTACATAATGCCGATTTTTTTATGGTCAATCGACGTGATCCACTCGTTCCAGAGATATCCCCAGAGGCGGAAATAAGTAATACCGCCCAGAACGGCGATACCACCCAGAACCACGGCCGCGAACGTCACCACAAGGATCGGTTCATGGAACGGGAGTGAATCAAGCGACAGCCGGCCAAATATAAAATGCAAAAGGTCCGGATTGGAGAACATCGAATTACTCTTCTTTCAAATGCAGCAATACACCGGCTGTCCGGTGCTAAAACCGCGAAGGGCCGGTTGGGATCCCCCAACCGGCACTGCTTCAGAACCCTGTCGAAACGCCTGACGGCGCAAAGCTCATGGCACGATCAGATGCCTGCACGCGATCAAACAGCGGCAAAGCATTCAAATCACCGGCAAAACCGCCTTCCGGGGTCGTGCACAAGGTCGCCACATAGGATTTGCTCTCGGGCAATGGCTGGCTTCCGCGCATGCGCGGCACGTCATAGGTCAAGGACATGACGTTATAAATACCGGCCAGACCACCACCACCGTTCTCGTCAATGGCCATCATCTCGTTCATGCACATTTTCGACTGATCGACGCACATGTTGAGGATCGCACCATAAAGTTCCGGATCAACCGAACTGAAATAGTGGATCGGCTCATCGATACTCGGCTTTTCAAGCTCAAGATACTCGGAACGACCAAGGAAGTTCTCGTCGGATTTCACTTTCGAAACCCAATCTTCAAACCCTTCTTCGCTCAGACCGTGGAATTTAAAGCGCATGTGGGAGAAACCCTCACCGCTGTAATTCCCAGAGAAGCCGTCATAAACGCCTTCTTCGTTGATCACGGCATGAAGTTTGGTTTCCATGCCGGCCATCGAATAAATCTGACCTGCGAGTGCAGGAATGAAGAAGGAGTTCATGATCCCCGAAGAGGTAATCTTGAACTGGATCGGTGTGTCGATTGGCGCCGCGAGCTCGTTAATGGTCGCAATGCCCTGTTCCGGATAGAAGAACAGCCATTTCCAATCAAGGGAAACAACTTCAACCACCATTGGTTTGTGGTCTTTGGCAAGCGGCCGTTCGGCATCAATACGGTCCAGCGGACGATACGGGTCAAGCGTATGCGTCGTAACCCAGGTAATTGCACCAAGGGCGATAATGATCACCAGCGGGGCCGACCAGATGACAACTTCCAGCTTCGTGGAATGGTGCCATTCAGGATCGTATTCCGCGTCCTTGTTGCCCTGACGGTATTTCCAGGCAAAGAAAACCGTCAATGCCATCACCGGAACGATGATCAACAGCATCAGGATCGTGGACACGATAATAAGATCGGACTGCTGGGACGCAATATCACCCGACGGGTCGATCACAACCAGGTTGCAACCGGCCAGAAGCGAAAACATCGAGGTTACAGTGACGCCGCGTACAAGTTTTGAAAGCATGCGCTTCATACTTTGTCAGTTTCTGGAAGATGTTCTCACAGGTAACCATATACCTGCAAGCCGCACAACGACCCATCGAAGATCGCCACACGTCGTACCCTACCGCAACGGCATATAGGAAGTGTCATCCTAAACATCCACGAAAAGGGCACAAAAACAGCAAATTTTTTTCAAAAACCTGCCAAGGTGGAAAGTCGCGGCAATTGCTATAGCTGCATCGCAGCAATGTCAAGGTACGCGCCATGCATAGCAGGGTCTTAATGACAATTATCATCCCAATGTAAACCGTGCGTTGTGCGTTGCAGAACAATAATTGACACTGACGTTTGCAATTCACATGTCTATACTTAGACTCGATCCAAAGTCGTATCGCCTTTCGAGCCGGATTTGTGATCCAATCAAAAGCAGTTAGGGCCCCAAAGGCCCGACCAGTGAATAGGGAGAACGGCGTGAACCAAACAACCGAAAACTACGCGACCGCCACCTCGTCAGGTTTGGAACGCGACGCACGCCAGCAATATGCCGGCGATGCACATGATCCTGGTCAGATTGCGCTTGGCGTAATCATTGGCCGTACATCGGAATTTTTCGACTTCTTTGTTTACTGCATCGCATCGGTGCTGGTGTTCCCGCAATTGCTGTTTCCCGGTGAAACGGCACTGATGGGCACCATGTATTCCTTTGCCATCTTCTCTCTGGCCTTTATTGCCCGCCCGATCGGCTCACTTGCCTTCATGACGGTTGACCGGCATCACGGGCGCGGTGTCAAACTGACGATTGCCATGTTCATGCTTGGCGGGTCAACCGCGGCAATGGCTTTCCTGCCCAGCTTTGATTCCGTGGGCGTCTTTGCCATTTACCTGCTTTGTGCCTTTCGCTTCCTGCAAGGCGTTGCATGGGGCGGCGCATGGGACGGGCTTGCTTCCCTTCTCGCACTCAATGCCCCTGACAACCGCAAAGGTTGGTATGCAATGATCCCGCAGCTGGGCGCACCGCTTGGCTTCATGCTGGCATCCTCGCTGTTTGCCTATCTGATCCTGACCCTGCATCCTGACGACTTCCTGGCCTTTGGCTGGCGCTATGCCTTCTTCGTGGCTTTTGCCATTAACGTGGTTGCGTTGTTTGCCCGCCTGCGTCTGGTGGCAACGTCGGAATTCGGTCACCTTCTTGAACAGAACGAATTGCATGCCGCCCGCGTCATGGACACGCTCAAACATAACGGTCGTACCGTTCTGCTGGGCGCGCTGGTGCCGATGGTAAGCTACGCGCTGTTCCATCTGGTCACTGTCTTTGCGCTTACCTGGGTGTATCTTTATGCCGAAGGCAATGCAGGCCAGTTCCTGCTGACCCAAGGTGTGGGTGCGGTACTTTGTGCCTTTGGCATCATTGCATCAGGTTTCATCGCCGATCAGCTCGGTCGCCGTCGCCTGCTAGGTTACAGTGCCGGGATCATCCTTGCTGGTGCGATCCTCACACCGCTTCTTTACACCTATAACATCATCAATGAAGGCATGATTGTTCTGGGTGGGTTTGCGGTTCTTGGCCTGTGCTTTGGTCAGGCGGCCGGAACTCTGGCATCAAACTTCAAGCGCGAATACCGCTATACCGGTTCGGCCCTGACGTCCGATCTGGCATGGTTGCTCGGTGCGGGTTTTGCCCCACTGATCGCACTTTATCTGTGTGACAAGTTTGGCCTGCCGGGTGTCGGTGCGTATCTGATGTCCGGTGCAGTTGTGACCCTGCTGGTTCTGCAGTTCAACAAACAGTTTGGTGCCAAAACCACCGACTGATTGCGAAAAGTATCTGGAAGACAAAACACCCCCGACCATTGGCTCGGGGGTGTTTTTTTGCACGCTATTACCGATGCCGGGGTCGAACACCAACCAACCCCGGCATAAAGTCACGCACGGCCTCAAAGAACTTTTCCATTCGGATCGGATAATAGCTGGCATAAGGATAGACAAGATAAACTGGAAGTGACGGAGCTTGCCATTCAGGAAAAAGATTAACCAAGCGTCCGTTTTTCAGATCATCATCGGCAATCCAGCTTGAGACAATAGCAGCACCCAAACCATCAAGTGCCGCTCTATGAATGGCAAACAGACTGTCGGAACTCATCCGGGGTGAAACCGGGAACCTGACTGTTGATTTGAAATCCGTACTCTGCAAGGCGATTTCATGCATGTAAAACGTACTAAGCGCCACCCAAGGCAGATCCGCAAGTTGCTCAACCCGGGTCAGCTTTGTGTGGTCCACAAGCTCAGGAGCAGCCACAACAATACGCGGTATTTCGGCAAGCAGGACCGCAACATGGGATGGCCCGGTTACCGGCCCGACATGAATGGCACAATCGATGTTTTCGGTAATAAAATCGGGTGGACGATCATTCAGAATCCAGTCAACGCTGACTTGGTTGTAACGTTTCAAATATGACACCAGGGGACCAACCAGTTGGTCCTGACCAAAGGCGTGCGGCACTTTAACCCGCAATCGCCCAACGGGTTCGGCACCGGCTCCCTTGATCTCTTCTTCGAGTGCGGCCCAGCCTTCCATCAGACGGCGTGCATGCCCATAGCACCGCTCACCATCGTCGGTCAGTTTAAGCGCATGGGTACTTCGCAAAAGAAGCTCAACCCCCAGCAAATTTTCAAGCGATCGCAACCGTCGGCTGACGGTGGGCTGAGTTGTCCCAAGATGGGCTGCGGCTGCGGATAGGCTACCGCTATCGACAATCCGCACAAAGGTCTGCATTAACTCCATACGATCAACAGCAGACATTTATCACCTTTCATACGCATTACGTATGACTGTTGTACCTGACAACCGTCTACCGCGCCAGTTCGTAATGGGTATTTTGTGCATCATACATTTCGTTTCACCGGAGTTTACAATGTCTGTTGCACAGAAAATTATCGCGCAAGCCGACGAGACACCGACACCATCGCGGACAATTGTTTTCGCCCTTGCCTTTGGTGCCGGGTCGGCGGTTGCATCGATTTATTACACACAACCCGTTTTGAACCTTATCAGCTCAGAGCTTAATATCGGCCTTGGCACAACAGGGCTGATCCCAACCCTGACCATGACGGGATATGCGCTTGGCATCCTGTTTCTTTCTCCGCTGGGTGACCGCTACGACAGACGCATGCTGATTGTCCTCAAAAGCATTTTTCTCGCCGCGATGTTGTTTCTTGGCAGCTTATCGAACAGCCTCAACTCATTATTGCTAACGGGTTTGATGATCGGGGTTGCGGCAACTCTGGCGCAGGATATCGTTCCGGCGGCTGCGATCCTTGCCCCTAAAGAACGGCAAGGAAAAACCATCGGCACGGTGATGACGGGTTTACTTGTTGGCATTTTGCTGTCACGGACCATTAGTGGCTTTATTGCTGATCAATTTGGCTGGCGTTTGGTTTTTCAACTTGCCGCTGTTGATATCCTGATTGTCGCACTTGCCTTGTGGAAAATTTTGCCAAAGTTCAAAATCCACGCGCAGATGAGCTATGGCGGACTTTTGCTGTCGCTTGCCCATCTTTGGAAACAGCACGCCGAACTAAGGAGTGCCGCACTTGCACAAGCCTTCCTGGCCGTCGCATTCAGCGCATTCTGGTCAACGCTGTCGATGATCCTTGATCAGCATTACCAGTTGGGCAGTGATGTTGCAGGTGCCTTTGGCCTTCTCGGCGCTGCCGGTGCACTCATGGCACGCTATGCAGGCGTTCTTTCAGACCACCATGGCCCAGCAATGGTCACCAGACTGGGGGCCAGTCTTCTGATCGCATCATTCGTTGCAATGAGCTTTGTTCCGTTCCTGCCCGGCACGACCGCCCAGTTGATCCTTCTGGCTCTTGGGACGATTGGCTTTGACCTTGGCATGCAAGCAGCTTTGGTGTCACACCAAACCATCGTTTATCGAATTGCACCAGAAGCGCGCAGCCGTCTGAATGCCGTGCTATTCACAGTCATGTTCATTGGCATGGCATCAGGGTCGGCACTTGGCACCCAACTGTTTGCCATGGCCGGGTATCAGGCAGTGATTGGATTGGGCATCGTCGCCGGGCTTATAAGTCTGATCATTCGTTTTCGGGCACATAGCAGCCAGTAATATCGTCATACAAAAGCACCCCGGCAATTTCCTGCCGGGGTGCTTTTTTATTTTAAAGTGTTTCTGGCGTGATGAGCCGAAATCAGTTGTAGTTCGAAGGGAACATCGCGCGCTTGGCGTCTTCGTCCATTTCAGTTTTAAAGCTGTGGCCTTTGCCAACGTCGCGCGCGCTAATCGCTGCAGGCAGTGTATTCATCTTTTCGAACCAGCGCTTGATGTTCGGATATTTGTCCATCACATCCGGGTTCTTGTGAACGAACGGTGCCTTATCGATCCAGCCCCAAGCTGAGATATCAACAATCGTCATCTCATCACCAACGATGAAGTCACGGCCTTTCAGGTGGTCTTCTAAAACCTGATAATGGCGCGCAATTTCGTTGCGATAACGGTTCACACCATAATCGCTGCCTTCTGGGGCGACATGTTGAAAATGAACTGCTTGCCCGGAAAACGGACCAATACCGGTGGCAATGAACATCAGCCACGACAGGAACTCGCCGCGATCTTCGGCTTTGCCAAGGAACTTGCCGGATTTTTCGGCGAGATACAGCAGGATAGCGTTCGAGTCAAAAACCCGGACTTCCTTGCCACCCGGACCGTCGGTATCAACAATGGCGGGAACTTTGCCATTTGGGTTGATCGCGCGAAACGCCGGATCATGTTGCTGACCTTTGCGGGTATCGACCGGCAGCACCTCGTATGCAAGGCCGGAAGCCTCGAGCATCATCGAGATTTTTTGGGGGTTCGGCGTCGGGTGAAAATAAAAGCGGATCATCAAAGTCTCCTGACAGGCCAGCTTGTTTACACAAAGCTGTGACCTGATATTGCATTATGGAATGATCGTTTTAAATTGACCGAAAGGTTCGTAATTGGCAAGCTCTGATTATCGAAATTGCCACCACACAAAGAATTGAAGGAGCCACCTTCCCATGATTGATCTTTATTACTGGCCGACCCCAAACGGCCATAAAATCACGCTGTTTCTTGAGGAAGCCGGACTGGACTATAAAATCCACCCGATCAATATCGGTGCGGGTGATCAGTTCAAACCAGAATTCCTCGCCTTCTCGCCCAACAACCGTATGCCCGCCATTATTGACAATGATCCAGCCGATGGCGGTGACGCGATTACGGTCTTTGAATCCGGCGCAATCTTGCAATATCTGGCGGAAAAAACCGGCAAGTTCCTGCCGACGGATGTGCGCGGGCGGAAAACAGTGATGGAATGGCTGTTCTGGCAGATGGGTGGCCTTGGCCCGATGGCGGGTCAAAACCACCATTTTGGCAGCTATGCGCCAGAAAAAATCCCCTATGCGATCACAAGGTATGTCAATGAGACCAACCGCCTTTATGGTGTGTTGAACAAGCGCCTTGAAGGCCGCGATTTTATTGCTGGCGACGATTACACCATTGCCGATATGGCATCTTATCCGTGGATCGTCAGCCACGAAAAACAGCAACAGGACCTCAATGATTTCCCAAACCTGAAACGCTGGTTTGAAAACATCGGGTCGCGCCCAGCGACCATTGCCGCCTATAAAGCAGGCGAAGGATTGAGGTCCGGCGAGATGAGCGAAGCAGACAAAAAAGTCCTGTTTGGTCAAACTTCAAAAACAACTTAATCAACGCGTCCGAAAAACCGTTCTAATGTTAACCCCGCCCCACCGGCGGGGTTTTCTTTTGTACAAAACTGATTGCATCAGAAACACGAACCAAGTATATGTTACGTTATAACATAACATATACTGAGGAGATCGCAGCATGACGCATAACCGCCTTCCGGTCACGGTGCTGTCTGGTTTTTTGGGTGCAGGCAAAACCACATTGCTAAACCATGTTTTAAACAATCGTGACGGGCTTAAGGTCGCGGTGATCGTAAATGACATGAGCGAGGTCAATATTGATGCTGACCTCATCCGCGAGGGTGGTGCGGAACTTTCGACGATGGATGAGAAACTTGTCGAAATGACCAATGGCTGTATCTGTTGCACATTGCGAGATGACTTATTGGCGGAAGTACGCCGTCTTGCCGAAACAGGGCGGTTTGATTACCTGCTGATTGAATCAACAGGCATATCAGAACCTCTTCCTGTTGCTGCCACCTTCGATTTTCGTGATGAAAACGGCAAATCATTGGGCGATATTTCAAAACTGGATACCATGGTCACGGTTGTTGATGGCGCACGCATGATCGCCGACTACAGTTCGACCGATTTTCTCAATGATCGTGGCGAAAGTCAGGGCGAAGAAGATGACCGCAGCATCGTCGACCTTCTGGTCGATCAAATCGAATTTGCCGATGTCATTGTTTTGAACAAAACGGATCTGATTGATCCATCAGAGCGCAAAACTGTTCTTGGCATTATTCGCGCGCTAAATGCAGATGCGCGTATCCTCGAAACAGTCCGTGGCAAGGTTGATCCGAAAGACATCCTAAACACAGGTTTGTTTGATTTCGAACGCGCTCAGGACCATCCCCTGTGGGCCAAGGAACTTTATGGTTTTGCCGATCATGTTCCCGAAACCGAAGAATACGGCATCACAAGCTTCACGTTTCGCACGCCGTTTCCGTTTCACCCCCAACGCTTTCATGACTTTATAAACAGTGAGTGGCCAGGCGTTGTCCGCGCCAAAGGTCATTTCTGGATCGCAACGCGCCCAAACTGGGTTGGTGAAATCAGCCAAGCTGGTGCTGCAGTAAAGAACGAAGCATTGGGCACATGGTGGAGTGCGGTGCCACGTGATCGCTGGCCTGACAACAATGAATGGCGTGACCGGGTTTTATCAAACTGGGACCCGGTCTTTGGCGACCGAAGACAGGAAATTGTCTTTATCGGCCTTTCAAACCACATGAATGAAGCCGCCCTGCGCGCGCAACTTGCCTCCTGCCTGATTGACGAAGACGAAACAGTGATCGGCGGAAAGTTTATCCCCGACCGCTATCAGGACCTGCCCGATCCATTCCCTCACTGGGGCACATAACAAAAGAGCCGCCAGCCGATACAATCAGCTGGCGGCTCTTTGCGTTACATCATTCGTACTTAGGCGCTGCGAACTTCTTTTAGGAACGCCTCAACAGCCTCGTTCAGCTCATTGGCCTGCTGTCCCAAGCCCTTTGCAAGACCCAGCACTTCGCCAGAAAGCTTTTCAGACTCATCAGCGGCACTCGACACGCCGGTAATGTTTTCCGAAACATCCCGAGTACCATGAGATGCCTGTTCAACATTTCGGGCAATTTCCTGAGTAGCAGCACCCTGTTCTTCAACTGCGGCTGAAATCGTTGTGCTTGATCCATCCAACTGGCGAATGGTCTGGGCAATTTCGGCAATCGCATCGACCGCATTGGACGTTGCAACCTGAATACCCTCAACCTGTGTTCGGATATCATCGGTTGCCTTCGCCGTTTGATTGGCAAGGTTTTTGACCTCGTTGGCAACGACGGCAAAGCCTTTGCCTGCGTCGCCTGCACGCGCGGCTTCGATCGTCGCGTTCAAGGCCAGAAGGTTGGTTTGCTCGGCGATGTTGGTAATCAGGGATACCACCTCGCCGATCTGGTTTGCGGCTTCTGCCAGCAACTCGATTTTCTGATGCGTATCCTCGGACGTCCGTACAGCACCATTTGCAATCTCGGCTGAATGGGCGACCTGATTGCTGATTTCGGCAATAGATGCGCTCAGTTCTTCGGCGGCAGCCGACACCGTTTCCACATTGCTCGACATTTCTTGTGATGCGGCCGACACCACCGATGAACGCTGACCAACCTGCTTTGCTGTTTCTGACATCGCACCGGCAGAAGATTGCATATTTGCCGATGCATCAATCACTTTGGCAACAACCTGACCGACACTGGCTTCAAAATTGTCTGCCATTTTACGCAAGGCTTCGCGTTTCTCGATCTCGGACCGGCGTTCCTGTTCTTCACGCTGAACGCGCATTTCTTCCATTTCAATGGTCTTGTCACGGAAGATTTCCATCGACCTTGCCAGATCACCGATTTCACTTTTCTGATCGGTATACAGAACGTCGATCTTATGATCCCCGCCAGACAGACGGATCATATTGTCGGAAATGGCAAACAGCGGGACCGTAATACCGCGACTGATCATCAGCGAAATCCCGACCACTGCAATCAAAACCGCCGCGGCAACACCGGCCATCACCATCAGGCTTTTCATAAAGACCGCGTTGACGTCATCGATATAAATGCCGGTTGCAACAATCCATCCCCAAGGCTTAAACGCCTTTACGAACGAAAGCTTCGGACGGGTGGCATCCCCATTGGGAACCTTGTAGGTATAGTCGACAAAGCCCTGACCATCTTCTTTGGCAACGCGTGCAAACTCACGGTAATGAAATTTGCCCGCGCCATCTTTGGCGTCAATAAGGTTTTTGCCCACAAGATCGGGTTTAATGTCATGAATGAGTACTACTGGCGTATAATCGAATACGAAGAAATAGTTGGTTTCATCGTAGCGCAATGCCGCAACGGCACCCTTGGCCGCATCCTGCGCCTGCTCTTTTGTTAAAGCGCCAGATTTCTCAAGCTCATGAAAGTGATTGATAAGAGAAATTGTCGAATCAACAAGGTTTTGCGTTTTCGCCTTGCGATCTTCGAGCATGTTATAGCGCAATTCGGTTAAACCGAACGCCCCAACCAGCAGAGCAGCAAGAATAGCACCCGCCACGATTATCATCAGGCGCGTGCCGATTTTCATGGAACTTAATCTAAGCATTCTGTCCCCAACCCTAAATAGTTGCTATTATTGAAGTGCATATGTTTGATCGAAAACTGCCTTTACAAGTATCGTAACAAGTTATTTTTACCCTGTTACCTAGAAAAACGTGTTTCCTAACAACACCATAGACAGCAACGCCGTACAAAATACAATCAGGAATACAAATGACCCAATCGGACCCATCGGGCTTTGCCCCAAATCAACGCAGTAGAATCTTTGCCCTGATTGCATTTATGGTGCTGTGCCTGATCATTTCCGCTGCGGGTGGTGCGGCAACGGCAACCAGCGTGCAAGGCTGGTACACGACACTTGAAAAGCCGTTTTTCAACCCGCCCAATTGGCTGTTTGCCCCGGTCTGGACAGTTATCTATTTCATGATTGCCTTTAGTGGCTGGCGGGTATGGCTTAAAGGCGGTATTGCGAATGCCAAGGTCGCCTTTGGGATTTACGGCGCTCAGCTTTTGCTGAACCTTGCCTGGTCGTTCCTGTTCTTTGGGGCTCAATCCCCGTTTCTTGGCCTGATTGACATCATTCCACTTTTGATCCTGATCATTATTAACGCTGTGATGTTTTGGAAAATAGATCGGTTGGCCGGAATACTTATGGTGCCCTATGCACTCTGGGTGAGCTTTGCCATGCTTTTGAACGGATCAATTTATTTTCTAAATGCCTGACGTTTCAATGCACGGACAAGCATACGAAAAAGCCCGTAGCACCTTTCGGCCTACGGGCTTTTATTCTATCCGGGCCTGATCGCACTTATTGCATGACCTGCGCTCCGCTGGCCTCAGCAGTCTTTGCGCCAGCATCGGGTCTAGATTGGGCAACATTGTCCATGCCAAGACGGCCAATGGAGGGCAGGCGCAAGGCTGGTCGATTAAAATCAATCCCGACATTCAATCCAAGAAGATTAAGTTCGATCCCTTCTTCCAACCCGACAGAAAACCCAAACACACCCAGCAGATTTGCCTGAACACCTTGACCACTTGATGACATCCCCACCGGATTTGTGATCCGTCGGTAGTCCTTGCCAATCGCATTGGCTGGCATATCAAGGTCCAGACCGGGCACTTCACGACCAATATGGGCAATAAAGGTGTTGCTGTTGGGGCCCGGATAACTGCGATAGGTGCTTGGAAACGGATAGCTTTGAATGGCGGCTTCGATCTGCGGGATCAATTGCGCGGCCGCCTCGCCGCGTTGATCAACCAGAATTTGCGGCTTGGAGCCAAACCAAAGCCCATCAGGCAGCGCATAGTTCTTGCGCACCACATTGCCGCCGCCCCAGCCCACCACATCATAGCGGCTATAGCTGGTTTCACCGGCGCGTTTGAAAATCACCCACGGATGAACGGCAAAATACCCGCGCCACCCGAATGTATTGGCCGCCATAACCATGATGACGGCCTGATTTTTAAGAGCAACCGGATCAGGAGCCACGGCAGATGAGTGGCGCGGTGCCGTGCGCCATGTATATTTTTCTTTGGTTTTCTCGCCCGGCGGGTCTTCGGCCAAACTGATCCCGAACGGCAACACAAGTACTGCCAGAAGGCCAAGAAGTAGGGTTCTGCCTTTTTTCACCAAATAATCCTGTCTGAATTCAACTGCGATTACGTTTTGTCTTTACTGGTACGATGACAGACGAGAAATAAGATCAAAAAATGGCATAGCAAGTCAGCAGGTCGTTCAAAACCCTGTGAGACGTCGATACATTTTCACGACAAACACCTTATGGCCAAGCGGCAAAGGTATTATCAGGAACCCGTTCTTCGGCCCGGCGCAGGCGGCGATATGCCCCCGGTGCCTCCCCGATGTAGCGTTTGAAAAACCGACTGAAATAGGCCGGATCACGAAACCCCAAACCATATGCAATCTGCGCCACGCCCAGCGGGGACTGTTCCAGCCGCATGCAGGCATCCCGAATGACCCGCTCATGCACGATCGTAAGTGGCGGCTTGCCCGTCGCACGCAGAACCGCCGATCCAAGTCGTCTTTCACTGATGCCAAGGGTGCTGGCATAATCGGCAACATTCCAGTGTTCGCGAAAATGCAATTCCAGAACCTGTAAGAACCGTTGAAAGGTGATCGAACCCGGGCCATGTTGATGACGCTGTTCCATCACGCCCTGCGCAAGACGTACCACAATCGTCAGAATAACCTGAAGCTGTGCTCCGACCACCACGCTGGCCCCAAGCGCATTATGCATCAGTTCGGATCTGATCGCATCAAAGCTACTGCTTAAAAGAGCGTGATCACGGTCGCCGTCAGTTAGAGGAACCACATGGACGGTATCGGCGGCAAACCGCAACGGCAGTCCGCCACCGATTGATCCCATGGTCCCTGCGACACTCCCACCCGAAGTACCACAAGAACGCGCGACAAGGTCATCCGCGACCGATAGCACATACCCATCAGCCCCCGCCGTCACCGAAACCGCCTGTGTCTCGCCAAGTGGTAACCAGATCAATGCGGGTGCTTTTGCCTCAATTGTGCCTTGGCGCAATTGGATTTGCGCACGCCCAGACAGGAGCAATACACCATAGCACCGATCCCGACGCCCCGGATCATTCATCACCCATTGCTGGACGGACAGGCTACGATCAAACCTGTCGATCATGGCCTGACTTGTCACCGGCATCGGATTGGCAAAAGGTGAGTCGCCCGACTCTACAGCACTGGAAACAGGTACAAATTGGGTAGATCTGTTATCCATGCCATTTTCACCCGGTGTTATTCCAAATAGTTATATACATAAATATACAATTTTTCGTCTTAAAATGTCAATTTAGGTGTCTTTACATTGGGTGCGTTCCATCGCCTACTAAGGGTACGCTTGAAATAACGACAAAAACAAAAACACACATAAATTTGCGCTCTCATTATTTTGCATTTGCGAACTAATGGGCAGGAGGGCACGCATCTATTTACTTTGATCCCCAAAGTAGAAATTGATCTATCTTTGCCTACCCCTCTGAAATCAAGGCGCAATCAGGAAAACCATCTCTTTCACGAGATTCGGAGGAAACGCCATGAATGATGTCAAATTGTTGATTAATAACGAAGACATCACCGCCGCGAACAACCGTACGTTCGAACGTAAAAATCCCGTCACCGGCAAAACCGCAACGGTTGCTGCCGCCGCCAATGCCGCTGATGCCCGCAAGGCCGCCGATGCTGCCGCCGCCGCTTTCCCTGAATGGTCAAAAATGGGCCCGGGTGCGCGCCGCAAGATATTGCTTAAAGCAGCCGACATTATGGAAGCCAAGGGCGATGAATTTGGCCAGTTGGTTCTTGATGAAACCGGCAGCACACGCATGTGGGGTGGCTTTAACGCCCATCTGGCAGCAAACATGCTCCGCGAAGCCGGTGGCATGACCACCCAGATTCAGGGTGATTTGATTCCGTCCGACACGCCGGGCCTGATGGCCATGGGCATCCGTCAGCCGGTTGGCGTGGTGCTGGGGATTGCCCCGTGGAATGCTCCGGTTATTCTGGGCACACGTGCCATTGCCATGCCGTTAGCATGCGGCAATACCGTGATCCTTAAGGCGTCCGAACTGTGCCCCGCCCTGCACCATCTGATTGGGCAGTGCCTTGTCGAAGCGGGTGCACCGGCCGGTGTTGTTAACGTCGTGACCAATGCCCCCGAAGATGCTCCGGAAATCGTCGAAGCCCTGATTGCCCATCCGGCAGTCCGTCGCATCAACTTTACCGGCTCCACCCGTGTCGGGCGCATCATCGCCAAACTTGGCGCTGAACACCTTAAGCCGGTTCTGCTTGAGCTTGGTGGCAAGGCACCGTTCCTTGTCCTTGACGATGCCGACCTTGACGAGGCGGTCAATGGTGCAGCCTTTGGCGCCTATATGAACCAGGGCCAGATTTGCATGTCGACCGAACGTCTGATTGTCGACAATGCGGTTGCCGATGACTTCGTCGCCAAACTGGCTGCCAAGGCCAAAACCCTTACAGCGGGTGACCCGGCCAAGGCTGAAAACATCCTTGGAGGTGTGGTCAGCGTCGAGGCGGTCAAACGCATCGAAGAACTGGTTGAAGACGCTGTATCGAAAGGTGCCAAACTGGTTGCGGGCTCAGGCAAGGCCAAAGACGGTGTGCTGATGGATGCCATCCTTCTGGATCATGTCACACCTGCAATGAAGATCTACTCCGAAGAAAGCTTTGGCCCGATCTGTGTCGTCATTCGTGCGGGTAACGAAGACGAAGCAGTTCGCATTGCCAATGACAGCGAATATGGCCTGTCGTCTGCGGTCTTTTCAACCAACATCCCGCGTGCGATGGACGTTGCCAAACGTATTGAAAGCGGCATTTGCCACATCAACAGCCCAACCGTTCAGGACGAAGCCCAGATGCCATTTGGCGGGGTTAAATCTTCGGGGTATGGCCGTTTCGGATCAAGAGCATCGATTGATGAATTCACCGAAATGCGCTGGATCACCATCCAAAGCGGCAAACGCCACTACCCGTTCTAAACCGGTAAAACCAAACACGCCGGGCGGAACCTTCGCCCGGCGGCCTCGTTGAATATTCAGTTACGCAGGGGGGAAGCCTGATTTGTACTAAGTCCCCTTACAAATCAGGACCTGTGTGCGGGCCGCCCAATGCCAAGTGCTTGGACGGCCCGCAGCTTTTAAGGAGAAAAGTTAACCGCGCAAAACGGCTTGCATCATGACTTCAAGTGCGCTGGAAAACTTTGATCTGTCTTTCTGGGTAAAAGCCGCATTGCGCCCCTGCTCACCCGTGACTTCGCGCATATGGGCGGCAATTTCGCGCCCGGCAAGTGCATTGCCAATATTGGCTTCGGTGAATTCCTGCCCGTTGGCTTTAAGAACCCGCGCGCCAATTTCAAGCCCGCGCGATGCCAGCGGAATATCACTCGTGACAATCACATCACCCGCATGGGCGTTCTCGGCGATCCAGTCATCGGCCGCATCGGGTTCGGGCGGCACAATCACATTTCGGATCAATGGATTGCGTGATGGCCGGATGCCACCGTTCGATACCACAATCATCTCGATCCGGTGGCGTTCAGCCACACGTTCGCATTCGGCCTTTACCGGACAGGCATCGGCATCAACAAACAAACGCGGGCGGGTCTTTTCATTACTGTCGTTCATGGCGCGATCATCCGCAGACCGCGACCAAAGTCAAGCAATCAGGCCAACCCACCGACAAAACTTGAAAGTTCCGGTGTTTTCGGATTGGCAAAGACTTCTTGCGGGTCGCCGGTTTCGTGAATGCGGCCCTGATGCATAAAGACAAGCTTGTCACACACTTCACGCGCAAAGCGCATTTCGTGGGTCACCATGACAAGAGTCATGCCCTCTTCTGCCAGTTGCCGCACGACCGCCAGCACCTCGTTAACCAGTTCGGGATCAAGTGCGGATGTGACCTCGTCACACAAAAGAACCTTGGGCTTCATGGCAAGTGCCCGCGCGATGGCTACGCGTTGCTGTTGCCCACCCGAAAGCTGGTCCGGATAATGCATCATCTTGTCGGCCAAACCGACCTTGATCAGCATTTCTTCTGCGACTTTCCTGGCATCGGTCTTCGATTGCTTTTTGACCACCTGTGGCGACAGCATCACGTTTTCAAGCGCGGTATAATGCGGGAAAAGATTGAACTGCTGAAACACCATGCCGACCTGCAGACGCAATCCCAGAAGATCGGCATCGCGATCACTGATTTTCTTGCCGTCAACCATGATGGCACCATCATCAATGACTTCAAGCCCATTGATCGTCCGCAAAAGCGTGCTTTTGCCAGATCCGCTTTTGCCAATCAGCGCGATCACCTGCCCCTCATCAATTGAAAGGTTGATCCCCTTAAGGACTTGTAGCTCGCCAAAACTTTTATGGATGGCATGTAATTCAACGAGCGACATGACGAAACTTCCCTTCGAGGTGACGGGCAAAAAGTGACAGCGGATAACAAATCAAAAAATACATTACAGCGACAAAGCCATAAACGGTGAAGGGGGCGTAAGTCGCATTGGTAATCATGGTGCCCGCCTTGGTCAGTTCGACAAAGCCAATGATTGATGCAACCGCCGTTCCCTTAACCACCTGTACTGAGAACCCGACCGTCGGGGGAACCGCAATGCGCATGGCCTGCGGCAAAATGATGTAGCGCATTTGCTGAGTAAACTTCATGCCAAGGCTGGTCGATGCTTCCCACTGCCCCTTACCAATAGCCTCGACACACCCACGCCAGATTTCGGTCAGGAATGCGCTTGTGAACAATGTTAACCCAAGCATCGCCGCCATCCAGGGGGATATGTCCAGCCCAATAAGCGGCAACCCGAAGAAAACAATGAACAGCTGCATCAAAAGCGGCGTGCCTTGAAACAGTTCGACATAACAGCGAACAAGCCCCTTTACCCATACGCCCCCTGCCGTGCAGGCCATTAAAAGTAACAGGCCAACCAAACCACCCAGAACAAAAGCAGTCAGGGATAGCAACACTGTCCAGCGCGCAGCCATCAAAAGATTATAAATGATATCCCAATTTGAAAATTCAGACATGACGCCGCCGTTCAAACAGATAGTTGCCAAGAACCCTCAGCACCATCCGAAGCAGGATCGACATCACCAGATAAATACCGGTCACGATGAAATAAACTTCGAACGCACGAAAATTAAGAGCCTGAATATAGTTCGCCCCAAAGGTCAGCTCTTCGGCGGCAATCTGCGAACAAACAGAAGATCCCAACATCACAATCACGATCTGACTGGAAAGTGCCGGCCAGATTTTCTGAAGCGCAGGCAGGATGATCACATAGCGAAAAATCTGTAGCCTGTTCATCGCAAGACTTTGCGCGGCTTCTAGTTGCCCGTGTGGCACCGCCTGAATGCCCGCGCGGACAATCTCGGTCGAATAGGCACCGAGATTGACAATCATCGCCAATACAGCGGCCTGAAACTCCGTCAGCTTGACGCCCAACGCAGGAAGACCAAAAAAGATAAAGAATAATTGGATCAGAAACGGGGTGTTGCGGATCAACTCAACATAAACGCCGACAATTTGGCTGATCACCGGGGTGCGTGACGCACGCGCCCACGCCCCCATGATGCCCAGCCCAACGCCAACCACTGCCCCAATAACTGTCAGCTCGGTGGTCAGAATGGCACCGTCCAACAGTAATTCCCAACGCGGCACGATGGCGCCAAAGTCGAATGCATATGCCATTGATCTGCAACGATCCCCTTCCGTCAGGTCAAAATGCCTAGAGTTCTTTCGGCAACGGAATACCAAGCCATTTCACGGCAATCTCATTGAGGCTGCCATCCGCAATTGATGCAGCAATGATCTCATTGATCTTTTCCTTGAAGGCGGCTTCATCTTTGTTCAAACCGACATAGCAAGGAGAGTTTTTGATCAGGAATTTCGGCTCTGGCTTACGCGGCGGATCACGTTCAATGATTGCTGCCGCCGTCACATTTCCGGTGGCAATCAGGTCAACCTGGCCCGACAGGAATGCCGAAATCGTGCCGTTGTTATCTTCGTAGCGTTTGATATCAACATCCGACGGCGCAATTTTCGAAAGCTCAAGATCCTCAATCGCCCCACGGGTTACACCGACCGACATGCCCGAAAGATCCTCAGCCTTCTCGACTGAAAAATCCGCCGGACCAAAAACACCATTATAGAACGGTGCATATGGGTCACTAAAATCAATGACCTTTTCGCGGTCCGGGTTTTTGCCAAGACTGGAAATCACCAGATCCACCTTGCCGGTGGTCAGATACGGAATACGGTTGCTTGACGCGACCGGGACAAGCTCCAACTCCACACCAAGATTCTCGGCAATCAGTGCCGCCATATCAATGTCATAGCCTTTTGGTTGCATGTCTGTGCCAACCGTACCAAAAGGCGGAAAGTCTTGCGGAACCGCAACTTTCAAGACACCCGCCTCAGCAATGGTATCAAGCGCGCCTGCCCAAGCAGCCCCCAAGGGAGCTGTCAATATCGTCGCCGCGGCGACGGCCACTTTCAAGAACTGTTTCATTTGCCTCTACCCGTTTTGCCAAGAGAATTTTGCATATTTTTTAACCTAAATATAAAACTGCATATTTATTCATCTAATGTCTATGAATATTTTGTTCTTCAGCATAAATTCAGCTCTTATAAACAGTTATTCATCGGAAAACCGGGAATTTTAGGATAGAAAAGACACTCAACTGGTCTGACCAGATGCAAGGATGCAAATGAAACGCAGTGAAACAGCGCCAGAACGGGCCGCACGAGACATTCGAAACCTGATCAAACGTCGGGAGTTAAAGGCAGGTGAGGCCCTGCCCGCCCAGCGCAGCCTTGCCGCGGAGCTTGGCATTAGCCGCACCAGCCTGCGCGAGGCACTTGCCACACTCGAAGCTCTGGGCATGGTTCACACCCATGCAGGCAAAGGCGTCTTCGTCGCCGACCGCAAAACCCACATCCCGCTTGATCAGCACCGCAACCAGCAGGCAGCACAAGTCTATCAGTTCAGGTTAGCTATCGAACCCTATGTCGCAGGCCTTGCCGCCCAGATGCGCACCAACGAACATCTGGCAGCGCTAGAAGTCAGCATCAGCGATATGCGCAATGCGCTTGATGGCGATGACCTGATTGCGGCGGCCACCGCCGATACGGAATTTCACGAGATTCTTCTGGCCGCATCGGGCAACCCGATGTTTGCCGACGCCATGCATCCAGCCGCACATATCATTCACGAAAACCAGATGCTGCCTTTCGCCAACGCGACCGCCATAGCAGCCCCTTTATCAGAACACGAACAGGTTTTGCGTTTTGTTCGTGAACACAATCCTTCCGGCGCGCGCGATGCCATGCACTTTCATGTATTAAGTGCTGCGACCAGAGCACAGATCGCTTTTTTACGCCCCTAAAGCAAAACCCCCACCCGGCTTCCCGGATGGGGGTTTCACTTAACTTCGTTTAACTCGGTGCCATTCACACGGAATGGCAAGCCGAATTAAGCAGCCGTCAGGTCGTCAGCCGAAACGCGGCCCGAACGTGAGTCGGTACGCAGTTCGTAATTGATTTTGTCGCCTTCCTGCGGGTGACCCATACCAGCGCGTTCAACGGCGCTGATGTGCAGGAATACGTCATTTCCGCCTTCGTCCGGCTGAATGAAACCAAAACCTTTAGTTGCGTTGAACCATTTAACGGTACCTGTTGCCATCTTTAAATCTCCTTATCGAGTATTGATTGGCGTTTTGACACACCCCGCTTGGGTGCGCCTATCTTTGTTCGATAATCAAATCAGACGCGTTCGCGACTTCTCTGATTATCGGAAGGTTTGTTGCGGCCTGCACCACCCGGCTGCCCGCCAGATTGTGGGCCACGATGATTGCGATTGCGGTTTGCACCGCCGCGCTTGCCTTGCGGATTGGCATTTCCGCGGCCATTGGCCCCGTTGCCATTCGCGCGGCGTTCTTCCGTGCTGCCCATAAAGGACAGACCGGAAGAAATTGCATTGCCGTTCTGCGCGCCATCACGGACGTTCCCGTTGGAATCGACCTTTTTGGCTGGGCGCTTGCGACTATCAGTTTGACCAGCACCGTTTCCAGTGCCGTTACCACGGCCGTTCGCTGGCTTGGAACTGATCCCGCCTTTGTAACGACTTTTCGATTTTTCCAAAGCCGGGTTTGCGGCGGCTTTGTCATTTGTGCCTGCGTTGGCGTTGGTGCGAGCTTCGGCATCACGACGCGGCGCTGCCGGGCCGGCATCATCACGTTCGCGACGCGGACCAGAAGCACGCTGCTCGGACCGGTCATTACGACCAGAAGCAGCCTGACGATTTCCGCCACCATTGCCACGGCCGCTTCCACGACCATTTGTACCAGCACCACGACCACCGTTACCGCGTGACTGACCACCACCGCTTGAACGACGACCGCGATTGGCATCACGTGCATCTTCAGGATCAGCTGCCTGTTCGGCTGCGGCCTTGGCATCACGACGGTCAATCACGGGGATCGTCTGGCGTGTATTGCGTTCGATATCGCGCAGCAGGCCGCGCTCTTCTGCATCACAAAATGCAATCGCGGAACCACTGGCACCACCACGGGCCGTACGGCCGATACGGTGGACATAACTTTCAGGCACATTCGGCAGTTCGAAGTTCACAACGTGGGTCACGCCGTCAACATCGATACCACGTGCAGCAATATCGGTTGCCACCAGCACACCAATCTGACCGTCCTTAAAGGCGTTCAGGGCGCGTTCACGCTGGTTCTGACTTTTATTACCATGAATGGCTGCTGCACTGATCTTGTTTGCCTCAAGATGACGGGCAACACGATCAGCACCACGTTTGGTCCGGGTAAAGACCAATGTGCGTTTGAATGCAGGATTATCAAGAAGCTCGGCCAAAAGCTGACGCTTGCGGGTGCGCTCAATCAGGTAAACCGATTGTTCGACACGTTCTTGCGTGGTGGAAACCGGGGTTACCGACACCTTCACCGGATCTGACAGCATATCGCCTGCCAACTGGCCAATCTGGCCGGGCATGGTTGCCGAAAAGAACAGGTTCTGACGCTTTTTGGGGAGCATTTTGACAATGCGTTTGATCGGCGGCAAGAAGCCGAGATCAAGCATATGGTCAGCTTCATCAAGCACAACCACATCCACGTGGGACAGGCTGAGCTTTCCGCTATCAACGTGATCAAGCAAACGACCCGGCGTGGCGACAAGCACCTCAACACCCGGTACAATAGCCTTGATCTGCGGACCAGGCGCAACACCACCAACGACCACAGCAACGCGGACGTTCAAGAAACGGCCATAGGCACGGAAGCTGTCACCGATCTGCGCGGCTAGTTCGCGCGTCGGGGCCAGAACCAGCACACGGCAGGAACCTTTGGGAGTACGGCCTTCGGATTTCGAAAGGCGATCAAGAATCGGCAACGCGAAAGCTGCCGTCTTGCCGGTACCGGTCTGAGCGATACCAAGCAGGTCCTTGCCTTGTAGCAGGGACGGAATGGACTGCGCCTGAATTGGGGTGGGCACATCATAGCCTTCATGCGCTAGTGCACGAAGAACCGGCTCGGCCAGGCCGAGTTCGGAAAACTGGGTCAAATAAGGGTAACTCGTAATTGTTGGGCTGCAGACAGCTGGGAAAAATCCCGGTAAAATATAGTAATCAGGTCTGCGCCTTGTAGTTCAGGAAGCATCCGCGTAGCTGGATACTTCAATACGTTCTTCCGACAATCACTCAACAGTGTGGAACTTTCGTTCCCTCTACGCTTCTGGAGCGATCAAATATCGAAGACACCATGCACAGAGTTTTCACCGCTTGTCAAACGTCATATTCATGCAAGATCAGAGTTTTATCCGCTCCGACCCGGCGCAACAGTGCCACCGGGCGCATAAACCATAGCATTCAACCGCTAATTCACCGAACACGGATTTGCCGCGCCGCATGGATTATATGCCCCACAAGGGCTGGCAGAAGCACATGGATTGGCCGTTGACGGCGCACAAGGGTTATAAGCAGCACATGGATTCCCTGCCCCGCACGGGTTTGCTGTGCATGGATTCGCACCGCAAGGATTTACCCCACCAGCAGCGCATGGGTTCGCCCCACATGGATTATAGGCGGCACATGGGTTTGCCACAGAACAAGGGTTACCCGCCGAACATGGGTTGTATGCAGCACAGGGATTCGCCCCACACGGCGCAGCCGCACAAGGATTATATCCCGCGCCACATGGATTTGCAGAACACGGGTTGGCTGCACATGGATTCGCGCCACAAGGATTAGCAGCACACGGATTACTCCCCGCGGCCGGAAGCTTGCCCGGGGCGGGGTTGGCGATCGCTGGGATGTTTGCTGTATGACTGTAATGGTCGAGTGCGACCGCCCCCGTCGCAGCAAGGAAGACCGCCCCAAACAGAAGTGTGTTTTTCTCGCTCATTTCCGAAAACCATCCATTCCAAACACGGGACGCAGGGCAATACCGACCCAACTGCCGGCAAACGCCAGTACAAACCACAACCAGCCATGCAGGCTACCCGATGCGATACCGCTAAAGAACGCGCCGATGTTGCAGCCAAACGCCAAACGCGCACCATACCCCATCAGCAACCCGCCAATGACCGCCGCCATAAGCGACGCCAACGGCACACTGACTTTCGGTGCAAACTTACCCGCAAGGGCAGCCGCAAAGGCTGCGCCGATAACGATGCCGAAGTTCATCACCGATGTAGTGTCGGCCAGAACCGAGTTGCCCAATGCCTTTGCCGGGCCTGCCCAATTCCAGAACTCCCATGTTTCCACCGGAACCCCGGCGAACTGGGCAATCTTAGCCCCCCAAAGGCCAAAACCAAACGTGATCGACCACGGATGACCGGCAATCAAAAGGGTTGCAACATTAAGCCCCGCCAACAGCAACCCGGTCCAAACCATCGGCCACGGCCCATGGAAAAGACGGGTAAGATTACTGTGCTGCGCGATTGGCGATGCTTCAAGTGACCCGTGCGCGCGTTTTTCAACAATCACCGTCAAAAGTGCGATCAGCACCAAACCGGCAAACGTCACCGCAAGACCACCGCCGATGCCAAATTCACGACCCAAGCTAATCGGTGGCAAAGATGGCAGTTCAAGCCACATCGGCAAATGGGCGGTGCCAACCACTGCACCGATGATAAAGAAAACAAGGGTGAGTAACATGCGCGCACTGCCACCGCCCACGGTGAACAATGTACCCGACCCGCAACCACCCCCAAGCTGCATGCCAAGACCGAACATAAACGCCCCGATCAAGACCGAGGTGCCAACAGGTGCAACCGCGCCAACAATCGGGTTTCCAAGTGGGCTTCCAAGGGCCAGCATCGGGATAAAGGCCGCCGCCGCAACGCCGACCATCAAAAGCTGCGCGCGCATCGCACGTCCGCGCTTCTCGACCGAAAAACGGCGCCAACCGCCCGTAAAGCCAAAGGATGCATGGTATAGCGAAACGCCCAGCAGCCCGCCAAGACCGTAAAGCACGGCCTGATGCAGATCGACCGCCTGGGCAATCGCAACGCCTGCAAGGATAAACAGGATGGCAGTGACCAAGGCCGGGCCCCTGTCAAAATCAAAACCCGGTTTGGTCGGGCGCGCAGAAAGTGTCGTTTCAGACATGGTGACGCTCAATAACGTTAAATGAATTCCACAAATGCGAACGGAACCAGGGCCTGCCCGGTTCCGTCCGACATGATCTGGCAAATAGCAGTGCCTGAAAAATCCCGATTATTCCGGGATCACCATTTCGCGGCTTGGATCAGCAGCCCATTCGGTCAGGGAACCATCATACATGGCTGTGTTCTTATTGCCCATAACTTCGGAAAGACCAAACCATGCAACCGATGCCCAATGGCCGGTATTGCAATAGGTGATTTCCTTGGCATCGGACGAAACGCCGGCATCACCGACCAGTTGCGCAATCGTATCAGATGCGACAAAGGCACCGTCCTGATCGCTGTAAAACTTCGACTGGGAAATGTTTTTTGCCCCCGGAATGGCACCATTACGGGCAACAACACCGCTTTTTGCATCCCCTTTAAACTGTGACTCTGGTCGCGCATCAATCAGGGCAACTCCATTGGCTTGCGCCTTGGCAACGTCATCAGCGGATGCCAGAAGTTCCGGACGGAAGTTGGCGTTAAAGGCAACTTTGGTCGGCGCCACAGCGTCTTTGGACACAGCCTTCCCCGCAGCAAGCCAGGCGCGCTGGCCGCCATCAAGAATGGTCACGGCATCATGGCCAAGCACCTTAAATGTCCAATACACGCGTGTCGCAGCACCAAAGTCGGAGCTGTTCTGCCCCGCCGGGACGACAACAACCTGTTTGTCGTTATCGATGCCAAGTGCGCCAATACGACCTGAAATCACGTCGACGGGTGGCAGCATGCCAACAACATTGTCGACCTTCGCACGCCAGCCAAATTTACCATAAGGCGCATAAACCGAACCGGGAATGTGACCGGCATCATAGGGGCTGCCCTCTTTGGTCATTGAACGGATATCAACAACAACTAACGTCGGGTTATCAAGGTTTGCTTCAACCCAGTTGGAATCCACCAGTGGCTTTTCGGTCAGACGCTCAGCCTGAGCAGCACTACCGGCAAAAACAAATGCGGCTGCGGCAACCGCAGAAAGAATGAGAGAACGCATGGGGCCTGTCTCCATATTTCAAGAGTGTCATAAATCTGTAGAAGAGATGTAATCACGCAGATAAAAATGTCAATAAAACTAATTATACATTTTATTTTTGTTCAATTTAGATATCGACGAAACCCTGCCATCCCTACTGCATTCAAATCAGGGAATCATCCCGCCGGGCGCAGGTTATTCAGATAACGGGCAAATTCGCGCGCAAAGGCATCCTGGGTTTCAAGATTGCGCAAGGCCGGGGGCCGGGTCAGGAAACCATGCAGGGTAGCAATCAGGAATTCTGCCACAGACGACGGCTCAACATCTGTTCGCACGGTTTTGTTAAACTGTGCCTTGCCGATATGGGATGCCAGCCCACGCCGCCAATAACGGTACACACCATCAATACGTTTGCGTAAACTTTCATCAAGCTCCCCCGCACCCGACGCCAGCCGTGCGAGCGGGCAGCCGCCCTCAAGAAGCTCCGGGGCATTATCACCGCTAAGCCGGTCAACCTGCTCCATCAGGATGGGCAAAATATCTTCGGCGTTTTCAAGCTCATTCAGCCAGACCGTATCAACATATCCTGGAAGGCATTCCTCGATCACGGCATTCACCAGCTTGGCCTTGCCGGAAAAGTGGTGGTACAGCGCACCTTTGGTTACACCACTATGATCGAGAATATTATTGATCGATGCCCCGCCAAACCCGGCGCGGCGAATTTCACCAAATGCCGCGTCCAAAAGCTTTTGCCGGGTTTCATCGGGATTACGCACCCGCTTTGGCACAAGAGCCGTCTCAGGCGTCAGATCAAGTGCCGTGCCCGCATCATCCTGACTGTTGTCGGGGCGGGAAATCCGCGAAAGAGCAGATGAAATGCTAAAGGGCGATTTGGTCATACGACATACTAACTTGGCAAATGAACAAGAATCTCAGGTTCCTCTGTTTTCCCGCCAAGATCAACCAGCTTGTTTATAAGGTGAACCACCACACGTCACATGCCCCGTTGCACCACGCAGACCCTTGCAATTCAAAGCAAAGCGTACTCTATTGTTGGCGATAGCCCCTTGGGGTTTTGCGTGAATTACCCGTCGGGAAGCAGATGCAAACGGATTCCATCGCCTTTGTCGCAGCCGAAACCAAAATCGCCCAAGATGCGATGTATCGGCTGAAACACCGTTACGGCCATATCCCGCCTGACAAGGCAGACGTCATCGTTGCCCTTGGTGGCGACGGCTTCATGCTCGAAAGCCTGCACCGTTATATGGGTCGCAAGGTTCCGATCTATGGCATGAACCGTGGAACTGTCGGCTTTTTGATGAACGAATTTCGGGAAATCGATCTGCCCGAACGCATCGCAGAAGCCCAGACGGTCGAGCTCCACCCCCTGCAGATGGAAGCCCACACCGTCAGCGGCGAAAGCATGTGTGCGCTGGCAATTAACGAGGTATCGCTCTTACGTGAAACCCGTCAGGCGGCAAAATTGCGCATCAAGGTCGACGGGGTTGAACGACTGCCCGAACTGGTATGTGATGGCGCCTTGGTGTGCACCCCCGCAGGCAGTACTGCCTATAACCTGTCGGCGCATGGTCCGATCCTGCCGATGGGAAGCGGCCTTTTGGCCCTGACCCCGATCAGTCCGTTTCGTCCGCGTCGCTGGCGTGGTGCACTTTTACCCCATGGTGCTGAAGTTGTTTTTGAAGTTCAAAACCCGGAAAAGCGCCCGGTTTCAGCCGTGGCCGACTATACCGAGGTCCGCGATGTTTCGCGCGTTAAGATCGTCGAAGACCGCAGCATGAAAATCAGACTGATGTTTGATCCGGAACATAACCTTGAAGAACGCATCCTAAAGGAACAATTCGTCGAATGACCACCGCCCCCAACACCCTTGCCCCGTCAGAAGCCACCCTTGACTGGTGCCGCAAACTGATTGCCCACCCATCGGTCAGCATGACCCCAAACATGGCCCTGATTGAAGAGATCAAAGCATATCTTGAACCGCTTGGTTATGATTGCCTTGTCGTGCGCGATGATAGCAACACCAAGGCCAATCTCTATGCGACGATTGGGCCAAAGGTTGATGGCGGTGTAATCCTATCCGGGCATAGCGACGTGGTCCCGACCGAAGGCCAGAATTGGGCATCTGATCCCTACACCATCGACATCCGCGACGATCGGCTTTATGGCCGTGGATCATGTGACATGAAGGGTTTTCTGGCCTGTCTTTTGGCCAAGGCCGAAACCTTTAAAAATGCCGATCTTCGCGTCCCCATCCATCTGGCATTCACTTACGATGAAGAAGTCGGCTGCCTTGGTGTGCCCAGCTTGGTGGAAGCAATCAATAATCTGCCGCACAAACCAGCCATGTGCATTGTCGGTGAACCGACCGAAATGAAGGTCATCACCCAGCATAAGGGCAAATATTCGGCGCGTGCGCATTTCACCGGGCGGTCCGGGCATTCGTCGCTTCCGGGCGAAGGCGTTAATGCTGTCGAGTTTGCGTCCCAATTCGTGGTTTTCCTGCGCCAGCTTGGCCGCACATGCCGCGATGAGGGCCCGCATGATGATGATTTCGTGCCCAATCACACCACGTTTCATTCCGGCGTGATCAACGGTGGTACACAGCTCAACATTATCCCGCAAAACTGCTTTGTTGATTTCGAATTTCGTAATCTGCCCAACCATGACCGCATGGAACTTAAAGGACAGATTTTCGATTATCTCGACAACACCCTGATCCCGGAAATGCGTGAAACCTACGACGATGTTGGCGTTAAAATCGAAGTCGTATCCGACATGCCTGGCCTTGCCACCGGCGATGACGAAGAAGTCACCAAACTGGTCATGGCGCTAACCGGTGCGAACACAACCGGCAAGGTCAGCTTTGGCACAGAAGCCGGCGTCTTTTCCGCCATGGGCGAAATTCCCACGGTGGTTTGCGGCCCGGGCAACATTGAACAGGCCCACAAACCCGACGAATTCATCGAACTTGATCAGCTTGGCCGATGCGAAGTGTTCCTTGATAAACTGATCGGTGCGTTGACTAAGTAAGCCGTGTCCGAGGACATATACATAAAGAAGGGCTGCGATTTTCGCAGCCCTTCTTGCTTTGCATCTAACGTGCAACGTATTTAAGCCAGATTGGCTTCAAAGAATTCTGCTGTCCGGGCATTGGCGGTATCGGCATCGGTTTTGTCGTAATGCGCGCCACCCTTACGGGCAAAGGCATGATCACGGCCCGGATAAAAATGAAGCTCGGTCAGGTCATGGTCCCCAAGAGCTTCCTTGATAACGTCCTGTGCCTCGGTCGGAATAAACTCATCATTACCGGCCAGATGAACAATCAGCGGATTTTTGATGTTGTCCGCTTCATTCATGTAATTGCTCATGCCCCCACCGTAATATGCCGCAAACGCATCGCCATCGGTGCGTGTTGCCGACAGAAACGTCAACAACCCACCAAGACAGAAGCCAACCACACCAACCTTGCCATTCGCCCCCTCAAGGCTGCGGGCGGCCTTCATGGTTGCCGAAATGTCTTCGACACCCTTATCAACATTAAACGACTGATAATAGCCAAATGCCTGCTTCCATTCGGCTTCGGACTTATCAGTGATGTCGATGCCCGGCTCAATCCGCCAGAAAAGATCGGGACAGACGGCGATATAGCCCTGCTTGGCATAATCGTCGGCAATGTCACGCATCACCGCATTGACGCCAAATATTTCCTGAATAACAACGACAACAGGTGCGGGTAATGTCGTTGGCATGGCGACATAGGCATCAAATGAACCGTCCGGGGTGGTGACATTCAGCTTGGTCATCGTGATAAGGCTCCTTGCTTTGATCTTAAATCCCACGGGCCTTAAGCCGCCCGCAGATCATTGGTCAATGAAATATGCCAAGATCACGGAACCACAAGGTTTGATCACCAAAAAACACATTTCAACAATCAATTGCGCAAACTAAGATTGACATCTCGTATTATCTAATTGAATTCGATTGCCATTTGTTGGACGTTGCGGCGAACTTCGGAGCATCATGTTTCAAAAGCGTACCTCAAGCAGAAAGAGTGGAATTCATATGTTTCGCATTTCTCGCTCTGGGAACGCGAAAATACACTTGATATTTAATGCTTCTGCCCGCCCCTGCGACATTCCCCGATGGACCGGGTCGGGCAATTTTAATAACTGTTTAATTGAAGGCCGAACGAGATGAAAAGCTACGTTCTGACAGTAACCTGTGACTCCCAACGCGGGATCGTTGCCGCTATTTCCGCCTATTTGGCTGAACATGGCTGTAACATCACCGACAGTTCCCAGTTCGACGATATGGAAACCGGTCTGTTCTTTATGCGGGTCGCCTTCGTCAGCGAAGAAGGTGTTGATCAGGAAACCCTGTCACGTGGCTTTGATGGTGCGGCGACCAAACTTGGCATGAACTATCAGTTCCACGACAGCGACCACAAGATGCGTGTTCTTCTGATGGTGTCGCGTTTTGGTCATTGTCTGAACGATCTTTTGTATCGCTGGAAAATCGGTGCCTTGCCAATTGATATTGTCGGCGTGGTGTCGAACCATTTCGATTACCAAAAGGTCATCGTCAACCACGACATTCCGTTCCACCACATCCCGGTGACCAAGGACAACAAGCCCGAAGCCGAAAAGAAGCTTCTTGATCTGGTTGCCGATAGCGACGTCGAACTGATAGTTCTTGCCCGCTACATGCAGGTTCTTTCCGATAATCTTTGCAAGAAAATGAGTGGCCGGATCATCAATATCCACCATTCATTCCTGCCAAGCTTTAAGGGTGCGAACCCATATCGTCAGGCCTATGAACGTGGTGTAAAACTGATCGGGGCCACCGCCCATTACGTGACCGCGGACCTCGACGAAGGCCCGATCATTGAACAGGACCTTGCCCGCATCACCCACGCTCAAAACTCTGCCGACTACGTATCCATCGGACGTGACGTTGAAAGTCAGGTGCTGGCCCGTGCGGTCCACGCCCACATCCACCATCGATCCTTCATCAACGGCAATCGCACCATCGTCTTCCCGCCAAGCCCGGGAAGCTACGCATCCGAGCGGATGGGATAACTCAAAAAAAAGCCCCGGCCTTCTAAAGACCGGGGCTTTTTCATGTTTGGATTCCGAGCCTGATGTTGTTAGCCGATCAACGCCAGTCTTTAACAGCCCGCCGGTCGACAGCAGGTGGAACAATCCCACGCGCGGCGTTTCCAATACCGTCGAGCACATTACTCGCAGCAATATCGCACTGACGGGATTCCATACGTTTAAATCGCGCGTCAAACATTTGAGCCCGATCAGCCTGAAGTTTAGGATCGGCTGGCAATTCGCGCCCTTCAATAAAGGCCTTTGGATCAAGCCAATCAAGGGTCAGCGACGTCAGATTAAGACGCAAAACATCGCCGTCACATAAATAGCCAATTCCACCGCCCGCGAAGGCTTCGGGGACCATATGCCCAATACAGGCCCCCTTGGTCACACCGGAATAGCGCCCATCGGTAATCAGCATCGAGGATGCTTCAAGAATGCGGTGATGGCGCAGGTTCTGTGACGGTGAAAACATTTCCGGCATGCCATAGGCTTCTGGCCCCTGCCCGCCAATGACAAAGGCAAAGGAAAGATGCCCTTGTTCAAACATGTCCTTGGGGGCATCCATATCAACACGGTTGCCACCATTGCGGCGGACAACAGCGGCAATCAGTTCTTCGCTGACACCATCGGTTTCCATCAGGCGGGTGACCAGATCGGGTGATGCAAAATCACCATTACAAACATGTTCATTTTCGTAATAGCGCACGATGAAAACATGATCATCGAAATGCGATAACAGCCGGTCACTCATACCCGATGTTTTGACCGCGCAGTTTTCAAAGAAACTGCCGGTGATGACATCAACGCCGGATCGCTGCCTGACCGGCGTTGCCCGAATCACCGATGCATCACCAAGGGTAACATCGACCGGATTATCCAGTCCGGCAATGCGCTGCCCCCATGTCTTGCCAAGAACCGTCGGCGCATCAAGGTCCATCGCCACGCCAAGATCACTGAGAATGCGATAAATGCTTTCCATGCCGCGATTTTTGCCTTCGGCCATTTGCTGAGCCAAAACGAACGTATCGCGATTTTCGGTTAAGCTATGAGCGAAGATTTCCGGCACCGGGGTTTTGGTTCGGACATCCTGATAATCGTCAATCGAGACATCAAATCCGGCATAGCGCATCATGAACGGCAAATGCAGCAGCATATTACTGCTGGACCCGGTGGCATTATGAACACGCACGAAATTGGCAAAATTGGCCTTAAGCAAATTGCCAATCGCATATTCCGGTTTATTAAAGACGCCAAACAGCGCATCCACTCCGGCCGCGACCGCCGCAAAAGGCGGCACATCGGTTAGCAATTCCAGTTCCGGCGGCGTCAGACCAAAGGCCGCCAGCATGGTGCGCGATGAATTCCCCGTGCCATTAAAGGCACAAATACCGCCCTTGGAATCACAGGTCGCAGTTGCCAGCTCATCCAAGACGCGCCGTTCCATCGCCCCGTCAATCAATCCAAGCAAACGTGCCCGTTCGAGCAATCCGGCGAAGGCCTCATCGGACGTGCATTGCAGGATATAGCGCATGTTTTCGCGGATATCCCCGCCCAAGTCATCATGCCCTGCATGATCCGCATCCGATGCAATTTTATCAAGCAACCTGCGCGTCCCATCGGGGATTTCGCCGCCCTTTAGAACGTGTGATGGTGCAAACACTGCCCAGACCGGGGCCTGATCGCCACGATAGGCGCGCGCATGATCTGCTGATGCCAGCCCCGCCACCACAGCAGCCGGCGATTTATCGCAACCGGCAATGACATAGGCCGCGTGATAGCTATGACCTTCAAAGGTGATGTTTACTGCGGCAGCCGTATGATTGCGTGATGCCAGTGAATAGCTTTGCCCGATATTGTTTTGCGCTGTGCCATCACAAATCACCGGCACATGAAACAGGAACGGCACCCCGCCCATTTCCCAGATCCGGATGGCCGCCATCAACGCCTGTGGCCGATCCAGAAGGTGGGCAGGATGATCGGGCGCACCGGCAATGATCGCAATACGCGGACGGTTTTCCACCAGACGACCAACCACATCCTTTATTTCAGGAACGGAAAAATCCCGATCGCGCGCAACCGTCGGATTTTCATTTACCGCACTGCGCAAAAGACTGACCACTGTGATCGGTTGATTGGCTAACCCCTGAATACAATCACGGTACGGGTTGGCTTTTTCGTCAATAATGACGGGCTGGGCAGGCAGATTGGTCGGTGACATGGTGGGTCTATCTCAATCGGGGCAAGAATGCGGAACGTTGGCGTGTATAGCTGTCAGATTATCGCGGATCAGACAAGACCGCCATCGACAATAAAGCTTTGCGAAGAACAGGCCGATGAAACGTCAGACGCCAAAAACAAAACCATCTGCGCAACATCATCACCGACAAGACGACGTTTCACACACTGTTGCTCCTGAATGCGTTCTTCGTCGGCGGGCGTTATCCAGAGATCAAGTTGCCTTTGGGTTATGATGCAGCCCGGAATAACCGTATTGACCCGAATCCCATCCGCCCCCCAGTCGCGGGCCAGTGCCCGGGTCATGCCAATAATGCCAGCCTTTGCCGTTTCATAGGTCACCAGATCGGGTAGTCCCATTAAATAACTTACAGAGCTGAAATTAATAATGCTGCCGCCACCCTTTTCGCGCATGCCTTGCGCCACAGCACGGGCACAGAAAAACTGATGATTCAAATTAACATCAAGCCCGTCACGCCATTGCTCTGGCCCAATGTCTTCGGGGCGATGGCGATCATCGCGTGCGGCATTATTAACCAGAACATCAACAGGCCCGATGGCAGCGGAAAGTTCGCGCACAGCGCCGGGAATTGCCGCCTGATCACGCAAATCAAGTGATTTATAGACCGGCGCAACACCGTGATCTTCGCGGATCGAGTCAATCAGTTTCTGGGCAGCGTCATCGTCAATGTCGATAAACCCGACATGTGCACCCTGGGCACAGAAAGCCCGCACGATTGATGCACCAATCCCCGATGCCCCGCCGGTCACAAGAACCGACTTGCCATCAATGTCGTGATATTTCGCTGTCATAACGTTCCCTGCCATTTTTTCATTTTATTTTAGGCTCCCAAATTAAATGCTGCACTGCAACCTACCAAAATCCCCGATTTATACTAAAGATGCAGAAATTTAGGGCATATATTGCGGCACTAGCATATTTTTTAATTTGATAACTAAAAAAAATTTGACAGGGCGACCTCTTCACGTCAACATTTTTTCGACAACAAAAATAAATGTCACCTAAAGACACACTCATTCAGGGAAGAAACAGATGAAAAAACTCCTTTCGACGGCCATGCTGGCCGGAACCGTATTGATGTCGGCAAATGCCTTTGCCGCCGACCTCACCGTTGGCGTTAGCTGGTCAAACTTCCAAGAAGAACGCTGGAAAACTGACGAAGCTGCCATTAAAGCAGCCCTCGAAGCAGCTGGCGCTGAATATATCAGTGCCGATGCGCAAAGCTCTCCGTCCAAGCAGCTTTCAGATATCGAAAGCCTGATCGCACGCGGTGCGAATGCACTGATCGTTCTGGCCCAAGACTCGTCTTCAATCGGCCCGGCAGTAACGAAGGCAACGAACGAAGGCATTCCGGTGGTTGGCTATGACCGACTGATCGAAGACGCGAGCGCTTATTATATTACGTTCAACAATAAGGAAGTCGGTCGCCTTCAGGCCGAAGCCGTCTTTGCCGAGCAACCAAAAGGCAACTACGTCTTTATCAAAGGCGCACCGACCGACCCGAATGCCAATCTTCTCCATGAAGGACAGCTTGAAGTTCTTCAGGCTGCGATAGATTCAGGTGATATCAAGGTTGTTGGCGAAGCCTATACCGATAGCTGGCAGCCAACAATTGCACAGCGCAACATGGAACAGTTCCTAACCGCGGCCGACAACAAGGTTGATGCGGTTGTTGCTTCTAACGATGGCACTGCCGGTGGCGTTGTCGCAGCACTTTCTGCACAGGGCATGCAGGGCATCCCGGTTTCCGGTCAGGATGGCGATCATGCCGCACTGAACCGCGTTGCTCTTGGCACCCAGACGGTTTCGGTTTGGAAAGATGCCCGCCTTCTTGGCAAGCGCGCGGCTGAAATCGCTGTTGAACTGGCAGGTGGTACCAAACTTGGTGATGTTGACGGCACAGCCGACTGGGAAAGCCCGAACGGTGTTACCATGAAATCCTATTTCCTGGATCCGGTTGCGATTACCCAGAACAAACTTGATCTCGTGATTGATGCTGGCTGGGTTTCAAAAGACGTCGTTTGCCAAGGCGTTTCGAGCGGCAAGGTAGCTGCCTGCAACTAAGGCAGCCAGTTTCCTCCGACCTTGCTTAACCCGGGGCCGACAGCTGTATCCATGCGCAGAATACAGCACGTCGGCCCCGCTGCTTTACGAGCTTTTTCATGTCACGACTGCTTTCGAAAATGGAAGTCGACCGCCGACTGATCGGTCTGGCTTTCGTCCTGCTGATCATATGGGTCGGTTTTGATATCGCATCGGGCGGGCGCTTTATCACCCCGCGTAATATCTTTAACCTATCAGTTCAGACGGCCTCTGTGGCTGTTATGGCCTGCGGCATGGTTCTGATTATCGTCACCCGCCATATCGACCTTTCCGTTGGGGCGATCCTTGGCGTTCTGGCGATGATCATGGGTGTTGTTCAAACCGATTTTCTCCCGCAATTCCTTGATTACAATCACCCGATGACGTGGGCCCTTACCCTTTTGATCGGCATTGCGGTTGGCGCTGCCATCGGTGGGATACAGGGACTTGCTGTTGGCTATCTCGGCGTACCTGCCTTTATTGTTACCCTTGGCGGACTTCTGGTCTGGCGTGGGTCAGCATGGTGGGTTACGCAAGGGCGTACCGTTGCCCCGCTTGATCAGAATTTCATTTTACTGGGCGGCGGGATCGAAGGCACGATTGGCGCAACATGGAGCTGGATCGTTGCTGCGGTTGCCATTGCGGCCATCATATATGTCGCCATCATGGACCGTCGCCGCCGCCTAGCTTTTGATTTTCCGGTCAAGCCGATTTGGGCAGAATACACCAATACCATCGTCAAGGCCGGACTGGTTTTAGCCGTTATCACGACCTTAAACGCCTATCACCTGCCGACCCGTGCTGCCGAGCGCATTCTTGAGAACAAGGGCATCCCGGTGACCCCGGAAAATATCGAAATCTCGCACGGCATTGCTATTCCGCTTCTGATCGTTGCCCTGGTTGCGATTGTCCTGACAGTTGTTGTCAAGCGCACCCGTTTTGGACGGTATATCTTCGCGATTGGCGGCAATCCGCAGGCAGCCGAACTGGCGGGCATCAATGTCAAACGCATGACCGTTGCCGTGTTTGCCCTGATGGGGGTTTTGTGCGCCATCAGTGCCGCGATATCATCGGCCCGCCTGCAATCAGCTGGCAATGACCTTGGCACGCTTGATGAGCTGCGTGTGATTGCTGCCGTTGTCATCGGCGGCACGTCGCTTGCCGGGGGTGTCGGTACGATTTACGGGGCCCTCATCGGCGCACTTGTAATGCAAAGCCTGCAAAGCGGTATGGCGCTTTTGGGTGTTGATACGTCGCTACAAAGTATCGTGATCGGGCTGGTTCTTGTTCTGGCTGTCTTTAGCGACAAGTATTTCCACCGTCGCTATAGCGACCCGACCGCGTAAGGAGACCGGATATGCCAGACATGAATAATACCAATACTGATAAAAATCCGCTGGTCGAAATGCGCGACATCCATGTCAGCTTTGGCGGGGTCAAGGCGGTGGATGGCGTTTCCATCGACCTTTATCCCGGCGAGGTCGTCGGGGTACTTGGCCATAATGGGGCAGGCAAGTCGACCCTGATCAAAATCCTGTCAGGGGCCTATCAGGCTGATACCGGGCAAATCGTCGTCGACGGCAAGGAAGCCAAAATTGAAAATGCGCGTGATGCACGTGACAATAACATCGAGACGATCTATCAGAACCTTGCCCTTGCCGATAACCTTGATGCTACGCAGAACCTGTTTTTGGGGCGCGAATTTGTCGACAAGTTTGGTTTCCTTGATGATGCCGCCATGGAACATAAGGCGCGTGAAGTCCTGCACCGCCTGAACCCGAACTTCAAGAAATTCACATCCCCGGTGTCTGCCTTGTCGGGCGGGCAGCGCCAATCGGTGGCCATTGCACGCGCGCTTTTGTTTGAAGCACGTGTCCTGATCATGGATGAGCCATGCGCCGCACTTGGGGTACATGAAACCAAAATGGTCTGCGAACTGATTAACAAGCTCAAACATGACGGGCTTGGTATTCTATTGATAAGTCACGACCTTCATGATGTATTTGATCTCTCTGATCGCCTTCATGTGATGAAAAACGGCAAACTGGTCGGCAGTGTCAGAACAGAAGATGTCACCCATGATGATGTTCTTGGCATGATCATTTTGGGCAAGATGCCCGAACATCTTTTGCATTTGGCCGGACCGGGCGCCACCAACGCGACCAACACCCAGACAAGCGAGACACTCTTATGACCAACGGCTTCCCAACCAACCTCAATGACATTCTGCCAGATGACGCCAACCATGCCATTTTGATTGGACGCATATGGGATCCGCGCGTTTCCGGGCCAACACCGGTACTGGTTGATGGCGATAAATTGCGCGACATCAGCAGCATCGCCCCAACCGTCAGCCAGCTTCTTGAAATCGGCGATCTTGTTGGCAAACTGGCGCGTCCGGCAAACTTCCCCATCGTTGGCGCCCTTGAAGATGTTCTCGCACAGTCAAAACCGGGTGCTGACAAAAACACTGCCCATCTCCTCAGCCCCAATGATTTGCAGGCGATCAAGGCGAGTGGTGTCACATTCGTTGCCAGCCTGCTGGAACGCGTGATCGAAGAACAGGCCCGTGGGGATGCCAGTAAGTCCGATCAAATTCGCACCGAAATCACCGGTATCATCGGCGATGACCTGTCACAGATCGAACCGGGATCGGAAAAAGCCGCCGATATCAAAAAGGTCCTGATCGAAAAAGGCGCATGGTCACAGTATCTCGAAGTTGGCATTGGCCCGGATGCGGAAATCTTCACCAAGTCGCCTGCTATGTCCGCCGTTGGTCATGGCGCGCATGTTGGCCTGCATCCGATTTCAACATGGAACAACCCGGAACCCGAGGTCGTTCTGGCGGTCACATCACAGGGAAAAATCGTCGGTGCCAGCCTTGGCAATGACGTCAACCTGCGCGATGTCGAAGGCCGATCTGCCCTTTTGCTGGGCAAGGCAAAGGACAACAACGGGTCGTGCTCGATCGGGCCATTCATCCGCCTGTTTAATGATAGCTTCACCCTTGAAACGGTTAAAGGTGCTGATCTTGCGATGGCTGTCGATGGCCCGGATGGCTATCACCTTGATGCGGTAAGCTCAATGAGCCAGATCAGCCGATCCCCCGAAAGCCTTGTGTCACAGGCGATTGGCAAACATCACCAGTACCCGGATGGCTTTATGCTGTTTTTGGGCACCATGTTTGCCCCGACAGATGACCGAGGCGGTGCGGGCAAAGGATTTACCCACGAGATGGGCGACCTTGTTACCATTGCCACGCCAAGTCTTGGAAAACTGGTCAATCAGGTGGATCGCTCGGACGTGATAAATCCTTGGCAGTTCGGGATCACCGCCCTTATGACCAACCTTGCCGCACGTGGTTTGCTTTAAGGCTGGGCAATTTGCTGCGGCACTTTGCGATTTTCTATCCCCTTGCCAAAACGGGATAAAAAATGCCCATATCAGCAAGACGGGGTGCGGACAGTTTTATCCGCCCCGTCTTGCCACTGACACCTGAAAGCAGGCCCCCCGCATGAGCCGTCGCACCGAAAGCGATACCCCGCGTCAACCATCCCAGATCGCCATCCTGCGCTATCTGCGTATTCATGGCCCGGCCGCGCGCATTGATATAGGCACGGCCACGGGATTAAGCCCCGCAACCGTCACGTCGTTGACCGCCGATCTGATGACACAAGGGCTGGTGCAGGAAAGTCAGGCTACAGCACATGGTGCGGTTAATGGTAATGGCACGACCAACGCCAATGGCACACATGGCACAACACGCGGTCGCCCCAAGGTGCTGCTTGATCTGGTCCCCGGTGCGGCCTGCGTCATTGGCGTCAAGCTGACAATCAATCTGATCGAGATCGCACTGGGCAATTTCAAAGGCGAAATCGAACGCAACACCGAACACAGCATCAAAACCCGTGATTTAACCGACCGGCAACTGATTGACACCCTGATCACGCTGATTGACAGCTTCATCAAAGATAACAGTGACATCATCACACACCCGCCAGTCGGCATCAGCGTCGCAGTACAAGGCGTTACCGATAGCAACAGCGGTGAAATCATCTGGTCGCCTGCCCTGCGTCATCGTCAAATTGCCATTACCCGACCGTTAAGCGAACGCTATGGTGGAGTTGTGCAAATGTCCAATGACGCCAACTGTATTGCCACAGCCATCACCCAGAACACCACATTGCATGGCGGTGGCGATTTTGCCGTAATCATGCTGGGATATGGCATTGGCATGGGGCTGGTGTTAAATGGCAATGTCTATAACGGCCATTTTGGCACCGCCGCCGAATTCGGTCATATGAAGTATCAGCCCGATGGTCCGCTGTGTAATTGCGGGCGACGCGGATGTCTTGAGGCATATATAGGTGATTACGCCATTTTACGCGATGCGCTTGGCCTGATTGACTTGGCCGATGCCAACAGCCTACATCCCAGCGAAGAACAAATGATGGATCTGGTCGCCCGTGCACGGGCTGGCAACGAAGACCTTGCGGATCTGTTTCGGCATGCCGGCAAGGTTCTTGGATATGGCATTGCCAATCTGATTGCCTTGTTTGGTCCCAAACGGATTTTCATCACCGGGTCAGGCGCACGGGCCTATGACCTGATGGCGCCGGAATTGCAACGCGGACTGCATCTCGCGCAAGTCCCCGAATTGCACCGCGGCCCGGAAATCGTCCATCTGGCATGGGATAAGGATCTGGCCCTTCAAGGGGCAATTGGTCAAAGCCTGCTGCGTCATGACGAAAACATGTTCAAGGCAGGTACCAACACCTAACACTCAACGCGATGTCGAGCCCAAACCACAAAAAAGCCGCCCCGTTTTGGAGCGGCTTTTGTATTTTTTCCGGCAGTACAATTAAGCCTTAGCGACCGTTCTTTTTGCGCCATGCTTCAAAGTTGACCTTGGTTTCATCCTTGGTTGCCGGATAAAGACCAATGATCGGCTTGCCTGACATAACTTCTTCAAGAACAAAGTCCTCAAAGCTTTCCATACCGGCACATTCTTCGGCCAACTCATCAGCAAGATGCGCCGGAAGAACAACAACACCGTCTTTATCACCAACCAAAACATCGCCGGGAAACACCGGTGCATCGCCACACCCAATCGGCACATTAAGGTCATAGGCCTCATGCAGGGTCAGGTTGGTCGGCGCCGATGGGCGCGAGTGATATGCATGAATGGCAAGTTTTCCGATGCCATCGGCATCCCGGAAACCACCATCAGTCACAATCCCCTCAACGCCGCGCTTCATCAAACGGGTTACAAGGATCGATCCCGCCGATGCCGCGCGCGCGTCCTTGCGGCTGTCCATCACCAAAACATGTCCCTCCGGGCATTGCTCAACGGCAACGCGCTGCGGGTGGTTTGGATCCCGGAACACCTCAATCGGATTACGATCTTCGCGTGCGGGGATATAGCGCAGCGTATAGGCCTGCCCAACCATATTCTCACTCTTAGGGGCAACCTGCTGTACATTCTGGATGAACTGATTGCGAATGCCGCGCTTAAAAAGGGCCGTACATAACGACGCGGTGCTTACCCGTTTAAGCTTGTTACGGATTGCATCACTCAGGACATAATCACTCATACTTCTTTACTCCGTAGAGTGCCCGACCGCGCACGGCCGGGCAATATCATTGGGAAACACAATCAGACAAGATCATCAGGCAAAACATCCGCCGGGATGTTCTGATAGCAAACCGGACGCAGGAACCGACGAATGGCCATGGTACCAACCGACGTCGCACCAAAGTTGGTCGATGCCGGGTACGGCCCGCCGTGCACCATGGTGTCGGAAACTTCCACACCGGTCGGGAACCCGTTGGCCAGAACACGACCAGCTTTACGTTCCAAAATCGGCATCAACGACCGGGCATCCCCTGCATCACCACCATCAAGATGCAGCGTGCAAGTCAACTGACCGTCAAGCGCCTTGGCAATGGTGCGCATTTCTTCCATGTCCTTGACCCGGACAACGAGACCAAGCGGCCCAAAGACTTCTTCGCCCAATTCATGATTTGAAAGCCAGTTTTCACCGGTGGTTTCAAACAGATACGGCGTTGCATTGCGCAGATCACATGAGGTTGTCAAAACGTCTTTGACACCGCTGGTCGAAGCAATCCGTTTTGCCCCGGTGCGATAGGCATCCGCCATGCCATCGGTCAGCATGGTCTGGGCCGAAACCTCGGAAAGACCAGCCTTGGCCGTATCGACAAACGCATCCGCATCCGACCCGTCAATCACAACAGCAATCCCCGGATTGGTACAGAACTGCCCGGCCCCCATGGTCAGTGATCCTGCCCAGCCTTTGCCAAGCGCCTCGCCGCGTTCTTTCATCGCAACCGGCATCATAAACATAGGATTGACCGAGCCAAGCTCACCAAAGAACGGGATCGGCTCAGGACGGCTTGCACACAGATCAAACAGTGCACGTCCACCGCCAAGCGATCCGGTAAAGCCAACCGCCTTGATCAGCGGATGCTGCACCAGGCTTTGGCCAACATCGCGTTTACCGCCTTGAATAAGGCTGAACACACCGGGATGAACGCCACATGCCTTGATCGCGGCATCAATCGCCTGAGCGACGATTTCACCTGTGCCTGGATGGGCCGAATGCCCCTTGACCACGACCGGGCAGCCCGCTGCCAGAGCCGACGCGGTATCGCCACCAGCAACAGAGAATGCCAACGGGAAGTTCGATGCACCAAACACAGCCACCGGACCGATCGGACGCTGCATCAAACGCAGGTCCGGGCGTGGCAAGGGCGCGCGATCAGGAAGGGCTTCGTCATGGCGACGATCAAGATACGCACCATCAAGAATATGGCTGGCAAACAGACGAAGCTGTCCAACCGTACGGCCCCGTTCGCCGTTCAGGCGGGCTTCGGGTAGCCCGGACTCCTGCGTGCCAATTTCGGTAATTTCATCACCGCGTGCATCGATCTCATCAGCAATCTTGTTAAGCAATTCTGCGCGGTCTTCGCGGGTGGAATAGGCAAAGGACCAAAACGCGTCTTCGGCGGCCTTGGCGGCCTGATCGACCAATGCCGGAGTGCCAACCGGGAATGTGTTGGCCGGGCCATGGGCCGGTTCGGACTGGAACGTTGCATCGCCTGCGACCCAGTCACCCGCGATCAGATGTTTGCCTGTCAGTTTATAGGACATAGATGCCTCCTTGGTGCGGCAGAGCCGCCTTATTTTACAAGATTGTTTTGACGCATAAACGTGGTCAGTTTTTTGTGCTGTTCATCGGTCAGCGGCCATGCAGATGGCGGACGCGTCGCGCCACAATCATCACCCAGCAGTTTAAGCGCTGCCTTGACACCCGTCACGTTCGTACCGTTCATTTCTTCGGCACGGACGTCTTCGAATGCCTTCATTTCACCGATTAACTGACGTGCCTTGGCATAGTCACCACACTCAAGGGCTGCGTGGATCGCCATGGACCGTTCGGGCCAGACATTGATCAGACCCGATGTAAAGCCACGCGCGCCCACCGCATAAAACGCTGGTGCCCAAGTTTCGGCCAAACCACCAACCCACACAATGTCAGGATCACATGCATTGATCGCATCAGCCAGTTTCATGGCGTTTGGCGTCGCCCATTTCACACCCGCAACACCTTCGACAGCGCAAAGGTCAGCAATCGCCTTGGTGCCAATCGTATCGTTGCGCAGATACAGCATCATCGGCAACCCGCCGGACGCATCAGCAATACGTTTGATGTAATCAACAACACCGCGTGGTGCGACGAACGGATCAGGCGGCTGATGGATCATCAAGGCTTCTGCACCGGCATCTGCCGATGCCTTGGCCAAGGCGCAGGCATCGCGCACACCGCGCCCGATACCAGCGAGCATCGGCGCACGGCCATCGAGCATCTCGGCAACCGATTTTGCCATGGTGATGGCTTCATCTGTGGTCAGCGCATAAAACTCGCCAGTATTTCCATTGACCACCGGAAAATGAACCCCGGCAGCAAGTGCACGGTCAATAATCGGTTTGAGCTTGGTTGGCGCGATGTCGCCATTGTCATCATACGGCGTAACAAGAATGCCCGAAATCCCGGACAGCACGCCACGCAGATCGGCTTTTGAAAGTGCCATTGAACTGTATCCCTGAGTGATGCGGTTCGCGGGGGCCATAGCTAGCCCCCGCTTTGCGTCTTTTGCGTTTAGAAGATGTCCGGCTCGCCGGCGGTTTCGCCAAATTTCGGCGATAGGAAATCGAAATCACAGCCTTCATTGGACTGTGTCACGTGCTTGCCAAACATATAGCCATAGCCACGCTGGAAACGCGGCTCGGGTTTTTGCCACGCAGCACGACGGCGTTCGATTTCTTCTTCATCGACCAGCATATCCAAACGACGGCTATCAAGATCAAGCCGCACGATGTCACCGGTTTTCAGCAACGCCAGCGGACCGCCAATATAGGATTCCGGTGCCACATGCAGCACACATGCCCCATAAGACGTTCCTGACATCCGGGCATCAGAAATACGCAGCATGTCACGATGCCCCTGTTTGATCAGGGCTTTTGGAATGGGCAGCATGCCCCATTCGGGGAAACCGGGCCCGCCAAGCGGACCCGCATTGCGCAGAACCATGACGTGATCGGGCGTGACATCAAGGTTTTCGTCATCAACCGCCTTTTTCATTTCCGGATAGCTATCAAACACCAGTGCCGGGCCTTCGTGATTGCGGAAACGCTCATCACAGGCTGCAGGCTTGATCACCGCCCCGTCCGGGCACAGATTGCCGCGCAAAACCGCAAGCGACCCCTGATGATAGACTGGATTGGACAACGGTCGAATGACATCATCATTATAAACAACCGCCCCCTCAAGCGTTTCACCAAGGGTTTTACCTGTCACGGTCGTCACCGACGTATCAAGCTTATCGCCAAGCTGCGCCATCAGCGCACGCAAGCCACCCGCGTAATAGAAATCTTCCATCAGGTAGTCATCTTTGCCCGATGGTCGAATGTTGGCAATCAGGGGCGTAGTCCGACCCAGCGCATCAAGATCATCGAGTGTCAGATCAATCGATGCACGGCGCGCCATGGCCAGCATATGCACAACCGCGTTGGTCGAGCAGCCGGTTGCCATCGCGACAACGGCGGAATTTTTGACCGATGCCGGGGTAACAATTTTTTCCGGCGTCAAATCTTCCCAGACCATATCAACAATACGACGACCACATTGGGTCGACATACGGATATGACCGGCATCCGGTGCCGGAATGGATGATGCCCCCGGAAGGCAAAGCCCCATCGCCTCGGCAATGGCTGTCATGGTCGATGCGGTTCCCATGGTCATGCAGTGACCATATGACCGTGCAATGCCGCCTTCGACCCCAACCCATTCTTCGTCACTGATGTTACCGGCACGCCGTTCGTCCCAATATTTCCAGGCATCCGAGCCCGAGCCAAGGATTTTACCGGCATAATTGCCACGCAACATCGGACCGGCAGGCAAATAGATCATTGGGACACCCGCCGAAAGCGCGCCCATCACCAGACCAGGTGTGGTTTTGTCACACCCACCCATTAGGACAACACCGTCAAGCGGGTGAGACCGGATTTGTTCTTCTGTCTCCATCGCAAGCAAGTTACGATACAGCATCGAGGTTGGTTTGGTGAACGACTCATCAACCGAGATTGATGGCAGTTCAACCGGGAAACCACCCGCCTGATGAACGCCCTTTTTCACATCACCGGCACGTTCGCGGAAATGCGCATGGCACGGATTAAGCTCCGACCATGTATTAAGGATCCCGATGACCGGACGCCCGGTCCAATCCTCAGGATCAAGCCCCATCTGCATCAGACGCGAACGATGGCCAAACGAACGAAGATCATCGGGCGCAAACCAGCGCGCACTTCTAAGATCTTCTGCAGCTTTTTTATGTTTCTCGGACATGGCGTCTTCCTTGGGTTAGCCCACTTGTAATTATAAGTTACATCTTGAATAACAAGATAACAGACGAATTTCAATCGCCTTAATGTATTGGAAAATTAATTTTCCAGTCTGTGTGACAAGTTCTTGCGCTCCGACACTCAGTCAAAAATTTTACAAGTCCATCTCACTTGGTCATACCGAGTAGCAACCAGCCGCTAAGCCATTCCACCGAAACACAGGAACCAGTCGCGTTTTTGATGGCACGTCTGGAGCAATCCCCTGACGTGCCAGATAGATCTAGAAGAATGGAACAAAAACACTTCGAGGCGAACCAATGAGCACGAAAGCCCCCGCAGCGATTTCTGTTGCATCATCTTATCCCCGAATCGTCAAAATCAGCCAGGACACAATAAGCGTGAAGACCAGACCAAAAACCTCGGGCCAACTGCCGAAATCATAGCCATCCTTACGCTCTTCACCTTCAAATTCGGGCACAGATAGGTTTTCATCCTGACGGGTCAATTCCTGATCAGACATGGTTTTATCCTTTCACATCAGTCAAATAATGACGGCAGCCAAAGAGCAAGCTGCGGATTGAACAGAACAAGGAACAGCCCCACCGCCTGCAGTGCGATAAACGGCAGAACCGCAACGAATATTTCCTGCAACTGAATATCTTTTGGAGCCACCGATTTAAGGAAGAAACAAGCTGGACCAAAGGGCGGTGACAGGTAATACATCTGAATATTCATCGCGAACAGAACACCGAACCAAACCGGATCAAATCCAAGATCAATCACAACAGGCGCAAAGATCGGAACCGTGATGAAAATGATCGCAATCCATTCAAGGAAAGTACCCAGAACCATTACAATCAGCATCATAACGACGATCACCCAGATCGGACCGATGTCGAGTGCAGTCAGCATACCACGCAGGAATTCACCACCCCCGATCCGGTTATAAATCCCGATTAGCGATACCGCCCCAATCACCAACCACACGATAGACCCGACCGTGATCACGGTCTGGCGCATCGCATCACGTGCCATACCCCAGTTCAACTCCTTGCGCACGGCAGCAACCACAAGCGCACCGACAGCACCGATTGCTGCGGCCTCCGTGACCGTCGCAATACCGGAATAGATTACCCCCAGAACCGTACCGATCAGCAGGGCCGGTAATGCAATCCCCTTAAGAAACTTAAGGCGCTGGAAGAACGGTAGACCTGTTTCGGGAATATCATAGATCGGTGCCATTTCAGGCTTCAGGCGTACACGCACCAGAATATAAGCGATATAAAGTAACGCCAGAATAAGTCCCGGAATAGCAGAGGCAGCAAACAGCTTGGTAATCGAAACCTGTGCTGCCAGACCATAGACAATCAAAACTACCGAAGGTGGGATCAAAGTCGCCAATGCACCGGCAGCACAGATGATACCGATGGCAAGTTTACGATCATAACCAAGACGCAGCATCTGCGGCAGGGCAATCAGGCCCAGCATGACTATCTCGCCGCCCATAATCCCCGACATAGCGGCAAGCAGCACGGCAACAAATGTCGTTTGAACACCAACAGACCCACGAAAACGCCCACCCAGAATGGCCATGGAATCAAACATTGAATGAGCAATGCCAGACCTTTCCAGAACATTCGCCATAAAGACGAAAAACGGCACAGCAATCAGTTCGTACTTATGCAGTACCTCACTGACATTTGCAGCAACGATAAAGAAACCTGCACGCTCTCCAAAATACAAAAGTGCCGTCGCAAGGGAGACCGTCAATGTCGTAATGCCAAGCGGCACACCCAGCGCCATCAGCGCCAGAAGCGAAACAACGATCAAAAGTGTAATTATCTCAATGCCCACCGGTTACATCCCCTTCGGTGCGCTGAACCCAACGAATGACGTTGGACAAAAGCTGTAAAATGTAAAAGATGCTGCCTACAAACAGCAGGATCTTCAGGTAAGTCGGCTGCATAGAGTTCATAGCCGTACCTGAGTATTCTATCCGCGAGAGAACCTTTGCCGCGGGATGATAAAGCGCCATGGACAGGATCAGAATGGCACCGGTCGCAACCAGCATCTGGATCAGACGGAAAACACGCCAAATGCGCTCGCCCACAAATATTTCGAGCATGGTGATCGAGATATGTCGGTGACGTTCGGTCACATAACCGACAGAAAGGACCCATGCGCTTGCACACAGCGCCATGACAAGCTCGGTCGACCACAAGGTCGGTGCGTCAAACCCGTAACGCAGAACGACCTCAAGTGCCGATACCGCAATACAGGCAAAAAACAGAACGGAACAGCCCTGTCCGACAAAGACACTGACTGTGTCCATAGCATCGGCATAACGGGCAAAAAGAAGTTTCATTGCATTTCCCCGACAAGGAAAATTTTAGAAAAAAGGACCGCCCTTTTACGATCAGGGTATAAAAAGGGCGGCCCACATGCATTATCGCTTGGTTATTTGAACAGACCAATTTTGGTCATGTAAGCGATGTTCGCGTCCAGCGCTTCCTGAGCAAGGTCGGATTTCTTGGCGTATTCTTCCCACTGTTTGCGCGCAACCACACGCAGCTTGTCGCGATCTTCCTGCGCCCAGTCGATCACTTCGATATCGTCGGTGGCATCGTCACGCGCTGCCAACTCGGCATCAAGCTTGGAAACTTCCGCAGCCATTGCATACATTGCGTCATACCACCAGTCACGCAATGTGGTTTGATCCTCAGCCGAAATATCCGCCCATTTTTCCGCATTCACCGTGAACTGCATGGACGGCATTGAATGGATACCCGGATACAGCGGATACGGCGCCACATCCTGAAGGCCCGTCGCAGCGTTGTTCACATATGCCGACGCATCAGCTGCATCAACAATACCCTTTTCAAGCGCACCAAAAACCTCGGAGAAGGGAATGGAAACCGGTGATGCCCCAGCAGCAGAAAATACCGCCGCAGCCAGACCTTCAGGGGATCGGATTTTCTTGCCCTGCAAATCTTCGAATGTGCGGATCGGCGTACCTGCGGCGAGGGATTCACGCGAATAAGGGCCACATGCAATAACTTTGACCTCACCGCCAGTCACAGCATCAGCAGCTTTCTGCATCATGGCTTCACCGCCACCTTCTTTACAGAAACCAAGCATCTGCTCTGGCGTGTCATAGCCAGAAATCAGATCACCCATGATGGCGTACGCTGGCTCAAGACCGGCAAAATAGTTTACCGAGGTAAAGTCCCCATCAATAACCCCCGCAGCAACAGCTTCGGGGGTTTCTTTGGCTGGAACGATCGAGCCGTTTGGCGTCAGAACGATACTGATTCGGCCATCCGTGCGCTCTTCGATCTTGGGCAACCACTGCTCAGTTATGAATTGCGTGGAAAAGTCACCCGCGTTGAACGATGTCTGAATATTCAAGGTTTCCGCGCTTGCGGCGCCAGCAAAGAGCGAGACAGAGCTCGCAATCACAGCAGTTTTAACAAACTTCATTAGATGTAACCTCCCAGTATTATCCAAAGGGTTTTCCCTCCGGTGAATTAAAACACTAATATATTAGTGCATTACTCGCAAGACTTATGTATATAAATGCTATAGGTTTTAGATTGGATTTGAAGGCAGCATATGAATAGCCATCCGCAGCACGCGCGCCCCGCGAACAGTAAGCATTTGAGAATAAATCACAAAGCAAAGCGTGGATCAGCCAGCGCACAGCTCCATGAATCCCTGCGAGATAGAATTATTCAACTCCAACTCGCTCCTGGTCAGTACCTGTCACGCAATGAAATTGCCGCTGAGTATGGTGTCAGTCAAACCCCCGTACGCGACGCTTTGATAAAACTGGAGGAGGAAGGTCTGATAGACACCTTCCCCCAGTCAAAAACAGAAGTGTCACGTATTGATGTCGAACATGCGCTGGAAACACAGTTCTTACGTCTTTCGATTGAACTCGAAATCACAAGGAATTTGGCACAGGCCGCGGATCCGGCACGAATATCCAACACCCGATCTATTCTTGCCCAACAGTCTGCGGCAATGACAACCGGTGATCTCGATGCATTCTCACGCCTTGATCGGTCCTTTCATCTATCGCTATATGAAGCCGCCGGGGTTGCAAACCTCCACACCGTGATTGACGCACGATCAGGACATATAGACCGCTTGCGTAACCTAAACCTGCCTGACCCCGGAAAATTGGCGTCCATTTTCAGCTGCCACACCCGCATTCTTCAGGCGATCGAGACCGGCAACGTCAAAGACGCTGCATCTGTTGTGCGAGAGCACCTCTCAGGCACACTTGCAAAGGTTGATGACATTCGCAAGCGACATCCAAATTTCTTCTAGGTTATTAAGATCACTTAACTGATGACGCTATAAGCCTGACAGGCACAGGATGCGGCCAACGGCATCTTATTGCTCTGAATGATCTTGCCTACGATCACCTTTATGAGTGCCGGGTAACTTTACAAATTTGGGCAAACGACCAAAAGCCTCGCAAGTCCAGACACTCAACGACACAGTGCGGTCAACAGGAACACCGGCTGGCCATCAAGATAAAGGCACCGGGGGATCAATCCCACCCGCATCACTCGCGAACGACGGCCAAACGAACGAAGATCATCCGGGACGAAGCTAGCGCGCACGTCCAATATCCTCCGCAGCTTTTTATACTCCCAGGACATAGCACCCGCCTCGTCGTTCGGCTTTTGCCCTGCCTTCCACATGGCACACGAAAAGCAGGAGCCCACACTTTTCACTGATGCTTTATGTATGCGTATACAAAGACAAGATGTTATCTAAAATTACATGTGCAAGTACACTCTATGTATTATGCAAGTATCCTAGATATTCAACGATTGACACAAATTAAGACAAGATGTATCAACATATGTATGCGCATACATATGGCTTTTAATTTTACAAGTCAAAACAACAATAAGAACAAGCAACAGCCTTTCGCTCGGGAACCACACCAAGCGGACAAACTGGGGACACCCCCATCGTCAGGAACGCGTCATTCGGGAGGAAATCTTATGACCGGACTCTTTAAATCCATCGCCGCTGCTGCTGGCTTCGCTGCCATGGTTGCATCACCTGTTCTCGCTTCAGCTGCTGATCTGCCAAGCAACATTCGCCTTGTCATCGGCTCGAAATCAACCGGTGGCGACACCTATCAGAACAGCGCGATCGTCGCCGAAGCACTCGCCAAAAAGCTCGACATCAATGTGAAAGTTGATGCGGTTGGCTCCAGCGAAGCTTTCAAGGCATTGCAACGCGATTCGCGTGGCACCACCATCATGATCTTCCACGATCAATCCTATCTTGGAAATCTGTACGGTGTGCGCGGTTATGACGATATCTTTGATAATTACGTTGTCGGCCCAACGGTCGCGATCAATCCGGGCAATGCGTATCTCGTAGCGAAAAATTCGCCGATGCAGTCGATGGAAGACGTGATTGCTGCGGCGGCGGCTGGTCAACGCGTTCGCGTTGCCATTCAGGCCGGTGGTGTTTCGGAAATCGGGTTCTCGGCTCTGAAAAACGCTGTCAAAGTGACCCATCCGGGTGCCGAAGAAAACATTGTTCCGGTCAACACCGGGTCGCAGGCAGATAAAAATCAGTTGATGTTTGATGGTCAGGCCGATGTCATCAACGGGTCGGTTCAGGCCAACGAACAGTTCACCCAGCTTGATGCAGATGATCAAAAAGCAATGCGCTTTATCTGGTTGACCGCCCGCGAAGAGACCATCGAACAGGCAAACCCTGAAGGCATGGGCGACACCACCCGTGACGAACTTCTGGCATTCACCACCCCGAATGTCAGCGTCACCCTTGATGGTTCAAAAGACTTCACCTTCGACAAGGAATTCTTCTTCCTGTTCAACAAGGACATGGATGCCGAACAGATTGCGGCCATCGACACCGCACTGAAAGAAATCTATGCCGCTGGTGATATCCAGAAAACGCAAAAAGCATCGTTCTTCATCCCGAACTACAAGCCGCAGGCCGAAGCTGCGACTTACCTGAAGGCAAAACGTGACGAATATCGTCATGTCATCGACGCGATTGCGACCAACTAAAATACTGGATGGCCCGGCATTGATGTGCCGGGCCGCTCCTGCCTGCTCGGGTCAATGCGTGTGGTCGCCCGCCGCTATTTCCCGTAAAATAAGCCTGACCTGATTTCCTAATTCCATGAAAATGCGTAACGTAGGGTCAAAACAGGCACATCCCGGAGGCGTCCCATGTCATTTGACTCCCCTTTTCATGTGACAATCGATTTCGATACGTCGCATATGATTTTCCCAACGATCATCGCCATAATCCTGGGAATTCTTTTTACGGCCATTTTGATTACCCGCGGGCGCACGATGCTTGCCACGATTACCAATGGCCCATGGTGGCCTGCTGGCATCGATCATATGCGCTTTTTCGGAACACTGGTCCTGACGGTCATCTATTTTACGGCCATGCCATCGGTTGGGGACTTCTTCCCAAATACAGGACTTGGGTTTTACCTGTGTTCGATCCCGTACCTGTTTGCGCTAAGCACCCTTTTCCTGCACGAGCGCACCCGACGGACATTGTTGATCGCAGGCGCAAACGCCCTGATCGCGCCAACCATCGTCTGGTACATCCTGTCCGAACTTTTCAACATTTCGCTGCCATAAGGGCCTGCCCCGGCACGGATTGAGCCAAGAGATTTATCATGGAACTCCTATCCATTCTGACGCCGATGTTTTTCACATTGGTTACCGCGGGCACTGTGATCGGCATCATTTTCGGCGCTATTCCGGGCATGACCGCCACCATGGCCGTTGCCGTGTGTTTGCCGCTGACCTATTCGCTTGGCCTTGAAAACGGCCTCGCCCTGTTGCTTGGGCTGTATGTTGGCGGGATTTCCGGCGGGCTGGTTCCTGCCATTTTGCTCAACATTCCGGGCACGCCGTCATCGATCACTACGACGCTTGATGGTTATCCGATGACCCAGAACGGCGAAGGCGAACGCGCGCTTAAAATCGGGATTACATCATCTCTGATCGGCGGGTTGTTCAGTCTTGCCGCCCTTTATCTGTTTGCCCCGGCCTTGGCCGATTTTGCCATCAAGTTTTCCTATATCGAAAAATTCCTGATCATCTTCTTTGCCTTGACCGTCATGGCCGCTCTTTCAAGCAGCCTTTTGGTCGGTATTTTCAGCGGTTTTCTGGGTATTTTCATCAGCCTGATTGGTGCCTATGACATTTCGCGCGGCGGCAATGGTGAATTGCGCCTCGTGCCTGAGTTCCTTGAATACTATCTCGAAAGCGGCTTTTCGTTACTGCCGGTTCTGATCGGTCTGTTTGGCCTTGCCACCATCCTGATCGAAGCCGAACAAGGCATGAAAGAAGGGCAAAGCTTGTCGGGGGTCAAGATTGGTGGAAAGCCGTTCAAACTTTCCATCTTTAAAGGTCAGTTCGTCAATCTGTTCCGTTCATCGGCCATCGGCACCTTTGTCGGCATTCTGCCCGGTGTTGGCGGCAGTGCCGCATCCATTCTGGCCTATAGTCAGGAAAAGAACTTTTCCAAAACCCCTGAAAAATTCGGCAAGGGTGAGCCAGCCGGTGTGATTGCATCAGAAAGTGCCAATAATGGCCTGACGGGCGGCGCATTGGTACCGCTATTGTCGCTTGGCATTCCCGGTGACTCAACCACCGCCATCCTGATCGGCGCCTTTACCCTGCAAGGCATTCAGGTCGGCCCCCTGTTTATCGGCAACAACCCGGTGACATGGGATGCCATGATCATTGCCATGCTGGTAGCCAACATTGTCATGTTTCTGGTTATGGTATTTGCCATCCGGCACCTGGCCAAGGTCGTGACGGTACCCAAAAACATCCTGTTCCCGATCATTCTGATGATGTGTGTTGTCGGGGCCTATACGATTAATTACGGCGTGATGTTCGATGTCTGGACGCTTTTGATCTTTGGTCTGTTTGGCTATCTGGCACACAAGATCGGGCTTGAAATTGCGCCGTTTATCATCGGCTTTATTCTCGGCCCATCGGCGGAAATCTATTTCGTAAAAAGTCTGGAATCCTTTGGCACGTTTTCGATCTTCTTTACCAAAAGCTGGATCGCCGGACTGCTGTGGGTTCTGATTGCGATATCGATTGCGTTTTCGATTTCCGTTGCATGGAAAAAGAACAAGACAGAAAACGAGTGAGTCTGGGCAAGAAGCAACAACCTCTTCAGCCTCCTCCCTGTGCTGTGGAGTGGCTTTTACCCGAGCCACGCTTCTTGCCCACCCTACTGGGCTGATGTAGTGTTCAGAGCAATCGAAAGACCGGCTCTGAACATTTCGCTTTCGCACTTTTGCCCTTACGTTGTTTTGGCGCAAGGGCCTCAGATCAAGAGACAAAACAACTTGTCACGCATAGCAAAACACAGCGATCCGGTTATCACCGCCGACCTTAAAAGCGGCTCCGTCACGATGGAGACGGTCGGACGTATTGCTGGCGTATCGCAAGTCACGGTATCGCGTGCGCTCAATGACCCTAAAAAGGTATCGGCGGCAACGCTTAAACGCATTCAGGATGCGATTGAGCTAACCGGCTATGTGCCCAACATGGTTGCCGGGGCGCTCGCATCACGGCGCAGCCAATTAATTGCCGCCCTCGTGCCATCGATCACCAATGTGATCTATTCCGATCTGATGCAAAACTTCATCGATGTCATTCGCGGGTCGGGTTATCACGTTCTGATGGCGGAAACCGGCTTTTCACAGGACGAGGAACAGGCTGTCCTGTCGACCATGCTGTCGCGCCGCCCCGATGGCATTCTTTTGACCGGCATCCATCATTCGCCCGGATGCAAACGGATGTTGCTGGGGGCAGGCATTCCAGTGGTTGAAGTCTGGGACATGACGGAAAACCCGCTGGATGTCTGTATTGGCTTTTCCCACATCAAGGCCGGCGAGGAAATGGCAAAGTATGCCGTTTCCCACGGCTATGAGCATGCCTTGATCGTCTCAGCCGGGGATGAACGCGCATTGCGCCGCAAAGACAGCTTTGCCGCCCAATTTTCTCAACTAACCGGCAATGCCCCGACCGAAGTCCTTTACGAAACAGGCGCAACCATTGAACGCGGGCGCAACGGCCTTACCCATGGTCTCAAACAGGGCTTTAAAAACGGGATTGTCATGTGCAGCTCTGATCTTTTGGCCCATGGTATTTTGATCGAGGCCCAGTCACGCGGCCTTCGTGTCCCCGAAGACATTGCCGTTCTGGGCTTTGGCAATCAGAACTTCGCACCTTTTACCCTGCCTGCCCTGAGTACGGTTGAAGTCAACCGCACCCATTTGGGAAAACAGGCTGCAGAAGCCCTGATTGCCCGGATCAACAATCAGCCCCTGCCAAACAATTCGATTGATATCGGATTTGAAATCATTGCGCGCGCATCAACCTGATATCAGGCGAACCGGCGAAACAACCCACGCCGTTCGCGGCATATCATGGTAAGCCCCGCCTGCCGCGCCAAATTAACTGCAGTCAGTGTTGGCCCCGACAGGGTCACAAGCCCTCCCACCCCGCATTGCACAGTCTTGGTCACAATTTCGTATGAACACCGGCTGGTCATCAGGATAAAGCCACCGGCAGTATCGATCCCCTGACGGGCAACTGCACCCAACACTTTATCAAGCGCGTTATGACGTCCGATATCTTCACGGACCAGTTGGATGTTACCGCTAACATCGACAAAGGCGCTGGCATGCAACAGCCCGCCACCTTGGCGGTTGCGGGTTTGATGATCTGGCAGTGCGTCAATCGCCCGAAGCACAATATCCTGCGCCATATTACCCGGTGTCACGGTGCCGATTTTATCCATCGAGACCGCATCAAGCGATTGCACGCCGCACAATCCGCAGCCAGACCGCCCTTCAAGGGTGCGTTGGCGGTCTTCAAGACGGTCAAACACGTCTTCGTGCAGATCAGCCTCAATCACATAGCCCTGAAGAGTTTTACGCACGTCACGCAAGGTGATTTGCGAAACATTATCGGCAATGCCTTCGGACAGGGCAAAACCGACCATGAAATCTTCGAGATCATGCGGAGACACCATCATCACTGCATGCGATTGCCCGTTAAAGGTCAATGCAGCCGGGATTTCCGGCTGCAAGATCATGGGCGCATCATCATTGCCGTCATCACGCGATACCGCGCGCGCCATATCAAGGTCTCGACCATCAACAATATAATTGTCTGATGATTTGGGTTTCATGCGGTTTCTTTGACCTTGCGGATCGCCGGAGCGGCTTCGAGAACCAGTGGCTCGAAGCCATCATGCCCATCCGCAATCATGTCAAACAGCTGCTTACGCATGCGTGGATCCCAAAAATCGCTGATATGACCGGCAACTCCGGCAACCCCTTCGTCGTGGGGTTTGGATTTGAAAAAAGTCGCGATCTGATTGGCCATATAGACAAGCTTATCAGGTGCCATTGGTGCTTACTCTTTACTTGTAAACTTTTCTTTACACGGAAATACCGCGCACTGTGCTGTTCGAACGATCATAGCACAGTGCGCGGCAGTTTATCTATTCGGCGGCATCGACGCGCGGTTTGATCCGACGCGACTGTTCTGCCTGACGATCATATTCGACCTGCCAGTCACTTGGCCCGTTGCTTGACGAGACCTGCACCGCTGTCACCTTATATTCTGGGCAGTTGGTTGCCCAGTCGGTAAAATCGGTGGTGATCACGTTGGCCTGGGTGCCCGGATGGTGGAAGGTTGTGTAAACCACACCCGGCGCGACACGGTCGGTAATCGTCGCCCGAAGCGACGTTTCGCCCGACCGCGATGCCAGACGAATCCAGTCACCATCGCGCACCCCGCGTTGCTCGGCGTCATGCGGGTGAATTTCAAGCAAGTCTTCCTTATGCCAGGTCGAATTGGCCGTCCGGCGGGTTTGGGCCCCGACATTATACTGGCTGAGAATACGCCCGGTGGTCAGAAGCAGCGGGAAGCGCGGCCCGGTGCGTTCATCAGTGGCGACATATTCCGTCACCACAAACTTGCCCTTGCCACGGACAAAGCCGTCAATATGCATGACCGGGGTGCCTTTGGGCGCCTTGTCATTACAGGGCCACTGAACCGATCCTTCACGTTCGAGAAGGTCATAATTCACATTGGCAAAGCTTGGCGTGGTGGCGGCAATTTCATCCATCACCTGCGACGGATGGGTGTAATGCCAATCAAGTCCCATCGCACGCGCCAAATTCTGGGTGACTTCCCAATCGGCAAAACCGTTGAGCGGCGTCATGACCTTGCGCACCCGGTTGATACGGCGTTCGGCATTGGTAAATGTGCCGTCCTTTTCAAGGAAGGTCGAACCGGGCAGGAAAACATGGGCATGGTTGGCTGTTTCATTCAAAAACAGGTCATGGACCACAACGCATTCCATCGCGGCCAAACCGGCGGCCACATGTTTGGTATCGGGATCTGATTGCAGGATGTCTTCACCCTGAATGTAAATCCCCTTGAATGTGCCTTCGACAGCCGCATCAAGCATATTAGGAATACGCAAGCCCGGCTCGTCATCCAGTTTAACGCCCCAGATATCTTCGAAAATATCGCGGGTGGCACTGTCCTGAATATGGCGATAGCCCGGCAATTCATGCGGGAAGGAGCCCATATCGCACGCGCCCTGCACGTTATTCTGACCGCGCAACGGGTTCACACCAACCCCCGGACGCCCAAGATTGCCGGTCGCCATGGCAAGGTTGGCAATCGCCATCACGGTTGTCGAGCCTTGGCTGTGCTCCGTAACACCCAGCCCGTAATAGATCGCACCATTGCCACCGGTGGCAAAGGTCCGTGCGGCTGTGCGCATGGTTTGCGCATCCACACCGATCATGTCGGCGATGGCTTCGGGGCTGTGTTTTGGGTCGGAAACAAATGCTGCCCAATCCTGGAACTCATCCCAGTCACAGCGTTCACGGACAAACGCCTCGTCAAACAGGCCCTCGGTCACGATGACATGCGCCAAGGATGTCAGAACCGCAACGTTGGTCCCCGGACGCAACGCGACATGGGCAACGGCCTCAACATGGGGGGTCCGCACAAGATCAATGCGTCGCGGATCAATGACGATCAGCTTCGCCCCTTCGCGCAGACGTTTTTTCAAACGCGATGCAAACACCGGGTGGCCATCGGTCGGGTTAGCCCCGATCAGGATGACAACATCGGTATGTTCAACACTGTCAAAGTCCTGCGTGCCCGCCGATGTGCCAAAGGTCGTTTTCAACCCATAGCCAGTTGGCGAATGACACACACGTGCACAGGTATCGACGTTATTATTGCCAAACCCGGCCCGGATCAGTTTTTGAACAAGGAAGGTTTCCTCGTTCGTGCAGCGCGATGACGTGATGCCCCCAATCGCACCTTTACCATATTGGGCCTGAATGGATCGGAATTTGTCGGCGGTAAAGCGAAGGGCCTCTTCCCAGCTAACTTCCTGCCAAGGGTCCGAGGTATTTTCACGGATCATCGGGTTAAGGATGCGGTCCTTGTGACTGGCATAGCCATAGGCAAAGCGCCCTTTGACACAGGAATGCCCACGGTTGGCTTTGCCGTCCTTATAGGGGACCATGCGCACCAATTCTTCGCCGCGCATTTCCGCCTTGAACGAACATCCGACCCCGCAATACGCACAGGTGGTCACAACCGAATGTTCCGGCTGACCAATTTCAATGATCGATTTTTCCTGCAAGGTCGCGGTTGGGCAGGCCTGAACACAGGCACCACATGACACGCATTCAGAATCAAGAAAATCTTCGTGCATACCCGGTGACACGCGGCTTTCAAACCCGCGGCCTTCGATGGTCAGCGCAAAGGTGCCCTGCACTTCTTCGCAGGCACGCACGCAGCGCGAACAGACAATGCATTTCGACGGGTCATAGGTGAAGTACGGGTTGGTTTCATCCTTTGCCATATAGCGCGGATTTTCTTCGCCGTTGTCGCGGACCTTCACATGATTGCCGCCGTCATAGCCGTAGCGCACATCGCGCAGGCCAACCGCACCGGCCATGTCCTGAAGTTCGCAATCACCATTGGCCGCACAGGTCAGGCAATCAAGCGGATGGTCGGAGATATAAAGCTCCATCACGCCTTTGCGGATTTTCTTTAAACGGTCTGTTTGGGTGCGCACCACCATGCCGTCTGTCGCCGGTGTGGTACAGGATGACGGCGTGCCGTTACGGCCTTCGACCTCAACCAGACACAGGCGGCAGGAGCCAAACGCATCGACCATATCGGTCGCGCAAAGCTTGGGGACCTGAATACCCGCTTCCATCGAGGCGCGCATAACAGATGTGCCCTCGGGAACGGTCACATTGTTACCATCAATGGTCAGCGTGACGGTTTTTTCCGAGTGGGCAGCTGGGGTTCCGTAGTCGACTTCTTTGATCAAGGACATCGTTTTCACTCCGCAGCTATGTCAAGCGCATGAGGCTTGAAATCATCAGGGAAATGGGTCAGTGCGCTCATCACCGGATAAGGCGTAAACCCACCCAAGGCGCACAACGAGCCGAACTTCATCGTGTTACAAAGATCGGTCAGCAATTCGATCTGCAATTCGGGGTCTTCGCCGCGTGCCAGTTTATCAACAACTTCGGTGCCTCGGATTGATCCGATGCGGCATGGCGTGCATTTACCACACGATTCAATTGCACAGAATTCCATGGCAAAACGGGCCTGCTTCATCAGATCAACCGTGTCATCAAAAACAACAACACCGGCATGCCCGATCAGGCCATCCCGCTTGGCGAATTCTTCGTAGTCAAACGGCGTATCAAACAGTTCCTTGGGGAAATACGCGCCCAAAGGACCGCCAACCTGAACAGCCTTAATCGGGCGCCCGGTGGCTGTCCCACCGCCGATCTGTTCGACAATCTCGCCAAGGGTCAGACCAAATCCGACCTCATAAAGCCCGCCATGTTTGACGTTCCCGGCGATCTGTATCGGAATGGTACCACGCGACCGGCCCATGCCGAAATCACGATAATAATCCGCACCCTTTTCCAGAATAACTGGAACCGAACAGAGCGAGATAACATTGTTAACAACCGTTGGACGGCCCATGAACCCTTCGAGTGCTGGCAGTGGTGGCTTGGCACGGACAACACCGCGCTTGCCTTCCATACTGTTAAGAAGCGATGTTTCCTCGCCGCAAACATAGGCACCCGCACCCATGCGGACTTCCATATCGAACGTCTTGCCCGATTCAAGGATATTGTCGCCCAAAACGCCGTTGGCACGTGCAACTTCGATGGCTTCGTTCATGATGCGGATGGCAGCAGGATATTCCGACCGGGTGTAGACATATCCCTTGGTCGCACCGGTGGCCAAACCAGCAATGATCATGCCTTCGATCAGGACAAACGGTTCACCTTCCATAATCATACGGTCGGCAAACGTGCCGCTGTCGCCCTCGTCGGCATTACAGACAATGTATTTCTGCTCCGCCGGGGCTTGGCGCACGGTGTTCCATTTTATGCCCGTCGGGAAACCGGCACCGCCGCGCCCACGCAGGCCGCTATCGGTCACGGACTGGACAATTTGCTCATCCGTCATTTCAAGTGCGTTTTTAAGACCGGTAAGTCCGTCGTAGGCCCGGTAATCTTCAAGCGACACCGGATCGATAAAGCCACAACGCTGGAATGTCAGGCGGGTCTGACTTTTAAGAAACGGGATATTTTCCGTGCGACCAAGGTAAAGCTTGTGCTCACCACCGGTCAGGAAGTCGGCTGCAAACAACGTATCGACATCTTCCGGAGTTACCGGGCCATAGGCCACACGACCGTGCGATGTTTCGACCTCAACCATCGGTTCAAGCCAGTACATGCCAAACGATCCGTTGCGCACGACTTTAACATCTGCTCCGGCTGTTGTGGCCTTTTTGGCGATCGCGGTTGCGACATCATCTGCACCAAGGGCAACAGAGCCGGAGTCTAGCGGGACATAAACCTTGATACTCATGACCCCACCTCATCGAGAATGCGGTTCATGCGGTCTTTGCTGACCCGGCCAACCACCTTGCCATCAACCATGGCCGCCGGTGCACAGGCACACAGACCAAGACAGAAAACAGGTTCAAGCGTGACTTTGTGATCGCTGGTTGTTTGCGACCAATCGACTTTAAGGCGACTTTTGGCATGATCGCCAAGATCATCTGCCCCCATCGCCTGACAGGCTTCCGCCCGGCAGATCTTAATCACATGCTTGCCCGCTTTTTCTTCGCGGAAGTCATGATAGAAACTGGCAACCCCATGGACTTCCGCCCGGCTGAGATTGAGTTTTTTCGAAATGGTCTGGAGCGCGCCTTCGGGAATATAGCCGAATTCTTCCTGCACCTCATGCAGGATTGGCAATAATGGGCCTTCAAGTGCAGCCATGCTGTCACAAATTGACGCAACGCGGACGCTGTGTTCCTCGGTATTAGTCGACATGCAAGCCTCTCTCACTTAGCAGTCTATTGAATTCTTTGTTCTTTTGGTTTGTTATTTTTATAAGTGTCGGTCAAACACACCGGGTGTTCAATAAAGCCGTCCCGTTACGCGATAGCGTAAACCTATCAAACGGTTTTCACGCCCGTTCGAGTTCCGACAACAGCTTGGCTTCTTTCAACAAAGCCGAAACCACTGGCGTTGCCGGTTCACGCTTGACCGCAATCATCCCGACAAGGTGGGCCGCATCGGGTTCCACAATCGGGATCGATTTGACCCGGTCATGTATGCTGAATTCCTTGATCATTTTAACCGGCATGATGCTGGCCCAGTTTCCCGTATGCACATGGGTAAACAGGGCAATCATCGAATCACTTTCAAGTGTCGGGCTGATCTTTGCCCCGGCCTCGCTGAGATGCTGATTGATGATCCGCCGGTTCTGCATATCAGGTGTCAACAGACAAAGCGGAAACTTCGCAGCTTCTTGCCAGGTAATGCTATCACGGTCCCCGATATCGGCGAAATTCGATGTCACCAGATGATAGCGTTCGTAATAAAGCGGGATCGACGTCACCCGCCCCAGCGGTTCGTTATCAAGGTAAGTAATCCCGACATCGATTTGCAGATTATCCAGCAATGCCTGAATTTCGGTCGACGTCCGCGACAAAACCGCAAAGGTCACATCGGGATGCTTTTCACGAAACGGGGTGGTCAGTTCCTGAACCATCGAAAGGGCGGTGGGGATAACGGCAATCTGTACCTGCCCGGTCAGGCCAAACCGCATGGCGCGCATTTCATCGCGCATCGAACGCGTGCTGCCAACAATATGGCGCGCCCATTCCAGAACACGTTCACCTTCGGGAGTTAGGCCTTGATACCGTGATCCGCGCTTGACCAGCACAACACCAAGGTGATCTTCAAGCTGACGCAGCGCACTGGACAGCGTTGGCTGTGTCACGCCGCAGTGTTCGGCGGCATGGCCAAAATGCTGCTCACGGGCGAGCACCATAAACATTTCGAGTTTATCGATCATTTTGTATCCGGCATCGAAAGATGCGATGCGCTTTGTGACATTGGGTGCTGTCTTAAGTTTGCTGTCTGGCACTATCGAACAGCCAATCAGACAGCCTTCATACGTGCAAAGTGCCCTTGTTGCAGGATAACCGATTGTCCCTACAGACTAAAAGGTTATTCCTGCAACAGGACGCGGGTTGGCAGACAGAACGCCAACCCGACGGAACCGACCACGGGTACGGTGGTCGGTTCCTGGGGCCTGATTACGCTTCGGACGCTGCTTTTGCGCCTGAACCGCTTTCCTGTGTTTCCATGTAATGCTTGTCATCAATCGGACGGATCATTTTGTTGGCGATCAAGGCAATCCCCAACAGAGCCGCCATGGCATACATGGTAGTGTTATACAGGCTTGATGTCGGATCGACCGTTCCAGCCGGTGCGATTTCCATCAGACGACCAATCGTAACGGTTTTCGCCGCAACCAATTGGTCAAGCTGTTCAAGACCTGCACCGAATTTGGCCTGGAAGGCCGCCGGATCAATCTTGGCGGCCAGATCCTTGATCGAATTGGTGACCGAGGTTTGACGCAACTGGGTAATGGCCAGCGGACCAAGCACACCAGCAGTACTCCAGGCAGTCAAAAGACGGCCATGGATGCCACCGACATATTTGGTGCCAAAGATATCGGCAAGATACGCCGGAATGGTTGCAAAGCCACCGCCATACATCGTGAAGATGATCATGGTCGCGGCATAGAACATCACGAGATATGTGACAGCCGGATTGACGCTGACCTGCTGTGCAGAATACGGGATCGACAGATACAGAATGATCCCAAGAATGACAAAGCAGTAATAGGTGTTCTTACGCCCGATATAATCCGAGATAGACGCCCAGAAGAACCGACCACACATGTTAAAGACCGAAATCATAAACACATATGTTGCGGCAAAAGCCGAATTGACAATCAAGGGCAAAGTCGAGCCAAAGATTTCAAACATCATGGTTTTGGCAACACCAATCACCCCGATGCCTGCGGTCACGTTAAAGCACAGCACAATCCAGATCAGATAGAATTGCGGGGTTTTAAGCGCCTGATCAATGTGAACGTTTTTCTGCGTGATCATGCGTTTGGACGCAGCATCGGCAGTCGGTGGCGTCCAACCGGCTGGCAACCAGCCTTCACGTGGAACGCGGTAAGAGAACGACGCGATCAACATGACGACGAAGTAGGCAACACCAAGGGTAAAGAACGTTCCTGCAGCACCAGTGTTACCCGTGCCAGCGACATAAACGCCCTCTTCGATCGGAACCGGGGCGGCTGCGACCTGCGCGGCACCAGCGACAACGACTTCGACCATCTGGCCGCCGACTTCTGCCATGCGCTTGCCACCTTCGGTAACAAGGTTAACAGCACTTTCAGCACCAAGATATTGCGGCACCTGATAGAAAGCAGCCAGCAGGCTTTCCTTGATCGGGGTTGCGATCATCGCACCACCGCCAAAGCCCATGATCGCCATGCCGGTCGCCATGCCACGCCGATCAGGGAACCAGCGGATCAGGGTTGAAACCGGCGAAACATAACCAAGCCCAAGTCCGGCCCCGCCAATCACACCATATCCAAGATAAACCAGCCACAATTGGTGGGAGGCAATCCCAAGTCCGCCAACGATGAAACCACCGCCCCAGCAGAATGCGGCGACAACGCCAACCATGCGCGGACCAACTTCTTCAAGCCACTTGCCCCCAAATGCAGCAGCAAGACCAAGACTTACGATCGCAACAGAGAAAATCCAGACGACTGATTGCAGGCCCCAGTCACCGGAGCTTGCCGCGACCACACCAAATTCCTTGATCAGGGCCGGGTTAAAGATGCTCCAGGCATAGACAGAGCCGATGCACAGATGGATGGCGATAGATGCCGGCGGCACCTTCCAGCGGTTGAAATCGTCACCAGCGACGATATGTTCTTTCTTTAGCCGATCAAACATGAAGTTGTTTCCTCCCGGTAGTATGACTTTTTCTTGCCCGGACCATGCAGTTTCACCTGATGGTGCAGGGCAAACGCGATTAGACCCGGAATTCTCAACGTGGCAATTGTCATGCCATTGCCCGTTTTGGTTGATTTTCTGTCAGTTTTCGACACCAACCCATCATATTGCAGCGCACGCACATGGACAAAATGTCCAAACATTTGAACTTGGAAAAACTTTAAACGGACAAAATGTCCATTCGCATTTGCAGCATTTCCACCCAAGACATGCGCGGTGGGGTCGTGGTCAAAAATGGACTCTTCGCATGATAAATCAGCGACATAAGACAAGAACAAACCGGCCTTTCGAAAAGTGCCAAACCCCTTAAGTTTTGAGGTCAGGAGTTTTGCCTTCTTGGGTCTGCTCTGATATAGATGTGATTGTCTGAAACAGGTTAGGTTCGGTGCGGTTAGCCCGGCCCCCGCGACAGCGGGTCCTTCCGTTGCAAATTAACGGCCCAAGACTTTCAAGGTGTACGCAAGGTGCGTATGCCAACAGAAAGGATTGGACATGCAACAACAGATTTCCGTCATAACCCTTGGCATAGCAGACCTCACGCGTTCACGTCGTTTCTATATCGACGGGTTTGGCTGGTCGCCCGTTTTTGAGAACAAAGAAATCATATTCTACCAAATGAATGGGTTTGTTCTGGGCACCTGGCTTGAAAAAGCCCTGATGAAGGACATGAACCGTCCTTCGGACGGATTGGCTTCGGCCCATGCATTGGCACACAATGTAGCCCGTAAGGAAGATGTAGAGCCCCTGATGCAACGATTGATCAATGCCGGTGGCAAGATGCTGCGACCGGCAGATACGCCCGTGCATGGTGGCTTTAGGGGATATGTCGCGGATCCAGACGGTCACGCATGGGAAACCGCATGGAATGCGGCGTGGACTATTGATGAACACGGCCATGTGACGTTTGGCCTTTAAACAGAGCCGCAATCCGACAACAGGTCCGGAATATCGCCGTGCATTTTTCGCGGATACTTTCCGGGTCTGTTGTCAGGTATCCGCCGGTGACCTTAGTCCGCTTCTGGCAGCCACATGGTAAATGTGGTGCCTGTACCAGGTGCACTTTCAACGCGCATGTGACCGCCTTGGCGATCAATCAGTGTCTTGCTAATGGATAACCCAAGCCCGGTCCCTTCGCGACGTTTTGTCGTATAGAACGGATCGAAAATCCGGTTCAATACCTCTGCATCCATGCCGGTTCCGGTATCGCGCACCGTGATCTGGATACCGGATTTCCCATGATGATCGACATCTTCATCGATAAGAGTAAGCACCCCCTGCTCAGGCATGGCATGCAGGGCATTGACCATTAGATTGACCAGAACCTGTTGCAGTTCGGTTCGGTTCATCAACACCAGACGGGCAGCCGTACTTTGGCGGGCCACTTCGATATCGGCCTTGCTCAGCAGATGTTGAACAAGGGGCAGGCAATCATCAATCACCTCTCCGACGATATGTCGTTCGACATAGCCTGCATATTCCTCAGGCTTGGCGAACTGCAGAAGCTTGGTGACAATCAGGTTGATGCGGTTGACCTGCTCGTCAATTAATCGCAGTTCGGTATCGGCGATACGCGCGTGCTCACCCAAAAGGTCGCGCAATACATCCAGATTACCTTGAAGAACCGCGACCGGATTGTTGATTTCATGCGCGACACCAGCGGTAATTTCGCCAATGGCCGCCAGTTTTTCGGACATAATGAGCTGTTTGGTCGTACTTTCCAGTTGCCGATTGGCTTCGCGAAGTTCACTGGTGCGCGCATCGACCCGTGCGTTGAGCTGATCATTCCAGGCCCGCAAACGTTTGTCACGTTCCTGCACCTGATCAAGCAAATCATCAAGATGCTCGGCCACCAGTGAAATTTCATCCTGCACCTGATTAAGACCGGTGCGCGCAGAAAAATCACCACTTTCAACCCGGTTAATAGTGTTGGTCATCCGTTCAAGTGGCTTGAAAATACCGCGCGCCCAGCGCAGGAAAATCGGAACAGACAGGGCCGCAACAAACAAAAACGCCCCGATGATGATCAGAAGGCTTTCATATTTGGTCTGGGCAAAGGGGGCTTCAAGAAAACCGACATAAAGCATCCCGACCCGCTTACCGAAACTGTCTTTGATCGGTTCGTAGGCCGAAATATACCAGTCATTGACGACAAAGGCCCGATCCAGCCAGACTTTGCCATCTTCAAGTACGGTTTTGCGCACGATACTCGATACCCGTGTCCCCAACGCACGGCGCTCGGCAAACAGGCGAACATTTGTGCTGACCCGGACATCATCAAGGAAAAGGGTGGCTGTGCCTTGGCTGCCTTCGGGCAGGCTGCTTTGGCGATAGACAAGGTCGTTGATCGTATCGATAAAGCCCAAATTCTGATTGAGCAAAATACCACCGACCAGTGCTCCTTCCCTGCCGCTTGGCAAGCTGACGTGACTTGCCGAGTGAACCACCATGCCCCGCGTTTCGGCATTACGGGTGGTCGGCACGGCATTTGGCGTCTCAACCAGATCAAGCCGTGCACGTGCAGCCAAATCCGGCGAGATCGCAGCAAGGTCGGCATTGCTGAAAATATCGATACTGGTCGACGCCCTGCCTGCAAAGGCCGATGCAATCACCGGCCAGTGAATAGCGGTGTCAGTATCAGGCCCTGTGTTCTCCCCATCAATCAGATAGAGGAAATCAAGCCCAAGGTCCTCCTGATGGCTGACGAGCAAATCATTGACCGCATCCGGGTTACCCGACATCAAAACCGTGCGAAAGGCAACCGATTGCCCCAGCGACTGTATCTGTTCGCCGGTATTGTCGAGAATATGGGAGAAGTACTGATGGGCAATTGTCAGATCACCACTGACCTTGGAGGTCAGCAGCGCATCAAACTTTGAATTCCAGCGTACCATCATCACGCCAAGCAACAGTGGCAAGATGACCAGTGTTGGCAAAAGTGCGATCGCCAAAAGCTTAAAGCGCACCGATCTTGTGCGTTTTGGTCGCGGCGAGACCGACCGGCCAAACAGCTTCATCACAGATCCCAGCTGGCACATTTACGATCAATGGTCTTGCGCGACACACCAAGACGCCGCGACGCTTCGTTGCGATTACCCCCGGTTTTATGCAGCATCGCCAGAATGTGACGGCGTTCCATTTCATCAAGTGTCTCGTCGCCGTCCGCTTGTGATCCCTGATCGGCGCGTTCATCGCGAAATTCATCGGGGAACCGGCCGAGGATGAGGGTTCGTTCAATCAGGTTGCGCAATTCACGCACGTTCCCCGGCCAGCCATAGCGGGTCAATCCCGCGCGAACCGCCCCATCCATGGGCACCTGACGCACACCAAGCTGCTTGGACAGCTTGGTCATAAACAGATTGGCAAGTTCAAGCACATCATCGCCGCGATCATGAAGCGGCGGCATCTCGATATGCATGACATTGATGCGGTAAAACAAATCGGCACGAAAACGGCCTGCTTCGACTTCTTCTTCCAAATCCGCATTGGTGGCAAAGACAAAGCGCAAATCGACCGGCGCTTCGCGTTCCGCCCCCACGGGGCGGATACGGCGGCTTTCGATGGCGCGCAAAAGTTTGCTTTGGGTGGCCAGTGACAGTTCACCGACTTCGTCCAAAAACAATGTCCCGCCCTGTGCATGCATGAAAAGCCCGTCACGGGCGGAGTGCGCGCCGGTAAAAGCGCCTTTGACATGACCAAACAGTTCGGCCTCAATCATCTCGGACGGAATCGCGGCACAGTTAATCGGCACAAACGGTTTTTCCGCCCGATCCGATAATGCATGCAAGGAGCGCGCGGTGACTTCCTTACCAGTACCACTTTGCCCGGAAATCAGGATTGACGTTGGCAAGGGTGCAACACGGGCAATGGTTTCGCGGATTTCCTGAATTTGCGGGGAATAGCCAATCAGCCTATCACGCAGCAACACATGATCGGACGTTGCGCGTAATTCATGACGCAGAACATGGTTTTCACGGCGCAACCGCATGCGATCAAGACACCGCGCCACCGCGTTTAAAATCTGGTTGGACCGAAATGGTTTGAGGACAAAATCAACAGCTCCCGCCCGCAACGCCTTAATCGCAGTGTCAAGATCAGCATAGGCCGTCATCAGGATGGCATCAGAGAAAAAGCCAATTTCGCGCTGCTCGGTCAGCCACTCGACACCGCTTTTGCCCGGCATAATGTTATCAAGGATCACCACATCAAAATGATGCTGATCAAGTTTTTTGGTTGCTTCTTCGCAATCGGCGGCCTCTTCAACCCGTTTGGCGCGTGGGCCAAGGGTGCGCACCAGAAAATTGCGCATGCCCGGTTCGTCATCGACAACCAGTATCGATGCCTTTTCCAGCCACGGGCCAAATTCCGGACCCGGGCCGCCAAAACTATCATCATTCCCAACAGGCGGTTTTACGCCATTGGCCTCATCCAATGCGGTCGATCTCATGATGGTCCTCCGCTGATACTTATTTTTGTTTTTTAAAAGCTTAGATCAGCAACGATGGAAAAGCAAAACCGTTGATAGCAACGATTGGGGTCCGACCAAAAACATCCGGGGTCCGCAAAACGTCAAAAGGGCAGCATAATGCTGCCCTTTGCGATCTATCGTATGGCGTTCGACGTGCAGTTTACTTCGGGATCACTGCCGTTGCTTCGATCTCGATCATGGCTTCGTCTTCGACCAATGCACTGACCACAACCATGGTCATCGCCGGGAAATTCTTGCCAAGGACGCGGCGATAGGCCTGACCGACTTCGCGCTGTTTGGCGAGATATTCCTGTTTGTCGGTGACATACCATGTCAAACGCGTCAGATGTTCCGGACGCCCACCGCCAGCTTGCAGCACGTCACTAATATTGATCAGTGCCTGCTCCATCTGACCGACGAAATCCTTGGCAACGAAAACCTGATCAGCATTCCAGCCAATCTGTCCTCCGATATACAACGTGGCACCTTCTGCCAACACGCCGTTTGCATATCCCTTGGGCTCTTTCCATCCATCTGGCTGAACGATTTTATGCATTTTTTTCTACCACTTGATTGATTTCTTTTTCGATTTTGGCACGCAAATCATCGGGCCATGCCACTGACTTTCCGGCGCCTCTTTTCGTAAACACCAGTGTGAGCGTTGTTTTCAGGCGTTGCTCCTCGCCCGAATGCGCGGTTATTTCCAGCTCCAAGCTAGACCGTCCGACCCGAAGCGGTGTCAAACGAAACTCAAGCTGATCGCCCAGCATGCTTGGCGCAGTAAAGGCAATACTGAGCCCCGCGGTTGGAACCGCCACCTGCATCGGCCCATGCATCGTCGGAAAACCACAACCAATCACGACATCGAACCATTCTTCGACCGTGGCGTTCACCATCTCGAAATAGCGGGGATAAAAGACAATCCCGGCTGGATCACAATGCTGAAACAGGACCTTTTGCCGATAGGTAAATACCGCCATATCAGACCCCCAAATACCGGTCAGCAAGCGCATCGGTCAGTTCATTGACCGCGCCGCTCCAGGCGGTAACGCCCTTTTCGACAATCACATAGCGATCTGCGACACCTGAAAGTTCTTTAAGCGACTTATCCACCACCAAAATGGTCAGACCTGATTGCTTAAGCTGATTGATTGCCGCCCAGATTTCCTGACGGACCACCGGCGCCAACCCCTCGGTTGCTTCGTCCAAAATCAGTAAACGCGGGTTGGTCATCAGCGCACGGCCAATGGCCAACATCTGCTGTTCACCGCCCGAAAGCGTCATCGCCTTTTGCTCCCGCCGTTCAGCAAGACGTGGAAACAACCCCGCCACCCGGTCGAAATCCCACTCACCCGGACGGGCCGCGGCAATCAGATTTTCCATGACGGTTAAACGGGCAAAGCACCGACGCCCTTCCGGCACCAGACCAAGCCCCAAGCGGGCCGCTTTGTGCGATGGCATTTTTGCCAAGTCCTGTCCGGCAAAGCGGATTGACCCATCGCGATGTTCCATCATGCGACAGATGGTCTTGATCGTGGTCGTTTTGCCCATACCATTACGCCCCATAAGGGCGACGGCTTCGCCTTCATTAAGCGATAGATCAATACCAAACAAGGCCTGCGATGCGCCGTAAAAGGCGGTCACACCACTAAGTTCGAGAAGTGCAGACATATCAGGCTTCCTCCCCGAGATAGGCACGTTTGACATCATCATTGCCGCGAATGTCATCAACAGTACCGGTCGCAATGACCCGGCCATAAACCAGAACCGAAATCCGGTCGGCCAAGGCAAAAACCGCATCCATGTCGTGTTCGACCAGAAGGATCGGGGCCTGTGCGCGCAAACCATCAAGGAAACCGGTCAGACGTTTGGAGCCCTCTGGTCCCATGCCCGCCATCGGTTCATCCAAAAGAAATGCACGTGGTTCAAGGGCAAGCGCCACCGCCATTTCCAACTGACGACGTTCTCCATGTGAAATATCGGCCGCACGCATCTCCGCACGATCCGCAAGTCCAACCCGCTCGAGCTGCGCCATTGCCGGTTCTACAAGCGACTTGTCGCTCAGCACCGGGCGGAAAAACCGAAAGACCTTCCCACTAACAGACTGGCGAGCGAGCATCACGTTCTGCAGAACCGAGAACTCCGGCATCAAGGACGACACCTGAAACGTTCTGGCAAGGCCCATGCGCGACCGTTGGACCGCGTCCAAGGCATTGATGTGCTGACCGTTAAAATGAATGTCACCGATATCAGATTTGATCTCGCCCGCGATCTGTTTGATCAGGGTGGATTTTCCCGCCCCGTTCGGCCCGATCAGTGCGTGGATTTCCCCCGCACGCAGATCAAGCGTTACGCTGTCACTAGCCAGAAGGGACCCGAATTGCTTGGTGATGTTTGACAGTGAAAGAATGGCATCAGACATGCTTGCGTTCCCCCGCCAAAACACCGACAAGGCCACCGCGCGCGAACAAAACCACGATCAGCAGCAACACGCCCAGCGGCAATTGCCAGAATTCCCAAACCCCGCCAAGCAGATGTTCAAGAATGATATACAACCCCGCCCCGGCCAGCGGGCCGAACAAGCGCCCCACTCCACCAAGAATGACAAACACCATGATTTCACCTGACATATGCCAGGACATCATCGACGGGCTAACAAAACGGTTGAGGTCCGCATAAAGTGCGCCGGCCAATGCCGTGATCATAGCTGAAATCACAAACGCCACCAGACGGATGCGAAACGGTGCAATCCCCACGGCCGTCATACGCTGGCTGTTCTGGCGTGCGCCCTGTAGGGCAAGACCAAACCGCGAGCGGATCAAAACAGCTGAAAATGCGATCGCAAGACCCAGCATCACGGCACAGAGTGCAAAATAACTGATCGGATCAAGGGTATTGAGCCCCGGGAACCCGTTGCGCACATAGATCGACAGGCCGTCTTCTCCGCCATATGCAGGCCACGAAATCGCGAAGTAATAGATCATCTGCGCAAACGCCAGCGTGATCATGATGAAATAAACACCGCTCGTCCGCAGCGTAATCGCCCCTATAGCCAAGGCAATAATCGCCGATGCCAGCAGCGCAACGATCCAGATAATGATCATCTGGGTCGTGCCTTCGATCTCGAACGGCCATGTCATAATCGGTTCGTAATTAAGCGCATGGCTGGCAAGAATACCCGCCGCATAGCCCCCAATTCCGAAGAACGCCGCATGGCCAAAGGACACAAGTCCTCCATAGCCAAGCACAAGGTTAAGGCCTACCCCCGCCATGGCAAAAATGGCCACCTTGGTCGCCAGGGTAATGATGAACGGCTCATCCATGCCCAGCGCAATCAATGGGACAATCACCAGCGCTAGACCAAGGATACAGTTGATAAAGGTTTCGCGGTTCATGGTCATATCAGGCTTCCGTCCCGAACAAACCGCTTGGCCGCAGGAACAAAACCAGCGCCATAACGATATAAATCAACATCGATGCAAGGGCGGACCCAATGGCCGTCGCACTTGCCGGATCAAGAAAGGTTGCAAACGCATGGGGCAACAAAAACCGCCCCATCGTATCGGTAAAGCCAACAAGAAGGGATCCGACCAGCGCGCCCTTGATCGAGCCAATCCCACCAATCACAATCACAACGAATGCCAAAATAAGCACCGGTTCGCCCATGCCGACCTGAACCGACTGGGTCGTGCCGACAAAGGCACCGGCAAGCCCGGCCAAAGCCGCGCCAAGGGCAAACACAATTGTATAAAGGCGATCAATATCCACCCCCAAGGCGGCAATCATGCCGCGATCAGCTTCACCCGCACGAATGCGAATGCCAAGACGGGTTTTACCAATCAGCAGGAACAAGCCCGCCGCCACAGCAAAACCGGCAATAATGATGGCAAGACGGAACAGCGGATATTGGAAATCACCGGGCATCACAACAGTGCCCGTCAGAAACTCCGGAACGCTTAGAAACAATGGGAAGGATCCGAAAATCCAGCGTGTGCCTTCGGAAAAAATCAAAATAAGGGCAAAAGTCGCCAAAACCTGATCAAGGTGATCACGGTTATAAAGACGGCGAATAATCAGTATCTCAACCAGCGCACCGGCAATGGCCGCCGCCATCAGGCTGGCAACAAGACCAAGCCAGAACGAACCGGTCCATGCCGCAACCGCCGCACAGGCAAATGCGCCAACCATATAGAGCGAGCCATGGGCCAGATTAATTAGCCCCATCACACCGAAAACAAGCGTCAGCCCAGATGCCATCAAAAACAGCATCACACCGGACTGAAGGCCGTTTAGCAGCTGCTCCAGGAAAAGAGTGAACATTATTGGAAACTCCGTCACAAGGTGGTCGGGGGCCGTAAACCATTATGGGCAACGGCCCCCACCGACTTGTCAGCCCGTGATTACATCGAGCATTCCGATGCATAGGCATCGGCATGATCTTTAAGGGCAACGCCAACGATCTTGTTGGTCAGAACGTCACCTTCTTTAACGACTTCACGGACATAGATGTCCTGAATCGGATGCTGGTTCGGACCAAAGACAAACTTGCCACGGACCGAATTGAAATCAGCCGCCCGCAACGCATCGCGGAATGCTTCCTTGTCATTGACATTTGCTTTGCCCATTGCTGAAAGCAGCAGGTTTGCAGTGTCAAAACCATAAGATGCATAGAGCGACGGCAGACGGTCATATTCAGCAACGAAGCTTTCAACGAATGCCTTGTTGGTCGCGTTGTCGATGTCTTTTGACCAGTTAGAGGTGTTTTTTACACCCAGAGCCGCATCACCAACTGCACCAAGAATGCCCTGATCCATCGAAAATGCCGGACCGATCAGCGGAATATCCACACCCGACTGAGCATACTGTTTCATGAACGCAATGCCCATGCCGCCCGGCAGGAAGAAGAAGACGCTGTCAGCACCCGACGCACGGATTTCCGCGATTTCGGCAGCGTAATCTGTCTGACCAAGCTTGGTGTAAACTTCACCGGCAATATCGCCAAAGAAGAAGCGTTTGAAACCAGCCAGGGAATCTTTACCGGCCGGATAGTTCGGTGCAAGGATGAAGGCGTTTTCATACCCCGCACTCGACGCGTAGCCACCGGCTGCTTCGTGCAGGTTGTCATTCTGATAGGAAACGCTGAAATAGTTCGCGTTACAGCCTTTGCCTGCCAACTGCGACGGTGCCGCATTAACCGACAGATAGAATTTGTCCTGTGCAACTGCAGACGGCACCACAGCCATGGCAAGGTTCGACCAGATAATACCGGTCAGAACATCAACCTTTTCCTGCTGGATCATTTTATCAGCAAGCTGGACAGCGACATCCGGTTTGCGCTGATCATCTTCGATCACGACTTCCAGATCGGGATTGTTTGCTTGTTTGACAGCCAGCATAAAGCCGTCACGTGCATCAATACCCAAGCTGGCACCACCGCCCGAAAGTGTGGTGATCATCCCTACCTTTACCGGATCGGCCTGCGCCGCGCCGGCAACAAGCAATGCAGCCACTGCTGCAATGGTTGTCTTAATACCCTTCATTTAAGCCTCCGTGTTTATACATTTTATTCGTTTAGCAACACGTTGATCCCACGACATTTATGTCTTTGTGCGTCGTGGTTTTAACGAACTTGATGCCTGCCCCTGATCTTGCAGTATTTGCATCATGCCCGTCCATCCTCAAAGCGTGGTTCGCACCCGCCAGAGTTCCGGAAACAGTTCTACTTCCAGCATTTTCTTAAGGTAACTGACGCCACCCGTGCCACCGGTCCCGCGTTTAAAACCAATAACGCGTTCGACCGTTGTCACATGGTTAAAGCGCCAGCGACGGAAGTAGTCTTCAAAATCCACCAGCTTTTCAGCCAGTTCATACAGCGACCAGTATTTGGTTGGATTGCTGTAAACCTTGTGCCAGGCCGCAATCACGGCGTCATCTGGCGTATAGGGCTGTGTGACATCCCGGCCAAGAACATGATCGGGAAGATCAATGCCTTCGCGTGCCAACAGGCGCAACGCCTCGTCATACAGACTGGGCGTTGCAAGCTCGGTTGTCAGCAACTCAAGAATATCTTCGCGATGGGCATGCGGGCGTAACATCGCGTGATTGCGGTTGCCCAGCATGAATTCGATCTGACGATACTGATGGGACTGAAACCCCGATGAAGGACCAAGCGCATCGCGAAACGTCGTATAGTCGCTTGGCGTCATGGTGCGCAACACGTCCCATGCGTTGTTAAGCTGCTCGAAAATCCGCGACACACGCGCCAGCATCTTAAATGCCGGGCGGAAATCACCCTCGCCCATGACGGCGCGGGCCGCACTGATTTCACGGATCGCAAGTTTCATCCAAAGCTCGGACGTTTGATGCTGAATGATAAACAGCATTTCGTCATGGGCATCAGATTTGGGATGCTGGGCGGTCAGGATCGCATCAAGCGACAGGTAATCGCCATAAGACATCTGATCGGAAAAATCCGTCTTCGCCCCCTCAGTACTAGGATCATATGGTTTGGTTTGCTTGGCCATGATCAGGTCACCGCGTTGCGTTTATGGAATTCCGGCTGATCCCATGATTTGGTTTCCATGATCTTGGCGAGAATTTGAACCGCCCCGTCCACATCACCATTATCGATATAAAGTGGGGTAAACCCGAAACGAATGATATCAGGTGCGCGGAAATCACCAATCACGCCGCGCGCGATCAAGGCCTGCATCACGGCATATCCGTGATCAAATTTGAACGATACCTGTGAACCACGGTGTTGCGGATCACGCGGGCTTGCCAGTTCCAGCATCGAACAGGATGCCTCGACACCTGCAATAAACTGCTCGCACAACTCGATACTGCGTGTGCGGATATCGGTCATGTCAACGCCGTCCCATGCCTTCATGGCTTCTTCAAGCACCGTCATCTGAATAACCGGTGGTGTGCCAACCCGCATGCGTGAAACATCCGGTGCCGGCGTATAATCACGGTCAAAGGCAAATGGGGCAGCATGGCCCAACCATCCTGACAATGCCGGTCGGATGGTTTTGGCGTGATCGGGCCGGACATAAATGAATGCCGGGGCACCGGGGCCGCCATTAAGATATTTATAGGTGCAGCCAACAGCGAAATCCGCGTTACATCCGGTCAGGTCAACCGGAACCGCCCCCGCCGAATGCGCCAGATCCCAGATCACAACTGCACCCGCCTTATGAGCAAGATCGGTAATGCGTTTCATGTCATGCATGCGCCCGGTGCGATAATCGACCTGGGTTAGCATCAAGACAGCAAGGTCTTCGTTGATCAGGCTTTCGACATCTTCGGGGTTTGGTGTTTTAAGCACGTGCCCCTTATCGAGACTTTTGATCAGGCCATCGGCCATATAAAGGTCAGTCGGGAAATTCCCGTTGTCCGATACAATCACCTTACGATCCGGGCGCAGTTCCAGCGCACTTGCCAATGCCTGATACACCTTGATCGACAAAGTATCGCCCATAACTACAGTACCGGGAGCCGCCCCAATCAAACGCGCGACAAGATTGCCGACACGTTCGGGTTGCGCCATCCATTTGGCATCATTCCAGCCCCGGATCAGCATTTCCCCCCATTCATCCTCAATCATCGCCTTGGCACGGTTTGCTGCCGACTTTGGCATCATGCCAAGCGAGTTCCCATCAAGGTAAATGACACCTTTGGGAATATGGAACAGGGATTTTGTGGCGGCGAAATCGATCATGCAGACATTTCCTGTTTCAGTCTGAAGCGCTGAATTTTTCCAGTCGCGGTTTTTGGCAGTGTCTCGATAAAGACGACGGAGCGCGGATATTTAAACGGCGCGATCGTCGCTTTTACATGATCTTGCAACTGTTTGGCCATCTCGGGTGTCGGATGAAAACCGTCTGCCAGAACGATATGGGCCTGAACAATGGTGCCGCGTTCTTCATTCGGTGCACCAATGACCGCACATTCGGCAACAGCTAAGTGGGACAACAAGGCGGCCTCGACTTCCGGACCGGCGATGTTGTAACCCGACGAGACGATCATATCGTCATTGCGTGCAGCAAAGTGATAGTAGCCATCCTCATCAACAAAGAACGCATCCCCTGTCAGGTTCCAGCCATCACGCACATACGTGCACTGACGCACATCATCAAGATAACGACATCCCGTCGGTCCGCGCACCGCAAGCCTGCCAACCGTTCCGACCGGAACTTCATTCATATCGTGATCAACGATCTTGGCTTCATATCCGCCAACCGGGCGCCCCGTACAGGCCGGGTGACTGTCACCAAACCGGTTGGAGATAAAAATATGGAGCATCTCGGTCGCGCCAATGCCATCGAGCATCGGTTTGCCGGTTTTTTCCATCCAGGCATCATAAACCGGCGCAGGCAGAGTTTCGCCCGCCGAAACAGCAGCACGCAGGGATGACAAATCAGCCCCTTCTTCCATCGCCGATAACATCACGCGATAGGCGGTCGGTGCGGTAAAGCACACCGTCGCCTTATAGGTTTCGATGATTTCGATCATGTTGGGTGGGGACGCTTTTTCAAGCAAGGTCGCGGTTGCCCCAAAGCGCAGCGGGAAAATGGCAAGCCCGCCCAGACCAAAGGTAAAGGCAAGGGGGGGCGATCCGACAAACACATCATCAGGCGTTACATTCAGCACTTCCTTGGCATAACCATCGGCAATGATCAAAAGATCACGATGGAAATGCATGGTCGCCTTGGGGCTGCCGGTCGTGCCCGAGGTAAACCCAAGCAAGGCCACATCATCGCGCCCGGTTTTAACCGCCTCAAATTTGACCGATTTGGTCAGGGCAATGCGATCAAGCTCGGCGTCATGATTGGCCGTCCCGTCAAAGCCAATGACCTTTTTAAGGAATGTGCTGTCCTTGGCACAGGCGACCATCTCATCCATCAGGCGCGTGTCACACAGCGCAAATTCGATCTCGGCCTTATCGACGATCTGGGCCAGTTCGCCGGACCGCAGCATCGGCATAGTATTGACCACAACCGCCCCTGCCTTGGTTGCCGCCAACCAACAGGCAACCATCGCCGGATTATTGGCCGACCGGATCAGGACGCGATTACCCGGTTTGACGCCATAATCCTCGACCAGCGCATGGGCGATACGGTTTGTCCAGTCTGCCAGTTCCTTATAGGTGCGCTGACGCCCATTGCCGATCAGGGCGGTGTTATCGCCAAAACCCTGTTCGACCATTTTGTCGGTCAGCTCGACCCCGGCATTCAGATATTCGGGATACTCAAACTTGTCCAAATTAAACTCTGGCCAGTCTGCCACCGGTGGCAAATTGTCCCGCGTGAATTGATCAGTATGTGCAGTTGGTCCGAGCATTGTGAAGTCCCTGATACAGCCATTATTGCGCCAGCGTTTGCCGTGCGATGATTATTTTCTGGACGTCTGATGCGCCTTCATAAATGCGCAGAGCACGAATTTCCCGGTACAGCAGTTCAATGATGTGCCCACTGCGCACGCCATCGCCGCCATGAATTTGCACCGCCTTATCAATGACGGTTTGTGCATGATCGGTTGCATAAAGTTTTGCCATCGCCGCTTCGCGGCTTACGCGCGGGGCACCGCTGTCTTTCAGCCATGCGGCGCGATAGACCAAAAGGGCCGACGCATCAATATCAAGCGCCATGTCCGCGACATGCCCCTGAACCATTTGAAGATCAAAAAGCGGCGCGCCAAACAGTTCGCGTTCCTGAACCCGCTTGATGGTTTCATCCAACGCACGGCGCGCAAAACCAAGGGCGGCGGCGGCAACGGTTGATCGAAATACATCAAGAACCGACATCGCAATTTTGAACCCGTCGCCACCATTGCCAATCAACGCACGTGCCGGGATGCGGCAATCGGTGAATTTCAGGCGTGCGAGTGGGTGGGGTGCGATGGTATGCAAACGTTCAGCAATTTCAAACCCGGGCGTGTTTGCCGGAACGACAAAGGCCGACAGCCCCTTGGCCCCCGGTGCTTCGCCGGTGCGCGCAAAGACGCAGTAAAAATCCGCGATCCCGCCATTGGAAATCCAGGTCTTTTCACCGTTCAGAATAAAGTCATCGCCTTCACGTTTGGCATCAAGGGCGATGTTGGCAACATCTGACCCCGATTGCGGTTCGGTCAGGGCGAAGGCAGCGATCCCTTTGCCGGAACGTACTTTTGGAAGCCAATCCCCCCGATGGGCTTCCGTTCCGAACAAAGAGATCGCACCACTCCCCAACCCCTGCATCGCAAAAGCGAAATCGGCCAACCCGTCATAGCGCGCCAATGTTTCGCGGATCAGGCACAGCGACCGCACATCCAGTTTCGATCCGGTATCTTGCGGATCAATTGCCGCATGGCGCAACCAACCGCCATCGGCCAGTCGGCGAACCAGATCCCGGCAGGCATCATCGACATCACCGTGATCAATGCCATCAAGATTGGTCGCCGCCCAAGCATCAAGCTTAACCGCCAGTTCACGGTGCCGGTCTTCAAAAAAGGGCCAATCAAGGAAGGATGTATCTGCCATCAGTCGCCCTCAAACACCGGTTTTTCCTTGGCGACAAAGGCCGTGTAAGCACGATTGAAATCTTCGGTCTGCATGCAAATTGCCTGCGCCTGTGCTTCAGATTCAATTGCCTGTTCGATCGACATGTTCCATTCTTGCGCCAGCATGGTCTTGGTCATCATGTGACCGAAATTGGGGCCTTGTGAAATACGGGTTGCAAGGGTGATGGCGTCTGCCTCAAGAACATCGGCCTCGACCAGACGGTTATAGAAACCCCAACGTTCGCCTTCCTCGGCCGACATCGAACGTCCGGTATACAGAAGCTCCGCCGCCCGGCCCTGTCCGATGATGCGTGGCAGGATCGCACATGCCCCCATGTCACAGCCCGCCAACCCGACACGGGTAAACAGGAATGCGGTTTTGGAGGTGGCAGTCGCCAGACGAAGGTCGGATGCCATGGCAATGATTGCCCCCGCACCCACACAAACCCCGTCTACCGCCGCAATCACCGGCTTGCCACAGCCGATGATCGACTTAACCAAGTCGCCGGTCATACGGGTGAATTCCAAAAGACCCTTCATGTCCTTTTTGATCAGCGGACCAATGATGTCATGCACATCCCCGCCAGAACAGAAGTTGCCACCGTTCGAGCCAAACACCACCGCCTTGACATCATCGGCATAAACCAGATCGCGAAAGGTATCGCGAAGCTCGGCATAGCTATCGAACGTCAACGGGTTTTTGCGGTCGGGACGATCCAGTGAAATGACCGCAACGTCGCCTTCCATGCGCCAGTTGAAATGGGTTGGTTTGATGTTCGCCATTTTAGTCATGGGGCGCCTCGTTATGATGGGAAATGGTGCGCAGAATACGGATCAGGCCATCGGCATCACTGGCCGAAAGGTCGCTAAACAGCTCGGAAACCCAGCCTTCATGCACAAGGGCCCGTTCGGCGAAATCCTTTTCGCCCGCTTCGGTCAGGCGCACAATCGATGCGCGGCGGTCATTTTCGACCGGCACACGTACGAGCATTCCCTCCCCGACAAGGCGATCAACAATACCGGTGACATTTCCGTTCGACACCATCAATGATTTTGAAAGTTCGCTCATGCGCATGCCATCGCGTTCGCGGTAAAGTGCGGCCAGAACATCAAAACGCGGCAGGGTTGAGCCAAATTCGATGCGCATTTTTTCGCGCAGCTCGCCTTCGATTTTGCGCGAGACTTTCAGAATCTGAAGCCACGCCCGCAAACGCGCCTTGGACAGATCAGATGTTTCATTATCCATCAGATCGCGCAGGTCATCGGAATGGTTCATATTCATACTTCTCCTCCCGATACCGAAATCGCCTGTCCGGTAATGGATGCCGCAAGTGGACTGCAAAGCCACATGACGGTGTTGGCCACTTCATCAGGCTGGATAAAGCGGTTCTGCGGATTGATTTTCGCAAGGCTTGCCCGTGCGGCGTCGGTGCTCATGCCGGTTTTGGCAACGATGTTTTCAACCGATTGTTCGAGCATCGGCGTTTCCATAAAGCCCGGACACACCGCATTTACAGTGACCGAACTTCTGGCAAGTTCGGCGGCCATGCCTTCGACCAGACCGATCACACCGTGTTTTGCCGCGCAATAGGCCGTGACATAGGCATAGCCCTTAAGCCCGGCGGTCGAGGCAATCGAAATCAGTCGGCCTGGCTTGGACTTATCCATCACAGCCAATCCTTCGCGGAAGGTCAGGAACGTGCCCGTCAGATTAACATCAATCGTGCGCTTCCACAGATCGACCGATGTTTTGCCAATCGGGGCACTTTCGGCCATACCGGCATTGGCAATCACCAAATCCGGTGCGCCGATTTCGGCCACCATGGTCGCATACATGTCGCGCACCGAAGTCTCGTCAGTCACATCGGCAACGATTGCTGTGATGTTCTGGTGCTGGGCAACCTCGACCAAAACGTCGCTACGCCGTCCAGCGATGGCAACCTTCACCCCGGTATCAGCCAACATGCGGGCCATAACGGCCCCGACACCGGAACCACCGCCAGTGATCAATGCGCGATGAATGGCAAGATCGGCCATGGCACTTAAACCTTTCCGGTCATAACGTCGGCCCGTTCGGCCAGACGTACCATCTGATCGCGCCCCGCATAATACGGTGCGGGCCAGTTTTCAGTCCGATTGCCAAGGGCGGCTGCCTGATGCAAGGTCCAATACGGGTTCGCCAGATGCGGCCGCGCCAGACAGACAAGGTCCGCACGCCCGGCCATCAGGATCGAATTAACGTGATCGGGTTCGTAAATGTTGCCCACCGCCATCGTCGCGATATTGGCTTCGTTGCGAATACGGTCAGAAAACGGCGTCTGGAACATCCGGCCATAGACTGGACGGGCATCCTTGGTAGTCTGACCGGCTGACACGTCGCAGATATCAACATCATTGGCCTTCAGAATGCGGGCAATCTCGACCGCTTCTTCGGGCGTGACACCATCATCCCCGACCCAGTCATTGGCCGAAATACGCACCGAAAGCGGCTTATGCGCAGGCCATGCGGCACGCACCGCATTGATCACTTCGAGTGGATAACGCATCCGGTTTTCAAGCGACCCACCATATTCATCATCGCGGACATTGCTGACCGGGCTGATGAAGGACGACAAAAGGTAACCGTGCGCGGCATGCACTTCGATCATGTCAAACCCGGCCCGGTCCGCCATTTTGGCCCCGGCGACAAATTGGTCACGGACCATGTCCATGTCATCGCACGTCATTGCCTTTGGCGCCTGATTGCGATCCGACCATGCAATGGCCGAGGCAGATAGAAGCGGCCAGTTACCATCGACAAGCGGCGCGTCCATTTCTTCCCAACCAAGCTGGGTTGATCCCTTGCGCCCGGAATGACCGACCTGCATGCACAGTTTTGCATCGGTTTCATTATGGACAAAATCGACAATCCGTTTCCAGGCCTGCTCATGTGCGTCGTCATAAAGGCCCGGACATCCGGGCGTGATTCGGCCATCCGCCGACACGCAGGTCATCTCGGTATAGACCATTGCTGCACCACCCTTGGCCCGTTCGGCATAATGCACCAAATGCCAATCGGTCGGGCAGCCATCAACCGCCTTATACTGGGCCATCGGGGACACAACGATTCGGTTTTTAAGCTCCATCTCGCGTAGCTTGAACGGTACAAACATAGGATGACGGACCCCGTCATTGGCCGGAACACCGGCCTGACGCTGGAACCAGCCTTCTGCCTCACCCAGCCATTTGGCATCGCGCAGGCGCAGGTTTTCATGGCTAATGCGTTGGGATCTGGTCAAAAGAGAATAGGTGAACTGAACCGGATCAAAATCGAAGTAGCGTTCAATTTCTTCGAACCATTCCATCGAGTTGCGCGCCGCCGACTGCAGGCGCAAAACTTCAAGACGGCGTTCGTCTTCATATTTACCAAAGGCCGATTTCAGATCGGTTTCGGAATGCAGATAATTTGCCAGCGCAATCGCGCTTTCAAGTGCCAGCTTGGTCCCCGACCCGATTGAGAAATGCGCGGTTGCCGCCGCATCGCCCATCAAAACAATATTATCATGCGACCAACTATTGCACAGAACGCGTGGGAAGCTCAGCCATGCTGATCCACGGACATGATGGGCATTGCTGATCAGGGCATGGCCATCAAGATGATCCTTGAATATTTCCTCGCAGGTAGCGATGGAGTCTTCCTTGGTCATCTCGCCAAAGCCATAGGCGTCCCACGTCTCTTGCGAACATTCGACAATGAAGGTCGCCGTTTCATCATCAAACTGATAGGCGTGCGCCCAGACCCATCCCTTGTCGGTTTCTTCAAAGATAAAGGTAAAGGCATCATCAAATTTCTGATGGGTGCCCAGCCAGACAAACTTGCATTTGCGCGTATCAATATCGGGCTGGAAATGTTCGGCATAGTCGGTGCGGGTTTTGGAATTCAACCCATCGCAGGCAACCACAAGGTCGTAATCCTTGTTATAGTCCGCCGCACTCTGGGCTTCTGTTTCAAAGCGCTGGTCTACGCCAAGTTCACGCGCACGTTGCTGCAACAGGATCAAAAGCTGTTTTCGACCAATGCCACAAAAGCCATGCCCGGTCGAGACTGTCTTAGCACCCCGATATTTGACCGCAACATCGTCCCAATAAGAAAAATGCGCCCGGATGGCTTTAGCACTTTTAGGATCATTATCAGCAAGGTTCGTAAGAGTCTCATCCGACAACACAACGCCCCAGCCGAACGTATCGTCGGCTTTGTTGCGTTCAATCACCACGACCTCGTTGGCCGGATCACGCAATTTCATTGATATTGCAAAATAAAGCCCCGCAGGACCGCCACCCAGACAAGCTACTCTCACCAGCTTTTCCCTTCCTGATTTGTTTGGTTGTTTCGGGAAACTGACAAAACGGTACGCCCCGAATTGATTTATTTCAAGCATAAATATTTTGAGTTTGAAATATCTGTGAAATTGCCTAGAATTTGCAAAACAAACGAAGGCGCGCCCACAATGGCCCCACGAAAATCACGGCTGGCGCCCCAACCATATCGACGATCAGGGAAGACAGATCACATGATTACCGACTGGGACGACGCATATGCCAATGGCGACCATATCGCCGATGCCAGCTCATATCCGGGCATGTGGGCAGAGCAATCCGCACGGTTCCGTGACACCCTGCTCGCGACCCAACGCGCAGAGCTTGATATCGCCTATGGCACCGGAGACCGCGAAAAATACGACCTGTTTCTTCCTGACGGCACGCCAAAGGGTTTGGTTGTTTTTGTGCACGGCGGGTATTGGAAGGCCTTTGATAAATCCAGTTGGTCACATCTGGCGAACGGTGCGGTTGCCAAGGGTTGGGCGGTATGCATGCCAAGCTATACGCTGGCCCCCGATACCCGCTTGTCGCAAATCACCGGTCAAATCGCGGCAGCGATAAATCATGCAGCAGCGCACATCGATGGCCCCATTCATTTGACCGGCCACTCTGCCGGTGGGCACCTCGTCAGTCGCATGGTCAGTGAAACCAGCCCACTGCTGCCGGACACCCTGTCACGTGTTAAAAATACAATCTCAATTTCTGGACTGCATGACCTGCGCCCACTTTTAAACACATCAATGAATGATGTTCTGGGGCTGGATGCTCAGGAAGCTGTGATGGAAAGTGCGGCACTTCTGCGCCCCGCCCTGCCCTGTTCAATTACCTGTTGGGTTGGCGCGGATGAACGTCCTGAATTTGTCCGCCAGAATGATCTTTTGGCCAACATCTGGACCGGACTTGGGGCATCGACCCGTGCGGTGCACGCCCCGGACAAGCATCATTTCAATGTTATTGCCGATCTGGCCGAACCGGATTCTGATCTGACAGCCTGTCTGCTGACCCCGATCAATCCGGAGGACATTTGACATGTCGACCGTCAACCTCACAACTGAAAACGACATCGCCTTTATCACCATCGACAATCCGCCGATCAACGCCACCAGCCACAGCGTGCGTCAAGGCATCGTCGACGCTCTTGATGAGATCGAAGGCGATAGCAGTATCAAGGTCGTCATTCTAATCTGTGCGGGCAAAACGTTCATTGCCGGTGCCGATGTCAGTGAATTTGGCCAACCGCCCAAAGACCCGATTCTGCCCGATGTGATCAAACGGTTGGAGGCCACCATCAAACCAGTCATTGCCGCCATTCATGGCCATGCGTTAGGTGGTGGGCTGGAAATCGCCCTTGGCTGTCATTACCGGATTGCGGAAAGTGGTGCGAAGCTTGGCCTGCCAGAAGTTAATCTGGGACTTATTCCCGGCGCTGGTGGCACAGTGCGCTTGCCACGCCTTGTTCCAGTCCGCGACGCTATTGCCATGATTACAGGCGGCAAACCGGTTTCGGCTGATAAGGCCAATGCAATCGGCCTGATTGATGCCATCACGCATGGCCCTCTTCGCGACGCTGCACTGGATTTCGCCCGCACCATCATTAATCGCCCGCGCCCCTTGGAATTGCGTCGCTGCCCGCCAGTTGATGCGCCTGATGATCATCAGTGGGATGAAATCATCGCGGGTGTCGGTAAAAAAGCCCGCGGACAGATTGCCCCCGTCATCGCCGCCCAGGCCATTCGCATCGGCATCGAACAGGACACTGCGGCGGGCCTTGTTCATGAACGCGAAAAGTTCGTCGAACTGCGCGATAGTGATCAATCCAAGGCACTGCGTCATATTTTCTTTGCCGAACGATCCGTTGCCAAACTTCCTGAACTTGATGGTGCTGCACCAAACCCAATCAATGAAGTCGGCGTGATCGGTGGCGGCATCATGGGGGCTGGCATTGCAACCGCATCCCTTTTGGCGGGTTTCAAGGCAACGATTATTGAACGCAACGAAGAAGCCTGCACCCATGGTCGCGCAACCGTTAAAAAGCATCTGAGTGGCAGCCTCAAGCGCGGCCTAATCACGCAAGATCGTTTTAACGATCTGCTGGCATCGCTTTCTACCAGCACCGACTACGCGGACCTTGGTACTGCCGATCTGGTGGTCGAAGCCGTGTTTGAAGATATGGCCGTCAAACACGATGTGTTTGGCAAGCTTTCGAAACACTGCAAACCTGATGCTGTTTTGGCCTCAAATACATCTTACCTCGACATCAACGAAATCGCGGCCAATTGCACTCATCCCCAGCGGGTAATCGGGCTTCATTTCTTCTCCCCGGCGCACATAATGAAGCTGCTTGAAGTGGTCCGTACTGATCAAGCCAACGCCACAAGCCTTGCCACTGCATTTGCATTTGCCCGCAAACTTGGCAAAATCGCGGTCCCCTGTGGTGTCTGCGATGGCTTTATTGGCAACCGTATTATGTCGGCCTATCGCAAGCATTGTGAGTACATGCTCGAAGATGGTGCGCTCCCCCATCAGATTGATGCTGCCATGGTTGAATTTGGCTTCCCGATGGGCTTGTTTGCCATGCAGGACATGGCCGGGCTTGAGATTTCCTGGGCAACGCGCAAACGTCTCGCCCCGTTCCGTGATCCGGCTGAACGCTACGTCGCACTTGGTGATTACCTGTGTGAGATGGACCGGTTTGGCAAAAAGAACGGTCTGGGCTGGTATCGTTATGATGAAAACGGCAAAGCTCTCCCAGACCCGGACGTCGATGCACTGGTGATTGCGGAATCGGATAAAAAGGGCATCACACGTCGCGATTTCGACGCCAAAGAAATCATTTCCGTCATCCTTGATGCCATGCGTAGCGAAGGCGATAAAATCCTTGCCGAGGGGATCGCCATGGGCCCTGACGCCATTGATGTCGTCATGGTCAATGGATACGGCTTCCCACGCCATAAGGGCGGCCCGATGTTCATAACCCAAAAGTAACCGGAATCAAGAACGCCTAATCATTTCATCGTCATCGGGGCAGAAGGTTTTCCACCTTCCGCCCCGATTTGGTTTCTGGTGTATTTCGAACTTGTCTAAATGCACTTTGATGACCAAATAAAATACATACTCAACACCCTAAAAAGGCGTCAATGCCGGTGTAAACGTGCCTTTGGATCACACAATACGGTGTTGCGTCGCAAACCTACTGCCTTTTTGACTTAAGCTTTCTGCCACATCGGGATCAATCCGAAATAGATTTTCAAGCCGTCAAAATTTCGAACGACGGCGATCAAAGAGCAGGTAACCTGCCGACGAAGATTAGGGAGAATTTGGGTGCAACTGACAGCCCGTGACGCAGCCCGTGCATGGCACGTGACTGATCTTAAGTGTTCAGGGTCCCGCCTGAATACCACATATCCCCGCATCTTCGACTGCGCGGGGCATGATCAATCACCGCCTTCATTAAGGTCAGCGATCACGTTATCTGTTTGCAATTCACCTCGGCCAAACAGGCGATCACGCGTCCATGTCCTTCTGATCAAAGATCAGGACGGACAAAAGATACGACGATGCCTTGTCACGTGAGACGCTAATTCCCTGCTGCAGACATGCGCCCTGCACAGGTTTTCTATCCGGGCACCACACAGAAGCCGAGGTTTCGATCATGCATTCATTATCTGATATTCAAAAACTTGTGTCCCGTCGCCAAAAAGGCAAAAGCCTCGAAGCGCCTTTCTATAGTTCGCCTGAAATTCTTGATCTCGACATCAAAGAGATTTTCAGCAAGCACTGGATTTTTGTCGCCGTCGAGCCTGAGCTCCCCGAGCCAGGCGATTGCGTCACGGTTGAGGTCGATAAGACATCGGTTTTGCTGCTGCGCGGCGACGATATGGAAATACGCGCCTTTCACAATGTGTGTCGCCACCGCGGGGCCAAGCTGATTGACGAACGAGCCACAACAATTGGTAACATTGTCTGTCGCTATCACGGTTGGACGTACAACGAAGATGGCGACTTGATCCTTGCCGAACATATGGGGGCTGGCTTTGACAAAAGCTGCCATGGCCTCAAGACTGTGCATGTGCGCTCAATCGCGGGTTTGATCTTTATATGCCTTGCGAAAGATGCCCCTGCCGATATTGAGGAAATGGCCCGCATTATGGAGCCCTACCTCGCACCACATGATATTGCTAACTGTAAGGTCGCCCATACATCGGAGCTGATCGAAGAAGGCAACTGGAAACTGACGATGGAGAACAATCGGGAATGCTATCACTGTGATGGCAATCACCCGCAGCTCACCGTTCCGTTGTCAGCATTTGGTTTTGGTTTCTCGCCCGATGAAATGGATCAGCGTCGTTCTGAGGAAGTGAACAAGTACCTTTCTGCAGTTCACACAGATCATACGCGCTGGGAAGCATGTGGCCTGCCATCAGCAGAATCAGATCATTTGTCAAACATTACCGGTTTCCGCACGATGCGCCTGCCTCTGATGCGCGCCGGGGAATCTCATACGCTTGACACCAAAGTTGCATCGAAAAAGCTGCTTGGGCAGTTCACGGACGCCAAACTTGGCGGGCTTAGTTTCTGGACACACCCGAACTCGTGGCACCATTTCATGAGCGACCACATTGTCACATTCTCCGTCTTGCCACTCGGCCCTGACAAGACGCTGGTGCGGACCACATGGCTTGTGCACAAGAATGCCCATGAGAACGAAGACTACAATCTTGATAACCTCACGCATGTCTGGAATATGACCAACGTGCAGGATGCCGAACTTGTGCGTCTTGCCCAGATTGGCAGTCAACAGCCTGCCTACGAACCGGGTCCTTATTCCACATTCACAGAACCACACGTTGAAGCGTTCTGTGATTGGTATATCAAGCGTCTGGATGACCACTTTGCCAACACCCAAAAAGCCGGGATTGCCGCAGAATGAGCGCGAACAAAACGACCACGACCGGACAAGGTGGCGATAAGCCCAGCGAAGAAATGCTGACCGAAGCAACCCGCGTTCCGCTTTGGGATCCTGAGCATGACGACGTTCTTGTCTGTCGACAGGTGCGCCAGGAAACCCATGACGTCAAAACGTTCGTCTTTTCCGGACGCGAACCGCGCGACTTTCGGTATTCACCGGGACAATTCATGACGTTCGAACTTCCGGTCGAAGGCATGGTGACGCGCTGCTATACGATCTCTGCATCGGCGGCACGGCCATACCGGCTCGAAATCACGGTCAAACGTGTTCCAGGTGGCCCCGGCTCAAACTGGCTTCATGATTACATGGTGCCGGGCAAGGAAGTAAATGTCTCGGGCCCGGGGGGTGAATTTACCACCGACGCGACATCTGAAGAAAAACTGCTGTTCATTTCCGCAGGAAGCGGCATCACACCGATGATGTCGATGACCCGAACGGCATGTGATTTGTCCGAACCGACAGATTTGCATTTCGTCCATGCCGCACGTACGCCATCCGACCTGATTTTCCGCGACGAACTTTCACTTCTGGCGTCGCAGAACCCGGGACTGAAAGTATCACTAACCTGCGACAGCACATCGGCCAGCCACAGCTGGACGGGCTTTAGCGGACGCCTGAGCTTGCAGATGCTGTCGTTGATGTCACCTGACTTCAAGGACCGGAAGATTTTCTGCTGTGGGCCGGGCCGCTTCATGGATGGTGTGCGCGACATGTTGCGCGAAGCCGGGTTCGACATGGAAAAGTACTATGAGGAAAGCTTTGACTTCGGGGCTGAAACGGCAGGTACGTTCGAAGAGCACAGCTCTGTCGCACCGGAAATCAGTGGCCAGACCTTCCGCGTAAGCTTCAGCAAAACCGGTCATGTCGTCGAATGCAGTCCGGGTATGACAATCCTTTCAGCCGCACGTGAAGCGGGACTGTTGCCATTGTCATCGTGTCAGCGTGGCATTTGCGGAACGTGTAAATCAAAGCTGAACTCAGGCGAGGTCGATATGCAACATGGCGGCGGCATTCGTCAGCGCGAAATCGATCAAGGCAAAATCCTGATCTGTTGCTCAACACCGCTTTCCGATGTTGAGGTCGAACTGTAAAATCCAGTCCCGACACGCATACGCCGCTCATCACGGTTCAGGATAAAGAAGCCGCCACCAGTGGTGCGGCCCATTTGCGAGCTATTCCTTGACCGTGCCTTCTGGCTGCAGTTCGTCGACGGCTAATTCCGAATCCAAACTTACGGGCCGTCGCAATGCTTGCGGCGTGCAGCCATAGCGGCGGCGGAACATCCGACTAAGGTGTGACGAGTCGCAGAACCCGCAATCAACAGCGATTTGCGCGACGGACTTCTGGCTCTTCTCGATCAGGTGGTGGGCCAGATCAAGGCGGATGTTAAGAAAGGCAACCTGCGGGGATGTGTCGAGGCTGATGCGAAAATGTCGCTCGACCTGACGCTTGCTGTTGCCCATTCGGCGCGCAATCTCCTGCACGGAAATCGGCATATCGATGTTCTGCTGCATGATCAACAAGGCACGCTGCACAATCGTATCTTGTGTCTTGAGGTCAAGTGGAATGCCCGGCTGCGGTTTTTCAGCCTGAAGCGCATCATCAATGATCATGATGTGAAGGCTTTTGTTGGCCTGTGCACGCCCGACATGCTTATCAACAAGATAAGCTGCCAGATGGGCCGAACTCACGCCGCCCGAGCAGGTGAGACGATCCCGGTCAACGACAAAAATCTGTTCTGTAACCGGATCAAGCCCTTCAAATTGATCAACAACTTCGGAGTGATGGAACCAGCTTATGCAACAGCGATACCCATCAAGCAACCCCGCTTCGTGAAGCAGAAACGCACCGGTACAAACGCCGACAAGTGGCACACCGGCAGCGGCCGCTTCATGCAAAAATTTCTGATAGGCAGGACTAAGGTTGGGCGCTTCGTCCATCAAGCCCCCAACGACAACGATATAGTTAAACCGTCGTGGGTCGCCGAGGCGCTCTTTGGGCTGTACCGTGATACCGCTGCTGGACGTTATCGGGTCCATCCGTTCAGACAGAACCGTCCAGTTGCACAGGATCGGTCTACTACGATCCCCCTCGTCTGCGGCCAGTCGCAGCACATCAACAAAGTTTGCAAAAGCGCAAAGCGTGAACCTGTTCGCCAGAATAAATCCGACAGTCAGACGCGGTGTGTTTTGGTTACCAAATTTCGTATTCGTAAGCACCGGCTCCTCCGATACAGACAAGGTTTCTGCTTTTGTCGTAGCGATAATCTCACTTTGACGCAAACATTCTATTTTGTGGCGCAAAAAGTCGCCAGATTATCAACTGCGATCTCGACGACCAGATTGGGGAACCAAGAGAAACTCTATGGACTCGGCATATCAGCCTAAAGGACGGCGTTCTTTTTAGTGCAAACTAGCACACAGAACATTCGCGCCCCTGATAGTCGATCTCCAACGTGTTGATCTTACCCTACTTCCGGGAAAACACACCCAAAACCGATGTTACCTTCGGAAGTGTCACAGCATGTAATGCTTCCAATCTTTGATACGCACCAAAGACCGCGGCTGATGCGCTGGTCGTCCTAAGACAGATATTCTGTCCGGGGCTTCGATAGAGAGGAAAATGATGAAGGTACTCGTACCAGTAAAGCGGGTTGTCGACTACAACGTGAAAATTCGCGTTAAAGCGGATGGTTCCGGCGTCGACCTTGCCAATGTCAAAATGTCGATGAACCCGTTTGACGAGATTGCCGTCGAGGAGGCAGTTCGTTTAAAGGAAAATGGTCAGGCAGACGAAGTTGTTGCCGTTTCCATCGGCCCGGTACAAGCGCAGGAAACCCTGCGCACCGCCCTTGCCATGGGCGCAGACCGCGCCATCCTGATTACCGTCGATGGGCCTGTCGAACCGCTTAGCGTCGCAAAAATTCTTGCTGGCGTCGTAAAGGACGAACAACCCGAACTTGTGATCCTTGGCAAACAGGCCATTGATGATGATGCCAATCAGACCGGTCAGATGCTTTCAGCACTGCTGGGCTGGTCGCAGGCAACCTTTGCTTCCAAGCTTGAGCTTAACAGCGGCAGCGCGAAAGTCACCCGCGAGGTCGATGGTGGGCTTCAGGCCATTAACATCAGTCTGCCCGCGATTGTGACGGCTGACCTGCGCCTGAACGAGCCGCGCTACGCGTCGCTTCCAAACATCATGAAGGCCAAGAAAAAGCCGCTTGATACGAAGACGCCCGATGATTTCGGCGTTACCGTCGCATCGCGTCTGCGCGTCATCCGGGTTGAAGAACCCGCTGTCCGTCAGGCTGGCGTCAAGGTCGCCAACGTTGCGGAATTGACCGAAAAACTTAAGAACGAAGCTGGCGTCATCTGAACCAAGCGGAGATTGAAATTATGGCTATTCTTCTTTTTGCCGAGCATGACAACGTCACACTCTCCGAGCAGACCGCAAAGGCGCTGAGTGCTGCGGCAAAGATCGGTGGTGACATCGATATTCTGGTTGCGGGCAAAAATGTTCGTGTGGTCGCCGAAGCAAGTGCCAAGCTTTCAGGCGTGCGTACTGTACTGGTTGCTGAGAGTGATGCGCTGGAAAACCAACTGGCAGAAAACGCAGCAACCCTCATTGTCTCGCTAAGCGGCGACTACGACACCATCGTTGCGCCCGCAACCGCAAACGGCAAAAACATTCTGCCGCGCGTCGCGGCCCTACTTGATGTGATGCAGATTTCCGAGGTAATGGACGTCGTCGATGCCGATACGTTCAAACGCCCAATCTATGCGGGAAATGCGGTTGAAGTCGTTCAAACGACTGATGCGACAAAGGTCATGACCATCCGGACGTCAAGCTTTGGTGCAACGCAAGACGGCAGCACCACAGCCCCGATCAAAAGCATTGATGTCGGTGCGACGGATGCCGGAAAATCATCCTTCATCGAAAATATCCTGTCGCAAAATGATCGCCCTGAACTGGGATCAGCCAAGATCATCGTTTCGGGTGGCCGCGCACTTGGCTCCGAAGAAAAGTTCAAGGCCGTCATTACCCCATTGGCAGATAAACTTGGTGCGGCCGTTGGTGCATCACGCGCGGCTGTTGATGCCGGGTATGCTCCAAACGACTTGCAGGTCGGTCAGACCGGCAAGGTTGTGGCCCCCGATCTTTATATCGCGTGTGGTATTTCCGGTGCGATCCAGCATCTGGCGGGCATGAAAGATTCAAAGGTCATCGTCGCCATCAACACCGACGAAGATGCACCGATTTTTCAGGTCGCAGATTACGGTATTGTCGGAGATCTGTTTGATGTCCTGCCGGAGCTGGAAGGTCAGCTCTGAGACGCACCTTAACCCAATTGAAACGGAACTGATCCAGTGAGCGAAAATTCTTACATCCTGCGCATTGCCTGTGACGACCAGCCGGGCATCGTTGCAACGGTAACGTCTGCACTGGCATCGCGCGGTGCAAATATCATCGAATCAAATCAGTTCTGGGATCGTCATACGAACCAGTTCTTCCTTCGTGTGGGGATCAGTGTACCGGCAGGAATCGACAAGGATTCAATTGTTCTAACACTTAATCCGTCGGTTGACCGCTTCAACATGAAGCTGAAAGTCGATGTCGTTTCGCGGCGTCCGAAAATTATCATCATGGTGTCGAAATTCGACCATGCCATGCTGCACCTGCTCTATCAAATCAAGGTGGGATGGCTTGATGCGGAAGTTGCTGCAATTGTCTCCAACCACGAAGACGCCCGCAAAGTTGCCGAGCAGGAAGGCATTCCGTTCCACTACATGCCGGTGAACAAAGACAACAAGACTGAACAGGAAGCCAAACTGGCCGACCTGATCAAACAGACCAATTCTGAACTGGTCGTCCTTGCCCGCTATATGCAGGTTCTGACCAACGAGCTTTCAAGCCAGTTTTATGGCATGATCATCAATATTCACCACTCGTTCCTGCCGTCGTTCAAGGGCGCAAAACCCTATCATCAGGCCTATGACCGTGGGGTGAAACTGATTGGTGCCACGGCACACTATGTCACCCCTGATCTTGATGAAGGCCCGATCATTGAACAGGAAACAGAACGGGTAAACCACGCGATGTCTGCGGATGATTTTGTCGCCACGGGTCGCGACATTGAAGCCCGCGTTCTCGCCCGTGCTGTAAAATATCATCTTGAAGGTCGGGTGATGCTGAACAATCATCGCACTGTGGTCTTCACCTTATAGGCCAAATGAGTGTCGGGGCCGGGTCAAATCGGTCCCGACATATTGTCCCATGCCGACCAATGATAATCGTCTCGAAAACAAGGAATGAAAAAAATGGCCGCATTTCCACAAAAGGCTAACGTCGTCATCGTCGGCCTCGGCGGTATCGTGGGGGCTTCGGTCACCCATCACCTGATCGAGAACGGGTGGGACGATATTGTAGGTATCGATAAGTCCGGCATACCAACTGACGTTGGCTCCACGGCGCACGCATCTGACTTCTGCTTTGCGACAAGCCACGATCTTTTGACGTGCTGGACAACCATGTACTCCATGGATTTCTATGAAAAGATGGGCCATTACGCGCGCATCGGCGGCATCGAAGTTGCGCGTGTTGGTGATGACGAACGCATGGCAGAACTCAAACGCCGCGTTGATTCCAGCAAGGCGTTTGGCACCAATGTCAAAATCATCAGTGCTGCCGAGGCCAAGGAAAAATTCCCGCTGCTTGAAGAAGACCAAATTCAGGGTGCGTTGTGGGACCCCGATGCTGGTCTTGTGACACCACGCTCCCAAACTGTTGCGGGCAAACTTATTGATCAGGCTGCTGCCACCGGCAAACTTCAAATGTTTGCCAACACATCGGCCCTTGATCTAATCACCGAAAATGGCCGCATCGTCGGTGTTAAGACCGAACGTGGCACGATCCATGCCAATCATGTTGTTGTCTGTGCTGGTCTTTGGGGCCGTTTGATTGCGGAAATGGCTGGCGAAGATTTGCCTGTGATGCCGGTCGATCATCCGTTGACGTTCTTTGGGCCTTATAACGCGTTTGAAAACACTGGCGTTGAAATCGGCATGCCGCTTCTACGTGATCAGGGGAACTCGGCCTATATGCGCGATACGGGCGACCCCAAAAGTACTGAAGGCGGTCAGATCGAGTGGGGATATTACTACGAAGAAAACCCGCGTCTTGTGCATCCGCGCGACATTCTTGAAAAAGACCAGGCACGCCTGTCTCCGTCGCAGCGCGATCTCGAACTCGAAGATGTGATCGAACCGCTTGAACGCGCCATGGAACTTACCCCAATCCTGACCGAGCTTGGCTTTAACGAAAGCCATTCGTTTAACGGCCTGTTGCAATCATCGGCCGATGGTGGCCCTGCGATGGGGGAAAGTCAGAAACTGCGCGGATTGTGGTATGCTGTTGGGATCTGGATCAAAGACGGACCGGGCATGGGCAAACTCATTGCCGACTGGATGACCCATGGCCGCACCCATGTCGATCATCATGCAATTGATTTTGCCCGCTACAATGAATTCCAGCTCGACGAAAAATACATCTATGACCGTTGCTATGAGACGGCGAAAAAGATCTACAACCCGCCAGTCCACCCGCGTGAGCCGTTTGCCAATGCACGCGGCATTCGTCGCTCCCCGTTCTATGAGCGCGAAGTCGAGCTGGGTGGATACTTCATGGAGCTTGGCGGTTGGGAACGCGCGCATGGTTATGCGTCGAACGAACATCTGCTTGAAAAATATGCCGACCGTGTTCCGGTGCGTGAAAACGAGTGGGATACCCGCCACTTCTGGCGCGTTTCCAATGCCGAACAGCTCGCCATGAGTGATGATTGCGGCATCATTAACCTGTCGCATTTCCATATGACCGAAATCGAAGGCCCCGACCATGTTGAACTCATGGAATGGCTCTGCGCGGCAAAAGTTGGCGGGGATGCCAATATCGGCAAGGGTATCTATACCCATATGCTCGACGAGGAAGGCAACGTTCGTGCGGACTTTACCATGTTTCGTATGGAAGATCGCTGCCGTCTGGTGAACGGTGCGGATGCCGGTCCACGCGACCTTATCCATATGCGTCGTGTTGCAATGGATAAGGGTCTTGATGTCACCATTACCGATGTCACCGAGAAATTCACAACCATTGGTATCTGGGGACCGAACGCACGCGAAAACTTGCAGAAAGTCGTTGAAAACCCGGATGAATTAAACATCGACGCCTTCCCGTTTGCAGCAATCCGTCAAATCCAGATTGCCGGTAAAACCGTAACTGCCTTCCGAATTTCCTATGTCGGGGAGCAAGGATGGGAACTGCATATGCACTATGAAGACGGCCTTGCCGTCTGGGATGCGTTGCGCGGGATCGGTGTGATGGCAGTTGGTGTTGAAACCTATGCCAACTCGCGCCGGTTGGAAAAGTCACTTCGCCTGCAAAACGCCGATCTGCACACCCAGTACAACCTTCTCGAAGCAGCCCTTGCCCGCCCGAAGGTCAAGGAAGCCGATTTCTGCGGCAAGGCAAAGCACGTCGAATATCGTGAACGCGAACATCAACCAGCAATGCTGTGTACCCTTGTCATGACCGACAATGTCGACGCACAAGGTGTAGCACGTTATCCGGTGGGTAATCTTCCGGTCATGGAACCCGAAACCGGCGAAACCCTGATAGATGAACTTGGTCGTCGTTCCTACACGACCTCCATCGCCTTTGGTCCCAGCATTGGCAAAAACATCGCCCTTGCCTATCTGCCATGGGACTATTGTCAGGAAGGTCGCAAACTGAACGTCTCCTATTTCGACGAGATCTATCCGGTCGAAGTCGTGGGGATTGGCTACACGCCGCTCTACGATCCGGAAAACCTCAAACCGCGCAGCTAGCGGGAAGACCTATCCCCCAAAAGGCGCAGTCGTTCTCAAGGCTGCGCCTTTTTTATGGTGTTTCTGTCTGCTGATGAGTTTGGCTTATGATGGTCTGGCTTAAAGGGATCCTCAGAAACGAAAATCAAACGTCGGCTGGGCCCAACCTGCTCGCCTGCCGATAGGCCGCCGGAGCCATCCCTTCTTGCTTTGAAAACACGCGACTGAAATGCGATGCGTCACAAAACCCTGTCGAATTGGCAATATCGACAATTGTTCTGTCCGTACGTTCAATCATCATTTTTGCCTGTGCTATGCGAATGCGCATGGCGGCGATGGACGGCGTAATATTAAGGGCCTTGTGAAAATGGCGTTCGAGTTTGCGTTTACTGACACCGAGTGCCTTCGCAAGATTCTCGGCGGGTTCTGGTGCATCAAGGCGTTGTTGAATACGCAATAACGCCCGACTGACCAGCGGGTCACGGGTCGATAGTTCAAGTGGCAAACCCGGCTGTGGTTTTTCGGCAACCTGAAGTTCATCAATGATCATGATGTGCAGGCTTTTTTGGGCCGCAGCACGCCCGACATGGCGTTCAACCAAAAATGCCGCAAGATGGGCTGAACTGGTGCCCCCCGAACAGGTCAGTCGATCCCGATCAACGACAAATATCTGGTCGGAAATCGGTACCATGCCTTCAAACGTTTCAAGAAAATCGTCATGATGGAACCAGCTGACACAGCATTTATAGCCATCAAGCAGCCCCGCCTCATGCATCAAGAAAACAGCCGTGCACAGCGCGACAAGCGGCACGCCTCGATTGGCTGCATCTCGAAGAAAGCGGATATATTCCGGACCGATTCTGACCTGTTCTTTCAACAACCCGCCGACAACAACGATATAGTCATAATCTTGTGGACGGGCCAAAGGTGCATCAGGGCGCACTTCAACCGCAGAACTTGATCGTACCGGTTGGCCGTTATGCGATAGAATATGCCATTCGCAATTGATCTGACGCGACTGATCTCCGTCGTCTGCCGCCAGACGCAAGACGTCTAGAAAACTGGCAAAGGCCGAAATGGTGAAATGGGGGGCCAAGATAAATCCGACCCTAAGTTTCGGCGCTTTCGGCTGCGTCATCTGTTTTCTCCGCGAAAGATGGCAAATACTTACAACGGATATGACGCAAATATCCAATCACGATTTCGAAAAATAGCTTCTAATTAGTAAAATTGATGACACCCAGTGGAGCCGCCTCACCATGACGCATTTTTCTGCTTTGTCGCTGCTAAAGAATGCCCTGACAGGACAAAAGAACTGGCAGGCGCAATGGCCCGACAGTCAACCCAAGTCAGAATATGACGTCGTCATCGTTGGTGCTGGCGGCCATGGACTTGGTGCCGCGCACTATCTGGCCAAGGAACATGGCATCACCAATGTTGCGGTGATCGACAAGGGTTGGCTTGGTGGCGGCAACACCGGGCGCAACACCACGATCATCCGGTCGAACTATCTCTATGATGAAAGTGCAAAGCTTTATGACCACGCAGTTGATCTGTGGGAAGGGCTTAGCCAGGACCTGAACTATAACGTTATGTTCTCGCGCCGTGGTGTTTTGATGCTGGCGCACAATGTTCATGATGTGCAATCGTTCCAGCGTCACATTCATTCGAACCGCCTTAACGGTGTTGATAACCGCTGGCTGACACCACAAGAAGCCAAAGAATTCTGCCCTCCGCTGAACATTTCGCCGAATGCACGCTACCCCGTCATGGGCGGTGCGCTTCAGATGCGTGCCGGAACCGCACGTCATGATGCGGTTGCCTGGGGCTATGCCCGAAGTGCATCCCAACGTGGTGTTGATATCATTCAAAACTGCCCGGTCACCGCGATCCGCCGTGGTCCCGATGGTTCGGTTGAGGGCGTTGAAACCGCCAAGGGCTTTATCCGCGCGAAAAAAGTCGCGGTATCAGCTGCCGGCCACACCAGCGTTGTGATGGATTCTGCCGGTGTTCGTATGCCGCTTGAAAGCTATCCGCTACAGGCACTGGTGTCCGAACCGATCAAACCGATTTTCCCGTGCGTTGTCATGTCCAACACCGTGCATGCCTATATCAGTCAATCTGACAAGGGCGAGCTTGTGATTGGGTCTGGCACAGACCAATACACCAGTTATTCGCAACGTGGTGGCCTGCCGCTGATTGAACATACGGTTGCAGCGATCTGCGAGATTTTCCCGATCTTTAACCGTATGCGGATGCTGCGCAAATGGGGCGGCATTGTTGACGTAACGCCGGATCGTTCCCCGATCCTTGGCACAACGCCAGTGCCCGGATTGTATGTCAACTGCGGCTGGGGCACGGGTGGCTTTAAGGCCACACCGGGTGCTGCCCATACCCTTGCATGGACGATTGCCAAAGGCACCCCGCATGACATCAATGCCCCCTTCACGCTGGACCGGTTCCGGACTGGCCGTCTGATTGACGAGGCGGCTGCTGCCGCCGTCGCACACTGAGGAGAACGAACATGCTTCTCGTACATTGCCCTTATTGCGATGAAACACTGCCGGAACTGGAATTTACCTATGGCGGTGAGGCCCATATCGCCCGCCCGGAAAACCCGGCGGATAAAACCGATGATGAATGGCGCGACTTCCTGTTCATTCGCACCAACGTCAAAGGCCCGCATTTTGAACGCTGGCGTCATGCCCATGGCTGTGGCCGGTTCTTTAACGCAGTGCGCGATACCGTCTCGGATCGTTTTCTGACGACCTACAAAGCCGACGCCCCACGACCGGACCTTGCCGTCCTGCTTGCAGATGCGTCAATGAAGGAGCCTTCAAAATGACCACCTTCCGCGTTCCGGGCCGTGGCCGGGTCCTTCACAACCGACCGGTTTCTTTTACTTTTGACGGCATGACCTATCAGGGCCTTGAAGGCGATACTGTTGCCTCCGCCCTGATTGCCAATGGCGTTCAGCTGATGGGGCGTTCGTTTAAATATCACCGTCCACGTGGCCCGATGGCAGCAGGTTCCGAAGAACCAAATGCCCTGATCGGCACCCGCCGTGGCAAGGGTCGGTTCGAGCCGAACACGCGCGCTACCGTGCAGGAAATCTGGAACGGTCTTGAAACCAACAGCCAGAACAAATACCCCAGCCTGAAGTTCGATGTCGGTGCGATCAATGACCGTGCCTATATGCTGTTTTCCGCTGGGTTCTATTACAAAACCTTTATGTGGCCGCGTTCCTTCTGGGACAAATATTACGAACCTTTCATTCGTGCGGCGGCTGGTCTTGGCGTCTCACCAAGCGAACCCGACCCGGACAATTATGCGTCACGCTATCTGCATACCGATGTCCTGATCATTGGTGCGGGTCCGGCTGGCCTTGCATCGGCACGTGCGGCAGCCACAGCCGGACTGCGCGTCACACTGGTTGATGAAAATTCCGAACCGGGTGGAACGCTTCTGAGCGAACCGCAGGCGTCTATTGCGGACAAACCGGCATGGGATTGGCTTGACGCTGAAATCAGTGCGCTTAAAGACCTCGGCGTACAGATCATGACCCGCACGACCGCAATTGGCTATTACCATCAAAACATGATCGGCCTGTGTCAAAAGCTGACCGATCATCAAGAAAAACCTGCCGAAGGCGCCCCGCGTGAACGCATGTGGCGTGTGCGGGCCAAGCAGGTCATTCTCGCACAGGGTGCGCTTGAAAAACCGCTGGTGTTTGATGGCAATGATCGTCCGGGCGTGATGCTCGCCGGATCCGCACAGACCTATCTGAACCGATATGGCGTGCGCGTTGGCAATAAGGCCGTGATTGTGACCAGTCACGACAGTGCATGGTATGCGGCCTTTGATCTTGCATCGGCAGGTACACAGATCGAAGCCATCGTCGACACCCGCCCGACCCCGAACGCGGACCTGATCAAAGAAGCCGCAGCGCGCGGAATCACGGTTCTTCCCGGACATACTGCGACAGGAACATCTGGGCGACTGCGGATCAAGTCGGTCCGTGTAAATAAGGTTGAAAATGGCAAGGTTCTCTCAGCTCGGAACATCAGTTGCGACAGCCTGCTGATTTGTGGTGGCTGGACGCCGACACTCCATCTGTTTTCCCACACCAAGGGGTCGCTGAAATGGGATGACGAAAGTCAGACCTTCCTTCCGGACCGCATTACCGAGGAATGCCAGATTGCAGGTGCCGGTCGCGGCCTTTGGGGCATTGCGGCTGCGCTTAATGATGGTGCTGTCATGGGCGCGGCTGCGGCCAAGGCGCTTGGAAAATCGTCAAAGGCCCAAACAGTAACTGTCGTAAATGACCGTCCCGGCACGGGCGAAAGCCACACCGAATTGCCGACCGACCTTGATCCGGGTAAGGCGCGGGCCTTTGTCGATTATCAGAACGACGTGACCGCCAAGGATTTGCGCCTAGCAGTCCGTGAAGGCATGCGATCAATTGAACACGTCAAACGCTACACGACAAACGGCATGGCAACCGATCAGGGCAAGATGTCAAACATCAACGGCCTGAACATTGCCGCCGATGCCCTTGGCAAAAAGCAGCCCGAAGTCGGTCTGACCACCTTCCGGCCACCTTACACCCCAACCAGTTTTGGCGCCTTTGCCGGCTATCACAAGGGTGAGCATTTCGAAGTAACCCGCAAAACTCCGATTGATAGCTGGGCCGAAGAAAACGGTGCGGTGTTTGAACCCGTCAGCTTGTGGCGTCGTGCGTGGTACCTCCCCAAAGACGGCGAAGACATGGACACCGCTGTGCACCGCGAATGCCGCGAAACGCGCAAATCCCTTGGCATGTTTGACGCATCCACCCTTGGCAAGATCGAGGTTGTTGGCCCCGATGCGGTTGAATTCATGAACCGCATGTACACCAATCCCTGGACCAAACTGGCACCGGGTCGGACCCGCTATGGCCTGTTGCTCGGCGATGATGGCTTTATCCGCGATGACGGTGTGATTGGACGGCTCAGCGATGACCGCTTCCACATCACCACCACCACCGGTGGTGCGGCGCGCGTTCTCAATATGATGGAGGACTACCTCCAGACCGAATGGCCAGACCTTAAAGTCTGGCTGACCTCGACCACCGAACAATGGTCGACCATCGCACTTAACGGTCCGAATGCGCGCAACCTGATTGAACCCTTTGTCGAAGGACTTGATATCTCTGACGCCGCATTCCCGCACATGTCGATTGCCGAATGCACCTTTGCCGGTTTCCCGGCCCGCCTGTTCCGCGTCAGCTTTACCGGCGAACTTGGCTTTGAAATCAACGTCCCAGCCCGTCATGGCCGTGCGCTTTGGGAAAAACTATTCGATGCAGGCCAGAAATATGACATCTGCACCTATGGCACGGAAACCATGCATGTGCTGCGTGCAGAAAAGGGCTTCATCATTGTTGGTCAGGATACCGACGGCACGGTAACGCCCTATGATGCGGGTGCCGGCTGGGCGATTGGCAAAAACAAACCTGATTTTGTCGGTATGCGTGCGCTCAACCGTCCGGACCTTACCGCCGAAGGCCGCAAACAACTGGTTGGCCTTCTGACCGAGGACGGCACATCCAAACTCGAAGAAGGGGCGCAGATCGTACTTGATCCAAACCAGCCCATTCCGATGAAAATGGTGGGTCACGTGACATCGTCCTATCACAGCGATGCAGCCGGCCGTCCAATCGCACTTGCCCTGGTTGAAGGCGGCCACGGAAAAACCGGCGATACGGTCTATATCCCGATGCCCGACCGAACGATCAAGGCAACGATCACGGGCACGACATTTTACGACCCCGAAGGTGCCCGTCTGAAGCTGTAACGTCTAAAGCTGTAACCTTGTCATTTTGAATACCGTCATATGAACGGAGAAGACTGCAATGACTGCACATGTCGATCTAAATATGGCCCGAACACTGGCCACAAGTTCCGCTGTCAGCGTTGAACTTCTGCCCTCCGTCGCGCGCTTTTCGTTGCGTGCGGGCACCGGTGAACAGACTGCTCTTTCCAAGGCGCTGGGCGTTGCCCTTCCGACTAAAATCGGTCAGTGCACACGTAAAAACAAGATTGAAGTGCTCTGCCTGGGTCCCGACGAATGGACTGTTCTGGCCCCTGAAGATCAGGCGGTAAAAATCACTGATGCCTGTGAAGCAATCTACACCAAAGCACCACACAGCCTGACGGAAGTTTCAGACCGTGAAATCGCCATTCAGATCACTGGGGCAAAAGCCACCGACCTGATGACAATCGGCTGCCCGCGCGATCTTGACCTTCTGCCGGTCGGCGAAGCCCGCCGCACCATTTTTGATGGCGTATCCGCCGTGCTTTGGCGCGATGGTTCCGACGAATATCGCCTTGATCTTTGGCGATCATTTGCACCGCATGTCATTTCGCTTCTTGAAACGGGCTGCGCCGAACTCGCCGCAGAATAAGCGCCCTTTCGGGCATCGTCCTTCATCGCCGAACCTTGAAATGGGACAGATCCATGACTGATCAAAACGTTCTTTCGACCATTGCCGATACCGTCATTGCCGATGCCATCAATCATGAACTCTCGCGTCAGCAAAATCAGATCGAATTGATTGCATCGGAGAATATCGTCTCCAAGGACGTTCTCGCAGCCCAAGGATCTGTTCTGACCAACAAATATGCCGAAGGCTATCCGGGTCGCCGTTACTATGGCGGATGTGAGCATGTCGATGTGGTTGAACGTATCGCCATTGACCGGATCAAGCAGCTGTTCGGTGCCGAATTTGCCAATGTGCAGCCCCATTCCGGCGCACAGGCCAATCAGGCTGTATTCCTGGCCTTGCTGGAACCCGGCGACCGGATCATGGGCATGTCACTCGCACATGGCGGCCACCTTACCCATGGCTCACACGTCACGATGTCTGGCAAGTGGTTTGATGTTGTTTCTTATGAAGTGCGCGAAGACACCCATCTGATCGATATGGAAGATGTGCGTCGGGTCGCACTTGAAACCAAACCAAAACTCATCATCGCCGGGGCATCGGCCTATCCCCGTGAAATCGATTTCAAAGCTTTCCGCGAAATTGCCGATGAGGTTGGCGCATATCTTATGGTCGATATGGCCCATTATGCCGGTCTGATCTGTGCCGGACATTACCCGAACCCGGTGCCGCATGCGCATGTTACGACCTCAACCACCCATAAAACCCTTCGTGGCCCGCGCGGTGGCATTATTCTCACCAATGACGAAGCCCTTGCAAAGAAGTTCAACTCAGCTGTCTTCCCGGGCAACCAGGGTGGTCCGCTCATGCATGTGATTGCCGCCAAGGCGGTTGCATTCGGCGAAGCCCTGCAGCCAAGCTTCAAAGAATATGCCGCACAGGTGATCGCAAACGCCCGTTCTCTGTCTAATGTTCTGATTGAAGGCGGCCTTGGTATTGTTTCAGGCGGAACCGATTGTCACATGGTGCTGGTCGATCTGCGCCCCAAAGGGGTGACCGGCAAGGTGGCCGAAGCGGCGCTCGAACGCGCAGGATTAACTTGTAACAAGAACGCCATCCCGTTTGATCCGGAAAAACCGTTTGTAACATCGGGCATTCGCCTTGGCACGTCGGCCGGCACCACGCGTGGCTTTGGCGAAGCCGAATTCCGCAAGGTTGGCAAATTGGTCCTTAAGGTAATCGAAGCTCTTTCAGACAATCCCGAAGGTGATGCCACAGTCGAAGCCGCGGTTTTGGCTGAAGTCCACGAATTGTGTGCTGCCCATCCGATCTACGGTCAGTAATTCAGGTGTTTTTGTCAGTTTTTGACATTTTCAAGATCGGCATCGGCCCGTCATCGTCTCATACGATGGGGCCGATGACGGCAGCTTCCCGGTTTCTTGACGACCTAAGAGACCCTGCATTGTATGCCCCTGGAACGACCCGGTTGGCATCTGTATCTGTCTCTCTGCACGGATCATTGGCCTTTACGGGCAAAGGTCACGCAACGGATCGTGCTGTCGTACTTGGACTGATTGGCCTTTTGCCCGATACGCTGGATCCCGATCAGGCCGCAAAGCTTGAAGCCGAGGTCCATGAGACAAAAACCATCTCACCAAAAGGCGTTGGGACCCTTAGGTTCGACCCAACCAAAGACCTCATTTTTGACTATGGCCCGCCGCTTGAACTACATGCCAATGCATTGACCTTCAGCGCGTTTGATAACGACGAACAGCTTTGCCATCGCGAAACCTATTATTCGGTCGGTGGCGGCTTTGTCATGAGTGAGGCGGAGCTTCTGGCAGAACGCGAAGGGGCTTCGCAGTCGCTAAATGCGAAAAAACAGTCGCATGATTTCCCTTACCCATTTGGCTCGGCCAAAGAGATGCTGGCCATGGGACAGGCCTCAAGAAAAACCATTGCCGAAATGAAACGTGCCAATGAGCGCGTTATTCATGGCAACGCCCTTGATGAAAAACTCAACACCATCTGGCAGGCGATGAATGATTGTATCAATCGTGGTCTGCATCTTGATGGTGTTCTGCCCGGTGGGCTTAAGGTCAACCGGCGTGCAAAGGCAATCCATGCAGCACTGTGTGATGAACGCGGGAACAACATGGCGCAACCACATGTGTCCAATGACTGGCTCAGTGTCTATGCCATGGCGGTAAACGAGGAAAATGCCGCTGGTGGTCGGGTGGTCACATCGCCCACCAATGGCGCTGCTGGTGTTGTCCCAGCCGTCCTTCGTTACTATCGCGACCATTGTTACGGTGCGCATGAAGAAGGCGCACGCGATATGCTTCTGGTTGCCGCTGCCATTGGCGGCATTATCAAGCACAATGCATCTATTTCCGGCGCAGAAGTGGGCTGTCAGGGCGAAGTCGGCTCTGCCTCGGCCATGGCTGCTGCCGGGCTTTGTGCAGCATTGGGCGGCAGCAACGAACAAGTGGAAAATGCTGCCGAAATCGCCCTTGAACATCATCTTGGACTGACCTGCGATCCTGCGGGCGGTTTGGTTCAGGTTCCCTGTATCGAACGAAATGCTCTGGGGGCGATCAAGGCCGTATCCGCCGCCAGCTTGGCACTGCGCGGTGATGGCACACATTTCATGCCGCTCGATAACTGCGTAAAGGTCATGTTGGAAACCGGACGGGACATGAACCTGAAATACAAAGAAACATCGACAGGCGGCATCGCGGTTAACATACCCGAATGCTGACTTAGGATTGTTTCAGGCCGATAATATTGATCTTGAGGCCTCCCGCAGTCTGCGCGCGACCTGTCGGTCGTGCTCAACCTTCAGCGTAAAATCGCTCCACTGGAGCGATTTCTTCACAGCTTCAGCCTTCAAGTTATGAGCACAGGCTCAGAACGCAGGAACATCAGAGGTTCCAAGGCGCTTCACGTGATCAAATAAAAAGGGACCCGCCTTGAGGCGGATCCCTTTTTATTTGGTTGCGGGGAGAGGATTAGCGCTCCCTTTGGTCGCTCAGCTCCGGCCGTTGGCCTTCGCAAAGAACCTGGCAAACAGGCTTGGCCTGTTTGCGGGTTCAATATCCGTAATCCCCGAAGCAAAACAAAAAGGGACCCGCCTTGAGGCGGATCCCTTTTTATTTGGTTGCGGG
>TARA_R110002012_G_scaffold114079_1_pt1 | contig 231734 bp, 194 predicted proteins | sample TARA_R110002012 | Tara Oceans TARA_R110002012 (sample SAMEA4396515) | marine metagenome | biome: Westerlies Biome; feature: [DCM] deep chlorophyll maximum layer (ENVO:01000326); material: water (ENVO:00002006), including particulate matter (ENVO:01000060) such as... | depth 40 m
GAATACTAGGACTATTCATCTTAGTAAAGTTATATTAGGACAATAATATAAAACTGTAAAGTAAAATCAGGACGAGACACCATGCATCTGTGGAGACGCGATGCATCGCGTCTCCACAGATGCATCGTATATAAACACATCATTTATCATTAAATCCATCATCAGACCAATTCCGAGGATTATTTTTTATGTATTCTGAAATCCGTTGAAATGATTTTTTATCACGAATAATATGATCATGAAAACGGTCCTGCCATCCAAAATCAGGGTTAATCAATCGTGCACCAACGGTTACACCCGATTTAAAACCCCGAATAATGGATCCTAAATTTTTTGATTGTGGTCCGAATTGGTTTTTTGGTGGTTTGGTACGCAGGTTATTTCCGTTGGTGGTTGTGGTCACCGTAGAGACGCGATGCATCTCGTCTCTACCATCCCGGTTCGAACCAGAAATCGAATTATATCGATTATCCCCAATCCCAATAATACCATGAAAATGGTTAGGCATCACAATATATTCGCCCATACATAAATTCATGTCCGGTCGCAATTCAAATGTTTTTACCCATTCCGATTCTACAATTTTTCCGACATCATTTAATAACATTTCTCCGTTTCTTATTTTACCGAAAAAACATTCTCTATTTTTTGTGCAAATGGTTACAAAATATTTTGCTTTACTCCTGTAATCCCAATTTTGTAATCGTGCTGATTCAGTACGGTATTTGTTTTTGAATTTGTCAGGCATGGTTGATTCGTTTGTTCTATCTAGATAATAAATTTTAATTTCGTAAAAAATTGGTGGAGACGCAATGCATTGCGTCTCCACTGCCGATGATCATCACCAAATTAAACCCAATGCACATCACAAGCGCCCACCAAAACAACCATACACATTGAACTAAACTTGTAACGGCTAAAAACTAGTTCTTAGCCAACAAACTGCTGGATTCTACCAGCTTGATGAATTCTATTCTATACCCATTTTCATCTTTTCCTTTTGCACTTTGGGCTAAGTCTGTCACTAGCTTATAATCCCCTTTTTCAAGATAATCAGAATCTTTTAAAAGCATTCCGTAAGTAGCCACTGCAGCCGACCAACGAAAGTTATCAGACGTTTTACCAAGTGCCGTAATTGTATTGTCTACCGTTTTCACAATTAACTGGCTGACTTCTTCATTGGGAGCTTTATATCTAAACTTCACCGTTAATAGCTCATCGCCATAAGCTACTTTTTCTGTCTTTTGTTTATTTTCCTGATATTTTAAATCATCAATTGGTTTGAAATAACTATTCACCCCTTTAGGGATAATTTCATATAAAGCCGTAACCGTATGACCAGAACCGAGCTCCCCAGCGTCTTTTTTATCATTGTTAAAATCCTCATTATTGAGCTTTCTATTCTCGTAGCCAATTAGTCGATAGGCTGTAACGTTGGCAGGGTTAAACTCTACCTGTATTTTCACATCTTTGGCAATGGTAAAAAGAGTACCGCCAAATTCGTTTACCAACACTTTTTTCGCCTCTAAAATATTGTCGATATAAGCATAGTTGCCATTTCCTTTGTCCGCCAATATTTCCATTTTTGAATCCTTGTAGTTACCCATTCCAAAGCCTAAAACTGTAAGAAAAACGCCTTCCTTTCTCTTCATTTCAATCAAATCTTCCATGGCTTCATTTGAACTTGCTCCCACATTAAAGTCACCATCCGTAGCTAAAATGATGCGGTTGTTGCCTTCTTTCATGAAATTTTCTTTTGCAATTTTATAGGCCAATTCAATCCCTGCTCCACCAGCAGTGGAACCACCCGCCTGCAAGTTTTGAAGCGCATCGATTATTTTGTCTTTTTCCTTGCCAGAAGTGGGAGGAAGCACACACCCTGCAGCACCAGCATACACTACAATAGACACCTTATCCTCTTCTCGGAGCTGGTCAACCAACATTTTCAGGCCTGATTTCAGTAGGGGCAGTTTATTTTGCGCAAACATAGAGCCCGACACATCTAAAAGAAAAACTAGATTAGAAGCAGGCAGATTCTCTGTTGGGATTACCTTGCCCTGCAAGCCAATTTGCACCAGTTGATGTTTTTCATCCCAAGGGGCTGGAGCTACTTCTGTGTTGATCGAAAAAGGATCTTGACCAGTTGGTTGTTTGTAGTCATAATTGAAGTAGTTAATCATTTCTTCTATTCTCACGGCATCTTTTGGAGGGTTCTGACCATTATTGATAAATCTTCTCATGTTGGAATAAGATGCAGCATCTACATCTATTGAAAAAGTAGAGAGCGGATGTTGAGTAGCCTCCTGAAAAGTGTTTTCATCAAGACCTTCGTATTCCTCGGTATCTGCTTGATGATTGGGTGGTTCAGCAATTGTGGGCAAATAAGCTATCTCCTCCTCATAGCTAACCGCTTTTCTTCCTGAAAATATATTCCGCACTGATTTATCAGTGACCACCACTTCAGATAATTGAGAAACAGAAGCTTCCATCTTCACATCAATAACAGTACGCCCTTTTATCGACACTTCCTTTTTCTCCATCCCAATGTAGCTAAAAACTAATATTCCTTTTAGTGAAGATACCTTGATAGAGTATTTTCCATCTAAATCAGTATTTACTCCGGTGGAAGTCCCTTTCAGTAATACATTGACTCCCGGTAAATCTTCTCCACTATCGAAATCGGTGACTTTCCCGCTGATAGTGATCGTCTGTGCGTTTAACATTGCAGCACTGATCAAAATCAGACCACTTATTCTCATTGCATCCATTAACTTTTTCATAATTGATAATTTTATGTGAAACATATTTGTAGACAGGATGCAGCTACTCCATAAATTCCATAAAACTATTTTTATTTTTTTTACTTTTCGAAAGAAATTGGTCTTAATTCTTATGTAAATAGCCTTATAAGGCTCTAATTATTAATATGATGTGAGTACTTAATGTTTAACAACTTACTTTTGAATTAAGCTGTGAATTTTAATTTTATGTATATTATTCAGGTATACAAATTAACTTAGCATTTGTACAGCAAGATTAAGTGACAGATAAAAACGATATACAAAAAGAAAAACAATTGATTAAGAGATTCCGAAAATCTCAAGATCTGGAACTATTAGGTAAATTATATCAGCCTTATATGCACTTGGTTTACGGAGTATGCCTAAAATATTTGAAAGATAAAGATTCAGCTCAGGATGCTGTGATGGCTATTTTTGAAGAGTTAGTGATAAAACTTCCCAAGCATGAAGTAGAGAACTTTAAAAGTTGGCTTTACGTCCTATCCAAAAACCATTGCTTAATGGAATTGAGAAAGCAAAAACGTCAAAAAACCGACAGTTTTGATTATTCTGACCTTGAGCTTATGGAAAATGGGCAATTGCAGCATCATGAAGAAGACTATACTTTTCAGGAAGACAATCTGGAAAAATTAACTGCATGTATTGCGCAATTAAAAAAAGAACAAAGGCGATGTGTGGAGTTGTTTTACTTGGACAAAAAGAGTTATAAAGAAATTACAGATAGTACCTCTTACGAATTAAAGAAAGTGAAAAGCTACATACAAAATGCGAAACGAAATTTGAAACAGTGCATGGAATAAGGTGAAGAAAGATAAAAACCATATTGACCCTATTCGAGACCTGAGCATAGAGAAAATGAAAGCCTATGCAAATGGTACTTTGAGTCCTGCAGAGCAGCATCAGGTAGAGAAATATTTGCTAAGTCATCCTTTTGAGGCGGAGGCCATGGAAGGTTATTTGGAAAATCCGGATGCGCTAAATGATTTACCAAGTCTAAAGGCCAAGCTGCAGTCTAAAACTACTCCTAAGCAAGAAAAGCGCGTAATACCTATGTGGAAAAAAGCATTGCCTTATGCTGCAGTCTTTTTATTGTTCATCATATCTAGTATACTCATTCTCAATTTTTTTCAGCAAGATGAGGCTTTGGCTCCCTTGGCTATTAAATCGGAAGAGGCCATAGAATTTGATAAGAACAAAAGCCCTACCAACCCACCCAACGCTTTAGAGGCTGAGGCAATAGAAAAGGAATCCGATAATCAACCGTCTACGGTGGCTGAAAGCACTGATTCTAATAGTAAGAAAGAAAAAGAACAGCCAGTTCAAACAGTCCAAGATATAGAGCTCCTTGCTCAAAATGAATCGATTAGTACTGAGGAGCAATTAATAGTATCGGAAACGGCTGTCCCTTATGAAGATACTTTTAAAGAGGTTAATAAAGACTCGATGGTGGGAAAAGTAGCAGGAATTGAGACCGATCAAAACAATCCTTCAGCAGCAAGAAGTAAAAAGGTATCTGATTTGGCATCATCTATTGCTCCAACTGATAATGAAACAGTTATCACAGCAAGGAAGAAGAATGCGACTCCTCCAACTATTTCAGGAGAGGTGTTAGATGCTGAAACCGGAGAGCCAGTGCCAGGAGCCAACATCATGCTAAAGGGTACAACAATAGCCATTAGCACTGATTTAGATGGCAATTTTGAAATTGCAGCAAAGTTAAACGATGTCCTGATAGTGAACTTTATAGGCATGAAACAGCAAGAATTTGTGGTGGGTGAAAAATCGGGCAATAAAATATATCTAAACACTGATGCTGCCCAATTAAGCGAAGTAGTCGTTACGAATAATGCAGCTGACACAGAAAAAGACAATACTTACAATGCTGCAAGACCCAGCATCGGTTTTTCTGATTACCGTGATTACCTCAAAGATAATTTAAGATATCCTCCAAAAGCCCTGGAGGCTGGCACTGAAGGAAGGGTAAGACTAAAAATAAGTATCAGCACCACGGGCCGTATTGAAGAAGTACAGGTTATAAAAGGACTAGGAGATGGCTGTGATGAGGAGGCAATCAGGTTAATCAAGGAAGGGCCAAGATGGGAATCTGCTAAAAAAGGAGATACTTCTGTAGCTTCAAGCAAGAAAATTTCGGTTCGATTTAAAATTAAATAAAACAGATTTCGATGACAGGAAAGTTATTCTATTTAAGAACCTATCGAGGAAACCCCTGAATTCAATTACTCTATTGCTCTGTAACCTCTGATTCAGATTTTGCTGTCTTAATTTTGAATTTTGTCAGCAATCCCATGGTATTGGCCGCTATTCTAATCACATTACTGTCAGTAATCACCCACAAATATCCAATTTGAGACTTTAAATCACTAATTGTTTGTTGCCATTGCTTTCTTGCCTCAGTATCATAGCCTGTCATATTGAGGCAATTACAAATGATGTTCGCTTTTTCCTCAGGCTTTAAGGTACTGGAAAATTCTTCTTTCCATCTTGCAGTAGCTTTAGAAGCATTTTCTTCATTTAGTCGTCCCAGAATTTCGATTCTTAAACAATTCTTTTCAGACCTTTCAATCCAGTTTAGAAGTACTTGATTTGTTTCCATAATTGTGTAAGTATTGGATTATTTTTGTTAACAATTTATACGACTATTATGCAATTAGCAGACTGATATTACTACTTACAGTCATCAAGCAAATCACACACACTCTCTTAAGGTTTAGTTAGAATCAGCTGAATAACACAAAACATTGTACTATCCGTCCTATTAAAACTAATAAAATATTATTATAATTATGTAGCATCTTGTCAAAAAAAATCTGTTTTGGTAATTATTATGGTTGGTTTTGGCTGACTTAATTATGAAAAAGTTGAGAGACTGTAAGCAATTGTGAAAGCAAATTATGCTTTGCTTTATTGCGAATTCAATTTAACACTGCCGCAACCTTTCTATCTATATGCGTTGAAAAAAGAAAAAAAGTCTGTATGCGCATCAGAATAATCTTAAAAACATAACTTTATCAATTCATGAACACCAATTAATTGTACTGACTTGTTTATCAGGATCGGGGAAATCCTATTGGCTCAATTTGCGTTTCCAAGCGTCCATATATTTATAGCCAACTAATGCAAGAGAGGCGTGGGGAAATCAGGCTGATAATTTAAACACAGGTATAATTCTTAATATTGGTGGGTCAGACAGCAGGAAAGCTGTTTCAATAATGGAACGAAAATAATCTTTCCCCCGCCCCGAGATACACTAACGAATTTAAAAATTACAATAGTAAACCATGAGAGGATTTTTTAGAAAAATAGTATAAAAACAAAATACATGAGATTACTTCCTAGGGAGTCTGACAGTATTGTTCCAGTAATCTCTGATAGTTTCTGCAAGATTATCTAACTCATAAATATCGTCAGGTTTTACAATGTATGAACTAGACTGTTCTTGATATGCCCTTAGAATATCCTCTTTTCTTGATGAGGTAGTTAGCATTATAACAGGAACATGTTTGACTTCTTCTATTGATTTAATTATTTTCAAAGCTTCATGCCCATCCATAACGGGCATATTAATATCCATTAGGATGAGGTCCGGTGTTTCCGCTGCCGAGTAGGGCTCCTCCTTTTTCAGAAAATTAATAGCCATTGCACCGTTCTCGACATGGTGCAGCTTATCTACAAATGTAAGCCCTTCCAATGCCTCTCTGATAAGAAACGCATCTTCTTTGCTATCTTCTACCAAAAGTATATTTAGTTTTCTCATTTTTTTTTCATTTACATTCCGCTTTCCTTGGTCGGTGAATTAGCACCAATAAACGAGTTTAAACTCTAGCTGTTTATCTTTCTATATTATCTTTTGTCTTTGGTATCGTAAATACAAACTTAGTTCCTTGGGGTTGATTTGCCTCGAACCAGATCTTCCCACCGTAAGCAGAAACAATTTTTTTACAAGTGGCTAAACCTATTCCCGTTCCAGTATATTCACTATTTGAATGCAACCTCTTGAATACCTCAAATACTCTATCCTGATGTTGCCTTTTAATTCCTATTCCATTGTCTGCAACTGTAAAAACCCAGTTCTTTTCGTCTTCTTCCCCATAAATATCTACTTGTGCCCTATTTCCCTTGGCCTGATATTTTATTGCATTATCTATTAAATTAGTAAATAATTGAATAAACGAGGTAGTATCGCCAGTTAAAACAGGTAAATTAGATTTGGAGAGTACCAAATTATTCTGATTTATATCATTTCTGTAGTTATCAAAAATTGTGTCTAAAAGACTGTTAAGATTCACCTCTTTTTGCTCAATTACACCAGTTTTGGAAAAATCCAGAATATCAGAAATCAGATTTTTCATCCTCTTTGCGCTGTGGGAAGCTATGTCAATATAGCTATTTGCTTTATCATCTAAATGTGCACTATACTTTTTTTGCAAGATGGACAAATAAGAGGTGATACCCCGTAATGGCTCCTTTAGATCATGTGCAGTTATATATGCAAACTGTTCGAGCTCTTCATTTTTTTGTTCAAGTTCCTTTTGTATCGATTTGATTTGGCTAATATCTGTTGCTGCAAATAGATAGCCATGTGCATTTTGAACTTGTATAATTTCACTAACAGACAATAATACGGGTACAATTATACCATCTTTCCCCTTCATAGTCCATTCACCTAGGTTGTGCTGTTTATTATTAGCTAGTGAGTGTAGAAAATCTGCTGTCAAGTATTTTTTTTCAGAGCTACCCATAAGCTCTCTTGCCATTTGATTCCACTCTTCTTCTAAAAAAAGGATGTTCTGAATACTACTCCCAGTGATAGATGCCTTATCATATCCTAATATTCTTTGAACGCCAATGTTTGTATCAAGTATGTTTCCCTCTTTATCCGTTGACACAAAAGCTACCTCGGTTGTGGCATCCATTAGTGCTTTATTCTCTGCTAATAAAGCCTTTAGGCGAATTTCAGTTTGTTTTAACTTCGAAATATCAATAATCTGCGATATAAAATAAAGTACATTTCCGCTTTCGTCTCTAACCATCGAAACCGCCAGAATAATATAGACAATATGACCTTCCTTATGAAAGTACCTTTTTTCCATTTGGTAATGATTTCTCTTACCTTCCACTAATTCTTGCAATAAGTCCAGATCAGCATGAAGATCATCAGGATGGGTAATGTCTTGAAATGTGAGTTTTAATAATTCCTTCTTGGAATACCCTACAGTTTGGCAAACATTTTCATTCACCTCCAACCATTTACCATTTTGATCTAGCAATGCCATTCCAATGGCGGCATTTTCAAAATTACCTCTAAACGCCTGTTCACTAATTCGTAGCGCTTCCTCCTTCTGCTTTCTCTCCGAAATATCTTGGTGAGTGCCGTACATCATCAATGGTTTTCCCTCTTTCGTCCATTCAAAGACTTTTCCTCTGTCAAGAACCCATACCCAATGTCCGTCCTTATGCTTCATACGGGCTTCAAAATCATAATATTCTGCCTTTTTCTCAAAGCATTCATTAAGCCTCCTACTAGATTCCTCTAAATCATCGGGGTGAGCCAAATTCATCCATGTATCTATACTGATAGGTGCCAGTTCATCCAGGGTGTAGCCTGCAATCTCCGCCCATCGTTCATTAAATTCTGTTTCACCTGTTTGCACGTTCCATTCCCAGGTCCCCACATTAGTCCCTTCAATTACGGATTTATATTTCCTTCTGGCATCAACAATTTCTTGTATTGGACTACCTTCGGGTAAAACATAAATGACTTTCCCAAATTCATCAAATATGGGTTTCATACTAAAGAGAATCGTGATGGGGGTTTTGTTAGAAAGCCAAACTTCCACTTCATAAGATACAGTTTCTCCACCAACAGCCTTCTGAAAATTCTTTTTGAGCTCTTTTTGAGTTTGTGGAGATATCTGCCACCAATAGCAATCCCAAAAATATTTGCCGATTACCTCTTCATGCTTTAAATCGGCCAGACCAAGTGCAGTATCATTAGCTTCTAATAAAATACCTTCAATACTCAGAAAACCAATGAAAGTAAAAGTCGAATTAAATATACTTTTAAATTTTAGTTCGCTTTCCTTAATTTTTGTAATGTCCTGAAAGCTACCGATAATCGTATTTTCTACCTTTCTACCTGTACTTCGCACCCATTTTTGCCTACCTTTCGCAGTAATTAATTTACATTCTAGATCGAATGGTACGTCATTCTGTACTACATTTTCAAGCGCTTGCGTTATTAAACTTCGATAGTCAGGGTGGTAAAACTCTATAGCGTTGGCTTGGTTATGATCGTAATCTAAGGGCAATTCATGAATTTCATAGACTACCTTACTCCAAACAGTCTGTCCTGAAGCAATATGGAGCTCCCAAGTCCCTATTTGATTAGCCTCCTCTGTGACCGTTAATAGTTGATTTTTTTTGTTTAGGTCCTCATTAGACTCGGCCAATCTCCTTTGAGACCGCCTTAGCTCTAAGAGATTCATCGTCTGTTTCGCCAACTGCTGTAACAGCTGAATTTGCTCCTCATTAAGCTTTTTTGGAGCATCATCAATTACGCACAATGTCCCAAGAGGAAAGCCGTTTTTATTTACTAAAGGAATTCCAGCATAAAAAATGACATTTGGATCGTCTGTAGTTATAGGATTATCAGAAAAGCGAGTATCTTGACGAGCATCTTCGACAATAAATGCTTGGTCAGGAATGTTGATAGCATGAGCGCAAAATGAGATGTTTTTGGGTGTCTCTCTAGCTTTTATTCCGTGATGAGACAAAAACCATTGCTTATCTGCAGTGACCAAGCTAATCAGCGAAATCTTGGTTTCGCAAATCTTTGCTGCCATCGAAGTGATGAAATCAAATTCATCTTCTTCATTCAATCCAATGATTTGGTAGGACTCTAACTCCTTTTGGCGATTTATTTCGTTTATGGGGATTTGAGGTTTTTTCATTCAGCTTATACAATTGGAAATGGCGGTTGTGAACCAGCCAGAATTTAGAAAAATACGATTTGTTTATAATCTATTGTACTTTACTAAAAGTACAAATAAAAATGAACTTTCAAAATACATTTTATAGTTGGAGACGGAAATATTCCATCCTCTATTTCTTCACATAATAGTATATTTTTCTGCCTTAGATATATTCATTATTTTAATAGAAACGCAATTTTTTTGGTCTACTCTTTTAAAAAAGCACTTCCAATTGGATCAAATTGATCATCTAGTTAATATACAAGGCTAAGATTGAATCATCATGCTGTAATATTCTTCTTACCTTTAAATTTCCAAAAGAAAAGCAGAATATGAAGATCATAAACGCCCACCAGAACAACCTCAAAAACATTGACTTAACAATACCTGAAAACCAACTAATTGTGGTTACTGGATTATCAGGTTCAGGAAAATCTTCTTTGGCTATGGGTGTGATCGCAAATGAAGGATACCGTTACTTTTTAGAAAGCCTGCCAGCCTATAATCAACAGAACGGACAGTTAATCCCTACTGCTGAAGTAGATGACATTCAAGATTTGCCACCAGTGATCAAAGTGGAACAATCAAAACGCTTTCAATCTATCAATACTACTTTTGGTACGCTTTCAGAGTTGACCTCCATTTTCCGAATTCTATTTGCACGCTATTCAGGGGAAGAAACGATGAGCAAATCATTATTTTCCTTTAATCATCCGCGGGGAGCCTGTGAAATATGCCGAGGCATAGGTGATGCGGAATATATAGATCTTGAAAAACTCATTGGGGATGAAAATAAGACGCTGCGAGAAGGAGCCATCACCACTACCCTTCCCGGTGGCTATATAGTTTATTCTCAGATTACGGTGGAGGAACTCAATAAGGTTTGCAACGCACACGGCTTTAATGTGGACATTCCATGGAAGGAGCTTACAGCTGAACAGCAAGATGTAGTCTTAAATGGTAGTGATCGACTTAAAGTCTTTTATGGTAAGCATGGATTGGAGTCCCGATTGCGGTGGGAAGGAATCAAAGCAAAGCCCAGAGAAGAAGGCTATTACAAAGGAATGCTCCCCATCATGCAGGATATTCTCAGGAGAGACCGAAACCCTAACATCTTAAAATTTGCCAGCTCTAAAGTCTGTCCAAGTTGTGATGGAGCAAGAATCAAAGCTGAGCATCTAAAATACGAATGGCACGGGCTGAATTTTCAAGGCTGGATGGAGCTTTCATTGAGCGACTTATATGATAAACTTAATTCGCTAACACTTTCAGAAGGTGAAAAAACATTAGTGGATAAGATTTGCACTCAACTGTATGACCTTATTCGCCTGGGAATGGAGGATTATCAGTTGAGTGCCCCTAGTATAGAAATTTCCTCCGGTGATGCGCAAAGAATCAAATTGATTAATCAGGTGAATAGTAATTTGCAGGGGATTCTATATGTTTTTGATGAACCTTCTATAGGATTGTCATCAGACTATCAAAAATACTTACTCCACATACTGGATCGATTAATTAGAAGAGGCAATACGGTGATGGTGGTGGAGCATGATTTAGATTTCATCCAGTCCGCAGATTGGATAGTTGAATTGGGACCGCAGGCAGGTGTTCACGGTGGTGAAGTTGTTTTCAATGGCTCTATCGATGACTTCCTGAAGTGCAAGGACAATAGAAGTCCGACATTAGAAGCACTGAAAAAGGGAAATGCCGTAGATTATCCAATTCCAAACAAAGTCTCTGCCTACAATTTTGTACCTGAGGAGCAACAACTAACAGTGGTGAGTAGAAAGAACCCCCAAATACTACAAGGCATTTCCAGCTTTTGTGAAAAACAGGAACTGAACATGCATATGGTAACAGATCAACCGATTGGAAAAACGCCACGCAGTAACCCTGCTACATATACAGGCTTAGGGGATAAAATCCGAGATTTACTAGCCAAAACTTCGGACGCAAAAGAATCAAAATTAGCTAAAGGAGCCTTTTCCTTTAATAATAAAACAGGGAGATGTGAGGCCTGCGAAGGTGCTGGGGTGATTACCCTGTCCATGAGTGCGCTTGGGAATATCAATCAGATCTGTCCTACTTGTAATGGCAAGCGATTTAAAAAGAAAGTGCTCCTTGTAGAATGGATGGGAAAAAATATAGCAGACCTTTACGACTTAAGCATTGAAGCCGCCTATGATTTATTTTCAGGAGAAAAAAAGATTACTGAAATTCTTTCATTGATGTTGAAGCTGGGACTCGGTTACATCAAATTGGGGCAGCCTTCCAATACCTTGTCGGGAGGTGAGGCACAGCGAATAAAACTCACCAAACATTTCACTAAGAAATCGAAGAAGACAATTTTATTGCTGGAAGAACCCAGCATTGGCTTGCACCAAAAAAATGTAACACAATTGCTGAATGCCCTCCATGAACTGAAGCAACAAACTGCTGGTATCATTTGCTTTGAAAATCATGCGCTGTTCCAACAGAGCTGTGATACTTTAGTGGATAATGCACTTGAAGTAAAGCCCATAAAAATTAAGGAAGAACCTAAGCAGCAACGAGAATGGATCTCGATTCAGGGAGCTCGAACACATTCTCTAAAAGACTTAAATCTGGAAGTGCCCAAGCATCAATTATCTGTGGTTACAGGGATTTCGGGTTCCGGAAAATCATCGCTTGTGATTGACACGCTGCACGGCTACGGATTGCAGGAAATGACTAAGCAGTTCTCCAGTTATCAGCAATCACGAGTAGGCGTGAATTTTCAATTTGAAGTCAACCATATTGAAGGTCTCACACCAACCATTTGTATTACTAGAAAGCAAAAGAACTATTCAATTCGAACAGATATTACTAAGCAAACGGGGATTGATAAAATATTACGGTTTGCTTTTTCCCGAAAGGCACAATACGAAGGCGAGGATTTATCAGCCAGTCATTTTTCCAATAATCATGAATTAGGGAGATGTAAAGTTTGCGAAGGAATAGGTGAGGAATTATTACCTGATCTTCAAAAACTAGTGCTAGACGAGAAAAAAAGCATAGCCGATGGACTCTTCTCACACAACAAAGCAGTTGCATATTATGGTGATCCAGCAGGACAGCATATGGCAATCTTGAAGCAGGTTGGAGCGGAACACGGCTTTGGTTTAGAAACCCCTTTTAAAGAATTAAGTGACGATCAAAAAGAAATTCTCCTGCAAGGAACAGGGGAAAAAGTGTGGAAAGCTATCTGGGAATACAAAACCAAAACACGAACAGGAAGGCAAGACTTGACAATGCAGTGGGAAGGTCTATTCCATTACTTGCAAGATGAATATTTCAAAACACGAAAGAACAAAAACATTAGCCAGCTGACTTCTCTGTTTTCATTTAGTGAATGCAAACATTGTTTGGGCAGCGGATTAAAGCCGGAAAGATTGAAATTTACAATAGCCGGTAAATCTATTCATGATATTAAATCCATGGATTTTACGATCTTGAGTGATTGGCTAACGGCCAGTGACAAAGAAGTTGATGTGGAGGGAAAATTATTGGCTAAGATCGAACCTCATTTAATTAACACAATTGAGCGGGCAAAGCAATTGCATATTGACCATTTGCAACTCAACAGAAAATCACCAAGCCTTTCCGGTGGAGAAAATCAAAGAGTAGAACTGATCAAACAGCTGAATAGTCCATTAAAAGGTATTACCTATTTATTGGATGAGCCTACTGCCGGCTTGTCGAACGATAATATTCCGGATCTGATTCAAATCCTGAAAGAGTTGATTGCAAAAGGGAATACAGTCATCGTTATCGAACATAACAAAGACATTATTCATGCAGCAGATCATCTTGTACAGATTGGTCCCCAAGCTGGTAAGCTCGGTGGCTGTACTACCTATCAGGGCAATACGGAAGGTCTGCTAAAGCAAAACGATTGTCATCCTTTCCTGAAAGAGCCAAGCAAAGCAGTTGAGCTCAAAGATGGTAATAAACATATTAGGATTCGCAAATTAGCTAAACATACGTTGGTCAGAAATGAATTAGACCTACCCATTGGTGGCATCACTGCGCTGACCGGAAAATCAGGAATTGGCAAAACCACTTTGGTAAAAGAGATCATCATACCTAGTATAAAAACTGGAAAAGCGATTAACTGTGAAAAAATTGATTTTCCTAAAAATTATGAAGGCGCGCAGTATTTTGAACCTAAAAAGCTCAACAGCCATTCCGCTACACTTTTGGTTTCTTACTTAGATTTACTCAAGGACATTACCAAAATAATGGCTAATGAAACAGAGGCAAAGCCAGCTGACTTTTCTTATAAAACAAAGGGAAGTCAGTGCCCAAACTGTAAAGGAAAAGGTTTTGTAGAAACCAGTCTGGACGTAGCAGCCAATGCTATTGAAAAATGTGAAGACTGTGATGGCAAGCGCTATCAAAAACACATTCTTCAGTATGAAGTGCAGGGACGAAATATAGCTGATATTCTGGATTTTAATATTACAGAATTAATAGCATGGTTTACGGATTTTAAAGTGTCGAATTCTACGCTTAATTTTATCAAAAGCCTAGAGAAAATCGGTTTGGCCCATTTGAGTTTAGGGCAAAGCGTCCAGTCACTTTCCTCAGGTGAAAAGCAACGATTATTACTGCTACGCTGGCTTCAAGATGCTCCCAAAAATGAGCTTTTTATTTTAGATGAGCCGAGCACGGGATTGCATTATGCGGATATTGATTTGCTATATACCATTTTAGCGAAACTGAGTACCCACAATGATATATTAGTGATTGATCATAATCCATACTTATTGAAAATGATTGGGGTTGGAGTGGTTTTGAATTGAATTTGCTATTACTATTTGTTCATAGATAAAAGTGCGGGTCAACTTTCTCCCAACTTTGCACAAACGGACGCTCGCTCTATCGCAATTTGATGCATTTTAGCACTGGTTCAAGCATCCGCTTGAACCAATTAGAGAACATGTAAACGCATTTACCGAGGAAAACAGAAGGACGTTTTAGCTTAATCCTCTGCAAGTATTTTTCTCAGACCAGTTAAGGTTGTGAAAGGTAGTTCAGCAATTGAAATGTTAGCAAGCCAAACCGGAATGTTTTCGCCAGGCTCAGAATGAAATTGATAGGTTAACTCCGTGTATTTTCCTGAAGATTTTAATTTTATAAAGCCCTTCGCCTTCCTCATTCGAACAATTCCTTTTTTTTCGGGAAGATAATCAGGAATTCCTTCCAGGGATATGAACACCTCTTTAGAGTTAACATTATCGATGACCATTTTGTAAACCATATCTCTATTGTTGTAAGGCCACGGAAAAATAGTCTCTACGTAATTGTACTGGATGCCATTTCCCTGATCAAGCACGTTTGCTGTTTTCGTGAAACCATACCATTCGGTGTAGTTATTAGCATTTTCCAATACTTCCACTATTTCATTTGGCGATGCCTCAATTAGCATAAAAGCTTTGAACGATTTGAATTCTGAATCCTCCTCAAATCTAGTGTATACGATAATATCGTCTTCAGACAAGTCCACTTCCCAGGCGGTTTGAGAAAGCACCGAAATTGAATTTCCCGCAAAGACTATAGATAGAACGAGTGTCTGTATATTCATGCTTACTTATGCTAGAGAATGGATTCTTTGGTTTGATACAACCTCATGAAATAGTAAAGGAACAGAAGGAAAAAAATGACGTCTCCAATTATTACTATGAAAACCACAGATCCCGCCAAACCTGATAAATAGAATTTTAGTAGTGAAATAGCAAAACCCACTTTTCCAATTCCTCCCACAACCACAATACCTGTATGTCGCAGCGGATTGTAGGCAACAATAGCATAACCAATGAAATATACCAGGGTGGTGCCCCATGCCCCTTGATAAATTCCATAGAAAAGTGGGTCCGCCAAATCCCTATTGAAGAACCCATGAAAAGTGTAAGCGGTATTAAAATACCCGAAAATAGCCCCTATTAAATTCCATACTGCTGATATGATGAAAAAGGCTCTAAAGAATGTAATCTCTTTACTTTGCATGTCATAAAATTTAGATGTTGATCATTAAACTCTATGGCAAAGTTGCAGCTATAAAAGGCCATTTGCATTTACATATGTAAAGAAATCAGTGCTGCGACATGGATTTTCTGATCCGGCTAAGTTGGGTTGCACTGATGCCCAAGTATGCTGCTATATGATACTGTGCTATTTGCTGTTCGATTCCTGGATACTCCTGCTGAAGAATTACATAGCGTTTTTCAGCATCCAGCAAGGCCATCTCAATTTCTTTTTTCTCATTACTTAAAAAATATCTTTCTGCGATGATTCTTCTAAGCCTTTCAACTTCAAAATTGCCTGCAGACAATTCTTCGATTCGACCAAAGGAAGCTTTCCAAAGTTTACAATCCGTGAGGGCTTGCTGAGCTACTTCATTTTTCTGTTTACTGATAAGAGAAGCATAGGAACCAATAATCGATGGGGCTGAAAAAAATGTTTTATTATACTCTTTACCTTCATTATTAATGTAATATGCTCGAACGATACCGGACTCCAAAAACGCAATTTCTTTCGCATACTGTCCTTTTCGTATGAAGTATTCTCCTTTTTTTAATTCTGCAGGGACGAATAGATCTTTCATCAGACTGATAGCCTCCTCTGAAAGGGGTATGACATTACTAAAGAATGCAATTAAATTTCTCATGAGTATATGACTCGTCAATTTCTCTAATATCGTAATTTAGATGATATGGTGACTGCTTTTACCTCTAAAATTTTACGAACTGATTTTTACAATATGGCAAGATACCAAAGTCACTCAGCTGAAACTGCAATGTCCTTTTAATTCTTGAGAACTGACCGTGGTACAATGGCTCTTTGACAGCATTAAGAAATCAACCAGCTTCTTAGGGCAGGACAGGTTAAATTGATATTAAACATTTTAACTATCTAATCCCGAAAATATTTTTCTTCTCTCAGCGCATCATCCTTTCATCCGCCTTAAAAGCGCCCCGCATATGCAAGATCCACTGCGATTCATCGAGGGGAGAAACCCCTTTATAAGGACGGATTTTATCATCCGTAAGTGTTGTTTTTTCATATCCATCTAGCCTCAGTTTTAGACGGCCTTTGCCCGAAGTGGTGGCATTAAACTTGATCCCATAGTCCATAGCTTCCGCTACGGCAACTCGACCTTTCAAAATGAAAAAATCCCCATCAAAAAGCGGTGCTTCTATCTGTGCTCTCATTTGATTAAGATCGCTGGAAATAGGGCCAAGTAGATCCTGCTGAGCTTTAATTTCAAAAGCATACATTGGTTCCAAAAGATCCGTCCCTGCGTTCTCCAGACCTCTGAGAACACCCATTGGAGTTGCTAATAAGAAATCTCCGGGGTTAGAGTGCACGATATGCTCTTCACCTTTGATCAAAGTGATCTTGATATCGGTAACTTCATAGCCATGCAGGCCTTGCTTTAAGGTCCACGGAATGGCTCTTTTCACTTCATTGATATATTTCTGGCTGATATCGCTAGTGCGTACTTTGTTTTCAAAGCTCACACCACTTCCCGCTTCTCCAGGTTCTATTAAGAAAGTCATAATGGCCCAACAAGGCTTCGGCATCCAATAGCGAACAAAGCCTTCAGCAGATTGACCAGGCGTCTCTTTATAAATCACTTTAGGCGGAAGGAACTCTGCTTCAATTCCCCATCTTTGGCTTAGACTGTCTTTCAACACTTCGGTTTGAATAGGCCCCAAAATTTTGAGATGAAACTCTCTGTCGTCCTTAAACCATTTAAAATCTAAAATAGGATCTTCCACATTGAAAATTTCTAATGCTTCTCCTAATTTCTGGTAATCCTTCTCATCTAAAGCCTTTACCTCCACCGCCAGTACGGCATTGCTGATTTTGGAGTAAGAATCTGCAAGTTTTTCATTGCCTAAAATATCTCCAGCAAGGATGATATCAGAAGTAGTGATCAAACCGATTTCTCCTCGATGGAGCTCTGAAACTTGCTCCAAACCTGCGGCTTCGGCTTTAAAAATTTGGTTGATTTTTATGTCTTTGCCCAGTTCTTGTGAAGGAATGCTGTCTTTGGTTTTTAAGAGACTGCCATAAGACTTGATATAGGCTAACCTTCCCAGTTTTTCGTGGAATTCTACTTTAAAAACCTTGCCAGCAGGCGTAGAAAAATAATGCGAAGGAGGAGGAATCAACTTTTCCACCTGATCTAATAAGGCTTCAATCCCTAGCCCTAACTTAGCACTTCCAAAAAGCACAGGATAAAGACTTCCGTTGTGAATATGCGGGATGGCTTGCGCCAAAATGGTAGACATTTCGCCTGTATTTGCTTCCAGGTATTTTTCCAGAAAAGCCTCATCACATTCGGCTAGGTTTTCTAGAGAGCTATCAAGAATTGCATGATCCCTGTGATTGCTACTTGCTTCAAAAGGCATAACTTGAATTTGCTGGGAATCCGACAAATCGGGAAGGTTTAAAGCAAAAAGTTTAGCGTCTAATTCCCTTTGAAAATCAGCAAAAACCTGCTCTGGGAATACACCATCTCTATCGATTTTATTAAAGAAAATGATAACGGGCAGATTACGCTCTTTAAGGCTTTCCCATAAATTTAAAGTATGAGCTTGAACGCCTTCTTTAGCCGAAACCACTAAAATTACGGCATCTAAAACGGAAAGCGCACGATCTACTTCAGCTGCAAAATCAATATGCCCTGGAGTATCCACTAACTGAAATTGCGTTTGTTTCCAGTTGAAATTAACAGAAGCTGCTTTGATGGAAATCCCTCTGCTTTTCTCTAGCGCCAAGCCATCCGTGATAGCAGAACCTTTATCCACACTGCCTTGAGTGTTAGTGGCTCCCGCCTCGTGCAGTAGGCACTCCGTCAAAGAGGTTTTCCCTGCATCTACATGCGCTAAAATTCCTATGGTTAAATTTCGCTTTGCTGACATCTGCTTGCAAACTTATCATTTTGCTTAGAAATTTTACAGATCGTCTAACTTAATTTAGTATAACAATTGCTGATGTAGGGTACAATAAGGAATTTTTGGATGGACTACTACAAAGGGATGTAAAGTAAAATCAGGACGAGACAGGACTTTGTACATTGCAAATCGATTTCAATAGTTGTTATTTAACAGTAAGCAAACTTTCTTATCACCTTTTTTTTATCTCAGCTTATAAATACTTATTATTGCCGTTCATTAAAAAAATATCAATCGTGAAGATAAATTTTAAGCATCTCATTTCTACTGTATTACTTTTTACCATTTGTTTAAGCTGCTCTGATAATGCACCAGAACCTGATAGTGAAGGCATTGATTCATCTTGTGAGTTAGAGGTAGTTTACCGAGATAATAAAAGTAGCAGCGTGACCTCTACCGTGTATGTAGACAGTGGATATGGCTCTGATAGGGTAGAATACAGAGAATTAGCTGATAGTTCACTGGTTTACTATATGACTTTTGAATATAATGGCCAAAACCAAGTAACCCTCTCAAAGAGGTTTGATATGAACGATGTTTTGGAAAGTGAAAAAACAATTGAATATTGGCCATCCGGAGAAAAGAAGATGATAAAGACTGAACGCAAGAAGATTGAAACCTTATCCGATAAGACCAATGCCATCCAAGAGTCATATTTTGATGAAAAGGGAAACATTGAGGAATATAAGAATTTTAATATCTCCGGATCTATTGTTTATCATACGCTATATACAAATACATATGAAGGAGATAAGCTAGTAGAAGCCTACCGTGATCATTTGGTTGACCGTCATGATGCTACTTTAGAATATACATATAATTCTGAAGGCCTAATCCAAGAGATTTTAACAAAAGACATCAATGGAGAAGTTACTTTCAAAACTGAATATGAATATAGTGATGATATGAATGAGGTTAAAAGATATAGCAACGGTGGTACATCATTGTCTGGATCCGAAAAAACTTTTTTTAATGAAAACGATACCATTTTGAAGACTCAATCGCTTTCAGGTGATGGTTCAATAAGAGTAGAGCATTCTTATTCCTATAATTGTTCAAATTAAGCCTGGTTCCATTAGCTTGAAGGGGTAAATACTATTTTAAATGATTGTTGACGACTCTATCAAGATCGACTTTTCAACTTGTTTTAAATAATCACTTTACCCTCATTACAAATACCTAATTTAAAAATCCGCCTTACTCTCTACATCAAGAGCGCGCGAAAGAAAATAATAATTGATGAGGGATAATGATTTGTAAAGCAACTAAGGCTGGAGCAAAGCTAAAAAAATCAGTGCCCTAAAAACATATCTACTTCCAAAGTATAAACAATTTAAGGTTTTTACTGTTCTTTGCAGTGGAATTCAATTCGTAATAAACATACCTATAGATTCTCCCTTTTAATTAACGCATAATAATTATTAATTCATTATCCTCATTGATTTTCCCGATAGGCTTGCTGGCATCATTACCTTTATAAATTTCTCTTTCTATCTCGGAAGCCCTCCCTTTAAACTGCCATAGATTATATTCTCTCCACTATGAAAGTGAAGATCTAATGGAATTATTGATTTTGTCTTATCTTGAATTTTTGTGAATTGTCCTTTAAACGATTTTATATATGCTTTGACAATTTTTTCATATTTTTTCTTCTTATCACTTTCGTTTCTAATTACATGTTCAAAAGCCTCTTCAATTTTTAAACTTTTTCTCTTGGATTGATACCTTAAATTGAACTGATAAATACCTAATTTTAAATTATGGGCCATTGTGGTTGGGTTTTTGATTAAAATTCTACTCAAACTCTCAGATAGGTTTTGAAATTCTTTTACTCCTATCTGAACGCCTAACAGCAGTGTTTCTAAAGGTTTCGGTTATTGATGAATTGTAAATATAGGAATACAGTTCCATTTTTCACCATATAAATAGCACTATTCATCGAAAAAATTTAATTATGAATGAGGAATTAAAAATCATGAAAATTTGTGTGGAGATTTAGTTTGACATTATTCCTCAATCACATTCTCTACATCTGAATTGTATTTGAGAAGTTTAGGTTGCATAGAGATCTACTTTAGATTGATATATCCACAGCAATTCATTACAAGCAGCTACACCCAAATAGATCTACTTCTGAGTACCACAGATACTTGACTTCAATACCTTCATTTATCATTACCAATGCTCTGAAAGGTGTGTCATATTCATCATTTATTGGAAAGGAATCGGCATAAGTAAGATATAAATTATCGGTGCCTTCTAGCTTTGCAAAGGTTTTAGCTAGGTATTCGCTTGAGGGACAGTCCAGACAAGCCTTATTGTAACCCTCTTGAATAAGGGAGTCTATTCTAGGCTCATTTCCAAATGCTAAATCCAATTTCATAGAACTAGCTAATAGCAATGAATCTCGCATAGCGATATAAGTTGGATCTAATATGTATTCATGATAGTACAGGCATTCACCATAAAATTTACCGAGATCTATTACACGAGTTGAATCCATTTTACTTGGTGTATAAAAATAAATGAACGGCTTTTCCTGTCCCGAATAGATAGAATCTAGAATTTGCGGAAAATACTTAATCTTATTCGATAAAAAGGCCAATTCATTGTTCGTAGTATCATACCTTTTGATGAGATCAATTTCTTTTGACACTGGAACTGGTACACCTTCTTTAGTTCTTTCATAGTGAGGATAAAAAATTAAGCTAAGCTCCTCTTTCTTAAGCCTAAATACTGGATTTATTGAGTGTTTGAAAGCCAGGGTTTTCTCTTGAGTTTTTAGTGACTTCAATAACTTCAAATTATTGGCAGACAAACTATCGCCTTTGATACTTATAATTTCATCTATTAAACTTGCTTTAACGGAATCATTGGGGTACCGACTCTTGAAATAATCATCACAATTATTTTGAGGGGTTTCTTTTTTGTCCTCCACCTCATTTTTTAGTGCTTTTTGTAAGGTTTCCTCTTTTTGTATAACTGCTTTTTGAATAGTTTGATCTTTGCTTTTGACAGTTTTACTCTGATTTGTTTCCTGCCTTGGGCTACAAGCAAATATTACTAAAAAAAGTAGGTGGATTAATTTAATATTCATTTTCTATGTAGCTTGTTTGATGCATAAATTTCCGAAATTTTTCACTGATCCAAGCAGACGCTTGGACCAATTGAGTGTTCAATTGGGCAGTTTCAACATATCATCCCCCAATATTCATTCTCTATTAAAAAATCTCTGAAAGATTGTTTCTCCTTTTTCTTGCCCACTTCTTTAATATAGAATTTCGATTCATCTCGATTCCAGCCTAAGGTCAGTTCAGTATATTCTAGTTGATTATAAATTTCATAAGCAAGCTTTAATTCTTTGAGTGTATTTTGCAAGTCAGTTCTTGTTTTGAATTCATTATAGCCTGATCCAATGTATTTAGAGATTACCTTAACATCTTCTCGATTTATTTTCTCGAAATCCCCTGCTAATATGAGTTCTAATGTAGTGCTAGTGCCAATTTCTTCCACAATATCTTTGATGCCCGACAAATTAGTCCAATTTCTTGAATTGTACTCTTCTTGCTTATAAGAGTAACAAATAGCATTTTCACCAGATGGTTTCAATCCGAAAGGGACCAATTCAATTTCTACATGAGTGTCAGTACCAACTCTTGGAATTTCGAATTCGATAAAAAAACTAGGCGTTTCAAGATTGTCATTAATGGCCTGGCTTGAAAATGAATTTAAACCAAAATTATCAGGCATAATTTCCTCCAGACTTTTATTTGATGAACTTTCCTTTGTCCAACTGCAATTAAATTCCTCTGACTGCAAGAAAATATAATGGTCTTTATTGTTTTTGTAAGCCCCCACAGTAGAACTACAAGAACAGCCACAGGTTGGCCAGCCGCCCCAAACTTTCAAATAGCCATTTTGAGAATCATCTATTTTTTCAAAGTCCGGCTTTCCATCGTCATTCATATCCTCAAACCTACTATAGCAAGTGTTAACTCTTTCCCATAATAATTCGCTTAGTGATTTTTGAGATTGACTAAATCCAATTGTAGTTGTCAGTATGAATTAGATTAGTAAAGCATTTTTCATGTGCTGGTATATATTACTTCCAAAGATATAGTTCTATAAAAATTTTAGTTCTAAGAATTAATGGTATTCAGTAATCAAACCAATTCAATATCCTCCTCACGAAGCTTTGAATTATTGAGCTTTTCAAGAGAGTTTTTAATTTTCATCTTATCTGCAGGAGCTAAGAAAGTAGGGATCAAGTGAGTCAGATCAATTTTTAGCAATCGGTTAATGATAATCAAATCTTTTAAGGAAAAGGGGCTGACTCCATTCATTAATTCAGACATATAGGATTTGCTTCTATGTCCTAAAATTTCACCAAGGTTTTGCTGTGTTAAACTTAAACTTTTAAGTTTCTTTCTGATTAACTCTTTCCTCTTTTGAATGAATTGCCTTTCTTTTTCAGCTATAACTTCTGCTAAATCACTATCCTGTATTTTTTTATTCGTTATTTTTGAGCTGAAAGACCAATTTTTGTCTTCATAAGCAGTAATTAAGTCTCTTAATTTCTTGCGAACAGCTTTATATTTTGAATCTTCTTTAGCAAGAACTCTTAATTTTCGATCGGCAATTAAAGCTCTCTCAAATTCCAATTCATTTGCAATTTTTCCTGCTTCCAATATTTTCGATATGTCTAGTTGTGTTTGCATAAAAATTAAATCCAATCATTAGCATTCAGCCATTTTTTAATAGTATTCTTATTGTTCTTAAATGTTGTTTCAAACTCTTGATGGGTTCCGACCCAAACTACTGAAGCTTCATTATCTTCAAACTCAATAAGGATCATCGTTCTATGGATATTAATATTAAAAAAGTAGAATCCATCATTATGGACACAATCTGCATCTGGTCTGGTCATATTCAGCTCAGTTTGATTTTTCCAGCTGTGATCTTCAATATCCTTTATCAGTTTATCAATGGCAGTTGTTAATGAAACATTTCCTTTATTCTTCCTTTTTAATTTTTCTAATGCCTTTTTATTGACTAGCCTCATTAGTAATGCAAATAAACAAAAAATAGTTCGGAATTTTTCCGAACATTTAAAATATTTATATTGATAATAACAATTGATTGGTTCTCAATTGTGTCTCTAATCAATTAATTAGTTATTGCCAAAAAGCGGAAAATTAAAATCGAACGGGACTTTTCAGGTTTTGGCAAATGTTGAATTTGAAAGATAATTAATCCATAACAAAATTAGAAATTGCACATATAGAAGTTATCAAAAAATTCAATTGATCTTGTTTTTAGGCTAGTTGGAAAAGTGGATTGGGTAAATGGGTGGCAGTGTATGTTGTTACTGGCAAGCACAAGTGGATGCTTGCGCGATTCGAGGGAAATTTTGGAGAATAGTCAAAAGCATAAGTGGACACTTATGCTATTTGAGCGGTGGAGAACGCACTAGTAATTTTGCAATGATTAGCTAAAAAAGCTTAAAATCCTTTTCAAATTCTACATTAGGTTTAAAATTTATACCCAAAAGTAATTCTGGCAACCGCATTTCTTACCGATTCTTCAAACGGAATGTCTTCATATTTCATTGTCCTGTAAAATCCGTAGTCGTAGGTCGCTTGAATAACGTATGACTTTAATTCTGCACCTAGACCAACTTGAATACCATAGTCAATTCGGTTACTAAATTTTGCTTCAAATTGATTTTCAAATTCACTAGCTTCGCCATCTATAAATAATTCCGTAGTGCTATCATCAAATAGTCTTAAGTTAACATAAGGTCCTGCCAAAGCATATAATTTTTGCTCTCCAAGCTTAAAATTGAATTTTAGGGTTATTGGTAAATCTAGATAATACTCATTAATGGAAGATTTAAAATCATATCTGTAAGATGCATTGGTGTTATCAAATCTGGGAATATATATCGTTGATTCACTGTATTCTCTTTTTAAAGAAAACAGCAATGAAGGGATAAGATCAAAATGATCGTTCAGTTTCATAGCAACTGCTGGGCCAATATGAAAACCGGGTCTGTACTCCCTATTGATTGAGGATGTATTATCTTTTTGCTGTCCCAGTTTCGAAAAATTGACCCCACCCATAAGAAAAATATCTTGGCCGTGGGCTACATTACTAAAAAGCACAAATGAGACAATATAGATTAATAGGGTTTTGCTTATTTTGCTCATATTAGAGTTTCATTTTTCTTTCTCGTCATCTTTTTTCTAAAAGGAAGGCTGAAATTACGCATTTGTAAAGCAGATGCAATGATAGAGGTTAAGCAAAACAAATCCAATTTGAGTTGAAAATAAAGACTATCTAGGTTTTAGGCAATATGCCAAGCGGACACTTGCGCTATGGGGCTTTATTTGTGTAAAGCTATTTCAGGATAAGACAGCCTAATTCACAACTTAGCTTTATGATACCCCACCAAACTTAACCCCCGTCAATTCTGCCATGTCTTTCTTCCAGCTAGTGATGTCCTTGGGATTGAATTTATTCAAATGATCATGTCCACAAGCCCTGGCCATTACTTCCATAAGTTCGGTGGAGGCACTAAAGAAATTATGAAGCTGATGAGCTGATTTATCGATATTGATCAATTTCCTTAATTCCGGTTTCTGGGTGGCTACGCCTGCCGGGCAGTTGTTGGTATTGCACATTCTGGCCGCTACACACCCAATAGATTGCAAAGCTGAATTGGATACAGCAATCCCATCTGCACCCAGTGCTAAAGCCTTGATAAAATCATCTGGTACACGGATGCCGCCTGTAATAATTAAGGTCACATCTTTTCTATCCATTTTATCCAGATACTTTCTAGCTCTGGCCAAAGCAGGAATAGTTGGTACGGAAATATTATTTCTAAAAATCAAAGGCGCGGCCCCTGTTCCGCCTCCTCTGCCATCTAAAATGATGTAATCCGCACTGGCGTCTAAGGCAAATTGTATATCGGCTTCGATGTGATTGGCCGACAGCTTAAAACCGATGGGAATACCACCCGTTACTTCCCGAACTTTATCGGCAAAAGCTTTAAAGTCTTGAGGCGTATGCAAATCATCAAAAGTAGGCGGTGAAACGGCTGCAGTGCCCTCTTTCAAATTCCGCACTTCTGCAATTTTACCCACTACTTTATTGGCAGAAAGATGTCCGCCTGTTCCGGTTTTCGCGCCTTGTCCGCCTTTAAAATGGAAGGCTTGCACGCGCTTTAGTTTCTCCCACTCAAAGCCAAATTTGGCGGAAGCGTATTCATAAAAATATCTAGAATTAGCGGCTTGTTCTTCATTCAGCATACCGCCTTCGCCAGAGCAAATGCCGGTTCCGGCTAATTCCGCTCCTTTGGAAAGGGCTACTTTAGCTTCTTCAGACAAAGCACCAAAACTCATATCAGACACAAATAAGGGGATGTCCAGTTTTAAAGGTTTTTTAGCATTAGGACCGATGATTAGTTCGGTAGCCACAGGGACATCTTCCATCAAAGGTTTGGTAGCCAATTGGGCTGCCAAAATTTGGATGTCTTTCCATTGCGGCAATTCCGGGCCTGGTACACCCATAGCGCCCATTTCTCCGTGATGCCCAGTTTTGGATAAGCCATCTTTGGCCAGTGCCTTAATATAAGCCAAAGTAGGTTCTTCTTTGGTAGAATCCGAGGAAGAAGCCGTCTCGCTTTTGGTGCTATCGTCTAATTCTTCTTTTAACGTGGCATGTGTTCCATCGCAATAAGGCGGATTTTTGCTATGCTTACACATGCAGAGATAGGCATCGCCTGTTTCTTCGGCCACAAATTGCTTAGGCGTTATATCAGTTTTCCTGTGGGAACCATCACAAAATGGTTGATTCTGACTTAATCCGCAGGCACACCAATATTTTTCTTCGCCTTTAGTAAGTTCAACTTTAATGGGTTTTCTGTCGGCTATCTTAGGTTTACTCATGATGGGTTATTTTTAAAGGTCAAGTTCAGTAGTTAAAATTTATCCTACATTCATCTAGATTAATAAATTACGGCCCTTCCAAAAAAGTCATTTTAGATCTAAGTGTGCTAAGGGCCTGAGGTGTAATCCCTAAAAAAGCAGCTATCATTCGTTGCGGGATTCGATTGGGGAGTTCGGGATAAGTTTTCAGAAAGTATTGGTATCGATCTATGGCAGGAGCACTCATCAACATCAATACCCTGCGTTGCAAAATTCCCATTCTTCTGTATAAAAGATGGGTATATTCAGTAATTTCTTGGTTTGAAAGGCTGGTGATGGAGAAGCTATCTTGATCAAAAATCATTACCTCAGCATCTTCCAGACAATCAATAAAAAGCTGTCCGGGTTTGTCGTATTCCAATGATTCTATATCGCCCACAATCCATCCTTCAGGCGCAAAACTAAAAATGTGTTCTTTACCTTTGCTGTCAATAATGTAGCTTCTTACTATGCCTTTTTTAACATAATATCTATGGGCATTGAGTTCACCGGAGTGCTGAATGATTTCTCCCTTACGATAGCTTTTGTTTTTGACGCTTGAGTTATTTTCTAATATGGATGCTAAATTCTCCATTTAGTAAATATAATAATTTTGCAAGAGGAATTTGATAGACTAGTTGCTAATGCCTTAGGTTTCATAATAAAGGAGAAAGTAGATAATGCGTTATGCCAAAAATATATGCACTTTCTTAGCATGAACAATTTAAAGTTTTTGCTGTTATTTGCAGTGGAATTCAATTCGAAGTAAAGCACGCCTATCGAGTCACCTTTCTTATTGAAATATTTTATTTATTTATCTCGTTACCCACATTAAGCAATGGCTATTATTATTTTTATCCTAGTATTATGGTATGGAGGTCTTTTCTTTCAGACTTTCTTTCTTCATCGTTATGCAGCCCACCAAACTTTTAGCATGTCTAAATTTATGGAAAAACTTACTTATATATTAACCTGGGTTTTCCAGGGAAGTAGTTATTTAAGTGCTTATGGCTACGGCATTATGCATAGAATACATCATGCTTATACGGATACAGAAAACGATCCGCATTCTCCTAAATATGATAAAACGCTTTTCGCTATGATGTGGAAAACCAAAAAGATCTATCAAGATATTAATAAAGGACGAATTAAGGTGGAAGAGAAATTCACCACCAATGTACCGCAATGGAAAAGCTTTGATCTTTTTGCTAGTTCAATCTTTTCAAGAGTGCTATGGGCGGCAGTATATATTGCTTTCTTTTACTTTTTTGCAACTGCTTTATGGCAATGGCTATTGCTACCTTTAGTTTTTTTAATGGCACCTATTCACGGGGCCATCATTAATTGGTTTGCACATATCTATGGTTACATAAATTTCAAAGTGAAGGATACTTCCAAGAATTTTCTACCCTTCGATTTTTTGATGATGGGGGAAGCCTATCATAACAACCATCATAAAAGAAGTGGCAATCCTAATTTTGGAGGTGTGAGATGGCACGAGATTGACCCAACTTACTTGATCATGAAAGTATTGAACAAGTTTGGTATTATTCAGATGAAGAAAGTCAAGGTGTAAAGAATTTGACTTGCAATTGCTATAGTCGCCACCTTAAATCATCTTTTTGTAATCGGGATGAGCTGTCAAATTTTGTCTTGTTTAAAGTTTGACAGATGCTTGCTTAATCTTTAAAATTAGGAGCGCGTTTTTCCATGCTGGCTTTAAAAGCTTCACTAAAATCATCAGAAAGTAACATGGCAGCGTTCCAGGTAGCCATATACTGCAGTGAGTCTTCCACCGAATGATCTCGGCTGTATTTCAATACTTCTTTGGTGCCTCGAATGGACAAAGGAGATTTTGAAGCTATTGTAGTAGCCAGTTTATGAGTACTTTCCATCATTTCATCTCTTGAAGAATAAGATTGATTGACTAGCCCAATTTCCTTGGCCTCTTTGCCGTCCATTTTTCTGCCCGTATAGGCCATTTCGGAAACCATACCAGGAGAAATTAATTTGGGCAGGCGTTGCAAAGTTCCTAAATCGGCTACCATTCCTAAGTCAATTTCTTTTATGGTAAAATAGGCATCATCACTGCAATAGCGCATATCACAAGCGGCAATGATATCGACTCCCCCACCTATGCAGCCACCATGCACAGCAGCCAAAACAGGTTTCTTACATTTTTCGATGGCGTTTACGGCTTCTTGAAGAGTAAATACTAATCTTCTGATTTCCTCACTTCTTCTTCCTGCACATTCAATCTTTTGGTATTGACTTACCGACATCAGCAATTCCAAATCAATGCCCGCGCAAAAGTTTTTTCCCGCTCCAGCTAATACAATAGCTCGTACTTCTGCCCTTTCGGAAAGTGAATTAAAGATTTCCTTCATCTCCTTCCAAGCCGGCATATGAATTGCATTGGATTTTTCCGGACGGTTAAAGCTTACTGTTGCTACTTTATTTTCAATCTCAACTCTAAAAAAATCGTATTTCATTTCCTATTGCTTTTATTCAACTATGATATCATCAAGCTCTAGCTCCTTTACAGGGCCTAAGGTTCTCAACCTATCAAGATCGAACTTTGACGCATCTCCATAAATGGTAACCGTTACAGGCTTATTTTTAATATTTTTCTCATAAAACGACACAATGTCGTCAAACTCCAGTTTTGAGTATTGCTCGAAATTAATTTCATTAGGATCTTGCAAATAACCTGTTTTTATAAATGATTCTGCGGTTCGTGATAGCAGTCGGAAGTCCGGTCTGCTGGAACTCGATGTCAATATCAAACCATCTTTTATAGAGGACAGCCTGCTTTCATAAGTTGGCATGTCATTGATAAGCCCTAAAACGACACTAACTGCATCAGTTGTTTTATCAGATTGAGAACCGGTGAATAAAACTAATCTACCCCTTTTCTCGGGCTCGTAGATAGGGTCTATATAATTCCCTCCTGTTGAATATGCCAATGATCTGAATTCACGTACTTCTTGAAATAACAGTCCTGACAGGCTATTGGTATAGTAAGAATTGAATGCCTCCTTTTTATAATCCTCCTCATAATTCAACGGCTCACCATTTACTATATAATATACATAGCTTTGGATTGACTTTTTGTCGTTTACCACATAAAAGGTGGTTTCCGCTACATCCTCTGCTTCCAAGAATGTGTATTGATCAATAGCGTTTTTTCTGAATAATGTAGATGCTGAGATCTTTTCTATTAACTCAGTCTCCTCCTTTTGTCCTACGTAATGGATGGAACTCATTCCATTACTTAGAAGTGCCTGCATTTTGTTCTTGAGCACAGCAGGTTCTAATTTTTTTAATTTTCCCGCTGGCATTCGGCTTTTATAACTGGACTGTTCACCAAAAAGTCCATAGCTATAAAGGATACTGCCACCTGTCGCAGGATTATTGTTGTTGAGCTTATTCTCCGTTTTTCGCTGATTATAAAGAAGTTTGATGGTTTTGTTGGTAGGATTGAAATCTGCTATTAAAGTTTCAATCAAGTCTACCGTCTCATCGAACTTATTGTCTAAACCCGTTATTGAAATATCGAATGAATTATAGTCTGCATTAAAAAAATAGGTGGCCCCTACATCCGCGAATTTTCTTTTCAAATCAGCGGCCGAAAAATCACTAGTGCCTGTGCTGTTGAGCGCTTCCGCTAAGAGGGCATAGTCGGGATCTTTCGTAATTCCTCCAGCAATACTAAAGCGAAGGGTGAAAATATCATTAAGCATATTTTTAGTGTAAAAAATATAATCATCGGTAATCCCAAAATCATTTTTTAGATCTATAAAATTTGGTTCTGCTTGGTTCTCTGGAAGTGCCTGGAATCTTTTAGCATAAGCTGAGGATTCTTCCGTGCGTTCAGAAATAGGCTTATAAGAGGGCTTCTCTAGCTTCGTTTTTTTAGGAAATCCTGTTCTTGATTGTAAAGTGAAATAGTCATCCCCATAGTATTTTTCAGCTGCTTTTTGTACTTCTTCTTTCGAAATGTTTCTAATCTTTTCAGGAAATGATAGGTAGTCTTTATAATCAATATCGTAGATGAAACTTAGACCCAATGTGCGACCTCTTGTACTTAAATTTTCCATGGAAAGCTCATAATTCCTGTAAATGCCAAACTTTACAGATTCAAAATACTCATCAGTAAAATTGCCTTTTGCAATTTCCTGAAAACCGTCTCTAATCTTGCCCTCAAATTTCTTAAGGCTCCCCCCAAAAACTTTTGGCACAAAGAAAATGAAGGCTGATCCATCTTCTTCCAGAAAATCCTGCTCCCCTCCTGCATATAAAAGCTCGTTATTGAGATTCATTTTATCGATAAAGCCTGTTTGGTTACTGTTAGACATCATTCCACCCACTATTTCCAAAGCAGGACGATCAGGATGCCCTGCCGGCACCAATTTATATCCCATGAAGCCCACTTTTATGGGTGTTATTCTGACCTTTTCCACTTCTCTTCCATCAAAACTGTTTCTTGTATACTGAGGAAATTCCGGTTCTTTTCCTCTCTTTAATTTACCAAATGATTCGGTAATCAAAGGCTTAACCTCTGTAGCATCGAAATTTCCCGAGAGCACTAAAGCCATATTATTGGCCACATAATATTTTTGAAAATACTCATACATTTTGGTTAAGGAGGGATTCTTTAAATGCTCCACACTGCCCAAAACAGTTTGGGTGCTATAAGGATGATCCCCATAAATATATTCATTGAATTTGGTAAATACTCTTCGTTGCAAATCATCTCCTGCCCTATTTTTTTCTTCGTAAACTGCTTCGAGCTCACTTTGAAAAAGTCGAAAAACAGGGTTTTGAAACCTGTGGGAGTAAATATCAAGCCACTTGGTCATCTGATTGGCTGGAAAAAAATTATAGTAATACGTATAGTCGTAATTCGTTCCGGCATTTACTCCACTGCCTCCAATTGATTTAACCAGGCGGTCAAATTCATTGGGTATTGCAAATTGCGAAGCTTTCAATTCTTGTGCATTAATCATCTTTTGAATTTGAAGCTTCGTCTCAGGACTTTTGGTAATTGCTAGTTCATCATACAAAATCTTTATGGAGTCAAGGTGCGTCTTTTCAGTTTCGTAGTTTTGAGTGCCTAGTTCGTCCGTTCCCTTGAACAGCATATGTTCAAGATAGTGGGCAATTCCTGTTGCCTCTGCCGGATCATCTTTACCTCCTGCATTTACCCAAACAGCGCCATATACATTACTAGCATTTTTGTCTTCATTTAAATAAACTTTCAGTCCATTGGGAAGCTCGTACTGTTCGACATTTATTATTGGATCTTGAGCGCATAAAATACTTGAGGTCAACAGTAGCAGTGGAAATAATAGATTTCTCATTTTAATTAGTTCGTTGATAGATAATGCTGTAATATAATAATAAATACTATGCAGTTATCAAGAACAATTAAAGAAAATCAGGCCTGTAGAATGTGTAGCATTCAAAGTAAAAAAGATCTTCTGCGGGGGTTTTGTTAGAACCCCCTTTGTAAGTCTTCAAACCGCTAGGTGTTTTCGTTCAAGAAAAAAATTATTCTAATCTGTTAGACCTAACTTTTTTCAAAATAGCAGTTGCTAAATTCACTATGGGCAACATTACTATACCCACGATAAGCCCAATAAAGAATTCAGTAATAAATGATGGAACACTTGGCAGTAGATCATGCAAAAAGTGAATATTATGAGCAAAAATTCCCCCAGAAACTAGAAGCAATGCGATGGTCCCTATTACGGTCAAGCTCTTAATTACCTTCGGTAGTGCTTGAACCAAAAATTTTCCGATTTTATCTGAAAAGCTATTATCTTGTTCATTTAAGTTTATTAATCTTACTCCAAATTCATCCATTCTAACGATAAGTGCAACTATTCCGTAAACCCCGACTGTAGCTAATAAAGCAATTATTGAAACCACCATAATTTGATTAAGCAAGCTTTCCTTTTCAACCGTGCCTAAAGCGATAATGATAATTTCCACTGATAAAATGAAATCGGTGACAATAGCGGATTTCACTTTTTCCTTTTCTTTGCTTAAGGCTTCCTCTTTAGTCAGTTTTTCAACATTTTCTATTTTTTTCTTGGGTGCAGGATGGAAGAAATACGCATAGATCTTTTCTGCACCTTCATAGGCAAGATATAAACCTCCTAGCAACAGAATGATGTGAATGGCCTCAGGGACAAATGCACTCAGTAAAAATGCTAGTGGTAAAATGATAATTTTATTGAGAAAAGAACCTTTTGTGATGGCCCAAAGCACCGGAATCTCTCTTGAGGCCATAAAGCCAGATGCCTTCTCTGCGTTGACCGCCAGATCATCTCCAAGTATTCCTGCCGTTTTCTTGCCAGCCACTTTACTGAGCGTGGCCACGTCATCCATCAACATTGAAATATCATCCAGTAAAGCAAAAAATCCAGAAGCCATAGTTTATAAAATTAATGTGTCGCAAGTTAATATCATCTGTCTCAATTTAACAAATGAATTAAATATGATTGCTTTTATGAAAGCAAGCCTAAAGCCTCCTTCGCCTCGTAGAAAGCTATGAGTTTTCAATAATTAAAGGAAGTGAATATGATGGTGTTTTCATCAATAATATCAAATCCAAACCTGACATGTTTGGACATAATTACCAATAGGACCAATTAGCCGTGGAGTAAAGAGACGTTAAATTGAGAGCTGTTGCACTAGTGTATATTTTAAAGCCTAATAACCACTTTGCCTGTATGCTTTCCTTCTCCAAAATATTGGATCAATCGCGGGATTTCTTGAAAGGCATAAGGCCCATCGATAACGGGTTTAATTTTACCTTCGGCATAAAACTGATTGATGATATCAAGCCCTTCATTGGGCTGAAGAGCCAAGATCTGACACTTCTTTTTTGTGAGGCCGGAGATCAATCCTTTGGTGATCGCCAGTTGCATGAGTTTACTATTTGTACCACCAACCGAAATATACTTTCCTTTTGGCTCTAGGGCTTTTAAATATGCCCAAGTCGATTGAGAAGTTTTCGCGTCTAGAATTAAATCGTAGCGCTCTCCTCTTTTGGTGAAATTCTCTTTTTTGTAATCGATGATATGGTCATAGCCAATGGCCTTCATATTATTGAGTTTTTCTCCTGTGTCCACACCTGTAACTTCTGCATCATATTGCTTAGCAATCTGCAAAGCAAAAGTACCTACTCCTCCACCAGCGCCATTGATCAAAATCTTCTGCCCTTTCTGAATTCCTCCTTTCTTCACTAGTCCTTGATACGCTAGTAATGCAGCATGTGGTATGGCAGTCGCCTCTTCGTGACTCATTGCTTCTGGTTTTAACATTAAAGCTTTTTCATTTATAGCAATATATTCAGCAAAGCTACCGAAGCCAAACTCCGATAAATCTCCAAACACAGCATCCCCTTTTTTGAAAGCTGTAACCCCATCTCCAGTATCTTCAACTACGCCCGACAGTTCCATCCCTGGAATCGGGTGCTTCGGTTTCCTTAGGCCAAATATCAAGCGATACAAGTAAGGTTTACCTCTTACCATTCCCCAGTCATAATCATTGATTGCAGTTGCATGTATTTTTACTAATACTTCTAGTTTTCCCGGAATTGGATTTGGAATTTCTTTAATTTCTAGCTTTTCGGGAGATGTGTATTGAGAACAAAAAATGGCTTTCATCAGGATTGAGTGTAGTAGTAGATATAAAAAAAGCGTTCAATTTCTGAATATAGCGTTTTTGCGCAAAAAATCTCGAAAAGTATTTAAATAAAAATGAGGATAATCAACAAAATGGCTACTTTTCCAACAATTCAAAAAATGATATTTGACTGACAGTTAAGTTTGCCCAGCTTTACTAACTTCGTTTTTGACGCTAATGAAAAGTCATGAAAACCCTCTTTTACACCCTATTACTAATGGTCATTGCGGCCTGAGTTACACCTGAAGAAAAGAGTACAAAAGAAACAAATGAAGTTTCAAGCACGGAGGAGGAAGTGCATCCCTTGGCCGCCTCCATTCAAGATGCACACGAAGTGGACAAATATAAAACTGGAGAAGTCATAGGCTTTGATATTAAACTCAATTTTGGCGGCAATGAAAGGCTAAATCACGAATTTATAGCACCACTAACTCATCGAAGGTTTTGGTGCTCAAGAATAATGGTACTTCTATGCTTTTTGACGGGCAAGATATTTGGCTACAGCCAGAAGACAGTTTGTATGAGGGTGCTCGCTTTGATGCTTTGACTTGGTCTTACTTTTTTATGACTCCCTTCAAATTAAACGAGCCGGGAACTTATCATTCAGCAGTTCAGTCATTACCGTATACTGAAAATCAGGCTTTAAAAACTAATAAGATGACATTTGGTGAAAATGTAGGCGATGCTCCTGATGATTGGTACATGATCTATCAAAATTCTGAAATTGATCTATTAGAGGCGATGTCTTATATTGTTACTTTTGACAATAGAAATGCAGAAAAAGCAGCTTAAAACCCTCATGCGATTTCATATGCTGATTATCAAGAAGTAAATTCCATTCCTTTTGCTCACAAATGGTATTTTTGGAATTGGAGTGAAGCAGAAGGATTGCTAGAACAACTGGGAGAAGCTAACATTTCCAAAATTCAATTTTCAAATGAGAGAAGTATATTTGATAAGAAGGACTATTCTACAAAAGTGCCTTTATAAAAAAAGAGTTTGCGGAAATAAGCTCGATTTAGTCTTAGAAAAAGGAATTGTTTTGGCAAATATGACTAAATTCGATTGGGTTGGCAATATTATATAAAATAAAAATAGCTATGCTAGACGGAAGAAATAGAAATGAGATAAAAATTGGCTTGGAAGTGGAAGTCGTCCAGAAACAGGACCAAAGAACAGGCGATTTAACTAACGGCTTTGTTAAAAAGATTTTGACCAAATCTTCCTTTCATCCTCATGGCATAAAAGTGATGTTGGAGACTGGCGTAGTAGGTAGAGTGAAGGAGATTTTGGAGGAGGAATAGCCAGAGGTTGATCTTATTTATAAAATAAATAGATTTTCAATCTCCAATCAACTGTAAAACTTTAGAATAAATCCGATCGGTCCACAGAGAGTACTGGAAACCGCTGGGATGTAAATTATCATTGGTCAATGCATCCGAGGAGGAGCCTAATTCACGAGAGATAGAAGTAACATCGATAAAAGGAATATTTTTATTATTACAAACACTTTTAGCATAAGTATTATATTGGTCGATTTCTTTGCCTATTTTATCGCTATTAGAACTTCCGAAGGGAGTAACCCCATAATCAGGAATAGATACCACAAATACATCTCCGCTATCACCTGCAATGTCAATAGCAATTTGGAGAAGAGAATCGAATTCCGTTTCATACAAAGAAAAATCCATGCCCTGATATTGATTGTTGACCCCAATTAATAGGGATACTAAATCATAATCTCCAGAATTAATATCATATGACTCAATCACACCCATAAGGTTACTGGTAGTCCAGCCAGTTTGAGCAATGATGTCAACTTCCACCTTCAAGGATGTTTCTTGCTCAATTCTACGGCTTAATTGAGCTGGCCAACTTTCCTCCTCTGGAACACCTTGTCCGATTGTATAAGAATCTCCTAGAGCTAAATATTGAATAGCGGATTCGTCTACCTCTGGCTCATTAGTCTCTATATCATCAAAGTCAATCTGATCAGTTGAATTTTCACAACCAATGATTAGTAGAATTGAGATAATAGTAAATAGATGATAGAAATTTTTGTTCTGCCTCATCCTATAGAAACACTGATTAATTATTTTAGGTTTTTACATTAAACAGAAAGGAGCACAAGCATTCACTTGCACTCTTCATAAAAAACATATGTTAAATTTTCATCTACCAAACTGCTACTCTTTCCTCTTCGGCTAAATACATTTTGTCTCCTTGCTTGATGTCAAAAGCCTCATAAAAGCCAGGGATATTCATCAAAGGGCCATTTACACGCCACATTGGAGGAGAATGCGAATTGGTTTTGATCCACAAGCGAAGATATTCCTCTTTCATTTTTACCCTCCAAATTCGGGCTAGGGACATAAAAAATCGCTGATCTGGCGTAAAACCATCTATTCTTGCTGTGTCTTGTCCTTGCTCAGTCATTTTGAAAGCATCATAGGCAACAGCTAATCCGCTTAAGTCGGCCGTGTTTTCTCCCACAGTCATCGCTCCGTTGATATGCAATGTATCCAAAACTGTAAAAGAACTATAAAGGTCAATTACTGCTTGAGTTCTGGCATTGAACTCTTTATAATCAGCATCTGTCCACCAGTTATTAACATTCCCTTCTTTGTCAAATTGCGCACCTTGATCATCAAAGGAGTGGGTAAGCTCATGTCCTATTACCATACCAATTCCTCCATAATTTAAGGCATCATCGGCTTCGTAGTCAAAATAAGGCGGTTGTAAAATGCCGGCCGGGAACACAATTTCATTTGCAGATGGATTATAATAAGCCGTTACTGTTGATGGTGTGGTATACCATTCCTTCCGATCTACTGCCTGATTAAGTTTAGCTAAATTATAGTTATACTGAGCTTTAGAAGCTGAAATTATATTGGAAAAATAATTATCGTGAGTAATTTCGACACTACTATAATCTCTCCATTCATCAGGATAGCCAATTTTCTTAGTGATGGCGAATAGTTTTTCTTTAGCCTTTACTTTTGTGCTATCGGTCATCCATTCCAATTGATCTATTCGGTTGGCATAAGCCTTTTGGGCATTATCCAATAATTCAAGCATTCGTTGCTTGGCAGATTCAGGAAAATACTTTTTCACATATAACTGTCCCAATGCTTCGCCAAGCATATTATCTACAGCGCTTGCCATTTTTTCGCCTCTTGTTTTTTGCACCGCTTGTCCAGAGATCACCTTTGTATAAGCAAATTCAGCATCAACGAAAGCTTTACTTAGATTGTCAGCGTAATTCTGTAAAGTGCTTGATTTCATAAATAGCTTCCAATTTTCTATTGGAATGCTAACTAGCAACTCGTTCAAATTTTCATAATAGTTGGGTTGACCTACATCAACTGAATCAGTTTCTGCCCCCATGCTATTGAGCAATTTGCTCCAGCCAATATTGGGGTGCATTTCATTCAAGTCTTTTACAGAAAATTTATTGTAGTTTGCTTTCACATCCCTTAACTCTACTCTGGTTCTGTGCGATTCGGCTATTTGCTTTTCAATGTCGTAAACCTTTTCGGACATCTTCTCAGCTGCTTTTGTATCTGTTCCACTTAATTCAAAAAGTGTAGCTAAATACTCTTTATATGCTTTTTGTATTCCATCAGTGGAGCTATTCTTATCAAAATAATAATCTCTGTTGGGTAACCCCAGACCTGTTTGATACGCATGGGCAATATTGATTTTACTATTTTTATCGTCTGGTCCAACATAAAAGCCAATAATTGAATTATTTTGCTGCTTAGCTTGCAACGCCACGTAGGTCATCAAAGAAGAGACATTCGTTATGGTTTGTATTTCAGCAAGTATTGGCTTAATAGGCTGAAAGCCTTCTCTATTGATTTTGGCGGTATCCATTCCTGAAGCATAGAAATCTCCAACCTTTTGTTCGATGCTTCCTTTAGCGTTATCCAATTGTGATACGCTATCCAATAAGTTCTGGAGGCGTAATCTTTGTGGGTAATTCATAAAACGATAGGCCCCTACTCCGGCTTGCGTTTCAGGAATAGAAACAGAATCATACCAGATTCCATTTACATATTGAAAAAAGTTATCGCCTGGATTGCGACTACTGTCAATTCCTTCAATGGCTACATATTTTACTTTGGGTGTGGTTTCCGGTTTTTGATCTGTGCATGCTACGATGCCTAGTACTGCAATGATTAGAGAAAAAAATGATTTCATGTTTACCGTTTGAATTAAGCTGTAAAAGCAAACAAGATAGTAATTTTTCATCATATTGTTGAAATAAGCGATTTCAACAAAACTTAAGAGTAATTTACGGAAGTCTTTATTACTTAATGTCCTTTTTACTGAATAGCAAAAGTCAGCCCTAATTCAAGAACAATTCCTCCTGGTGAAAGGAGTCGTAATACTTGCTGGTCAAATGGGGATAAGGTTGATCCATCTTTAACTACCCAAGGTTGATCCTTAAAAGCTGCTGCGTAGCCGAGACTTATATTTAGTGTGTTGTACTTTCCAAACCACCAATTGTAGCCCGCCTTCAAATTAAAAGTGGTAGTACTTTCAAAGCGCATATTAACCTCTTGAGTCGTTCCATTCCCAGAATCGAAAGTCAGGTCTATATCATCTATACCCGATGACCTTGACAAATTAATTCCATAAGTAAACCCATGCCGGTAGGACTGATCATAACGCAGCCCAATTGAGGTCCTGAAACCCCAACTGCTTAACCCTAGGCCACCTTGCACAAAAAGGGTTTTATCAATTATATAATTGGCCGTAACTCCTGCAAGACCTGTATAAGAATTAATGCCACTCCCGAGCCCTATATAAAAGCTCGGGCGATCATCTGGTTCATAGTAAGTTCCATCTTCCTGAGCTTTCAGCTCAAAAGAACAAATTATTATGATCAAAATAAGAAAGACTCGTTTCATGAATTTAATTTAATGGCCCAATCCCTTTTATGGCGGAAACAGAAGTACAAAAGTATTGAAAAAACATGTATAACCTACTAAGTAAATGATTTTGATTATTGCTTTTTTTGGAAGTTTAAGAAACACTTGACAACTTCAAACCACAAATATTTCGCCATCCTGTATTAGTACAATATTGTATCAAATATCCCCAGTAAATTTATCCACCTGCTCTCTGTTTACCAGGGCTTTGATAATCAACCTATGGGTAGCACAACATCAATCCATTTTTTCTAGCTGGAGAAGCCTTCCCGTCATTTTCCTTATCCAATACTGTTAACAAAATTAACAAAAACCTCCTTATGCTTTTTCAAATCTAGGTCAGGCGAAACCGATACTCGCGCTATATAATCCTTATCTTCTTCTTTGGTCGTTCCTTGTGTGGAAGTAGCTGGAATAGTCCAATAACAGCCTTTCAATTGACCATAACTCACACAGTACTTGCTTTCCTCCGGAATCTCCGTGATCATCATGTTAATCAGCTTTAAATTTAAAGCTCTCTTATAATTTTCTCTTTCTTCTGGAGTATTTCCTTTAGTAGGAAGATCTAATGAAAAAACGGAAGGGGTAAAATCTGCTTGCGCTAATTCCTCAGACACAAAATTGATCTTAGCAGTGGGTAAAGTTTCCCTAATAAAGCTTACAAATTCACGGGTGTTTTTATAAGCATCTGCAATTCTTTGATTCATAGATGGCAATTGCTCAGCTAATATTGCCGTTTGTAGAGGTGTCGCTTCATTGTCACAAAGAATTAGATGCTTTTCAATTTTATCCATTAGTGAGGCCGCTTTTCTGTTAGCTGAAACATATCCTGCAGTACATTTACCGCCACTTGGGAATTTCGATCCACTTACATAAGAAATCGTCTGAACTTCTGATAGAATTCCCTCTTCACTCAAAAATTGAATATTAGGGCAAAAGGTCTGGTCTAAAATAAATACAGGATCAATGGCTTTTTCTCCATTTGCTGTTTTTCTCTCTTTGCTTAAAGCTTTTCTCAAAGCTTCCATTACAGGAACTTCCACTCTAGGATTTGTTGGAATCTCTGCAATAATATAGGGTACAGCATTGTCCTTAGCTACGGCTTCCAAAACTTGTTCCGTACTATTCACCATATCACTATCGCCATCAACCGCTAAGTCCAAAATTTCCGCATTTTCCAAACAAGCCGCAACTCTTCTTGCCTGATCATTTGTGCCGCCATAGCAGTTAGGGGGTACAATAATTTTGATAGCCTTTCCTTCATGCTTTTCCATTGCATCTTCAATAAGACCCATCATGATGGCATATTGAACCGATAAACCACATGACCCCAACAGGGCTGTGGTATCCGTGGCTGTTATTTCCTTTATGGTTTTAAGAACCTTTGCTTTGTCAGCATCAAATTTTGAATTTGGATCGCCAGTAGCAGAAATTCCAGTCAGTTTTTGTAATAAAGTGTAGCAGTCTGGAGGCGTCATAGCAATAGTTTCCCTTCTTCTCACGTGCTGAATAGCAGAAATATAGCTTTCGTTTTCTTTACCATTTACAAGTAAAACACTTCCAAGATTAGCTTGAGTACTAACGAAAAAATCAATATTCTGCTGAAGCGAGATTTTATTTAAGTCATCCTCTTGAGAAACGAAAATAGTACTGCCGTCAAAAGCAGGTACTTCTTCAATGCTACTAACCTTATTCAGTTCAAAACTATATCCGTAAACAAGCTTGATAATTTCCTCATCAAAAGCTTCCGGTAATTCTTCAGTATAAACAACCTGGGTGCTTTTCTTGTCAAATAGATTCTTCCTTAGCACTGCCAAAACTGGGATCGTTTTGGAAGAAAAGGCGATGACGCTATCAGGATTCAACCGATTTTGTTTGGCAATCGTCCACTCCAAGACAGTCGATAAAGGATGACCTAACCGAATATAATCATAGGCAGTTGGCAATTCGCTAAGAGCTGTTTTCTCGGCTATTTTAGCTTCAAACAAACTTTCAAATTTTTCCAAAAATTCTGTTTTGGCCAATTCTTCTTTATAAATATCCAAGCGGTGAGTTGTAAGATTCAACCAATCAGTAGGTGCATTTTCGACCACCTTTTTTGTATAATTGAGTGTTTTATTGTCTTCCATAATAGGTTAATACGATAGATGTAAAAGTGTTTGTGCAAAGCTAATTAAATTTTAAATCTGGCCTTAATGATTTTACTTCAATATGAATAGTATCAATTTTTAAACAAAAAAAGCACGCAAATCAATGCGTGCTTAGAGTTCAAAATTGCAATAATTCATGAGACACTTTATTGCATGATTTTAAACGGCTTACTTTTGGGAGAATAGAAATCCAATTTTAAAAAGCTTGGCCAGCAAAAATATAAAGAATCCATAAAGCGTAGTATAGGAAGATACTTTTAGTCCCCCGGCCAATAAGGCTTGGGAAACTTCTCCTACTTGCTCAATTGCTTGAAAAGCACCGACCAAGCCTACTAATTGGCCCAAAATGCCGAAAACTAGAGCAAAAAGCGCTATGTCCTGCGAAATCTTCAGCCATTTTTCTGACAAGACATTGTCAGATCGATGCTTCAAAACCAGTGCTGATGTTACAACCACAGCAACTAGAAGGCAAAATAATATGCCCATAAATAGAATTCCTCCTTCAACATGAATTTCAATAATTTTCATAATTTTTGTTTTTAAGTGATATGCAATCCTATCAACATTTTTGCACTTTATTATTTATAGTCGATGGTTGTCGGGTTTGTAAAGATAGAAAACACAATTTTAGATTTAGAAGGTGAATTTTGTGTTCTGCCTACCTAAAGAAGTTATCGGTCGATAAAAAATGCATCTTAACTGAAGTTGTTTAATTTTACTTTTTCCAGATGCAGCACTACCTATATCATATCGCTTTTTGGCTACTTTCATTTTTGCTTTGTGCATTTTTGATTAGTTATGACAACAATTGGAATGAAGCACTGCTTTTAAGTTTGATTTATTTGCCCGTAACCATTGCTTGCGCTTACCTGATATCCAATTACTTGATTCCTAAGTATCTGTTGAAGGATAAAAAATTGAGATTTGTTCTTTATGTAGTTTACCTCATTATTTCAGCGATATTTTTGACACTCCTCATTAATACGGTGGTTTTTATTGTGATTGCAGATTATCAATTTGAATTAATGCCTCCCGGCACTCGTGATATAGCCATCCTAAATACCGTATTATTCTTGATTGTATTTCTTTTCGTAGCCATCACCAGCATAGATAAATGGAGAACCACGGAAAATGAAAAAAATGAGGCCATAAAAAATATGGCACAGGCAGAACTGCGCTTTCTGAAAAGCCAGCTCAATCCACATTTTTTATTTAATACAATGAATAATCTTTACGCTTTATCACTTAAGAAATCAGATAAAGCACCTGAATTAATTTTGCGATTGAGTGCTTTGTTAGAGTATATTCTAGAGAATAGCAAAAAAGACTTGATCCTATTATCTGATGAAATAAGCACTTTAGAAGACTATATTCATGTGGAAAGTTTCCGCTTTGGGGATCGTTTGGAAATTGAAAAAAATTTGGAAGTTCCAGAGGATGCTTTTATTAAAATTCCGCCCTTGATTCTGATTACCTTAATGGAGAATTGCTTTAAACATGGAGGGATAAATAATACCGGAAAATTGAAAATCAAGTATTCGATCAAAAGCACAGACCGTAATCTGCTTCTATCATTTTCCAATAACTTTTTACACAACGAAAGTAATCCAAAAGCAATAGGCCTAAAAAATATTGAAAGTCAACTTTCTTATATTTACAAAGAAGAATACAAAATGGAGAAGTCCATTAGTGAGGGTAATTTTAAAATCGAAATCCAAATCCCTGTTAAATGAAAACTTGGAAATGCATTATAGCCGATGACGAACCTTTGGCACGCGAACTTATCAGCGATTATGTGGCCAAAGTTCCCTTTCTGGATTTGAAAGACACTTTCACCAATGCCTGGGAGGTTCGTGATTTCTTGCAGAAAAATCCAGTTGATTTGCTATTAATTGATATCGAAATGCCCGGATTAGATGGGCTGACTTTCATTAAAAGCAATCCCATCCAGCCAAAAGTTATTTTCATTACAGCACATCGAAAATATGCTGTTGAAGCATTTGAGGTAAAAGCACTAGATTATCTATTAAAGCCGATTTCATTTGAACGCTTTTTGAAGGCTGTCAACGGATTAGAATCTAGTAATTCAGAAGTGAATCAACAATCTCACCATATTTTCATTTCAATTGACAGGCAACAGCAGAAATTACTGTTGGACAAAGTGCTTTTTATTGAATCAAGAGGCGACTACTTAAAGTTCGTATTGGAAAATGAAAAACCATTGATGAGCAAAATGACTTTGAAATCACTTCAAGAACAAATCCCTGAAAGCTTTATCCAAATTCACCGATCCTTTATCATCAATCAAGATAAAATAACCGCTTTTCAAAAAGAAAAAGTCAAAGTTGGAGAAGAATGGTTGAACATCTCTAGATCTTTTAAAAATCAGGTTGATTTTGGGGATTAGACAGTGGAACGGACAATTTGCTACTGTCTCTACCACTGCTAGTTTTTTTATATTTACAATATTATAAATGTCATGAAGCCATATCGATTCATTGTACCATATTTGTGATCGCATAACTAATGCTTAGTCCTCATCTAGTGAGTTTTTTTATTTTTTTGAGTTCACATTTTTGATCAACTGCTTCATGTGCTGAATTGAGTAAGCTAAAACATCAACATCTTCATCAACATATACATCTGGTGCAATGCCATATGGATCTATTGGGTTTTCATTCACGTCCTTTGCTCGAAAGGAAGAAGGGTACGTCAGTGTAAAACAACCAATATCCGTTGAAAGGCCATTGAATCCATCGACTACTCCTGCAGTATTTTGACCATAAACCACTACTTTATCACTTTGATTCGCTCTGTAAACAAAGGTTTCTCCTGAACTGCCAGCTTCTGTACTCAAGAGTATAACCTTCATAGGGCTTGTATAAATGGTGTCAGGCTCATATTCATAGAAATAATTAGGGTCTTCAAAAAATGCAGTGCCTTTAAGCGACATCACATAATCGTAGAGCTCCCGCTCTTCTGCTGTGTACTCATCGATCGATTTGCCTTTCAAGTCGCTTGATTCAAAGAATTTTTTAATATTCCCATCACTCATCCATAAGCCTGTATTAGGAATTTGAATAGGACCGCTCAAAATGTACGGTAGCAGGGGGTAGTATGTAACATCATTTCCTCCTCCATTTTCTCGAATATCCACAATGATAAATTCTGAAGCTAAAAGTTTTTCATGATTAGCTTTCATTATACTGTCGACATGGAGTTCATCTACAGAATAGAAATCAGGAAATCTCAAATAAGGAATGCCATCAATTTCCGTAAAGTGAAATTGACCAAATTTTTCAACAATTTCAGATTCGGAAACTTCGCTACTGGTTTTCGGCCATATTTTAGTCCATTCATTGAGGTTTTCGAAGCTCAGTTTACTTTCACTAAGTTGATAAGCTTTGACGGTTTTGGGGGTATGATCACCCATCATGAAAGTAGACTTGTAATTGCTTCCGAAATCGCTGGTAAGTTCGAATTTTACATCGCCTTGATTCCAATCTTCATTACTGCTATTAATTACAAGCCCAACAAAATCTCTGGTCTGATTTTTATTTTTGGGATTGGGAATAATAGCTACTTCGTATCCTTTATACTGCCATATTCCCAAAAGCGGATTTTGCTTATATTCATTGCGTTTATAACTGCTTTTGAATTCCTTCTCTGAAATCGGGATTTTTTCGATATCGAGATCTATTGATGTGGAAATCTTCAGGTAAGTATGCCCATCTCTAAAAAAATCAAGCCATTGTACTAAGATGGTTTTACAGTCTTGCAAATTATCCGTTTGCATTGCTTTTGTGCGCATAATATCGGTATGTGCCGTGTATAAGTCGCGATTTTCATCGGTGACTTTATAAATAAAAAGAGAATAATCTTTCTCATAGACGTCCACCGTCTTTTTGAAAGAATCTTCACAATTACAATCTTGAGCCTGTAAAGTCAGATAAGGTACCATTATTAGACATAATAAGCTGAGGGTGATTTTAAGAAATAGGTTCATTGTAAGGTTTAATATGTTGAATAATTATTGGTTTACTTATTAGTGATAAACACTACCATTCGATTTAAATGATATTAAACAAAAAGGAACGTTTTTTTAGCTACCAAAATCTACCCAGGTTTTGGTGACTGTTGAATTAACTTTTCAATATATATATAAATAGTTTATAAATTATTGCTAACTAGGCAATATTTCAAATTAGGGAAAGACGGAACTATTAGGTTATGGGTAATCTATTTAAACCTTCTGCTGCTTAGTGAATATTGAACGTCTATTTTCTATTATTCTTCAATTTTGTTAAAATTCCATAAAAAATAGGAAAAGGAAAGATGTTGTCAATAGTAAAATGGGTAACAATTAACATAGTGCTCATCCCTTTATGGGCTAGACGCTTAAAAAAGACCTGTAATCCTTCCTTCTTCATCCACATCAATTTGCTCTGAGGCCGGATGGGCTGGCAAGCCTGGCATCCGCATAATATTTCCCGTAATCGGAATAATAAATCCTGCTCCAGCAGCGATTTCTATTTCTCTTACCGTCAAGACAAAATCTTTTGGCCTCCCTAAAAGTTTAGGGTCATCAGAGAGGGACTTTTCGGTTTTAGCAATGCAAATAGGTAAACTCGTTAGCCCCAAATTCTCGATTCGCTTTAAATCTGCTTTAGCTTTACTTGCATATTCCACTCTATCAGCTCCATAAATTTCTTTTGCAATTTTAGCTACTTTTTCCTCTACTGGGCTATTCCAATTGTACAAAGGTTTGAAATCTGAAATTTCGGCATCTACAGAATCAATAACAATTTGTGCCAAATCCAATGCCCCTTTTCCTCCACTTGCCCAAACGTCTGCCACTTCTGCCTGAATATTATTACTTCTAGCATATTCTAGAACCGCCTCTATTTCTTCCTCGCTATCTGTGCTAAATTTATTAATGGCGATAATTGGCGTTATCCCATACTTTTTCACATTCTCAATGTGTTTCTCCAAGTTGGGAAAGCCGTTTTTCAGAACTACTTCATTGGGTTCTTTGAGTGTTTTTAGATCTGCTCCGCCATGGTATTTCAGCGCACGAATTGTAGTGGTCAAAACCACGGCTTTAGGTTTTAAATTTGCACTTTGGCATTTAATATCTAGAAATTTTTCGCCCCCTAAATCAAAGCCAAAACCGGCTTCCGTTACCGTATAATCTGATAATGACATGCCCATTTTTGTGGCAATGACCGTATTGGTGCCCTGAGCGATATTAGCGAAAGGTCCGCCATGAATAATCGCTGGGTTTCCATCAATTGTCTGTACGAGATTAGGTTTAATTGCATCTTTAAGCAAAGCAGTCATAGCTCCCTCTGCCTTCAAGTCTCTAGCATAAATCGCCTTTTTATCGAAAGTATATCCAACAAAAATATTTCCAAGCCTCTTCTTTAAATCAATCAAATCAGAAGAAAGGCAAAGAATGGCCATAATTTCTGATGCTGCCGTGATATCAAATCCCGTTTCTCTTGGAATTCCATTGGTTGTGCCACCCAATCCTACCACAATATTTCTTAATGCCCGATCATTTAAATCCATAACTCGCTTCCAAGCTATGGTTCTTGGGTCGAGTCCTAGTGAATTACTCTTACTTTGAACATTGTTATCAATAATGGCAGAAAGTAAATTATTAGCTTTTTCGATAGCGGAGAAATCGCCTGTAAAATGGAGATTGATATCCTCCATCGGCAAAACCTGAGATCTTCCCCCTCCTGTAGCCCCTCCTTTCATTCCGAAAACAGGACCAAGAGAAGGTTCTCGAAGCACCACAGTCGTCTTTTTACCCAACTGGTTAAGTGCCTCAGAAAGACCAATGGACATAGTAGTTTTTCCTTCGCCTCCGGGCGTTGGAGAAATAGCAGATACTAAAATAAGATGGCTTTTTTCAGCTTTACTATCATTAATCACATCCAGCGGTAATTTGGCTTTGTACTTTCCATACATTTCAAGCTCATCTGGAATTAAACCTAATTTTTCTGCAATTTGCTGGATGGGTTGTAATTGGCTTTTATTCGCGATTTCTAAGTCTGTCATCGGGCTTCTTTTTATGCTGCTAATCTACTACGTCAATCCAACAAATATAATGATGGATATCATATAACTTAATGATTAAAACCCATTTTCATTTAGAATCCTACTATACCAGCTGTAAGAAATTTTCCCCTTCTCGTAATACTCTTTTACCTCTACTATACTTCCCTTTTCGCCATAATCGACACTTTGTAGTAACTGCCCTTGGTCATTATAGAAAGTCCATTTGCCCACTCTCACTCTCCAGTCTTTATACACTCCTTCGGATGCTAATTCACCATTCTCGTGATACTTTTTAATGGGTCCCATTACTTTATTTTGCTCATATATTCCTATTTCTTTGTAATTACCATTTTCATAATAATTAATCCACGTTCCGTGACCAACACCATCAACATATTCCTGATAGGAGTCGTAGTTTCCATTTTCAAATTTTGAGAACAATATGCCAGTGAAAGGTTCTTTAGCTCCTTTAGCATAATATCTATAAATTCCATCTGAACTGTTTGCAGTGACATTAGCCATTGAAATGAGCTGTCGGCTTTCAGCCTCTGCCATAGATAACATATCTTGTGCTTGTATACGGTAAGTTAATGCAACAAGAGAAATTGTGATAAGTAGTTTCATGTTTTTTTACAGGTAACCTTCTATCTTTCAATATGTTTGACTTCCAAGAAAATAAAGACAAGGAAAAAACAAAGGTGCAACTATTTTATATTTATGTGGGTCTATATAAATAGCCATTTAAAATATCAGAAATTATGAAAATAGTTTTCCCGTGGATAATAATTGTTGCATTAGTTTTTTCATGTACTGAAGATGAGACAAAGGCACCATTCAATAAACAAGAATTTTACTCCAATCATGAAGCTGCAAATTGGACCAAAGCATCAGCAATAGAGCATTTACAAGGACGCTGGAATTTAATTTATACTTACTGCTGTGGCTTTGGAGACAGCAATAAATGGTCTGCGGTAGAAGACAATTATTTTGATCTGCGATTTGAAGGGGATAGTGTGAAAGTTTTTACGAATAAGAATTTGGAACGAACGTTGCACTGGCAATTTGAGGAAAGGGATGGAGATGCTTTGTACCTAGAAACGGAGGAGCCAATTTCAAACACATTTGGCACCTTATATTTTTCTGAAAATTATATGCTTTTTAACGGCTCCCCTTCAGATGGCTCAGATAACTACTTTCAAAAAGTAGAATAAAAAAACATAAAAATTTCCCCAACCATTTCTTCACAAACAGGTTGGGTATTCCTATGAGGAATACGAAAACCATCGCGATCACAGGAGCCACATCAGGAATTGGCTTGGCCACCTCCGAAGAATTATTGAAAAAAGGTAACCGCTTAATTTTTTTGGTTCGCAATACCGAAAAAGCAGAAGATGTAATTGCCGATTGGGATAACAAAGAAAATATTATCATCATTAAATGTGATTTGGCCGACCTTAAATCTGTAAGGAAAGCAGGAGAAGAACTTTTACAAAAAACTGATAAATTGGATGTGCTAATTAATAATGCGGGCGGAACATTCCATGAGCGTTTAGAAAGCAAAGATGGTTTTGAGCTGCATTTAGCCGTAAACCATTTAGGGCATTTCCTACTTACTAAAATATTGATGCCTTTACTAGAGAAAAGCAAAACCAAGGTAATTAATGTGAGCTCTGAAGCTCACAGAGCAGGAAAGCCTGATTGGTCTGATTTGAACTTAAAGAAGAAATATTCCACCATACTGGGATATGGAAATGCTAAATTATACAATGTGCTCTTTACAAAATCATTAGTAGACAAAGGCTTAACCTCTTACGCTTTACATCCGGGAGTAATTGATTCTGGTTTTGGTGAACAATTGCCGGGCTTCTTCAAATTGATGTGGAAATTAGGAACACCATTTATGAAAAGCACGAGGGAAGGTGCCTCCACATCCATCTATTTAGCAAGTAGTAACTTGTCCCAAGATAAAAATGGCTCTTACTTCAAGGATAAAAAAGTAAAGAAAGCTTCTTCTCTAGCAAACAGTCAAGCTGCAAGAGAGCGTCTTTGGGGTGAAAGCGAAAAGATGGTAGAGGGCTATTATTAGTATCTATCTTAAAAAAAGAAGAAGCGCTGAAAATTAGCGAGCTAAATAGAGGCAATAAAGATATTTAAGAATTCTCCGAAGGAAATAATACCTTTAAGGATAAAATTGATTCAAGATATTATATGAAGCCTTCTTCCAGAATACTTCCTATCATCGTTTTCTCTCAGTTCTGCTGCACTTCCTTATGGTTTGCAGGAAATGCGGTAATGCCTGATTTATTAAGCAGTTTTAGCTTAGAACCAACGGCTTTAGGGAGTTTGACTTCAGCTGTTCAATTTGGTTTCATAATAGGAACATTAGTTTTTGCAGTGCTCTCTATTGCAGATCGTTTCTCTCCCTCTAAAGTATTTTTTGTTTGTGCCTTAATCGGGTCACTCTTTAATTTAGGAGGCGTGTGGGATGGAAATACATTAATCAGTTTGATAAGCACTCGCTTTGGAACAGGCTTTTTCTTGGCCGGAATTTATCCTGTAGGTATGAAGATAGCTTCTGATTATTTCGAAAAGGGATTAGGTAAGTCTTTAGGATTTTTGGTAGGAGCTTTAGTGTTGGGCACTGCTTTTCCACATCTATTAAAAGAATTTACACAAAATATTCAATGGGAAATAGTGATCTACATTACCTCCGCCTTGGCAACGCTGGGAGGAATCTTGTTGCTATTACTTGTTCCTGATGGTCCTTTTCAAAAAAGAAGTCAAAAGCCAGATTTTTCGGCTTTCTTTCAAGTATTTAAGAAAAAGGATTTTCGAGCATCTGCTTTTGGCTACTTTGGCCATATGTGGGAATTGTATGCCTTTTGGGCTTTTGTCCCTTTGGCTTTATCGATCTACCAAGACCAACAAGAACTATCAACCTTTAATATCCCACTGTTGTCATTTATAATCATTGGAGCCGGAAGTTTATCATGTATTTCAGGAGGGTATATTTCTGAATTTATTGGGGTTAGAAAGACGGCTTCCATATCATTATTTCTTTCTGGTATGTGCTGCCTTTTATCTCCTTTGCTGATCCTTTATAGTAGCCCCGCAGTATTCATCACATTCTTAATTTTATGGGGCATGGTTGTAATCGCGGACTCCCCTCTTTTTTCAACACTAGTAGCACAAAATACTCCAGCAGAAATAAAAGGAACTGCATTAACCATAGTGAACTCCATTGGCTTTGCTATAACGATAGTGAGTATTCAAGTTTTGAATTATCTAAGAATTGAACTTGCTCCAAGTCTGTTGTTTTTGATTTTAGCACTTGGTCCCTTATTAGGGCTTTTCGGTTTGTATAAAAACGGTTCGGCTAAAGTTATAATTTAAGATTATTTTCTAATACAAAAGAAAAGGTTTTGACAGAAAGCATGATTAAGTTGGATTATAAATTATTCTGCTGTATTCTTATGGTCAAATTACATCCGCTCAATATTAAAATAAATGGAAGCCAATTCGAATAAAGATAATAGTTCAAACAAAACTGAACGAAGAAAACACAAAAAGCCCTATTACAAAAAAAGATACAATCCAAAACCATCCAAAAAGAAGTTCTGGAATGCCGATAAAATAGTGAGTCTGTCAGCAATGGCGATTGCACTCTTTACTTTAGTAGTTTTACTTTATCAAAGTCATATATTGGATAAACAATATGAACTTACGGTCAAACAACAAAAAGCAGCAGTACTTCCATATCTTCAATTTATTGACGAGTCAGGTGACGATGTTTTTTCGATCAATATTAAAAACAAAGGTCTTGGACCAGCTTTTATAAAAGGATTATATATAAAAGAAAAAGATTCGACTTTCCTACATTTTAACCTGAAAATGTTTTACGATAATAAAAATACTGACACAGTATATTCGTGGAATTCTGCCTCGATTGTGGAAGGAATTGTATTGAGTCCTGGAGAAAAAATGGAGCTTTTCTCAGCAAGAGGTGGTAGCTCAGGATTAGGCCCTATTAAAGAGTTTTTCTATAATTATTTTAGCATGAACAATAATATGTTTTTTATTGAATATGAATCTGTATTCGGGGATGCCTGGATATCAACTACTTTTCTCCAAAATATGACTAAAGAAGAATATGGAGATTTTGAAGTGTATTACGATTTAGTGGAATAGAAATATGTATTTTCATCAACTCTTGCAGTTTTTAAGAGTATACAAATAAAACAACTCTTAAGTAGAATATGGACATAAATTTAGCAGTATTAATCGATGGAGATAATATTCCGTCCGCCAATGTAAAGGAAATGATGGAGGAAATTGCTAAATACGGCAATCCAACCATCAAAAGAATTTATGGCGATTGGACAAAGCCTAATTTGAGTAAATGGAAAAACTTATTGCTGGAAAATGCCATCACGCCCATTCAGCAATACGGTTATACTACTGGTAAAAATGCTACAGATTCTGCCATGATCATCGATGCCATGGACATTTTATATTCTGAAAAAGTTGATGGTTTTTGTTTGGTTTCTAGCGACAGCGATTTCACTCGCTTAGCCACACGACTGCGTGAAGCAGGAATGAAAGTTTACGGCATTGGTGAAAAGAAAACACCTAATCCTTTTATTGTGGCCTGCGATAAGTTTATTTATATAGAAATACTTAACAATCAAGCTGAAGAAAGGGAAAATGCTGAATCTAAGTCTAAAGTTTCAGTTGATAAAGTTACCCCAAAAGATATCAAATTGATTACCAGTACTATTTCTGATTTGGCAGATGAAGATGGATGGGCTTTCTTAGGAGATGTAGGGAATTTGTTACAGAAAAAGCAACCCAATTTCGATTCCAGAAACTATGGTTTTGCAAAACTGACCCCTTTATTAAAATCACTCAGGCAATTTGAAATTGAAGAGAGAATTGGGACAAAAAACCATTTGAAATTGGTTTATGTGAGATTAAAGAAAAATAAATAGATTTACTTAATCTCCTCCAATTTCTTTTTATAAGTCTCCACCATGGATTTTACTTTTTCTAGCTCAATATAGAGGGAATCGATTGAAGTTTTTAAGTTTTGGAGATTTTCTGAATACTGGGTTGAGTCAGTCCTCAGCTCGGTAAGCTTTTCCTCATAAGAATTAATTTTTTCATTGGTTTTTTCAAAGCCCTTCTGATTATTTCGTTCGTCTTTTTTAAGGCTTTCAAATTCCTTACTCAAATAAGTGGCTGCTTGCTCTGATTCATCAATTTTCTTCTGGGCCAAATCGGTCCTCATTTTAATATTAAAATTATAAATGAACTCTTCTAATGCGTTTTGCAGTTCAGGATAAACATCTTTTGGAATCCCCTGTGGGTCTATTCCCGCCCAAATAGTACTTTGTTCATTATTACCTTTTACCTGACTATAAATTAAGACCTCTTCGGAATAAATATCCGTTCTGAAAGTGGTTTGATAGGTTTTATGGGCTTGAGTTTCCTCGCTTTTCCCAAATTCCTTTGCATATACTTTCCAGCTTTCCTCTGTTTTTTCCTTTGAAAATGGTAGTATAATTTCAAACCCTTTAACATCAACTCCAAGCAGATAATGCTGGGATTCTACAGTTTGAAACTGAGCTGAGGAAAAGTTTAAATTGAATAATAAAAAAGCGGATAGTAGTATAAATCGTAACATATTGAGTCATTTCTATAAAATTACAAACGCAAATATAGACATTATGGTATAGTTATGTATGGTATTCAATTTACAATAATCAAGCCTAAAATATTTAGATTAATGTGCAAGTCCAACATATTTTACTGGCATGAGTTAAACAGATAAGAATTTAAGAATATGAAAAATATACTAATTACAGGTGGCTCAGGACTAGTAGGAACAGAACTTTCAGCTATTTTGAAAGAAAATGGCTATGAAGTAGCACATCTGACTAGAAATAAAAAAAGTGACTACCCTTATAAGCAGTTTCTATGGAATATAAAAAATCAGGAAATAGAAAAGGAAGCTATCCGATTCGCTGATGTGATTATCCATCTTGCTGGTGCGGGAGTAGCAGATAAAAAATGGACAGAAACTCGGAAAAAAATAATTGTTGAAAGTAGAACTGAGTCTACCTCCTTATTGTACGATACCATTAAAAAGATGCCGAATGACGCTCCTAAACATATTATTAGTGCTAGTGCGATTGGTTATTACGGTATGGACACTGGAGATAAATTAGTTGATGAAGAATCAAAAGCTGGCAACGACTTTTTAGCTGATGTCACACAGAAATGGGAAGCATCAGTCGATCAATTTGAATCCTTGAAAATCCCAACGGCAAAAATCAGAATCGGAATAGTTTTGACTAAAAAAGGAGGTGCTTTACCTCAATTGGCTCAGCCCATTAAATTAATGGCAGGAGCACCATTGGGTTCAGGAAAGCAATGGATGAGTTGGATTCACATAGATGATTTAACTCGTTTGTTTTTACATTTGCTTGAAAATAAATTTACTGGAGTTTACAATGGAGTGGGAACTAATCCTGCAACAAATAAAGAGGTTACAAAAGCAGTGGCCAAGGTTTTGAATAAACCCTTGATTTTGCCGAATGTTCCTGCTTTTGCCATGAAACTATTATTAGGTGAAATGGCTCAAATGGTCTTAGGTGGAAATAAAGTTAGTGCAAAAAAAACTTTAAATTCTGGATTTGAATTTAAGTATGAAAAGTTGGAAGAAGCTTTAGTGGATATATATAAACCTGCCCCATAGCTCTGAGCGGGGATAGTTATCACTGATGTAATTCATCAGTACAAAATACAAGTGGATGAATCAGTGTGAATGCTATTGTTCTTCTGCAATCAATTTTCCATTAGAAGGTCAGGACTCTACAAAAAAATCCAAAAACTCAGCACCAATATTCCCCAAAGGATGCCTAAAAAGTGCCAAGCTTTGGTAATAAGTTTATATTTTAAATGCCAAAACGGATTGGTTTCAGCGATTAAATATTTAACCGGGTCTTTCGAAATGTTTTGTGTTTGAAAAATCAGAAAGCCCAAATAAGTATGTGCGGCCAGAAAATGAAGGGCATGTAAACCTGTTAAAACGTATAGAAAAGAAGCTGAAACTTGTGATGAAAATAAAACTTCTGATTCTCTTAAGGCTTTCCAACCCAGAATTTGACATAAAGCAAATCCTAAGCCTAAAAAGAAGGTGAATCGCAAGGCAGTTAATAATGATGAAATCTCTTCTGCTTTAAACAGATTGTGAATAGGATGAATCATAAAACTAGAAGCACCGATCAAAACGGTACTTAAGGCAAAAACTGCAGGAATTTCAATATCCTTTTGACCTTCGTTTCCAAGACTCATAAAAAATGAAAAAAGCAGAAATAAAAAGATTAAAGAGCTACCCAATAAGCTCAAAATAAAAATCATTTTATACGGGTGCATTCTCTCCACCCTTTCAAAAAATGATAACTCCTCGTCTTTCGTTTTTTTATCCATATTCTAAAGCCCTAAAGCTCAATTTATGCAATTCTTAATCCATTTTCTGCAGTTTCATCAACTCCGAGCAGACTAATTCTCGACTCATCCACCGCACCTAAAACCAAACATTCACTCATGAAGTTCGCAATTTGTTTAGGAGGAAAATTAACAACTGCTACTACTTTTCTGCCTTCTAAATCATCCAAATTATAAAGCTCCGTAATTTGAGCAGAGCTCTTTTTTAGCCCATAATCCCCGAAATCAATCTCTAATATAAAAGCTGGTCTCTTTGCCTCAGGAAAATTTTTCGCCTTTACAATAGTACCCACACGCATTTCAACTTTAGAAAAATCTTCCCAACTGATTTCTTTAGTCTCTTCATTCATAACTCTTTATAATCCGTTTAGTTATTTTTTCATTAAATCTTTGCGCGAAACTTGAACTATGCCCCATTCCCATTAGTTTGTTTTACCTTTGCAGGGTGTTTACGAATTTAGAACGAAAAAGTGAGCACAAAATTTAAATTGTATCTGTTTTGAAAATTAAAGACTTTCTAAAATTATATAAGGACGATGCCATCATGCAAACGATGGTAGCTTCTCTTAAGCCCAATGAAGATCAAACTATCCAGTTTAGAGGTTTAGTGGGTAGTTTGGATGCTATAGCCGTTGCGGTTTCCCATCTATTAAATCATCAGAACCAGCTTATTATTTTGCATGATAAGGAGGAAGCGGCTTATTTTCAAAATGACTTGCAAAACCTATTAGATTTTAAAGAACCACTACTTTTTCCCACGTCCTATAAAAGACCTTATCAGTTTGATGACATAGAAAATGCGAATGTGCTGATGAGGGCTGAAATTTTAAACCGGATCAATAACAAATCGTCCACAGGAGAAATTATTGTGACCTATCCTGAGGCACTTTCTGAAAAAGTAATCAATAAAAAATCCTTAAAGTCAAATACCTTCACCGCTAAAGTAGGTGAAAGTCTGGATGTGGAATTCATAGCAGAACTATTACAGACTTACGATTTTGAACCTACGGATTTTGTATACGAACCCGGGCAATACGCCATTCGTGGGGGAATAATAGATATATTTTCCTATGCCAGTGATGAACCTTACAGGATAGAATTGTTTGGAAATGAAATTGATAGCATTCGAACATTTGACGTTGCTTCCCAACTTTCTACAGACACAGTAAAGCAAATCAGCATTATCCCCAATGTGCAAACAAAGCTATTGGAAGAAAGCAGAGAATCTTTACTGGAATACATTCCTAAAAATACAAAAATTTGGTTCAAGGATTTTAAGCAAACGCAAGATGTGCTAGCGCAATATTACGATAAAGCTTCCAAGTCTTTCAAAGAAATATTGGAAAGCACACAGCAAACGAAAGTCGTTTTAGAACCTCATATGTTGTTTGAAACGCCTGACAGTTTCAAAACAGGGCTGGAAAAATATCTGAAAGTAGAATTTGGCAATCGTTTTTATTTGAAGGCAAATCAGGAATTTGAGTATCAAGCGAAACCACAACCTTCATTCAATAAAAATTTTGATTTCATAGCAGACAATCTTTCAAGCAATCAAGAAGCAGGATTAATCAATATTATTTCTTCGGAATCTTTAACTCAAACCGAGCGACTGAAAAATATCTTTGAAGAAATAGATCCCTTCATCAAGTTTCAGTCTTTGCCCCACACTTTAAGGGCAGGATTTATTGATGAACAATTAAAACTAGCCTGCTATACGGATCATCAGATTTTCGAGCGTTTCCACCGATATAAAACCAAAGACAAGCAAAGCAAATCCAAAGCCATCACCATTCGGGAGTTGAAAAACCTTCAGCCGGGAGATTTTGTAACGCATATTGATTATGGTGTGGGGCGTTTTGCCGGGATGGATAAGGTGGACAATAATGGTAAGAAGCAGGAAGTCATCCGTTTAATATATCGTGATAATGATTTGCTTTATGTCAGCATTCATGCCCTCCACAAAATTTCAAAATACAGTGGAAAAGAAGGGAGCACCCCGAGCATAAGCAAATTAGGTTCACCTGAATGGGAAAATAAAAAGAAGAAAGCTAAGAGACAAGTAAAGGATATTGCCAAGGATTTAATTGAGCTATATGCGAAAAGAAAATCTGCCCCAGGTTTTGGATGTGATCGAGATAGTTTCTTACAGGCAGAATTAGAATCCTCTTTCATTTATGAAGATACTCCAGACCAGGCCAAATCTACTGCGGACGTAAAGGCTGATATGGAATTAGAGCACCCAATGGATCGACTAGTTTGTGGTGATGTGGGATTTGGTAAGACTGAAGTAGCCATCCGAGCAGCTTTTAAAGCAGTGGATAATAATAAACAAGTGGCGGTTTTGGTACCCACTACGATTTTAGCCATGCAACATTTCAGAACTTTTTCTGAGCGGTTAGAAAAAATGCCGGTTACGGTGGAATACATCAATCGATTCAAGTCCACCAAGCAAATTAAAGAGATTCTCAAAAGAACAGAAGAAGGAAAAGTTGATATCTTAATAGGAACACATAGAATTGTAAATAAAGATGTGAAGTTTAAAGACTTAGGATTATTAGTTATCGATGAGGAGCAAAAATTTGGTGTCTCTGTAAAGGATAAACTAAAGGAATTCCGTGTCAACGTAGATGTTTTGACACTTACCGCCACGCCTATACCAAGGACATTGCACTTTAGTTTAATGGGAGCAAGAGATTTAAGTGTAATCCAAACCCCACCACCCAATCGCCAACCCGTCACTACGGAGCTACATACTTTCAATGAAGAAGTTTTGCGAGATGCCATTGCATTTGAACTGCAAAGAGGTGGACAAGTGTTTTTTGTACATAACCGAATTGGTGATATAGAACAAGTTGGGAATATCATTCTCAAATTAGTGCCTGATGCTAGAATTGGAGTTGCTCACGGACAAATGGACGGGGCAAAGTTGGAAAAAGCCATGATGCGTTTCATCGAAGGAGAGTTTGATGTACTGGTTTCCACAAATATCATCGAATCCGGTTTGGATATACCTAATGCCAATACCATTATCATTAATCATGCGCATATGTTTGGCATGTCCGATTTGCACCAAATGCGCGGACGTGTTGGGCGCTCCAACAAAAAAGCTTTTTGCTATTTGTTGACGCCTCCAACCATAGGGTTAAGTTCAGATTCACGAAAGAGATTGACCACTTTAGAAGAATTTTCCGATTTGGGCGATGGCTTCAAAGTCGCCATGCGTGATTTGGATATTCGTGGAGCCGGGAATATGTTGGGAGCAGAACAAAGCGGTTTTATCACCGATTTAGGTTTTGATATGTACCACAAAATTTTGGATGATGCCGTGGCAGAATTGAAAGAGAGTCATTTTGCTGATTTATTTAAGGACGAGCTAGCTAAAAAAGCCAAAATCATTGCACAGGATTGCACCATTGAAACTGACTTGGAAATCCTGATTCCGGAGGATTATGTGGGCAATATCACGGAAAGATTAAGCCTATATTCACAACTGGACAATATCAAAAACGAAGAAGAGCTGGGTGTTTTTGAAAAATCCTTGCAAGACCGTTTTGGACCAATACCTGAGCCTGTTTACGATTTGATAGAAACTGTACGCATCCGCTGGAAAGCTGAAAGCCTTGGTTTTGAGAAATTGTTAATTAAGAATGGCAGCTTAAAAGCTTATTTCGTTCCGGCTGATAATGAAAAATATTTTAAATCAGATGTTTTCGGTAGGATTCTAACTTTCGTGCAAATGCATTCTAAAAAATGTAAGATGAAAGACTATAAAGGTAGACCAATACTTAAAATTGAGAATATAGAAAATATAGAACAGGCCAAATCGATAATATTTGATATGGCTGGGGAAGAAGTGGAAACGGCTTAGTGAGTTTTTCAACAATTGCTATCTTTACATCGTAAAGAATGAGTAAATACATTTTTCTAAAGGAAATACTTTCAACATGAACAATAAAGTAATCTTAATGATATTGGATGGCTGGGGCATAGCCACCAACAAAGAAGTTTCTGCAATAGACAAAGCTAACACCCCTTTCGTGGATAGCCTCTATGGAAAATATAAAAACAGTAAACTTGATGCCTCTGGTCTGGCAGTGGGCTTGCCCGAAGGACAGATGGGAAATTCAGAAGTAGGACATATGAATATTGGTGCCGGCCGAATCGTCTATCAAGATTTAGTGAAAATCAATAAAGCAATAGAAGAAAAGTCTATTAAAGAAAATCCCGTTTGGTCAGAAGCGATGAGCTATGCCAAGCAAAATAATAAAAAAGTACATTTCATTGGTTTAGTTTCTGATGGTGGGGTTCATTCTCACATAGGGCACTTGAAAGGCTTAATGACTTTAGCACATGAAGAAGGCGTAAAAGATTTATTTGTACATGCTTTTTCTGATGGGCGAGATACTGACCCCAATGGAGGCAAAGCTTATCTGGAAGATGTAGAGAAGCATGCAAAAGAAACTGGTGCAAAGATAGCCTCTGTTACAGGCCGTTACTATGCTATGGATCGTGACAATAGATGGGAAAGAGTAAAATTAGCTTATGATGCGATGGTTCATGGCGAAGGAAAGCAAACTGAGTCCATTTCAAATGCAATACAAGCTTCCTATGACGAAGACGTAACGGATGAGTTCATCAAACCTATTATCAATACAGAAAACGGAGAGCCAATTGCAAAAATTCAAGAGGGGGATGTAGTCATCTCTTTTAATTTCAGAACTGATAGAGGTAGAGAGATAACCCAAGCTTTAACTCAAAAAGCATTCCATGAGCAAAACATGCATCCTTTAGATCTGCATTATATTACCATGACCAAATATGATGATACATTTAAAGGGGTAAAAGTGCTTTTTGAAAAGGATAATTTGACCAACACTTTAGGTGAGGTGCTGGAAAAAAATGGTAAAAAGCAGATTAGAATTGCCGAAACCGAAAAGTATCCACACGTTACCTTTTTCTTTTCTGGTGGTCGAGAGACTGAATTTGATGGTGAAAAACGCTTAATGTGTCCATCTCCGAAAGTGGCTACTTATGATTTGCAACCCGAAATGAGCGCCTACGATATTCGAGACAAAATTATTCCCGAATTGAAAAAAGGAGAGACTGATTTTGTTTGCTTGAATTTTGCAAATCCTGATATGGTGGGACATACCGGAGTATTTGAAGCAGCAGTTAAGGCTTGTGAAACAGTGGATAGTTGTGCAAAAGCAGTGACAGAAGTGGCTAAAGAAAATGGATATGCTACGATCATCATAGCAGATCACGGAAATTCAGATTATATGGTCAACGATGACGGAAGCCCAAACACGGCTCATACCACTAATCTTGTGCCTTGCATTTTAGTTGATGATGAATTTAACGGCTCCATGAAAGATGGTAAATTAGGAGATTTAGCGCCTACCATTTTAAAAATTATGGGGGTTAACATTCCAAAAGAAATGACAGGGGATATCCTGATTAGTTAATAATTTCAGAAGGGGTTTGATATAACAAATCCCTTTCAATTTTCATTTATAAAATATGAGAAAGCTCAACAGTATTCTTTTTTCAGTAATAGTAGTGTCCTTCTTTGCTTGCGAAACAGCCGTCAGGGAAAAGCCCATCAATGAGTACTATGATGTAGAGAACCTAATTGACAAGCAGTCCCAATTACTGACTGAACTACAACCAAAAGTTGAAAAGTCCATAGAGGTAGATGGAAAACATGAGACTGACACTATGAAATTCGATTCACTAGGTTGGAAAAATGAGTTGGAAGTCTTCAAATTAGCGGACATTAATAAGCCTACCTTATTTGATGCCTATGAAGCCACTGAAGAACAAACAAGCGATGGGAAAATCTGGCGATATACCACTGAAAAACCTTCTTTAGGAATAGAGTACTTGTATGTGTATTTCGATAATGATAGCTCCGTAAAAAAACTGGAAGCTCGCTATCATGAAAATAATGCGCTTTATGTTTCCGAAAGAAATTTTGAAATCAACTTCAAAAAATCTGAAGATTATAGTGTTTTAGACTCTTACAAAATTTATGGTCGACAAAAAATGGCCATGAAAGATGAGGTGAGGTTTTCTATTGAGAGTGAGGTGGTGGATTAACTATGCCAATTAAGTAAATAATTTATATTTTTAAATAACCGACACAACAAGGTTTTTCATACAACCACCCCGTCCTACGGACACCCCTCCTTTTCCTAAGGAGGGGAACTGCTTCGAGCAAATTGTTGCATTTTATTCCTTTCCCTGAATCCTTAATTTAGTATACTAGGTAAAGGATTCAATTTAGCATATTGCTAATATTTAGCACAAACCAGCTTCTCCCCTGTTTCAGGGGAGATGTCCGAAGGACAGAGGGGTCTAAAACCCCACAGCCACCCGTTCCTTCACCACTCTCTTATTTCCCTCCGCTGTAAAAAGTTCAAAATAAATAATATAATAACCAGTTCTTACTTTTCTGCCATTAAAATCTACTCCATCCCAGCGAAAAAAGCCCGTATTGCTGAGGGTTTCATTATTGGCTAGAGTATTCACCATAGTGCCTTTCATATCAAATATCTTTACTGTGGCCTTTGTTCCTGCATCATCTAATCGATAATTAATTAAGGTGAAATTTCTACCGGGCTGATTATGCGCAAAAGTTTTCGGATTGGCTTCTATATTTCCAAAGCCGGTATTTTCATTTGTTAATTGGGAATTTACTTTACCAGGAGTGGCATAACCCACAGCCGAAGCAGCGGAGCTCCATGAATCTGCTTCATTGATTGGCGCTTCAGGATGGATTCTTTCTAATGAAACTCCATCCACTGTGCGTAAAAAAGGCAAATGCAAGTCATCTGAATATTCTAAATATTCCTCTAATTCCTGATTAGCTGAAACGATTCTTACTTTTCCTTCAGCATTAGTCAATGTAGGCAAATTGGCTTCTACAATGTTTTCCTCATGATGGGATGTAGGATAATCTTCAATGATACTTGTTTTATCAGGTGTTAAGGCCAGATATTGACCGGGTGCTACGATAACATTTTCGTTTTCATAAATCACATTTTCATCGCTATTACCTTCTACTGTCCAACCACTGAGATTAATATATTTATCAGAAATATTAAGCAATTCTATAAAATCTGCTCCTCCTGATTTTTGATCATAAAGCACCTCATTCAATACCAGATCTCCTTGTTGAGGTGGTTCTGCTAAAGCAAAATTCACTTGATTAGCATTAGAATTGATAATATTTCCGACACAATCCGTTAAATTATTAGTATTTAAACTGTAGCGAACTTTTACTTTTAATTCTTCTGTTAATTTTAGTTTTACTGAACTCAAATCAAGCATTTCTGCGCTTTCAATTTGAATGGAAGGGCTGATACGAAATTGATTTCTTCGAATTTGGGTTATGTCAATTACCTCATTAAAATAGGCGATTACTGTTTTTGGATTAGGAGCAAAAGCTTTTTCCAGCTCAGGACCAGATTGGTCTATATTTTCTTCTGTCACCGAATTTTCCATTCCTGGTGTCCCCTGTGCATCGGCTATAGATGCTCTCCAATTCGAAATGCCCAAGCACGGACTTCGGACATCAATCATTTCCAACGACCAACCTCCCTCATCATATTTAAAATTTTCTTTATACCACTGATCACTATAAAAAGCTTGATTGACAATGGTCTCATCGGTTATTAACTGTAGATCATCTCCTCTATTATTCAGATTGGGCCAAGGGCTTAAACCAATCACCCTAGCATAAGGTCTCAAGTCCTCCTCAGCAGAGCTAGGAGCTAAAAGCAAATATTCTCCAGCTTCAATATAATTCAAGTCCAATGCAACCGTATCCCGCTCATCCATATATTTTACATCCACAAGCGACAGTAATTCATCAGTCGGATTGTAAATTTCCACATATTGCCTATTAGGCAATTCTTGATCTCCATTAGGATTGGCCATAATTTCCGTGATGATCAACTCATTAAATCCCGGCTTGGCAGGACTTGTTAAAATAATTTCTTTTTCGAAATCCAAAATTGGGTTCTCTGATAAATCTGTAATACCATTTAAAGTCAAAGTATATGGGAATCCCGTTATCCAATCATTCTTCCATATCAAAACCACTTGGTTTTCGCTCCATAGTCGAGCTTCTTCTAAATTTATTTGAGGAGATAAATCATAGTTTTCTATATTTTCTACACTTAGCGTATCCAATGGTTCATCAAGGGTTAAAAGCAAAACGGAATCAGAAAGAAATAATACAGAATCCAGTTGTGGCGGGATAATATCATATAAAAAACTTGAAGAGAGATTTTGTGAAATATTTCCATTGCAATCTGCTACTTCATCAATATTGACTTCATAGGTAACTTCATTTTGTAATTCATCGGCTAAATTCAGTTTAATAGTGTTTTCCAAGTCTCCTTCAAAGCCAATTCCAGAAATTTCTATCGCAGGTGTGAGAGTATATACAGCATCGAGTACGAAATTTGAATCCATCCTTTTATCAAATACAATTGCCAGTTGGTTATTTTGGGTAGCTTTAAAAGAGTTGATTTCAGGCGGATGACCTGAAAATCCAGAATCTGAAATGCTATTTTCCTTTCCTGGTGTTCCTCCCTCAGTAGCTTCAGATGCTCGCCAATTGTTTTCGTCAAAGCAAATCAAATCAGGATTTATGATTTCTATGGTATAGCCTCCTTCTGATTTTTCTTCATCTTGATACCAACTTAAATCATAACCTAATCCATCAATTTTAATGCCCTGAGCATTGGAAATAATCACGCTATCACTACCATTATTCAAAGCTCTCCATGAAGATGGGATTATGACTTCTCCAAATTCCGCATAGCTCTCTTCGGCTGATGAAGGGGCTAAGATCAGATATTCTCCAGGATACAAAATAAAAGATGGTAATAGTCCAGAAGAGGAAGTATTGTCTGAAATTTGCCAGTCTGCCAAATCGATGAATTTATCAGAGCGGTTATAGATTTCCACAAATTCTTCATCGGGTAAGCCCAAAACGGGTGTGGGGTCTGGAAAAAACTCACTAATGATCACATCGCCAACTTCCGCCTCTTCCACTTCAAAATAGAAAAACTCAACAGTATCGCTATCGGATAGATTTCCTTCTAAATCACTAAGATTTTCAATGCCCAAACTGTAATCCAATCCGCTTTCGAGTGCATCTTCAAAAGTTAGCCAAACGGTATCTTCACTATGCTTAATTGTTGAAGGCGGGATTTCTCCTGGACTTAAAAAATAATGGCTAGTGTCAGTGGCTGAAGATTCCGTAATCTCCTCGGAAAACAACACTTGAATTTCCTGATTATTTAAAATTTCATATTCCAAGATCTGCGGAGGAATAGTATCAAAAATGTAATCTCCCAAATAGACATTATCAAAATAAAAGCTATTACTTCGGCTGGAGGTGAAATAACAAATGAAACCTGTATATCCTGTTTCATTAAAACTGGCTTCTGTACCCGTGGCAATGGTGGTGAAATTTTCGCCTTTGTTCCGGTCAACGGCAATTTCCCAATTAGCATCAGCATCTCTTCTTACCCTAATTCGAATATCAAAAGCAGCAGCAAAATCGCGATCTCCTCCTCGGGCAATTACTTGTTCATCACTTCCATTTCTGTAAAAGAGACTTATACCATCATTGCTTCCATTTTCTCCGATCTCCAGATAGTATCCCTCTTGAATGCTTTCCTCATTTTCAAAATCTCGCAAATCGGGTGTAGTACTGGCTAAATATATTTCAACCTTATTAGAGTTTGAAGGACTGAAATCTAGATTCACATCAAATCGCCATTCTTTATCATCCAAATTTCCATTTTCTGATAATGTAGCAATATAGGCGGGTTGTAATACTTCATCTTGAAAATTCAGCTGTAATTGAAAAGCATCGTTCACGATAAAATCATTCTCTTTTCCGATCCATTCTGGGTTATTAGTGAAATTACCATCCGAAAAGTCATCTTGAATGATTTGGGCATGCAAAGGGGAATAAGAACAGCAAAGTAAAATACTAAGGCTCAATACGTTTTTTATCATTAGGTTTTGGTTTGGTTCTATTTCAAATATGTTATTTTTGCCCTTAAAGAAATACGCAGAATTCAACACTGCAAATTACAAAAGTATAAATATTTGTGAAAATGAAAATAGCTGTTGTAGGTGCCACTGGATTGGTAGGTGGTGAAATGTTAAAGGTTTTGGATGAAAGAAACGTCCAATTTGATGAATTACTTTTAGTTGCTTCTGCGCGATCTGCAGGTAAGAAGATGAGCTTTAAGGGTAAAGAATATACCGTTATCACCTTGGAAGAAGCCGTGAAAGCCAAACCTGATTTAGCTTTGTTTTCTGCAGGCGGAGGCACTTCTCTGGAATGGGCTCCCAAATTTGAGGAAATCGGAACAGTAGTCATTGACAACAGCTCTGCTTTCAGAATGAATGACCGCATAAAATTGATCGTACCCGAAATCAATGGTCATGAATTGAAAATTGACCACCGAATAATTGCCAATCCGAATTGTTCTACTATTCAGATGGTCATGGCATTAGCTCCTTTGCATAAAAAATATAAAATGCAACGCATTGTGGTTTCCACCTATCAATCTGTTACAGGAACTGGGAAAGCAGCAGTAGACCAGTTGATGGATGAAAGGGCTGGAAGAGAAGGAGAAAAGGTTTATCCACATCCTATAGATATGAATGCATTGCCTCATATCGATGTGTTTTTGGAAAATGATTACACCAAAGAGGAAATGAAAATGGTCAACGAAACCAAGAAAATCTTTGGTGATAATTCCATAGGGCTTTCTGCGACTTGCGTTCGTTTGCCAGTGATGGGCGGTCATTCTGAATCAGTCAATGTTACATTTGAAAGAGATTTTGATGTTGCTGAAATAAAAGAAATTTTAGCCAATACACCAGGGGTAGTTTTACAGGATGACCCAAAAAACAATATTTATCCATTGCCATTGAATGCACATGGAAAAGATCAAGTTTTTGTAGGTAGAATCAGAAGGGACGAATCGGCTGCAAATACCTTGAATATGTGGATAGTAGCAGATAACTTACGAAAAGGTGCGGCAACAAATGCTGTACAAATTGCAGAATATATGATTGAGCACAGCTTAGTTCATCCTTATGGAATTGAGCGATAAAGCAGAATATTGGAAGTTTATAAAAGACCATGAGCAGGATGACCCTGCTCAATTGGTTTTAAAGCAACAGCAATTTTCTAATTTACCTTTAAAAGCATTAGCCTCCCAGATCGCTTCACGCCAAAAAGCTAAAGCTAAATTACCGGAATGGTATGCTAAAAAAGTCTGGTTCCCACCCAAGCTGTCTTTAGAGCAATGCAGCTCTGAGGCTACCGCAAAATTTAAAAGCCACTTAGTATCAGGAAGTAGTTTTGCGGATTTAACGGGTGGGTTTGGAATTGACACCTACTATCTATCCCAAAAATTTGCAGAAAGGCATTACGTTGAACAGCAGCAAAACTTATGTGAGTTAGCTGATTATAATTTTCATGAATTAGGGACTAACATTTCTATTCACAATACAAGTTCAGAGGAATTTCTCTCCTCCATTTCACACCATCTTGATTGGATTTATCTGGATCCCGCCAGAAGAGGAGATCGTAACCAGAAAGTTTTTTTATGGGAAGACTGCAGTCCAAACTTAGTAGAGCTTTTGCCTTTGCTTTTTGAGAAATCAGAAAATATACTAGTGAAAGCGGCTCCAATGCAAGATATCAGCAGGGCTACTGCAGAATTGGGGAATAAAGTAAAAGAAGTTTACATCATAGAATGGCAAAATGAGGTAAAAGAGCTCCTTTATCTATTGAGTAAAGAGTCTATTGAGTACCCGAAAATTCATGCTGTACAAATATCCGCTGTAGGACAACCCATATTCGCATTTACTGGAGATAAATTGAAGGAAACTGAGAACAAGATTAGTTTCGAATTACCCGAACAATACTTGTACGAACCATCTCCTGCCATTATGAAAGCAGGCCTTTTTAGACAATTGGCAGCCCGGTATGAAATTTCAAAATTACACCCGAACACACAGCTTTTCACTTCTGATATTCTGGTTGAAGATTTTCCGGGCAGAGTCTTTAAAATTCTACATTCAATTCCGGTACAAAAAAAAGAATTGAAAAAAGTTCTACCAGATTTGAAAGCCAATTTGAGCACACGCAATTTTCCTATGCCCATTGCTCAGCTCAAGAAAAAGCTTGGTTTAAAAGATGGAGGGGATAGTTATATATTTGCTACCACTTTGAAGGATGAGGGGAAGGGGTTGTTGGTTTGTGATAAGTTATGAATAATAAAAGAGAATATCCTTCTTGTCAAATCCTTCTCCTTTGCTGTCAGGATTGTAAAGCTTTTTCAATATTTGGCTAAAAGAAAACAAGAGGATGTATTAAGTAAGCAGCCATTAAGAAGTGGAACCGCTGTAGGAGCATTAATTCGTGAAGCTCAAAATACAGAAAGTAAAAAAGACTTCATTCATAAATTAGCAATAGCACAAAAAGAATGTGATGAAACGGTTTATTGGCTTGAATTACTAAAAGAGACCGAATATAATTATGGAGAAGAATTTCTAAGCATTTTTGAAAATGCCAATGAACTTTTGAGAATAATTAAAAGCTCAATTTTAACCATAAAACAGAAAACCCTCCATCCACAATTCATCTCTCATCATTCATAATTGGCATGTTTAACTAAAAATAAACTTCAAAATTAAGACAATTAGTAAGGGAGCACCGTAATACTTAAGCACCTTTAATCGGTTTGGTGCGTCATTCCACCAAAGCACCCACCAAGGCCTGATATAGCCGAAAAAAAAGAGCGTCCCAAAGCAAATCAAAAAGAAGTTAATATAATACAATTACTTATCCGGTTAAATCTGATGATTATCGAAAACGAGCCATAACACAAAACAAAATTACGATTTTATCGGATACTAGTGTGAAACAAAATTTTTTATATGATAACGATTGCAGAAAACGAGCAATATTCTTTAAAAGTAGATATCACAAAAAACAGGGCTTTCTTAAAAATCAATGGCTTTTGGAGAAACAAAGAAGACATTCCTGGTTACCTACAGGATTGGAATGAGGCTATTAATAAATTATCAAAAGGCTTTACATTATTAACGGATGCTACTGATATGACTATCCATCCTGGAGATGTGAGAGATGTTCATTCCAAAGCGCAGGAAAAAATAGTAAAAGCTGGTGTCAAAAAAGTAGCAGAACTGCATGGTGAAAATGTAGCAAGTATGCAATTGGACGGTGTTTCGAATGAAAGTGGAATGCCCAAGAAAAATTTTAATGACAAGGATGAAGCCATTAAGTGGCTGGATGCTTAGAAACAAAAAGAGCTCATAATAGTGAGCTCTTTTTGTTTATTATTTAAATATTGATTCTCCAATTACTCTTTTATAAAGCGTTTCACAATTTCCCCAGATTTGGCTTTAATCTTTAGCAAGTAAACTCCTTTCTCTAATTTAGATACATCAATTATTTCAGTACTCTTATAACTTCTGATTAATCTTCCATCTATAGATAAAACTTCTATCTGCTGAAGTTGAATATTTAAATCACTGCTAATAAAAATATGTTCGCTTACCGGATTGGGGAAAATAGTAAGTTCATCTGATTGTAATGGTGTATTGGATAGTACTGCATTTTCTGTAGAGACTGTATCAGACGGATAAGACGAATTTATAATGGAATCATTTTCCACTATATAACTTTGCACATAATATTCGTAAGAAATACTTGGGTCTTTTATAAAGTCATCAAAAGTAAATTCGGTCACTTGATTTCCATCTATAATTTCTAGTAATTCAAACTCCTCCTTTTCTTTAGTTTTTCTAAAGAGCTTGAATTGCGTTTCAAATTCTGAGTTATCATTTATTACCACTTGATACTTGCCTTCTTTTTCAAAATAGGCTACTTCAGTAATATAAGGGTTATTTAAACGGGTTAGTATAGTGTCGCTATAATTTTGATCACTATATTTCCAATTATTAAAAGTTCTTATTACAACAAATTGCCTTGAATTTTCTGATTCTACTGGAATCAAATATATTTGTTTTTCCCCTGTGCTATTTATTTCGGAACGACTTAATGCTTCCCCTTCATCACTACTTAAAAGATAATCAATAATTTCCAAAGAATTAACATTATTAATTGGTTCACTTAATACCCAGCTTACTTCAATTGAATCTTTTGACGTTTGATTTAACTTAACGTTTTTAGGTGGATTAATGATTACATCTCTAGTCCTGGTATAAATACCGCCAGCATCACCTTCAAGATCTCCGCTAATGGGGAAGATTCTAAAAACATAACGATTGTAAGGTCTCAGACCATTAAACTTAAATTTAGTAGAGTTTTGAGCTATTGTATCTAAACTTATATAATTTTTAGTTTTACTAGAAATATTTATTTCATAACATTCTGCGACATATGCTTCCTCATCGGGAGAGTCTGCCCAACTCACTTCAAATGTTTCATAGCCGACACTATCCACATTAAAACCGACCAAAGGATTGAGTCCGCCCTCATTCTTATAATTAAAATTGTTTATCCATCTTCCTTCTTGGCTATATTGCTGCATGTAAACCAACGTATCTTGATATGAAAAAACTAGGCTAGTAGGTTCATAATCATCATTTACTCTGGCCACTTCTTTTTCATATAAATAAGGGGGATTATAAAAATCAAGATCGTAAATTCTTCCATTATATAGCTGGATGAATTCACTATTGATTTTAGTAATTGAATTTTTATATAAAACATTTTGAGTACTCAAATCCAGTTTAGATACGTTTTCAATATTACTGTCGATTGAATAAACATTGTTTGCTTTATTGAAAACTAGCAATGAGTCGTTAAGGTTTCGGATATACGTAACTCGATTACCAAAACCTTTTCCTAAAGGGTTTAATTTTTTTGAATCAATATTCAACTGTACTGCCTCTTCCAGTCCTGAAAAGGACATGTTTTTTACCATTAATAGTAAAGAACTATCATTAATGTGGGTTGCATAATTTACTTGTTCAAGATTAGTATAAGTATCTTCCGTCCAAACGGAATCTGCTTTGTCGTATATGAAAACAGATTTTACTACAGTTCCATCTTCTTTTTTAGGGGTAAAATAATATGCTTTATTATTTAAAAATGTTACTTCTGAAAAAGCAGTCATTTTACTTTCTAGCGGTATATCTGGAAGGCTTACAAGTTCATCTTCATCTAAATCAAAATAAAAGGCTTTTTTTGTGTAAGTAGAAACAAAAAATAGCTTACTATCATTATAATCAATATTAGTTATTTCATAATGTTCCAGAGAGTCAGTAAGGGCTCCAAGTGACTTTTCTCTAAATGAGTCCCAAGAAGCAGTTTTTTGACTAGTTACTGACATCGGTTCACTATATAAGGATAAAGATTCACCATCATAATTCCTCATTCTATATGTATATGTAGCGTTAGGCTCTACATTAGAATCAATATAATTTATTTTGTAATTATTTCCATTAAGCTTAACAGTGTCAATTATTTCAAAATCTCCTTCTGATTTTGCCCTTTCTATAATATTATAGCCTTTAAAATCTTTGATAACTGATAAGAAATCAAATTCGATGGCTTTAGTACTGGTTAACAGATAATTGCCAAATTTGGGACTTAAAATTGGTGCTTTTAACATAAGATGATTGGACGTATCTATTCCAAATATATTTTTATTTACCGCATATACTTCCATGGATTCTTTTGGATATAAATAAATTTGTTTACTAGTTTCATATTTCAATTGATATCCTTCTAAATATTCAGAATTTTTAATACTATCATTTTTATTAGTTATAAGTTTAATACTATCAACATGATTATAAAAATTAAACTTTAATACATATCGAAAACGATCCCCACCATATTTCTCTCTACTGTAAGAAATAAAAGGAGCCATCGGCTTCAACTCTTCTGTATTAAATTCCACAACGTTAGAATAATCCGAATCCTCTCTGTTGTCTGCTATGGTTTTAGTTCTAAAATAGAATATTTCTTTATCTTCTAAAAATTTGGGCTTATAGTGCTGAATTATACTTGTATCGGAGCTATAAACCCTACCACTATCAAATGCTTGATAATTTAATCCATCATAACTTATTTCTATAATAGCTTCTGATGTAACATCATGATTTAAGACAAAATAATTCATTCTAAAACTTAATGAATCATCTTTTCTCTCAATTACATTTATCAATTCTGGTGTGTTTAGCTTTCCTGTATTATATATTGAATAAAAGCTTAATTCCTCAGATTCTGTAACACCCCCTTTGTTATAAGTAGCAACTTTAACATATTGCCTAACTCCTTGCTTCAAAGTATCAAATGTATAAAATAACGAGCTGGTAGTGTAGGCAGAAATAGAATCTTCAACCTCATAGTTATTATTGTCTCCTTCTGACAGGTATATTATAAAACCATCTTCATCATCATAATTGTAGTCCCATCTAATTGTGGTCGGAGAGGTATTAGCTTTTCGCAAATTAATTAGCGCCTCAGGCGGCTCAATAGTCACCAACCTTCTAAAATCATTTTTCTCAACCCCATTTCCAAATTGATCATAAACTAACCCTATTCCAGCATAAGCCTTACCATCTAAATAAAACACTACTCCACGGTTTATCTCATCTTCAAAAGATGAAGCCCCTATTGTTAAAGAATTGTCCGTTAGATCAATAATTACTTGCTCTTTTGTAAATCCTGATTTTAAAATATGCACCAAGCCATCCTCATCCGTATAAGCTGTGTTTTGTTGTAAACTGCTTAATTTTGAGTCTGCAAAAATTTCTTCTGTCCAGCTATCACTTGCAGGATCATAAGAATACATTCCTGTAAATTGCATGCTTCCTGATCCTGAAGCTATATAGCCCTTGCCGTTTGCAGTAAAACCTACTGCTCTACTTCTTGCTTCCTCAGTGGGTAATGATGCAATAGTAGTCCAACTTTCAGTAGCAGGATCAAACTCATAAAAATCATTCAGCGATCCGGTACCATTTCCGCCTAAACCAACATATCCTTTATTATCAATGCTGAAGCTTGAAGCTTCATTTCTAATTTCTCCAGGTAGATCTGAAATAGGTGACCAATTTCCAGTTGATGGATCATATTCATAGAAATCTTTTAATTGAGTAGCCCCATCGGTACCCGTTCCTACATATGCCTTGCCATCAGCTACAAAGGCAACTGCATTCTCCCTAGCAACTCCCGGAAAATCATTGATAGTTTTCCAGTTGCCATCATCAGCATTATACTTATAAAATGAATTTAAATGACTTGTTCCGTTATAGCCCGTTCCGACATAAGCAGTATCTCCTATCACGAAGCTTATGGCTCCTGAACGTGAATCAGGAAAATTTTGGATACTTTGCCATTCTTGAACCTGAGCGTTAACAGTGAAACACAATGAATAAATAAGCAGAATTGCGTAGGATAATAGTAAAGATTTTTTCATATGTACAGTTTTTCAAACTACAAATGTAAGCCATTGAGTCTCAATTCAAAATCTTTATATTAAAAGTTCTATTTATCCACCAAATCAAAACCAAAGCGTTCATTAAAACCCGCAATTCCCTGCAGTCCTCCTGAGTGGACAGCTAAAATATGGTCATCAGAAGAAATATTATCTTTCTTCCACTCCATCATTAATCCGTACATCATTTTGCCCGTATAAATTGGATCAAGGGGTACAGCCGTTTTCTCATAAAACTCAGTAATAAAATCAACTAATTCTGGCTTCCATTTGGCATAGCCCCCAAAGTGATATTGAGTCATCAACTCCCAATCATGTCTATTATTATTTGTTAAATTGCTCAGTTCCTCCTTGACCCAATCCCCTTTTAGCACTGAAATGCCTAATACTTTTTGATGCTCTGATTTTCCCTGTATTAAACCCGCCAAGGTCCCACCTGTACCAAAACAGGCACTTATTAAATTATAATGCTTCGGAATAAAATCATGTATTTCTGCTGTGCCTACAATCGCTTTATCATTTGTACCACCTTCTGGAATTATGTACGGCTCATTAAACCGAGTCTTTAACATGCTGGTGAAATCCGGATTGTCTTTGTTTCTATATTCCTCTCGGTTGATAAAGTGGAGTTCCATTCCATATTTTTTGGCAAGATTTAAGGTGGGATTGCTTACCTCCTCACCTCGAATTACACCGATCGATTCAAAACCACAAGCTTTAGCAGATATAGCAGTTGCTACAACATGATTTGAAAAAGCACCACCAAATGTTAATATGTTTTTGAAGCCTTTTAGCTCCGCTTCTAAAAAATTATACTTGAGTTTAAAAAATTTATTACCAGAGGCACCACGATGTATTTTATCTAATCGCAAGATATCAAATATTAATCCGGCAAACTGCACTCTTTGAATAGGTACCTCTTCGGGAGCAAAGAAATTTTTGACAGACATAAAGCTAATTTATAGGGATTTGATTAAATTTATTCTGTTCAACGGAGATTTGTTGAAATAAAATCAATTTTTATGAGGAAGTATTCCATTTTCATGATTTTAGTAGCGATTGGGTTTTCATCTTGCATGAAGTCAGTTTCCATTAACACCTTAAGGCCCGCTGATATTAATATACCCAATGAAATCCAATCGATTACCTTAGTGGACCGAACTGCTTATGAACGAGATGCCATAGGTGTAATTGAGGGAATTATTACGGGTGAAGGAATAAATGAGGATCAAGATGGAGTAATGGCTATGTTCTCTAGTTTACAGAATAGTTTAAGGGTTTCCCCTCGTTTTGATGTGGTCTTGGCATCCGAAAAACTAAGAGGTCAAAATATTTTAGGCTCATTTCCTGATCCATTGGATTGGAGGCAAGTTGATCAGTTGACTAGAAAATATAATACTGATGCCTTATTGGCTATTGAAATCTTTGACAGCAACTTTATCATTACCAACGGCAAAAGGAAAAACACCAGAACTGTGGAAGATGCTGATGGCAAAAAAGTAGAAGAAGAATATACAGAATTTTTTGCTGAGGGGGTTGGAAATACTAGAATTGGTGTTCGATTGTATGATGCAAAAAACAGAACCGTAATAGATCAAGATATATATACTCAAAATAAAACTTGGGAGGCTTCTGCTACTAGCTTGAAAGAGGCATTAGCTCAATTAGTTAGTAAGTCGCAAGCCACTAAATACTTAGCTCAATCCGTTGGCAATACCTATGCTAGTAAAATTGCTCCTATGCCCGTTAGAATATCCAGAAGCTATTATACAAAACCTAAAAAGAATTCCTATCTAAGCAAAGGGGCTAGACAAGCCAGCGTTAATCAATGGGAGTCGGCTATAGAAACATGGAAGGCAGGTTTAAAAAAATCCTCTGATACCAAAGCAAGTGGAAGAATGGCATATAATATTGCGATCGGATATGAGATATTGGGAGATTTGTTTTTAGCTCATGAATGGGCTGGAAAGTCATTTGTAGATTATGGTGAGAAAAAAGGAAGAAGCTATGCCAGCCAAATCAATAACCGTATGATTACAGAAGAGATATTGGACGAACAACTTCAATTACCAGAGCCCAAGTCGCAAACCGAAACTGGAAATAAGGACAAGTTAGATAAGCCCACTATAAAAATCAAGATGAAAGACAACTAGATTATTTAGAAATTACAAATTAATAATTGATGGTTAGATATATTGGGCTTCAGATAGAATCATTATTCTCTATTAAAGCTTGATCATTATTCAATTAAATAAAAATTTAATAATTGACTTTATTCATCAATTATTAATCAATTATTAATCATTAATTGCACTCCTTTGTCTGACTGCTTCAAATACTGCGATGGCACAAGAAACAGAAACATTAAGGGAGGCTATTTTACCGCTCATAGGGATTTTAGCCAGAAAATCAGCGGTTCTTATTAAATCATTGCTGATCCCATCCTCTTCTGAACCAAGAACAATAGCTAAAGGCTGATTCATTGGTGTATCATAAATTAAATCAGTCCCTTTTTCGGTGCATGCAACTACCTGTAGTCCACTTTTTTGCAAGTACTCCACGGTGTTTTTCAAACTGTTTTCCCTACAAATCGGGATATAATGCAAAGCCCCTGCTGAAGTCTTTACCGCATCAGAATTGATTTGCGCACTTCCTTTAAATGGAATTACTATGGCATCTACTCCCGCACATTCCGCTGATCGAGCAATCGCTCCAAAATTCCGTACATCTGTCACTCTATCCAAAATCAAAATCAATGGGTCTTTCCCTTTTGCATATGCTTCGTTAATGACATTGTCTAAAGAGGCGTAGCTCACTGCAGAAACCATGGCTATTACACCTTGATGGTTTTTCATCGTGATACGATTCAACTTTTCAATTGGCACTTTTGTGAAAGGTACTTTTTGTTCTTTGCACAAATCCATCAGCTCACCTACCAATTCATTTCGGACTTCTTTATCAATATAAATATTATCCATCTCCTTACCAGCATGAATAGCCTCAAGGATAGCACGGGTGCCGAAAATATAATCTTTATCGTTTAGTTTAGGTCTTTTTTGAAATCCTGCCATAGTCTAGAAATTGAATCGCAATATTCTTAATCTAATTTGGGAAAAGCTAATAATCTGCTTTTTATAAAATAAATAAGTCAAAAAAATAGCCCACAAATATTTGTGAGCTATTTTTATCCGTCTTCATAAAGCCTTACATCCTCTCGTAAAGTACCCTTAATTGATCTTGATATTCTATAGCTTGTTCATTCATTCCATATTGTCTCATAATTTGAACTATCTGACTTAAAATGGCAAAGCTAATTTGTCTTTCTCGGCCCATATATATTAATTCATTGTTCACAAGATACTGGAACTGTTCAAAGTTTTGCTCCCATAAAATATTGATTATTTCATTGGCTTTTTCTTCATTCCCAGTAGCCAAGTAAACTTGAATATAATCTAAGGCGGTCATATCAAAAGGTACAACCTCATTTGGAACCTTTTTAATAATAAAATCAACTACTTCAAGCGCTCTTTTTTCATCGCCTTCAGCCACCAATGATTTAGCCAAAGCCGTATAAACAGACCGATGATTTAAAAAGAAGTTTCTGTAATTTTCATTGTAATAAACATCAGGATCTGTTGTATTTGTGAAATGGAAATCGTTCATCAAATTATTGTACATCACCTCAGTATTCACAAATTCGGATTGCACATCATCTCTTTCTATCGGCAATAACCTATAAGTCAGTCCTTCTTGTACCACGTATTTACGAAGATCCATTTTGATGCCATTCAAGGAGGTAGTATTGAAGTAAATTGGTCTTTCCCAATTATTTTCATTCATGATATCCAAAATCATAAGGTCCTTTTTCTCCAACCCATTACCTTTCACATTCCACACCATTCTATCCACCATCATATTTGCCTTATCATCTGGGATTATTCCTAAACTTCTGACATGAGCAGAGTCCACCTTTAAGCTCAATTGCTTAGACGGCAACATATTATAGCTTCCCACAGATGTTGGCACCTCTAAACTTTTATTGTTGCTTCGGATTAAACTTAGATATCGGTCAATTGGAATAGCTCCTTTAATTCCTGCATTTGCCATATAAGGTAAGAAATCATTCTTGCCTCCTTGTGCCACTTGCTCCTCACTAAGTGTTATTGGCAAAGGCTCAGAATCATAAGCATTCTGACGCATTTGATTAATGTACCAGTCTGTATTGAAGTAGCTTAATACAATAACCCGGACATCGGTCCTGAAACCTTCTACTTCTTGAACAAACCAAAGGGGGAAAGTATCATTATCACCGCCAGTAAACAAAATTGCATTTGGCTCACAGGAAGCTAAATAATTCCTAGCTGCATCAACTGAAAAATACCGGTCTGATCTGTCATGGTCATCCCAACCTTCAGAAGCCATAATGCCAGGAACGATCAAACAAACAACTCCGGCTACTGCGCCCGCAACTTTAGGGTTTTTGATGGCTCTTTCCAATAAAGATGCAACTGCCAATACTCCAAAGCCTATCCAAAAAGCAAAAGCATAATACGAACCGGCATAAATATAATCTCTTTCTCTAGGTTCGGTAGCCGGTGAATTCAGATAAAGAATTAGTGCAATTCCCGTTAAGAAAAAGAAAAGCCCTACTACACTGAATCCTTTTATATCTTTTCTATACTGAAAGAAAATTCCAATTAAACCTAAAATGAAAGGCAGCATATAGAAATTATTACGCGCCTTGTTTTCTTTCATGATATCAGGCATTTCGCTAGTATCCTGAAACATGGTTTTCCAACCCGCCCCTTCAATGTCACTTTCTCTGCCAGCAAAATTCCACATTAAATAACGGAAATACATATGTCCAAGCTGGTAGCGGAATAAAAATTTTATGTTATCTGCAAAATTTGGTTTTTCATTTTGACGTAAGCCCGTCCACCTTCTGTATTCCTCTGCATGGCCCGGTGCTCCACTGTACATTCTAGGAAAAATAGTCGTCCTACTAGGGTCATGTTGTGTCGTGATTTTGTAATCCGTTACTTCATATTCTTCCTCTCCTTTGCTATAGACGGCATCACCTCGGTCTTGCGAAACAACCTCTGCATCAAAATATTGTCCATGAACTAAAGGTCTTGACCCATATTGATCTCTATTTAAATAAGACAATAAGGTCATTACATTTTCGGGATTATTTTGATCAATTGGAGGATTGTAGTTCGATCTGATTAATACTATAAAGTAAGACGAATAGCCAATCAAAATAAATGTAAACGCCAATAAGAAGGTATGAAGGGTAACTTTCTCGTTTTTTATAGCATAGTATATACCATAAGAAAGTCCGCCAATTAAAAGTAACGCAAAAATTAAAGCTCCAGAACCAAAAGGTAGTCCGATAGAATTAATAAAGAAAATCTCAAACTTACCAATTAAGTTAGGTACACCTAAAATAATAAACTGCCAAATCACGATCAGGATAGCGCTACTGATAAGTAGTGCAAAAAAGATTCCCTTGAAGGTTACATTTTTATACTTTTTGAAATAGTAAATCAAACCTAAAGCAGGAAGCGCGACTATGTTCAATAAGTGAACCCCGATGGAGATTCCAATGATATAGGCAATTAAAATTAGCCATCTATTTTCTGCAGACTCATCTTCAATTAAATCCCATTTCAACATGGCCCAAAAAACTAAGGCAATTAAGAATGAAGACATGGCATAAACTTCTGCTTCTACAGCAGACCACCAAAAAGAATCCGAAAAAGTAAACGCTAAACTTCCAATAGCACCTGCAGCAAAAATTTTGATCATTTGCCCAGTGTTGGCCTCGCCCACTTTTATCTTCATTATTTTATGGGATAATATATTTATGGACCAGTACATAAAAAGAATGGTAAACCCACTACTTAAAGCAGATACCAAGTTTACCGCAAAACCAACTGATTCCACATCACTGCTTGCAAACATGGAGAACATTCTCCCAATCAAAAGAAACATTGGGGCACCAGCAGGATGCGGAACTTGTAATTTATAAGCACTGGCTATAAATTCTGCACAGTCCCAAAAGCTGGCAACCGGCTCTAAAGTGAAGATATAAACGGCAGAAGCGATTAAGAAAATAATCCAACCACTGATGTTGTTAATCTTTTGGTATGACATCATAAATAATTGATTTTTTATAGTAGAGGCGAAAATAAGAAATTTCATTCTATCGGGCATTAGAACGTAGCAATTAATTCAGAATTGCGGTCTTTAATGTTTTTAATTAACATTTTTAAGAAGCTTTAAGCCGGCTATTATTCTTAAGAATCCCTATATTAGTAAATAGAGACCTTTTAAAATAAAAGACAATGACTGGTGGAATTGGATTTAGTAGGCAGGCTAGTGACTCATTTAAGCAAAACCGTGCTTTAAGAAATAAGCGAAAATCAATGAATAGCAACCCTTATTCTTCACAGAAGATGGGAGTAAAAAGGAGTCGTGGTAATTTTGACTTCAATGAAATTCAAAACTTCCGATCCAAAAGAAAAAGAAAGTCTCGGCTTATAAGCATTATTGTTATGCTCGTTTTCTTAATGGTTGTCTCCGTTTTGATGGCTTTGATAATGACTTAAATCAAAGGCTCCAAATACTTCCAAATCGTTTTGGCTACAATTTTATGGCCTTCAGGTGTTGGGTGAATTCCATCTGGCTGGTTTAAATCTGCTTCTCCACCTACATCTTTCAATAGAAAAGGAATAAGGTTCACCTCTTTATCTTCAGCTATTTTAGGAAATACCTTTTGAAACTCTTCTGCATAGGCTTGTCCCATATTGGGTGGAACCATCATGCCAGCCAGCAAAACCTTTATTTCAGGGTGAATTGCTCTTACTTTATCAATTATCGCACGAAGGTTTTTATTCGTTTCCTCAGGTTTAATTCCTCTTAAGCCATCATTTCCACCTAATTCCAAAACGAATATTTCGACTGGCTGACGTTTTACAACCCACTCCACACGGGATAGGCCACTGGCAGTGGTTTCCCCACTTACTCCAGCATTGATAATATTATAGTCATAATCCAAAGAATCCAACCTTTTCTGGATTAAACCTGGAAAAGCTTCTTCAGCCTCTACTCCATATCCTGCTGTCAAACTATTTCCAAAGAAAATGATATTATTCTTTTGGATCTCTTTTTGAACTTCCGCTTTTTGTTCAAGAGTTTCAGATTTCTTTTCTGACTTTTTATTGTTGGGTCCACATGCTGTGAGCACTAAAATAAATATAGTAATCATTGAATTGAAATATATTTTCATCTGCTTATTGTATTGAATTCTTATTGCTTTCTTTTAAAAGTATTAAATTACGCAAATTGTTACAAAATGATGGATTATATGAAAATTCCACTCTTATTAATTTTCGTGTTTTTAACTATTTCTTGTAATCAGCAATCAAAAAAAACCATTTCTGATGATGCAGAAATCAAGAAAGTATCTGATGGCTTTAGTTTTACCGAGGGCCCGACATCAGATAAAGTTGGAAATCTTTATTTTACCGACCAACCGAATAATCGGATTTATAAATATGACATCGCTGGAAACTTGAGCATATTTTCTGATCGTTCCGGGAGATCCAATGGTTTGTATATTGATGATAAACAAAACCTTTGGGCTTGTGCCGATGGAAAAAATCAACTGTGGAAATATTCTTTGGATGGTGAAAAGGAAATAGTTTTAAACCCTTCCGGTGAAGTCAATTTCAATGGCCCCAATGATGTTTGGGTGCATCAAAATGGAAACCTATATTTTACGGATCCAATTTACCAAAGACCCTATTGGGTAAACGAACATGATACGGTTGGACCGCAATCCATTTTTCTATTGAAAAATGGAAATCCTATTTTATTGGATTCCACCTTAATGCAAGCCAATGGAGTGGTCGGAAATTCCAAAGAAAATTTATTGTTTGTGGCTGATATTGGAGCCAATAAAACCTATCGCTACAAAATCAATATTGAAGGCGAACTGGAAAGTAAAACGCTTTTTATTGAAAAAGGCTCTGATGGCATGACTTTAGACGCTAACGGTAATTTATATCTGACAGGCGAGGGGATCGATATTTATGATAGAGATGGTCATTTTCTTCAACACATTGACATCCCTGAAAAATGGACGGCCAATGTGTGTTTTGGAGGTGAAAATTTTGAGTATTTATTTATTACAGCATCGAAATCATTGTATCGCGTTAAAACTAATGTCAACTCCGTTCGTTGAAAAACACTTGCAAATAGCTGCCCTACTTATATTTTTGCAAGTACTTTAACTTTTCAAATTGAATAGTATGATTTTTAGAATTGTCACTGTAGTGCTTTTTATGTCTTCTTTTTCAACAGTTTTCGCTCAAGATGATCCTGATTTAGGAGCATGGTATATGTATTTCGGAGGCTTTGAATTTGAAGATAGCCAGTTTGGAATTCATGCAGAAGCTCAATACAGAAATCATAATTTCATTGGTGATTTAGAGCAATTACTATTGAGAACTGGCGTCCGCTATCATCTGAAGGATGGTTCAGCCACTTTCACTTTTGGTTATGGAAATATTACCACTCAAGCTGTAGGTGAACCGAATAACCCAGTGGCTGAAAACAGAATATATCAAGAGGCCTTGTTGAAGCAAAATGTTTCTTTAGCATCACTGAATCACCGTTTTCGATATGAACAACGCTTTGTAGAAGGACAAGATTTCAGAACCAGGTTTCGTTATGCTTTATTTATCAATATACCGCTGACCTCTAAAAAATTTGCTCCCGGTGGGTTTTACATTCCTATTTATAATGAGGTATTTATCAATGGAGAAAAAATGGAAAACATTGAATATTTTGATAGAAACAGACTTTATGGGGGGTTGGGCTATGTTTGGAAAGACAATACAAGAGTGCAATTAGGAATTATGGAGCAGACCCTGAACTTTGGTTTTAGCAAAACTCAATTGCAGTTTTCTCTGCATCATAATTTTCAATTATAAATAAATTCAAAGAACCATAAAAATGAAGAGCTCAACCTTATCATTTCTCATCCTTACCATTCTATTTCTTACTTCCTGTAAATCTGCTCAGCAACGAAAAATCGATGCCGAAGAAAAATATGGATATCTTCCAGATGAAGTGAGAAACCTAGAAACCATCAAAGCTTATGCATCAGAATGGGGTATTCCACAAGAGTCACTTTACATAATGGATACTAAAAATTATAGTGATGAGATATATAGTTACGAAAGTGACAATAAAAGACTCACCCATGATTTATACCAATGGCATCAATTAATGGTTTTTGATCAATCTGATAGTCTATTGTCATATCAACTAAACTGCACAACAAAAAGAGTAGATAATAATTGGAAATGGAATTATGAAGGTACGTTTGATCAATATCCTCCTAAAGATAAATCGGTTAAGAAATATCAGAGAGAACTAAGGTTGTCAAATGTTTCTCCCTATTTTAAAGACTTATCAGGCAAGCCTTTCAGTGAAAAGATCAGTGAAGATACTGAATTATTCATTATTGTTTATTGGACTATTTATAATGGAAGGCAGTCCAAAAACTTAATTGAAGAAGTATTAAACTATAGAAGAATGCAGGCGGACAAAAAAATTGAACTCGTTTTCTTGAATCAACCGTCTGTCTTCATTGAAAACGAAATGATTCATTAATTTTTTGTTTATTTAATCCTATACTTTGTCTAATACTGAGATTCATTAGGCCTGTATGCTTTTCAGTTATTGCACAGCGTAACATACCGTCTATCTATTTAAATTTGGATTGATGTAATTCCGGCATCCTGTTCTTCAAAAATGTGTTAACATTGGGTGTCAGGTTAATAATTCTATAAAGTAGCCATACAGGATGTATAAAAAATTATCTGTTATCTTCATTTTTCTAGTTTTCTCAAGTGTAACTATTTCAGCAAAAGAAAAAGAAAAAAAAGCTTTCCGGGAAATGGAGACCCAATTTGTGGAAAAACTTACACCCTCCATTGATGGTGATTTAGAGGATGCTTTTTGGCAAGATATCACAGAAACTGAAGCCAATTTCATCACATTTGTGCCAGAAAATGGAGCTAAATCAGATCAAAAAACTTATATCAAAACCGCTTATACTGATTTCGGAATTTACATTTCTGCCAGAATGGTAGATACTAGTGGTGAGCCAATCAGACAAGAACTGGGAATTAGAGATGATGACAATAGAAATGCCGATCAATTTGGTGTCATTTTAGATACATACCAGAACGGACAAAACGCATTTTACCTAAAAGTTAGCGCAGCTGGTGTTCAAACTGATATATTTATCAATAGAGGTCGAAGTGATTACAATTGGGATGCTGTTTGGAAAAGCGAAGCAAAACTAACGCAAGACGGTTGGCAAGTTGAAATGGAAATTCCATATTCTGCTATTCGTTTTCCAAAAAATCAAAATCAAGACTGGAATGTTAATTTCATGCGTAAAATCCAAAGCAAGAACGAAACTTCCTATTGGAATTATGTGGACAATTCTGTTGATGGATTAGTGAATCAATCAGGCGTTTTAAAAGGTTTGAAGGGAATAAAACCTCCATTAAGATTATCGGTTTCTCCATACATCACTGCCTATTACAATAAAAGAGGTGCTGAAAGCGGTATGGACATTACAGGCGGTATGGATTTAAAATATGGTTTAACCGAAAGTTTTACCTTAGATATGACTTTGATCCCAGATTTTGGCCAAACTGTTTCTGATAATCTAGTTTACAACCTCGGTCCTTTTGAAGTTCAATATGCGGAAAACAGAGCCTTTTTTACAGAAGGTACTGAGCTGTTTAATAAAGGGGGCTTGTTCTATTCTCGTAGAGTTGGACAGTCATTCGGTTCCGTAGATCTGCAAGATTCGGATTCCCTTATCAATAGACCTTCCGAAGCACCATTGTTAAATGCTTCAAAAATTACTGGCAGAACAAAAAGTGGATTAGGAATTGGCTTTTTCAATGCGGTCACCAATAGAACATTTGCTGAAGTCTACGATAAAGAGAGCAAAGGCAAAAGATTGGAGCAAGTTGATGACCTTACGAATTTCAATGTTATGGTAGTCGATCAAAGCTTGAAAAACAATAGCAACATCAGTTTGATTAACACAAACGTTCAGCGTTTTGATGGAGGTCATAATGCTAATGTAATCGGTTCAGATTTTAGACTAAGAGATAAAAGCAACACTTACCAAATTGAAGGTTTTGGAGCCTACAATAACATACAAAATCCCGAAGGATTTGTAGAAGATGGTTATAAGTACAATGCATCCTTTGCAAAAATAAGTGGTAAATATCAGTTTGAAGTCGGGAGAAATGTTGAAAGTGATAGCTACAATCCTAATGATATGGGATTTTTACGAAACCCCAACGAGATATCTCATTTTGCTTCAATCGGCTATAATCAATTTCAACCCACTCCACTTTTTAATCAATATAGAATATGGGCCGGAGCTGATTACAGTGAACTATATGAGCCCAAGTTATATCAAAATTTCTCTCTTTGGAATCAATGGTGGGCCCAGACAAAGGATTTTCAGACTTTTTCTGTGAATTTGAATTACCGTCCCGCTAAATCATTTGATTATTTTGAGCCTCGGGTACAGGGTGCCAAATATTTCAGGACCTGGAATTATAGTACCAACTTCCGGTATTCATCTGACAGTAGAAAGGCGCTTATGAGTAATATTTCTGTCGGTGTTTGGAATGCTCCAGATAGAGATCAGTTTGACTATTGGGTGAACATTTCTCCTCGATATCGATTAAATGATCAGTTTTCTGTTGATTACGGTTTTAATTTCAACAAACAGTTTAGTTCTATCGGGTTTGCTGAGCATTTCACAAATGATGAAGGAACTGTATCGCAAGTTATCTTTGGAGAAAGGGATATTGATGTGATGTCCAATGTTTTGGGAATCAACTATACTATCAACAATAAAATGGGGTTCAATTTCCGATTACGACATTATTGGAATAAAGTAGATTACTTTAATTACTTTAACTTAAATGCCCAAGGAGACATTGAGCCTATCGCCTATTCAGGGAAAGATTTGACTTCTGATAATTACGAAAAGCATGACACAAACTTTAATGTCTTCAATATTGACGCTGTTTATTCCTGGCAAATTGCCCCTGGCAGTTTTGTAAATGTCGTATGGAAGGATGCCGTTCAAGAAGTAAACCAAAGTGTGGATATGAATTTTTCAGATAATTTCAGAAACGTACTATCTACCATGCACCAGCAAAACTTGAGTGTTAGATTAATATACTTTTTAGATTATACACAAATTAAAAGGGATTTAGCACTAAACAGAAGTTAATCTGTTAGCTCATCTTTCATTAGAGCCTGATTCAATATTTACTTAACGACAAGATTGATGTTCTGCGATTTTCTTAGAAGGCTTTTCCCAGAAAAGAATAAGCAAAAAACGGAATGTATTTTAACTCCGACTGTCAATGATTCCTGTAAAGAAAATCAATCATAAACTGTCAGATGCTGCGCATTATTATTTAAGTGACCGACCCGTAAATAATACTTAGCTTTCAATTTCCTCATAACCTACCCTTAAAAGTACATAAGCCAAAGTACCAGAAAGAGCCATAAGAAATATCACCATTGCAAAAACTCCCCATGTGTTTTCAGCTCCTTGAAATGATGTTTTGTATGCCATAACCAATAATGCTACCAAGCATATTACTGTGGTGATTAAGCTGCCAATACCGAAATAAATGGCTAGTCCTCCATTTACTCTTTTTTGCAATCTTCTAGACATAATATTTCCCTTTAAAAAAAGGTTATGCTAATCTGCATTAAATAACCAAAAACCATAAATGCATCCAATCCTAAACGCAAATCACAGTTTCTTACTTTATAAAAGTATAAATATTGTGATAAAAATATTATTATAAAAGCAAAACAAATTGAATCAAGAATATCAATGCTGCAATTAAAAATATTGTTAACCTATATTCATTATTTTTAACGTAGTATAAATAAGCTAGTAGTATCAAAATTGTTGTGGGTATCAAAAATCCAAAAACTCTGAAAACGCTATATTCACTGTAGATTGTGACGGTTTTTTTATTATTTGTTAAGAAGTCTCCTTGCTTAAATATCATACTTCTTTTTAAGACAAGTGTATCATCAATTTCTATCTTTGCTATTTCTTCCTTTCCAAACCTAAAAGTCATCCCATTATTTAATTCCGCTCTATAAATGTAATCAGTATTTGGTTTCGTTGTCCCTGATCCATATCGCGAAAAAGCTTTTACCGTTTCTATTTCATCGATTTTTACTGGTTCAGATACTTTAGGTAGGCAGAAATCAATCAAGAGAAGTATATTAAAAACTAGAATTATAAAAACGAAAAGCTTCAACCTTACAAACAACCACTTAAACATCTCATCTTTTTGCGCTTTCGCTTTTTTAGATTTTTGCCTTTGATGATACGCTCTCTTTCTCCTTTCATAATCTTTTTGTGAATTAGAATGAACAGACTCATTTTCGTCTTGCGTTGGAGGATCAGGATACCTTTTTAGAAATCGATAAGCAGAGTTTATTTCCTTAAATTTTGCCCCACCATCTATTTTATAAATATCAGGATGATATTGCTTAGCTAAATTTCGATATGATTCTTTTATCTCTTGTTGAGATGCTCCAGCATTCAAGCCCAATATTGAAATGGATTCAATATACGTTCTCTTGCTACTAGCCATTTGATTTACTAATGTAAAAATAGCCTAAACCCAGCGCAAACCCAATTCCGGTGAACAATGAAATATTATGTAAAAAGTATCCTGTTAACATTCCCGCCAGAGTAGAGAGCCCGACTTTAAAGAAAGGATTTTGCCAGATATTTTTCATTCTGCCATTAACCTGTATACAGGGTATCTTTTATGAGATTTTTCGTAATGCTCTGATCGTTTGAAAATCCAATCTAATTGAGCATAATTACTGGATGCAAAAGAGGAGTCATTCTCCTGCTTATTGGAAAATTCGTTTTGCTCTTCTTCAGGCATATCCGATAATATATTTTCAGCCTTCTGTTCGAATACATAGCCAGAAAATCCTTCCTTTTGCTGTAAAATGCTATCGAAAAAATTCCAGTTGAAAAAAGAATCCTGTGCCTCTGGCTCTAGAATTTCTACTAAATATCTTCTTGCTTTTTGACGAGTATCAATCAAATAATCACCTTTTCTTAGTGCTACTTTTTGATTTGACGATTTCACTTTTGTATTGTAATGCACATAGTGCCCTTCATATGGATTGGATACCGTTTTATAATCTTCAATATGATAGATCTCTACCGATAAAACCGTATCCTTTTTCAAAGCATCCATCTTCACTCCATTGGCTTTTAACCTATTGATCACTTCAAACCAAGCTTGCGGAATTACATAATAATTTGGAACCTTTACAGACTTCTCTGCTTTATAATAGTTGTAAAAAGGAACCTCTTTTTCAAAGGTATCATCCCTGTTATATTTTAATAGTGGGTTTCCTGTCAAGTCACTTTCAGGATAGCTTGTTTTATATCCATTCAAAGTAATCATTTTAAATTGATCCTTATCGTTTTTCCACATAATGGGTAGAGAATCTGCTTGCTGAATTTGATCTCGATCATGTGCTTTTAATTTTTGAATTTTAGCTCCTTCTTTAGCAGTAAGTTTCGAAGCAATACTTAAAAAATCGTATATATTTTCAACTCTAGTTTTATAGTCTTTCCACATATGGTCTTCAGTCATAAAACCAAAAGTCTGAAATAATGTAGTATATCCTGTTGAATAACGTGGTGCATCCCAAAATTGACTCCAACCATTTTCTGGTGTCGTACCATGCACATTTACATATTCAATAGGATTTCTGTCTTTGTCTTCCATCATTTTGAAAATCATGGGTTCGAATTCCTCTTCCAAATATTTACCCAGCTCGCCACCAAGTTTATCCTTTTGAGTAGTTAGAACCGTCACTACATGCTGATGATCGGAACCATTGGTAACATGTGTGTCAATAAAAACATCAGGGTCAAGCTGATGGAAAATTTCTGCAAAGGCAAATGCATTTTTAGAATCCATTTTGATAAAGTCCCTGTTCAAATCGTAATTCTGAGCATTTCCTCGAAAACCATAGGACTTCGGACCATTTTGATTCGTTCGAGTTGTGCTATTTCTATTTAATGCTCCACCAACATTATAGAACGGAATCACTGCTACGATCACGCTATCCAAAAATGAATGCTGACTTAAATTTTGTGCCCAATTTCTCAACATCATAATTGAAGCATCAATTCCATCTGATTCTCCTGGGTGAATTCCATTATTAATTAATAAAATAGGCTTTTCTGAATCCTGTAGCTCACTAAATGGAAATTTTTCAGATTTATTAAAAATTACCAAATGCAAGGGCTCTCCGCTATCTGTTTTGCTCATTTCTCGCATATCTATTTGTGGGAACTTTTGCGCAAGTGCTTTATAGAAAGCTATTCCTTCTTGATAAGTAGCTGTTTCGGTTCCATTGGATTTTTCGAAAGGAGAAACCAAATCTTGAGCCATTGAAATTGAAGAGCAAAGGGCAAGTACAGTAAAAAGGAATGATCGCATCATTTTGGGATTTTAGGTGAAAATTAAAATTACAAAATCAGAAATGATTATTATAAACAGAAATGGGTTAATTAGATATTTATCTCCTCCCTCCCTTAGTGCCTTTCTTTTTACGATTTGCGAAAAACTCTTGCTTCCTTCTTTGCTTTTCCTTTTCGAACTCTTTTTTCTCTGCGGTGGTCATCGGTTTATCTGTTTGTGGAAACGGATTATTCTTCACTACAGGTATTTTCTGATTGATGAGTTTTTCAATATCTTTCAGGTAGTCATTTTCTTCTGGTTCACATAAGGAAATAGAAACTCCTGCCTCCCCGGCCCTTCCGGATCGGCCAATTCGATGGACATATGTCTCGGCAATATTGGGGATATCATAGTTAATCACATATTGCAATTTGTCGATATCAATTCCACGGGCTGCAATATCAGTGGCAACCAACACACGTATTTCTTTATCTTTAAATTGATTTAAGGCCTTTTGTCTTTGGTTTTGCGCTTTGTCTCCGTGAATGGCAGCTGCTGAAATATTCTTCTTTTTTAGGTCCCTTACAATTCTATCTGCACCATGTTTCGTTCTATCAAATAGTAAAACCTGATCCATTTTTGGGTCTTTTAAAATGTGAAGTAGTAAATCCTTTTTATCTGATTTATTGGTATAATAAAGATATTGTTGAATCGTTTCAGCCGTGGAAGAAACTGGGGTCACCGCTATCTTTTTAGGGTTATTCAAAATTTTTCTCGAAAGTTCCACAATCACATCGGGCATAGTGGCCGAGAAAAATAAAGATTGTCTCCTTTGTGGTAAAGCGGCAATCACTTTTCTGATATCGTGAATAAAACCCATATCCAACATGCGATCTGCTTCATCTAAAACGAAATACTGAATATCTCTTAAATTAATAAAGCCTTGATTCATTAAATCCAATAATCGTCCTGGAGTTGCAATTAAAACCTGCACACCGTTCTTTATGGCATTGGTTTGCTTATTCTGATTTACTCCACCAAAAATTACTGTGTTTTTTATGGATGTATACTTTCCATAGCTGGTAAAACTTTCACCGATTTGAATAGCTAATTCTCTAGTTGGAGTTAGGACTAATGCCTTAATTTTTTTCGCATTTACTTGATCTTTTTCCAGATGTTGCAAAATGGGTATAGCAAAAGCTGCAGTTTTTCCGGTTCCAGTTTGAGCACTGGCCATGATATCATTTTTCTCAAGTAATAGCGGAATAGCTTGTTCTTGAATAGAGGTAGGCTCAGTGTAATTTTCTTCTTTAAGCGCTTTCAAAATTGGCGCAATAATATTCAGTTCTTCGAATCGCATATATAGGATTTTTTGTTCCTATTAACGTAATAACGACAAGGAACTTTGGGTATGAAAGATTAAGAATTCAAAGGTAGGAAATTAGAATTCATTTATCCGCTGATACAATCTTTATTTTAAAAATTGAAAGATCTCATTTAATTCACAAAGTCTCCCCGTAACAGGCGGAATCTTTTTCTAGCTTCTGCTACAAAAATACTACCGGGATACTCTGTTAATAATTGTTGATAATATTCCTTGGCTTTATTTTGGTCTTGAATAAGTTCTTCATAAATCAGTCCCATTTCGAATAGTGCATCATCTGTTAATATATCATATGGCATATCTGTAGCAATTCTCTCCAACAAACTTATCGCATCGGCATAGTTCCCTATTTCCTTATCCCTTTTGGCTTTTAGCCAAAGCAACTCATCAAGAATCGGATGTTCTTCATATTCTTCTATTAAACTATCCAGAGCTCTTTGTGCCTTTAAATACTTATTTTGATAAAGCAATAAATCGACATCTGCATAGGCGCGAAGCGCCTTTTGCGTACTATCCAAAATAGTATTGTTTTTTATTAGAATACTTAGGTCCATTGCATCATTAGCGATTTCTCTTCGGGTGGCATTTTTTAAAATATCTAAATGTTCCTGTGCCAATTCAAATTCACCTTTATAAAAAGATAGTTTGGCGTTTTTCAATTTTGCATTTTCGCCCAAATTTTCATTTTTATGGCTTTTTTCCACTTGATAGTATAAAAGGACAGATTCCCATGGCTGTTCTTTAATAATATAAATATCACCCAAATTCAGTTTAGCGATGGCTACAATATCTTTTTCTGCATTTGGGAAATCTATAACATTTTGAAGCATATTAATTGCCTTATCATGTTCATTCAAGTAAAAAGCATGTAGCAAAGCTTGTTGTCTGTAGGCTTCCAATGTATAATGAGAAAGGCCAATCTCATTTACAAGGTTTTTGTATGAAACAACCAGGTTTCGAATTGAGGCTGTATCAATGGGAAAGTGATTCTTTATTCTTATTTCTTGTGTTTTAATTTTTAATTGCTTTGCTCTTATGTAGTTCATAGAATTTGGGAAATTATCCACCACATAAGAAAAAATCATTTCAGCTATATCGTAATCCTCATTTTGATATGCCAGTTCGCCTATTTCCAAACTATTCTCTCCTTCCAATTGATTTCTTTTATCAATAGCTCTGGCCTGCATAAATGCACCATAAAAATTTTCTAATTGTAAATTTGCCCAAATAAGAAGATCGGAATACATATCCTTTTCTTTACTGCTTTGTAACTCCTCCATTATTTTTTCTACAAAATCATGAAGTTCATCTTTCTCTGTAAGTGAGAGTTGCAGCATATTTTTCACGTATCGTAAATTCCCTGGCCTTTCATTGGCATACTTTAAATACTCAGTAACCATTTTATCTTTTTGGTTGGTATATCTATACAATGTAGCCAGCTGAATCGCAAATGCATTTGGATCTCGCATTATTTCACGAGCTGACAAATAAAGCCGTTCGGCATATTCTCTGTGTTGCTTGTTAATAAAATATTGAGCTGCTGATCTTAAGTTTCCAAGGTTATCTAAGACTCTCGATTCAATTTGCTGGTAAATTTTTTCAGCTTTTGAGCTATCATTTATAGTAATGTAGAAATCCACAAAATCAACTTGATAATTAATATTTGCCGGAAAAATCTTGTTAATAGATTTCAAATACTTTTCGGCTTCATCATTGTATTGTTTTGCATATAATATCTCAATATAGTTAGTATGAATAAAAGATAGATTTTGCGGTGCTTTTGCCAGCTCTCGATATATTGAAATTGCTTTGTCATATTCACCTTCTTGATAATATGCATTAGCCAAACCGATCTTTTGGTTTGATTGTCCATAACTTATTATGCTAGTCAATAAAAAAAATGAGAAGATCCAATATTTCATATTTCTTCAAGTTTTAACCTGATGTGTTTTTCCACACACGTAATATTATATTATTTAATTATATATAAACTATTATCTATTGTTAATCGTGTTGATATGTTGATAAATACTTAATTTAATTAAATCTTTTCTTCTTTGTATAGAATATGTAGATAAGATTTGAAGATATCCACTTCTATTTATTTGAAAATTAAATACTTAACATTAAACTGGATTTATGTTAATAAAAAATTGTATTCTACTGTGTGAAATAAATCTGTGGATTAAGTTGTAGATATGTTTCAGTTTTTCATACTTATCATCTTAACTTATTCACTTTATCCTCTATCTTATTTATGCTTGTTAAGTTATGTGTATAAACCCTAATTTTTTACACTACTATCCACTTGCTTATCCACACTTAAATCAAAGTCTTTGTCTATTATTTCCCAGTTTGCTTTTACAGTTATTTCTTCATTAAAAAAAATATATTCTTCTGGTTTCTCTAATGTGTAAACATTACCTGCATCCCAAACTTGGTTGTTATTGATGTCTTTCAGAAGCCTTAATCTGTATTTTCCAGGTTTAACATAATTGAATTTATAGTCATGTTGATTAACTAAGGTGTCAATGACTTCATATTTATCATTGAGTAATTGGACAACAAAGGGAAAACCAGGATTAATAATTTTTCCTGTAATAGTCCCATGGTCTTCGATTTTCTTGAAAGATAGTGAAACTTCGGTTTGCTGACTGGAATCGTTCTCAATACCCCTGAAGGCTGATTTTCCGAAGTAAAGTTGTAATTTTCCAGAGGTGCTTGGAGAAGTATTGACTTGCCTTTCGCCTATATTAGATGTTCTTCTTGAGAGATCTCTTGACATGGCTTCTTTTTTTGTGTTAGTGTCTGATACGATGGTTGTATCTGGTGAATCATCCTTTAGGGAATCAGTTGCCAATAATTTTTGATGTTTGACAGATAGACTATCAATGATATTATCAATTGTACTTTGTACGATTGTTGTTGTTATTTTAATCTGTTTTTTACTGAAGTTTTGTTCGATGTCTTCTGGACTGAAGGTATATATAGGAATGCTATCGATTCTTAATTGTATAGAATCATAGATGATCTGATTTACTGGTTTTGAAAGAGTTAGTAGAAATTCTTGTTTTCCAGAGATTAGTTCAGCTTTAGGTTTATCAATGATCTTTATAGTATCATTTGTCAACCTACTTTCTCTCAGCCTGAAATATACAGAATCTGTTATCTGTGAACCGATAGAGTCAGTCGCCTTGACCATTAACAATGTAGAATCCGTATCAAAATTGAGCTGTGGAAAGTTTTCTTTGTATACTTTTAGATATTTTGAATTTTCTATGTTATTGGTGTAAATATATTGATTACTATCGCTCGGATTAGTTAGTTGGTAATTGACCAAGCCTTTATTGTATTGAATGATGAAGTCTTTGCCAACCGGACTGTACTTTTTTAACCGTAAAGTATCTTCATTTCTTTTGTAAGTATTAACATCAATTGTTCCTATGCTGTCATATAAGTCGATGATTTCAGTGTGAAAACCAAAGGCTTCATTTTGAGAATTATTTAGTAAATCATCGTTGTTATCTTGAAAAGTATATAATCTATATTTACCGTTTCTGAGATTCTTCATTTGATACTGTCCATTCTTATCTGTTGTGGTAAAATATACCGGTTTGCCCTGTCTCAAGTTAGCAGTATCATAAGCAGTGGTGTATAAACCAACAATGTAGCCTTCTTTTACTGTATTGTCTTTAAGTTTGGTAACAGTCCCGGATATTTGCAAAGAATCAAGGTAAGGTCCAGTACTAAAGGCGATTACAGGATTTTGCCATAGGTTACCCTCAGTGATATCTTTTAATGCCTTTCTGAAATTGAAGGTGTAAGTGGTAGAGTCTTGCAGTGGTTCCTCTAATTCTATAGTGAGTTCTTGTTTTTTTAAGCTTGCTTCATATTTGATATCTTCTCTAGGAGTTATAATTAGTTCTTTATCAAGTTGTTCAAGCTTCATCCACTCACTAAAAAACAGTTTTATTTCTTGGCCCTTAAATTTAATTGACTGATTTGCAGGATTTGATTGATACAACTTGGGAGGTACCTCGTCTTTATCACCGCCTGTGGGTCCTTGTACTGTTGCGCATGCGTAAACGATAATTAGTGTTAAAAGGGATGCTACTTTTTTAATCATTTTTTGATAACGTAAATAAGACTTGAGAAATTATTGTTATGATTTGTTGCGTAAGTATTTGATTTATAGCCAGTTATAATAGAATTGATGAACTTATTTTTATTATATTTATATTTATTGCTAAGTAAACTTATGTAGTATGCATCCAGTTTCATGGGATAGACTTTTTTCACCTTGAGGCCGTGTTTCAACATCAAGGTCTTCATTGTTTCCTGGCTGAAGTGGTACAAGTGTCTTGGTACGTCATAAGCTGCCCATTCTTCGTCAAAGACTGAATTCTCGTAACTTTCAATATTTGGTACTGCAACAACAATCTTACCTTTCTCTTTAAGAATTGTTTTAAGCGTTTTAATTGTATTGTTTATGTCATGGATATGTTCCAAAACATGCCATAAGGTGATAACGTCAAACTTTCTATTTTTAAGGTTCAGATTTTGGATATTGTTATGGACTGCCGTTTTTTTATTAGCAATAGTCCGTGCAATATCATTAGGTTCAATTCCATAGGTTTTCCATCCATTAGCTTTCATGGTTTCTAGAAAATAACCCGTACCACAGCCATAATCTAATATTCTACCTTTTTTCTGTTTTGCTATTGAATTAATTAACTTTCTTTTAGAGGCTAATGCATATTTTCTGGCCAATTTATACAGAAGGTTAATCGGTGAATTTGCTTTATCCGAATGAGAGATATAATCCTCAGATTGATAGTATTTTCCTATATCGTTTTCACTTGGTCTTGGATTTGTAAATTGAAAATTACAATTCTCGCATATCATTATATTAAAGCTTTCCTTACTAACAGAATGATCTTTAATTACTTTATGGTTTCGTAAATTAGAAGCGCCACAAACTGGGCATTCGTCAAGCTTTTCGTACATATCTATCGTCCTAAGTAAACCATTAGTATTGAAATATCTGCAGGAGTAACACCGCTTATTCTTGAGGCTTGTCCTAAGGTCTGTGGTCTGACTTTCCTTAGCTTTTCTTTGGCTTCAGCCGACAAAGCTGGAATCTGATTAAAATCTAAAGAATCTTTGATTTTTAAATCTTCAAGATTTTTCATTTTCTCAATCATTTGATTTTCCTTTTCAATATAGCTTTCATACTTTATATGAATTTCTGACGCTTCAATCACATCTTGGGTGAAGCCGTTTATCATTTGATTCAAATCATCTTCAATATGCTGAAGTTCCTTGAAGCTAATTTCTGGTCTTTTAAGAATACTGTATGCATTAGTTTTTTCTTTTATAGGAGCAGAGTTGATCTCACCTAATCTGTCATTAACAATATTAGGTTTGACCTTATGAGTTTTTAGATTGTTAATAAAGGAGTCAATATGGTCTTGTTTTTCTTCTACCTGTTTTAGTCGTTCATCAGATGCTAATCCAATTTTGTGTCCCAAGGGAGTCAAGCGGGTATCTGCATTATCCTGTCTTAATAAGATCCTATGTTCAGCCCTGGATGTGAACATTCTATAAGGTTCTTCTGTACCTTTATTTATTAAGTCATCTATCAGTACGCCTATATATGCTTCCGATCTAGATAAGATAAAGGGCTCCTTCTCATTTATTTTTAGATGGGCATTAATACCAGCCATCAAGCCTTGACAAGCTGCTTCTTCGTATCCAGTAGTTCCATTAATTTGTCCAGCAAAATATAGATTGTCTACTAATTTGGTTTCTAAGGTAGTTTTCAGTTGTGTTGGAGGAAAGAAGTCATATTCTATAGCGTATCCAGGTCGAAACATTTTAACATCCTTAAAGCCTTCAATTTCTCTAATTGCCTTGTATTGGATATCTTCTGGCAAGGAAGTTGAGAATCCATTTACATAGACTTCTACTGTATCCCAGCCTTCGGGCTCCACAAAAATTTGGTGTCTATTTCTTTCTGCAAAACGGTTGATTTTATCCTCAATAGAAGGGCAGTATCTAGGTCCTAAGCCTTGAATTCTTCCATTAAACATTGGAGATCGTTCAAAGCCTTTTTCGAGGATTTCGTGAACCAGTGGGTTTGTATAGGTTATGTGGCAGCTTCTTTGGTTTGTTAGCCTTTGCGTTTGATTAGAAAATGAGAATTTTTCTGGGAATTCGTCTCCTTTTTGTTCTTCTATTATACTGTAATCAATTGTTCTGCCATCTACTCTTGGAGGGGTCCCTGTCTTCATTCGTCCCGACTCAAAACCTAGTTCTTCTAATTGTTCAGTTATTCCTTTAGATGCTCTTTCTGCTGATCTACCACCACCGAATTGCTTTTCTCCAATATGAATTAAACCATTTAGGAAGGTTCCATTAGTTAGTACTACTGCTTCTGCTTTTATTTTTAGACCCATGCTGGTTTCAATACCTACAACCTTATTGTTTTCCACTATTATTCCAGCAACCATTTCTTGCCAGAAATCAAGTGTGGGGATTTTTTCCAACTGCAATCGCCATTCTTCCGCAAAACGCATTCGATCATTTTGTGTTCTTGGACTCCACATTGCTGGGCCTTTGGATTTATTAAGCATTCTGAACTGGATCATAGATTTGTCTGCTATGATACCCGAATAGCCGCCTAAAGCATCAATTTCCCTAACTATTTGTCCTTTAGCCACACCACCAACTGCTGGATTGCAAGACATTTGTGCAATCGTATTCATATTCATTGTGGCTAACAGGACTTTTGAACCCATATTTGCCGCTGCGGCTGCAGCTTCGCAGCCTGCGTGCCCACCTCCTACTACTATTAAGTCGTAATCTTGAAACATAACTAGATTATATTCTGTGTTCCACGTGGAACACCTGATTTTGATTTTATTAATTCTGAACTGTTCCACGTGGAACAGTAGTTATTCTTTATTGTGTCAAATGTTCCACGTGGAACATCTTTTGACTGATAATAATTCAATTGCTTTGTTTTCTGCAATTCTCATTTCTTTTTTCTGCTCCTCGGTTTTGTCCTTAAATCCTATAATATGCAATAGACCATGTGCCATTACTCTGGCCAATTCAATTTCTTCCTTTGTTTTGAAACTCGCACTATTTGCTTTTATTCGCTCCATACTGATGAATATATCTGCTTCTACAGTGTTTTGTTCTTCTGAATAATCATTTAGATCAAATGTAATAATGTCAGTATAAGTATCGTGGTTTAGATATTCCAGATTGATTTTAAGTAAATATTCATCGGAACAAAAGATATAATTAAGCTCAGAAATCTTGTGCTCATAGGATTTAGCGACATTATTAAGCCATTTTTTATGCTTTTGTAATGTTCTTAAATCTATATTGTAATCTTCCTTAAAGAAGTAAATATTTGTCATTAATTGATGTAGAAGCTTAGTTTTACTTTCTTGCCTTCTTCTTCAAAACTTAATTCATCGCTTAGTGCTTTCATTAAGAATATTCCTCTACCGCCTGGTTTGTCAATGTTTTCTGGCGCAGTCGGATCAGGAAGTGCGTTATAGTCAAAGCCTTTACCTTCATCTGAAACATTAAATACGATGGTGTTCTCTTCCATAGTTAATGATAGAAATACGTTTTTGTCCTTATTGCCTTGGTTTCCATGAATAATAGCATTATTGACGGATTCCGTAACAGCAATCATGATGTTGCCATAAATGTCATCATCTAGGTCAAATTTCTCTTTTGCATTGTCAATAAAGCTCTCAACTATTCTGATGTTTTCGCTGAGAGATGGAATACTTATACTGATGTCGCTCATTGTATTAGGTTTTCTTTAGATTTTAATCGGTTATAATATTTATTTATTTCATTCTTGTAATATGGAGTGAAATTAGGTGGCACGTTTCTTAGCTGCTCAATTTCTCTTTGCTTTTCTTTAATGTAATCTTCAAATGCGTTGGGAATTCTTTCCCTTTCATACTCTGTTGCAGTCTCTCCTTTGCGTTCGTCCTTTTCCTCTTGTTCGTCCTTAGCTTTCTCTGATTCTAGAAGTCGGGTAACTATTTTTTGTTGCCTTTCTAAAAGTTGTCGATTTAATCGTTTATTTACTAAGTCTTCCTCGATTTTCTCCATCTCTTCGGAAATGCTACCGCTATTGCCACCGTCTTCCTTACCTTCTTGGCCGCTCAGTTTTTTTTCAAGCGCTTCCATCATTTTCCTGATTTTAGCTTGTTCTCCGGCTAATTGGCCTAATTGTTCTGAAAACTGCCTTCCGCTTTTTTGACCCTTGCTCAATTCTTGTGTTTTTTGATTCAAGGATTCTTGCATTTGTGATAAACTAGGGCTTTGCTGATTGCCTTGCGATTCTTGGCCCATTCCCATCGCAGATTGCATCTGCATTTGCATTTGTTCTAATACATCGTCCAGCATTAAGGCGAGATTGTTCATAGCAGTCATGGCAAATTGCTGTTCACCAATCGCTCTGCTATTTTCCCTTTCTCTTAAAGCTTTAACGCTTGCCTCCATAGACTCATTCATTTGGTCAAGCTCTTTATATATAAAGTTTTTTAGTTGAAAAACTCTTTCTGCTAAACTAGAAAGGCTGTCCTCTACGATTTTAGCATCATCTTGCATAGCCAGTTGCTTCTCTGATAATGTAATGAACCTCGGGTCGCTAGGGTTAACTGCTTTAAAGTCATTCATAAGGGTTTCTTGTCGAAATGAAAGCTTCAAAAGATTATCAACAATATTTTTTAAATCATCGATGTTTTCTTGCAACATCTCCATTTCCATACCCATCTGCATTGAAGACAGCATTTCAGACATCTTCTTCATTTCCTCTGAGGCCTTTTTCTGTTGTTCACTAGCCCCATTTTTATCGTTTTCTTGGATCTTTTGTTGGCTGTTCTGTTGGCTTAGGTCTATTTCACTTTCTTGCTCTTTAGTGTCTTGCAGTGCATTAGGTTGCTTTAGTGACTGATTGCGCTGTTCAATATCTCTTAACTCTTCTTGTAAATCTTCAAACTCTTCATTTAATTCTTTTTGTTTATTTAATGCTTCTGCCTGCTTTTGTTCTGTTTGAAACTTCCTTTCTTGATTTTCATTATCAATCTTGCTTTCTTGTGGTTTATTCTCTTCTGATAATGCCTTTTGTTCTTCTTCTAAATCTTTAAACTTCTCCCCTACTTCCTTCATATCATATTGAATTTCCATTCTTTTGAAGAGTTCCATCAATCTTTCCATTTCCTTAAGCTTGTTTTTCTGTTGCTTCTTAAGGTCTTCAACCGATTCCCTAAAATCATCCGATTGATTTTGCTCTTCTAGAAGTGATTTGATTTTTTCCATGAGTTCTTCATTTTCATCTTGAAGCATCTCTTCCATTAAGTTTTCAAGCTGTTCGGATTTCTCACGCAGTTGTTCATCTTGCTTATTAAATCGGTCTCTTTTGGCTTGATTCTTTTCTAATTCGTTCTTAATTTTCTCTAATTCTTTTCTTCGGTTTTCTCGGTCTTGAAAGATTTCTTCTATTAACTTTTTATCTTGCCAATCTAATGTTCGTTTTGTTTTAAGAATTTCTTCTAATTCCTCAAGTTTAAGATTTGTACGTTTGGCAGCATCGATGTTTTTATCTATCTGATTTTCAGTTTCTTGACGCGTTTTTTTAATTTCTTCCTCAATCTTATCTGCATCTGGTAATTGAAATTGATAGGTTGCACTTTTTGAGAATTTTGCACCATTTACTCCGTCATTATCTGCAACTTCAACGAAATATTCAATTCTCATCTCTTTCTCTGTTAATAAAGAATCAATTTCCCAGACCTTAAAGTATTTTTGATTTAGTATTTTTCTGTCAAAGGCTAACGGGATAAGGCCTTTGTCAAGCAGTTCACCATCTTTAAACTTTTGATAGATGATTCTCAACTGTGAAAATCCGTAATCATCGCTTATTTCACCTGCCAAAGCTACTTGATTGAAGTAGGTGCTATCGTTAATGGGACTTAGGTTGATTTCTGGATATTTATCTTTGATTACTTCAATTGAGTAGTTGATTTTCTGGCTATAGGCTGCTTCTATGTTGATTAAGTTCAATTGATAGCTAGAATTTTTTATCAATTTTTTCGATAGATTAAAAGCATTACTTCTAATTTTATTGAACTGGGAACTGTCTTTTTTAGTAGTATAATAAATTTGATCACTGGATTTGCTTTTTATTAGCCATTGTGCTTCCGTTCCCTCGGGGATGATTAGATTTCCTGAATTATTAATTCTTTCTGTTTTGGTCCCGATATAATCTGGATAGTTCAGGGTGATATTCATTTCCTGAATTCTAGGTTTTTCGTACACAGTTAGTTTGTAATCTTTGGAATTGAACCCCGCTGCTTCCAACTTAAAATTTAAACTTTTCTGGACATTCTTGATGGTATATAAGTACTCATTGTTTGAAAGCCTTTCAAATTTTTTCTTTATACCATCTTTGTTTATGAAAAGATTCTGTGGTAGTTCATTCCCTTGTAATTTAGCTTTTAAAGTATAATTATCTCCTTTAAAACTTCGTAAATCATCATTTTCTAGGATAAAAGAAAATGGTGCTTCTACTATAAATTCTTCATTAAATTTTAATACGCGGTAGCTTCCTTCTGTAATCATATTAGGAGAAAACATGAGAATTAATCCAATAATAATAGTTGGTATTATTAGATAAGGAAGGTAAGCAGAGTTGGAGCTTTTTATATTGATGCTTTCCTTGAAATTCAGTAAAGCAATTTTGCCGGACTTCTGTTCTATACTTGCTGAAATTAGACTGTTATCAGAAGAAGATAAGCTGCTTAACTGTATGATGTTCAGTAGTTTATCGCTTATCTCGGGAAAATATTTTCCTATTTGCCTGGCAGCATCAGTATCACTCAAGTGTTCTCCATTTCGTAGGAGATGATAGATTGGAATTAAAAGGTAACGGACAGAAAAGAAAGCTATGAGTACAAAAGAGAGACTAAAAATAATAGTTCTTGCCAATCGGCTCATCTGGAAACTATATTCCAACCAACTGCTTATCAAGAGCGCAACAAGAAAAATAGCAATACTGATTATCAGGCCCTTTACTATTTTATTCAAATAGTATTTGCGTTTATAGGCCTTTAGCTTTAGTAATATATCCGCTATGTTGCTGTTTTGAGTCACTTCAGTATTAACGGTAATTTTATGACAATGATTTCCAATATATTATCAATTTCATGATACATCCAATTCAATTTTGATCGGGCAGTGATCAGAGTGTTTTACGTCTTGCAAAATGTCTACTGACTTTATTCTATCCTGTAAATTGTCAGAGAGCATATGATAATCAATTCTCCAACCCTTATTTCTTTCTCTTGCTGCAGCCCGATAACTCCACCAACTGTATTGATCAGCTTCTTTGTTTAAATATCTAAATGTATCGATAAAGCCATCGCTCAAGAATTCGGTCATCCATTCTCTTTCCTCAGGTAAAAATCCGGAGCTGTTTTTATTTCGTACCGGATCATGAATGTCTATAGCTTGATGGCATATATTGTAGTCACCACAAATTAATAGATTGGGATAGTCCTTTTTTAGCTCTTGAATGTAGTTTCTGAAATCGGACAACCATTTCATTTTAAAATCTTGGCGAGTGTCCCCACTTGAGCCACTAGGCATATAGGTGCAGATAACAGAAAACCCTTCAAAATCTGCACGAATCACTCTACCTTCTCTATCGTATTCGGGCATCCCGCAACCAATTTCCACGTTTTTCGGTTTTACCTTTGTAAAAATACCTACACCGCTATAACCCTTTTTTTCTGCTGAATGCCAATATATATGGTAGCCTAGGTTTTCGAAAACGGAAACATCGATTTGATCTTGATTAGCTTTTAATTCTTGTATACAAAAAACATCGGGCTGTTCTACTTGGAGCCATTCGCTCAATCCTTTTCTTTCTGCAGCCCTAATTCCATTCACATTATAAGAGATGATATTCATTAAAAACTTTTCAAGTTAAAATTCTAATCCGATTTCTTGTTCAAAGTACTCAATTACATGCATTTTAAGCAATTTTTCCTGTTCTAATAAGTCAAAATGTGGAAGATTTTTGATTAACTTCCAATGTGGCCATCCGTTGTTATCTACTCCTTCCAATTCATAAAAGCCAGAAAGACTTAATACTTTACAAATGGCAATATGCATTAAGTCTTGTTTTTCCTCCTTACTGAAATTATGAGGACCTTTTCCCAACTCTTGAACCCCAACTAAAAAGAGGATGGCATTCATGTCTTTTGGTTTTCTTCCAACAGCATCTTTCAAAGACAATCGTAGTGCTTGCCACTTTCTTTCAAGATCAAGGTCTTTTTTAATCATCAGCGGTTTCTTTCAAATATTCCCAATATTCTACCGCTCTTCTCAAATGAGGAATCACGATAGTTCCGCCAATTAAATTAGCGATTGAAAAAACTTCAAAAACTTGATCTTCCGTAACACCTAATTCAAAGCATTTTCCTAAGTGATAGCGCACGCAGTCATCACAACGCAAAACCATCGAAGAAGATAATCCAATCATTTCTTTAGTTTTTTTGTCTACACTACCTTCTGCAAAAGCATTTGTGTCAAGGTTGAATATACGCTTAAGGATTTTGTTATTGCTCCCCACGATTTTATCGTTCATTTTTGCGCGATATTCGTTGAATTCTTCTACTTTATTCATATATATTATTACTTCTGTTGCTTATAAGCCGGCCCGTAACTATTGAAGACTAACATTTGATAAAAAACTAACTTCCCACAGCATTAAATTCAAACTTGTGTTTTTAATGTTGATTTCATAAATTAATTCTACTATCAGATTAAAAAATTATTTAACCCGCAAAGTTAGCCGTTGTGAACTTAGGAAACCAAAACTTTACCTTAATTGTATCAGATTTTTTGTCATTATTTTTCCCTAATTATTGCACCCTCTGCAATTTAACTTTATCGAAGTCCGAGAATCTGGTTTGTAGTCATTGTCTTTCAAACCTGAACAGAACGAATTTGCATCGTGATCAGCCAAATCAACTTCATAGACGATTTTTTGAAATTCCTAATCTACATTATGTTATGAGTTACACTTGGTTTCAAAAAGATACCGCAATTCAAGAACTTCTACATCAACTTAAGTATGAAGGAAACGAGGCGATAGGCCTTTTGTTGGGAGAATATTATGGGAAAGAATTATCTCAATACTTTTTTGGAGAATGGGATTTAATAACCACAGTGCCCATTCACTACAAAAAACAAAGAAAAAGAGGGTATAATCAAAGCGATCTTATTGCAGAGGGGATGAGTTTAGCTTTAAACATCCCGTTTGAGCCCCTTATTGTAAAGGCAGTCAATAAAAAAAGTCAAACCAAAAAGGACCGATTGGAAAGGTTTGATAATGTTGAATCAAGCTTTCAACTTCTTAACCCGAACAGGAGTTTGCGTGACAAGAATATCTTACTGGTTGATGATGTAGTTACCACTGGGGCAACACTTCAAGCGAGTAGTCAACCATTAATAAGAGCGGGTGCTGAAATTTCCATTGCTACTATTGCCGCTACCAGAAGTTAGTTTACTCTTGATTAATTGAATTCAGCATTGCCACTACGTGAGTACCGAGCGATTCAGCTACTATTTTTTTATACTCCGTGCTACTTGTAAACCCACCATCTTTATTAAAGAATTCTGCTAATATAGGCTCCCAGTCGCTATTTATCGGCATAATGAAACCAAACTCCTCTCCTGTCTTATCTCCCGCAACGTGCCTCTTGATATTACTGACTTCTTCAATTGCGGTTAAGTAAGAGGAAAAATCCAGATAAGTAAAATAATTACTATTTTGATTTACTCTTTCATAACATTCCTTAAAGGAATTAACAGATTCAATTTTTAATTGAGGGAATGATCCAGCTTTTAATTCATGAGCTCTTTTTTCATGGGTAGTACCTTTTTGAACAATTAGGGTTTTGCCAGAAAATTCACTGGAAATATTACTAAAGCTCTTTAGATCTGGAACGGATTTATTAGTCAGCAATATAGATACGTTAGAAAAGAAAGAGGGGCTGAATTGCACTTCCTTCTTACGGGACTGTGTAATCGTGACATCGGCCAGTCCAAAGACTCCCCCGCTTCCGTTTTCAACACTTTGGTAGAATTCGGAGAAATCAACAGCATCTTGAGGTTGATGAACATTCACATCTAAGTTTACTTTATGTGTGCTTTCAACATATTCCACGAATTCATTCCAAATTTTAATGCATAAGCCATCTAATTCACCATTATTTTGGAAGATGAATTTGCCAGAATAGTTGTAAGTAACCGTGACTTCGCCAGTCCCTTTGGACTTAGTTTGTTTCCAGCTGTCCCCTGATAATTGTGAGTTTGCAGTATAACTTAAAAAAAATGCCGAGATAATTAATATTAGATTCTTCATATCTGTTAAGTTTATTGCTAATTTTTGAATATGAGTTTTATTCAATTTAAACAATTCTAACGTGAAATAAAACAGATATTGAATTGCTTTTGTTCTATTACCTATAGAAAAAGGACGTGAATAGGATTAGAAAAGTCTAATTTTATGTAAGTTGTAGAGCTTATTACATGGCAAAAACAAACGTGATTTTCAATTAAAAGAATTATAATCTAATTTGGTCTAATTCAATAATTCGCTAATCGAAACTGTGCATGATTTTATATAGCGTGATAGATTAGTTAAGATTGTGCGCCTTGTTTTGAGTGGTTTTCATTCCATAGTAAGGAACAAATGCTAAGGGAAATAAGAATTTCTGATTATCTAAGTTTTTCTAATATTAAATCCTGATGTTGTAGATATACAATCAGGTTTTCTAATAATATGTCCGACCCTTCTTTTTCATCTTGTTGCGCCAATACTTTTTCACAAACCTTGTATAGCACTTGTCTAGATGATAAACCATGAATTTTGGCAGCTTTCAAAATGAATTTAGCAACCTCATCCTCGTGTAATGCTCCTTCGGGCAAATTGTCCAGTTTTTTGATTTCAGATTTTAAAGCTTCCACCTCGGCCAATTGAGTCGGTTTTTTAGATAAATAATCTTTGCTCTCATCGCCAGAACCGGGAGCCTGGTTTTTCATAAATTCATTTAGGTCTTTCAATGTATCTTTTTTCTTAGCCATAGTCATTATTATTAAAGATGTGAAAGTATCGCTTTTGTGATAGGTAAAAACTCTTTTTCTGCTAAAATGGTACTGAAATTAGCAAAAATATTCTTTGCCGGAACTTTTACTTCCAAAATTTCAGCATCTAATTCCGAAAGAGCGTCCTTAACGGTATCAATTTTTGTGGCTGAGTGAACTCTGTTGGGCAATACCAATATTTTTAATTTTTCATTTTCTTTTAGAGCATATTTAATGTCTTCCACAGTTTGATAAGTTACTAACAAATCATTAGGTGTCAAACTTGTCGGGACAATCACTAAGTCACTACTTAAACTTAGTTTTTTAATGTGCTCATCTGTAGTTTTCCCGGCACTATCTATTATTATAAAATCCAGCTTTCGATTCTGTAGTTCTTTTATATCTTCCAAGGCCTTGTGGTCCTCAGAAGCGATAATTGGAAAAACAGCAGATTCTTTTGCTCCTGTTTTGTAAAGTTCCATTTTTCTCAAGGTATTGAGCGTGTAATTGGTGTCTGTCTCCAACATTGCCAAAGAATGTCCCAAACTGTGTAACATAGTGGCAAAATGAATAGCGCTAGTGGTTTTTCCCGTACCGCCCTTTCGTGAAATAAATGAAATTATTTTTGTCATAACAAAAAATGAATATCAATAAAAATACATAGCTGTAACCCTTTTTCCAAATCTAGGTTAAATTTGCAAAAAAGATAATGAAGAAAATTATTAATATAGAAGAATTTAACGAATTAATAAGGTCCAGAAGATCTATTTATCCAGCACAATATTCCGGTGAAAAAGTGAATGATCTTATTATTGAGCAAATGTTAGAAAACGCGAATTGGGCACCTAACCATAAACATACGGAACCATGGAGGTTTATAGTTTTTACTGATAAAGGCTTGGACCAGTTAGGTAAATTTCAATCTGATATTTATCAACAAGTATCTAAAGCAAAAGGGAGCTTTGATCAGGCTAAAATGGAGACCCTTAGAAATAAACCATTGATGGCATCGCATGTAATAGCCATTGGTATGAAAAGAGATGAAAAACAAAGCATTCCAGTTGAAGAAGAAATTTCTGCTGTTGCTTCTGCTGTACAAAATATGCAATTAACAGCTAGTGCATATGGTGTAGGTTGTTATTGGGGTTCAGGAGGAATCACTTATATGAAAGAAGCAAAAAACGCATTAGGATTAGAAGAAGAAGACAAGTTAATGGGCTTTTTATATGTTGGCATGCCTAAAGAAGGCTTTTGGCCAGAAGGAAAAAGAAACCCAATGAATGACAAAGTAAACTGGGTAACTGGATAATTTGGACCTATGATTCAATATTGGGAATATTTACAGGTAGTAATTGCATGGTTAATTTTTGGAATTGCCCATTCAGTTTTGGCGTCTTCTCTAGTTAAGGAGAAGGTGAATTTAAGGCCACGTTCTTATCGCAGGCTGTATAATGTAATTTCAGTTTTTGCTGTACTATTTATTTTTTTATTAGGGAGCACAATTCAACCGGAATTTTTATTTCCAAAGGACCAAAGTAGTAAGGCAATTGGTTTGATTATTGCCACGTTTGGGTTTTTATTAGCGAAGTTGGCCTTTAAGCCGATTAGCTTTTCAGAATTCTTAGGAATTAAATCTGAAACAAATCAAAAGCTAATCACTCACGGTATTTATGGTAGAATGCGCCATCCACTTTACACCGCATTGATTTTAGGAATCGTAGGTTTTGTAGTTTTTAGCCCAACTTATACTAATTTGTTACATGCTATTTGCATCTCCTTTTACCTCTTCATTGGTATTCATTATGAGGAAAGGAGATTGATAGCACATTTTGGTAAAAAATACGAAGACTATAAAAGTAAAACTCCAATGCTATTTCCTACTTTCAGACGAAAATGACTGAAATAATAATATGAGATTTTGGCACTTTTTAAAGTAAAAAAGGGTTTACTCATTTGATTGCACTTACATTTGGGCTCGTTAGTCGAAATATGTAAGGAAAACTGAAAAATTAACAGTGAAATATTTTACTTTTTATGTTAGCAAACTACATTTGAAGTGTATATTTGCGCCACGAAATTCTAAATTCCTTTATGGAACTTATTCAAAGTAAGCATTTTAGTCAAGAACAAATCGACCAGTACAGGGAAGAGTTTGAATCTTCCAAACCATTCCACCACCTTATCCTAGATGACTTTTTGTCAACAGAGGTAGCTGAAAAACTTCATAACTTCTTTCCAGAAGATGATCTTTTCAATAAGCCTAAAAAGGATAAGCATGAAAATAAGCTTGAGGGAGATAAATTTGAGGAATATCCTCGATTATTTAATCTCTTGAAGGAAGAAATTGCCCAGCCTAAATTTTTGGAACTTATCGAAAAGGTAACTGGAATCAAAAATGCTTTTATCACTAATGACGGTTTTGGAGTGGGAATTCAAAAAGGAAAGAAAGGTTCTTTTGAAGATGTACATGTAGATTTTAACATTCATCCAGAAAAAGATGTACAAAGAAGGCTTAATCTTCAGCTTTACTTAACTCCTAGGTGGAAACCCGAATGGAACGGGGCATTGGAAATGTGGAACGATTGTGTTTCCAAATGTAAAAAAGCGGTTTCATGTAGATTTAACCGGGCAGTAATTTTTGAAGTGAAAGACACTTCCTACTATGGGTATACCAAGCCCTTAGACTGTCCTGATAAAGAAGAAAGAAAAATGTTTTCTGCGACTTTTTATACCAAGAAGGAGAAAGAAGATATTGCTTTTCATGACACAATATTTCCGGAGCATCAAGAGGAAAAGCAACAACCAACATTTTTTGAGAGTATCAAAAAAGCTTTAAAAGTCAGCTAAGCAATAAATCATGGCCAACGTTTCAACAACGGAGATAACCTCCGACTCTATTGCATCCGATAACCCTATTCATCAGCGACTTTTGTCTGCCTATGTTTATGCTCAGCCGCAGGTTGAAGGCAGGTTATTAGAAATAGGATGTGGGACAGGAAGAGGTTTGGAGATTCTGGTGAATTCAGCTGATCATTATACCGGCATTGATAAGTATAAAAGCTTAACAGACGAATTGCAGGAAAAATATCCTCAGGCTGATTTCAAATCCATGCATATTCCGCCTTTGACAGGAATTAAGGATAATTCCTTTGATACTGTGGTTTCATTTCAGGTAATTGAGCATATAAAAGATGATGAAAGCTTCTTGAAAGAAATCTACAGAGTATTAAAGCCTGGGGGAAAAGCGATCATTTCAACACCCAATAAGAAAATGACTTTGACCAGAAATCCCTGGCATGTTCGCGAATACTTTGCTCATGAGTTAGTATCACTCTGCCAAACGATTTTTTCAAAAGTGGAAGCTAACGGCATTGCAGGAAATGATAAGGTAATGGATTATCATGAGAAGAACAGACAATCAGTCCAGAAGATTACCCGATTCGACATTTTGAATTTGCAATATCGATTACCAGCGCCATTACTAAGGTTTCCTTATGAGTTTTTGAACAGACTCAATAGAAATAAGCTCGATCAGGCAGAAAACGCCCTTGTGAAATCAATCACAGTGGCGGATTATTTTGTAAATGAAAATGCTGCGGAAAGCTTAGATTTATTTTACACCTTGGAAAAGTAAGTTAGCAACTTACTTCATTCCTGGCAAACTGATTCCTTTTAATTTCCTATAAAGATTTATTGCATATCGATCCGTCATTCCACTGATGTAATCAATGCAAATTAGACTGATTTCATAAAGACTGGCTGTATCGGTAATTAATTCCTGATAGGTTTCGGGCAATAATCTAAAAACAGTTAGATCTTTCTTGCTAGATTCTTCTATTCCTTTTTGTGCAATGGCCGCTCCCAAAAATTCTTCTAACAAGCCCTCCAAAACACGATGCCCAACAACTTCTGTCTGTAAAACTAAATGGGAACGATAAATTTTCTGAACCGAGACTTCGATAATATCACGTAAAACTCTTTTAGAAGGCACCTGGCTCATCAATGAGGAGTCGAATTTTCCAGTCAAAATGTCTTCTTCATTTGCTATGAATACTTCAGCACATTCATTAATAAGTTTGTTTATGCATAGCGCTCTTAAGTAAGCAATCTTCTCGTTTTTGCCCTTTGTTTTTTCAAGTTTTTCAGGCAAGTAGGATTCACCTAGCACATTAGCTAACAAATCACGTGCTTGCTCATACGAAACCCAACCCAAACGGCAGCCGTCTTCCAAATCAATAACATGATAGCAAATGTCATCAGCGGCTTCTACTAAAAAGGTTAGAGGATGGCGAACCCAACTCATTTCATTTGAAAGGCGAATCAATCCTAATTCATTCGCTAATTCTTCGAAATAGTGCTTTTCCGTTTGAAAAAAGCCATATTTCTTCTGACTTTTTCTACTGTTATCTTTTTCAAACAAATGGGCAGTTCTAGGATATTTACTAAAGGCGGCTAAAGTGCTATAAGTCAATTTTATCCCCCTATTATCGGGCCTGTGGAATAAGCGGAACCCTTGAGCATTGCCTTCAAAATGCGTTAAATCTTCCCACTCTTCAACAGACACTTGTGATTGTATCCATTTTCCAAGTTGAGTATTTTTGAAGAAAGCGGAGATGGCATCTTCCCCTGAATGACCGAATGGTGGGTTTCCTATGTCGTGAGCTAAAGAAGCGGCTGCAACTATCGCTCCGAAATCAAAAGATGAAAAGCCGGACTCTTGCAATTCAGCGTATTTTTCGACTATTGATTCGCCTACTTTTTTGCCCAATGAACGGCCCACACTACTTACTTCCAAGCTGTGCGTCAGCCGAGTATGAACAAAATCTTCCTCGGGTAACGGAACCACCTGGGTTTTATCCTGCAATCTCCGGAAGGGATGAGAAAAAATAATTCTATCATAATCCTGCTCGAAAAATGAGCGTGCAGAAGATTGATTGGTATTGGTGCTTTGTTCTAAGCGATTTGGGTTTAGTAATTTTAGCCAGTTCATTTTTTCCATAGCTTAAAATTAATGGAAAGAATTGATTTTGGAATTATAGATTGAGTTAAAAAAAGGAGCCAAGAGGCTCTCCCCAAAATGGAAGTAGTACGTACTTTCTAGAATAGGCTTATACATGTTAGGAAACAAAAGTTTTTACCTGTTCTCACTTCTAACAATAGTATTATCAATATATAAATTCCGTCCAGATAAACTAGTATAATATTCTCTCAATTTTCTGGGAGAAGGGCTATTGGTAGGATACCCACTTAAATTATAGAATGAATTTCCGCATTCGCATTCCAGATATTGTTGACCAGCATTCATGGACACTATTGAGCAATCTTTTTCTGGTTCGTAAGGACATGTTCTTTCAAAAGCAGCATAGTCATTTTCTGCTCTTTTGACTACAATCACTCCGTTTAGGCCAACATCGGGTAAAATCACATTTTTCTCAAACTGCAGACTTTGATAGCTGACTAAATCCAGATTGAGGGATAATTGAAAAGGATCTGGTAAAGGAAGTTCATCTACAAATACTTCAGGATTCTCTTCTCCACAGCTTAAAAACAGTAAAAAAGGTAATAATAGAACAAATGAAAATCTCTTAATTGTAATCATAAAATCCTTTGCCGCTTTTTCTTCCGTGATGGCCGGCATCCACTTTTTGTTGTTGTATTCTGCTTGGTCTGAATTTACTGTCGTAATAAAAAGACTCAAACATAGATTTGGTCACTGAAAAATTAGTATCTACACCAATCAAATCCATTAACCGAAAAGGACCCATTTTAAATCCCGAACTTTCCACTAATCTGTCTATTTGTTCAAAATCAGCCACATTTTCTTCCGCTATCTTCAATGATTCCACATAAAAATTGCGCGCTACTCGATTAACGATGAAACCGGGCGAATCTTTTGCCATCACGGCCTTTTTGCCCATTTTTTCAGCTAGGGCTTTAGTAGTTGCAGCAATTTCTGGATGTGTTGAGGCTCCAGAAATGATTTCCACTAATTTCATTATGTGAGCAGGATTGAAAAAATGCATCCCAACTAATCTTTCAGGATTTTGCAAGCCAGCGCCAATTTGCGTAATGGGAATGGAAGAAGTATTTGTGGCTAAAATAGTACTTTCTAAATTGATCTTTTCCAATTTACTGAAAAGGTCAATTTTTACCGGCAGTTTTTCTACAATGGCTTCAATAATGACATCAGCTTTCAGCTGTTCTAAATCAGAAATAAAACTGATGTTCGCTAAGCAAGCATCTTTTTGATCTTCTGAGACCTTACCTTTTTCAATCCCCTTATCGAGGTTTTTAGTAACGGCAGTTTTTGCTTTTTCTAACGCAGTTTCTTGAATATCAAATATTGTGGTTTTATAGCCGGCCATAGCACTCATTTGTGCAATTCCGGAACCCATGGTTCCTGCCCCTACTATGCCAATTGATTTGATTTCGTTTAATTTCATAATGCTTTGATATTTAGAACTAGAATGGTCTTTTTTCCAGAAAAGGTCTGAAGCTTAACTCAAATGCTTAAACTGATTTAAAAAGCGAACGTCATTTTCGGAGTAAAGCCTTAAATCATTTACTTGAAATTTCAACATGGCAATTCTTTCAATTCCCATCCCGAAAGCGAAGCCAGTATATTCTTCAGAATCAATTCCGCAATTTTCCAACACATTAGGGTCTATCATTCCAGAACCGAGAATTTCCACCCAGCCAGAATATTTACAAATATTGCAGCCTTTTCCCTTACAGATATTACAAGAAATATCCATTTCTGCACTTGGTTCCGTAAAAGGGAAATAGGATGGACGGAATCTTACTTTAGTGTCTTGCCCGAACAGCTCTTTGGCGAAATAATATAGGGTTTGCTTTAAATCCACCAAACCCACATTTTTGTCTACGAAGAATCCTTCCACCTGATGGAAAAAGCAATGTGCACGAGCAGAGATGGCCTCGTTTCTATAAACACGACCTGGCGCTAAGGTTCTGAAAGGTGGTTTTTGATTTTCCATCACCCTGATTTGAACAGATGAAGTGTGAGTCCTTAATGCAATATCCGGATTGCTTTCAATAAAGAAAGTATCCTGCATTTCACGAGCTGGGTGATTCTCAGGAAAGTTTAAGGCTGTGAAATTATGGAAATCGTCCTCTATTTCTGGACCATCTGCTACATTAAAGCCGATTTTTTGAAAAATCTCTACTATTCGATTGTGTACATAAGTCAATGGGTGAACAGTACCCAAATTAACATTGGGTGGCAAAGTCAAATCAATTGGGGCAGAAGACCTAGTTCCTGAATCGTTGCTTTCCAATCCAGCAATCAGTTCTTTAAACTTTTCTTCGGCCAGTTGTTTTACTTCATTCACTTCCTGACCGTAAGCTTTTCGGTCTTCAGGAGCAATATTTTTCATGTCAGCGAATAGATCCCCTAAAACGCTTTTACGACTAATGAATTTTAATCTATAAGCCTCCAGCTCTTCCTGAGTTTTGGCCGTTGCAGATGATATCTGTGCTTTAAATGCTCTTATCTTTTCAGACATTGAATTTATAATCAGTTTTCTCTAAAAAAACAAAGTTAAACGAAAATGGCGGAATATTAAATAAGAGGGAAGACTAGTTGGGATCATGATGTACTATTGCATTTACTCATTAAGAAATCTTAACCTTTGCGGACCACAAAAGAAACAAAGAACAAAAAAGATTTTTCGCTTTAGCGAAAAGTCATTCCTCGAGCTAGTGATAGAAATTAATTCATATACCCATCCCACCATTCTTGAAAAACAATCAGCGCCCAAACATGTGCGTGACTATCTTCAGGATTGCTCGAAAAGAGTTTTTTCTTTAAAGCTTGAATACCGTCCCAATCAAATACTTCTTGTGACTCAATTAATTCTTTACTGAGCCATTTTTCGTTGATCTCTGATTTTAAATCTTTTCGTAGCCAATCCAAAAGTGGCACCTCAAAGCCATGTTTTGGGCGATTGTAAATCTTTTCCGGCAATATATCACGGAAAGTATCTTGTAAAATCATTTTCTTTCTTTTGCCATTAGTTTTGAAAGTTTCGGGTAGGCTATTGGCAAAAGCTACTAACTCATGATCAAGAAAAGGAACACGAACTTCCAAAGCGTGTTGCATGCTCATCAAATCTACTTTCTGTAGCATATCGCCTTGCAACACCAATTCTTGGTCTAACTGTAAAGATTGGTTAATCGACTTAGAGGTTAGTGTTGAAAGCAAAGTATCCTTCCAAAGATCAAAAGCTTCAAAGTCAATATCTTCTAGTACTGAATTGGATAGTAAGTCTGTTGTTTTTCGAACTGATTGTAAACTAGCCAATATCCAATATTGTGATTGTATATCCAGTTTTGAAGCGTCCGCAAATTTCTTCAATTGCCGAACTAAATTTCCTACGGGGTTATTTCGTGACTTGGGTAGTACATTCCAAGCTGGAGACATTGTACTAACCAATTTTTCCTTTGCGCCCGGATGCCAAAGTTTATACAGTGCAGCATGCTTATTGTAGCCTGCAAAGAGTTCATCTGCCCCATCTCCTGAAAGAGCAACAGTCAGATTTTCTTTGGTCAGTTGACTTAAAGCATAAACGGGCAAGGCAGAACTATCGGCAAAAGGCTCGGAGAAGCTTTTAAGCATTTTGGGTAAATAGCCATATAAATCATCTAAGCTTAAAGAAAAAACTTGATGCTTGGACCCTATATGTTGGGCTACGGCATTGGCATATTCGGTTTCATCAAAAAATGAATGCCCTTTATAGCCAATGGAAAATGTATGCAAGCCCTCTACTCTTTTAGAGGCAATGGCTGAAATGATAGATGAATCAACTCCGCCACTCAAAAAAGTGCCTAATGGAACATCCGCCACCAATCTTCTTTCCACCGACTTTTCCATCAAAGCCTTAAGTTGAATTTGAGCCTCTTCGTAAGTGCCTTGAAATTGGTGCTCGAATGTAGTTTTCAATTCATAATAAGAATTGATTTCCACTGACTTCTTTTTGATAAGCGCGTATTGCCCAGGCATTAATTTTTTAACCCCTTTCACCATACTCATAGGGGCAGGTAAATAATTCAATTGCAGATAAGTATAGAGCGAGTTCGTGTCAATATTTCTGTCGATTCCAAATTTCAGAATAGCTTTGACTTCACTGCTAAATATAAAGCGGTCTTCATCTTCAAAGTAGTAGAATGGTTTAATGCCATATCGATCACGAGCAACCAACATTTCTTCTTTTTGCTGATCATAAAAAGCAAAAGCGAAGAATCCGTGCAATTGGTTTAACGCATCTTTCCCTTCATGAATCAGCAATTGCAAAAGTACTTCAGTATCAGACTCTGTTTCAAATTCTACTCCCTTAGAAATCAAATCTTGTCTAAGGCTTTTGTAATTATAAATTTCACCATTAAAAACCAATTGGTAGCGGCCATCATGAGCAGACATGGGTTGGTTAGCATTGGGATTTAGATCAATAATAGATAATCGCCTATGGCCTAAAGCCACAAAATCCCCAACAAAGACTTTCTGAAAATCTGGCCCACGATGTTCTAAGGTTTCCGTAGCTATGGAAATATTGGGAAGGTTGAACCTGCCAATTTCATTAAATGCAAATACTCCTGTTATGCCGCACATGCTGCGAAGATAGTTAATAATTATTCGATAGAAGATAATGATTAAAACGGAATATTGAACATGAAAATATTTTTAAAAGTGACTGCTGTGGAGTTAACAAGTTGCAGGTAGTTAATAGGACAACCGAATGCCATAATTGGACTGGTTAGCTCACTAATTGGCACAAAAAAGCTAAAAAACTTTGCTTTCTACAAAATATGTTCTATGTTTGTAGAACAAGGTACTAAAACATAGAACATGAAGCTGTCAGAAACAGAGGAGAAATTAATGGACTTAATATGGATGCATGAAAAAGTGTTCATGAAGGATTTAATTGATCATCATCCTGATCCAAAACCTGCGAAGTCAACAATCGCTACTTTGTTGAAGCGAATGCAACAAAAAGGCTTTGTGGGATATAATTTATTTGGAAATTCCAGACAATATTATGCATTGATTAGTAAGGCAGATTATTTCTCAAATCGCCTAGGCAATATGGTTAAAAATTATTTTGATGATTCTGCTCTCAAGTTTGCCTCATTTTTTACAAGTACCAGAAAAATGAGCTATGAAGAGCTGGAAAAATTAAGGAATATCATTGATTTAGAAATGAAACAAAAGAAAGATGATTAATTATCTGATTCAATTTACTTTGTGCTCTGGATTGTTTATTTCAGTCTATATGATGCTCCTTCAAAACGAGAGGATGCACAAATTTAACAGGCTATACTTACTTTTCAGTTTAGTGGCTTCAATGTCCATACCTACTATAAATTTAGAAAGCCAAATCAATTTGTTGCAAAAAGCAGAAGGAACGGTAAGCACAAACATTGAATACGTTGGTAATGAAGGAATTATGACCACTTCAACTTCTGAGAAATATCAATCAATAGTTAAAGCGCTATTTTCACTTTATTTGATTGTTTCAATAGTGCTCATATCACGCTTTTTGATACTAAACTGTGTTATGATCAACAAGATTGTAGGCGCTAAAGCGAAATCTCTAAAAGACATTAAGCTTATAGTAGTTAGTGGAGAACAAGCTCCTTATAGTTATTGGAATTACATTTTTGTAAATCAGAAAGATCATGGTCAAGGGATAAAAAATGAAATATTTGAACATGAGCGAGCACATATCAAACAAAAGCATACGCTAGACATCCTCCTTATAGAGTTAATAATAGCTTTCTTTTGGTGTAACCCTTTTTTATATTTTTATAGAAATGCGATTGGTCTGAATCATGAATTTCTAGCCGACAGGGAAGTTTTAAATAAGGCTAATAATACAGCTCAGTATGCTGAATTGATATTAGAACATATAGTGTTGGCTAATAATCCAAAAATGAATAATCCATTATCGAGCTCATTTAACTATTTAAAAACCAAAAAAAGATTAATTATGATGACCAAGAACTATTCAAAACCGCGAATTTTAATAAAGCAAATATTAATAATACCTATCTTAGCTTTGGCTATCCTGTTATTCAGCAACAATTCTATTGCTCAAAAAACAGTTTCCACTGAAAATAAGACGGTATCAAAACAAGGAACTGATAGCGATCCGGACTTGCAAGTCGCTTTTGACCAAATCATCAAAAAATATATAATAAAAACTGAAAACGGGAATTCTTCACTTAATATAAGTTTCACAGAAGAAGAAAAGAAAAGATTACATGATATTTACTTAAAAATGTCGTCAAAACGGCAGGAAATGCAAATAGTAAAATTTAGTAAGAGAAGATATGAAAAAAATACTCCGACTATCAGTCAGTTTGAGGAGTGGAAAGACCCTGAGAAGTATGGTATATGGATAGATAATATAAGGATCAATAATGATGAGCTAAGGAATTTTTCAAATGCAGACTTTTCTCACTACTTTCTCAGTAAATTAGAAAAAAATGCAATGAATTACGGCAAACATGTTTTCCAATTGGATTTGATGTCAAATGAGAGATTTGAAATTCTTAATAATAGTCAAGACATTCGGATTAGACCAAATAATGTAAATAAGTAGAGATTGGATCCGAAGGACGAAGATGCTTTTCTCCAAGGCAGATAGTTTGCAATGATAAGAAAAAAAATATTGCACTTGCAGGAGTAATAAATGGAGTAAAGGCTCAAATTGGAGTGCCTTGGATGAACGGAATTAGAAATGCTTCAATGTTTAAATTATTAATTCTACTTGGGCAAAGATTATTTTGATTATATACCGACAATGTATAGATCCATATGTCAGCCAAACCAATATGTTTAAGTTTAGAATTCAATTGCTTCATTTTTTTGAGACCACGTATTTATGTCGGCTAAGAACCTTTTGAAGTACCTAAGGGTATTTTATATGCATTCTGATTTTCATCAAGCTAAGGAATTAGTAATTCAATAGAAGCCTGGTAGAGGCTCCTTTAAGCTACAAGAAAAAGATATTCCGTTGAATTAAACGTTTAATAACCGATTAATTATACTGTTATTTTTACTGATCAATTGGAAACCCATAGCTCAGGCTTTGCTCCTAAGCTGTGCAACCATTGGCGATAATACAATCTGTATTTAGCTTGAAGCTCTATGTATTTCATGCGCGCATTGACTAAACTCATTTGTCTATAGTTGATGAGGAAAATACTGCTTTCCCCAATTTCGAACTTCCGTAGTTCTGCTTCTAGTAATCCTTCATATTGAGAAACCACATTTTGATAGGTTTCAAGCTGTTGAGCAATATTTTCGAAAGTATTTTCATATTGTCTCGCTTTATTACGAATAGATAATTGCTTTTGCTGAAGCTCGAAATTAGTGTTTTCCAATTTGATTTCATTCATGCGCAGTTCGCCTCTTGGCTGTCTTAAAAGTAAAGGCATGCTGAAACTTAAACCCCAATTGTAATTGTCCAGATTTTGGATTTCACTAATATCACCCGCTGGATCTTGTAATAGGTTGTATTCTAGATTTAGTTTTGGTTTTAGTTTTTCCCGTTTTAGTCTATTGTCAATTTGTAGATTTTGAATTTTATATTCACTTTCTCTAATAGCTGGATGCTCCTGTATGAATATGGGCAGACTAGCTCTTAGACTGTCGATTTTATTTTGGGAAATACTGTTAATATCCGAAGCTTTTATATCTGTTTCCACAATGGGTTGATTGTTGCCCCAAAGAAATGTAAACAGATTTAATTTTGCATTGGCTAAATCTACTTCCAATTGCTGGTTTTGAATTGTGAGGTTTTGCAATTGGATTGAGGCTTCTAAAGTATCTACCGCTGGTTTGTCTCCTTGCTCAAAAGATATTTTATAATTCTCAAAATTATCTTGCGCTAATTCAATAGCTTCTTCAATTACGTTTTTTTGATATTGAAATTTGGCGAAGTGCCAATAATAATTACTTGCTTCTAACAAAATGTCTATCAAGAGAAGCTGCGCTTCATTTTCAAATGCCCTTCTATCTACAAAGGCTTTTTGCAAGGCTGCTCTTCTATCATCAATAAAGAGACCCTGCAAAACAGGAACGCTTACGCCCGCATACCACAATCCAGCATTTGGCAGAGTAGATTCGTTGCTTAGAAATTCTCCAGCCGTATAATCATATCCTCCCTGGAAGGTAATACCTGTTCTAGTCGCTAAGCTAATTCCAGATTCACTATATTGATAGTAATTCTTTTGGTCGTAGTATTTTTGTTTGTTCTTGGAGAAAAGTTCCGGGTCAAAATTTCCTCTGGCCGCCATTACCGCAAAGTCTCCCATTTGTTTTAGGTTTTCGGCCTGTTGAATTAAAGGATGATTTTGCATTACCAGCTGTAAGAAATCTTGTTCACTTAGTTTTTCTTGATTAAGCGTTTCCTGCGCTTGCGCTGAATGCAGAATTGTGATCAGGCAAAGGAATGTGATTAAAATATGTTTTACACTAAACATCATTTCTTAGCTTTTCCGTCAAGTTTGTTTTTTTCACTGGAGGTGCCGGTATTTTCAGGCGTATAGAAATTTGGCGGAAATCCATTAATCTGCCTCCATATTTCATACCAAACAGGTACGATATCTAACAAGGCTAATCCGTTTGTACCACCACCAACTCTAAGCGCGTCTGGCCATTCTGGTTCATCAGGATCTTGAGCAATCAAGATTCTGTATTTCCCATTAGGGCTGATGAACCGATCAATAGCTACAACTTCTCCACCAAATGTACCATAGGTAATTATAGGCCAACCAGAAAATACGATTGAAGGCCAGCCGTCAAATATCAATCTGACCTCATTACCCACATTAAAGAGAGGTAGGTCTCTCGGCATGATGTACATTTCTACAGCATAGTCAATGTTGGCAGGCATTATAGAGACTAAAGATTCACCCGCTTTAATGTTCTCTCCTATACCTGTGCTGACTGCTCTTGTAATATATCCATCTTGAGGTGCAGTTACATAATAAAAACCAAATCGAACTTGATAATTGGTCAATTGGTTTTCCATTTTAACTACTTCTGCCTGGGCATCTTGCAAGGTTGATCTGGTACTAAATAAATCTGAGCGTGCTTTCTGTAATTTATCAGTATACTCGTTATAGACCGAATTCAATTCAATTTTGGCATTGAGATATTGGTTTCTACTGCTCAGTAACTTACTTTCCATACTGATCTTTTTGGCTAAGGATTCCTGGTATTTATTCGTCCTCATTTCCAAGTCAGTTAAAGATTTCAAACCTTCATCATAGAGCTCTCTTTGACGACCCAATTGCTTATCAGCAATACTCAAATTTGTTTGAGCAGCTTCATAATCAATGCTGTCGGCTTGGATTTTTAATTCTGCTTGACGCAAATAGTTTTTTGCCTGACTAAGTTTCAGTCCTCTATTTTCTTCTATGGCCTTAATTTGGCTTTGAAGTGCCTCTATTTTTTCTTGATAAAACCCTAGCGCTTGCCTTTTAGCAGAAATCTGTTCTTGAGTTCTTTCGAGTAGTTGAGGATCAAAATACTCATCTTTTATTTCTCGGATGAATATGATAGTATCTCCTTTAGCTACGTAATCACCTTCTTGTACATACCACTCTTCAATTCTCCCATCAATCATTGAATTCAAATCTTGAGGACGGTGCATCGGAGAAAGAGCCGTTACTTGTCCGTTTCCTCGAATGTTTTGAGTCCAGGGCAGGAAAGCGACACCTAAAACAAGTAAGAAGAAAATAAGGAGCAAGCGCTTCAATATTTTATCCGCACGTATTTCTTTGAACATGCTAAAGGTAGAGTACCTTTTGGTATCTACTTTATCTTTTATGGAATATGGACTTATATTAAGCATCTTTATTTAAAACTATTTTTTCAAACCATTTATGATTTTTGACCTCTTGACCAGCTATATCGTGAACGATCTCGCCTTTGTCCATCCCGATCACTCGATCGCATTTTTCCAACACTCTGATATCATTGCTGATCATAAGCACAGTTCTTGGATTGTCTTTAGTGCAGAGAAAATCTGTGAACTTATGCTTTTCCTCTTGAGACATCATTCCGAAGACGTCTTCCCAAAGAATTAATGTTTTCTGTCCTAAAATGCCTCTAGTCCACAGAATTTGTTGCTTTATTTGTTTTGGGAAAGTTCGGTCTCCAGGGAAAACCATCTTCTGATAGCCTTCCGGCTCAGTTTCCATATACTTGTCTAAACCAGTGATTTCTGCGGCTTTCTGAATTTCTTGAAGGCTACTTAGCGGAGAGCCAATACTAATATTTTCTTCTATGGTGCCAAGAAAAATTCCTCCCGAATTCATACAGTCCCCAATATGTCTTCTTACTTCCGAAATATTGAGGTCCCTTAAAGCAGTCCCATTAAACATGATATTGCCTTTGTAATTGCCGTACCAACCAGAGATTAACTGGATTAAAATGGACTTCCCAGCATTGGCGGTGCCTGAAATCCCTATTTTTTCTCCGGAATTAATATCAAGATTAACTTTATTTAAGAAAATATGCTCAGAATCGTGCTCTTGCAATTTTATGTCTCGCAACTTGATATGCATTCCCTCTGCGTTGTTTAGAGGTTGAACCCCAGAAATAAACTCCTCTAATGGTTTATCAGTGACCACCGCTAATTTTTCCACTGCTGTTAAAACATCGTAAACGGATTCTATAGTAAAGATGATCTTTTCAACGGAATTAATTATTAAGATTACTATAATCTCTGCAGCAACAAATTGTCCAATGTTCATCTGTTGCTCAATCACTAAGATACCTCCAATCAATAAAAGCCCCGCAGCTACAACGGCTTTGAAACCAATCATTAATGAGAATTGATTGATGATAACGTTGAAATGAGACCTTCGTGCATTCACATAATTTTGGGTATTAGAATTGTTTTTCTCTAAAGGAAGAGAAGAGTCACCCGCCATTTTGAAACTTTCTACATTTCTGGCCAATTCCTCAAGCCAATGTGCTGTTTGGTATTTGTAATTTGATTCTTTTAAACTCGTTTTAAGACCTTTAGGTCCAGTCAAACGCACGATTAAGAATATAAGAATGATTAAGAAAAAGGAAAATATAATGAAGAAAGGGTGATAAAACGAAATTAATGCTAACCCAAATATAATCTGGAAGAAAGCCGTTGAAAAATCAATTAGGATTTTTGCTAAACCTTTTTGCACAGACATAGTGTCGAAAAAGCGGTTGATTAACTCCGGCAAATATTCTTGACGGACTTCATCAATTTTGAATCTTGGAATCCTATAGGCAAATTCAAAGGATGCCCGGGTAAATATTTTCTGCTGCAGAACTTCATTTATCGTCAATTGCCGAACTTGCAATATGCCATTAATAATGATCCCTAAGATCACTAAAAAGACCAAAATTATCCATGAAGTGCTGACCTGGCCACCCATAATTAGGTTTATAATGGCCTGAATTCCTAGGGGAAGTGAAAGACTAATTAAACCTGCGAAAATAGCATAAATGTAGATGGTAAAAACCAGGCTCTTTTCAGGCTGCAATAGGTTTAGAAACCTTTTAAATGGGTGTACTTTAAAGTTGTCTGCCATTTTTAATTCTTCAAGTTTTTAAGAATAATCTGATAAAAAACATATGAAAGTTCGTCTCTGTCATACTGTATGTCAGATAGAGAGGGCATATGTAATGCAAAATACTGCTGATGTAAAATTCCAACAATACTGGTAGATGCAAGCGTATTGGCATAGCTAAAGTCTGGATTTATTTCAATCATTATGTCTGCCAATCTCTTAGAAACCTTTTTAAAAGTTAGAAAGAGTCCAAATTGGTTTTCTTTATCCACTTCCTTGGTTAAATATGCCTTTGAAGATTCTGATATTACAATGTTGATCAATTGCTGAAAATTAAGAGCGCTAATGCTTTTATCTTCCTCATCAGGTTTACAAATAACTTCTACTGCCCTTCTTAATTTTGAATCCGGACTTGTGAGGTTATTTGTTTGAAAAGCGAGTTGGAGGTCAATCCAGCTCCAATACCAATTATAGAAATACAATAAAAGTTTGTGCTTGCTTTCGAAATAGCGATAGATAGAGCTTTCCGTGGTGCATAATGCTTTGGCCAGCTTGCCGAAAGTAAAACTCTCCAATCCCATATCATCTATCATTTCTAAAGACTGGGAAAGGATTTTTCTCCCTAATTCTGATGAATCAGGATCTTTTTGGAATAAATGAGGGTTAAGTTCGATTTTAATAGAAGAAAGTAAATTATCCACCACTTGTTTTTTTACACGCAATATTAAAAGTAATACTATCGCAAAACGGATAAATGCTCATCTTGTTTAAAAAATCTTAAAATATTTTTTCTGGGTTTAAAATATTATTTGGGTCAAATACATTTTTAATACCTCGCATCAAATCTAATTTCACATCGCCCATTGCCATTTGCATATATGGTCTTTTGGCGATACCAATTCCATGTTCACCAGAAAGAGTGCCTCCTAAGCGAACTACTTCTTCAAAGATTTCACCAATCCCTTCGTTTACTTCGTTATTCCAGTAGTTATCGCTCAAGTTTTCTTTCATAATATTGATGTGTAGGTTTCCGTCTCCGGCATGACCATAGCAAACTGAATTGAAGCCATATTTTTCACCTACATTTTTTATAAAAACAATCAAGGCAGGTAGATTTCCTCTGGGGACTACTACATCCTCCGCTTTTGTGAGTGAATAAGCATTTACCGCAGGGCTTACATTTCTTCTTAATTTCCACAGTTCATCCTTTTGGGCTTGAGTATCGGCAAACAGCACTTCTCCTCCAGTATCAAATTCTTCCAATACGTTTAATATGACTTCGGCTTCATTCATCATAACTTCCTCGTCATTCCCGTCTAGCTCAATTAGTAAGTGAGCTTTTACATGCTCGGGCAAATCAACACTCACCGTTTCACCCATTTCGTTTTGAATGTAAGCTTGAGTTTTCACAATGGCATCTCTTTCCATAAACTCCATTCCAGAAGGAGCCACACCAGCTTTGAAAATAGCCGCAATAGCTCTGCAGGCCTCTTCATTACTGGTAAATGGAGCTAATAAAGTGACATCCTTTTTTGGATAAGGACGTAATTTGAAAACTATTTTAGTAATGATTCCTAATGTGCCTTCACTTCCACACATTAATTGAGTTAGGTTATATCCAGTACTATTTTTCAATACATTAGCGGCTGTCCAAATGATCTCCCCATTAGGTAAAACGACCTCCATATTTAAAACATAGTCTCGGGTTACGCCATATTTCACAGCTTTGGGTCCTCCTGCATTTTCAGCCAAATTCCCACCTAAAAAGCAAGTGCCTTTACTAGATGGGTCAGGAGGATAAAATAATCCTTTTTCTTTAACAGCATTTTGAAAAACTTCCGTTATAACTCCGGGCTCAACCGTAGCTTGTAAATTTAATTCATCAATGGATAATATTTTATTGAACTTTTCCATGCTGATAACCACCCCTTTTTTGGTCGGGAGGGCGCCCCCACTGAGCCCCGTACCACCTCCTCTGGGAGTTACAGGGATCAAATGCTCATTACATTTTTTCATAATGGCACTGATTTCTTTAGCAGTTGAAGGTTTTAATACCACATCCGGCATGAAAGAATAGTCCTCAGTATGATCGTGAGAATATTTGTATTTGTCCTCATCTTGCAAAAAGGCATTTTTTGCACCTACAATGCTGACCAATTCCTCAAAAATGCTTTGATTTGTAACCGTATCCATGAATTAATTGATTTCTGATCTTGAATTATGCTTCAACACAAATTTAGGAAAATATATTCCAACCAGCTGATTTTATTATTATTGATTGTAGTTTTCCTATCAGGATGTGCGGCAAGCAAGAAAAGAAAAGTTAGAGAGAGGCGATTGGATATTATAATCCAAACCGCCCGTTCGTACACGGGAACACCCTACAAATGGGGAGGAGTAAATAGGTCAGGAATGGATTGCTCCGGTTTATTATATGTTAGTTTTAAGGCAGGAGATGTTAATATTCCAAGAGTTTCAAGAGACCAAGCTAAGGTTGGGAAGAAAGTGAAATTCAGACAACTTGAAGAGGGCGATGTGGTCTTTTTTGCAATGGGCAAAAGAAGGAGAAAAATTACTCATGCCGGATTAATAACAGAAGTTCGGGCTAAAGATGATGTGCGATTTATACATGCTTCTTCAAGTGTAGGTGTTGTGGAAGCTAATATTTATACTGATTACTATAAAAAGAAATTCAGGAAAGCGCGTAGGTATTTTTAGAAATGGATTTTTTGTCTAGCTTTGCAAGCCTTAAATGGTAGCTCACTACCGTTGAGCCACTTTTTACAGAATGGGGCATTAGCTCAGCTGGCTAGAGCGCTACGCTGGCAGCGTAGAGGTCATCGGTTCGACTCCGATATGCTCCACAAAGCTACTTCGATAGAAGTAGCTTTTCTTTTTTCAACCAACCCTAAAATTGTCATGAAATATTTTGTCTATATCCTTTATTCAGAAAAGTGTGATAGGTATTATGTAGGACATTCGGATAATCTGGATAGAAGATTCGATGAGCATAATTCAGGAAGAGGAGGAAAATATACGGCAAGATGTAAGCAATGGGAATTGGTTTATACGGAGTGTTATGAAAGCAGGGGTTCAGCGGTCGAGCGTGAATTTGAGATTAAAAAAAGAAGAGCAGGAAATATTTTGAAGATCTAATTACAAAATAGAGCAGAGGCATTGGTTCATCAGCTGGCCGGGGCGTCCCGATGCCGTGCAACGGGAAGGTCATCGGTTTCCTGGCTTTCTTCGGGACGGGCGACCACCGATATGCTCCACAAAGCTACTTTGAAAGGGGTAGCTTTTTTAAGCTTACATTTAAAATTAAAGCTAGTCATTATGTTATTAATAACTTGATGACCTTACCTTTGCCTTAATAACTAAACACAAGAATCTTGGCCTATCAATATTTAACCGAAGAGAATATTAACCAATTTATAAAAAGCGCTTTAGAGGAAGATATCCGTGAAGGAGACCATTCATCATTAGCATCTATTCCCAAAGGAACCCAAAATACTGCTCAGCTCATTATTAAAGATGATGGTGTTCTAGCAGGAGTTGAAATGGCAAGACACATTTTTAAGGCTGTTGATCCAGATTTAACACTGGACATTTTCAAAAAGGATGGAGAGCGTGTAAAAAAGGGGGATATTGGGATGAAAGTTAGTGGTGAAGCCTCTTCCATTTTGACTGCAGAGCGACTAGTTTTAAACTGTCTGCAAAGAATGAGCGGGATTGCTACTTATACTCATAATTTAAATCAGTTAATTGCTCACACTTCCACAAAGCTTCTTGATACCCGGAAAACTACCCCAAATTTTAGGATTGCAGAAAAATGGGCGGTAAAAATAGGCGGAGGGCAAAACCATCGCTTCGGCCTTTTTGATATGGTAATGCTCAAGGACAACCACAATGATTTTGCTGGAGGAATAACAGCTTCAGTAAACTCAACAAGACAGTACTTAAAGTACAAAGGCCTTGATTTGAGAATTGAAGTAGAGACCAGGAATATTAAAGAGGTAAAAGAGGCGCTTTCCGTTGGAGGCGTGGACGTTATCATGTTAGATAATATGTCCGTAGAAATGATGAAAGAAGCCGTCCAAATAATTGGTAATCAATGTGAAACGGAGGCTTCAGGAGGAATAACAGAGGATACTATAGTCCCTATTGCCGAGACTGGTGTAAACTTCATTTCAGTAGGTGCTTTAACGCATTCTTATAAAAGTTTAGACATCAGTTTGAAAGCAGTTTCCTGAAACCATAAAAATGAGATATATTTGCAGACCCAATCAACGGGAGGTTAAAATTTATTTAAGAAAATAGAATTGCAGCAATGCTAGTTAAAACAAAAAAATATAAGCTGGATAACGGCACATACATTAAAACAGGCTTGAAAAATATTGTGAAGGAACAATGGTGGGTGTTTTTAATTGCCCTTGCCATATGTTCTGGTTACGCATGGATTCCCAATATCTGGTGGTTTATAGGATCATTCATAGCCTTATTGTTATATTTCCTTTTTTGGTTAATTCAGTTTGCCGGGGTAACGCAATTAGATCAATACAAAATATTATTTGAAAGGCTTTCTTATGAAATCAGCTCCCAACAAATTCTCATTAAATTAAATACCAAACAAGGTATGCCCATCAAATGGGATCAAATTAAATCAGCCAAAGTAGGGAAAAATGCATTTACTCTTGTGTTATCCAAAGCGCAATTTGTTTATCTCCCTTTTAAAGTATTCAAAACAGAAAATGAAAAGAAATTTGTGGAAACTATTTTGAGAAGGAAGGAATTGGTTAAATCATGACCGATCCTAAAAACATAGCTGTTTTGGCTTCTGGTTCTGGAAGCAATGCAGAAAAAATTATTCAGTATTTTAAAAATCATAAGATTATTAATGTGTCTTGTGTCATTACAAACAATGAAAATGCTGGAGCCATCGAAAGAGCTGAAAAAGCGAATGTTCCTTCAAGATATTTTTCAAAAACGGACTTTGAAAATCCTGAATATATTCTTCGGTATTTGAAAACAAATAAGGTTGATTTTATTGTCCTTGCAGGATTTCTATTAAAAATTGCTCCAGAAATAATAGCGGAATACCCAGATAGAATTATTAACATTCATCCGGCACTTTTACCAAAATATGGAGGTAAAGGAATGTATGGTCATTTTGTGCATGAAGCTGTAATCCTAAATAAAGAGGAAGAAAGTGGCATTACCATTCACTTGGTCAATGAAAACTATGATGAGGGAGAAATAATTTTTCAAGCTAAATGCAGTATATCTCCACAGATGGGCGCAAAGCAATTGTCTGCCAAAGTTCAGCAATTAGAACATCAGCATTTTCCTAAAGTTATTGAGGAGTTTTTGGAAAAGCACTAAAGAGGTTATTATTCCTTGCTAAAAAGCTTCTCAACCAGATCAGAAAAGTTTTCTGGTTCAGAATACAATCTGTCCGAATAAACACTCGCCATTATTTTTAAAAAGTGAGGTTTTTCATCGTGAAGGATCAATTCCAAACTAATATTTCCAAATCTTTGGTCAATGGGGGGCTCCATTTGAATGGGTGGTTTTAAATAGTACATTTCTTTAGTTAAAACTCTATCCTGCTCGGCTGTCACTTTTCTATTGGAACCTGATTGCCTATAACCAAGTGATAAAACCTGTTTTTTAAAATGTTCTAATAGCATTTTATAATCTGAATCTAATAAGCTGCTGCAATTGGCGATTGCAAAGCCATTGGCTTTCTCACTTTGGAATAGGGCAACCGGGATTGGATTTTTAATGTCTGTTTTTTTTAAGTGGTATGCCCTGAATATCTTATCCAATATTTCATTGCTGACATCTGAGGAAAGCCAATCTTCATATGAATTAAACTCCTGTTGGCTTCTTTTTAAAACCTCATTTGAGAGGATCACATTTTTTTTCTCTTTAGGAAATATTTTATTTACGATTTGATTAAAGAATGACATTCAAATTGCTTTATAAATTAAGAGTTAAATTTTAGATTGCTTTTGTCAGTAACACATTATAAGGCTGAAAGATTAGTAAAATGAAGATATTCTTAAAAAATATTTATTCTTTAACGGACAAAGTTATTTCAAAATAGGCTACTAATTCTACGGTTCGATCCTCCCTTCAAGGAAGTTTTATCTAAAAGCCGCAATATATAAGCACTCAGTATATTATAAACGTAACCAACTCAGGTTAATGCATTATTTTATAAATTTTTCGGCTTAAATCAATTAGTTTTGCAACAAAACTAATTTTCAGCAAAATGTCAGTAAAAAAAATCCAATCTGCACTCATTTCAGTTTTTCATAAAGACAATCTAGAGCCGATCATTCAAATATTAAAAGATAAAGGGGTTAAAATCTACAGCACAGGAGGTACACAAAAGTTTATTGAAGACCAAGGTGCTGAGGTTACCGCGGTGGAAGATTTAACTAGCTACCCTTCAATTTTGGGGGGAAGAGTCAAGACACTGCACCCTAAAGTTTTTGGAGGAATACTCAGTAGACGAGAATTAGAATCAGATAAAGCGCAACTGCAAGAGTATGATATTCCTGAAATAGATTTAGTAATTGTTGATTTATACCCTTTTGAGCAAACGGTTGCTTCAGGTGCTAGCGAGCAAGACATAATTGAAAAGATTGATATAGGTGGGATTTCCTTGATTAGAGCAGCCGCTAAAAACTTCAAGGATGTTGTGATTGTAGCCTCTCAAAATCAGTATGCAGACTTGGAAAACGTCTTGGCAGAGAAAGACGGTAGCACTGATTTACAGGACAGAAAATCCTTTGCCTCGCATGCATTTAATGTGTCTTCTCACTATGATACTGCCATTTTCAATTATTTTAATGGAGATGATGCTATTGCAGGTTTTAAGCAGAGCATATCCGAAAACAAGACTTTACGTTATGGTGAAAACCCTCATCAAAAGGGAGTTTTTTTTGGAGATTTAGAGGAACTTTTTGATCAATTGAATGGAAAGGAACTATCGTATAATAATCTTGTGGATGTAGACGCGGCAGTTTCATTGATTGAAGAATTTGAAAACGAAACTGCTTTTGCCATATTAAAACATACTAATGCCTGCGGAATGGCTTTGGGAAATACAGTAAAAGAAGCTTATCAAAAAGCATTTGCTGCTGACACACTTTCGGCCTTTGGCGGTGTTTTGATTACGAATGAAGTTGTAGATAAAGAAGCTGCCGAAGAAATGCATTCGCTGTTTTTTGAAATTCTAATTGCACCTGATTTTACTGCAGAAGCTTTGGAAGTACTTAAAGGGAAAAAGAACAGAATATTATTGAAAAAGAAAACGAATCTGGCCACCAAAAAGCAGTTTAAAAGTTTACTAAATGGAGTAATTGAACAGGACAGAGATTTGCAGACTGATAGCCGATCAGATTTGAAAGTAGTGACTAAAGCAGCACCAACTGCCGAAGAAGAAAAAGCACTACTATTTGCCTCAAAAATTTGTAAGCATACCAAATCGAATACTATTGTATTAGCAAATAATGGCCAATTGCTGGCAAGTGGAGTTGGTCAAACTTCACGAGTAGATGCCTTAAAGCAAGCAATTGAAAAGGCTAAGATTTTTGGCTTTGATTTAAATGGAGCGGTTATGGCTTCTGATGCGTTTTTCCCGTTTCCTGATTGTGTAGAAATTGCAGATCAGGCCGGTATCACAGCTGTTATCCAACCCGGTGGATCTATCAAAGATCAAGACAGCATTGACTACTGTGATACGCATGGGATGAGAATGGTCACTACAGGAATTAGACATTTCAAACATTAGGATATTAATCTTTAGATAAATCCCGAAATATTTTCGTTGAACTGCTTAATTTATCAAAGTAATTTGTAAATTTCCAAAGCGTTAATTTTTAAATATATTATACAAAAACATCCATGGGGATATTTGATTTCTTTTCAAGTGACATAGCCATAGATTTAGGTACAGCCAATACCTTAATTATTCATAAAGACAAAATAGTGGTGGACGAGCCTTCCATCATTGCCATTGATAAAGCTACTAACAAAGTGTTGGCCATAGGGCGCCAAGCCATGCAAATGCATGAAAAAACTCACGAAAATATAAAGACCATTCGGCCTTTAAAAGATGGGGTAATTGCTGACTTCCATGCTGCGGAGCATATGATTCGTGGGATGATAAAAATGATTGATGGAGGGAAAAGGAGTTTCATGCCATCTTCTCACAGAATGGTGATTTGTATTCCTTCCGGTATTACAGAGGTGGAAAAAAGAGCCGTTCGAGATTCAGCTGAGCATGCAGGCGCTAAAGAGGTTTATATGATTCACGAACCTATTGCTGCTAGCATCGGGATTGGTGTAGATATAGAACAGCCGGTGGGATCAATGGTTGTTGATATTGGAGGTGGAACAACCGAGATTGCCGTTATAGCACTTTCCGGAATTGTATGTGATCAATCCATTCGAGTAGCAGGTGATACATTCACAAAAGACATTTTGGATTATATGAGAAGGCAACACAATCTTTTGATTGGGGAGCGTTCTGCTGAGAAAATTAAAATAGAAGTAGGAGCTGCTTTAACAGAACTAGATGACGGACCTGAAGATTATGAAATCAGAGGGCGAGACTTGATGACGGGTATTCCGAAAGTTATTAAAGTTTCTTATTCAGAAATTGCTTTTGCAATTGATAAATCGGTATCAAAAATAGAGGAGGCGGTGCTTAAAGCGCTGGAGATTTCCCCGCCCGAGTTGTCGGCAGATATTTATGATAATGGAATTCATTTAACTGGAGGAGGTGCTTTATTAAGAGGGCTCGATAAAAGATTAGCACTTAAAACGAAGTTACCGATTCATGTTGCTGATGATCCATTGAGAGCGGTAGTTCGTGGTACTGGTTTGGCTTTGAAAAATTTGAATCATTACAAAGCCGTTTTAATGAGTTAAATGAATTATTTGATACAAAATATTTTTGGAAAAGGGAATCCTACGAAAGGCATTCCTTTTTCCTTTTTAAAGCAATTTATTTTTTTGCCTGTAATCCAAAAGGTAAATGCGTAGGCTATTTCAATTTATTTATCAATATAGGGCTTTCTTTATCTTTTTATTATTGGAAGTCATCAGTGGCTGGCTTGTCGTTAATCATAATGATTATATAAGCGCGTCATATTTCAATAGTTCAAGTGCCATAGCAGGAAATGTTTATGAAAATAAACAAGCGGTACAAGATTATTTTCAGCTAGCGAAAGTGAATAAAAACCTAGTTCAAGAAAATGAACTATTGCGTAACCGGCTAGCGGGGGATAGTATTTTTCTAGATACTGCAGAAGTAAATATACCATTTGAGCTTTCAGGGCAATATAAATTTGTAACAGGAAAAGTTGTTAATAATTCTGTCCATCGTTTTAGAAACTATTTTACCCTAAACATTGGAAGTGAAGAAGGCGTGGAGGAAGGAATGGGTGTGATTAATCCTCAAGGTCTAGTCGGAAAAATTAAAAGTGTATCAACTAATTTTTCTACTGCTTATTCTGCTTTACATAGCAGTTTGCTAATATCTGTGCTAATTGATGATACAGAGACTCTATGTACGGCAAAATGGTCCGGTGAAGACCCTACTGAAATCTCATTAGAATATGTTCCGCGACACATTAAAGTACAAGAAGGGATGCAAGTGGTAAGCTCTGGCTATGATTCCATTTTTCCACAAGGAGTTAAATTAGGAAAGGTCAAAAATGTTGAAATAGATGAAGAATCAACTTTTTATGATATTGAAGTGTCGCTATCTGCGGATTTCTTCAGTTTGGATTACGTGTATGTAATTGGAAATAAATTGATGCAAGAGAAAGATTCGTTGGAACAAGAATTACAATCAGAATATGAACAGTAGCAATAATGTAAAACAAATTTTGATCTGGGTGCTGTTCGTAGCATCTCAAATATTGTTTGCACAAAATTTTGTGTTGTATAATCGCGCATTCTGTTTTGTATATGTTGGATTCTTGCTATTACTACCGTTAGGAATATCCAGAAATTACATTTTACTAATTGGCTTTTTCACAGGGTTTATTATAGATGTCTTTTACAACAGTCTGGGAACCCATATGGCAGCCATGACTCTAATTGCCTTTTTAAGGCCAATTTGGTTAAATGCGATTACCCCGAGAGGAGGATATGAAAATGTAGATAGTCCCGCCATTAAAGACTTAAGTCTGTCATGGTTTTTGGCTTATGCATTACCTTTAATGTTTTTGCATTTAGCAGTGGTCTTTTTTATTGAAGCAGGTGGCTTTCACATGTTTTTTTATGTGATTTCGAAGGTGTTATTGAGCACTTTATTAACTGCATTGGTGTTAGTAATCCTACAATATCTTTTTTATTCAAAAGGAAGGTTTTCATGATAGAGAATAGGAAATACATCATTCAAATTTTAATCATAGTAGTTGGATTAATATTCTTATTGAAGTTATTCTCCATTCAAGTGATGGATAGTCGTTACAAAATGGCGGCTGAAAACAATGTGATCAACAAGGTGGTGCAATATCCTTATAGAGGATTGATCTTAGATAGAAATAGGCAAATTATTGTGCACAACACGCCTGTCTATGATATAATGGTTGTCCCAAAAGAGGTGGAGGTTCAAGACACCACTACTTTTTGCGATCTGTTGAACATTACAAGAGAAGAGTTTCAGTCGAAAATCCAAAAAGCAAAAGAATATTCGTACATAAAACAATCTCTTTTTTATCCGCAATTAAGTAATGAGGAATTTGCCAAGATTCAAACTCGTTTGGTTGAATATCAAGGGTTTTATCCTGTGGCGCGAACGGTTAGAAAATATCCGGAGCCTATCCTAGCTAATGGACTGGGATATATCGGTGAAGTAAGCAAAAGACAGTTAGAAAGAGATACTACTAACTATTACAAACAAGGGGATTTTATAGGAATTTCTGGTATTGAGGCCGCATATGAGGAAGAATTGAGAGGAAAAAGAGGGGTAAAATATAAATTAGTAAATGTAAGAGGAATTGAAAAAGGGTCTTTTAATGATGGGAAATTTGATACACTTTCCGTTCCGGGAAATAATTTAGTATCCACTATCGATTTGGATCTTCAGAAATATGCAGAGTATTTGATGGACGATAAAGTGGGGAGTATAGTGGCTATTGAACCGTCAACAGGTGAAATTTTGGCGTTTGTAAATAGCCCTTCTTATGACCCCAACATGTTAGCGGGAAGAAACTATAGTAAGAACTTTGGAGAGCTAAATAAAGATACGCTAAAACCGCTTTTCAACAGGCCAATTATGGCTCAGTATCGACCGGGTTCGGTATTTAAATTAGTACAATCCTTAATTGCTTTACAAGAGGGAGTGATTACACCATCTACAAGAACGGTATGTAACAGAGGGACTATCAATTGTCACGGGTCTCATACCAATGAAGATTTACATGGTGCTATCAAGTATTCCTGTAATCCTTACTTTTATCATACTTTTAGAAAGATCATCCAACAGGGAAAGGTAGAGGGGATGAACAAGGATGCGAGAGTGGGGCTAACTACTTGGAACAACTATTTAAGTGACTTGGGATTTGGTAGAAGATTAGGCATCGATATTCCAAACGAAAGTCCCGGTATGGTTCCAGGCCCTACCTACTATGACCGATATTATCAGAAAGATCATTGGAATTTCTATACTATTTTCTCTTTAAGTATTGGAGAAGGAGAATTGTTGACAACTCCTTTACAAGTAGCCAATCTAGCTTCCATTTTAGCTAATAGAGGGTATTACATCCAACCACATATGGTAAAAGGTATTGAAACCTCAGATTCTTACTACAACATTCAATATGACAGGCAGAATACTGGTATTGATTCTGTTCATTTTAAAACGGTCGTAGATGCGATGGGCGAAATTGTGGATGGAACCGCTAGAGTAGCTAGGGTAAAAGACATACAAATTGCAGGAAAGACAGGTACTGTACAAAATAAGAATAGCTTTGACCACTCCGCTTTTATGGCTTTTGCACCCAAAGAGAATCCAAAAATTGCCATTTCGGTTTATGTTGAAAATGCAGGTTGGGGCGGAGGAGTTGCTGCAGCAATAACAGGTTTACTTATTGAAAAATACATTAAAGGTGAAGTCGCTTCTAATAGAGCTTGGGTGGAAAATTACGTGATGACCAAAGCATATTTAAATAATTTATGAGAAGGCAGGATAGTTTATGGAATAGGGTCGATTGGTTGCTGATAGCGGTGTTTTTCATATTGGTTATCTTAGGATGGCTAAATATTTATGCAGTAGTTTATGATGCAGAACAGAGCCAAAATATTTTCAGTTTTGATCTAAATTCAGGAAAACAACTAGCATGGATTGCCGGATCGCTTGTGATTATTATAGCGATAATGATTCTGGATTATAAATTCTTTGATAGTTTCGCTTATTATATATATGCGGGTTTTTTGGTGCTTCTGGTACTAGTTTTATTTTTCGGAAAGGAAATAGCTGGAAATCAATCCTGGTTTGTTTTTGGCCCCGTTCGACTCCAACCCTCTGAATTCACGAAATTTGCTACCGCTTTGGCAGTGGCCAAGTATTTTAGCGCTAAGAATGTACGCCTCGACAAATTCAATGAACAGATTAAATCCTCATTGTTGGTCTTGGTGCCCATGAGTTTAATTGTACTGCAAGGTGATGCAGGAACTGCAATGGTGTTTATTAGCTTTATTATTGTTTACTATAGAGAGGGACTTCCTTCTTTTTATGTGATCACCGGGCTGTCGGTTGCTATCATTTTCATTTTGACCTTGCTTGTTGATCAATTGTATTTAACTATTGGGGTCATAGTTTTAGCTACTATTATTGTTGTCATCAATAATAAGCGATTAAAGAATATTGGAGTGACAATTTTGATGGCTATCATTGTTATTGGCGTAATACAAAGTGTTGATTATGTTATTTCAGATGTGCTCAAACCCCATCAACAAAATAGATTAAAGGCTTTGGTTAACCCTGATGCAGATCCTTTAGGCTATGGCTGGAATGTTACCCAATCAAAAATAGCCATTGGCTCTGGTGGTACATTTGGGAAAGGTTTTCTCGAAGGAACCCAAACTAAGTTCGACTTCGTCCCGGAGCAAAGTACAGATTTTATTTTCTGCACTATTGGTGAAGAACATGGCTGGGCGGGAAGTTTTGTTTTGATAGTACTTTTTTTGGTGCTAATGATCAGAGTCGTTTTTATTGCAGAAAGGCAGAAATCAAATTTTGCAAGAATTTATGGCTATGCAGTAGCGGGGATATTCTTTTTTCACTTTGGAATTAATATAGGCATGACCATAGGACTTTTTCCTGTCGCGGGTATTCCACTTCCATTTTTTAGCTATGGAGGCTCTTCACTTTGGTCTTTTACTATTTTGCTATTCGTATTGATTAAGCTAGATGCCCACAGGATGCAGGTATTGACCCGTTAATTAATCTCCATCGGAATCACTAAAAGTGGTCACCAATCCTAGTTGACTCATCAAATCTGTTTTGAGTATGATACTTAGATTAAGAGATTCAAGATATAACAGATCAACTTTTTTTGATTCTTCAAGTATGAGTTCTGATAATGGTTTTTTTTCTCCTTCTAGATTAGCTTTTAGGCTATTAATCTGTTGGTTGATCTTTACGTCTAATTGTATATTATCTGACATCTTGATACTCAAAGAATTTAGATAATCATCAACACCTTCTTTGGTTCCCCCATTAAATGATTCTTGTAATGCTTCCAACTTTGACTCGATTAATTCTGAGGAGATTTTGCTATATGGAGCTTGAAGATTAAAGATGTTCCTTTCAATACCCACAGTTTTTCCTGCGGGTCTTCCAATTTCATCTCCCTTTATATAATCTACTACTTCAATCCACTGATTAGCAAGCTTGGTTATACTCGACATTAATTCGCTTCCTGTGTTTTGGGCAAATTCTTTTGCATATTGATCTCTCCATTTTTTTAGTACCTGCTGATTCAATTCCACTAAGCGATTACAGAGCATTTCCATAAAGGCGATTTTAGTTTTCTGATCAACTGAATCTTCTGTAAAAAGTAGAAATTCTAAAGCCCCTAATCCTTGGCTATTACTTCCTAGCGATTGGATATGGTCTCGGTTTCCATCAAAGTTGGATACTTGCTTTGACAGTTTTGTGGTATCCACCGGAAAGTAGTAAAAGCTGTTTTTAATTAGCAACTCATCTACTGGTCCAAAACGATAGGGCGCGGTTTTAGCCCAATTTATTGCAGCTGTTTTCCAAGAATTTCGCAAGATATTGATACGAGCAGTATCAGTTTTATTTCTGGAAGCAACTAATTCATGTTGCAGGTTTTCAAAGCTGGCAAGACTTTTTTCGTAGGCGGGGATTGCCAAGTTAAAGGCAATATTTTTAAGCATTGGACCTTTGTCGAAATCTGTTTTTTCCTTAGTGTCACTGCAACCAAAGAGTAGCACTGTTAGCCCGAAATAAATAACGATTATATTTTTCATCTTATAAGGAATTAACAAAAGAGATTAAATTTTCCCTTTCAATTTTCGATAAATTTTTAAACTCAGTTTTCGTTTTTTCAGCTTCCCCTCCGTGCCAAAGAATGGCTTCTTCTACATTTCTTGCTCTGCCATCGTGGAGTAAAGTAGTATGTCCGTTAACAGTTTTTACTAATCCAATACCCCACAGAGGAGCTGTCCTCCATTCAACTCCACTTGCATCACCATCTGGCCTATGATCTGCTAGTTCTTCTCCCATATCGTGTACCAATAAATCCGTATATGGGTAAATCTTCTGTTTACTAAATTCAGGGATATCATTATGCTGAGCAGTTGTAAATGAGGGGTTATGGCAACTACTGCAGCCAATTTCGGAAAATAGCTGAGCTCCTTGCATTACTTTTTCGCTGTTCGGTTCTCTCCTCTTCGGAACTGCCAAAACCTGTGAATATAGCGTCACGCGATCTAAAATATCATCGGATACCTCAGGATTACCACCGTTCTCAGCCTGAATCAGTTTTCCTTGATTCGAGGTTTCATTTTCTGCTGGAAATAGAGAACTACTTAACCCCATATCTCCCTGGAAAGCTGCAGCAACCTGCTGTCTTACATTTGGTTCATTAGCTTTCCAGCCAAATCTGCCTAACTGGAGGCTGTCCGTCAACACATTTTTAACATAATTAGGCCGCCCAGAAACCCCGTCACTGTTATGATCCTGCGGATCTGCTAGCGCAAGTATGTCATCTGCAGCAATGGCTTCCAATAAACCTAATCCGATAATATGTGGCGCTACTCGTGGAGAAACCAATACATCCTGCTGCATGGATCCATAATTCAACTGGGTGAATGTATACAAAGGTTTTCGTAGAGAGTATCTTTCTCCATCAGGATAAGCCCCTATAATTTCTTCATAGTTGATTTCTACTTGACCCTCTTCTTTCTCTCCTAAAATAGCAAGGTGGTTAAATTGATTGCCGTAATTAGGTTCTGGTTTTGTTTTTCCGCCCTCAGTTGGTACACTTAATCTAAAAAGTAGAGCGGACGATTGGCCTTTCTCAAAGCCAGGTTCTCCCTTGCCATCCAAAAAATGACAGCTTGAACATGATTTGGCATTGAAAAGGGCTCCTAGTCCATCTAGGTCAGTCGTTGAGGATGGAGCTGTTACCCAGTTTCTTTTGAAAAATGCATTGCCGGTCACGAACTGCATTTGCTGATCACTTGAAATATTGGGTGCGGCATGACCGAAAGCATTTACAGAGAAATCATCGGTTGTTGCTCGTCCACCCGGATACATTGCTGTTTCGCTTACTGCTTGATAGGTGCTTTTACTGCCGCAAGCATTCAAAATAATCGCGGCTATAAGAAGCGCTAGAAAGTATGCATTGTAACTCATCTACAGCTCGGGTTTATATTGCTTCAGGGTCAAACTGGAATCCAAATTTGCTAGCAGTTGCGGCTAACAGATCTCCTTGCTTTCGAAATAAGCCTATGGTCTTGGCAATTTGCGCCCTCCCGCTCTCCTCTTTTATTTGCTGATCGAATGGAGCTTCAATCTTTTTACTTTCAGCTATTCCTGTGGCAATCGTTTTTTTCAATTCATCTGCCAATACTTGGTCTTTTTGTTTTAACACATCAAATATGCTCGGGCCTGATATATTATTTTCCACTGTAAAAGACTGATATTTTCCTAAGAAGACGTTTTCAATGCCTTTAGCATTAGCCACAATATCATTATGGGTATTATCACTAAAACAAGAATGCTCATCTTCTTTGGATCGTAAGTCGTAAGCCACAAACATTCGTTCTCCTGCTAATTCTCCTTTACTTAGTTTGCCAAGACCAGATACAATTTTTTCTATAGATTGATCTGGGTTTGCTACAAATTTAGCACGGTAATTTTGTTGGTTTGGCTCCCATGCTGCCATGACTGAATTCAAGTCTTTGATCAGTAAATTCACTGTTTCAAGCAGATATTTTTTTCTCCTATCAGCATTTTTTGCACTTCCTTTCTCTCCTTCTATATAATCTAGATACGTCCGTTGACCGGCCCCTGGGCCATCACTTAGATCCTGGCCCCAGAGTAAGAATTCAATTGCATGGTAACCAGAGCTAACATTAGTTTCACTCCCTTTTTCGTTCATAGAGGCAATGAATGCTGTCGTTATCTCGGGAAATTTTTCTGGGCTATTGATGATATTAACATTGGTATTTTCAGCAGCAACGTAGTCTATATATGCTTCATCTAATGGCCATGCATTTATTTGTCCTTCCGGACCGTTTTCTCCATCTATCGGTCCACCATAAAAACGGAAGGCTTCGGATTGGCCATAACTTTTTCTCGCTAAAATCCATGCTTCTTTGCTTTTTGCAAACCCTGATTCGGTTGGGTTTTCAAGGAAACTTATGATTACTTTTCTTAGTGCAATTGCATGCGTATGTACATCCTGATAATTCGCGTAGACAATGTTGCTATAGTTTTCTACGACCTCTTTGTTTGTGACCTGTTCCTGTGAACTGCAAGAAAAGAAGACAAATGTTGACATGAATAGGTAAATCGCGCGCTTCATTTTATTTAGATTTATTAAATATAATGCAAAAGTAACACAGAATGTTTTGAAAAAAAATGAAGTTTAAAAGAATGCACCAGACTTATTACCTTCCAAATCGCTTTTCCACTAGTTCCATAAACTCTTGCACTTCCTCAGTTTCCATATCCCAATTATATTTATCAGCGAATGATTTTTTAATATGGGATGATGCTTCTTTATGGTTTTCCATATTGTCAATTTGCTCTACAGCAGAGAGGAACAGATTTTGCTTGCCATCAAACAATTCGTTCACAAACATAAACCGCTGATTGAGAGTCAGCATTTTCATCATGCTTTTTCTACCGCTTTTCGCGAGCGTATCTGCCAGGCTTTGCTTCTCCTTGCTTTGCAGTTTTTCATTTAGCATACCAGGATGTTCTTTTTCTTCCTCTAAGTAAACATCGGCAATTGAAAGCGGCAAAGTTTTGGAAAACTCAGACAAAAGGGGTTGAATATCAGCAGGTTGTTCATCAGCATTGCTGCAGACTTCATTAAACATTTCAAATGCAGTATCATTGAAAACTACCTGCTCTTTATGCGATTCGAAATTCTCAATTAAGCCATCTAAAAGAAAATCGTTGAACTTAATATACTTTTTTAAATCTTTCAGATCCGATAGGCGTAATCGACTATCATCTCTCTGGTTAATTTCCTTAGAATAAAAATCATAGGGGGAAAAAGCTAGTAAAACACTATCTTTGATGGACTCCTTTAATAAGGGTTCGAAATGTTCTTTTTTAACATAGATATGACGGGAGAGCGTATTCATGAAGTCCTTCATGGCTTTTTTTACCTCATCGCTATGGTAATCGAAGTAAGGACTTTGCAACTTTGCATTCTCTTTTTTCCATTTTTTGAAAAGATTTTTGAGCACCATTAAATTGATCTGCTTGTTGGGGCTCAGTTCTAAAATCTCTTTTCCGCTAATATGAGATGAATTGCTGAAGAAAGTTTGACAAAGTTGTTTTGCTAATGCTTTGCTATAAGCATCAATTGCCTGATGATTTAATTTGCTCTCCATTATTTATTTTACTTTTTTTGCAATTTATTCTTATGCCTGAAATTGAGATTTCTAACCTTTATGAACGCAAGATAATCACTAATAGCACAGAAAAAAGAGCATTAGAGATTATACACGAAAACTTTATTGATTGGATGCATGCCTGTGGAAAAAAAGGTAGGTGCACCACTTGCAAAATGATAGTGGAGCAAGGAATGGAAAATTTGGGCCAGTTGACGTCCGCAGAGGAAAGATTTCGAAACCAGAATAGATTAAAGAATAATGAAAGATTAGCATGCCAAGCAGTTGTAGTGGGTGATATTAAGATAAAAGTGGCAGAGCGAAATAAGTTTCCTCACATGGAATATTCAGATTGAAAGATTTGGTTAATCAAACTTGTCAGGTTTCATGTAATCAAGTGTAGAAATATAGTAAATAAGTTTATACTTCGAAAAAAGGAGAAACCTGACAGGTTTTAAGCATATAAATGTATTATTGAGAAATGTTTGTAGAGCCACATATAGGGAGAGAAGAAGGAGGAAAAGGCAAAGGATGGATAGAACTGATTTGTGGTTCTATGTTCAGCGGAAAAACTGAGGAGTTAATACGTAGATTAAATCGGGCGCTAATCGCCAAGCAGAGAGTGGAGATTTTCAAACCGAAAATCGACAAGCGTTACGATGAAACAGAAGTTGTTTCTCATAACAAAACTGCAATCCGATCTACTCCCGTGGATTTCGCAGAAGACATCTTATTATTTTCCGGTAATTCAGAAGTAGTAGGAATTGATGAAGCCCAATTTTTTGACTCGGAGATAGTAAATGTAGTTAATGCTCTCGCAAATCAGGGTAAACGGGTAATCATTGCAGGTTTAGATATGGATTTTAGCGGTAAAGCTTTTGGATCGATACCCGAATTAATGGCTACCGCAGAATATGTCACAAAAGTCCACGCTATTTGCGTAAAATGCGGAGGAATAGCCTCTTATTCTTATCGCCTGAGTGATGAAAAACAGAAAGTCATGCTGGGGGAAAAAGATAAATATGAGCCTAGATGCCGGAAGTGTTTCCATGGCTCCTAGTTCATTAGTTAGGTTTTTAAATAACTACTAATCAAAATACCACAACATCTTAATTTTCAGTTATTATATTTGAAAACAATATTCACTGCACCTAAAGAGCTATGCTGAAAGCACTTTCATTTTCATTTTTTTTATTATTTGGTTTCTGTCCCGTGGCACAAGACATACCCATGGGTAGCTGGAGAAATCATGCAGATTATTCTACAGGAAAAAATGTGTCGATTTTCGATGGGAAAGTTTTCTGTGCTAGCACGAACGGTATATTTTATTTCGATCAAGAAGATGGAAGTCTCAATACCTTAAGCGCCACTGATGGATTAAGTAGCCTTAACATTAGCATGCTGAAGAAAATTGACGATGTTTTACTCATAGCCTATGACGATGGTTTGATGGATGTATTGGATAAGGAGCTTTCCATCACAACTTTCAATGAACTTTTTGAGTCAGAACTTAGGGGCAGTAAAAGAATCAATGGAGCTGTACAAGTAGAGGAAATTGTTTATTTAGCTACAGATTTCGGAGTGGTGTTATATAATGCTGAGGAAAACGAATTAATTGATGCTTTTTTAGATTTAGGGGAAAATGGAGAAACTACTGTTATTAATGGAATTAGTAGCGATGGAGAAAAGCTTTATCTAAGTACTGAAAATGGATTCTTGATTGGAGATTTACGGAGTAATCTCAATTTAAAAGATTTTCAAAACTGGGAAAGAGAGTATTTAAACGGAGAAGTAGCTATCCAAAGCACCGCTTTTTATCAAGAGGATTTGTTTGCATTAGGGACGAACGATAGTATTTACCAACGACAGAATGGAAGCTGGCAGTCAGTTTTCGGATTGGGAAGTCCAATTGAGAAACTAAACTCTATTAATGAAAGCCTATATTTATCATCGGGATCCGAGCTTTTTCGATGGAGGGAAAACACTTTTGTATTAGATTTTAGTGTAAATGAAGCTGTGCAGATTCATGATTTTGTATTTGTTGAAAATCAATTCTTCTTGGCAGATGAAGTTTTAGGCTTAATTCGCTTTCAAGATGGTGCTCAAGAACGTCTAATTCCTCAAGGGCCCAAAGGCAGAACTCAAAGTCTTCATCAATTAGAACAATATACAGTTCATTTAGCAGAAACTACCCCTGGGTTTTCCTATTTTGAAAATGGGAGTTGGACTTATATCAAAAAGGATGTTGGTGGTAATCATTTAGCTTTTTTTCAAGACGTTGCACTGGATTTGCTTTCTGGAAATGGAATTTTCCTCAGTAAAGAAGATGGACTTTTTAGCTGGGACACTGAAGATATTGTAGCACTTGACATTGATATTTCTTTAATTTCAGACTGGGTTAGTCTAGCCGAAAGCCCTCAAGCTAGCTATTGGGCTTTAGTGAAGACCGAAAATAATCTTTATGCAGTTTTCAATCCCGAAACAGAGAACTTGGTAGAAATTAATTTACCAGCTAGTACAACAGTAAGTGATTATTTAATCGTGCCCAATGGCGACCATTACATCGCGACCACTTCTGGTGTGTTTGTTTTCAATCCCGAAAGTGGACTAGAAAGAAGACTTACTACTGTTTTGGGAAATGGGAATTTACCCAATAACCGAATTAAGGACTTAGCAATGGATTTAAATGGACAGCTGTGGATTGCCACTGAAAGTGGTGTTGCATTTTTCAATCGTTTTCAAGGAGTGCTGGACGGTGACAATGTGGATGCATCTCAGCCTATTTTTGAAGGCTTTTTCCTTTTTGATGGAATTCCTGTTAATCATGTGGTAGTCGATGGTGGCAACAGGAAATGGATGAGTACACGAGATGGCTTGTGGCTTTTTGACGAAAATATTGAGCGAAATATTGTTCACCTCAGGAGGTCGAACAGCCCCATTATAAATACCAATATACAGCAAATGGTAGTCAACCCTCTAAATGGTGAGCTATTCATTACCTCTTCCAATCAATTTCTTTCTTACAGAACAGATGCAACTCGAGCAGGAGCCAACCATTCTAATGTGGAGGTTTTCCCAAATCCCGTCCGGCTATCAGTTAATAGTACAGTCAGCATTCGTGGATTGGCCTACAACAATGAAGTTATGATTACGGATATTGCTGGAAACCTCATTCATAAAGGGAAAGCAAACGGAGGTACCTTCTCATGGGATTTAGACAATTATAGTGGATTCAGAGCCAAAAGTGGAGTCTATTTAGTTTTTTCTATTAATGCAGATGGAACTGAAACTTTTCAAACCAAATTTGCGGTAACGCCTTAAGCCATGCTTCACAAAACCAAAGGCATAGTATTAGGGCATGTAAAATACGGGGAGAGCTCCTTGATCATCCAGATCTACACCGAAAAATTTGGGATTCAATCGTATATCGAAAATGGGGTACGAAAAGCTAAAGCCAAACATAAAATGGCGATTTTCCAGCCTTTGACATTATTGGACTTAGTGGTTTACAAAAAATCAAATAGTAGCATTAACCGTATGTCGGAAATAAAAGTGAACCCACCCTACCGGACAATTCCTTATGAAATTATAAAATCCTCAATCGGTTTATTCTTGGCGGAATTTCTGAATCATATTTTGCGAGGAGAGGAAGATGAAAACCCGATGATGTTTGGATTTATACATGATAGTTTCACATATTTTGACCAGAAAGAGGAAAGCTATGTGAATTTTCACTTACAGTTTTTAGCGCAGCTGTCTTCATATTTGGGGTTCAAACCTTCTGGAGCTGTGGAGATAATGGATGAACTTTCTCAATATCATCAAATTAAATTACGACCAGATGAAATGCTCAAACTGGAAGAACTTTTAGATAATGACCTAACTTATGATTTAAAAATTACAGCAGAACAAAGACAACAATTACTAAATGTGTTGATTCAGTTCTATCAAATTCACAGTCATTCGTTCAAGGAAATTAAATCTCTTCGAGTTTTACATGAGGTATTGAGTTAAAGGGAGCTATACATAGTTTGATTTATGAAGAGCTATTGAATAGAAAGTAAAAACTTTTCCAAAGCTTGATACTTTGGAAAAGTCATAATCAAAGATTACATTTTTTCGATTGCTTCCTCAATACGGTACGTTCCAGAAAGTAATTCTAAGGATTTTCTGTAGGTTTTTTCAGCTTCTAGGGACTTAACCACTACATCTGCAACATCCCATCTTGGTATTGAGCCTCTTCTTTCGTCCGTTCTTTCACCATAATCTACTTTGCCTTTGGGTTCGTCATCAGTTAACATGCCTGGTTTAAGAATTGTGTAATTCAAACCGGTCTGTTGTAAATAGTCATCAGCTGCTGACTTTGCATGGTAATAGGCTCCCATGTTTTCTGGCCATTCTGATGGACTAAAATCGGCACCAAAAGCACTTACCATCATAAAGCGATCAAATTTATGCTGTACAGCTAAATCAATTGCTTTAATAGCACCTTGCTGATCAATCGCTTTTGTTTTATCATCCCCAGTGTGTCCACCACTTCCTGCCGTGAAAACAATGGCATTATTTCCTTCATAGGCATGACTGAAGTCTTCCTCCAAGTCACCTAAAACCGTCTTGATTCCTTTTTTCTCAAATTGCTCTCTTTGAGATTCTTTTCTTACCATGGCTATGGCATCGTGAGGTGAGTTGCTATGAATTTTATTAACTATTTTCTGGCCAATTTTTCCGTTGGCACCTATTACTAATATGTTCATATAATAATGTTTTTAGATTTTTGGTATGTTAAGTTATACGGATTTAGCACCATAGGTTTAGAAATTTTCATAGTCGATTTATTTTTATGTACTAATTTCTTAATTTTAAAGTTCACAGGATGAACTTATACTTAAACTATTAACTCTATTTAAAAATGAAGAAAGCATTAGGCATTATCGCTATTTTAGTTTTTACCTTTACTCAATCAAAATCACAGGATAAGCCAAATTCATTAAACAAAGGAGAGCAAGTAAGCGTTTCTGATCATTTGATAAAAATTGAAACCGGGTTGCCGTCACTTGTAGGCCTATCATATGAGAAGAAATTAAATCAGAATATTTCTTTATATAACAGCATAAGTCTGCTTGGTGCTTTTGGAGGAGGTTCATTCTCTCGAACTTTCTACGGAGTGGATAATTATTATCTTTTAACACCCCAAATAAAAATGCAACCTCGATTGTATCATAATCTGGGAATGAGAGCTATAAAAGGTAAAAATGTAAATTTTAATGCGGCAAATTACTTAGGACTTTCGGCCAGCTTTTATCATACCTCTTTTTTTCTAACTAATGCACAAGCATTTCCACAAGGGCCGGCAGTGTTGGATGTACAGTTAGCATATGGAATACAAAGGATATTCTTTAAAAAATTTAATATTGATTTAGCATTTGAACCTGGTCTTGAGTTCACTCAAGGCGAAATCGGAGCTTTTATAGGGCTTAATTTACAATTAGGGGTTGTGGTGTTTTCGAATTAAGGTACTTAATATTCATTTTATTTGAGTTTATAATTTTTCAAATCACAAATTCAACTGCCCTATATGACTTATCTGCAAAAAGAAATATACAAAGAAAGCATTCAAGCAAAGAGCAGAAATTAAATTTAAACCCATAGTCCAACCAAAATTTGCATATTTTTCATTTCTATGAACCAAAGCAAACCAGATTAGAAAATAGATGACTGTAGGCGCCATAAAAAGCAAAAAGGCAATACCCATTTTTTCATTATGGTAATTCAAAAAGTAATATTCAAATCCCAGAGTAGCTAGAAGAAAAGTAACCAAGGTAAACAGAAAGGTTCCTTTAATGCCCAATACTATGGAAAGCGTATTGTCGCCCCTCTTCCCATCTTCTTTATGTTGGTAAATTTGAGTCATGGGATAGGAGCCCCATAAAAAAGCAGAAGTTAATAAGCCAGGTAATATCACTTTCCATTTCAAGGCAATTTCCCATCCAAAATCATTGATACCGACATATGACATATAAAAAGTAAAAACGCCTTGAAAAAAACCAGCCACTAACCATCCTACCCAAGGATACTTCTTTAGACGGATTCCGGGGTGACTGTATGCCTTTGAAGCCAAACCATAGACAAAAACCAATAACGCAAATTCCATGCTGATGAGCCAAGCCAAGGCAATTCCTATAAAATCGAAAATCAAACTTGTATAATATAAGCCAATAGAAACAGGAGGAGGCTTTTTCATTAAGCCTATACTATCTTCGTCTTTGTCGAAATAAGAATTGTAGGCATTACTGGCGGGGTAAATGAAAAAATGCAAAATCACAAAAGTTAGAATAATTCTATCTTCTCCTAAATTTGGACTTATTCCTAAAGCAAAAATGTAAACAGGCAATAGAAAGAAGGAAAAAGGAATCCTTAGATGCTGAAGGATATGAATAGCTTTTTTCATACGTACTTAAATGTTTTTTAATAGCCAGCCTTTCTCAAAAATTCGAGAGAAGCCTTGGAGTTGTTAATGTTTATCAATCCACAGGAACATGAAATCTTGTTTCTGTTTTTCAAATTATGTTGACATGTTTTTGTTTATGACTATTTCATAAACAAAATCGAAAATTTTTGCTTAATATAGTCATTCAAGAATAATATATGCCATACATTAACCTGATTTCTCCTGCCAATCCGCAGATTAGTATTTCCCAAAATGATATAGCCGGCTTTATGCAAAAAGCTATGCATTTGAATGAGGAAAACAGCCGTAAGTTACGGGCCATTTTTAGAATGTCAGGTATTGAAAAGAGACATACAGTTATTTCTGACTATCAATTTGCAGATGATAGAGATTGGAAATTTTATCCGCAATTGAATAATGGAAAATTACTGCCGAGCACAGCTGATCGTATGAAATTATTTGAGCAGCATGCGTTGCCGTTAGCTCAAAAAAGTCTTGAAAGCATTTTTCAGCAATATGATCCCAAAGATTTCACACATTTAGTAACAGTCAGTTGCACCGGCATGTTTGCTCCGGGTTTGGATATCCAATTGATTAAGAAATCAGGATTGAATTCAGGTATTGAACGAACGTCTATACAGTTCATGGGCTGTTTTGCTGCGTTTAATGCCCTCAAGACCGCCCATCACATCTGTCGCTCAGAACAGAATGCTAAAGTTTTGATCGTTTGTGTGGAGTTGTGCACCATTCATTTTCAATCTGATTTTTCAGAAGACAATTTATTAGCCAATACACTTTTTGGAGATGGGGCTTCAGCAGTGGTAGTCAGTAATGAAAAAACCGAGCAAGCATTGCAAATGAAAGCTTTTAAAAGCGTTGTGGAAGGCGATTCAGAACAAGAGATGGCTTGGAATATTGGAAACTTAGGTTTTGAAATGAAATTAAGCAGTTATGTCCCGGAGGTAATTGCCCAAAATATTGCTAGATTAGGTGTGGAATTGATGGAAAAATTGCAACTAACGCTAAAGGATATTAATCAGTTTGCTATTCATCCAGGTGGAAAGAGGATTTTGGAAGCAGTGGAAAAAGGCCTAGAGCTACCCAAGGAAATTAATGAATCTGCTTATAAGGTTTTGAAGGAGTTTGGCAATATGTCTTCTCCGACAGTACTCTTTGTTTTGCAGGAAATGTGGAATAAAATTCAACCTAGAGATAAAGTGTTAAGCTTTGCCTTTGGACCAGGCCTAACGATGGAAAGTATGCTATTGGAGCGTGTAGAAAAATGACAAAAGTTGATTTATCCTATCGGTCGGAAGAAGAAGAAATCATGGATGACTTATCCGATGATAGCCCTGCCCTTTATCGGGCGCTTAAAGAATTGGATATTATCAATCATTGGCTGGGCGGAAATGCTATTACCTTAAGTGCTGTAAAAGAGACGCTCAGAAAACATCCCGATAGAGAATGGCAAATAGCGGATTTAGGTTGTGGAAGCGGAGAGATATTATTGAAAATAGCCAAATGGTGCCGAACTCAGAATATTAAAATTCGACTGCATGGGTTTGATGCCAATCCTAATGTGGTTGCTTATGCCCAAAAGCATTGCGAAGGCTATCCTGAAATCGCATTTCATGCGGAAAACATTTTTTTAGAAGACTTTAAAAACAGAAAGTTTGATGTGATTTGCTGTACACTTTTTCTTCACCATTTTCCTCAAAAAGAATTGGTCAATCTCTTAATACAGTTTCAAGCACAATCAGAGAAAGTGATTATCAATGATTTGCATCGCCACTCTTTCGCCTATTATTCCATTAAATGGATTACCCATTTTTTTAGCAAATCGACTATGGTGCAAAATGATGCTTGTCTTTCAGTGTGGAGAGCATTTTCAAAAAAGGATTGGAAGGATATTTTGAAATTAGCAGGAATCAAAAATTACGAATTGGGTTGGAGATGGGCCTTCAGATGGAGGCTTATTTATTAATTCTAGTTTTCCTTTATCCACATAATTTGCCATTAAACCCAACCTTTTCCCCCTAACGAATGTTAGTTGGGTAGTTAAGCTATTTTAAGCTATATTTGCACTTATTTCAGGAAACGACTAACACAATATTTATGGATTTTGGATTGAATGAAAACCAGGAAATGATTGCGCAAATGGTGCGTGATTTTGGAGCTAAAGAAATTACCCCGCATCGTGACCAATGGGATGAAGAACAACATTTCCCTGTTGATGTGATGAAAAAATTAGGAGGCCTAGGCTTAATGGGTGTTCTCGTTCCTCAAGAATACGGTGGCGCAGGTTTTGGTTATGAAGAATACGTAACAGCCATTATGGAATTAGCTAAAGTAGACCCTTCAATAGGACTTTCTATGGCGGCACATAATTCTCTTTGTACAGGTCATATCATGCAGTTTGCGAATGATGAGCAGAAGAAGCGGTGGTTGCCAAAACTGGCTACTGCCGAGTGGATTGGTGCTTGGGGCTTAACAGAGCCGAACACCGGTTCTGATGCCGGGAATATGAAAACTACTGCTGTGCAAGACGGAGATTATTGGGTAATCAATGGTGCTAAAAACTGGATAACCCATGGTATTTCCGGTGATGTTGCCGTGGTAATCGTGAGAACAGGGAAAACGGGAGATTCACACGGTATGACTGCTTTTGTTGTAGAAAGAGGCTCGGAAGGATTTAAAGGTGGTAGAAAAGAGAATAAATTAGGAATGCGACTTTCGGAAACAGCAGAAATGATTTTTGAAGATTGCCGTGTACATAAAGATAATATCTTAGGAGAAGTTGGACAGGGCTTTATTCAAGCGATGAAAGTACTGGACGGAGGAAGAATTTCCATTGCTGCACTTTCCTTAGGAATAGCAGAAGGCGCCTATGAAGCGGCTTTGGCTTATAGCAAAGAAAGACATCAATTTAATCAGCCGATTTCAAGCTTTCAAGGAATAGCATTCAAATTAGCAGACATGGCAACGGAATTAGAAGGCGCGAAATTATTGACCTTCCAAGCGGCAGATTTGAAAAATAAAGGGAAAAGCGTTAATAAAGAATCTGCGATGGCTAAATATTACGCTTCAGAAGTAGCGGTAAGAAACTCAGTTGAGGCAGTTCAAATTTTTGGTGGTTATGGTTACACTAAAGATTACCCAGTAGAAAAATACTATAGAGATTCTAAGCTTTGTACTATTGGGGAAGGAACATCTGAAATTCAAAAACTAGTAATAAGCAGAGCTATTTTGAAAGGATAATTAGCTTATAGAATTATAACTAAAAACCCACAATGGACTGCTATTGTGGGTTTTTTAATTTGTCAAAACTTATAAATTAAAATTCCTCAAAAACCTCATCGTCCCATTCTTGAGCAACCCTAATATTTCCTAAAGTCCTTTCTCCCCTACCTGAAGACAATTGAATTTCCCCATAATTTTGATAGCCTGTCCACTCATTGCTAAAACTTGCAGCACTATCAGCAGCGTTCCTATAAAAATCCCACTGTAGAATTAAATGGCTCTGTGGATCGATATAGGCTTTATATTTGTTTTGAGGAGTAAAACCAACGTCTTCAAAAGTTAAGCTAATGACTTCGGCATCTTTCCCACTTAAGGTGCTGTCCTTACCATGATATTTTAATTGAACGCCTGGGTCCTTAAACTTGAATGGAAAAACCAACCAATAGGAATCATTGACCCAGATCTGCTTTCCTCTTTCTATATACTTCTCCAAAGAATCACTTTTGATGAGCTCTCTGTCACCAATTTTTACGCGACCAGTATCTTCATTAATATTGATTAGATAAGTAGATTGTTGTCCTGGAAAATCTATTCTTACATTTCCGGTATATTTATCCCATATTAAATCTCTAGCGCCTAAGAAATTCCAAGCAATGTAGCGGGTGTTATCCCAATTTTCTTGCCCCCCATGAGTTTTTAGAACTTTATCGGCTAGCTCAACAGCTTTAGCGTCAGAATTTTCAGGCTTGAAAACAGGGACTTCCCGAGTTTCTGGTTGCTGATTCTCATTTTGTTCATCGGATTTTTCCTTTGACTGACAAGCAAAACAGAGTATTAATGCGGAAATGAATATGATATTTTTCATGAGTATTTATTCTGTCAATATTAGAAATTCGTTTTGACCTATTTAAAATTGCTTCAAGATATTTGAAAAATTCTTACAGTTTCAATCTATAATCAAAGTATTTGTTTAAAAGAGCTTCTTAAAAGTGACTATTTTTCTTAGGACATCATAATAAAGTGTTAAGTAAAGTATAATGCTCATCAGCCATATAATTGCCAAATTAAATTGCAGCGTATTAAAAATATATCCTGCAAAATATTTTTCGCCAGCGTAGAATTGCGTTCTGAAATCCAAAGCATGATCTGGCTGAGGTTCCATGTAAACCGGATAGATTTTTTGAATTAATTTACCATCATATTCAATTATCCTATCAGGGTCATTAGTATTTTTAACTAAGTTGGCAACCGTCTTATTGTAGTAATTATCTCGAAGGTATTCGAAACGAGCTTTTCGTTCGGGATTGGAAGTGAGCATATAGATTGCTTTTTCTTTTTTAGCATTGGCCTCATTGAAGAAATTATTATAAAACCTACTTAAGGTATTTAAAAAGCCCTGAGTTTTTTCAGCTGTCCATTTGTCAAATTTGTCCACTGACAATTTATGATAGGCATCAAACTTGTCCTTTCCTACAATTTCCAGTTCCAAACCGATTTCCCTTTTTAAGATTTCAATTGCTTCACTAAATTCTTGTGAGTTGTTATCATCTAAATTCTGACTCAGGAAGTTTAGTTTAGATTTTAATCTTGGGATGTAATATACTGTTTTATATTCCGATTGAGCCATTTGTTGGTCAAGCTCAAAAAATGGCGCTGCATACTCATTGGATTTGAATTGAGCAACCATGGAGGCTTCAAAAGCCCATCTGGAAGCCATTAATTCACCAACCAATGGAACTTTATCAGGAGTTGTAATTTGTGGGTTCAGGTTGTCAAATTTTACTACAACCCCACTTAAAATCAATTGAGGAATTAATAAAATGGGAATTAGAATATAAATGGTGATGGCGGAATTAAAAGCTGAAGAAATATTTAGCCCTAGCATATTAGCAAAGCAGGCTGTTGAAAATAAGATCGCCCAATACGTAAGGCTCATGCCGTCAATCTCAAGAATTAAATCGCCTATTATGACATAAGTAAAAGTTTGAACGGCTGAAAATAAAAATAGAATTCCAATTTTAGAAAAGAGATAACTGCTCCTGCTCAAATGCAGAAAGGACTCTCTTTTCAATATTTTCCTGTCTTTAATGATTTCCTCGGCACTCACAGTAAGCCCCATAAAAAGTGCAACAATAATACTCATGAAGAAGAAGGCTGGAATATTAAGATTGTCGACAAAAAGATACTGATTCTTTTCATTTTCTGGGTAGAAGCGAATAATATATGCAAGCAATATAGCTAGAATGGGAGCTTCCAATAAATTGATTAGTAGGTACTGACGGTTGGCAAGCTTTGACTTAAAGTCTCTTTTAAAAAAAAGACTTATTTGTTTAAGCCAACTAGGAATTTGTAATTCAGGTTTGGGTAAAGGATCAGGATCCTTCATTTTGGGAATTAATAATTGCTTTTCAAATAAGCTAAACCATTTTTTAGGGCTTATTTTTCTTTCATCCGTGGCTTTTCCATATTCATTCACCACTTTGGTTTCAATTATATTGAAGATTTGCTCGGGATTTACATTTCCACACTCAATGCAAGCGGCTTGATCTTTATCTATCGTATCAATTTGATTTTTGAAATACAGTACCGCTTCCACTGGATTTCCATAATAAATTTGGAAGCCCCCGACATCCAGAATCACTAATTTATCAAACATCCTAAATATATCCGATGATGGTTGATGTATAACCACAAAAACCATTTTTCCCTTTAAGCTCAACTCTTTGAGAAGGTCCATAATGTTTTCTGAATCTCTTGAAGAGAGGCCTGAAGTAGGTTCATCTACAAAAAGTACTGATGGCTCTCTTAGAAGTTCCAAACCAATATTTAATCTTTTTCTTTGTCCGCCACTTATGGTTTTGTCAAGTGGAGAGCCCACTTTTAGATGTTTTGTTTCTGATAATCCTAAGGAAGCTAAAGTTCTCGAAACCAAGTCTTCTATTTCTCCGGATGTTTTGTCATCAAAACATAGCTTAGCCGCATAAAAAAGATTTGCATAAACAGTTAGTTCCTCAATCAGTAAATCATCTTGGGGAACATAACCAATGGTTCCCTTGATTGCAATAGGGTTATCATGAATATTTATGCCATTGATTTCTACTTTTCCTTTGGAAGGCCTTTCGTTTCCATTTAAAACATTGAGCAAAGTGGATTTTCCTGAACCTGAGGCACCCATTAGGCCTACTAATCTTCCCGTTTCTTCAGCGATATTTACCTTATTTAAGCCAATATGGCCATTTGGAAAAGTAAAGCTGATATCTTCAGCTAAGAAAGAAATATTGGGAGTGTTATCGTCAGTTTTATAATGACTTGCAACATCGCTATAAAACACGGTTTGAGATTTTTCACCCTTAATAGTGCTTCCTGAAGGAAACAGGGTGATGGTATTTTTTCTAAGCGGAATGCCGTTCATGTTCAATTGAGCATTGCCAATGTACTTCACAAAATACATTTCTGTACCAGATAATTTTAAAACTGATAGGAAGCCATCTAAGTGATTTTCCTGTATATAATAAGTCGATTCCGGCACTTTAGCATCATCTTCTGCAACAATTAGGAATTTGTCGGATTCAAAATCCTCGATGTTTTTTGCCAGCGCAAAAGATTGAATATAGGCAATGATTTCAAGTGGGAGTTTAGTTTTTTCGGCTACCCGGTCTAAAATCTGAGTCTCTTCTTCGGCTATTTCCCCATCTGCTAAAATAAGTTCTATGAGTTGCAAAGCGAGAATGATTTTTTGAGGATAAGTGAATTCCTCATTTATTTTATGGCATATTTTATCAATTTTTTCGTTACTGTCACTGAATGAAGCCTCAGTAAATTCATCAAACATTTTCAGATGACGTTCTGCGGATTCTTCAGATAGATTTTCTGATAAGAAACTTCTTACGTTATTCCGTTCATCTTCTGTTACAGTACCTTTTTTTGCAACTATTGCGAATAATTCCAATAAGGCTCTTAATAAATTTTCACTCATGGCTTAGTTTGAAATACAGTGGGGATTGACTTGGTTTTTTTGCAGAAAAAAAGGGCAGAGACTGCAATTCAACATGCTCTCGTACCCTCTTTAGTATTTATGTCTATTTTAATTTCATCCGGTTACATCATCTCTGATTTTACCCATTTGATTTGTTATGTTGTCTAAAGTTTCATCTTCCAACAATTCAGAACCTTTCCCCTCATCCATCAATTGCTGTACATTTAGTTTTTTGTATTCTTCTTTCAATACTTTTAGATCAGCAACAAGTGTTTTAATATATTCGTCCTGCTCAACACTTTCCAATAGCTCGATCAAATCAATTAGTGGTTCTTCCTGCTTAATGATGACATCAACTAATGGGATTAAAATTAATTTTCGTGCATTGTCAGGTAAATCTTTAGGATAATTTTCAACTAATGCCGTAGCAATGTATAAACCTTCAATAAAAGAGCCGGCTAGCAATAGTGCAGCAACTTTTGGTCGATCTGTTTTTCTTAAGTGATCATCAGCATTATTAATGGCCTCATTTACTATCATGGCCAATGAGTCTGTATTGGATAAATTGCTTTCAAATCTTTCTACCGTTTTAGGATCGAATGAACCCGATAAGGATAATTGATCTGCTAAAGGTCTAATTTCAGTGATATAGTTTAGTGCTTTTTGTGATTTTTCATATGCACTCAAATAGGCTATATCAGTGGAGTAAACGCCTAAGTTTACAGCAGCCTCATTATTGTTACTGCTATAGTTACTTACATTTTTGACATTATGGATCAGACTCTCATCAAGGCTTGCTCCTGTCTCCATTAATAAAAATGGAATCTCCGAAGGTGCAGGCATTTCCTTTACTACACCAGAGATTTTCTCTTTTACTTCTTCTTGAGCTTTTTCAAAAGCTTCAGAATTACTTTCTTCTTTATCTTTCTTTTCGGGGCTACATGCTACAACAGCCAATAAGGCTACAATTACAATTGATTTTAAGTACATATTCATTGTTTATGGTTTTTTTCTAAGTCATTAATTTATAAAATAATTTTAATAAATAATATTGTTTTGGCAAGTGGATTTTGAAAAAGTGATATTTGGTCTCTTTTTATTAATGTTGGATGTTAATTATACTGGTATCGATGCAAAAAATTTAAAGCTCTCGAAGCCCTCTTTTTACTGGCCGATTTACTAAAGTACCCATTGATCACTTGTTTTTAGTCTTGAAGAGATCTTTCATTTTTATATTGAGGATGTTAGTTCCGATATATTGTAATTGTGATTTTATTTTCTTTCACAAAGGTGCTCATTACGACTTCTTTTAAATAATTGGTATAGTTTCAAAATCATGAAAAGTAAGATTATATTATAAGTGCATTTGCCAATCTAAAATTCATGATAAATAAAAAATTATTTTCATCAATAATGACACAAGTTTTTGTGTAGCCCGTAATTACATGTATATACATACAATTTAAAATTATGGAAAAAATAATATATAAAGCAGAATCAAGAGGCCATGCTAATCATGGCTGGTTAGATACTCATCATACTTTTAGTTTTGCATCTTACTACAATCCTGATCGAATTCATTTTGGCGCATTGAGAGTTTTAAACGATGATAAGATCACGAGTGGAACAGGTTTTCCAAAACATCCACATGATAATATGGAAATAATCTCTATTCCTTTAAACGGAGATTTGGCGCATGAGGACAGTATGGGAACCCAATCGACTATTAAGCAGGGAGATGTACAGGTGATGTCAGCAGGAACAGGAGTGACGCATTCAGAATTTAATCCTAACAATGATATTGGTACTGAATTTTTACAAATCTGGGTGTTTCCTAATAAGAAAAATGTAGAGCCAAGATATGGTCAAGTAAGCTATCCGATGGAAGAAAGAAAAAATAATTTTCAAATGGTTGTTTCGCCTAATGTAGAGGAGGTAGACACTTGGATTCAGCAAGACGCTTGGTTTCATTTAGCTGATTTTGAGGAAGGCTTTGAGAAGAAATATGAGATGAAGAAAAAAGGTAATGGCCTTTTTCTATTCTTATTAGAAGGTGAAGTAGAAATCGAGGACGAAAAGCTAAAAAAGAGAGACGGCATTGGCTTAATAAATTTGGAAGAAGTAACGATTAAAGCCAATGCAGATGCAGAAATGTTGCTGATGGAAGTTCCACTGGAATGGTAAAAATATAAAATCATGTCGGAAGACCATTTTCGATATGATTTTTTTCTATTTCCTACAATTTCCTACAATAAATCATATAGCTTTGAGGTTTATTTTATATAATGAACCAAAAGCTCTATTCAACCTTAATAGTTATTGCCTTTCTTGCCCTTTGCGTTAACAATTCCTTGGCTCAAAATGGATTGGAAGGAAGAACTAATATTAAAGCTTCACATAGTTATTTTAACTATGTAGGATTTCAAAAAATACATTATTTTCAAATAGAATATAATAGAGGAATTACTAAATTTCTTGAAGTAGGCTCTTATTTATCTACCCACTCAGATTATTACCTTGTCACAAGAATCAACCCTTTCAATAATGAACCATATACCGCAGGCCTAGAAAATAGAGCATTTCATTATGGTTTTCAAACCAATATCCACCCTTTACAAATTTTGCTCTCTGAGGGACATCGTTTTCGGTTAGATTTATATATCAATGCAAAGTTAGGCGGTAGATATTCTCCGGTTCCTAATGATGCATTACGCCAAAGAGAAAACTTTTTTGAGTATGACATTGGAGCTGGCTTAGCTTACCATCTTTATAAACACTGGGGTGTTTATGTGGAATATAATTACAGATCTCCCGCTAATTTTAGATATGGCTTAAGTATAAAGTTTTAAATTATGAGAAATATATTATTAAGTGTCTTTCTGATTTTAATAATTGGAATTTCAAGCTGCACCAAATTATTGGAAGATGATTTCGCGGAATTTAATGATCACTGGGTCATTAATAATATCATGATTGCAGGGGACAGCATAGAAGTAGAAATAACCAAAACCACTTCCGTAAATGGTGAGGGAAATCCGCCAGTTGAAGATGCATTGATTCAACTGATGGTTGAAAATGAAACTTTTGAGTTGAGTTATGATGAAAACTCAGCCACCTATAAATTAAATCAACAGATTGAAACAGCTAAAGAGTATAACTTTGAGTTATTTGATGCTTCAGGAGTACTCAAAACAAGTTTCAATCAAATGATACCCCCACCTCAACCCATTTTAAGTATAGAACATATTGATGTGGCGGGTGTGGATGATGAAGGAGTGACTCACCCAGCTATTAAGATAGAAGTTCCTAATAATGCCGCAAAGAACTATTTTTATGTTAATATTCGACTTTTGGAAAAAAAATATGACTTTGAAATTGAAGAGATTGACGACAATAGATTTGAAATCTTCAAAATTGAAGACCCCATTTTATTGAATGAAGGAGTTCCGTTTCCGTTATTCACTAATGAATTAATGACCGGAAATAGTCAAGAGGTTTTTATGAATTATCAGGCTGGTGAAACTAATGTAAACGGTGTATGGGTTGGAGAAAATTACCCCTTAGTGGTTGAATTATGGACACTTAATGAAGCATATTATGAATTCATGAAGCAAAATTATCAATATGAAAATAGTCGATACCCCATTATAGGTTCAGGAAACCAAACCGCTATTTCCAATTTTGATAATATTGATGGGGCTTATGGGATTAATGCAGGCTATTCTTATATAAAAACAGACACTATCTATCCTTCCGGAACCGAAAATTATTTCAACCAATGATTAGGATTACGACCTTTTGCTTGAGTTTATTTGTGTTATTCAGTTTTGAGCATGCTTTCTCTCAAGAAGTAAATGTTTCAGGATATGTGAGGGATGCAACTGGCAAAGAGAAATTAATTGGTGCGCATATTATCAATGTCAAAACAAAAAAAGGAGTCATTACCGACCATAATGGCTATTTTGCCTTAAATGCAAAGCTTAATGACTCTCTTAGAATTTCTTATGCAGGCTACAAAAGCCCAGTACTTGAAGTTAATGAAAACAGCCAGAGTATATTCGTTGATCTTCAAATGGATGGGAATTTAAAAGAAGTCAAAGTAATGGGAGTTAGAGATGTTTTCCAGCCCATGACCCAGCTTAAATCAAAGGACTTTACCAATATTCCCACTATAGGTGCAGCTCCAGATGTCTTAAAAGCAGTGCAATTATTTCCTGGAATTACTGCCCAGAATGAAGGAAGTAGTCAGTTGATTGTTCGTGGCGGAAGTCCAGGTGAAAACTTATACATGATCGACAATATACCGCTGATTTATGTTAATCATTTAGGAGGTTTCTATTCTGTTTTCAATCCTGACATGATTAATTCAATGGAAATTTACAAAGATGGTTTTCCTGCTCGATATGGAGGAAAATTATCTTCTATCATCAGTCTTTCTCAATATGAAGGAAATGCTGAAGAATTTAAAGGGAATTTCAGTATCGGTCCTATGGCAACAAGCTTAATGGTGGAAGGACCAGCGCTCAATAAAAAAGCAACTTATATGCTGAGTGCAAGAAAAACAATGATTGACGGATTGATGGCATTAGGAACAACACTTTCTGAGGGCAATGATTTTACTTTTGCCTATGGCTTTCATGATTTCAATGGAAAATTCACTTATAATTTAAATGATAAGCATACCTTATCAGCTAATTTTTATCAAGGCGATGACTATTTAAATTTATGGGCTGAATCTGCTTCCACTATTCCCAATACAGTAGGTAAAAGTCGGCTACAAACTGTTTGGGGGAATTGGTTGGGTGCATTGCAATGGAAATATAAACCCAATGCACGATTAGTAGGCGAAAACAGCTTGTCAGTAGTTCGTTATCGACTCAAAAACAACAGTTTTTATTTTGAAGATGAAGATAATAAAGAACCGACTTTTGATAATCGCTTCCAGTCTTCTTTGATGGATAACCGCTTGCAATCAGACTGGAAATATTTTAATAGTAATTCCTTAACCACGCATTTTGGCGCACAAGTTTCTTATAAAACCCATCAACCCAACAATACTAATGCACAGAATATACTTACAGAAAATCAAATAATTCCCGTTTTAGAAGGGGCACTTTATTTTGACGAACACATAGATTTCTGGGAAAATAGTTCATTAAAAGTTGGAGGAAGATTCAACTATTATCAAAATGATAGGTATTCAGATTTTGATTTTGTCCAGCGAGGGCAGTTAGCAGTTGGCATTAGCTCTAACCAATGGTTATTAGCTCGATTTACCGCTGCAAACCAATACGCACATTTGCTTTACACAACCGGAGACATTGGCGCAAATGAGATTTGGATTCCAGCCGATGAAGAGGCACCAGCTTCCAGATCTACTCAATATTCTTTAGGCTATAAAGCAAATTTCCAGCAAAGTAATTGGCAAATGGAGAGCGCTATTTACTATAAAGAGTTGAATAAGCTGACTACTTACAAAGAAGGAGTAGCAGCCGTATTAGGTGATTCCAATTGGAAAAACAAAATCACAAGTGGAGGAAAAGGTGAAAGCATGGGTTGGGAAACGATGCTAAAAAAGTCAAAAGGAAGATGGACAGGTTTTGCTTCTTATACTTTATCTAAAACAGAATATCAGTTTCCTGAAATTAATAATGGCAATGCTTATGTTTTTGAATATGACAGACCTCATATATTCAATGTAAACCTGAGTACAAAAATGAATGATAAATGGGATTTTTCTGCTAATTGGACTTATCAAACAGGTCTTCCTTTTACTCCGGCGGTTGGGCTTCGTAATTCTCCGGACCCATTTAATCCGGAGATTGAAAGAGAGACCTTAATTTATGGAGAAAGAAATTCCGGCAGAATGCGGGATTTCCACCGTTTAGATTTAGGCTTTAACTATCATAAATTAACTAAAAGAGGCAACAGAGCTACTTGGACTTTCTCAATTTACAATGCTTATAGTCGTCAAAACCCATATTTTAATTATTACCATGTTGATGGGAATACGGATTTTAGTTTGGGACAATTGGACTATTCAGATGAGCCTTTAAAATTATATCAAAGAAGCTTTTTCCCTTTCCTACCCTCTTTCTCCTATAAAGTATATTTTGATAAAGGGATTTTTAAAAGAAGTAGCAAAGAAGAAAGAGCCAATAGACCAAAAAGCAATGTTTGGTATCATAAAGAATAGTATAATTGTTGTAAAATAGAAAAGGGCAGCAATGCTACCCTTTTCGCCTACAACCATAAAACTATGAACGGTAACCAGCCATCCACAGAAAGATTTCAATTTCAACCAAAACCTTCTAAATCAAAGACAACCAAAAACGCAAAAGGGTTGGAAAGTTGGAATTATTAAGTAAAATAGAACCTTATGTTTTTACGGGCTTTGACGCTTTAAAACAGATTTTCACGCTTGGGGATATTCCATCGTAAATCTATTCCATAAAATCTATTCTCACTGCTATTATTGCCAAACTCACTTTGCTGATTTCTTATACTGTAATTCAAATCAAGAAATAGATTATGATACGGCATTACACTTAATGTCATTTTAATAAACTTTAAATTATTGCTTTCCCCTTGTCCTATAGTATGCCCAAACTGCCATCTGCGTCCGGTATCAGGATTGATATGGCTGTATCGAGCATTATTGGCCTTAAAAATATCTCCTCCGAAATGGTTGTTTTCCGTTGTGTCCGTGCCAAATTCTGCCAGAACTGCTTTGGCCTGGAAATGTATTCTTGGGGTAATTTGATAGCGTAATGTTGCTACCCATTCTTCGAAATTGGCTCCTAAAGGATGGGCTAAAGATTGTTTATAGTTTGCATAATTTGTGAAATTGGAATCATGAGCATACATAAAAGGGCGAGCTACATTATATTCAGCTTGTAAGTCCAAATTAGGGATTTCGAAAGCGTTGAAATACTTCATCCCGGTTTGAACCGCCCATTTATTGGCCCACCAGCCCCCTTGTCTCAAATTTTCGATCAAGAACTCATCTAATACTAACTGTCCATAAAGGCTAAATCGCTTCAAGAATAAAGCTCTGAAATCCATACCAACTAAGGCATTTCCCGAACTACCATCTTGCTGTTCTAAGGCACGATAGAAGATGATAGGATTAAAATACATGGGATCAATTGGATTTTGTGCAACCGAGGAGTCTCCAGACATGATAGCCTCGAAGATACCAATATTGATATTGTCGGTAATGTTATAACTTAAATGATGAAGCGACATAAACTTTCGGGGATACTTGTTTTGAGTACCCGATAATTGATTGCCTCGCAGCACAACATCTGCTGTTTGTAGTCCGAAGAGATTGGTGTAATTCAATTTCCAAATGTTGGTTTCAGCTTTTAAGAATAAATAGCTTGGGGAAAAATCACTTAAAATAAGTGAACGCTCCCCATTGCCTATAAAAAAGCGGTCATGACCAAATTGTAAGTTAATGTTTTTGGTTGCTTGAAAGGAAATATAGCCACGTGCTGTGAAAAAATCGACCCCTTCATTATTATCACCATAGGGTTTCCAAAAACCCTCGTTCGGAACCGCGCTAAAATCGCTAATGTAGTCATTAACATAAGTGGGAAAAACCACTTGATTTTCACCTACAAAAGTGTAAAAGCCTAACTTATTATTAATTAAACCCCTAACTTCTAGCCCTCTGGTGTTGGTAAAAAGTCTATTATCGCTTAGGCTTTCTTGGCCCAAAGAAAGACCAAGAACAGGGTTGACATGTAAATCAAATTCATTTTCATGCACATTTAAAAAATCGGGTTTTGTCTTGTAAATATATCCAAGAAGGCCTTTTTCATTTTTATAGTCTGCACTATCGACCCATTCCCAACTGTCATTTTTCAAATAATTGTAGTTGAACTTATCTTTCCGGTTTAAATTATTGGTATTTAAGCCATCTAAAAATTGGGCAATTTCTTTTCTGTTAAAAGGCTTCATGGAAGCATGGAAGCTTTCTGAAAATGTTCCGTTTCTTACTTCCAGTCTTTCTATTAGGTGATAATAGTCACGATTTAACGGAGCATTGACGGCTTGAGAGAAAGCATTGAAAACAGATAAAGAAAAACAAAAAACAAATAGGAATCTCATAGTGAACAAATTAGCGCCTGCAAGTTAACCAAAAATATATCACGGATAAACAGGAAGAGGTTTGGAAAGAACAAATCCTTCCCTTATTTTTGCATTCCTTTTAAAAGAATTGGTTGGAAATCAATAATTTAATTTACTAGTTATGAAAAAAGATACTCATCCAGAATACAAAGATGTTGTTTTCTGGGATACTCAAGCAGACGTGAAATTCTTAACGAGGTCAACAATGTCCTCTGAAGAAACCATCAAAATGGACGATGGGAAAGAATATCCGGTAGTTAAAATCGAAGTTAGTTCAGCTTCTCACCCTTTTTATACAGGAAAGAAAATTTTCTTGGATACTGCAGGCCGTGTGGAGAAGTTCAACCAAAAATACAAAAAGAAGAAATAATATTAAATTATCACTTCTTATCAAAAGTCTCTCTGATGTTAAAATTGGAGAGACTTTTTTATTTATATACCCTTGAGACTTATTGCATAATTAATTTACCCGTATATTTGAAAATAAGGTTTAAGCAAGTATTTAATGGATATAGAAGAATTTAGAAAGCATGCACATTCCATGGTGGATTGGATGGCAGATTACCTGCAAAATGTAGAGGATTACCCTGTTTTATCAAATTCAAAGCCCGGTGATATAAAAGCGAAACTACCCCTCCTGTTTCCTGAAAATCCTGAAGACTTTACAGCAATTTTTAAAGATTTTGAGGACAAAATCATGCCCGGGATTACGCACTGGGAAAGCCCCAATTTTCTTGCTTATTTCCCAGCCTCTAAAAGCAAGCCATCAATCCTGGGTGAAATGATTATGTCTGTTTTGGGTACTCAGGGCATGGTATGGCTCACTTCTCCTGCCGCAACCGAACTGGAAGACCGTATGATGGAATGGATGCGTGATCTGTTGGGTTTATCCAAAGACTGGACAGGTTCTATTCAGGATACAGCCTCTACCGGAACTTTCAATGCATTAATCACAGCACGGGAAAAAGCCAGTAATTTTCAAATCAATGAAAAAGGCTTTTTCAGAATGCCAAAATATAGAGTTTATGCTTCGGAACAGGCGCATAGCTCCATAGATAAAAATGTGAAAATCGCGGGTTTTGGTTATAAAAATTTAGTCAAAATTCCCGTGGATGAGCATTTTGCTATGATTCCTGAAAAGCTAGAGGAGAAAATTCAGAATGATATTGATTCTGGCTACGAACCATTATTTGTATTGGGTGCTTTAGGCACTACCGGGACTACCGCTGTGGATCCATTAGAGAAGATTGGGGAAATCGCGAAGAAATATCATATATGGTTTCATGTAGATGCCGCCTATTCCGGTGCAGCATTGATTTGCCCTCAACATCGATGGATGAGTAAAGGGCTTGAACTAGCAGATAGCATGGTTTTTAATCCGCATAAATGGATGTTTGTTAATTTTGATTGCAGCTTATATTATGTAAAAGAACCTGATTTACTCAAACAAACCTATAGTATCACTCCAGAATACTTGAAAACAGATGCGGATGAGGAGGTTAATAATTATAGGGATTGGCACATCCAACTAGGCCGAAGGTTTAGAGCATTGAAGTTATGGTTTGTTTTAAGAGAATTTGGAGCTGAAAAATTAAGGTCAATAATTGACCATCATATTAAATGGGCACAGGAATTAGAAAGCGAAATTAAACAAACGGATAATTTTGAAATGTTGGCTCCAGTTCCAGTTAATCTTTTATGCTTCCGATTTAATAATGGGAAAATGAGCGAGGAGGGATTAAATCAGTTCAATGAGCAGTTGTTGAAAAATGTTAATGCCACTGGTAAAATATTTATCACCCATACTAAACTAAATGGGAAGTATTCACTAAGATTGGTAGGTGGGCATGCTGAATTGACTAAAGGTCACTTAGAAAGAGCATGGGGCTTGATTAGGGAGACAGCATCAGCTTTACAAAGGAGATGATGTAGCTCTCCTCTCTACTAAGAAAGAAGAACTACAAAAGTTGTAAGCTTGGATATCGTGAAGTAGAAGGGGTACTTAGTAATACCGTTAGCATTGATAAGGAAACCAGGAAAGTATGTGAATTAGTATGCTTTGGCACGTGTTTTGTTGTTTTTCTGCAAAGAAATATAACCATAGCAGTCAAGAATGAAATAGTTTGATTTTTATTAACCGTTAAAACCCATAGTTTAGTGTTATAAAAAGCTAAAAATATCAACTTTAACATATCATTGTCTCTATCAACCTACATTCGATGACTAAATTCACCTTTAAATTCGAGCTTATGAACTCACAAAAAATGAATCCTTTGTTTCTTACCTGTCTGGCCTTTGTAATTTTTTCAATGGTAGGTTGTAGTGAAGATGAAATTGAGTCAGGGCAATTAATTGTAAATGGTAATCTTGAGAAGGGCTCAACTTCTCCAGATGGTTGGACGTCAAATACCGGCAATCCAGACAATTTTAATTTCATTTGGACAGAAGATTAATCATTTTCTGGAAACAAATCAATAAGTATATCAACACAAACTGCTGATGCAAGTGAATTTGCCTATTGGGTTCAGGCCATTTATGATGATCTACCAACTGGTAAGAGCGTTACACTCAGTGTAAGAATAAAAGGGAACTTGAGTGGTGAAGGAGTTGCAGTTGTATTAAGAGGTGATGATGCCAGTGGAAATATGGAGCAGTTTGTAACCACAGAATCCACGGAAGATATTACTGGAGTTTTCGATTGGACAGAATACAGTATTAAACTGGATAAGGTAGATGCTAGCACGAAAAGTCTACTAGTCTTTTTAGTATTCTCATCTGATACAAGCGGAGAAGTATATTTTGACGATATCTCTCTTACTTATTGAAATGGAAGAGAGTATATAGAACAGCATTTTGAAGAATACTTTTAAAGCATTTTTGCAAGCTCTCCAAGGGATCTCTGTTTGGCACCAAGAACCCGAATTCCCTTTAATACCTTTAAAGCCACCTAGCCCTTGTTGGCAAAGAGGATACCAAAAAGGCGGAGTTCTAATTCATGAATTAAACTTGCTAGGGGTCATTCTTAATTGAAAACAGGACATTTGGAAAGAATTTGGTATTAGGTTCTAGAAGCAAGAAATATGCTGAGGGCTTACTTTTCATTAGCTTTTTGAGCTCTGGGAGTCTAAAATATTTTTGTTATATTTATCATATCAGTTCAGATACATCCAAAACCTAATTTCCATGTTGTTTGCTGGAAGTGTAAGTATTGATAAAATAGCTTATGGCGGGGGAATCAATAAAAGAAAAAATAGTTCATTTAAGTAACATTGCTGTGGTTACGGAGAGAAGCACTTCGAAAACCACCACCAAGCCATATGCTTAACGTTAGAGATTATTTTTTGTACACATATAGCCAAAACATGAGGAGACTTTTATTTGCAAGCCTGATTTTAACAGTGACTATAAACGCTTTTAGCCAATCATTTACACTTGAAGAAACATTTCAAAACGGATTACGAAGTGGAAGTATTTCTTGGGGGGATATTAACAACGATGGCAACCTAGATTTCATTCAAACCGGAAACGATATTGATGCCACTGCTACAACACGGTTGTTTATAAACACTGGTTCGACTTTTGAGCTTCTAAACACTGATTTGCCAAACATATTTGAAGGAGCCTCAGACTGGGGTGATTATGATAATGATGGTGACCTAGATTTGCTTTTAGCTGGTTCCGGTACAGACGGACTTCTCACTAGACTATATGACAATATCGAAGGAGAATTGATTCTAAATGGAGCTGTTTCATTACATGGTATTGATAGAGGATCAGTTGAATGGGGGGATTATGATGCAGATGGAGATCTTGACCTTTTGATCTCGGGTCAAGACGGTGAAAGCGGATCAGTGACTAAGATTTATAATAATGAAAATGGAACATTCACCGAAGTAGAGACTAGCCTAACTGGTGTTTCATTTGGAATTGCTTCTTGGGTAGATTTTGACGGAGATGGAGATCTGGACGTAATGCTATCCGGATTTACTAGTACTGGACCTAAGGTTTCAGAGCTATATGAAAACACAGGAACAACATTTTCATTAGTATTTGAAGACTCATTTAAAGGCTTATCCGAGAGCTCACTGGATTTTGGTGATTACGATAATGATGGAGATCTGGATTTTCTCGTAGCTGGTTTTACAAATTCAAATACTTCGTTCACAGCAATTTACCAAAATAATGGATCATCATTTGATATAGTTTTTGAAGGCTCGCTTCCAAATGTAATCGAAGGAACAGTTTTGTGGGGAGATTCTGATAATGACGGTGATTTGGATATCTTTATAACAGGAAATACTGTCTCAGCAACTGATAAAATTGCACAACTCTATTCTAACAATGGAAGCGGATTTGACCTTGAATCATCATTTGATGAGGCCGGGCAAAGTGCAGCAGCCTTTGCTGACTATGATTCTGATGGAGATTTAGATATTTTTATCAGTGGTCAAAGAAATGATTTCACTATATATTCTGGTATTTATGTAAATGAAAATTCCAATGAAATTCAGGCAAGCAATGCTAATATCAAACCTATACCCCCAAGTGGATTAACTTCTCAAATTGAAAATGATGCAGTTGTATTATCATGGGATTTAGCATCCGATAACAGCACACCTCAAGATGCTTTAACTTATGCTCTCTTTGTTCGTAGCGAATCAGATACATTAGTAAATCCTTCTTCGCTAAGCGATGGGAAAAGAAAGCTTGTAAAGAGAGGAAACTCAGGAAGTAGCAATTCATTTAACTTCAATTATGAACTAGACCCTGGAGATTATTTTTGGAGTGTCCAATCTATTGATAATGCATTCGAAGGATCGTCTTTTGTGGATGAAGAATTATTTCACATCAATTTTCCTCCAGTTATAAGTGGCACTTCTTCGTCCTTAGCCACTCCCGAAGAAACGAGTTTACTCATTGAAATACAGGATTTAGAAATAGATGATCCGGATAATGAGTTTCCTTCTGACTTTACATTGACGGTTTTAGAAGGTGCCAACTATACATTTACAAACAATGAAATTACTCCCGAATTAGATTTTAATGGGATGCTTTCTGTTCCCGTTTTGGTTAACGATGGAACAGATGATAGTGAAATAGCAGAAATAGCTATTGAAGTAACTCCTGTGAATGATCCACCAGTGATTACAGGTTCAAATGTTACATATAGTACTCCAGAAGAAACAAATTTGACTATTGATATTAATGACCTTATCGTTCAAGATCCAGATAATAAATTCCCAACTGATTTTTCTTTGGAAATTGGCGAAGGTGACAACTATACGCAATCCAATAATGTAATTACTCCTGACAATGGATTTGTTGGAGTAATTAATGTGCCAATTACCGTCAATGATGGGACGGATTCCAGTGAGCCTTTTGATTTAATGGTTGAAGTAATGCAAGTACTTGGACTAGATAAAGATTTTATACAAGACAATTTTGCGGTATATCCTAATCCCACAACAGATTATGTAATTATCCAACCCAATGAAACTTCTATTGCTTACGATCTAGCAATTTATGATATAAACGGAATCTTGCTATTTGCTGACAAAATTTTAACTAACAGAAAAAAAGAAATTGACCTACGCAAGTTTAGTATTGGTCTCTATTTACTTAAGATTTCAAGTGAATCCAAAGTTGGAACAATGACTATTTTAAAAGAATAGCATGACTAAACAATCTCTAACAAACATTGAAATGAATATGCGTACTGAGTACTTTGAATGGACATTGCAAGCTGCTAGCTTTGGTGCTTCTAGCAACTTGGGCGCATACTCATTTTAGTTAAGCGTTACCCACAATATGGTTCAGCATATAATAGAAAAAGGTTATTTATCGTCAACCTTCTCCTCCTATATACTGAATTTGAAAATAAAGCATAAGACTCAAAGACATGATTAATTATTAGTTTTAAAAACTAACTTCGTATTTACTGAATATCAAATAATTACTTACTCTACTTTGACCATGATAAAGATCACCCATTGTAAATTTCTAGTTCTATTTTTTCTAATATGTACTTCAACAATACTCAAAGCCCAAGAATTTAATGAAGATATAAATTTCAACATTCCAAATGCAAATTATATAGATCTTGGTGATTATGACAATGATAACGACCTTGACCTATTAGTAGCTCATGAAGATTCGGGAATTGAAAATCTATCTATCTATAAAAATATAAATGGAACCTTTCAATTAAGTCATACTTTACTTGAAAATGTAAGAGTTCAAGCGATTTGGGGAGATTTTAATAATGATGATAAGTTAGATATTCTTGCCAGCGGTTTTGAGTGGGATACATTTGAGAATTTTATCTGTATATTAAATATAAGCGAAACAGCCGTTGATACAGCTTTCTATACAAACGATTACAATGTTTCTAATCCAAGTTTATCTTGTATAGATTTTAATAACGATGGTTTTCTTGACTTTTTAATTACGGGTGAAGATACTGATCTTTCAGGAGAAATTTACACTCGCTTATATAAGAATAACGGTGATAATACCTTCACTAATTTAGCAAATCACGGAATTACACCTACAGGGCAGGCAAGCATGGACTGGGCTGATTTTAATAATGACGGTTATTATGACCTTCTAATTGCTGGTTTTGCGGAGGATTTTTCAACTGAAAACGTGACTGATGTACTAATTAATAATGGTAACGAAACATTTTCCAAACTTGGAGGTGATTTCTATAAAGTATTCAATGGAACATCTAAATGGATAGACATAAACAATGATGGGGATTTAGATATTATATCTACAGGTGGTGGAAATGATGGGTATAGGATGAGTATCTACCTAAATAATGAAGGGGTATTTATAAATAGTACATTAGCTGCCGATTATAATTTCCCAAATGTTACAGAAAACTTCCCCGCAGGAATATCATTGGTAGATTATGACAATGATGGAGACCAAGATATCTTTATAAGTGGTAGAGGTGGTGGATCCACAAATCCAATTGCAGTAACTAAGCTTTTTCAGAATACAGGTTCTGATTTTATTGAGGTAGAAAATATAGGGATAGAACAGCAATACCTTGACTTTACAATTTTTGCTGATCTTAATAATGATGGAGATAAAGACTTAGTATCTCTCAATCGGTTTACGAAACCCATTATTTATGAAAATTCGAGAGGTAATAACATATACACAAATAATACAAAACCTCTTCCTCCTACTAATTTTGAATATGAACGCTCAGTTACCTCAGCATTATTTTCATGGAATGCTGGAAGTGACAACCAAAGCAATAACGAAACTTTAGATTACAGCCTATACGTTAGTGATAATTCTTTAAGTCAGAATTTAATTTCACCAACTGCCAGTATAAATAGCGGTTTTAGGAAAATATTCAAGACAGGTAACACAATTGACCGATCTAGAAAATTAGAATTAAATAGTGAAGGAAATATTTATTGGGGAGTTCAAAGTATTGATGGAGCATTTATTGGCTCCAACTTTTCTACAGAGCAATCTTTCTATTTTATTAAAGGAACATTTCCCACGCTAAAAGTATTAAATGAGCCCTTAAGAGTAGAGATTGAGTGGATAGATAATTCTAATATTGAAAATTCCTATCAATTATATAAGTCTACTAATTCTAGTAACTTGGAATTATTTAAAACCCTTAACGCTAATGCTACATTTCATATTGATTCTGTTGTATCACCAGAGAGCTCTTATAATTATAAATTAACTGCCAAAAATGATATCGAAGAGTCGGTAGGTATTGTAAATGAAGTAATTTTACTAGACCGTCCAATCAAATTTAACTATTCCAGTCAAGATTCAACATTTAGTTGGGAAGATAAATCCTCATTTGAACACGGTTATGTTATTCAACAAAGTATTGATTCCAGTAAAAACTTCATTTCATTTGATTCTATAGCTGCTAACTCCACTAATTACCAAATAAAAAGCTCATTAAATGAAGGACTCTACAATTTCAGAATACATGCATTCAATCAATACGGTAGAAGTAATCTTTCTGACACGCTAGCAATTCCATTCATTAAATCTCCCTCAAATCTCCAAGCAGCTATTTCTTTTAATCCTAATTCATTTAATCTTTCTTGGATGAACAATTCCGAGATAGCTGAAAGCACCATTGTGAGTCAAAGTAGTAATGGTAGTGATTTTGAGATCCTTGATTCATTAGATAGTTATATAAACCAGTACATTATTACTGAAGGAATAGAATCTGAAAAAATTTACACCTTCAAACTTGAAGCGTTAAAAGATTCATCTAGATCACAGGAAATAATTGTGGAGAAAATAATTTTAAATCGTCCTGAGGGACTTAAATATGAAAAACAGGGGGACAATATCGTATTCTCTTGGGATGATAAATCCTCATTTGAAGAGAGTTATACAATTGAACTATTGAAAGACTCTTCAAATAACTTTATTTCCTTAGATTCTATTGGTAGCAATGAAACAACAACTTTAATAAACAATAGCCTCTTAACTGAGGGCACTTATAAATTTAGACTTCATGCTTTTAGCGAAATAGGGAGAAGTAATTATTCTGACACTCTCATTTTTGAGAAAATTAACGCACCCTCTAATCTACAGATAGAAATATCCTATCAACCTAATATAATAAATTTAACCTGGACTAATAATTCAGAAATAGCGAAATATACAGTTATTAGTAGAAGCGATAATTCTGAAGATTTCATTATAATAGACTCTGTAGATATTAGTGCAGATCAGTTTATCATTGAAGAACCAACTTTAAATCAAGCTCCAGTGTCATTTAGATTACATGCAATTACGGATTTATCACGTTCTCAATACATCTTTTCTGACGGAATTATTACTTCTAATAGTAATGTTAACAACGAAATTATTAAGATATTTCCCAATCCAGTACAAGATTATTTACATATCCAAAACAATGAAGCGGATCAAGAACTATCAGTCTTTGTAAGAGATTTTTCTGGAAAGACATTATTTCACAAGATAATTCCTGCAGGAACAAGTAGTAAAATTGATGTGAAAAACCTAAACCCGAGCATATACATTCTTGCATTGAAGGATCATCAAAATAAGTGGAAAAGGTTTAAAATAGTAAAGAAATAATAAACGTGGGTAAAACAACTAAGCATTCGTGTGGTCGGTACGACCCAACATGAATGCTAGGTTGAGCGAATCAGAGGCTGGCAAGAACTGCAAGCCCCTTATGGGTAAATTGAAGCATTGGGGGTGAGTTTCAATGCTCAAAAGCGGCCACTTCTAAGCTGGCAGTATAATCAAATCGGATTTTTCCAGATCTCAAACTAGATCATTTTGATTTTAGCAGACATGAAAAAACTGATTTTAGAGCATAGTTTTCCCACCACGTTCACAGCCGTTTGAGTTTTTAGTATTCATGTTATTTTTTGTGCCAGTGGCTTGGGGGGCCTCTTTTGTCAAAGACGGCCACCGTCTGTATCTTTCTTTTTTTACATGTAGGTCAGATGCCCAAGCATGTGCCTTTAAACTCGAGGATGAGCAGCTTAAGTTTACCGATTTGTGAATCTACGATGACTTTGTATTCCTTTTTGCATCCGCCTGAAAGAATACCAAAATGCCTTATACTAGTAAATCCTTTGGGCAATATATGCATGGCAAATCTTCTATTAAATTCTGCCGATTTTAAAGGCACGATGTGCTTTTTGCCTCCTTTCCTGTAGTCCTTGGCAGAGAAGCTGACTCCGTCTTTGCCCACATCGGTCAACCTATGATTGCTGATGGCCACTTTATGAGTATATCTGCCCAGATATTCCACTACTTGTGCCGGACCGTAAAAAGGCTGCTTGCAATAGATCACCCAGTTCTTCATGAACAACTGTTGGCCTTACTGCTTTGTCAGCAGCTGCTCTCTCCTCAAGGCAGCAACCATCTTAGCCCTAAAGACTTTGCTCATCGCCTTTACCGGGAAAAGGTATTTACCCTTTCCCTTACCTTCTTTCCATTTTTGCGATCGGGTCAATCCTCCGGAAGGAATGATACAGTGCAAATGGGGATGTAGGCTTAAGTTCTGCCCCCATGTATGAAGCACAGCAATCATGCCGTTCTGGGCTCCCTTGAACTTGGGAATGGCAGCAAAATCCTTTACCACTTGCCAAGCTGTTTTGAACAATAGCGCATATAGCAATCTGGGCTGTTCCAAGGCGGCTTGATTAAGTGTGTCTGGCAAGGTGAAGCCGGTATGGAAATAGGAAGTGTTGCGCAAGTCCTTTTCTCTTTCCCGCACCCATTTTTGTTGCAGGTGGCCCTGGCATTTTGGGCAGTGCCTGTTGCGGCAACTGTTATAGCTGATATGCAATGTATGGCATTTGGGATTGTCACAACGGTCTACGTGCCCTCCCAATGCAGATGTCCTGCATTTTGCCAGTGCGTACAGCGTCCTCCTTTTCCAGCTGTTGTGGATAATGTTGGGAAGGTGGTGCAGCTCTTGTCTGATGGCCTGCGCCACTTCAAAGGCCGGTATCATTGCGGATAGAGTTTTTCCAAAGGGGAAAAAGGCAAAGCCCTGCTTACTCTTGCCACATGCAGGTAAATCAATGTAGTCTCAATGTGTCCATGACCCAGCAAATCCTTGAGCGTGATGATATCGGTGCCCATTTCCAGCAAATGAGTGGCGTAGCTGTGACGAAGAGTATGGGCGGTAATTTGCTTTTTGATGCCTGAATGTTGGCGAGCCTGTCGCATGACCCATTGAACTCCTCTGGTTGAAATTCCTGTAAAGCCTCCTTCTTTATCAGCCTGTCCATTAAAAAGATATTCCACTGGTTTTTCAGCTTGCAGGTAGGTTTTAACGCCTCGGATCAGCAAGTCGCAAACTGGCACATAGCGGTCTTTTCTTCCTTTTCCTTGTTGAATATGAGGCTGTGCCCTTTCCAAGTCTAGGTGAACTAATTTAAGATTGCACAGCTCATAATTCCTTAAACCCCACCCATATAATAATGCCATCATTAACCTGTGCTTGAGCAGTTTTGGAGTCTTTAAAAGCAAGCGCACTTCCTGCTGGCTCAACACCACGGGCAAGGCCTTCTGCCTTTCAATGGATGGCAATATGACCCTGCTTTCTGTTCGGTCAAATATTCTGTAGAGGTAGCGGAGCCCGTAGACGGTATGCTTGAAAAAGATGTCAAAAGGCGTCTTCCTTTTAGACTTCAACATGTGCAGGTAATCCAATATTAGCTCTTCATCGAGTTCCAGAAGATCACATTGCAGGTGCAGACCTATATGTGCCAAACACCTCCCGTAATTAGTGAGTGTACTCTGGCTCTTGCCAGCAATATCAATACTACTTCTCAGCCTTTTATACTGTAGGCCGAAGCCCAGCACATTTTGAGAGGCTTTTTCGATCAGAGGTTTACTTTTTTTTCATAACTTAGAATTTAATGAATGAATACACAACCTAAGTTACGGAAGTCTGAACAAAACGGTAGGCTTCCGCCCTTAGGCGGATTCGTTCAACACTTAATATAGGTCATTGGGCTGATAGTGCAAAAGTTGAAAATGATTACATTTGAGGAAATATATAAGTAATTGGGTTTTTGGAGCCTTGAAGAGCCCAAAGCCCGATATTCTTAACGATAGCCACAGACCTTTAGTGAAAAACATTTATAAACTCAACAATTAAGAATCTATGAAAAAATTAATCCATTGCCTCTTCATTTTTATTGTTCCCTGCCTTCTGTTCTTGGGTTGCAGCGAGGAAGAGCCAGAACCTAACATTGCTAGTTGTAGAATTACAAACTACAAATACAGTGATGATTCAGATGTAAGAACCTTTAGCTACAATTATTCAAATAATTTAGTTTCTTCAATCGACTTAACCATAATTCTTTATGAAAAAACTTACACCCTTTCTGCTCAATTAGAATATGATGATCAGAATAGGATTGTTTCTATCAAGACAGATGATGAAAATTATGTAGGTATTACTTATGATAATTTATCTATCGAAGTACGAACCAACAGATCAAGATTGTCGTCTCCAATTGTGGACAATTACACTTTAAATGATAAGGGGCAGATAATAGAGTGGGTTGGTCACGTAACAGAAGAATATGATTACAATGAAAAAGGTCAGTTGATTAGAGAGTATGCTACTTGGAGTAATGGAGAAGAAGCATGGTCTGCCGAATTTCAGTATGACAATATGCGAAATCCATTTGAAAATATTCCCGCTAAAGTAAATTGGTCAATACCTACTGGAGAAGATGCACAAATAATGTTTGATTTTGCTTTTAAAAATATGATGTCAAATAATATTATAAAAGCTGATTATTCTAATCCAGATGGAGATGTATACGTAAGTAAAGAATATGAATTTACCTATGATTCGAATGATTACCCAATATCAAGTACCATTGGAATAATTGATTCGGAGTACTCATATGATAGTTGCGATTGATTGTCCACCAACTTAAAGTTACAGCGAACTGTTAGTAATAATTAATTGGAATGATAATAGAAATAGTTCTTGTTATTTCGCAACGCGATTTTAGAGTAACCTCATGAAATCAATGGAATGCAAAAGAATATAGTATTACATCATAAACGTTGGTAACATATACTATCATCCATAAGCTCATTGAGCTCTTTGCATAGTAGGCTAGTATCATGAGATACTTTTAAAGATATTTGAAAAGTTCAGCTTACATATGATAGTTGGACGTTTAAACAAGCCAAAGAAGCAGCGTGCTGAAATTAAAAAATCTGTGAAATGACAAAAATTATTTCAAACCTTAATTGTGGAAACTCACCTAAAATGGGGTTTCTAAAGGACTTCAATATTGCTTTTGCAAAGGGAGACTTGGAATTTATTGAAGATAGCGTAACGGATGAAATTGTTTGGAATATAATTGGCAATAAAAAAATTGAAGGAAAGCAAAAATTCGCAGAGGAGTTGGAAAAAATGAAATCGACAAAAGTTGCGGAATTAGTTCTCAACCAAATTTTATCGCACGGAAAGCAAGGGGCTGTAAATGGAGCTATGAAATTACTGAAAGGAAAAGAATATGCATTTTCGGACTTTTATATTTTCCAAGGAGCAAAGGGTGCGAAATTAAAATCGATAACATCATACATAATCGAGATTTAACAATAACAAAAAGCACGGATGCCTATAGGTTGAGAAATATGAACACCGAAATAAAACAATATAACGAAAATCAAGAATTGAAGGACAGGGAAATATGCAACCTGCTTGCTCTGAGTATAGAAAAAGCACTGACTGATGTTCAAAGTGAAATTTGGCACGGACACCCAGTTTGGCTTTTAAACTGAAATCCAATAGTTGGTTACTGAAAACAAATGAAAGCTTAAAGATTAATGTTTTGGATTGGAGCAGGCGTTGACGAAAAGGATTTCAATATTCCTGGCGAAAAATTTAGGGATGCTTCCGTTTTTTATAATTCGATAATAGAGATTGGTGAAACGAAATTAAATAAATGGCTCCAAAAGCTGTACGTTTCTTAGCCTTAAAGAATACAAAGAAAACAATGCGAATAGCTTTAGTCATATTAATTGGGATACACGGAATTATCCATTTATTCGGATTCCTGAAAGCATTCGGAATATCTGAATTTAACGAGATTTCACAAGCGATTTCAAAAACTTTCGGAATATTTTGGTTCTTGACTTTTCTACTTTTGGCTATTACAATCGTTTTATTTCTTAATCATTCTAGTTATTGGTGGTTAAGCGGGTTTTTAGCTGTAATAATTTCGCAAGTGTTGATTTTCAACTTTTGGTCTGACGCAAAATTTGGGACAGCAGCAAACGTAATTATTCTATTAGCTACAATTCTCGGATACTCAAGTTTTAATTTTAAGCATAAAGTCAACCAAGAAAGAATAAGTCTGTTTGAAAATGCGGAAATCCAAAGCCAAGAAATCGTCACCGAAAAAGCACTTGCTGATTTACCACTAATTGTTCAAAAATGGTTGACTAAGAGCGGAATAATTGGTAAAAAATTCATTTCCAATGTGCATTTAGTTCAAGAACTGCAGCTCAAATTGAAACCTGAACAAGCAAATTGGAATAATGGTACGGCAGAACAATATTTTACTGTTCAACCACCAGCCTTCAATTGGAATATCAATGCTGAAATGAACTCGATATTGAGGGTAGTGGGTAGAGACGAATTTGTAGATGGTGAAGGCGAAATGATAATCAGACTTCTTTCACTCATTCCAGTTGCAACTGCAAAAAATGACGAAAAGATAGATCAAGCAAGCTTGCAAAGATATTTGGCAGAAATCGTTTGGTTTCCTTCAGCGTCTTTGAGTCAATATATAAAATGGGAGACTATAGATGACTATTCTGCAAGAGCAACGATGGAATATAAAGGAACTAAAGGTTCAGGCGAATTTCATTTTGACAGAAACGGAAATTTTGAAAAATTCGTGGCCATGCGTTATCAAGATATTAATGATGCCAACCCTACGGAATGGAGCGTAAGAGCCACCAAAATTGAAGAAAAAAATGGAATAAAAATACCAGTAGAATGTGAAGCATCTTGGAAAGTGGAGAATGCTAGATGGACTTGGTTAAAATTAAAAATTACAGACATTCAATATAACGTGAAGGAAATGCCGGTGGGCAACTCCGTATATAAAAAATACGGCAAACAGCATCACTAAAACCAAAAGGGAAATGAAAACCGAGTTCATAGAAATATCACCAGTTCTGCCTAGTCAAGATATTGACAGGGACGTAGATTGGTATGAAAAAAAAGTTGGATTTAAATGTCTTCACAAGGACCATATGTACGCTGTTTTGAGGAGAGAAAACCTTTGTATTCACCTACAGTGGCATGCAGATACTGAAGATGACCCTCTTCTCGGAGGGTCTGTGATGAAGGTTTTTGTGAGGAATGTAATCCCAATTTTCGAAGAGTTGTTAGAAAGAGGAACGATAAAAAGAGAAAAATTGAGATTAAAGACGGCTTGGAATACTAGCGAATTCGGGTTTTATGATTTGAATAACAATGCCATCTTCTTTGTTGAGGACTTATGAAGAAAAAAACGTTTTGTAGCCAATGAAAATTAGAATGAAATTAATATTGATAGGGCTTGTTTTGATACTGGTATCATGTTCAAAGAATGATGGTGTAGCGCCCGAAAATGAGAATAGAGATGGATATTTATTTGAAGATGGATTTGAAACCTCAGGAAATGATTTGTCGGAATTGTTTCCAAATGATGGAAGCCGGTGGAGTAATTTGCAACAAGTTGATACCAATGGTGGAGAAAATGAAATAGATTTAGAAAGTAGCATAGTATCAGAGGGAAACAATTCTTTAAGAATCTATGCGAGAGCATCTGATAACACCCTATCAAAAGCGAACATAGAAAAGGCTGGGTTTAATGCGCCAGAAGGTTCAATAGTAAGTATTAGTGCAAACTTCTACATTGCTTCCACGGAAAATATAGAGAATCTGTTATTAATCGACCTGGAGTGTTGTTCTTGTTGGGACCCAAGAGTACCAGATAATCAATGTCCCGGAATAAGATTAATGATGAAGGATAATGACTATTTATCTATAGAACGAGGTAAAATTTTAGGCTCAACTATTGTACAATCTGAAATTGCTTTTCCAAGAAATGAGTGGGTAAATGTAGTTTGGGAATTGAAATTATCTCAAAATAACGATGGTATAAATAAACTCTTCATTAATAATCAAGAAGTTTTATCCGAAAGCGGTATGAATATGCCAAATAAAAGTCTCTTTGAAACTGAATTTGCTAACAATGGAATTGACTTTGAACTGCAGGAACCTTTATTCTATGAAAGATTCCAAATTGGAGCAACTGCAAATCCAACACCCTTCGATGTAGAATTATTTATCGATGATGTGAAATTTGAAATAATCGAATAAAACGAAAAAAAGATTAAGGTTAGCAGATGCTTGCCGAAAGGCCAAGAAAAAGAGCGGCTAACAAGAAAATGCAATCCCTTTTTTCGGGGATGAATTTGAGCTTACTACCGGCATGACCGCGGAGTACATATTTTTTGTGCTAAATCAATCCGTCATGACTCCAACTTGATATGCCAGATGATAGGACTGATATCAAGAAAGGGAGACCGAATTTTTCAAATAGATTTTTATGCATTATTTTAGGAGTAATTAAATATATTTAAAGCAATATCAGCTATAGTCTCATTTTTGAAAGGTGATCAAAGCACTAAGATTCCCAATCAAAACGATCAATTGAAATTGAGTGGCGCTATAAATAGTAAATGGATATAGAACTATCATCAAAAGCTAATAACATTAATTCTCAAATCAGCCAGAACACCAAGCTGGGGGATCTTCGAAAAATCGACAGAGAAATAAAAAAGGACCATGATTTAGCCATGGAGCTTTGGTCTACAGCTAAGTTTTTATCCCGTCAATTAGCTATTTTAATCATGGACAAAAAGCTTCTGACTCAAGAATTGATTGACAAACTAGACAGTGATATTCAAGAACATGAATTTGAAGAAGGAAATCAGTTAATTGATTGGTTGACGGCAAATCAGTTAAGTAAAGACAAGAAAATGGTCTCAATTATAGCGTCTTGGCAAAACAGTACTTCGAAGCTTCAAAGAAGAGTTTTTTGGTATTATCAAGCGAGATTAAGGTGGACAGGGAATACAAATCACCCCAATACTAAGGATTTATTAACGACTGTAGAATCAAATATGGCAAATGAAGAACCTGAAGTGCAATGGGCAATGAATTTTACAGTATGTCAAATAGGTGTCTGGGATGAAAAGTATCGAAAACAATGTATTGCAATTGGTGAAAAAATTAGGTTGTATAAAGACGAACCCGTTCCAAAAAATTGCACTCCTGACTATATACCGGATTTTATACCAATAGAAGTTGCCAAATTGAATAAGAAATAACACATCTCAGGTCGTATTAAGCTGCATTAAAATGCGGTTTAAATGACTTATTGAATTCTTATTTTCTCCCCTATTCCTCGTTTTTAAGTCTTGAAGAGAACAAGTACTACATGATTTTTATGGCCAGCTGGACAAATAAATTTTGCCATGCTACTAGTGCCATTTAAACATTAGTAGCAAGCTTGAAATATTTGCAAGACAAAAACTAAACCTCTTTCCTCAATATTTCCAAAGGCGGCTTATTCACTACTGATCGGCTATTTATTAAACCTATAAATACGGTTAATGCAGTAATAGCAACATAAGTAATTAGCACGGCCAAAAGATTGGGAACAAAAACAGTTTCAAAACTAAAATAAGCCAGTCCCCAAGCAGATAAAATGGCGATGATGATGCCTGTCAAACTCGCAATACTTCCCAGAAAGAAATATTCCATAAAGTTGATACGTACGATTTGTTTTCGGCTTGCCCCTATCGTTCTCAGCAGAACAGCTTCCTGCATTCGTTGGAATTTACTGATATTTACTGCTCCAATTAATACGATCACACCGGTAATGATGCTAAAGAAAGCCATAAACTGAATCACAAAGGAAATTTTACCTAAGACTTCATCCACAGTTTTCAAGATCAAATCCAAATCAATGATGGAGATATTGGGGAACTGACTGACTACCTTTTGTTGGTATTTCGCAGAGGTTTCAACTTCTTCATAGCGCGTTAATAAGACATGGAATTTTGGTGCTTCTTCTAGAACCCCTTCCGGGAAAACTACCAAGAAGTTGGTTTGCACTCTTTGCCAATCAATCTCTCGAATGCTCCCAACATAGCATTGGATTAATGCTCCTTGCACATTAAAAGTAAGCGGATCACCCAGACCAACTTTCATATCTTCTGCTAAGCCATCTTCAAGTGAAATAAATATGGAATCACTCGGATTCTCTACTTTTCCTTTCCATTCTCCCGCTAAAAGGGTTTCCGAATCAATTAGATTGTCCCGGTAAGTTACTCGATATTCTCTTCTCAACACCCAATTTCGGACTCCTGCCGTAGTATCTTCTCTAATTGCGTCAACAGATTCTCCTTTTAAACTATGAAGTTTCATGGTGACTATCGGCACTTCTGATATGACAGGCAAACTGTCCTTTTCGGTAATATTGATTACCTCATCCACTTGATCACTCTGAATATCGAAGAGCACCATATTAGGCTGATTATCGCTACTGCTCAGTTTTACTTTATCCAATAGCAAATCTTGGCTCAACATCAGTGTAGTGATTAAGGCCGTGCCCAATCCAATGGTCACTACCAGTATTAAAGTCTGATTATTGGGTCTATATAAATTGGCCAAGCCTTGTCGGGTGGTGAATGCCGCTTTTTCTGGGAGATACTTTCTTACTGCCCAAATGATAGCTCTACTCACGCCCATCAAGATTAGGGCGGCCAATAGCAATGATGCAGTGAAAACTCCCGCTTCCTGAAGGGAATCAAGCTGTAAATAGGAGAATCCGAAAACGAAGATTATCACTAATAAATAAACAAAACGACTCGCTTTAGAGGTTTTGCCCCAGCCCAAACTTCTTAATACATTTAAAGGAGAAACTTTGCGGATCTGCAAAAGCGGAACCAATGCAAAAAGTATTGAAGCCAATAAGCCAATTAAAATCCCTTGAAAGAAAGAACTATAACTAAATGTCAATTCAATTTCAAATGGTAAAAAATCAGCAAATAATTGGGGTAAGAAATATTGGATACTGCTTCCTATCAAGGCTCCAATCACTGAGCCTATCAATCCTATGACTGCAATTTGAATGAGGAATATCCACATGCCTTGTAAAGAAGAAGCACCTAAACATCGTAGAATGGCTACTGATTTTACCTTCTCTTTTACATAAACCTGCACTGAGCTGGCCACTCCTATACAGCCCAAAAGCAGGGCAATAAATGCTGTTAAATTAAGAAATCCGGTGAGGTCAGAATAAGCGTCTCCTAATTCTTCTTTTCGCTCCTCTACATCATCAAAGCGGATTTCTTCTTTTTCCAAACGGGGTTTTAAGACCTCGTTAAAATACTTTTGATCATCAACGCCATCAGGAAATTTCACATAGAGTTTATAATTGATTCGACTTCCCTTTTGCATTAATCCGGTTTCTTCCAACCTGGAAAAGGGAATAAATACAGGCGGAGCAACTGTAGTGGTAATGGCAGATTGTCCAGGCGTTTTATTGATTTCACCTGCAATGGAAAACACATAATTTCCTATCCTAACCGAATCATCAGGGTTCATATTAAACTGCAACATCAATGATTGATCTACCAATGCTTTCTGGCTATTGTTATAGTTTTCTGCGGATTCAAAAGGAGTGGTTTCAATCGCTCCATAAAATGGATAATTGGCTTCGACTGCTCTAACATTTATGAGTCTTGTCCCGCCATTTTTTGGAAAATAGACCATACTGGCAAAAGCTCTTTCCTCAGAAAGCTGAAGGTTTTCATCTTGTAAAAACTGATAAAGAGAATCAGGAAAAGGACTCCTACTTTCTAGCTCTACATCAGCGCCTAAAAGTTCTTTGGCTTCAGAATTAATTTGCTCGGTGAGATTATCTCCAAATGAATTGATGGCTACTAAAGCCGCAATGCCGAGCACGATACTGCTCATAAACAGAAATAGACGCGAGCGATTTCTGCGACTGTCGCGCCAAGCCATTTTCAGTAACCAGTTTAAATTTTGCATGAGAATGGTTTTATGCTTCTTGAGATGTTAAGTTGGCAGAATCTTTAATCAGCTTTCCGCCTTTGAGCTGTAGTACGCGGTCAGTTCTTTTTGCCAGCTCTTGATCATGGGTCACTAAAACCAAGGTGGTGCCTAATTCTTTATTCAAATCAAAAATCAGAGCTTCAATGGTGTCGCCTGTCTCTTGATCTAAATTACCGGTTGGCTCATCGGCAAATAAGATTTTTGGTTGGTTGGCAAATGCTCTTGCAATGGATACCCTTTGCTGTTCTCCACCTGAAAGTTGAGAGGCATAATGATGCATTCGATCTCCCAAGCCTACTTTTTCTAGTAAATCTACTGCTATGGGTTTTACATTTTTCTTTCCCAATAGTTCCAACGGAACCATCACATTTTCCAAAGCTGTGAGAGTGGGCAGTAAATTAAAGCTTTGAAAAATAAATCCGACAGAAGCATTTCGAACAGCCGCTCTTTCATCTTCCGTAAGTTTTTCCAACTGTTTTCCATCAAGTGTAACAGAACCCGATCCTGCTTCATCTAGTCCCGCGCATAGTCCTAATAAGGTAGTTTTGCCACTACCGGAAGGTCCGATTATAGCGCAACTACTGCCTGCTTTTATTTCAAAATTTATGTCTGAAAGTACGGTTAAGGACTTTTCCCCTGATTGATAGGTCTTGCTTAGATCTTGGACTGCTAAAATTTGATTCATTATGATGATTTAGTAATTCAATTAAAAGAAAACGATGGAACTTATAAACAGTTTTAGGAATGTGATAAATGGTGTGCGGGAACCATTCATCAAAATTCACCTCCCATCTTATCCATCTCAAAAACTTATTTATTAACTTATCCCTTCAAAATAAACTAATTGCAAAAATGAAAAAACATATTCTATTATTGATTGGCTTTTTCTTGTTTTTGAATCCTAGTCTTTGGGCACAGGAAGAGGAAAGCACCTACGTTAAAGATAACTATGATAAAGAAGAAGTGTACATCCCTATGCGAGATGGCACTCGACTTTATACGGCCATTTACACTCCGAAAGAAAAGGGGAAGCATCCGATTATGATGCAAAGAACCTGTTACAGTATTGCACCTTATGGAGCAGATCAGTACAAACGGTCTTTGGGGCCTTCTAAATACTTAATGGAAGATAAATTTATTTTTGTTTATCAAGATGTGAGAGGCAGATGGATGTCAGAGGGGAAATTCACTAACATGACCCCCAACATTCCCGGCAATAAGCATAAAAAAGAAGCGGATGAAAGCTCTGATACTTACGATACTATTGAATGGTTATTGAAACACTTGAAAGGTAAAACCAATGGTAATGTGGGTCAATGGGGAATTAGTTACCCAGGGTTCTATACTGCAGCGGCTTTACCAGATGCTCATCCAGCTTTGAAAGCAAGTTCACCTCAAGCTCCAATTGGAGATTTCTTCTTTGATGATTTCCATCACAATGGCGCTTACTTGCAGAGTTATACAGCCGCATATCCTGTTTTCGGTTACCAAACAGACGGACCAACAAAAGAATCATGGTATAATGAAGCTTTTGCCAGAATGAGAACAGCCAATGCAATTGATGGTTATGATTATCACTTAGACATGGGTCCATTAAAAAATATTACTGAAAAACTTCATTTCGATAATGAGTTTTGGGAGCAAACCGTAGAGCATCCTAATTACGATGAATTTTGGCAAAAAAGAAGTATTATTCCCCACTTAGATGATATTGATCATGCAGTTATGACTGTAGGCGGGTGGTTTGATGCAGAAGACTTATACGGTCCTCTTAATATTTACAAAACCATCGAAAAAACCAGTCCTGACGCTTATAATACTATAGTTTTCGGTCCATGGAGCCATGGAGATTGGGCGAGGGAAAGAGGAATTCAAGCCGTAAATCATATTTATTTTGGCGATAGCCTCTCTACATTCTATCAAAAAGAAATTGAGCGCACTTTCTTCAATCATTTCTTAAGAGATGGCAAAGGCAAACCGGAATTACCTGAGGCTTATATGTTTGATACCGGTTTAAAAGAATGGCAAAAATTTGACGTTTGGCCGCCACAAATTCCGAAAACCACTTTAGGCTTTGCTCAAAACGGCAAGCTTTTGATTAATGATGAAGGAAGTAATGAAGATGAATTCAGCTATGTTTCTGACCCAGCTAAACCGGTTCCCTATACCTCTTTTACGGAAAGTGTAACCTTTACGCCTCGTCCATACATGACCGATGATCAGCGCCATGCTTCAAGAAGACCTGATGTGCTAGTTTGGGAATCCGATCCTTTAGACGAAGAGTTGACTTTGGCAGGTGAAATTGCCGCTAAATTAAAAGTGGCCATTTCTTCTACTGATGCAGATTTTATTGTAAAAGTAATCGATGTATATCCTGGTGATCATGAAAGCTATGAGCATAACCCAAAGAATATAGTGATGGGTAATTATCAGCAATTAGTGAGAGCAGAAGTTTTTAGAGGTAGGTTTAGAGATAGTTTTGCAGATCCAAAACCTTTTGTTCCCAATGAAGAAGACGAAGTAGAAATAGCCTTACAGGATATATTGCACACATTCAAAAAAGGGCATAAAGTAATGGTTCAAATCCATAGTACTTGGTTCCCCTATATTGACAGAAACCCTCAGAAATATGTAGAGAATATCTACAAAGCAGAGGAAGAAGATTTCATTAAGGCAACTATTACAGTGAAGGGCGATTCTAAAATTGAAATTGGTGAGTTGCAGACAACACCGCAATCCCTTCAATTGGAAATGGATAAATAATATCCTTACGAAGCAAAAACTATTGAAGCCACTTGAAAACCTTTCAAGTGGCTTCTTTTTTTGTCACAAAACTACATATGAGGTTAGCACTTCCTAATACGATTTCATATTTTTGATTTCTATGCAAAAAGAAAATAGACTTAAGTGGGTCATCTTACTCAATGTCATCATTACAGCTTCTCAAATAGTTGGAGGAATTGTAGGAAACTCTATGGCATTGATTTCCGATGCTATGCACAATTTCAGTGATGTGGCAGCTCTTGCTTTAAGTTTAGTAGCAATTATTCTGGCAAAAAAGGAAGCCACATATAGCAAATCTTTCGGATATAAAAGAGCAGAGGTCTTAGCTGCATTTGTAAATTCTGCCGTCATTATTGCCGTTGCAATTTACATCATAATAGAAAGTATTAAGCGCTTACAAATTACACAATCATTAGAAATTGATAACGATATTGTGATTTGGTTGGCAGGAGTAGCCATTATTGCAAACGGCTTAAGCGTTTGGTTTTTAGCCGCAGATGCAAAGCACAGCATGAACATGAAATCTGCCTTTTTACATTTGCTTTCAGATACTTTATTCTCTGCGGCAGTTTTGGGTGGTGGATTAGCCATGAAGTATTATGGAGTCACTTGGGTGGATGGCGTATTGTCTATTTTAATTGGGATCTATTTACTAGCTACCTCATGGCAATTACTTTGGGGTAGTACAAAAATATTGTTGCAATTTGTTCCCGAAGGTATCAACATCCCACAATTGGTAAAAGAAGTAGAAGAGCTGGAAGAAGTGAAGAACATTCATCATATTCATGTTTGGCAATTGGATGAATACACGATTCATTTGGAGGCTCACGTAGATTTACGAGAAGACTTGAATGTGAGCCAGACACATGAAATTCAACAGAATATTGAGGACTTATTGCATACTAATTTTTCAATTGGGCATATTACCCTCCAATTTGAACATGGTTTAGAAGAGAACAAAAAACTGATTCAATAAAAAAACCATCCCATAGCTATTTACCAAAGGATGGTTTTCAGTATTTACTTAAGAGTGGTTTTTACTCTCCTTTTTCTTTAAACTCGTCTAATTTTGTTTTGCTTTCTGTTTTAGGGAAAACATTGTTGGCATTATCAGTATCGGCTAATCCTCCTTCAGGATCAAAAACAAGTTTTGAAACTTCTTTATCTAAAATTAGCATTTTACGAGTTTTACCCTCATTTTTTCTCCAAATCTCAGCAGGTATGTATTTTTCTTCTGTTGTTCCGTCTTTGTATTCAATCTTGAACAGAAGAGGAGTTACCAAACCGCCTTTATTGCTTAGCGTCACTTCATAGAAGTGCTTATCAGCATATCTAGCCTTAATGGCCTCATCATCCACTTTGTTGCGGTATTCACCGTACCAAAACTCTGGAGTTTCAGAAACTGAAATATAAGCAGGCCCATCACTGAAATCTGTTTTCATTTCTTTTTCTTCTTTTTCACCCAAGTCCCCTGCTGGTGCACTGGTATTTTTCTCCATATCAGATTCATCCTGAGCGATACGGAAATACTTCACTTCATCCACACTTACATCTACATGATCGGTAGTATAGAACCAACCTCTCCAAAACCAATCCAAATCAACTGCTGATGCGTCTTCCATAGTTCGGAAGAAATCGGCTGGAGTTGGGTGTTTAAACATCCATCTTTGCGCATAGGCTTTGAAAGATTCATCAAAGAGCTCAGGCCCCATAATTGTATTTCTCAATAGATTTAAGGCAGCGGCCGGTTTTGAATAAGCATTAGGCCCTAATCGCAATACTTGCTCAGGATTGGTCATAATTGCTCTTTGCTGGTCTTTGCTACTTTTCATATAGCCTGTAACTGCTTGTGGGATATTATCAGAATAAGGTAAGTCCGGATAATATTCGAACATCACGTTTGATTCCAAAAAGGAATTAAGCCCTTCATCCATCCAGGCCCACTGACGCTCATCTGAATTCACAATCATTGGGAAATAGTTGTGTCCAATTTCGTGAACGATTACATAAGTCATGCCTAATTGAGTTCTCACTGAATACTCACCATTTTTATCAGGCCTTCCGAAGTTGAAACAAATCATGGGATACTCCATTCCAATGGAAGCAGCATGTACTGATGTTGCTTGCGGGTAAGGATAATCAAATGTTCTTTCAGAATATAATACTAAGGTATTTTTAACTGCTTTGGTAGATTCTTTTTCCCATAGTGGGTTTCCTTCTTTCGGGTAGAATGATTGCGCAAATGGTTTAGTAGATTCTAATTCTACCATTTGACCGTCCCAAATGAATTTCCTTGAGGCAGCAAAACCAAAATCTCTTACGTTTTCTGCTTTAAACTTCCAAGTCTCATATTTTGAAGACTTTTCTTTTTCATTTTTAATGGCTTCTTCTTCCGTTACAATGAAAGTTTGTTCTGTTGATTTTAAAGCTTTTTCATACCTTTTCGCCTGATCTTTTGTTAAAACTTCTTTCGGGTTTTGAACCATTCCTGTAGCCCCAACAATAAAATCATCTGGCACCGTGATTTCTACATCATAATCTCCAAAAGTAAGGGCAAACTCACCAGAACCTAAGAATTGTTTGTTTTGCCATCCTTCAACATCATTGTAAACCGCCATACGTGGGAAGAATTGTGCGATGGTATAAAGAGCATTTCCGTCTTCTTCGAAATACTCATATCCACTTCTCCCGCCACCTTTCATTCTGTCATTTACATAATAATTCCAGTCAACGGAAAAGCTAATGTTTTCACCTGCTTTTAATGTTTGAGGTAAACGGATTTTCATCATGGTTTTTTGTACCAGATAGTCCATTTTGTCACCATCAGCATTTTTAACTGATTCAATATTGAATCCACCAGGGAAATCGTAAGAATTACCTCCATTGGCAACATATTGCTCTAAATATTTTCCGGGAATAGTATCGTTAAAAAAAGTAGCTGTTCCAACTAATTCACTATCTGATCCTTCAGCTCTCATATTTTGGTCTAATTGCAACCATAAATAGTTTAAAGGATGTGGAGATTGGTTATAGTAAGTGATGGTTTCAGAACCCGTAATCTTGTTGGCCGACTCATCCAATTTCACCTTGATCGTGTAATCGGCTTTTTGTTGCCAATAATTTTCTCCTGGAGCACCTGAGGCAGTTCTGTACGAATTAGGGGTTGGCAACATACTACCCAATTGTTCAAAACGCTCTTTGTATTCTTGCTCTTGTGCCACTGTAAAAAATGGTGCACAAATCAGCATCATGATTAATAATTTCTTCATAATTCTCTAAATGTTAGCTAAAAATATACCCAATACTACTAAAAAATTGCGTGTCATCCATTTTTGCCATTTCAAAATTACACCAAAGGGCGAAAGAATTTTTCAAAGGGGCTTTTTATTAACGCAACTTTTATATATTTGCAACAATGTTGCGTTTAATGAAATTATTACTTTACATTTATTTAGTTGCCTTCTCAACGGTAGGCTTTGCTCAAGAAAACTGTATGGTTTCCTTTTCTGGACAAGTACTATCTGAAGTGGAACATGTTCCTGTGCCTTTTGCCAGTATTTACATCTCTGAACTGAACGAAGGAGTTCAAACCAACGAAGAAGGGTTCTTCACAATTCAGCTTCCGTGTCATGATAAGTACGAGCTTATTATCAGCCAAGTTGAATATCAAAAAGCAAGTACGTATATATCAGTTGAAATTGAAGATTTAAAGCAAACCTTTTATCTAGAATCAAAAAACAATATCCTCTCAGCGGTCAGCGTTCACTCGCATAAAAGAGAAGAAGTACTCTTAAGTAATGTAGAAAGTGTGCTTTCTGCAAGAGAATTAAAGAAATTAAAGGGGAAATCGCTCTCCGAATCAGTAAGTACTTTACCTGGGGTATACAATATTAAAACAGGACCAGGCATAAATAAACCGATGATTCATGGTTTATATGGAAGTAGGATCCAGGTAGTCAATAATGAGGTTTCTCAAATGGGTCAGCAATGGGGGGTAGATCATGCACCAGAAATTGATCCTTTTGTAGCATCTAGAATAACAGTTGTAAAAGGAGCTTCCTCCGTAAAATATGGGCCTAGAGCGATAGGCGGAGCTTTGTTGTTGGAACCGGAGCCACTGGTGCCAGATTCCGTGTTGCATGGAAGTTTAGATTTAGTAGGGTTTACAAACGGAAGAGGAGGCATTGGTTCTGCAATGCTATCGGGAAGTTTTCTATTAAACGAGGAAGAATCCATCAATTGGAGATTACAATCCTCGGCAAAAAAATCAGGAGATCAACATGCGGCCAATTATAATTTAACTAATACGGGTAGCGAGGAATTAAATTTTTCAGCTGCTGCTAATTATATCAAGAATGATTTACAAGCAGACCTCTTTTATAGCAGGTTCTCAACTGAAATAGGGATATTAAGAGGAGCACACATTGGCAATGTTGATAATTTCTTTGAAGCCTTAGATAAACGGCCACCATTCTTTACAGAAGATTTTTCCTATGAAATCAACAATCCTAAGCAAAATGTTGTCCACCAATTATTGAAAGCAAAAATCCATTTAGACCGCTCAGATTATGGAGACTTCGATTTTATTTATGCTTTTCAACAAAATGCCAGACAAGAATTTGATATTCGAAGGGGCGGAAGGAGCGATAAGGCATCTGTTGATCTACAACTAGACAGCCATGTTGCCAAGCTTCTTTTCCATCATGAACCTATTTGGGAAAACTTAAGCGGTGAGATTGGATTAGATTACGAATATCAAAATAATAAAAACGTGCCAGGGACAGGTACGACTCCATTAATTCCTAATTACTCCAGTTTTCAGACTGGAGCGTTTCTCAATGAATCTTGGGCAAAGGAAAATTGGAATATGGAAGCAGGTTTGCGTTTTGATGCCATTGCAATTGATGTGTTAAAATTTAATACCGAAGATGAATTAATCAACCCACAACATAAGTATAATATGTTTTCGGGCATAATTGGAGGAGGTTTTGATATTAATAGAAGCATTAAATATAAATCCAACTTAAGTTGGAGCCAGAGGGCACCAAGCATAAATGAATTGTACAGTCAAGGCTTGCACCATAGCGTGGCAGCAATAGAGGAGGGAGATGATCGACTTTCACCAGAAACTTCTATTAAATGGTTACATAGTGTGCAATTAAGCTTTAATGAAAAACTTAGGCTAAATATAGATGCTTATGCAAGCAGAATACAGAACTATATCTATTTACAACCGGAAGAGCCCAGATTAACAATTAGGGGAGCATTTCCAGTTTATCAATATAAACAGACATTAGCGGATATTTATGGAACCGATATTATAGGTAGCTATGAATTCTTCCACCATTTCACCTTAAATACAAAAGCTTCTATCATCAGGGGAAATGATATTTCAAACGAACTACCACTGATTTTTATGCCTGCAGATCGTTGGGAAAACACCCTAAACTGGAGGTTGAGTAATAAGTTGGGATTTAAAGAAATAGATCTCAGTTTAAGTGGCTTAAAAGTATTTGAGCAGTTTAGGGCACCGGTTACCGAAACAGAGGCTTACGAACAAGCGACTGTTCCTGTACCGGAGGGTTATTTCATTACGAATTTCTCTTTGGATACTACTCGAAAATTAGAGAATGCACAATTAAATATTGGCTTCAGTATTTACAATTTAATGAATACAGATTATACCGATTACCTGAACAGGCTACGGTTTTATGCAGCGGAAACCGGTAGAAATTTTGAATTACGAATCAATTACATCTTTTAACAATAAATTATATCAACAATGAAAACCCAAACACTGAGTATTTTAAGAAGTATGTTACTGCTCGTAGCCGTATTGCTATTTTCACGATGTAACACTGAAGATCCGGAACCAGAAAATGAGGAGGAGTTAATTACGACTTTGGAAATGACCTTCACCCCAGTAGCCGGAGGCAGTGATGTAGTATTTTCAGTTTTTGATGAAGATGGCGATGGCCCAATAGAGCCCGTTTATACCAATGGCACATTAGCTGCAGACACTGACTACAACGTATCTATTGAAGTCAGAAATGATGAAGAAAACGAAGACATCACAGCAGAGATCATAGAAGAGGATGAAGAGCACCAATTCTTCTTCCAAAAAAGTAATGGCTTAAACATTGAGTTTGCATATGATGATGCAGATGGAAATGGAGACCCCATTGGTTTAGCTACTATTTTTTCAACTGGTGGGGCTAGCGATGGTCAACTAGTTGTGATTTTACGACATGAGCCGGACAAATCAGCAGCTGGAGTTACAAATGGCGACCCAAGCAATGCAGGTGGTGAAACCGACATTCAAGCTACTTTTGACGTGGTAATTGAATAGACGTAACTATATTTTGGTTAGACTAGCAGTGATTCTAAAGGGTTGCTGCTTTTTTTTGACTTTAATTTTTAAATATTACTATTCCGAGTGGTTCTGAAAGTATTTTTGTTCTACTTTTAATGAATCGTAAATTTAAGAACTTGAAAACCTATAAATCTTTTATCAGTGCCTTTTTCTGCTCACTATTATTCATCCTCAGTTTTTCCACACCCGCAGTAAGCCAAAATATATATTCTGGGATCATAAAAGATAAAACTACTGAAGAGCCTCTTCCTTATGTAAATATCGGTATCGTGAAAAAGGGAGTTGGAACTGTTTCTACTTTTGAAGGAAAGTTTAGTCTCGAGCTCAACGAGTCTTATGCTACAGATACGCTACGAATTTCAAGTATAGGTTACGAAGCCAAAAACATTGTGGTAAAGGACTTCAAAAAAATACTGCAAGGCAAGTCGATCCTGTATTTGTCTCCTGAAATCACGGAACTTGACGAGGTCGTTGTGACCAATAGAAGATTGAAAAAGAAGGTCCTGGGAAATAAAACCACTTCAAAAAGTATAGTTGCGGGCTTTAGTTCCAACAAGCTAGGTAACGAGGTCGGAATATTAGTAAAGATAAAGCGAAGTCCTACATTTATTAGAAAGTTTAGCGTATCCATTGCAAATAACAATTTTGATCACCTGAAATTCAGACTTAATATGTACGATTTAGAAGATGGATTACCTGGTAAATCGCTCCTAAAAGAAAACATCATTATTGAAAGCGATGCCCAAGAGGGTGTTTTGGAAATTGACTTGGAAGACTACAATATCATAGCCCGAGACAACTTTGTAATTTCCTTGGAGTGGATAGAGGATCTGGGCGGAAAGGATGGATTGACATTCTCCGCCTCATTCTTTGGCAATGATCTGTTTGTCCGGTCAGTCAGTCAAGACTCCTGGGAAAAGATCGGAATTGTTAGCCCAGGAATGACTGTTACAGTTGAATATTAGATCACAAAGTCACTTTTCCACTGCTATCATACGATACTTTGTTTCAGATTCATGTCCGCTTTCCCGGTCCTTAAAAGTATAGACAAATTTCTGATCTGCTAACCTCCTTAACTTAGCTTGAAAATCAATCGCTTTATTTAGAATGCTAACTTTTTCCCCACTGTCTTGGATGCAGAATATGATCAAGCTTTCTGTTCGGATCTGAGAAACGATTTTCTGAACTAATGCAATCTCTTTTGCCTTGTCCTTCTTAGCAAAATGAAACATGCTGTCGAGTAAAATAATATCATAGTTTTGATACTCATCATAAGAAAAGATATCTCCTACTTTTCCTCTCAAGGGTAGGTTTTTGACTTTGGCAATTTGGTTCATTTGATCAATTCCAACCTTGGAATGATCTATTCCAGTTACATCATAACCCATTCGAGCAATGGCTATTGCATCCCTTCCTTGCCCGCAACCTAAATCCAGTACTTTCCCCTTTTTCGGATAATGAGACAAAAATTCTAGCAGTTCAGGATATGGATCTCCGAACAGGTTTTCAGTTTGATAATATTCATCGTAGGCGACCATAGATTTCATAATTTAAACTTAGCATATGACAGGCTTTATGTCCACCTACCGCCTAAAAAATTATAATGAGTTTTAAGGTGTGACTGTATAGGAACTGCTATCATAAATGTAGTAAAATAATTTCAAATCGTAAGGCACAAAAAAAACCTGCAGCGTCTCCACCACAGGCTTTCCCATCATACTAAAATGTAATTTATTCTTTTACTTCGATAGCCTGATATTCCTTAAAAAGGGAAAGGTCTAATTCGCCAATGCTTTCCTGATAGGCTTTCCAATCCTCAGCAAAGAATTTATTAAGTGCATCAATAGCAGGTTTAAGGGCTTCTTCAGCTTGTTGCTTCAATCGCTTTTGGGTATCACCTGGTCGGTCAAAGCTATCAGCTGCATAAGCGAAAGCTTGTCCGATTCTGTCATCTATAGCTGGAATTGGTGTTCTGATGATCCCTTGCTTTTCGCTAAAGTCTTCCCCTACAAATGGCTCAAATAATACTTCCAATGAATCTTTAATGGCATTACTTGCTTTTATCTGTTCCTTGAAAGCATCCTTGTCCTTCTGTTTCATCCAGTTAATGTAATGATCTACCGTTTCCTTTGCTTCCAGTACTCTTTGGCTGGCATCATAGGCTACAGCTTGCATTTGGTCAATCGATTTTAGGAAATCATAACGCGCTTGCAAATCAGATTCAGAAACTTCTAATCTCGGATCAAACTCGACCTCTAATTCAGTTGAGTCCTTCTGTTCTCCGAGATGCAAAACTAGTTTATAGGTACCCGGTAATACATCAATTCGACCTACTTCTTCAGCATCCTCTTTAGTTAACCTCCTGCTAGCAGGTCGACTGGAAGCTTCATTCATTCTCCAGTACATGCGATGTAGGCCATTTTCCTTTGGCGCTTTCTCTCTTAAAGTACGGATTACCTCACCTTCCATATTATAGATTTTAAGATGAAGAGAATCGTATTTTACTTTATCTTTGTCATCTTCCTCCTCTTGTTCTTTCTTATCTTTTTCTCCTTCTTTTTGCTCCGGTTTGTTGATCAAGTAAGTAATCATTGCATTAGAATTTCTGTTTTCGCCATTGAATAGCGCATTCGCACCAAAGCGAGATCCGCTGGGTTGCTGATTAACCGCTTGATAGGCAGTTGGCGGAGTAAACAATTTTAAAGACTGATCTAAGATGCCTTTTCCTTCTGTCGCTAATGCTCTTAATGGCCTGATATCGTCCATTACATAAATAGCTCTTCCGAAAGTACCAATGACTAAATCATGCTCACGTGGATGAATCACCATATCCCGAGTTGGAACATTCGGATAATCATTGGTCCATTTTTGCCAGTTTTGTCCTTTATTGACACTGAAATATAAACCGCCATCTGTCCCTAAGAACATCAAATTGGGTTCTTCAGGATCTTGTACTACACTCAAAGTATAAGTCCAAACATCATCTCCAGAGGTTAAATTAGTCCAACTCTTACCATAATTAGTGGTGTGAAATAAATACGGCTTGAAGTCGAAATTTCTGTAATTATTCACTACCACAAATGCCTCTCCAGCACTGTAGGTTGAAGCTTGAATTTGCGCGACCCATGATTCCGCAGGAAAGTCTTTGATTTTGGAGCTTACTTTTGTCCAGCTTTCTCCGCCATCTTGGGTCAATTGAATATTGCCGTCATCTGTTCCTACCCAAATTACTTCTTCTTTTAGAGATGATGGTGCAATAGCGGTAATCGTTGTATTATTTTCGGCACCTGTAGCATCATACGTTAAACCACCACTTTCAAATTGTTTTTGTTTTTCAGGATCATCAGTGGTCAAATCCGGTGAAATGATTTCCCATGTTTGTCCTTTATCTGTGGTTTTATGTAAAAACTGACTACCAAAATAAACAGAACTATTATCAAATGGATTTTGGGCTATGGCCGCATTCCAATTGAATCTTAACAATACATCTTTATCAGGATGTGTGGGTCTTACAATTTGATTGTTACCTGTTTCTCTATCATAGCGAACTACAAAACCTTGTTGCGATTGAGCAAATCCATATCTCGAATTGTCAGGGTCTGGCATTACATCGAAACCATCTCCAAATGCTAGTTCCTGGAAGTATGAGTTTCGAATACCCTGAGATTTCCAAACGTAAGCCGGGCCGATCCAACTACCATTATCTTGCATTCCGCCATACACATTGTACGGATAATCATTATCTACATTAATGTGGTAGAACTGACCAACAGGTAAATTTTGCACAAATCTCCAGGTTTTCCCTCCATCATAGGTGATGTTTAATCCCCCATCATTTCCATCAAGCATCATATCCGGCTTATTTGGATGTATATACCATGCGTGGTGATCAGGGTGTACACCAACTTCAGTACCGTATGCAGGCATTAATTCTTTAAATGACTTCCCGCCATCCTCACTTACATTTACATAAGTGAAGATTGTATAAACTCTGTTTTCATTGGAGGGATCAGTATACAATTCGGCATAATAGAAAGGACGATTTCCGATTTCTCCCATGTCGGAATTGATCATTTTCCATTTGTAACCGCCATCCGTTGATTTGTAAAGGGCATTCTTTTTAGATTCCACTAAGGCATAAACAGTTTTAGAATCAGCAGCTGAAATGGCTAAACCTATTCTTCCTAAGTCACCTTTTGGTAAACCATCTTCCTCCGTTAATTCCTTCCAATTTTCTCCGCCATCTACGGTCATATATAATCCAGATCCAGGCCCACCGGATGTGAAAGTCCAAGGCTTTCTTCTATGTTCCCACATAGCCGCGAATAGCTTATTCGGATTATTTGGATCCATAATCAATTCCGCAACTCCGGTTTTATTATCAACAAAAAGACTTTTGTTCCAGCTTTTGCCTCCATCGGTAGTTTTATAAACGCCTCTTTCAGGATGCTCACCCCAAGGCGAACCTATCGCCCCTACAAACACTGTGTTAGGATTTTTAGGATCAATTCTAATTCTGTGGATATTACGGGTTTTCTCCAAGCCCATCAACTTCCAGCTTTTTCCGCCATCAAGTGATTTATATAATCCATAACCTCCGTTTGAACTGTTTCTAGGATTTCCTTCTCCGGTTCCAACCCAAATCACATCGGGATTATCTTGTTGGATAGCTACAGCTCCAATAGAGAGGATTTGTTGGTCATCAAATATCGGTTTCCAGTCAACCCCACCACTTTCTGATTTCCATAGTCCACCAGAAGCGGATCCTACATACATCACTTGTGGATTATCATGCACCACATCTATAGCCGTTATACGCCCACTCATTCCGGCAGGTCCGATGCTGCGGACATCAATGCCTTTCAATTTTTTTAAATCTAATTCTTGTGCTGAGGCTGTAAAATAACAACCCATAGCAAGCAAAGTAAAAATCCATTGTTTTATAAATGATTTCCTCATATCGCGAATGTTTAATTTCCATTAATCTCGCAATAGGAAGTTTTAAATGCAAGTAGCTTTTACTTTAAGGGTTGATTTGTGATTTGAAATAATGCCAAAATTTACTTGAGGGATTGAGAATGGTTTGAATATGTTTAATGGTGCAAGTTGACGCTTGAACTAGAAATTGAAAGCTTTAGCCAGAAATAGTTACGTTTTAATTATAAGATAAATAGTGATCGATTGACAATTTCTGTATCAGGAAACAGTTAACTTAAAGTAAATAAGATTAAAACTTGAACCTATGAAAACCAGCTTAGTATTTATTTTTTTCTTGTGCTTCCCGATTATCATTAATGCACAAGCGGAACCAGAGACAAAAAAGCCTTATCAATTCGAAGGTAAGATCGGGGTAGGACTAACTGCATTTAATGTGACGGGTTATCACACGGAGAATTACCCCGCTACCGCCATTCGCTTAGGTGGTATGATCACTAGGCCTATCATCAATGATAGAATTAGGATAGGATTAGGGCTTAATTTGTTTTACCGTGATAAAAGCGAGTCACTGCTTGATGGAATTTATTATTATGGAAGAGGTTATCCTTTGCACAGATTAGATGAAACGGCTATTCAAAGACATCTCGCATTTGAATTTCCTATTAATTTTCAATATTTATTAAGTTCCAGTAGCTCCATTGCGGCTGGCTTTATGGTAAGACAGTGGGCAACGAATAAAAACGTAGATTTATTATCGTCACAAATGGAATATGGTATTATAGCAGGATTTAAGCAAAATCTTGTCATGGGAATGAGTATAGGCCTTGACGTATTTACGGGTTTTGATTTTTACAACGCTTTACTTGTAACGCCAAGTAGAGATGGTAGAATAGGGATTAACAACCATTCAATATTATTAATCGCTGGCTATGATTTTTAAGTCAGAATATTTACTTCAAGTAGATGCCTGATAATCAACTGCCTCCATATTCCCACCTTCATCAATGAAATGCGTTTCCTTGCCAGGAACGATATCAGTATTTTGAGCTGAGGCACAGCTCCATTTGCCATCCTCGCTTTGGTGTAACACAAATGTAAAAATGGTATTTCTAGCTTTTGCTTTTTTATCTTCAATATCTGTTTGGCCTTCTAAATGAATCCGGGCATTTACTACTGCTATTTTATCAGATAGATATTTGACTTTCAGCTTTCTTAAAGATAATGCTGAACCTTTAAAAATGACTATCAAGCCGTAATCATGAGCTTTAAATATAAATTCTCTATCGTGCCACCATAATCCGGTCACATTGATAAACTCTGCATCTTCATCAAAAATGGAAGCTAGCATTTTGGCATCTTTTAGATTCCAGGCTTTGACGAATGTTTTGGGGATTTCTTCGGGTTCAAATATTCTTATTTTAGATGAATTGGCCATGTAGGTTAGCGAGCCTTCTCTTTAATAGAACTAAACCGGCAGGAAACAAAAATAGCCACTCGAGGAATGGCTATTTTAATTAATTTCTACTTTTTCTAATTACTCACTAATTGCTTCTTCAGGATTTTCCACCTCTTCATCTACTTCAACGCTGTCGACCTCTTCTATGGGTTCATCTATTAATTCATCACCCTGAGTTTGAAGCTTATTAAGTTCGTTTTTTAAATCCACCATAAACTGAGAGGAAATAAATGACTCATTTTCTATAATTTCTTGAATGGCATTACTTCTTTTCTCTTCATCTTCTATTTCAAAAGCTTTTTGAGCATAGACTGCCACTGCAATGTCTACTTCATTGTCTGATAAATCAGTCCGTTTTACCCAACCGGACCAAAACCAGGTTTCACCTTGGCTTTTGCCTTTTACCTCAACCCACTCATCACGTGTGTCAATTAAAGCCATCACATCCATTGGTTTGAAACTATTATCAGTTTTAGTCAATAGATCTGGACGTTTGTATACTTGAACATCTTTTAAAGCAGTAACAGCAGTTCCTTCCTCAACAAAATCACTCACAACCCAGCCTTGCTTATCATCACCTAATCTTATTTCGACATATTCTCTGTTCTTCTCAGAGGAGTCTACAGCAGTATGTCCAGTGAGCTTTATTTTTTCTCCCAGACTGATGGAAGATACCCATTTACCTTCTGAATTAGGTTCCTCACGAACAGAAATCCCATCCCAAATGCTGACTGCATCGACCATCTCTACTGGTTTTTCTTCTTGAACTGTAGTTTCTTCTGTGTTTTTTGTTTCATTTCCTGAGCAAGACATCAATCCCATTGTTAATATTGCGCAAGCAAAAACATAGTAGTGGTTTTTCATTTTTTTGTAATATTTTGGTTTTTAAAAATTAGAACTAATGTAATTGATTTTTAAAGGCTATGAAAAAAAACGAATGAATAATTTTGAGCGGATTTGATTGCTAGGAAGTAGACACAGGTCTAGATTATAGTTACTAAATTAAGCCTGCGAAGAAGGGCTCACAGGCTTAATAAATTAGATTTTGCTTTCCGCAAGTGGATAAACTAACTCAACAAATGCCAGACCCTTTATAAAGCCTGACCATTATCCTCACAAAAAGGGGAGTTTGGATATTGATCACAGAAATTGTTACATCCACCATAGCTACCGTTTGCAGTACCACTTAAAGTATAGCTATTGTTGCAATTATCAGTAACAGTGAAGGATAAATAAGTTTGACCAGAAAAGGAACTTGTTTTGATGTAAATATACTCTCCGGCCTGTCTGGTTATAGTAGCACCACTAATTTGCCAGCTATAGGGTGCATTTCCACCACTAACCTGTAATTCAAGATTTGTAGCTGGGCAAGTTCTGTTATTAGAATCCCAGTTTGGACTTAATACAGTAATATCAGGATTACTTTGGCAGCTTGGTGAAAAATTGAAATCGGATTTGCTCGTTTTGTCAAATTCATTTCCCAAATCGCAAGAAGCAAAAGTGACGGTTAGAAAAAAAGCAAATGCAAAATTTTTGAATAGGGACTTCATAAGGTTTTAAATTTTGGTTAAACATAAAATAAACTTAATTAAATTTATTAAAGATAACAACTAATAAATTAAGAATAATAAGTTCTTTGGAGAATTTAAGGGCTCTTGGAGATGGTAAGTATTCAACAAAAAAGCCGATTAAATTTTCATCTAATCGGCTTTAAATTTTATGGTTTAACTTTGAGTTTACTTCAAAGTCCTTTTTACTTCTCTTTCTTCGAAACCTTCAATTACATCTCCTTCTTTAATATCATTATAACCTTTGATGCTGATACCACATTCATATCCTTTCTTCACTTCCTGAACATCATCTTTGAAACGTTTTAATTGATCAATCTCACCTTCGTATTTCACGATACCTTCACGGATCAATCTGATTTTATTATTACGTTTAACATAGCCGTCAGTTACCATACAACCAGCAACAGTACCTATTTTGGATATTTTGAATATTTCTCTAACTTCAATATTACCGGTGATGATTTCTTCAGTAGTTGGTGCCAACATACCTTCCATCGCATCTTTTAACTCATTAATAGCATCATAGATAATAGAGTATAATCTGATTTCTATTTCTTCATTATCAGCTAATCTTCGCGCATTTTGTGAAGGCCTCACTTGGAAACCTAAAATAATAGCATCAGAAGCTGAAGCGAGCAATACATCCGATTCTGAAATTGGACCCACTGCTTTATGGATTATGTTCACCTGAATTTCCTCAGTAGATAGCTTCAGTAGGGAATCGGATAAGGCTTCAATAGAACCATCCACATCACCTTTGATGATTACATTTAATTCCTTAAATGAACCAATTGCCAATCTACGACCAATCTCATCAAGCGTAATATGCTTCTTAGTTCGCATACTTTGCTCTCTCTGGATTTGCTCTCTTTTGTTAGCAATATCTCTTGCTTCACGATCGCTGTCCATTACATTAAAACGATCTCCTGCTTGCGGTGCTCCATCCAAACCTAGCATAAGCACAGGAGTAGAAGGACCTGCCTCACTAACTTTCTGTCCTTTGTGGTCAAACATGGCTTTCACTTTACCATAATGAGCACCAGCCAACAATACATCACCAACTTTCAATGTACCTGCCTGCACCATAATAGTGGTAACATACCCTCTACCTTTATCAAGTTCAGCTTCAACAACTGTACCTACAGCAGATTTTTTAGCATTTGCTTTTAGCTCCAATACTTCTGCTTCTAATAATACTTTTTCAAGTAAGTCTTCCACACCTGCACCAGTTTTTGCCGATACTTCTTGGCACTGATATTTACCACCCCAGTCTTCTACTAGAATGTTTATGGCCGATAATTGTTCTTTAATCTTATCAGGATTGGAATTCGGCTTATCCACTTTATTGATGGCAATCACCATTGGAACTCCTGCAACCTGTGCGTGATTGATTGCTTCTTTTGTTTGAGGCATCACGGCATCGTCTGCTGCAATTACAATAATTGCAACATCAGTGATTTTAGCACCTCTTGCCCGCATCGCTGTAAATGCCTCGTGACCTGGCGTATCCAAGAAGGCTACTTTTTTGCCAGACTCAGTCATCACATCATAAGCACCAATATGCTGAGTTATTCCACCAGCCTCACCAGCAGTTACTTTTGATTCACGAATAAAATCCAATAGTGAAGTTTTACCGTGGTCAACGTGACCCATAATCGTAACAATAGGGGCTCTATCTTTTAAATCTTCAGGAGCATCTTGTTCTTCAATTACCTCAGTTTCATCATCTGCTTCAGTGAATTTCACATCAAAGCCAAACTCATCTGCAATAATGGTAATTGTTTCAGCATCTAACCGTTGGTTAATGGATGCGAAAATTCCCAGATTCATACATTTAGCAATCACATCATTTACGCTTACATCCATTAAAGATGCTAAGTCATTAGCTGAAATAAATTCAGTTGTTTTTAACAACTTGGAATCTTGTTCTTGCTGTTGCAAGTCATCTTCTCTTTTATCAGCCTGAGTTTGACGCTTTTCTTTTCTATATTTTGAGCGATTACCACTAGCACCTGGCGTTTTGCCGCTCAAGCGGGCCATGGTTTGTTTGATTTGCTCTTGAATTTCCTTTTCAGTAGGCTCGGCTTTTTCTACTCTTCCTTTTCTACCTCTGTTTCTATCATTTCCTCCACCTCTATTTGGTCCTTGCTGACCTGGTCCTCTACTTTGACCCGGTGTACCTCCAGGCTTTGAATCTTGAGGTTTGCCTGCAATCCTTTTTCTTGGTCGTTTTCCTCTTCTTGCTTCTTTTTTATCATCAGATGAAGCAACCGGTTTAACACCTTTCTTTCCTTTTCTTTCCTTTTCTTTAGGTAAATCAATCTTACCTAAAACGGTCAATCCTTTCAAAGAATCTGCTCTTGCAGCAATAGTAGAATCTGCTGGTTTTTCTTCTTTTAAAGGAAGTTTCTCAGCTTTCTTCTCCTCATCTGATTTTTCAGCTTTCGGTGCTTCCTCTTTCTTCGGTTCAGCTTTAGCTTTTTCCTCCGTCTTCTCTTCTTCTTTTGGTTTTTCAGCCTTAGGAGCTTCCTCTTTTTTGGCTTCTACATTGCCTTCTTTAGGCTTGGCAGCCTCGTCTTTTTTCTCTTCTTTCTCCTCAACTTTCCCCTTTGGCGCTTCTTCAGCTTTTTTCTTTTCCGCTACAGGTTCTTCTTCTTTTTTAGATTGATCTGCGGGTTTTGGAGAATCTTGCTTCTTCCCTTTCTTGTGTTCGTCTAAATCAATTTTTCCTAAAACTTTAGGTCCAGATAATTTGGCGCTTTCAGACTTATAGACGTCATCCTTTGTTTCTTCTTTTTTGCTAGAAGTATCTTCCTCTGTTTTCTTCTGTTCAGAAGAGGGTTTTTCTTTAGACTCACCTGCATTTTTAATCAGGACTTTATCTTCATCGTCATTTCTGTCATCAGCATTGTCAGCATCAGAATCGATGACTACATTGCTATTATGCTTTTTACCAATAGACAGGCTGGATGCTTCCTCCTTCTCTTGAGCAGAGGAGGCAAACTCTTTAGCGAGCATTCCAAATTGCTCTTCTGAAATTTTTGAGTTTGGTTTACTATCAACCTCATAACCTTTTTTACCCAAGAATTCCGTGATTGTAGATAAACCTACATTCAATTTTCTTGCCGCAAGGCTGAGTCGCATCATTTTTTCTTCTGACATAAATGCTTTGTATTCTCCTAAAAAATTATTGAACCTGAGTAATAAAAATGATTACTCAAATTCCTGACTGAATATTTTAAATATTTCGTCAATTGTTTCTTCTTCTAAGTCAGTCATTCTAACCAACTCTTCTCTTCCTAATTCCAACACTCTTTTGGCAGTGTCAAGACCTACTTTCTTCAATTCTTCAATAACCCAATCTTCCAATACGTCATTGAATTCATCAATCAACACATCTTCCTCTTCAGCATCAGTTAATTCACGGAATACATCTATTTCCATGCCTACTAATTTACTTGCCAATTTGATGTTTTGACCTCCCTTACCAATTGCTAAAGAGACCTGATCAGGCTTCAAATATACAGAAACTCGTTTATTCTCTTCATCAATTTTCATAGAACTTAATTTTGCAGGGCTCAAAGCACGCTGAATATAAAGCTCCATGTTTTCAGTAAAATTAATTACGTCAATATTTTCGTTTTGCAATTCACGAACTATACTGTGAATTCTGGATCCTTTCATTCCCACACAAGCACCAACGGGATCAATTCTATCATCATAAGATTCAACTGCAACTTTCGCCCGTTCTCCCGGCTCCCTTACAATTTTCTTAATATTGATGATTTCATCATAAATTTCAGGTACTTCTTGCTCAAACAAACGCTCTAAGAAGACAGGTGATGTTCTCGAAAGTACAATTTTTGGATTGCCATTCTGCATCTCTACCCTATGAACTACAGCGCGAACTGAATCACCTTTTCTAAATCTATCTTTAGGAATTTGCTCTGACTTCAGCAATACAAGCTCATTTCCTTCTGCATCCGTCAGTAATATCTCGCGACTGAGAATTTGGTAGACTTCACCTGTGATTATTTCACCAACAAGCTCACTGTATTTATTGAATAAAATATCCTTCTCAAGGTCTTTTACCTTTTGAATTAAAGTTTGACGAGCAGTAGTCACCGCTCTTCTGCCGAAATGCTCTAATTCTACCTCTTCGGCAACTTCTTCACCGATTTCGAAATCAGGCTCAATTTTCCTAGCTTCAGTCAAACTGATCTTATCATGATCCCAAATATCCTCTGAATTATCATCCACAATTTCGCGGAAACGCCAGATCTCAAGGTCACCCTTGTCTGCGTTTATAATAATATCAAAGTTATCGTCCGTTTCGTATTTTTTACGAATCATGGTTTTAAACACATCCTCCAGGATGCGAATCATGGTTGGACGGTCGATATTTTTTTGCCTTGCAAAATCGGCAAACGATTCTATTAGATTTAATGTGTCCATGTTACTTAAATGAAACCAAGACTTTTGTTTTGTCTATATTTTCGAAGGAAACTTTCGTTTCTTCCAACTTTATTTTCTTTTTACCTTTTTCCTTTATTTCCTGATTTACAAGAATAAAGCCATCTTTTGCTTCCAAAAGTTCTCCTCGAATGGATTTTCCATCTGTAGTATCCACCTTAACTTTCCGACCAATATTTTTTAAATATTGCCTTTGATTAGCTAAGGGATGATCCAATCCCGGTGAAGAAACCTCCAATACATAAGCTTTCTCCAACAGCTCGTCTTCCTCCATTCGATGTGCCAATTGACGGCTTACACTAGCGCAGTAGTCAATTGAAATACCATTATCTCCGTCAAGTAGTACAACAATTTTCAATTTATCGTTTCCACTAATCACAATATCCACAATAAAATATTCTGGCTCTGCAATTATTTCTTCTAAATAAGCTCTTACTTTATCCTCTAAACCTATCATCCTACGATAAAAAAGAGGGGACTTAAAAGCCCCCTCGTCACCTTGTTTTACTAACTTTGTTGCAAATTTAGAGTAAATAATTGAGCAAAACAAATACTCTTGCTGAACAGATTTACATATTATTAGTATGTAACACAAAATTCAATCATGTTTTTGTGCCTAAAAAGAGAATCTTATTTATAATTTTGCCTTATGGACAAGGAATTAAAGATACAAAACTCGCTGACTAGACAGAAGGAAATCTTCAAACCCATCAATCCTCCCTTTGTAGGGATGTACGTTTGTGGCCCTACGGTTTATAGTGATGCCCATATGGGAAATGTAAGAACATTTATGAGTTTTGATGTCATGAATCGTTATTTACGTCATTTAGGGTATAAGGTGCGCTATGTTAGAAACATCACTGATGTAGGGCATTTAGTAGATGATGCGGATGATGGTGAGGATAAAATCGGTAAAAAAGCCAAGCTCGAGAATGTAGAACCTATGGAAATTGTCCAAAGATATGCCAATGGGTTTCACAGGGTGATGGATTTATTTAACATTTTGGAGCCAGATATTGAACCCACAGCTACAGGACATATAGTTGAACAGATCGAAATCAATAAAAAGCTATTGGAAAATGGCTGGGCATATGAAAAAAATGGCTCAATCTATTTTGATGTGTCCAAGTACAATGAGGCCCACGAATATGGAGTGTTAAGTGGAAGAAAAATTGAAGACTTACAAAGCAACACTAGAACGCTGGATGGACAGGATGACAAAAAGAATCCACTTGACTTTGCTTTATGGAAAAAAGCTTCGGATGATCATATCATGCGATGGCCTTCACCCTGGAGTGATGGTTTTCCAGGTTGGCATTTAGAATGTACGGTGATGAGTACCAAATATTTAGGAGAAACCTTCGACATCCACGGAGGCGGAATGGATTTGAAATTCCCTCATCATGAATGTGAAATTGCACAATCTGTGGGTGCAAATGGCAAAAAGCCAGTAAACTACTGGATTCACACCAATATGCTGACGGTCAACGGTCAAAAAATGAGTAAATCTTTAGGGAACTCATTCTTGCCTACTCAATTGGTAACGGGAGATCATAAAATGCTGGAGCAAGGGTATACACCTATGACGGTTCGGTTTTTCATGATGCAGACCCACTACTCTAGCACTTTGGATTTTAGTAATGAGGCCTTGAAAGCAGCGCAAAAAGGTTATAGAAGGCTGGCAAATGGTTTAAAGATCGTTAAAAGCCTTAGCTTTCAAAATGATGAGGGTAAGAAAAACGACCAAGTAATCAAGCAGATAGACCAAGCTTGTGAAGGTTGCTATAAATCAATGAATGATGATTTTAACACTGCAAAAACTATTGCACAGCTCTTTGAATTGTTGAAAAAAATTAATTCTCTGCACACTGGTCAGTTGAAATATGGTGAAGTAGGACAAGATGCATTTGAAAAATTATCCGAGACTTATCAAACATTTATGGAGGAGATCTTGGGCTTAAAGGAAGAGACGCCAACTGCTGTTGATCCAATTATTGATGCATTATTGGAAGTTTACAAAAAAGCCAAAGCGGAAAAGAATTATAAGCAGGTTGATGAGATTAGAGCAATTCTCAAGTCTAATAAATTAATCATAAAGGATTTGAAAACTGGAGTAGATTGGGGATACGAAGAATAATTTCATCAAAACAGAAAAGGCAGCCACTAGCTAGGGGATGCCTTTTCTACTTTTAAACCAAATTGATTTCTATTCAGGTTGGGGGGTAGTTCTTAAGTAAGGCTTTATAATTTTGTGCCCTTTAGGAAATTTAGCCTCAATCTCTTCATCTTTAACTCCCAAACCAATAATTACATCATTTCCAGGGGTCCAGTCCGCAGGAGTTGCCACAGGGTATTTTGCTGATAATTGTAAAGAGTCAATTACCCTCAAAATCTCAGCGAAATTCCTACCCGTGCTTGCAGGATATACAATGCTGGCTTTAATTTTTTTATCCGGTCCGATAAAAAACACAGAGCGAACAGTCGCTGTTTCTGATGCGTTTTCGTGAATCATGTCATAAAGATTAGCGACTACTCTATTTTCGTCCCCAATAATTGGAAATTCTACCGATGTATTTTGCGTTTCATTTACATCTTTTTTCCATTCATTGTGTGATTTTACATCATCTACACTTACTACTGCTACCTTGGTGTTTCGCTTTGCAAATTCGTCTTTCAACTGAGCTGTTCTACCTATCTCAGTTGTACATACCGGTGTAAAGTCGGCCGGGTGAGAATATAATATTCCCCAGCTGTCACCTAACCAATTGTGAAAATCTATTTTACCTTCTGTTGTATCCGCTTGAAAGTTGGGTGCGGTATCTCCTATTCTAAGTCCCATATTTTTAAATTTTTAGATTTATATATCATATTTAACGCTGGACTGAAAAATCGGTTTGAGGAAAAGAATTATTAAGTGACTAATGTTACTTAACTCACTGAAAAAAGCTAAAAAAACCCTTTTTCCTGTGCATGATTCAATGCTTCTTCAGTATTCTCCAGCATTAATAAGGGGACACCTTTATCTTCGAATTCTTGCGCGGTTTCGCGATCAAATTCATCTTTCTTCCCAATTTTTCTAATGTAAACAGCCAAAATCCTGGTTGGAAATTCATGCAACGCCTGTCTGTAAATTTCAGTATCCCTTTGACCACTGTCACCAATCAAAATGAATTTCAGATCTGGAAACAGCAACATAAGTCTTTTAATTTTTTCTTGTTTATGTTGATGACTTCCACCCCCAGTAAAAAGCAGGTCTCGCAAGCCCGACTTATATTCTTGCAATAGAAATGGGCCTTTGGGAATACTTCTGACTTTGAAAAAATCCTGAAGAAAATCATATAAATTCCATTCGCTACTGCTGACATAAAAGAAAGGATTGTCGTTTCCCTTTAACTTTTTATAAAACTCAGCCACCCCATCAAAGGGCAAACGGGTTTTAGCATTTTTGGTCATGATGAGCCTGAATTTCTTGAATAGTTGAGTGGCATGTGAAACCAAAATGGTATCGTCTATATCCGAAATGGTACCAAATTGGGCTTCTTTCGCTACTATCAAAAACTCTCCTTCTGCCTTACAAATTTCTCCCCCTTGATTGTTGATCACGTAGGTAACAGGGTGCCAACCTGGTTCAAAATCTCTTTTGGGCTCAACCCAAGCACTGAAATAGCCATAATCATCTGTTTGAGTTGTGAAGCTCTCGTTCTCCAATATGATTTGAACTTTCATTTCGGGAATAGGAGAACTCAGATAGCGAGAAAGCATGATCCTGAAATTCTTCCTCCTTTTATCCGTTGCCTTAGCGTCAAATTCTGGGCGATTTTCCACAACGCCTCCTTTTAGGTAAATCAACTTATGATTTCCATAGCCCATAAATGGGACAATTTTAGGAGGAGAAATAATACCTAAAAGTCGTTTTAAGTAAAGTGCAAATCGTATATTTAGCGAGCGTAGGATAATTTCTAATTTTTAGTTTAAATGCAGCCAAAAAAATTACTTTTTATTATCAATCCCAAATCAGGGGACAATGATAAATCATATTTGGAACGTCAAATCAAAAGCTTCTGTGCTAAAAATAATAAGGATTATGCGGTTTTCTATACAACGGGTCAAAATGATCTAGAAAAAATAAAAGAAAGGCAATCTGAATATAAAGCCGACACATTGGTGGCTTGTGGTGGCGATGGTACTGTGAATTTAATTGCTCAGATTGTTATAAATTCAGAAATTCAATTAGGAATTATTCCACTAGGATCTGCCAATGGCTTAGCTTATGAACTAGAAATTGAAGAAGGGGTAGTAGAAAGTTTAGAGCTAATCTTAAGAGGGAAAACAATTTCTATGGATGCAATCCGGATCAATGAAGAGTTCATTTGTCTTCATTTGAGTGATTTAGGTTTTAATGCCAAAATGATCAGAGAATTCGAAGAAAGCGGGGAAAGGGGTATGTTGGCCTATGCAAAAGCATTTTTTAGCTCGCTTGTCGATAAGAAAACCAATGAATTCAGAATTGATTTTAATGGCACTCAACAAACCATTAAAGCAGAAATGATTGTTCTTGCCAATGCTTCCAGCTATGGTTCAGGTGCTGTTATTAATCCAGGCAGCAAGTTGGATGATGGCACTTTTGAATTGGTTGTTTTTAAGCCAATTCCTTTAAGAGATTTGCTCTCCTTGACCCTAGAGTCTTTCCTTGGGGATATTAAAAACTCTCCTTATGTAGAAATTTATAGAGTAGAAGAGGCTAGAATTTATTGTCACGAGGCAGAGCTGCTGCAGGTGGATGGTGAATTGAAAGGTGACAATAAAGAGGTCAAGGCCGAGGTATTGAAAGGTGCTATCAAAGTCATTTCATAATAATGGAAAGTGAAAAATCTGGTAACCAAAAAACCCCTTTCAGAAAGGGGTTCATAGCAGTGATTTTAATTTCAATTGCTATTTTCGGTATTTATAATCTAGCAATTGACTTCTTAAAATATTTAGGAATTATTTAATAATCTGTAACCATTCCTTCCACTTCATTTAATTTTTTTATTGAAGACCTACCTGCAGTTGAATAAATTATTTGACCTTCTTTATTGACAACATAAAAGTAGGGCTGGTCTTTCTCTGTCATATTCAGTTGGTCTTCATAGTCCCCCATTTTTCCGCTATAAACTATCACATGGGGGTGTAATTTCTTATCTACGTCTTTCTGCATTTTCTTTATAGCGGAACCCGAAGCACCTCTTTTTAAACCAGTAAACATTGGAATAAAGACCACGTTTACATCCGGTTTCATTTCTGGAATTAAAGCATTCGGATCAGCCTCTCTAATAAATCTTTCCCAAATAGGCTGAAACCATGTTTTTAGATCATCTTCCGCTTTTTTGCTAAAAGCAATGCCAATTAGAGTCATTTTGTCTTGAGTTGCGGATGGGACGGTTATTTCTTCATCAGTTAGACTAGTTCCAGTCATCTCAGGAAAACTATCTCCCACTTGGGCGTTTGCAAACTGGATTGCTATAAATATAGTGGCGATTGTCAAGCTTAATTTTTTCATATCATTCGAAACGTTGATTATTTAATTCTGTTATAATTCTACTTTGGTAAAAATTTGGAACTTAGCCAAAACCTGTCAGGTTTACTAAAATCACAAAACTAAACTTTTGGTGTCTTATCGCATTAATTTTATGTGAAAACCTGACAGGTTTCCGTTCTATTGGGATTTAAAGAAGTAACTATAATCAAAAATAAAAAATATGCTAGAACATTTCTTTCAGTGCCCACATTGTTTTCAGGAAATCAGTATGTTGGTTGACATAAGTATTTCTAATCAGTCTTATGTGGAAGATTGCGAGGTTTGTTGCAACCCTTTGCAAATCAATTTGGAAATAGAGGAGGGGGAGATTATTTACTTTGAGGCGAACGCTGCTCAATGATTATATTTTGACACTTCAATACATTAGATTTTTTACTAAATTGACTTAAGAAAACTCAACCTACTTGTAATTATGAAAATTGACTGTTCAAATCAGCATATATTGGTCACGGGTGGCACCAGAGGGATTGGAGCTGCAATAACCAGAGCCTTAGTGGAATGTGGGGCTTATGTAGTCGCCCATTATAACCGTAATGAGGAATCTGCTCAAAAACTTAAAGCAGAATTGGGTTCGAGCATTCATTTGATTAAAGCAGATCTATCTGGGGCGATGGAAGTAGCACGACTATTTAGTGAGACTTTAGAATATTTTGATGGTAGATTAGATGGCATTGTCAATAATGCAGGAATTGCTTTATCGTCCGATATCCATAAAAATGCAGTAGAATGGACAGATGATTGGCTCAAAACCATGGATGTGAATGTAAATGCAGTAGGCTTGCTATGTAAAAGAAGCGTAGTACAATTCCAAAAACAGGAAGCGGGGGGCAGAATAGTCAATATCTCTTCTCGTGCTGCCTTTAGAGGCGATACGGCTGATTATTTGGCTTATGCTACTTCTAAGGGAGCTGTAGTTTCTTTAACTAAATCCATTGCCAGAGCTTTTGGAAAACAAAATATTAAAGCCTTTACGGTTGCTCCGGGTTTTGTAAGAACGGATATGGCGCAACAGTTTATTAACCAATATGGTGAAGATTATGCATTGAATGATATTGCGCTTACAAAACTTACGGAACCTAAAGATGTTGCCCCTACCATTGCTCTAATGATGAGTGGAATGATGGACCATGCTACTGGGACGACAATTGATATAAATGCAGGAAGCTATGTCCACTAGTAATTCTAAACAGAAGGAAAGGTGCCCCTGGTGTTTAGGTTTTGACCAATATGTTCAATACCATGATGAAGAGTGGGGCGTGCCAGTTCATGATGATCGAAAGCATTTTGAATTTTTAATCTTGGAAGGAGCTCAAGCGGGCTTGAGTTGGGCAACAGTTTTAAAGAAAAGAGAAAATTATAGAAAGCTTTTTGAGGATTTTGACCCCAAAAAAGTAGCAGAGTTTGATCAATCTAAAATTGAAGAGTTATTACAGAATGCTGGGATCATCCGCAATAAATTGAAAGTTAATGGAGCGGTCATCAATGCTCAAAAATTCCTTGAAGTACAGAAAGAGTTTGGAAGCTTTGATCAATATATTTGGTCTTTTGTTAATCATACGCCTATTGTCAACAAAATAAAATCAATGAAAGAAGCACCTGCTAATTCTCCTGAATCTGATGCCTTGAGCAAAGATTTAAAGAAAAGGGGTTTTAAGTTTGTAGGGAGTACCATCATGTATGCCCATATGCAAGCCTGTGGTTTGGTTAACGACCATTTGACCAGTTGTTTTCGGTATAAGGAATTATTTTTTGGTTTTTAAACACCGTAAAAAGAGAAGGGTTGCGATAACATTACATCAATCAAGGATGGGGAGATTCATTGAATTTGGGGCTATTAAAGCAGATATGAAATAGAAACTCATAAATGTTACAATGTAACATACAATAATTCGAAAAATTAAAACCTATTAAACTTATCACTACCACTGTTGCTATCTGTTTTATTAGAATAGGTATATAGAGTCTTGGCGGTAAAAAAATATGTTCTTATGTTTATAGTAATTAAATAAATGTACTATGAAAAAATTATTTTTTATACCAATAATTATTTTGTTGACTGTAGAGGTTTCTGCTCAGGATCAGAACATTGCCGCAATTACAGATTCACTTTTATCAATCTATAAAGATGAAGCGAAGCCTTATATCCTAAAAATGGCAGAAGGGAGGATAGACCCTAAAATTACAGATGAGAGAGTGCGAGAAATATCTCTAGAAACTATTGTAGGGTTAATTGAATCTAATCATAATCTCGTAAGACAGTACGTATTAAATGAAATAAATAATGATAGTAGCTTAAATATTGCACAAATCAATAATTTAATTCAAAATAAATACGAACGTTTCTACCCAAGTTTAGATTATATTTACTATTCTAAGGTAAATAAAAGGGTGAAAACCCTTATAATTGAACAATGATCTTAGTCATTTCCCCAACTTTCTAGAAAAATTGGGGATGATTTTATCTGAGGTTCTAAATTGGATATGTAATACCCAATGACACGTTGAGTTTTTGGTTGGATTATTAAAATTCTCTTTCAACTTATTAAAGTTTGGGTTGCAGAAAAAAGATTGAATTCTGCAAGTAACACTAAACTACTGCTCACAATATTTTAGAGCAAAGAAATAATCGGAACTCAAACTTAGAAGTGAATATTCAGTTTCTCTTATCATGAAGAAATTCATTTTACTTTTTGTACTTTCCATCTTTGCATGCTCAATCAATACTTCCAAAAAAGTAGAAATAGAGAAGCTGAGATTTAATTACACTGATGATGCCTACATATTTTTTAGAAATATGCGCCAATCAAATTACGATATAGAAGTAATGGAAAAAGGCGAATGGCGAATCTATAGGCATGAAGATAGACAAACCGATACCACGGAGTTTTACGTCAATATCTCATTAGTAGTCAATTGGAGAGTCAATAGAGTTTACCCTATAATTGAAATGACAAAAAGCTTCAATAAACAAAATTTTCAAGTGCATTGGGAGGCTATTGACTCAGAAGAAGAAGGAAGTATTTCAATGGAGGGTGAGAAACGTAAAGATGAGATGATTTTCACTGCCAAGCTTTACAATAAGCTGTCTGACGAAGTAGAAATGTTTGTGAATCATAACAATAAAAAGTTGCCGTTATTTGCTGACACGGATCAGAAAGAAGCTTTTCGAGTCAGTTTATATGATTTTTATAGAATGACGGGACAACTGTAAAAGAGTTTAAAAGTAGATAGAAATCATAAAGCACTGATGCATTAGGTTTTCCAAAAACATTCTTCTACCTTTGCAGTCCTCAAAACAAAGGGCTATTTTATTAATAAACAACAGCTTAAAATTTTGAGAGAATATTCACGAGAGGAGGTGTAAATTATGATCGTAATAAACGTAAAAGAAAACGAATCGATTGATAAAGCTTTAAAACGCTTTAAGAAGAAGTTTGAGAAGACCGGAGCTTTGAAAGAAGTACGTGCTCGTCAACACTTTGTAAAGCCTTCTGTTGCCAGAAGAAAAGAAGTTATCCGTGCCGCTTACAGGCAAAAAATGAGGGATTTAGACAGCTAATTTTTATTTAGCTATTCTCAAATATATTTATTAAGTTAGTATCCACTTGCAGTAATTGCTTGGGAAGGATACTAACTTTTTTTATGCTTAAAATCTTAGTATTTCTTTCCTAAAACTTATTGATAGCTTAGTTACTATATGCTCAATACTTTTTGGAAATATTTAGAATTTGAAAAACGCTACAGCCGTCATACTTTAGCTTCCTACCAAAACGATATAAATCAATTCGTCAGGTTTCTAGAAAGTCAATATCAGGTTCATAATCTGCTGAAGGCAGAGCATCGCCATATTCGTGCCTGGATTGTTGCTCTTATGCAAGAGCAGATCAATCCCAAAAGTATCAATAGGAAAATCATTTCTTTACGAACCTTCTATAAATTCGCCATATCTAGAGAAGGGATCAAGCAAAATCCTACTCAAAAAATCAAGGCTTTAAAAACAAGTAAAGAGCTGCCGCAATTTGTGCAAGAAAAAGAGATGGATAATCTTTTGTCCATTATTGAATTTGCAGACGATTTTGAAGGAAGTAGAGATGCTTTAATAATGGAGCTATTGTATGGAACAGGCATCAGGCTCTCTGAACTCCTTGGTTTAAAATATTCAGATTTCAATATGCAAGCCAAAACCATCAGGGTTTTAGGAAAAGGAAATAAAGAGAGAATTATTCCGTTTCATAATAAAATTTTGAGCCGATTGAATTCTTATATTTCTCATAAAAATAAAACGTTTTCGGGCAACGGCAACATAGCCTTAATCGTTTCTAATAATGGAAACGAAGCATATCCGATGATGATAAATCGAATTACAAAAAAATATCTCAATCAAGTTACTACAATAAGTAAAACAAGTCCTCATATTCTGAGGCACACATTTGCAACACATTTATTAAATAAAGGGGCAGACCTCAACGCAGTTAAAGATTTGCTGGGTCACAGCAGTTTAGCTGCTACTCAGGTCTATACCCATAATTCGCTTGATAAACTCAAAAAGGTGTTTGATCAAGCACATCCTAAAGCGTAAGTTTAACCGTAAAACACAAAAATCATGAAGCTACAAATGCATTCGATCCACTTTGACGCAGACGCAAAATTGCTAGACTTTATTCAAAAGAGAATTGACAAATTGGAAACCTTCTATGATCGATTTATCGATGGGGAAGTGTTTTTGAGATTGGACAAAGACTCTAATAATGCTAATAAAATCGTAGAAGTGAAATTAAATATTCCAGGTAATCAGCTATTTGCAAAAGAGAAAAGTGATTCTTTTGAAGCAGGAGTTGATAATGCTTCTGAAGCTTTAAGGAGACAGATCAAAAAATTCAAAGAAAAACAAATGGCACATTAAACAATTGACGTAAATATTAATTTTAAAAGAGCTCGATTTCAGTCGAGCTTTTTTAATTTTGCTTTCGTTATACTAAGATAAATGATAAGAAAATTATTATTAATTACCTTTCTAATAGGGTTTGCACTTTCCCTCAAGGCTCAATATGTAATGGAACAGGATAGCAGTATCCTATTGAATAATATGTACATCCAAATGGAAGTTAACGCTTCTGTTAATGCTATTTATAACGCAGAGCATGAAAAAGTGGAAAAAGATTTCAGGTGGTTGCGGTATCGTTTCCCAAACCACCCGCTACCCTACTTTTTGTATGGCTTAAATGAATGGTGGAAAATATTGCCCGAACCTTCCCACTATCCGAATAATGAAAAAATGATAGCATACTTGGATACCGCTCAGTTTTATGCGGAGTTCATGAAAGAAAGAGATGAAGATAATATGGAAGCCACTTTTTTCTTGGCCGCCATCCATGGCTTTAAAGGACGCTTCTATTCTGAAAATCAAAGCTGGACAAAAGCCGCCTTCGAAGCAAGAGATGCATTGAATTATATGGAGGAAAGTAAGGGAAATAAGAATTTAAGCCCTGAATTTCTTTTCGGTGATGCACTTTATAATTATTACGTAGAATGGGTTCCAGAGCACTACCCTATCCTGAGGCCTGTACTAAGATTTTTTGACGATGGAGATAAAGAGCTTGGCGTAGAGCAACTCACCAAAGTGGCTCAAAATGCGTTCTACACCCGTACCGAAGCCCAGTATTTTTTAATGAGAATCTGGGCATTAGATGAAGGTGAGTTACGGAAAGGCTTACAACTTTCAGAGTATCTTCATGAGACCTATCCTCAAAATGCTTATTTTCATAGATTTTACGCACGTTTACTTTATACAGCTGGAAGAATTCAAGATTCTGAGCGAGAATGTTTAGAAATATTTGCAAATCTAGACAGTGCGAGGACAGGTTATGGCGGGACATCCGGGCGCTATGCTGGCTTTTTCTTGGGACAAATTTATGAACGACAGGCTAAGTTAGACGAGGCAAAAAAATATTACGAAAGGGCAATGATTTCTTCAGAAAGCGTAGGAGAAGAAGAGGCCGGTTACTATCTTTTTAGTATTTATCACCTAGGGCTTATCGCAGAAAAGCAAGGTGAAGTTGAGCTGGCTGAAGAATACTACAAAAAAACTAAGAAAAAAGCAGGACGGAAGCAAGCGGTTTTCAAAAGTGCTAAAGATAAGCTGAAAGATTTGTAGATTTAGGCGTTGAAAACTATAGATTTCATCATAGCGCCTATCACATTCTTTCTCCTAATGTTTATTGCATATGGAATAAGAGAAATTTCGGCTGATGGCGAAACCAGAAAATATTTTTTTCCGGCTCTTCTGCTGAAGATGATTGGAGCAATTGGTGTGGGATTGATCTATCAATTTTACTACGGTGGAGGAGATACTTTCTCGTACTATACCCATGGTGCATCGCATATTGTTGAGGCCTTTTATGATAGTTTTTCTGCTGGATGGAAACTACTCACTGCAAACGGAGAATTTGATCCGGAAACTTATAAATATTCCTCCAAAATATGGATGTACCGTGATACCACCTCCTATTTTATTGTTCGAATAGCTTCCGTTTTTGGTGTACTTACCTATAATTCTTATGCAGGAGTAGCTTTGTTGTTTGCATTTTTCTCCTTCTGGGGCCTGTGGCTGATGTATCAATCATTTTGTCAAATCTATCCAGAACTCAAACTTCAATTTGCCATAGCTATATTTTTTGTTCCCACTGTTTTTTTCTGGGGATCAGGTATTTTAAAAGATACGGTGACCCTAGGAGCATCAGGATTTCTTGTTTATTCATTTATCCAAATCTTTTTTGAAAGACAGAAATTGATCAGGAATATTATTTTGTTGCTTTTGTCAATCTATATTATCACTTCCATAAAACTTTACATATTTCTATGTTTAATGCCCGCATTAATTTTGTGGTATTTCTTCTATAGAATTGGTAGAATTCCCTCTTTTGTGCTAAGAATTATGGTGGCCCCATTTCTACTAGCAATTGGAGCGGCATTGGCATATTATGTAGCGTTAAAAGCCGGAGAAGATAATAGTAGATATGCTTTGGATCAAATAGCAGAAACTGCTCAAGTTACGGCTTATGATATTCGCTACTGGACCGGTAAGGATGCAGGCTCAGGTTATTCTTTGGGAGAATTGGATGGAACTTTCGGGAGTATGCTCAGACTAGCCCCTCAAGCCATAAATGTTTCTTTGTTTCGACCGTACCTTTGGGAAGTCAATAATCCTTTAATGTTGCTTTCTGCCTTAGAAGCACTTTTTTTATTAGCCCTCACCATAAGACTTTTTTACAGGAATAAATTCATTCATCTCACTCAAAGTGCGAAGTCTCCCATCATTTTATTTTGCTTAATTTTCGCCATTATTTTTGCATTTGGCGTTGGAATATCTACTTATAATTTTGGAACGCTTTCCAGATATAGAATAGTTATGGTTCCATTTTACCTCATGGCAGTTTTTATGTTGGACTTTCATGCAAAAGTTAAGGCATCTCGAAACGATTTAGGAGAATAGGCATTGTCTTGTATCTACATAAAATAATAACGCATATAAAATTTATTACATATTAGCTGAGTTTTTATTATATTGCTGTTACGTGAAAGGTTCAATTTCAACACAAAATTTACCACCGCTACTAAATCCCTATGAATCCTGCAGAATTTGAAAAATTAAAGCTTCTCTATGATCAAGTTGAGTCATTGACTAAATCAGGGGCATGGGAATTGGATCTCCAAAATAATGAATTGTCTTGGTCAGAGGGAGTCTTCAAAATGCTTGGCTTTGAGCCTAATGAATTTGAGGTAACTTTTGAAAAGGGCCTATCTGTTATTCACCCTAAGGACAGGCAACGTGCCACAGCATTGATGGAAGAAGTCGTGCAAAATAAGACAGAATATAAAATAGAGAAAAGACTAATTAAAAAGTCTGGAGAAACTATTCATGTTCGTTCAAAGGCCAAGTTATTTTATGATAATGATGGAAAACCCAGAAAGCTCATTGGGGTTTTTCAAGATATTAGTGATTTTGTCAATGCCCAAAAGCAAGTTGAAGAGCAAAACTCACTCACAAATGACATAATTAGAAATTTACCTGCTATATTTTTTCTATTTAATCGGGATGGAAAGATCCAAGTGTGGAATAAGCAATTAAAGAAAGTAACAGAATTTAGCGATGCAGAAATTGCTTCCAAAAAAGTTGAAGATTTCTTTCAGGGAGAAGAAAGAACTAAGGTAAAATACCAAATAGGAGAAGTTTTTAGAACGGGCCATGCTGAAATAGAGACCTCGATTATTAATAACAAAGGCAGAAATATACCCCTCTATTTCACCGCTTCATTAATTCAGTACAAAGGCGAGGAGTGCGTGTTCGGAACTGGGACTGATATTACTGAAAGAGTTGCGCTGCTGCATGAGCTCCAATTACTTGTTGACAATACTGAGGAAGCGTATACTTATTTGGATAGAGAGTGGAAAGTAGTATCATTCAATAAACAAATGAGTACTCATTCTAATTTCCTTTTGCAAAGTGCTATTGAAAAAGGAAAGTCTCTCCTAGATGCAGTAAAGTTAGATCAACGGGAAGATTTAAAAATGTGCCTAAAATTAGTTTCTAATGGAGAGGAAGTGAACAAGATCGTTCAAGACCAGGGATCAGAGGCCAAACAATTTTACGAACTGAAGTTAAAGCCAATTTTTTCAGAAAAAGATGAAGTTGTAGGAATTTTCCTCACTTCTTTGAATGTCACTGAGGCGCTAGAAGCAAGAAAGGAGCTAGAGGCAAGCCAAGAGAAACTTCAACAAGTTTTGGATAGTTCTCTGGACACTCTGTGTACTATAGATGAAAATGGTATTTTTCAAATGGTAAGTAGTTCATCTGAGCAGTTATGGGGCTATAAACCTGAAGAACTAGAAGGTCAGCCATTTTTGCAATTTATTATCGAGGAAGATCGAGATTTAACACTAGCTGTGGCTGAAGAAATCCAAAAAGGCAAGACATTTAGAAACTTTCGAAATCGATATAGGCACAAAGAAGGATACATAGTACCCGTTGTTTGGTCAGGCTATTGGGAATCAAGCCAAAATTTAATGAACTGCATTGCAAGAGATGCTTCGGATCAGTTGAAAGACGAAGAGGAACTCTACATGAGTGAAAGAAGATTTAAAGCTTTGGTCCAAGAGGGGGGAGATTTAATTGCGATATTAAATTTAGACGGTATTTACAAGTATGTCAGTCCAACATCAACAACAATCTTAGGTCGTAATCCAAGTGAGTTTTTGGGAAAAAGTGCTTTTGATTTTATTCATCCTAACGATTTAGAGTGGGTGCGTGATGAGTTTACTAAGTTAGAAAGTGAAAGAAACATCTATTTACCTGCCTTTCGTTTCTTAAATGGTAGAGGAGAATGGCGGTGGGTTGAATCTTCTTTATCAAATCTTTTAAATGAGCCACATGTGAAAGGTATAGTCGCAAATTCAAGAGATGTTACAGAAAAGATTGAACTGCAGCAAACAGTTGATAATGCTATAAAACTAGCGAGAGTTGGGGGTTGGGAAATAAATATGAAGACTAATGAACATTTTTGGTCTCCCATGACCAAAGAGATTCATGAGGTCCCAGATGATTTTACGCCAGATTTAGACACAGCGATAAATTTTTATCACTCGGATTACCGCGAAAAAGTTACTGAAGCAGTAGAAAAAGCCATCAGTAGTGGAGACTCGTTTGACTTTGAAGCCCTCATAATCACATTTAAAGGGCATGAAAGATGGGTCAGGGCAAAAGGAAATGCAGAATTCCTTGAGGGTCAATGTGTTCGTTTATACGGTAGTTTCCAAGATATACATGATCAAAAAATCGTGGAGCTTCGTTTAGAGAAAATTTCCAATAATGTGCCAGGCGTGATTTTTCAATATCATTTAAAATCTGACGGTACAGATTTATTAGATTTCGTTAGCAAAAGATCTGAAGAAATCTTTGGTTTCACTCCTGAAGAATGCATGCAGACTACGGAGGTAATTTGGAGCCGAATAGAAGCAGGTGGGGATATGCCACAAATGAAAGAATCCATTCTTAAATCTGCTGATCAATTAACTCCTTGGCATTTTGTTTGGAGATATCATCATCCTAATGGGATGATTCGATACCATGAGGGTTCTGGCAATCCTCAAAAACTTTCGAATGGAACAGTTATTTGGGATTCTATTATCACCGATATTACGGATTTTAAAGAATTGGAAATACTTGCAGAAGGAACTGCTGGTTTAGCAAAGATCGGAAGTTGGGAATTGAATTGGCGCAATGGAAAAGAAGAAGTTTATTGGTCTCCCATGACAAAGGAAATATTGGAAGTCGATGCTGAATATAACCCCTCATTATCAGATGGTTTATCGTTCTATTCTGACCACAGTAGGAATTTAATTGAAGAGGCTATCAATGAATTAATTGATACAGCTAAAGAATTTGATTTGGAACTCCTAATAAAAACTCAGAACGGAAACGAGAAATGGGTCAGGTGTATTGGTCAAGCGGATAGAATAGGAGGAAAAACCAATCGAATTTTTGGGAGCTATCAAGATATTGATAAACAAAAGAAGTCGCAGTTAGCTTTGAAGGAAGCACTAAAAGAGAGGAAAGATATTTTAGAAAGTATAGGGGACGCATTTTTTGCAGTTGATTGCGATTGGACAGTTACTTATTGGAATAGAGAGGCGGAAAATGTCTTGGGTAAGAAGAGACACGAAATCCTTAATAGGAATTTGTGGACAGAATATGGTGACGCTATTAATCTTAAATTCTATACGGAGTATCATAAAGCCGTAGAATTACAACAAAAAGTTCACTTTGAAGAGTATTTCCCTCCTTTAGAGAAATGGTTTGAAGTAAGTGCATATCCTTCGAAGAAAGGATTATCTGTGTATTTTAAGGACGTCACTTTGAGGAAAAGTGCTGATGAAGAGATTAAGCAATCAAATGAAAGATTTGAAAAAGTAGCCTTAGCCACCAGCGATGCTATTTGGGATTGGGATTTGCTAACTGGAGAATCCTTACGCTTTGGGACGGGCTTTGAAAAAAGGTTTGGATACTCTAATGAGGAGGCGAATAAATCTCCTACATTTTGGAAACAAAAAGTGCACCCTGATGATCTAACTCAAGTATTAAAATCTCAAAAAGAAGCACTTCATAATAAAAGTGTAAATTTTTGGAAGGAAGAATATAGATTTAAAAAGAAATCTGGAGAATATGCATATGTCATTGATAAGGGATATATCGTTAGGAGCGACAGCGGAAAAGCTATTCGAATGATCGGGGCTACCACTGACATAAGTGATCGTAAAGCTTATGAAACATCATTAGTTGAAATAAATGAAAAACTGGAAAAGCAAACCCATGCCCTTTCTGTTTCAAATGCAGAATTAGAACAATTTGCCTATGTGGCTTCTCATGATTTACAAGAACCCTTACGGATGGTTTCTGGATTTCTGACACAACTTGAAAAAAAATATGGAAATCAGCTTGACGATAAAGCGAATCAATATATTCATTTTGCGGTAGATGGAGCCAAACGAATGCGCCAAATCATTTTGGATTTATTGGACTTTTCAAGAATTGGTAAAGAAGAAGCAGAACAAACAGAGGTCGATTTGAATGATGTGGTACAAGAAGTTTGTTTATTACACCGAAAGCAAATAGAAGAGCTAAATGCAGAGGTGCTATTTGATAATTTGCCAAAGATCACTGGTCACCCTTCTCCAATGATTCAATTATTTCAGAATTTAATTTCTAATGCACTAAAGTACAGAGACTCAAAAATACCACCAAAAGTCTTAATTAAAGCGAGAAAGCTAAAAAAGGATTGGAAGTTTTCTGTTGCAGACAATGGCATTGGAATAGAAAAAAAATACTTTGATAGGATCTTCAACATTTTTCAAAGACTTCATAATAAGACAGAATATTCAGGTACAGGTATGGGACTGGCCATAGTGAAAAAGATTATAGAAAGCCAAAACGGAAAAATTTGGGTTGACTCTGAAAAAGGAAAAGGCACTACATTCTATTTTACGATTCCTATAAATCAATCAAGGGAAATTTAAGCTTAGGGCTCCTTTATTACTTATTAAATTAGAAATTAATAGGAGCAGTATTTTTACCTGTCACATATACTATTTTTGAATAAAAATATGTATCTTACTAAGATTGAATTTAACATTAACAACTATAAATTCAAAAACTATGATTTTTGTCATGTTTTTTGAAATACGAAGCTGGAAAAGTTTATTTTTTCAGGATGAATAAATTATTTTGTAAAAACGAAATTTTAAATAGAGATTAATATTATGTTTAATCGAAAACAATCTACAAGGTGCTGATGATACCATGAGTAGCTTCAAATATTCAAAACCAAAAAAATGAAACCCATACGTATCCTGTTAGTGGAAGATAATGAAGGAGATATAGTGCTAACAACAGAAGCATTAGAAGATAGTAAAATCATCAATGAAGTTGATGTTGCTAGAAATGGAAGAGAAGCACTTGACCATCTTATGAAGAAAAGAGGATATGAAGAAGCCATTCTGCCGGATTTGATTTTATTAGATATAAACCTGCCCATTATGAGTGGCCATGAAGTTTTATTAGAAATAAAAAATGATAAGAATCTAAATAGCATACCTGTTATTATGCTCACTACTTCCTCTTCAGATACTGACATCAAAAAAGCATATCATAACCATGCTAATTGTTTTATCAGTAAGCCAGTCGAAATTGATGAATTTATGACTGCTATTGCTGGTATTGAACAATTTTGGTTCAGTATAGTAAGTTTACCTAGAGATCAGAATTAGTATGTCTAAAAATTTAAATCGATATGATATTTTAGTTGTTGAGGACAATCCTGGGGATTACCTCTTGGTTGAAGATTTTCTACTTGAAACCCGTGTGACTAAGAATATTAGATTGGCTAAAGATTTTCATTCGGCAAGGGATATACTTAAAGGTGAGGTATCTCATATTGATTTGATATTTCTCGATCTTAGTTTGCCAGATTTAGAGGGGGAGGAATTGATTTCCAGAATTAAAGAATACTCAAAAAATGTACCCATCATTATTCTAACAGGTTACACTGATGTAGACTTTGCCATTAAAACCTTGTCCTTAGGAGCTTCGGATTATCTTTTGAAAGATGTATTAAATACAACAGTGCTGCATAAGAGCATCCTATATAACATAGAGCGAAATAAAACAATGGTCAATTTGAAGGAATCAGAACAAAGATATTCTGATCTCTTTCATTTTAGCCCTTTACCCATGTGGGTTTATGATAAGAAATCCTTAAAATTTTTGGATGTAAACGATGCGGCTATCGAACATTATGGATATTCCTATGAAGAGTTTCTTGCAATGGATATTACTGACATTAGACCCCCAGAGGAAATATCTGCATTGAAGGACTCTATGATAAAGCAAAGACAACCCAATAAGAATATATATCATGGTGAATTTACTCATTTAAAGAAAAATGGGGACAGAATAAGAGTGGAGATACGTTCCAATAGCTTTCTTTTTAGAGGGCTACAAGCTCAAATTATTTTAGTCAATGACGTAACTGAAAGGAATCTTCATATAGAAGCGGTTGAGAAACAGAATGAAATACTAAAGGATATTGCATGGACACAATCGCATGTGGTGAGGGCCCCTCTTGCTCGCTTAATGGGCTTGGTCAATGCCATGAAGAATGAGAGAATTACAGATAGTGATAAGGAAATCTTTTATAATCATATTTTGAAATCAGCCGAGGAATTAGATGAAATAGTAAAATCCGTGGTGAGTAAATCTCAGGAAATAAACGTAAATAGCCAAAACGAATGAACTTAAAAAACCTAATTGTTGATGATGATGAAATATCCTTGATGCTATCCGAAATGATAGTAGAAGGGGATTCTTTTTTTCAAAAGCCCAAAAAATTTTTAGATGGAACTTACGCCTTAGAGTTTTTGCGGGAGGACTATTCACAAGACAAAACCTACGCAATTATTTTGGATATCAACATGCCGTTTATGAATGGTTGGGAGTTTTTGGAAAACATTGAGCATTTTGTATCATCTGATAACACCTATGTTTTTATGCTAAGTTCGTCTTCTGACAAAGCAGATATTCAGAAATCCGATAAGTTTAAACTTGTAAAAGGATATTTTACCAAGCCTTTGCAAAAAGAGCATTTAGAGCAAATTCAAGAGCTTATTTCTAAATAAAAAAACTTCTAGCTTTTCACTCTTTTATAAACCAACTTCTTTTGTTGTTTCCTCGAATTAACAAAACCCGTAACAAAAGGAAATAAAATTGCGGATGTGATGACTATTGTCTGTATAATAAGTTCTTTATTCATTTGTATATTTTTATGTACTGTTGGAGATTTAACGCCAACCTTGCATTAATGTTTTGAAATTAAACTAATAAATTAAAACTCTACTTTAAGGTTATGAAGTCTGTCATATAATTCTACTTTACCGCCATTTATTTTATTTCCATCATAGATAATGCTTTTTGCTTCTGGAAATTCAAAAGCTATAGTCCAGTTATGTAATTGAGAAACTCGGATTTCCAAGATATTCCCTACTCTTTTTGCTGATATATCGAGCTTATTGTTTCCAATCCTAATATACTGTAGACTTACATCTTTCCAGTCTGAAGGTAAATTAGGTTTTATTATAATTTCATTTTTCCAGGCTTTTGGCCTAATACCAAAAAACTCTTCTACTACAGGTACTGCTACTGCATAAATATTCCAAGCTTGTGTCATCATGCCAAAATCAGGGCTTACCTCATACATAGAGCCAGGTAGAGCGTAACTAAATGAGTTTTGCAATTTTTTTAAATAGGCCAGTGCTTTATCCGGATTACCATATTTCGCTTCCGCAATGGCCTGCACTCCAGTGGGTAAAGTCATTACAGCTCCTACATAACTAAAAGATTGCCATTTGGCGGCTTTTTCCTGCTTTTCATCACGGTCGATACCAGTAACAAATATTCCAAACCTACTTCGGTATTTTTCTGCGGTTGCTAAGGCCGCAGTAGCTTTTTCTTGATCGGCAGCTCCAACTTCCATTGGGGTATTGACTATCCAATTATGGTGAACTACAAATGGAGAAGGGCCGCTTATCTCCATGGATTTAATGGTATCTAAAGTATTCTCTAATTCAATGACCGACCAAGGCTTTTCAATGCTGTCCGCTCTTATAATAGCAGCTTCGGTTAGTTTTATTGCTTCTGATTTGGTGGCTCGAAAATCCGCATAAGAATTAAATTCCTCTACCCACCATTCAGAATTAATTTTTGATTGTAGCTTTTTAGCTTTTTCCAAGTACTCATCAACCAAGACCTTGTCGCTTTTTACTTTCGCAAAATTGGCTGCTGCCAAGTACATTTCATATTGATAAGACACTACATCTATCATTTCACTATCAAGACCATGGATTTCCATCATGCCTGCACCATCCGGATAACCGTTTCCATTGGTATCTTGAGATTCAATCCAATCAACTGCGCTATGTACTAAGTCGTAGTACTTCAGTAATTCATCATCTCCAGTCCACGCGTAAGCCTTCCAAAGCATACTAACAAATTTTGGAGTAGTATTTAGATTCCCTGGATTAAAAACTACGCCATTTGTAGAAGCTTCGTGCATGATTCTCCCATTCTTTCCATTAATCTTTTCAGATAATTTTACAACCAAATCTATGGTTTGTAAAGCTTGTTGATGCATTCCAGATGCCAATAAGCCCTGCACAGCATAACCATTATCAGTACCAAACCACCAGGGGTAGTCTGGGCTTCCTGCGGTTAAGCCAGTTCCAACATCTGGGACCTCTTGCATCAACCATTCTGTATTATATTTCAACCACCTGAACATTTGATCAAAGTCTTTGTCTTGGGTTTTCAAATTATTAGTTTCACTTACTTTTTGGTAGGCATCTATTTTCTCCCTTAATAAGGTTTCAGGGGTACTAGATAAATATCGAGACGTATTGATAACTTCTTTTTCACCTTTATAAGAGCCGCTAATTATTAAATAAATGGTTTTTCTTTCATTTGCTTTCAGATTTATCGATCGACTCAAAGCATGGTCAAAGCCGTTTCCTCTTCTTTTTATTTTACAAGAGTTCTCGGAATTAGATGGTTTGAAATCCTTTCCGCTAATAGCGGCATACCAATTATTTCCCGAGTCTTTTGCTAAAAAAGTATTATTTCTGTTCTTCCATTCTCCCTCATCATCAAAGTCTTCAATATTTAAAGAATCAGCCAACCAGGCAGGGCGAATATCAATAGCAGTGTTAAATGTAAAAGTGAATTTATTTTCTGACGCAAGAATGTTCTCTAATTGATAGGCTACAATTAATCCGTTTTCATTTCCCGGAACAAAATGGAATTGTGCTACTTTTAAGCCTAGATTCTTAGCCCTAAAAATATGTTCACTACCAATCGGATAATTAATAAATTGGTCAGCTTGAGTTAAGCATACATGTTCATTATTTTTTTTAATCTCCGCATGATATCCATCTAGCAATTTAATGGGAGGCATCCACACGCCTCCCATTTCGCCTTCTATATGCCAACCTAAATCTGGGAAAGTACCGTTTTGGTGACCCACCACATAGAGTCTTTTACCCGCACTTAAGAAGGGACTATTTTTATATTCTGAGTTGCCTTCAATTTTTTCTAAATTGTTAACCTGAGTAAAAAAATCTAGGGATTTATCATTTTGACAGCTTAATAAAAAGATGCTTAGTATTAATGCGATATTTCTCATAATATGTAAATTGACTAAATTTTATAATAAGTTAAATTTAGTTCTTTGTCACATGAAAAATGAGGTTTATTGTAAAATTATAAGATTTAAAGTGGTTTTAAACGAAATAATTGGCAGTAGATGTAAGGTTTTTTCATAAATGTTTAACTTTTTTGTGTGATTTTCATCTAAATAATTAACTTTCCTTTGAAATGATTTAAAATCGGTGAATTAATAAGAATATGGCGAAACTTAAGAATATAATCATGCAACTTTCTGACGCGGATTATCTTGCGATTCATGAGAGTTTATCAACAGGTGGAGCGGAAAAATCTGCTTATTTGCTAAAATCGATGCGTGAAAGTTCTTCTAGTGATCATGCCATCATGGAGGAACTTGAGGTTAATACTAATGCTTATTATACGTTAAGATCGAGATTAAATCAAAAAATCGAAGAATACCTGCTTCAACAAATGGAAAATCCGAGAACGGATATTTTAAAGAAAGTAGCTAATATAAATGAAATCATTTTTACCAAAAAGAAGGCGATAGCCATTGCCACTTTGAAAAAATTGGAGAAAGAGCTTATAGATTATGATCTTTCGAACGAACTCACCATTGTTTATAAGGCATTAAAAAAATTACACCAAAACACGGAAGAGTATTTTGGCTACAGCCAATTGTATAATCGCCATGTTGCCTATATGTTGGCTGTTGACAAGGCAGAAGACCTGTTAAGCAGTTATTTCATTAAGTTTGGTAATTACTCTTTAACGGGTGATGAGACCAATAAACTGGAGCTTGTTCTCCTGAATAGGGAAATGTTGAATACCTGTCAGATTTATGATTCCCACAGACTTTTCGTCTACAAAAATTGCTTAAATATATTTCATAGATTATTTGTTGAAGAAGACGAGAATAATGTTGACCTAGACCCCATTGAGGATGTGTTGGCCAAGGCAGATGGTATCTTTGAATTATATAGTTTGGATTCCATTTACTTCCATTTAAAACTAGTTTATGAATTTTTGAAGTTAGAGTATTATAATCATTACAGATTATATAGGAAGGCAGAGAATTACTTCGAGGAGGTTAATGAATCTTGTGCAGCATTTTTATCAAATTTTAATTTATTTACTTATCCTGCTCAATTTTTAATTACAAAAATACAGAGAGCTAAGAGAATGCCGGATAAGGTGATGCTATCTGAGGAAAATGTAGCTTTATTTCAGGATTTTGAACCTGATAAGGATGATGTTCCTCAATATATAACTTATGCTACTTATCGTTCTTTGAGTTGCCATTTTGACCAAAAGCATGAAGAGGCTGCTAAATGGTTAAATAATTTATTGAATGATGTTAGTTTGAAAAAATATCAAAATGCTCAGCTAGAAATTAAAACATTACTAGCACTTGAGTATTGTTTGATGAAGGACTATGAGTTATTTAATCAGCTTATTAACAGTATTCAGAGACAAATTAGAATTATAGGAAAGGAAAATTGCATGAATATTCAAGTGTTGAATAAAATCATGAAAATTTCTTTAAGTGAATCGAAAAGGAATAAGGAGGAAAAAATTAAGGAATTGGTTAAGAAGTTCAAATCTCTAGAGCCGATGCAGCACTTTGCACCTAGTTTATTACTTGAATTTGACGATAATCTAATAAAGCAACTGGTGGTTTAATTTTTGTTAGATTATAAATTGTAAAAGCCCATTGAACATATGTTAAATGGGCTTTTTCCGTTTATACATGTGAGACAATGAAGCCTCTTTTAAATAGATAACTCCGTTAAGCTCTCTTGAGAAAGCGGTTTGTTGAGATACTTTTTAACGGCATCATATTTCTTTGATTTGCTCACGTCTTGTGGATTGATCGAAGAAGTCAACATGACAATCTTGCATTTATCTTTTGTACTATCTTTCAATTTATTAAACTCCTCTAGGAATTGAAAACCATCCATTAAAGGCATATCGATGTCTAAGAAGATAATATCTGGCAGTACACCAGAAACTATATCATTTTCTAATTGCTCAATATTTTTCAAAAACTCAATTGCACTTTTCGCACCTGTATGTGTATAGATATACTTTGACAAGCCTGCAGCTTCAACCATTTTCTGGTTTATCAAATTATCGATTTCATTATCATCGATTAGCATGACGGATTGATACTTACTCATATTGAACAATTTTTAATTTGGGAACAAGTTAATAAAATCAATGTTGTATAAAAACAATTCAATATAGAAAATGCACACGAATAAACGTGTGCATTTCATCGAAAAAATTAAATATCGAATTTAATTCCTTGAGCTAATGGCAAAGAATTTCCATAGTTCAAGGTGTTCGTTTGTCTTCTCATGTACGCTTTCCAAGCATCAGAGCCAGATTCTCGGCCACCGCCTGTTTCTTTTTCTCCACCAAACGCACCACCAATTTCAGCACCAGATGTTCCAATGTTCACATTGGCAATACCACAATCTGATCCTCTAGACGATAAGAATCTGTGAGCCTCTTGCATATTATTGGTCATAATGGCTGAAGATAGACCTTGTTTCACTCCATTTTGGAGGGCAAGGGCATTTTCGATATCTCCACTATATTTCATTACATATAAAATCGGTGCAAATGTCTCTTCCTGCACGATTTCAAACTCATTTTGAGCTTCAATAATGACTGGCTTTACGTAACACCCACTTTCATATCCTTCTCCTTCTAATACGCCCCCTTCAACAATTACTTTCCCGCCTTCAGCTTTAGCTTTTTCAATGGCTTTTAAATAGTTGTTGACAGAATCTTGATCAATTACAGGCCCAACATGGTTTTTCTCATCCAATGGATTCCCAATACTTAATTGCTTATAGGCATCTTTCATTTTACCGATCAACTCATCATAAATATCCTCATGAATGATTAATCTTCTGGTTGAAGTACAACGCTGACCAGCAGTTCCAACTGCGCCAAATACTGCCCCTATTAAGGTCATTTTCAAATCAGCCTCTTTTGAGATGATCATCGCATTGTTTCCTCCTAATTCAAGAATAGATTTACCTAGTCTAGAAGCTACTTCTTGGCCTACAATTTTACCCATTCTTATAGAGCCAGTGGCAGATACTAATGGAACTCTAGCGTCTTTGGTCATCATTTCTCCTACTTTGTAATCTCCATTGATTAAGCAAGAGATACCTTCCGGCATATCATTTTCTTTCAATACTTCCGCAATAATATTTTGGCAAGCAATACCTGTTAGTGGGGCTTTTTCAGAAGGCTTCCAAACAGTAACATTACCACAAACCCAAGCTAATGCGGTGTTCCAACTCCAAACGGCAACGGGGAAATTGAATGCAGAGATAATACCTGTAATTCCTAATGGATGCCATTGTTCTTGCATGGAATGATCTGGTCGTTCAGATTTTATGGTTAATCCATACAATTGACGTGATAATCCGACACCAAAGTCACAGATATCTATCATTTCTTGAACTTCACCCCAGCCTTCTTGTAAGGATTTTCCCATTTCATAGGAAACTAATCGGCCCAGCGGATCTTTTAATTCTCTTAACCTATTTCCAAACTGACGAACAATTTCGCCTCTTGCTGGTGCAGGCATATTGCTCCAAGTCTTGAAAGCCTCTGAAGCAGTTTTTATGGTTTTTTCGTAATCCTCAGCAGTTGTTACTCCCACAGAGGCAATTTCTTTCCCATCTACTGGAGATACAGAGCTGATCTTCCCGTTTCCTTCCATCCAGTTACTTCCTGTTGAAGTCCCACCGTTGTGACCTTTTACTCCTAATTTGTTTAGGGCCTCTTCTAAGCCGTAAGTTTTCTTAATATCCATAGTATTCAATTAATTACAAAAATTATGATTTATTAGGTTTAAATAGTTTAAAGTATGTTTTCAGCTATTATCCAATCATTTTAGCCTCTACAGTTGATTTTTAATGGCACAAAATTGGCTTTTTTTGAATGATAACAAAAGAAAAAGGCACCCTGATTTGGGTGCCCTTAAAAATTATTTACTAAAGTCTAGGATTATTGCCACCCCATTCCATAATATGCTTTTGTACCGTCAGGATATGTTCCTTCTATTAATACACCGCCTCTTTTTCCTTTTAGGGTAGCAATTAAATCTTCTGTGTTTTTAATTGCCCCTTTATCAACAGCGGTAATAATAAAGCCTTCTTTAATTCCTATATCTTTCCATTTTCCATCTTGAAGTTCCACAACCTTAGAACCTCCAGCAATATCTAAGGCTTCCATTTCATCTTCACTTATATCCTCGAAAGTCGCTCCCCCCAACATTTTTGCTGTGCTTGCAGTTACTATTTCAGTACTGTTTTCTAAGCTTTTCAGTTCAACCGTAGTTTCATTTTCTTTTCCGTCTCTTAGATAGGTCACTTTAACTTGCTCCCCGGGACTGTATCTTGCAATTTGCTCCTGTAATTCTGCAACATTTTTGATCGCTTTATCATCAATTTTAATGATGATATCTTCTTCTTTCATGCCAGCAGCTTCTGCCGCACTTCCAGGTGTGGTACCAGCTACCAAAACACCGGAATTTGTACCAAAGTCTTGATCTTTAATACGAGGGTCATTCAAGTCCACGATACTTACACCCAATACAGCTCTTTGAACAATTCCATACTCTTTTAAATCATCCACTACTTTTTTGACCAAAATAGAAGGAACAGCAAAAGAGTAGCCGGCATAACTTCCAGTTGGAGTTGCAATAGCAGTATTCACACCAATTAGTTTCCCTGAAAGATTGACTAATGCTCCCCCACTATTACCTGGGTTCACGGCAGCATCGGTTTGAATAAAAGACTCAATGCCGTATCTGTTCTGTCTATTTAAAATATTTATGTTTCTTGCCTTTGCACTTACTATACCAGCTGTAACGGTCGAAGTTAAATTAAATGGATTTCCCACTGCCAATACCCATTCTCCAATTTTTGCATGATCTGAATTGCCAAATTCCACGAAATTCAAATCTTCCTCATCTATTTTCAACAGGGCAATGTCGGTATTGGGATCCGCGCCAATAACTTTTGCATTGTAGCTTCTATTGTCATGTAATACCACTTCTAGATTGGAGGCGTTTTCAACTACATGATTGTTCGTAACGATATAGCCGTCCGGAGAAATAATTACGCCCGAGCCCGATGATTGACCTTTTCTGGGTTGCGGACTTTTATCACCGTAATAATCTCTGAAGAATTCTTCAAATGGAGATCTACCTCTTGGAACATCTCTTTCAACCTCTGCTTTAATATGAACCACTCCTTTTGTTACTTGCTCAGCAGCATAAATAAAATTGATTCCTTCTGGGACATTGTATTCAGTTTCATCCAAAAAGCTCGAAAATCGAGTATTATTAGATTGAATTTCATCAAAATTTTGATTGTCTGTTCCAGAAGTGCTAGGATTAAAATATATAAAACCACCTACTGAAAGCAATGCACTGAATATAGAAGCAAAAATAATTCCTATAAAAAACTGTCTTTTTTCCATCACTAAATAATTTAAATTGTTCTATTCAAACGCATAATGAACGTTTCGGTTCATCCACATATTGTCAAAAATGAAAGAAGGGGACCTAGCCCCTTCAAAAAACAATTCCAAAGTGAGATTACTTGATTTGAATTGTTCTTTTTAATTCTTTTTGTTCATCCTTAGGAATCACAATATTTAATATTCCGTCATGATAAGTTGCTTCAATTTTGTCTTCCCTGATATTGTCGGGAAGATGAAATGTTCTTGAGAAGGAGCCGTATTGTGTCTCTACCGAATGATAATTTTTTTCATCCTTTTTTTCCTCAAACTTTCGCTCACCAGATATTGTGATAGATCCATCGCTCATATCAATGTTAAAATCTGTCTTTTTCATTCCAGGTGCGGCTACTGATATCTCAAATGCTTTTTTGCTTTCAGCAATATCGACTTGAGGATTGAAGTGCTGCATTTCTTTTCCAATACCATTAAAGGACTCGTCAAAAAATCTGTCTAATAAACTTGAAAATCTTTTGTTTTCAGTATTAGGTAAACTTGGGTTATACTTTATAAGTGCCATAACTTTTTTGTTTTAAGGTTTAACAATTAATTTTTAATGTTAACATAGAAAAATCTATACCAATTAAATTCTTTTGGTAAAATAAGACATATTGACACTATATTGAAATTTTATCAACTAAAAACATGACGTAATGGCTGGTCTATTGAAATTGCTGAGCGTAAAACTGACGAAATATAGCTTGAAAAATATTTTACGATTTTTTTAAAAGAAGTATTTGGAAATAATAAAAGAGCCTTGCATATTTGCATTCCCAAACGGATAAAATTCCTCTTTAGCTCAGCTGGTTAGAGCATTTGACTGTTAATCAAAGGGTCCTTGGTTCGAGTCCAAGAAGAGGAGCAAAGCCTTACAGAAATGTAAGGCTTTTTTTATGCCTATAGATTTATAAAGTTCAATTTACTTTCGATCTGGCAAGCAGATATCCGGAATAAGTGGATTCTTTTTGCTTGGATTGATCTCTTTTAAAAAAAAGAAAGATCTTATTAAAAATACAAACTGCTCCAACTAAGCTGATTTGGACAAGTCTGAAGGATTATTTCGAAGGAACACGTATAAATATTCGAGAAAACAAAAAGCTTCCTATGAAAGGAAAGCTTTTATGACAAGTGCGGTCTGCCTTCTCTGAAGGACTAGAATAAGCTGAAGAACGACAAGGGAATCCCCAGGGATCGAATATTCACAAGATTTTAAGTCTTTTATCGTAAGCTTTTTAAAAATTCTCT